>ERZ827101.75-NODE-75-length-149274-cov-4.615753_pt1 | contig 149274 bp, 143 predicted proteins | sample MGYA00519869_ERZ827101 | MGnify/ENA primary metagenome ERZ827101 (study PRJEB31778, sample SAMEA3449256) | human gut metagenome | biome: human gut; feature: human-associated habitat; material: faeces | place: United Kingdom | collected 2010/2012 ...
ATTTAGGAATAAAATATTTGAAGCCTTAAAACAAAAAAGAAAAGTTGCACTTAGACTAGGATATCTTAAGGATTCTGGCAATTGGCAAATAAGACCAAATAAAATAAAGGAATTATTATCTGGTTCATTGAAAATAGAGGACTTACAAGAAAGTGATGTTTATTACGAATTAAGGCAAAAAAGTATAGATATGAAGATAGGGGTAGATATTGCTTCTTTATCATTAAAGCATTTTGTTGATAGAATTGTACTTATATCTGGTGATGCTGATTTTGTTCCAGCATCTAAATTAGCGAGAAGGGAAGGCATTGATTTTATCTTGGATCCTATGATGGCTCATGTAGATAACTCTCTATTTGAACATATTGACGGAATGAAGTCTCCCAAAATACCACCTAGAAGGAAACAAACTAAGTAATAGCGAGGACTAACCTCGCTACTTCTTTCCCTTTAATTTGCTAATAACCCAGTCCCGAAATTCATTTTGTATCTGGATAGCTTCTTTATCTGGTAAGTTCAAAGCTCCTCCTCCGGTTAAATGTCCCCATCCACGCAATAATAATATGTTTTCGTTATCTTTTTGTATGAACACATCGTTTGCATACGTTATATTTCCCAAATTCAGATGTGTATCTTCATTGCTTAGTGTATCACAAATATTCCTGATAAGTTCATTGTTTCTTGTAAGGATCATAAATGCCATAACACCATTAGATGAGAATATGTATGGTTCTGATATCCGGAATGGAGGTTTATAAATTTCAAGTGCTTTCATATTTATTCATTTAGTTTTTGAATCGTTTTTGTTGAGTATCTACAATCAGGTTTTTGATAACTTTTTTTCGTAAGATATTTCTCACTCACGTATCCTAATTTCATACCTCGGCTATAAGATGATGCATCAACATCATAGTACCACTCTTCATTATATCTGTATATATCTAGTATTTTTACAAGGAAACATGAACCAACACCATAATGTAGATATGCCTTTTGCCCAGCATGAAATTTAGGCAGATAAATAAGGTTATTCATTTAATTCCTCAATAAATTCACTCATGTACATATACTTCATCATCACACAGGATATGACATAGGTCTCCTTTTATTATTTTTGCTTTTCTCATATTCGAAAATGTTTCTATTAAAGGATTATTTTATTTGCTCCCTACATTATCACCACCAAAATGTTCTATAAGTTCTTCTACTGTAGCTTTATGGATTTTGCCATCAGTATCTGTATAATTATCTACATAACTAAAGATGAATGATCCGACAGGCATCCACGTATCCTGATTTGGCCAGTGCATTTCTTCTTCTGTTACAAAATACTGATACTTGTCTGAATTATCTCTTAATGCTGCAACAGCAAGAAAGAGTTCTTCATTTGTTCCGCAGTCAATAATTTTACTGTTTTCTTCCTGCGTCCCGGTAGGTATATTGCTGTAGAAAAAACGACCGGTATACAATGCCCCACTTCGGTGGTTATATAAAGGGTTTGCTGTTGGGTGTGGAAAGTATCCAAGCTCGTCAAGTTTTCTTCTGAGCTCCGGGGTACTTTTTCTGATAAAACAAGGTGTTGTAAACATAGTTAATCCTCTTTTAATTTAACTTTGATTTTAATATCTTTATCAATTAGCCGCGGATGTAAAATACCCTACTTCGTAGTGGTAAGATCCACAATAAGGACATCTACATAGATTTATACTAGTCATTTTTCTCATCTTTAAGTATTAGTATTTATAGCATTTTATCGGACAAAATTTTCCATTAATTTCATTCCCGACATTCATAACTCTTCTCATGTTATCTGTCTGAACAGATAAGAAATGAGAAATCACATCATCAAACATATATATCTTTTCACCGTCTGAGATCTGATTTATGCCTTTCCTGAAATAAACAATACGATGAGATTTGTTTGAGACAGCATATACAAATACAGGTTTGCCTATCCCATCCGTATTTTGAAGTTCTTTATGCTGCTTAAAACATATATGTTCTACTATTTTCTTGAAATTATCTTCACTTTCATCATGTGATTCCATTTTAATCGTCCTGAATTTGACATACACTTTACTCCCTCTTTCTGTAAGGTCCACTTTGTCCATAATATCATGAACAAAAGGGATCTCGTGGATTAGAATTATATAAATTTTCATGTCTATGAAATAAAGATTGGTCTTTCATAAATTTGGCTCTATAAATTCAATATTGTATTTTTCACAGTAGTATTCAAAAGGTTTTTGACTGAAAGGGTATATGGTCATTGGGCCTATAAAATATCCGTCACAGTATGCTATTTCGTTATATTTCTTTTCTGCTGTTTTGCGTATTTTCTGCTCAGTTCCATACCCTGATTTATGCAAGAAAAATACAGTTATTTTTTCTCCTTTATCAAGCAGCTCCTTGAGCCGCTTGTAGTCTTTACTGGTTTTGTTGGGGATCATGGTTGTTTGAACTTATTAATTTTAGGGAGGGGCATTACACCCCTCTAGTTTGAGTTATTGAATTGCTATTATATTCTATTTGTTTTGGATTTGTGGTCTTAGATTATATTTACTATCAATATCAGATAACATTTCCTTTAAATAATATGCTTGTTCTGCTGTTATTGTTAACTTCTTTTTCCCTGATTCAATCAGGATACTTTCCCCATTGTATGTAATTGAAATTTTACCCATATTTATATTGTTTGATTTATTTTCTGTCTGCTTTTTAAAACACAATCTTTTACCGCGTTTGAAGCAATAAAACTTGCTTTTGCACATTCATTGTTGCCTTGTAGATTATTGTTCTTAATATTTTCCGAAGCCAATTCTTCAGCAAATTTCACTGACATAAGTTCAAGCCGGGAAAGATTATCACGGATATTAGCTTTCTCCGGTAAGTTTTTCTTTTGTCTGATTACATCAGTTTTACCGCCAAATAAAGGGGAGTAAATCGCATTCGTACATTGCCGGAAACCATCATGTTTTACACCATGTTTTGCAAGAGTAGAAGTAAATGTATTACGTACTACTTTCCCTTCAAAACGTTCTTGAATCCATTTTTCATCCTTACCTCTCTTTTTGTAGGCTTTAATGTACCGATCTGCTATAAGGTCGGGATTTTTTTCTTCTTCGATACGCTGGAAGAAAACCTCGTTTATTAGAATATGGAGTTTGGGATCCAACCATTTTGCATAAGCAAGTGCTAAATTTTTATGCGCCCATGTTCCTCCATTTGATTTCCCTCGCTTAGATTTCAAAACCCCCATTTTTGGGGTATTTAAAAAATTGCACACTGTATCAATAAGTTCAATTGTTGATTCACGGCGTTGCCATGTAGATGGGTCTTTTTTATTTGGGCTATTAGCCGCTTTCCATAAATCTGTCAGACTAAGCATGTCGCCGTCCGATCTGACATTACCCAAAATACTATTTTGAGTTTTGTCAAATAAAACTAATTCTTTCATGGTAAGTTATTTTGTAGTAAATGAATCAAGATAAAGCTGCGCGAGGCAAGCCCCGTGATAGTCGAGATTTGCCCGGTGTGTTTTATGGAACTCGGCGAACCTTTGGAAAGCACCATCGCTTAGGATAAAGTAATAGGCTCGATTCTTACACCGTTTTTCTTCCTCTTTCTTCTGCTTTTCCAGAATGTTCTGCCTTTTCTGTTCAGCCAGTTCCGTTTTTAATTCTTGATTTTCGGATTTAAGCGTCTTGATTTCACGCTCTAATTGCAGTAGTTTACCCTCGTTTCGTCGGGGTGGACGTTGAATAGATGCTACACTGATAGCAGCTTTCAAATTTTCACGATTCTTGGTCATTCGCGTATGAAATTTGAAATTAATAAAATAAAGAAAGCTACTCGCCTCCCTAATTCGACCAAGAATCAATTGTGTACAGTAAAGCACAGCAATCCGCAGGGATTTGAGTAGCTTATTTTCTTAGATAAGATACATCACATAACAGCATAAAAAAATGCTGCACTTTCAATTACACTAAAAGATTCTTGGTCTGAATCGAAAGCAAACATACGGCATTTTTCCGACAAATCAAAATCATTCTGCATAGGGATTATTTTTTAATGATTCTACACAAATAATCTTTATATATTGATTTCAGGCCATGTCCGCAATAAGGCAGAATTTTGTTTAGTAGTTTTTTATCCATTATTCTATTAATTTAAATTCAGGAATAATTCTTATATTTGCCATGCGCAAAGAGTTGCGCATATTGTTTTGTAATTGTTGTAGTTGAGTTTAGTACTTACCGAAAAGACCAAAATAAGAAATACAGATACTAAGCTCGTTGGACTACGTATATACGTGTCTGCGAGTTTATTTCTGTAAGGGTATTGGTCTACCTCGGTAAGAATAGATAAAGCAGACACGTTTTTTTGTGGTGTCTGTTGTGGTGGAGTTGGCGCGGACGTCATCATTTAGGTGGCGTCCATTTTTATGTGATAAATTGATAATCAGGAATGACACTCATTCCCCCAAATAACAGAATATTAAAATATTACTAATGTGATGGGTATGTGATAGCCATTATTTGAGTAGTGACGGATTGTCGTGGATATTGCCTATAATCTCTACCTTAGGTTCTCGTCCAACATATAGTATTCTTCGTTGTGATGTAAACCCTAAAAATCTGGCATCTTTATCCCACTCTACGACTGCTATTATTCCGCAGATACTTTCGAATATATCACCTTCATAAATTCTGTTCCCTTTTATGTCAGTTAACCCTGTAAACTGTCCGACTGTTTCCGGATCTACTTCTATCTGTAAAGGGGTATTAAAAATAAACGATTTTACCCGGCCATTATCCAAATCCTCCATATAAAATCCTTCAACCCATTCACCGAATTTTTTATCAATAGGTTTCCCTCTAAATAATATTTCTCTATTCATAATTTTGTTTTTAAATACCGTTTCCTGACTCCTCCGTACTGTGTTCTTTTAATAATCACAGTACGGGATTTTTCATATTGTTTTTCTAGTTCTTTCATTTGTTTCAAAGCTTCTGTCGCTTTCTCCCTTTCATGTTTTTGGTTTTCGGAAGAATACCAATTCTGATCTATCGATCCATATTTGTCCATAGCACACACCAATAATTTTTAAATCTATTTTTTACACACTCCGTTGAACACCGTGTCATCAATATCCATATCAAGCTGAGACGGGAATGTCTTAATGTAATTGAAGAACTTAAAAAGCTTTACATCATCGGTACCACACCTGTCGATTATAAGCTTTAAGGCCTGATACAGCATATCCGAATCCTTACCGAAAAACTCCTGAGTTTCTTCGCTGCAATTCCGGACATATCTTTTCAGGTTCCGGCAATGGGAAAGAAGGAGGTTGAACTCGCGTTTAGCCTCGTGTTTAAATTCGCAATTCTCACTTTTTAGCTTTTCATTAGCCTCGATAAAGCAACTTTCAATTATATCCACCAAGACGAAAGATAAGTTGCTTAGTATGTTTGCCTGGCTTTTACTTGTTTTCATTTTCTCCTGGATTCTCCTGTTAATTCAATTTCATTAAACATTTGCCTTAGCCGGTCACCAACCATTTTGCCGTAATATTCTTCACTTTTGAGCGTTTCAAGCTTGAAATTTGCAATTGCGAAAGTTGGTGCGCCCGAGTCATATCTATCTTGTAGCACTCTCGACATAGGCTGAATGACAGTTCCATAAACATTCACCTCCTTTTGCTCTCGTCCTAGTTCGTCAATGATAAGTGGACCGAATTTGTATTCAGTAATCTCTGTGTCGTTTTTTTCCTTTCTGAAAGAATCTACAATCTGAGAGCTTTTTACAAATCTCATTTCTTGTGAAGTTACATGGCCAAACTGCTTAATGTAGTAGTTGTATGTGCTGCACACGGCACGCATAAGCAATGTTTTACCTGATCCATACTTCCCGTTGAGCAATATTCCCTTCGATAAACTGCCACCAAATGACTTATCGCCTGAAAGGTATTTGTATAGCTCATGTATAGCATTTTCATTGTTTCGGTCTATGGAAAACAATATTTCTTCACCACGCCTTGCTAGAATGTTAGTTCCATGTGCCACTACAATCGTTTTAAACTGATCATAGTTCAAAGATAATTTCGGATATGATGTTTTCCTTTGTCCGACTATTTTACTCCATTCCTGGCGCATTTTTTCAATATGGGCGTCAATCAAAATCTGATTGCTTATAGTCTGGGGTTCGCTTTTGTTTTGTTGTGGTTCCATTCGATTCACTATCAAAGATTAATTCATCGTTCCATGATTTGCCATTTAGGAAAGTGTCCGGATTCTTCCTGTACTTTTTATTCGGCTGTGCAAGCTTGTATTGTGGGATATAACTCATAGCTAATTCCCGCTCTGCGTCGGAAAGTTTTAGCCATTTTTTGATGAGTAAATCCTTTTTGCCGACCTTTTTGTCGTACAGTTCCCAAAAATCTTCAAAAGAATAGTTCGGCTCTTTTTCTTTTTTCGCGGAACTTTTTTCTTTTTCTTCTTGGTGGATTTTAGGAGAATTATCATAAAACTGATTTCCTAAATCGTCACACACTTCCTCCGATGGGGGACTATAGGGGGTATTATATTCCCTATCCATTTCCCCTTCCCTTTCCCGTGGCGGGGGCTCGGGGTGTACCCGTTGGGTCCCCCTTGGGGGTTCGTAATTGTCTATTTCTTTGGAGCTTATTTCCTCTGGTATGATGAAATTCGGGTATCTGGCATCAAATTTTTGATGGCTACGGAATGTGCGGATAATGTAATAACTTTCGCTCTTATACGTAATAGGTATTAACATCCGGGCATTCACTAAGGCATCAATCCATTTTTGTACCTCTGAAACTCGCAAATCTTCATCATACGGGAATATAGCCGATTTAAGGAGTGCCGGGTTTCCCCTTATCACTCCCATGTCATCAGCTTGATTCCACATTCCAATATAGAACAATCGGCACGCCCTTGGTAGTCTGGCTATCTTTTCATCTTCCCAAAATGATGGTTTGATTGTTCTTATTCTTGCCATATTTATTTTTTGTATTCAGAATCTTTTACAATCGGGCTTCCCCAATTATCTTCTAGTTCGCATATATTTTCATCCGGTACTGCATCCACTTTTACAATCCGGGTGAATACATATAGTTTCCCACAAAGTGGGCATGCGTATGTTTTACAACCTCCATAACATTCTGCATTTATTTCTGGTATGCTTGAATCAAATAAATTATTACATCTTATACACTTCATGTTTTTTTATTTTGATTTAACTTTAGTAGATTTTCTACTTCCCCGATGGCTTTGAAAATCTGATAAACGAGTTGAGGTACCATGGAATTACCATAAGCTTTTATGGATTCTGCTCTCACCCAAGATGCTGTCCGTTCACATTCTTCGACAATCTTCTTAGTCGCCAATGCAATTTCATATGACAACTCTGGCATAATGTTTCCAAATTGCTGGGCGAATTGTTCTTTATATTTCTGTCCAAATGGTGAACTTGCAAATGTTCCGTACTTCCGCAAATAGCACAATACCCTTCCCGATGTTTCCTCGCTAAATTGTGATAAGCCGTTCTGTTCTTGTTCATATCGTCTATTCTCCGATGTGCGCTGCAAGACTTCGAGCAATAAATTCGGTTCTGGAATCTCGAATAATCCTCCAATCTGTTCCCGAACCTTCTTCTTTTGAAAGGCTTCCCACACACGGGGCAAGTCTTCTCTTCTAATATATTCTTTGATGGCATCATAAACTTCTGTTTTTATATATCGCACCACATTATTGGAAATCCCATCATATCTGAAACGAACAGGGGATTGAGATGGGAAGTTTTCCCAGCATGATGAGCAATTAAATGATTCAATTGTGAATCCCTGGTTTTCCCGTCGTTGCGGTCTTTGGGCGTCCCTGGCTTCCAGTAACTCTTTATCGGTGTTGGCAGTAACTTCAAATTCATAAATTCCGTTTTCCCCTTGTTGCATACCTTCAGGCCTTGCGTTTGAACAGTTGGCAATAAACCAGATTCTGTCCCTTCTATGCGGCGCACCGACGGCACAAGCCGGTATAATAATCGGCTGGACGGAATAACCGATACTTTCGAGGTCGTTGCAGATTCTGTCAACAATAAATTGCTGACGCATTTCCGTCTCCAGGTAACTTTCTCCTTCGAGATCCGTGTAACTTCCCACTTCAATTTCATCACCGGGGAGTACCATGCTTGTGATTCCAGCAACGTTTTCACCAATAAACCAATTGGGTCGGATTTCGTCAACTCCCCTAAGCACTTCCGGCCAGAGGTAGCGGTCATCTTCCGCTCCTTTTCTTGATCCGGCACAAGAAAAAGGCTGACAGGGGAATCCTGCTGTAAGAATATCGATTTTTCCCCGCCATTCTGAGAAATCTGTTCCGAATATGTTTTCATAATGTTTTATATGAGGATAATAATATTTAAGTACTTGATGGCAGAATGGATCTATTTCACAAGAAAATGCATTCCGCCATCCCATCCACATGGCCGCTAATTCACATGCTCCTATGCCAGTGCAGAAAGAAGCGTGCACATATTCTTTTTGTATCATTATAGTTTATCTATTTCGTTTCGTTGGCACTCGATAAAGTACCGGTACTTGTTAACCGTTTCCATGAGTTTAATGTTTGACTTTTCCAATTCCTGATTTCGGGCTTTGAGTTTTTCGCATTCGTCAAATTTTGCATCATAGGACCTGGAAAGCATGTCGAACTGATGGATACTTACAACTTCATCGGATTCTTTCTTTTTGTCCTGGTATTGGGGTTGTTTTTCTACTTCTTCAGCAATACCGGAGTAGTCTCCTGATAAGGATGTGATAATTAGTGCTATCATGATTTTTTATTTAATTTTTTATACAAAATCCGCCTCTTTTACAAATATCCCGTTGATAAGTTTCCCCTTCCGGTCTTTGATTTCGTTGTATGCATATTCAACACATTCACTGAAATCAATACCCAGTTGTTTTGATATACAGATGAGAGTGACAACCGTATCCCCGATGCTGTCTGTCTGTTTTTCCCTATCGCCTTTGTTTATTGCCCGGGCCAGTTCTCCGAGTTCTTCAACTGTTTTACACATCTGTACTTTTGGATCCTGGGTATGCAGGTTTCTGTCGACAACCCATTGCTCAATTTTTTTAATAGTATTTTCAATCATGTTTTTTTATAATTTACACATTCAATTTTTCTGTCCACGCAGTTTTCATGCGGCACCACCGAAAACGGGCAATCAACCAATCCGAATTTCCACGGTTGGTAGTAGATACATTTCCGGCAGTCGGAATAGTTTGTTGACAGACGGGAAATGATCGGTTTTGGTTGTTTGGGTTTCGGGGTGCGGGGCATATATTTTATTATTAAAAAGGACAGATACTACAAAACAGTTAACTTTGTAGCGGATTTTAGCCCGTACCGCAGCGAGATATGGCAAGGCTCAAAGCGGGCCGGGGAGTAAACCTCCTTTTTGTTTAACTTAAAAAGTAACATCATGGCTAAAATCCAAGTTCGGGTTAGAACCCAAGTACGTACTACTGTAAGAACAACTGTAAGAGTACGGAAATAGTTCTAACCATGGGTGGGTGTTAACGGCATCCACCCTTAACTTTATCTGTCCTTTTATATTCATGCTGATTCTTTATTAAAGAGGAATTTATGCTACTAATCCGTTTTGCCTTGATAGGTTTGAAATAATTGCGTACATTTTATCCAATGCGCCTACACGTTCAGCTACATCAATAAGACTCTCATTTTTCTTTCTGGCGTAGGAACGCAGTGCAATATGATAATTGTAATAAAGGGTTTGGTAAATATGGTCCCACACATTCTTTTGAGGAACATTGAAGTGCATGGAATATTTGTTTACCAAAGCACGGACTTTATCTCTCATGCTTAATTCAGGAACAGCATCAGTAGAAAGAGGGAGTGATAACATGTCTTTCTGCGCTTCTTCCCGAATAGCTAATACCTCATTAACTTTCTGCTCAACGGTTGACAATCTCTTTTCATGTTCTACCATGATCTGACATTGTTTGAGAAGCATTTCAGCCGGGGAAAGATTGCTTTGTTCTGTTCGCTTTTCTATTTCTAATTGTTCCCAACGTAAAACCAATTTAGCCCTTGCTTCGTCATTGAATTTTGTTGCGACATATAAACATTCGGTTTTTGTCAGATAATAGCATGGTCTATCTTGCTTATTAGCATCTTTATACGTGCCCAGCGCAAAATTGCGCCCGGCTATTTTTAACCAAGATTCTTCCATGTTTCGAATTGAACGCATGACATCTTTGTGTTCTCTTTCGGTAATCTGTGCAATTTCTAACGATGACATTCTACCATCGTTAGAAGTAATAATCAATTCTTCCATATTTGTGTGGTTTACTTATTTTTCAAACGAATCAAGATAAAGCTGCGCCATGCAAGCTCCGTGATAATCAAGGCTTGCCTTATGCGTTTTGTGGAACTCAGCAAACTTTCTGAAGTTGCCGGAACTGAGAATAAAGTAATACGCCTGATTCTTGCAGTTCTTTTCGATCTCTAATTTTTGTCTTACTTGGATTAGTTGTTGTTGCAACTCTTTTACTTCGGAAAGTAATTTACCCTCGTTTCGTCGGGGTGGACGTGCTGTAATGGTACTATGATTCACATTACTTACAGATTCACTTCGCTTTGCCATACGTTGATGAATTATAAGTTAATAAAAATAAGAAAGTCGCCGACTTCCTGTTCTTTTGGCAAAGCGAACATAACACTTACAAAGAAGGCTATGCAACTCAGGACTTCGACGACTTATAATTTACTTATGGATATAAGTCACGATATGGTATAAAAAATACCTTCATTTGTAATTTGTGGTGCTCGCTTTGCCAATTGAGCACCACAAATATACGGCTATTATCCATAATTGCAAAATTTAATGTAAGATTTGTCCCTGCCGGGGAATGGAACCCGGGGAAACCGTTCAGGATGTTATTTCTTTCCCTCCTCCCTTTCCTTTTTGCGGTTATATTTTTCTGTATAAACAACAAGCTCCCGTAACTTTTCTACGGGAGCCTCTAAGCGATTAAGCTGACAGAGTAATTCGATGCGCTCGCTGTCTTCTGGTGTGAATAAATTATTGCTCATTCCGATTTAATCTTAGTTTTTTTAATAGATGTCTGCTATTACAATGTTTTGACCATCCAATCCACGGACTAAGTATTTGTACACATTCATTTTGTTTGATTCCTTTTTTGAAAAGGATGGATGCTTTTTTGCAAAATTTTTTCTTAATCCGCTTGCGCATTTTTGTATGAGTGTGATAGAATACATATCCGACAAAGTCTATGCCTCTTGAACAAACTGGAAATACTTGCCAATTCCCTTTTACCTCTAAATTTAGATTGTCCCACAAATAGTTTCTTATTTCAAAATAGAGGTCATGAAGATGTGTTTTGTCAACATCGAGTATGACAATGTCATCTGCATATCTGAAATAATATCTTACTTTCAAAATCTCTTTTATCCAGTGGTCGAAATAAGCGAGGTAGAGATTGGCAAAATATTGTGACAGGTAGTTTCCGATAGGTACGCCAGGTGCCGAATCTATAATATTATCAAGCAATGAAAGGAGGCGTATATCTTTGATTTTCCGTCTGATTATTTCTTTTAGTATCTTATGGTCTATTGATGGATAGAATTTTCTGATGTCGAGTTTCAGACAATAAATGGAATTATCAACGTCTGAAAGTGATTTCCGGATATTTTTTACTACTCCATGAATGCCTCTTCCTTTAATGCAACTATATGTGTCTTTTGTGAGGACCGATACGAATATGGGTTCCAGTATGTTCATTATGGCATGATGTACAATCCGGTCTGGATAGTATGGAAGCTGGTATATTTCCCTTTCTTTCGGGTCGAATATTTTGAACGTTTTGTACTCCGATGTTTTGAAGTTCCCATTTTGCAGAAGTTCATGAAGTTTTCTGAGATTTTCATCCCGATTCCTTCGGTGCCTTATTACTCCGTGCATCATTGATTTTCCTTTGCTTGCTTTTGTGTCGGCGAGGTAAAGATTTTCAATGTCGCAAATTTTCTCGTACAGGTTTCCTATTCTTTTCATTTGCTGGTTTCTTAGGGAGCGTTCGGAATTTCTTACTAACACCCTTAAACATTTCCGTGATTTTTTGCCGAGTGGCAAGGTCTTTACCCGTTTTTATTTTCCTGCATAGCTGAGAGCTGGTGTTCGTGTTCGTATTCGTGTAGTTCGTATCGTTGTAACGAAAACCGGAGGAACGCCCTCGCAGGTAAACAACCCAGAAATTTTACTTGAAGTAATATCTTGTGCCTTCTGCACACATAGTGACTTTGCGAGGAAATTTCTTTAGTTCCCTTATCTTGTCGAGGATATATTTTATTTCACTGGAGTTCGTAAAGAATTTTCGCGCATTATCATCGGAATCTTCTATGTCGAATTTGATTTTCACAAGGTATCTTTCCTTTCCATACCTTGTTTTGAGATTGCCGATAAAGTCGATAACCCAGAATGACTTGTTTAAAAGTTTTTGCTGGGTTATCTCTTCACAATGGAAATATTTCCTGTCTTCATCGGGCTGAATATTCAGAAATCCCAGGCTTCCATCATCATTATTTTCCATTATCCAAAATAATCGTTATATAAATCTTCAAATTTTTTTCCGATGTATTCTGCATCATCAGATGTACCGCAGCAAAGCCGAGAGCCGGTGTACGTGTACGTATTCGTGCAGTACGTACCGTCGTAACGAAAACCGGAGGAACGCCAAACAAAATACGGATAATATTTATACTGGCTTGAATTGGAGTAATCTGCTTTCCAATCGTTGTTCATTTTATTTGCAGCTTTGAAGATTGTTTTCAATTTCATGAATGCGATTTCCGACTTTCCGAGTCCACAGTCCATTAAATGCTGTTCGTCAATCGGCTTTTCTCCTATGATTTCACAAGCATCATAGTATGTCTTTACTGCGTCTTGAAAGTTTTTCAGAAATGTTGTCTTCCCGAAGTTCGATTCAAGTACTTCTTTGAAGTTTTCGGATGCTTCAAAGTAGAGTTTCTTTGCTTGTTCTTCCGTTATCTCTAATGTCTTCTTCATGTTTTTTCTTTTAAAGAATGAGTAAATATTCACGATATAGTTTTTTGAATTGTTCTGCGGCGTATTCGGCTAATTCTCTATTCTTAAAGCAAAGCCGAGAGCCGGTGCTCGCGCGCGTACGCGCGTAGCACGTATCGAGGTAACGAAAACCGGAGGAACGCTGGTCTTCTCCTTTTTCAACGTAAAACCAGTTGTAATACTTACATTCATCCCAATTTGACCAATCTGGTTCCCAACCTTCATTCAATGCTCTGATAATAATTGTAAGCTTGTAGAATGCGATAATTGATTTCCTATCTTTCTCCGGAAGCATATCTACAACCGGCAGGTCGTTAGGGTTAAGTCTGAGATGCTTGCAAGCATCCTCGAAGGATTTAATTTTGTCTGTGATTTTTTCCATGATATTATAGTTTTAGTGTTATTGTTGTGGTTTTAAATTGTCCGGTATGCGTTCTTTGTCGTCCGGTATGTAGGGGATCACTTCTACAAACTTCGTATCTTCGATTTTTACTATCTCATAGGGTATTACAAATGTTGACAGTGATTTTTCGAGGTTATCCAATGCCCGGTTGATGTTTGATGCGGCAACTAGATAATGAATTGAGGATTCTTTCTCTTTGCCGAAGTTATCGCTATCGGTTATTTTAACTGTTGCTTTGTAGAGTCGGTCATCGTTTTCGTCATTTGATTCAATGTATTCTGTTATTTTTGACCGTTTCAGGGATTGAATGAGGTAATCCCCCTGAACTATTTCGGATAACTGCCTGCAACTCCTTTCTTCTGTTTCCGAAAAGCTCATTGCATCTATGAGGTATAATTCAGTCACTTTCTTTGCTTTGCCATCCTCATTTACTTTTTCGTATTTTACTGTGGATTCAAAATAGGTTGCTGTCATAATTTTAATGTTTCAATTTTTCAAGTTTCTTAACCAGTATCCCCGCCTTCCTTTGTCTTTCCCTCCCTTTTACATCCGAAAAAGAAACCGGGCTATCTTGTATCTCTTTGAGATGCCTGATTAGTCCGGCTTTATCCTTAAATAGAAAGGAAAGGATTTGAGCAGAAAGGGTAGATGGGATTTTCATGGAAAACTAAATTGTGATTGATGATCATGTTTGTGGTGGCATTCCCGGCACCTGATTGTAATGTTATTTACATCCCAGGCTAATTCCGATTGGCCTCTTTTTTGACATTCACTTACTGGAATATCGTGTGAACAATCAAGTGGAATACCTGCAGCCTCATTTCTATGACATTCCTCACAGAAAAGATAGCCATATTTTTCAATCATCTGGGCTATCTTCTTTTCTTTGGCTGCTCTAATCCGGCGGTCTATGACCGATTTAAGAACATATTCGCCGGAGCTGGTCATGTATGAGTTCATCAAAAATTAATAAGGTTCTTTTCAAATTCTTCAACTGAAATGTTTTTGAGGAAGTATTTAAATAATACGTCCTTTACACGTTCGTATAGGTTTTGAAATTCGTCTTCGTCCATTTTATCGAAAGCAATAGACTTCGGAACTTCAATCCACTCTTTCCGGGCAATCGAGTATATCGGCTCACACCATCCGGCTGCCATTTCTACCGTTTTTCTGAATAGTTCGATGCTGTGCTTGAAATGCTCTACCGCTATCTCATTCTGATATTCCCAGGCAAGGTTAATGAGTCCGAAATATTTTCGGTGAAAGGAAAGGTTTCGAGGCCGCTTGATAGTGGCCTCGTAAACCTCTCCGATTTTCAACTTTTTCTTTTCCTCTAAATCTTCATCGTATAACGGTTTCAGACCGACGGAAGTGTTAAGGAGTTTGATTTTCATAGCTTAAAGCAAATGATATCAGAATTAACATTATTTTCATCGAACACATGTTTTATGAAATCATAATGTTTTTCAAGACTGTCCAAAATTATGTCTCCCCATTTAAAACATCTTGTTTTGGCGTCAAATGTCAAAAATTTATGGACTAACTTATGGCATTTTCTCGTCAAAATGAAGCCTTGTTTTGGTAAGTCATAATTCCAGTGATGAGCTTCTTTCATATTCATATCATATCCTGCCGATATTAGATATCTGTGTAGGTTTTTTGTTTTTGCGTTGGATTTTAATTTATCTGGAGGATATTTTTCTTTATAATTCAATCGTTTGTATTTCTCTCGACCTCTTCTTCTTTCCGCTTCGATAAACCACACATTTTTGCTTTTCTTTTTATAGTTAAAAGCAGCATCTTTTTTACAGCACATCTTGCATTTATTCAGATGACCATCTTTCATTTCATGATGAACGTAAAATTCAGATATAGATTTTTCAATGCCGCATCTAATGCAAATTTTTGTTTTCATGATTAAAAAGGAAGTTGATCGTCGTAATAGTTATCCGTTGTTTGCTGTTCTTGCGGTTGCCGTCCGGTGTCTTGCTGTCCATTCTGCTTTTCTCCTGAAGAACAGAACACGAGTTTGTCAGCCCATATAGTCGTGTCCGGGATGGCTTCACCTGTGTTTTTACTGACATAAGCAGAAAAGTAGGGATTGCCACGTACCCAAACCTTTTTCCCTTTTGTAAGGTATGCGGTCAACTTACCTTCGCTGTCGTATTTCATTACCCGGAGCCATGTTGTCTTGTCTTTCCCGTCTGATGTTTTTTCTGTTACACCGATTGAAAATGAGGCGTATGACTTGCCGCCTATTGTTTTCTGCTCGGCATCCTTGCCGATGTTACCTATAGCTTGTAGTTCTATCATTTTATTTGATTTAATAGGGTTGAAATGTATTCTCTGCACTCAATTACTTTATTTTTGGCAAGTACAATGTCTTCATTACTACGCTCAATGTCAAATACTTTTATTTTTAAGTTGTTTGAAACATCTGTATACGTCATATCTGCTAAGAACTTGTTGTATATGTCAATATCAAGTTCTTCAAAACCGTTGTCATAACAGTATCTTCGAGCTTCTCTTTCAATAAGATGTTGAGGAGTATCCGACAATACATATACAAGTTTCGCATGATGCCTATCTGTTAAGCTCATATATCCTTGTAATTGCCAATAATAGTCCAATGTGGGAATTTCTTCTTCAAGTATGGGGAATGATTCCCAAGACCAACTATTTTTAGCATCTATGACCAAATCAATATTAGGCGGTATTATGTCCGGCTCTCCGGTAAAGTAGTCATTTTCGAACTGTTTGTCATTCTTTATCAAAAATCCTAACCCGAGTTGATCGCCGATAAAGTCGATTGATTCATCTTCAACAATATGCCCTTTGTCCGTATATTTGCTACGAAACTCATAACGTCGGCAGTATAGTTGTTCTTTTAGCCATGTCTTGCAATAAGACATGGCAGTTTTGGTTAGCGGATTTCCCTTTCCAGTGCCGATTATTTTCCCTATTTGCGAACATCTGATTTTAAATTCCTTCATTGGTCAAAGCTTGCTCTACATCTTTAGTAATTGTCCATTTGGTCCGTAACTGACTGATTGTATATCCGTTTTGCAGCGCAGATTTACATTTATCGAAATTCACTTTATCCTCTATTTTCAAAACCGGATTTTGTGGAACCAGCTGACGGATACGAAGACATTCAACTTCTTCTCCGGCAAGTTTTGTCGCGGACGCATATACAGTTATTTTTTTCCCTGCCCATTCTTCAATGTAAGGGGTATTGTATATTTTCTGAATCATTTTTGAATTGGTACGGTTTAGGATCATCGGCTTTACTTTTTCTTTGAAGTAAGCTACTGTACATTCTTCTTTTTTGCCTCCAGTACTTGTTACTACTTCCCGGACGATCCGGTCAATAGTTAATGTCATGTCCTTCCCGTTATCCAAAGAATATACCCCTAGATAATCAGGATTTACCAGTCTTTTCCAATGGGTAAGATGCTGCTCTTGTGTTTTTTGATTATTTTCCATACTTTTGTTTTGTTGTTTGAAATGTGACGGGTAAGAGGAATCGAACCTCTTTCTAAGTACTCCAGTACAACCCGTTGCTGGCTTAATGCGCCTTTGACACGCGACTTTCGCCACTACCGGAGTATTGCCCGGTAGTTCACCAGCCCGCAGCGACAAACTGCGTGTTTTTTATTGTCTGTCAACATGTCAAAGAGCTTGGAGTTTTTTGTAAGGCCGTCACGTCATCAAACTAAACGGCCTTACTTTTGAGCCTACTGTCCGGTTCGAACGGATGACCTTCGGAGTACAAAACCGATGCTCTACCAACTGAGCTAAGTAGGCGGGTTGCCCGTCTTTCCGGGCTGCCAGATTGCCTCGACCGTTTAGTGAACTTATTCCCGTCCGTGCCGTCGTATCTCTATCCTTTCCGGCTGTCACAGGTTGCATAACGTATCCTGTCCGTGTCACATAAGCTGTACAATCATTCATACCAAAGTACTAGGGTTGTGGAGATGGGGCGATTCGAACACCCAATAAAGGTCTCACCCTTTTGCGCTATTTCTAAGGTTAATTACTCCTTATATTTCACGTACCGTACTTTCTACCATGTGCACCTTTCGAAAGTCAAAAGCACTCCACTGCGCATCTCTATTTTTGCCCGTCTTCCCGGGCTGCCAGTTATTTTTTCTTTTTGTCTTCCTCTTTTAATTCAACCTCTGATTCCAAATCGTCTTTGATTGCCTTCACGGCTTCAATTGTTTCTTTTGCCCGGCGGATGATGTCTTTTTGCTCCAACATCTGATTGATTGTTGTCGTGTAGTTGACTTCCTTTTCTCCCAATTTTTTACAAAGTTCCTCGTATCGGATTTCGGCTTCCGTCATTTGTCTTTCTGCGTCATCGCTCGCGGATTCTAAAGAACGTTTAACATCTCTTTCCCTCAGATCGAATAATCTGTCGATAAAATTAGCTCCGGATAAAATTGCTTTCAGTTTTTTCATGATTCCACTTTTAAGGTTAAAAATTTATGTTCGCCTATTAGGTCTATAGAATGTGTTTTTTTATTCGATTCTGTCATGGAGAATGTCCCAGAAAAATAAGCTTGTGGAAATCCTCTTAGTTCCCCATACATTCCTACATTATTATCTTCAAGCATATCATCGTACCAATTCCAAAGTCCTCCATCTATATCTATTCTATAATAATCAAAACCTTGGGATACAATAACAGCCGCTCTCCCACAATATATGTCCATGGATCCATGTGGATTTCGATATTTAGAATGTACAAACTCTTCTTTTGGTTTAATTATTACTTTGTCTCCTACTTTGTATTTCATTTTTGTTAAAATTTAAATTCTGAGGTCGGTGCGGGATTCGAACCCGCGTACCCAGTTTTGCGGACTGGCTCCTGACCACTCGGACAACCGACCCTTTGCCGGAGCAACCTATATATATGGCCACAGTTACAATTGGCTGCCCCGGACTGATTAATTGTTGTTAATAATGGCACTCTGTACTTTTACCAGCTCTTTGTACCTTAATAGTTCCTGTTTAAGGGTTTCACATTCCTTAAAATATTTTGTCCAAGACGCATTGGCTGCACTAAGCTGCTTTTTAAGATCTTCAATTTCTTTATCCTTTTTGTCACTTACATTTACATTTGCATTGTCGTTCATAACTTTTCCCTTTTAAAATTTTGCCTTTCGTGCTATCTCCCGACAGGACTAGGGCTACAATGTACTTTATATGTCACTTAAAAAAAGGTCCGGTGTGAAATGGAGATGTTGTGGTGTAAAGAAAAGAATGTCACCGGACCAAAGAACTCACGGCTTTACAGTGTCGCATCTGCCCCTTACTTTCACCCGGGGACGGTGTTAGGTTTACTTTGTTTAAGCCGGACCAAACCTTGCTAAATTCCTCCGCCATTACGTATCTTTATCCCAGCTCCGATTGTTCCGATATGGTTCTGTCTGTTTCTTCTCCGGCCACATCGCCCACCCCAAAATACCGGACATTATTGCGAAAGGAAGACTATGGTACTGCCCTCCGTAAATACTGCATCCTAATATTCCAAGGGCAAGAAGAAAGGCTAATATTGAAAAAGTTCTCATAGTTTATCAATTATTCTATATGCTTCAATTACTTCACGGGTTTTTACCCGCCATTTCTGATTCCCATTTCCCTTATCAGGATTAATCAACTTCATTTTGATTGCTTGCTCCAGTTTTTTCCGACTGCCCAAATGCCTAATTGCTTCATTCCGGCTCATATATTCCCCGTAAGTTTCGGCAACGGCTTCCTTGACAACGCTCTTGGTGAAATCAATAAATTCAGCCATCGACATTTCGATACGATCGGTATTTCGGAGGATCAGGTTCATAATTATTTTAATCTTATTACATTTATCCCGTCTATAACACCCGCACTCGTTGCTTTATAAGAATATCCATCCCGATTAAGAAACCTTACTATTTTTCTTACGTGCATCTCTGTATATTCCCGGAATGGGACAAAAAGACACATTCCAGCCTGCATATCTAAAATCTGGCTTTTTAAAGTTTTTGGTTTATTAATTGCTATTTCATCCATTTTTATTATGTTTGTATATTATTTATTTTTTATGCTCATGGATTAGTGTTTTCATCTAATCACAAGGCAAAGATATGGTGATATTTCATTAATTCAAAACATATAGTGCTAAAAATAGTGATATATCATTTATTTATAAACATTATAAATAACAAATATGGGTACAATTAATGATAGAATTAAAAGAATTGTGAATGAATTATTTAATGGAAACACTAGTTCGTTTGCAAGACAAATAAATGTACCACAACCAACTTTAAAAGACATTGTTGGAGGTAAGCTTAGTACTCCAAGAGCTGATGTTTTAGAAAAAATATTTGGTGATAAATCATTGAATATATCTGCTGAATGGCTTCTTGGTGGAGAAGGAGAAATGATTAAAAATATTTCCGAATCAGATTCACAAAATGACATTCAGCTTCCCGAAGTCCCAGAGGCAAATAAAAGTGAGACCGAAACAATTAAGTCCTTATTGTCTGTGATCAGTGATCAGGCTAATATATTAAAACAAGTGACTAATAGTAAAGAGCAAAAACATATTGAAGAACAGAAGGAAATGTTTAATAAGATTGAATCTTTACAAAAATCACTTGATAATCAAGGAAAATATCTTCAAACGTTGTGCAAGAAAATAGATGATCTTATTTCTGAAAATAATATTCCTGGACAAAAAAAGGTTGGTTAACATGAGTAAAAAAGAAACAAATTTTAGTGAAGAACGTATAACTAATACTGATGAAAAAGTATTAATATTAATAAAAGATATTATGAGTGACTTCACCGAAGTTGTAAAAATGCTAACTGATACAATGAACGCGCAGTTAAGTATTATTAAGGATCAAGAAAAAAATAGTGCTGAAAGTACTCGTCTCAATAATCAGGCAATAAACCGACAATTAGATATAATAAATGATCAAAATGGATTTCTAAAAAAAATATTTGACCACATAGATTGTGAGGATAATAAAAAGATATCTAAAGTAATAGAGCTTTATCAGCAAAGGAAGCAAAATTGAAATTATTATAAATGTACTAAATTAAATATATTATGATGTTTTCGTCGTTAATTTTCCGAAAACGTACTACTATTTCATTTTTGATGATGTTGTTAGTATGTTTTTTTATAGGGTGTAGTAATCCATTAAATAAAACTATTAATGAAGAATTAAGTATTGAAGACTTAAAGTCTATACACAAGAAGGATACCTTATTTGTATCTTTCTATGAATTAATTAGGAAAAATATTTCTAATATAATGAATTCCGAAACCAAAAAAGTAAAATATTGCGACTTGACCTATAAACAATTATATAAGTATGTCAATACAATTCTTGACACATCTTTTATTGATTTAGAAGCTATAATAATTCAATGGGATGAAAAATTCCCGTTTGCTTATAATAAAATGGATTCAATCATAGCGCATTATAATAAATTTATATTGGACAATTCTTTAAGCAAATACGTTAAAATGGAGTTTGTCGGGTGTAAGAAACGCCAGGGAAGATATGGATTCCTTTGTGACATTGGAATGAATATAACTCCTTTGAATGGCGAAATAAGCGAGATATATGCGGACATCAGATTCATTCCTAAAAAAGGGGTGAAAAATGTGGATATTCATGTATGCTTTGAAGGCTCGTTCAGTAAATCTAGAACCGTTTATGAAAATGTTATTAGTGATGAATTTGAAGAAATGTGCATTTTAAAAGATCCAAATTCTATAAAAGAAGAGTACGATATAGAATATTATATATCAATGGCGAAATATAAGGGAAAATATATTTTTACTCCTATTAGTACAGATAAAATTCCTAAACCATATATTGAATATTTACAAAGTATATTTAATGGCAAAATCCCTATGGATTATGAAATTCTATCAATGAAACATAACAATATCAGAAGTGATGATGATAGCGAATTAATATCAAAAATGTTGTATTCTGACTTCGTTGACATTATAGATTATTCCTGTGAAATGTATTTGCAAAAATCTAAAGAACAAAACAAAAAGTGCTTTGAATTTTTATGCGACATTCCAGGTAGGAATTTTTATAAATGGATCGATAATCACTGCATAATAAATGATGAATCGACTAAGGAATACATTATCAAAAATTCATTTTTTTAGTATAATATTTAATGAACGTGCTAAATTAATTATCATGGAAGCTTTACTAGTATTTATTATTGCAATTGGTATCGTGATCTTACAAATCATAATGATCGCAAAATTTTTTCAGATTGCTGCAGACGTAAGGGATATTAAAAACATTCAATCAAGAAGGATGACAGAAAATACAACAAAGACTGATAACATTTCTATAGATAGTAATCCTAATTATTCTTTAAATGGTGAATATGTAACCTTTCCAGATGGCTTAACCGGCAAGATAAAAATTTATCCAGGTTATCCAGAATGTTCTATTATCACCGAAGATGGATATGAACTATTATACAATAATAGAGAATATGCCATAACTGCACTTCATGACTATTTAAAGAATCATATTGAAAGTCAAAACGGACTTTATACAAAAAGAAAATATAAGTCCTAAAAACATATTTGTATGTGTGCTAAATTAAATCTTTATTAATCTATCAATATGTCTATAAATAAATATTAAAACTTAGGTGTAAAGTTAATGATCCAGAAAAAATTGACAGATTTTACGAATTATTGGACAAGATTTCGGTTTCGGTAAAGGTTCGTCAGAATACCATAGATTAAAAAAATCATGGTTAATTTCTATAAAAAGCTTGTCCATTTCTGGTGTGCTTTTCAATTTGGCTGGTTTATTTGGTTTCTTTTTCATAATAGTGAATATAATTTGATACAAAAATAAGAATCACATTTGAGATAAAATAAAAAATAGGATTAAATGATAGATAGAGTAAAAAAAATAATAGAGTATAAGCAATGTTCTACAAATTCTTTTGCAGAAATGATAGGTGTGAAACAAAACACTCTCAATCAGCAATTGACTGGAGATAGAAAATTGTCTTTGGATGTTGTTCGGAAAATAATTTCGACCTGCAATGATATTTCCGCGGAATGGCTTTTAACAGGTGACGGGAAAATGCTTAAAAATATTTCTGAAAATTCAGAAAATAATCTGAAACAAACGATTTCAGAGGAACGTAATACGGAAAGTACTAACGAAAATCAAGACGTTCCAATGAGTGAGATATTAGAATTTATGAAGCTCGTGTCGTCCAATATGGATAGCCAATTGAAGTCCTTCCACCTGCAAATGAGTGAACAACGGGTAGAAATGAAAGAACAAAGAGTTGCAATGATGGCAGAACTAAAAGAGCAAAGATTAGCTATGGTTGAGCAATTTACAAAACTATATACTCTTATGGATAAACAGTTTACCGAAGTCGCAAAAAGAAACGAAGCTGAAAGTAAAATACTGCAGGCGATGGTCAATAAGATTGCTCAGGTCGATGAAAAAACCGGCAGGATTATTCAACTGCAAAAGGTATCAGGGGATTAAATTTTGAGTGTGCTAAAATATAAACGTGCTAAATGAAAACAGAAGAAATAAAAGAACTATTTGTACGGTTTGAATCCATTGTCTGTCTGTACGACGGAGTAGAGTGTTGGAGCGGACGTGAGCTCCATTCAATTTTAGGATATACCCAATGGCGCAACTTTATTCCTGCTATTGAAAAGGCAAAAAGTGCGTGTGAAAGCGCTGGAGAATCGGTTGAAGACCATTTTGCGAACGTCCGCAAAATGGTGTCACTTGGTTCGGGATCGGAGCGCGAAGTAGATGACTACATGCTTACCCGATATGCTTGTTACTTAATTGCGCAGAATGGTGATCCCCGCAAGCCACAGATTGCATTTGCCCAAAATTATTTCGCCGTGCAGACCCGCCGCGCTGAATTGGTGCAAAAACGTCTGATTGATTATGAGCGTGTACAGGCAAGGGCGAAGCTTGCAGAGACAGAGAAACGGTTATCAGGTGTATTATACGAACGCGGAGTAGATAGTAAGGGGTTTGCTATTATCCGGTCGAAGGGAGACTGGGCATTATTTCATCTTGATACAGCCCTGCTGAAACGGAAATTAGGAGCTCCGGATAGCCGTCCTTTAGCTGACTTCTTGCCGACTATTGGTATTAAAGCAAAGGATTTTGCTGCTGAAATGACATCGGTAAACGTAGAACAAAAAGATTTGCGGGGTCATAGTTCTATTGAAAAAGAGCATGTGGACAATAATGCAGCTGTCCGGGAAATGTTACTGGGCCGTGGTATTATTCCGGAAAATATGGATGCAGGCGAGGATGTAAAGAAAGTGGAAAGGCGTTTACAATCAGAGGAGAAAAAATTACTTAAGAACAAGAAAAAGAAAAACTAATTTATAAATGTGCTAAATAGAGACATCATGAAAAATCTATTATTCTTAATCTGTATAATTACATTTTGGGCATGTTCTTCAGTCAGTGAAGGAGAACCGGAGCCAGAACCAATACCAGAGGAACCTAAAGAATACATTGTTTCTTTAGGGTTAACAGGGGAAATAGATATAGAAGAATCTCCATTGTCTAAAGCAAGCGGAAATGATCTATATGGCGTTCAGGTGTATTCAAAGACTTCTAAAACTGACTATAAACCTTATGCTCATGGACTTTTTGATGATAGAGCATTATTAAAAATAAAACTAAAGTCTAATGAAACATATAAATTCATAGTATCGATGGTCCCTAATGGTGTTAGGACTATATGGTATAATATGGATGGGTATTGTCATCCATATTATGTTGACAACAAGGAATATAAATTGAACAATGTATTTGAATATAATGAATTATATTTTGACGGATTAGACAAAGGGAATGCCGCAATTTATAAAAATGGTCCAATGCTTTTTGATGTTCCCAATATTGAACGATATTATGGAGAAGCATCAGATTACGTCCCTTCGGAAAATAGTGTTATTTCTATAAATATGAAAAGAGTTTGTTTTGGTGCAAAATTTACTGCCGAAGGTCTTACTGAAGGAAAGTTACACATAAATCTGCAAGGGGCACCTGAACTAATAATTGCTTATGGTAGTAATTACGAAGTAAAAGATATATTTACATTCGGGCATAAATATCCAAATACTGGTTCATGGATAAGTGATGATTATTCTGAAACAATTCCATTATCTGTATCATGGGAAAAAGATAATGGAGTTGTTATTGATTTAATTAATAAAGATATAACTTTTAAAAGAAACATACTAACCACAATTAACATTAAGGTTAAAGACATCCCTATTGAAGATATTGACACCAATATTGGGATAACGCATGAGTCAGGTGAAATGACCCAAGGAGAAAATATAACAATAGAATCAGGTACCGGATTAGACGGGAATGTTGGTCCGGTTGAAAACCAGTAGAAATTTCTATCAAAAATAATCTAACAAATTGATTTTCAACCATATAAATAAGGACACAAATTAGTACTTAAAATCCTGTGGCCATTGCGGCCGTGCGGGTTCAATTCCCGCCTCGAGTACAATTAATAATCAAAGAGTTAGATCAGATCTAACTCTTTTTTATTACTATTTCATTTGTTTCAAAAAGTGATCCAAAACACATTATCCCTTCTATTCTTATTTCACAATAACAATTCCCCCTCCCGACAGAATCGTCAAGGAAAGTTCTTTATTTTTACTCAAAGTCACTTCCCGGGTATAAACATTACGTTTCAGGTCGTCATTATAAAGGGTCACCCGATTGCCTTTGGCAAACATCGGAAGTTGTATTTTCAGCTTCAACGGTTCTTTTTGGGCATTCACCCCGGCGACATACCATTTATCCCCATGTCTGCGAGCCAGAATACAATATTTCCCCGGATAACCGTCGATAAATACAGTCTCATCCCAGGTAACAGGTACTTGTTTCAGAAACTCCAGGCAAATTTGGGAAGCATCGGTCAGATTATTAGGGGCTAAAGCAAAATTCTGTATCGGATTCTGAAACAAGACGGTAGTAGCCAACTGGAAAGCATCTGTTGTCCGGCGGATATTACCTCCATCGTTGGTACGATTCAAGCGTTTATTGAGGAAACAGCCTCCGAATTCCATACAACCGACACTATTCCGGATAAACGGATGCAGACAGGCATTGAAAGCCTCCTCATCACAAAAATGCTGCTGGAAAATCAGGTTCTCGGAAGCCAGTACCGCCTCACTTCCCACATAATTGGGATACATTCGTTCCCACCCCCTGGGCAAGGTGCAACCGTGAAAAATAACCATCAATCCACAATCATCCGCATCGCTCAGAATAGCTTCGTACAACCTCATAGTCTCCTGCTTATCCCCTCCGAAAAAGTCTACTTTAATTCCCTTCACTCCCAGACTTTCGAGCCACCTCATTTCCCGCTTACGGACAATCGGATTGTCCATACAATTCACAGGACTTTGAACAATATCGTTCCAATATCCGCTGGAACTATACCATAAAAATATATCTACCCCCTTCCTATGGGCATAATCCGCCAAAGACTTCATCTTTTCCCGGCCGATCGTCCGATCCCACCAGTTATCTATCAATACATATTCATATCCCATTGCAGCTGCCAAATCGATGTACCTCACCTGATCCTCATAATTGATACTTCCATCCTGCCACAAAATCCAGCTCCAGGTTCCACGCCCGAAACGATAATCGTGAACCGTTTCGTAAAGTGGCTCCACGACGTCCCAAATGACCGTCGTTTCCACAATAGGCTTCAGATTATCCCCTACAGTAATGGTACGCCAGGGAGTTGTACCGGGCAAAGCCAATCCCGGGGCTACCGTTCCATTCCCATTATTCTCTTCGGGCATCGGAAAATCAAGGATATATAATCCACCTTCTCCGGCATCACTCAAACGAGAACCACAATAGCGGCTGTCCACACCCGTCTCACTGATCAAAGCCCAACCATCACAACCAATACGAAAAAGGCAAGGAAAAGTATAACCATGTCCATATCGAGAAGGTTCGTTCATCGGAACATCCACCCTATACTCCTCCTCATAACTGGGTTTTGTACGCATCCATCCGATCATGGCATCACTTTGCGGACACAGAAAAGTAGTCGTATATGCCGGAAAATCAAAACCCGTCGCTTCTCTTTCCACCACACAACTTCCTGCCTCCTTTCGGGGAATTACATATCGGAAAGCGATATCGTTATTACTCACCCGGAAAACGACATCTATCTCCTGCTTATCAGCATTCGCAAAAGTACAAATCAACTCATTCGCCTGATAGTGTATCTCTGATTTCTTGATCTTGTTCTGAGTATATGTTTTATCGATCCGACTTGTCTTTTGCCCAATCCAATTCATATTCCGGCTAAAATCCCCGATATCGGTCACCACCCCCAAAGGGGAATCTTCCAGAATTGTCTTTTCTTTGTAAGTGACAGAATAAACCGGTTTTCCCTGCTTCAAGGCCACATTCACTTTCAGATGAGAGTCAGGTCCAATTACCTCAGTCTGCTGAGCCCATACCGGAACGGCAATCCACACCAGCAAGCAGTATTTCAGATATTTTTTCATGTCTTTAAAATAATTTACATGCAGGACAAAGATAATATCTCCGCTATACAAAACAAGGATTAATCCTTATAAATTAACGTAACAGTATTCTATACACTTTAATTTTCCGGTATATTGATCATTTTGTCATTACTTAGAACTGTCAAAATGGCAAATATCGGATATGGCATAAATTTTGTAATTAACAAATAAAAAGCATAATGAATTATCAATATTAAATATAAAAAACAATGATTTCTGAAAAACTACAAAATGCGATCAATGAGCAGATTACTGCTGAAATGTGGTCTTCCAACCTGTATTTGTCCATGTCTTTCTATTTCGCTTGCGAAGGTTTTGACGGCTTTGCCCATTGGATGAAAAAACAATCTCAGGAAGAACTGGAGCATGCCTATACCATGGCTGATTACGTTACAAAGCGGGGAGGAAAAGCCAAAGTAGATAAAATAGACGTTGTTCCTCAAGGGTGGGGTAGTCCTTTGGAAGTATTCCAACATGTCTATGAACATGAATGCAAGGTTTCAAAAATGATCGACAATCTGGTTTCTATCGCTTCTGCAGAAAAAGACAATGCAACCCAAGACTTTCTGTGGGGATTCGTACGCGAACAAGTTGAAGAAGAAGCAACAGCACAAGGAATTGTCGACAAATTGAAAAAAGCCGGTGATACAGGTCTTTTGTTCATCGATGCCCAACTGGCTAAGCGATAAAGACCTCAACATAAAAAACTGCCTGAATGATGAAGTGCGCCCTAAAAGTCGAACAAGAATTTTTAAGGCGCACTTTAAAGTATCAGACAGCTTCGTCTTCCTTATACACATCGGTTACTTCATCTTTTCAGATACTCGTATCAACTATATGGGAATATAAAACAGAAGATTATTCGTAAACTTTACTTTTTACAATCACATTTACAGATGATGACCGGAGCCTCGGGGAAATCGACGGGAATCCAGGTGGCATTATTGAGGTAATTGGTTATAGTCGTCATACCGACCAGCATGACCAAATCAACCAGACAAGCATCCGTATATCCGGCTTGATAGAAACGGCCGATCATCTCAGGGCCTACCTTGCCCCGATTCGTAACCAGCTCACAAGTAAAATCCACTAAGGTATCCAACTTTTCATCCCAAGTGACATTTCCTTTACGGATCGCTTCGATTTGCTTATCGCTCAAACCGGCCTCTTTAGCCAAAGCCGTATGCGCTGCCAAACAATAAGGATTCTGATTTACCTGACTAGTCACCAAATGAATCGCTTCCGTCTGAATTCGGTCAAATACCGTAGAAACATCCATAAAATCCATAAATCGTTTCAAGGCAGTTTCGGAACGGGTCATGAAGGCATACACATTCGGAACAAAACCCATCGACTGCTTTAATGCAAATAGCAATTTACGATCATGTTCCAATACTTCTTCCATCCGGGGTACTTTAAAATCTCTTCTCATCAGTTATATTTTTGGGGATTATACGAAAATTGAAAAATAAAGTTGAATTTTTACCGCAATATGGAAACTTTTAAAATTGCTTTACGTTTATTTCACAGATAAAACATACCATAAATTGGGAGAAAAGGAAAAAAGAACGGTACCCGCAGGTATCCACAAACTTAATGTACGTTAAACGACAAAGGAATATGCTAAACTAACCCAACCAATAGTATCGTACAGATACATACGAAAGGAACCGGAATAATTTCCGGTTTCTTTTTTTCCTGCTTCAGAAATATTTTCTTTAAATTACTTACCTTTGTATTCAATACATTATACTGCAACCATGAAAAATAAAAACATACTGATTCTGATTATTTCCTTCATCATTTTGCTCGTTGCCTGCTCGGCTCTGTCTATGAGTGCGGTAGCCAGTAATTACCGTTACACCTGGGTAGCCATGAACCCTTGGAATGGAGTCGAAGGTATTGCCTTTACCGTGGGTTATTTTTTGCATACCGGCAAAACCGTCAGTATGCTGATTACAATCGGCTTACTCCTCGTAATCTGGTGGCGGCTCTACGCTCTTATTCACCGGACCTTCATCAGATAATCTTCATCAGGAAGTCAATACATCACTCATGCACATTGATAAATTCATTTGTTTTGTGTAAGTTTGCAACTTCTAAAAACGACAGAGATCGGGTCATTTGATCATCCGGTAATTTCGTGATTCAGTAATTTAGCAACTCATCTATTATGAGAAAAGACGAAAGATATAACAAACGTGGTGTGTCAGCTTCCAAGGAAGACGTCCACAATGCGATAAAAAACATCGACAAAGGAGTATTCCCCCGGGCTTTTTGCAAAATCGTACCGGATTATCTGGGAGGAGATGAAGCTTATTGCAACATCATGCATGCAGACGGAGCAGGAACAAAGTCTTCGTTAGCCTATATGTATTGGAAAGAGACCGGAGATCTCTCCGTTTGGAAAGGAATTGCCCAGGATGCACTGATTATGAACATAGACGACCTTTTATGTGTCGGTGCAGTAGACAATATTCTGTTATCTTCCACGATCGGCCGGAATAAAAACCTGATCCCGGGAGAAGTCATTGCTGCCATTATCAATGGAACAGAAGAATTACTGGAAGAATACCGGAAACTAGGTGTAAGCATCTATTCTACAGGTGGGGAGACAGCCGATGTCGGTGATCTGGTACGCACGATCATTGTAGATTCAACAGTTACTTGCCGGATGAAACGGAAAGATGTCATCGACAACGCCAACATTCGCCCGGGAGATGTCATTATAGGCCTTTCTTCGTACGGACAGGCTACTTATGAAACCGAATATAATGGCGGAATGGGTTCTAATGGCTTGACTTCGGCCCGTCATGATGTATTTGCAAAATATCTGGCTCAAAAATACCCCGAAAGTTATGACAATAATGTACCGGAAGAATTAGTATATGCAGGGAAATGCCTATTGACGGACTGTGTCGAGGGAGTAGGTATGAATGCAGGAAAATTGGTTTTATCTCCGACCCGTACTTACGCTCCGGTAATAAAACAAATTCTGGACAAATACCGTTACCAGATTCATGGGATGATTCACTGTTCAGGAGGAGCCCAGACTAAAGTGATGAATTTTGTCGAGAATATGCATATTGTAAAAGACAATCTTTTCCCCGTACCTCCTTTATTCCGGTTAATCCAGGAACAATCGGGTACGCCTTGGGAGGAAATGTACAAAGTGTTCAACATGGGTCATCGTATGGAAGTTTATGTCGACGAGGAATTGGCAGAAGAAATTATCGCTATCTCAAAGAGTTTCAATATCGATGCCCAAATCGTCGGTCGTTGCTACGACAATGACGAAGGCGAAGGAAATAAGCTTACCATACTCAGCGAATTCGGGAAATTCATATACTGAACGGTAGGTTTGATTCGTAAATTTTATATATAAAACGAAAGGATGCCCGTAATAGAGCATCCTTTTATCATTCCTTCAAATCTTCCCGCATTTGCAGCAAAGTATCCATTAATAACGGAATATTCTCCTTTACTGTATTAAAAATAACATCTGCATCCACTTCAAAATAGTGATGTACAATTATATCACGCATTCCCATCACTTCACGCCATGGTATTTGTGGGTAATAAATGAGCAAATTGCCTGCTGTTAATTTATCCAGATTCTTTATACTTTCACCAGTAGCAATCAATTTCATACAAACTCCATCCAGTAATAAAGTTCCTGTAGCAGAATCCAGAAAATCATTAGTACAATGAATATTTTCAGTTCGTTGCTGAATGACTTCCAGAGATTCTATCACTTTGTCAAGCAAATGCAAAACTTTTACATCATACATAAATAGCTTCCTCTTGAATGGTTTGCTTTAATACCTCATCCATTTTTTCACGCACACGAACCAAATCTACCGGACGTCCCAATAAAGCTTCTAATTCATATTTGATACGAACTAATGTAAACAACGTAGGCGCCTCTCCTTCATAGCAAATATCAATGTCACTATTTTCAGTCTGTTCACCCCTGGCAACACTCCCAAATATCCCCATGCGTTTAATGTGATAAACAGAAGCATGGGTTTGCATGTAGACTGCCAGTAGTTGTATATATTCATTGATAGATTTCATAAAATATCATCTGGTTCATATTCACAAATATAAGAATTATCTGACAGTTAGACAATATGTTTATTCAGCCTGTTTTTCTTTTTTATAAAACTACAAAATCGTCTACTCTGTCAATTCGGGAAATTTATATACTGAACGGTAGGTTTGATTCGTAAATTTTATATATAAAACGAAAGGATGCCCTGCAAAGAGCATCCTTTTTATTGTTCTAATCAATTATATAGAGCTATTAGCTTCTTCACTATATGATAAAAGAACTTTTCTGACTTTGTAATGATCCAGGCCGGCTCAGGGTGACAAAGTAAACCGGCCGGAAAGGCAAACGATCTTACAGAAAAACTTACATGAATACATTCTTACCTTTTCGAGACAATTTGGTAGAAAATATAACCGAACTTCGTCATTGCATCAAAAACAAGCAACTACCCTTTCCATGCATTTATAGATTCCAGCAAATTTTTATATCCATTCTTTGCTCTGTCATCCGCAGTATCCACACATTGCCGGACGTATGTCACCATCTGCTTTTTCACCTCATCCGGTGCATTTACAGCAAAATATCGCAATAACACATCCAGATTCAAACGTAATTTTGCATCAGGTAAACGAACCACCTCCTCGGTATAACACTTCATCAAAGCTTTCCAGTTCCGGTCCAGATAACAGGTAGTCAGCCGATCCAGATAAACCAAAGAATAATCAGCCCTGAAACCGGTATTTCTCACGGATTCGCAAACTTTCATAAAATCTTTCTCCTGCATTCTACCCGCCAGATAATCTATATAAAGGGGGAAAATCAGCCGTTCCGTTTTATTTTCCAATCCCTGAGTGTCAATGTTCACAAAATCTTTCCAATTATCCAAAATAAATCGGAAAACAGGATGCTCAACCCGATCGGCAAAATGCTCAGATAATTTCCAGACTTCCGGATACAGTTCTTTTTTCCCTTTCACCTCCCTCAAATAACTTTCGACATCAGTATTAAATGTATTCAGTTCCCCCGCCTCAGAAAGAATGATTATATAATCTGCCTGTTTTTTCAATGGACACGCACTCAAGCTTCCGTATTGTTTCATATCTGTATAAGAGACCTCAGGATCAAGGGCATAACGGGCGATCCGAACAAAACGTCCTAACTCCGTTCCGCCCTGTAAACGATACTTGATCCGTCCGTCCGGATATAAAACCAACAGAGTCGGATAAGCCCGAATACCGTATTTCACCGCGATTTCCGGTCCTTCCCCTTTTTCCATGTCAATTTTTACATTCACACACATACCGTTAAAAATATCTCCTACTTCTTTACGGACAAAAACTTGTTTGCTCATTACCTTACACGGTCCACACCAAGAGGTATAGCAATCCAAAAAAACATATTTATCTTCGGCCTTCGCCTTATCCAATGCTTCCGCCAAAGTCAGGTCTTCAAAAACGATTCCTCCTTCCAATCCGGCTTCTAACATCAAACTTTTATATTCAACCGCCATATTTTTATCCAATACCGCTATTCTGGAGTTCATATAAGCGACTATTTTGTCCCGGGCTTCTTTCCCGGTATTTACCAATTGAGGCAAAGACATATCGATCCCCCGGGCAACACGAACATCCATCCGGGGAACTTTCATCGCGACCACATCCATCATTTTCAAGATATCCCCTTTTAAACGCATGGCAGCGATATCACACAAGGCATAAATATCATGTTGTTCGTCTACCTCTGCTTTTCCGAGTGTTCTTCTAATATCCGCCACCTCTTTTTCCGACAAGCGGTCTTGTCCGATTGCCGTATAATACAACGGCATCATATAAACAGCAGCAATACTGTTATCCACTTTCTCTACTCCCACTGTCCGGACAAAATCTGCTTTATGGGTGATCAGGTATTCCAAAGCCACCGAATCTTTCCTCCTAAGCCGGTCTGAAAAAACAGGCCAGTTTACTGCTTCAGACCACTCTTCAGGCTTCAGCATACTGAAATATTCACCTGCCACTTTTTTATACTTTTCTTCTTCATTCGCCACTTTCAAAACGGCTGCATATTTCCGTAAGAATTCCTTGTCACGCAATTGACCGGCATACAGTTTATTCATCCCGGCCAATGAAGTTGAAGGCGAAAGAGCACAAGCCACCTGTTTCTGAAATTCAGGTAATTCCGATCCTCCGACAATCCGATGTACCAAATTACCCTCTGCATCCAATACAACATAATGGGCCATAAATTTAATGTTATATTTCGACTTGAACTTCTCTCCTTCTTCTGTATTGAGATCTATAAAAAAATTAATAAAATGTCCGTCCATCCATCGGGCAAATTCCTGATTACTGAAAACTTTTTTGTTCATCCCATGGCAAGGAATCGCCCAGTCTTCAAAACAATTGCAAAATATCAGTTTATTCTCTTTTTTAGCCAAATGAAGTGCCTCATCCAAAGAATAAACATATTTCATTTTCACATCAGCGGCAACAGCATCCCCATACATACTCTGAGCCTGAACTATCCCCTGAAAAATCCACAAACAACAAACCGATACAATAAAAAACTTCAACTTCATATTCATCTTTCAATCTTTATTTTTAACACATCTTACACTATATAACACCGGACGGGTCGAGCTATGATCTACGACTGCAGACATTCTCATAATCTGATCCGTATAAATCGCAATATTCCTCGTCATTCCCAAGCTGATCGTATCTGTTTTGACCAGATCCGAACACCAGAAGTAGGCATTCTGCCCCAAATTGATATAATTATCCCGTTGTGAGTTGACCAAGCCCCGTGCTCCTCCGTAACGAACATCAAAACCGATCCCTTCTTCCCCCTCTTTCAACAAGACAGCCTGTCTTTCTCCCCGCCACACATCCTGTTTTTCTACTTCTTCTGCAGTCATTCCCAAAGCCTTTTCCAAATTTTTCCAATCTGCATCGCTGGGCAATCGCCATCCTTCAGGAATCGCAGCCAAAGCAGCATCATAAGTATACAACAAACCGTACGTTTCCGAATAATGGCCATTGGCAGCCTCTGCCTCTTCAAAATGTTCCAGTCCTTCCTCCAATGCGGTATTATACAGCTCCTGACAGGCTACCTCATACATCCGGTCATATGCTAAATCTTTACATTCAACAGCAACCTCATAACTTCCTGCAGCCTTATTCTTGATCTGTAATAAATAACTGGGTACCGGTAAAGTTTTCTTTATTCCCTCTATCACACTCCAATCTGCATCGGAAATTTTTCCCTCCTCGTATGCCTTATTCAACTCTTCCAAGAAAATTTCCCTGTACTCATCACCTGCCGTATTCACTTTTACAGTCGAATAATCGATACTATCCAATAACGTTTCATTATAAGTAAAACATCCTTCCCGCCCTCCTAAAGGCAGTCTTTTAGCCAGATTATCGGCCATCCAGATCAAATCACCGACCTCAATACACCGATATACCTTCCCGTCCGAATCTACAAAATCAGCCACTTTTTTCACTTCCGGAATTTCATATCCGGCCGCAACTTCTTCCTCTTGACAACCCCAAAATACCGGCATAAAAACCATTAAAACCAATCCTATTTTTTTCATATCCGTTCATTCTATTTCAGTTTGACACCCATTTCATTTTCAATCAGATCCCGTAACAATTCATATTTTTTCATCACTAAAGGATAAGTAGCATAATACTTTTCAAACCATTCTTCTGCATGATCGCTTAGGATCCGTTCAACATAACAGTCTAAATCATCCGATGCCGTGGGAGCCACTGTACTAGCCAATCTTCCATAGCCATAAACAAATCCCCAGTTACCGACAATTTCACAATAAGCCGCCCGCTTTTCATTGATTGCCTGAATAGCCTCTTCATGAGATTTTCCCGACATATATAAAGGGATATACTGTTGATAAAACCAGGTACCCCCATTTGAAAAAGGGTCATCTTCATTCACTTCCTCTATAATACAATCCGAATAATAAGGTAAAGCACTCGGCCAATTCCTATTGTAATACTTATCGGAAACCAATTGAAACCGGGTAAGTACACTCGTATAATTCTGTATTTTTTCCCCAACCAATCCTTTACAGGTTTCATTGATCAACTCTTCCGATTCTTCAGCCGTTAAATCCGCAACCTCTCCCCAGGCAATCATTCTGAAGTTATGTATTTCCGTTTTTCTTTGCCATCCTACCGAAGCATCTTCCAATACCAGCAATGAGTCCGTCAGCAACATAGATAAAGGGCGTAACGACTGGGCACAATTTTCGACAAAATTCCTGACAAACCTCAATGAATTCATTTTCCTCCCTTCATCCGTAATGAAATAATAATCGATCTCTCTATTTTCAGAAGCATTGCTCGAAAACTCCCAATTCAAATCCAACAATTCATAACGATATACCGGATTACCATAAATATCGTTCTTCAAAAAATATTTCCCGACCGTATCCGTAAAATATACTGAAACATTGTAGTTTTTATATAACTCGTACCGGAGATGCTGTACAGAATCCTCCGGGGAATCCGTGATCTCATACAGATTGACATAATCAATCTTACTTTCCAAGGCGTCTTCTTTCTGACAGCCCAACAGCAATAAACAGCCGACAATATAAAATATAGTTCTCATCCCTGTTACAATTTTCAGTTATTATCATTTTCATTCAAAGGTTCCCGACTATCCCTTTCATTATTTTCCATCGGAATACGATCGAAATCGATAGTTGTCTCCGGAATCAGGAAAGTCCACACATTCGTTTCATTTTCTTTCAAAACAAAGACTCTTGTCCCCGTATATCCCCCATCATCATTATAAGTATGAAAAGGATGAACTATCTGTTTCCGGAAAGGCAACTGTGAACAGACCGAGTACCGTCTCAGATCGAACCAGCGGTGACCTTCAAAACAAAGTTCTTTCCGGCGCTCCTCGCGAACCTGTCCGATCAATTCGTCTCCGGTATAATTCTGATCGGCATATCCTCCGATCCGCATCCGGCGCAAAGCATTTAAATAGGTATTGGCCCCGGCATCTCCCAACATAGCACAAGCTTCTGCCATATTCAGATATCCTTCAGCAACCCTCAACATCAAAACATCCGAAACCCGGTGGCTGACATCACTGTCCATCGGAAATTTATTTACCAAAGCAATACTATCCGACGATACTCTTTGAAAAAAACTGATCCGATAATCATTTGCCGCATCATACAAACGGTACAAATCGGAAGATACACAAAAATCCGGGGCTTCCGCTGTCAATACATTCTGGAGATGTTGAGAACTCTGGGAAAACAACACTTCACTGTTATCCTCTGTTATAAAAGGCGAAGTCAAAAAATCACCCATCGGCTCCAGGGTTACATCCATTTTCAAAAAATTCTCCGCCGCCATCCGGGCATTTTCCCAATCCTGCATATACAGATAAACACGGCTCAATAACAATTGGGCAGCTTCTTTATTTGCCCTGTAAATTTTCCGGTATGAAACCACTTCCCCTCTTTCGAAACAACGTACGGACTCTTGCAAATCTTCGATAATCCGGGCATATACCCGGTCCAAAGTAGTACGGGTAAATTGGGTATCCTTTTCCTTGTCATGCTCTACGTAAGGGGTCAATTTCAAAGGAACTGCCAAAGTAGTCGCAGCTGTCTCAGGAGCATAGGGAGCAGCATACAAATTGGCCAGAATAAAGAAAAACTGGGCACGCAAGAAATAGGTTTCTCCCATGATCCGGTTTTTTTTCAGTTCATCCCTTTCATTATCCGGCGTAATTTCATCCAACTCATCCAAAATCACATTGGTATAATTGATGCGTGCATACAAATCGTTCCACGTTGTATTATCTGTAAATCCTTGGCTACCATCAGGTTTTTCGGTCACATCCTGTTGCCAGGTATAATAACCATAGGTCATTGCATGCAGGTCATAATATTTATTTCTAGCTGTCCAGGAACCGTCCCCGGAAGCCTGTTCACTCCTCACGCTACTAATATCGTCATCCATAATATTGAACCACGAACAACTCTCCCGGTTAATCAGAGTTGTTGTCGTCGCATTACTCGGAACATACACACTTCCCAACAACACTTCGTCAAAATCCGCCACTGTTTTTGCCCTCACCATATCCTGCGAATACTCCGACAAAAAATTGCTGCATCCGCAAAGAAAAAATACTATGATCACATATATATTTTTCATATTCTCTCTATTTTAAAATGATACATTCAAACCAATCGTATAACTCGGCCGGATAGAAAGTCCGGCATCGGCAAACCCGGCCTGCGAAGGATCCTGTCCTCTCAACTCCTTCGCAGAAATTGTAAAACAATTATGCGTATTGAAACTAATCGACAACTGTGTAAAGGGTGTTTTTCTCAACAACCGGTCATTCAACCGATAAGAAAACGAAAGTGATTGCAGTTTCAGATAGTTCCCACTGACTACTCTCAAATCGGAATCGTCATACATTTGCCACACATTATTAGCAAATGCAGGTACTCCGCTATTGGGACCGACAGCCCGTTGAGGTGCTGAATAATGCAACCGGTAATGTTCGTAATCCGGAGAAGAAGGACTGATAATCGAAGGATAAACCGTATATTTTTCATCCCCGGGCACTTGCCAACGGTCCAGAAACTCTTCCCGGACATTTGCCGCAGCAGAAATCCCGTTTATAATCGGACCGTACATTTCAAACAAACGTACTTTCGATCCCAGGCTATATGAAAAATTCAAAGAAAGACTCCAATTTTTGTAAGTAAACGTATTGTTCAAATCGCCGGAAAATTTCGGATCCCGGGTTCCGCTGTTAACAAGAATCATAGGGACCACCTCATCCAAAGTTTTCCCTTGTAACAAATGCCAGCGATCTTCCCAGTCGTCAAACATCGGAGCCCCGTTTTGAGGGTTCAGGCCCAGGAATTTATACGAATAAAATGTACTGATCGGCTGCCCGCTGACAACGGCTGTCCCGTTCAAATAATCATTAAGATTATAATTCCTGGCATCATCCGTCTGTACTTTATTCAAATTGACCGAATAATAAGTCGACATATACCAGCGGAAATTTTTCGTTTTAACAGGATAACCGTTCAGAGAAATTGAAAATCCCTTATTAAGCATATCCCCGTTATTCATAATATAGGAAGTGATCCCATTGATAGGGGAAACATCAACGTTAGTAAACAAATCCGTTGTTTTTTTATAATAAAAATCCCCTCCGATATTCAGCCGGCCATCAAAAAACCCTAAGTCCCAACCGATATTGGTCTGAGCGGTTTGTTCCCATTTCAGGTTCGGATTCGGTAAATTCGCCACTGTCGATATATTCTCTCCGTCATAAATCGGCTGCATCGTCCCTTGCCTGATCAATAAATTCGGAGTTTGTCCATCTACCATATTCCCCTGATGTCCGTATGATAAACGTAACCGGGCTTCTGTCAGCCACTTGGCATTCTTCCCGAGAATATTTTTCAAATTGGCCATTCCCGAGACAGACCAAATCGGTAACAACCTCTCATTGCTCCGACTACCGAATTTATTAGAAGCATCAAAACGACCGTTAACATTCAAGGTAAACAATTCTTTATAGGAATAAGACAATGTCAGATAACCACTGATCTTGTTCGTAAGTCCGTTTGTCAATTTTTCATATCCTTCGGCAAGCCATTTTTGATACCCTGGATATTTTTCCAATTCATCCCCTAAACCGATAAACTGTAAACCTCTATCTTTTAAGAAACCCCGGCGTTCTATACTGCTACTGGTATTCTTGGCCGTATTAATCTCATATCCGAATGCGGAAGAAATCAAATGATATTGGTTTGCATCGACATAAGCACTGAAATTATTCTGAAAACGTAAAGTAGCACTTTCAGAAGTACTGTTTGTCGTTTTCAATATACCTCCATAAGGTAGCACACAATTTTCATCATTCTCTATCGGCTCATCTTCGTATTCACCGTTCTTCAGGCGTGCGACATAATTGGTTTTTTCTCCCCACCAGGTATTTTGTTCTGTCGTACTACGGCTATACGAACCTGTCACCTGAATATTCCAGCGCGGTTTCAGGTCATAACGCAAAACCATGGTTGTCATCAACGTATTACCGTCATACGTATTCGAACTGTTTTCAATTTCATTTAAGATATTGTACCGGAATTTATTAGAAGTACCCACGGCATAAGCATCCTGTGTCAAATGATAATAATAACTACCGTCTTCATCATAAGCAGGCAAAGCTCTTGTTGTGTTATAAGCATAATTGATTGCAGAAATTTCAGACGGGACATGATTCTTTTTTTGAATATTGCCATTCACATTCAGATTTACCCTGAATTTCTTTGTAATATTGGCATCCACCTTCATCATCATCGTATACCGGTCTACATAACTGCTATTGGAAACCCCATCATCCTTATTATATCCCAAAGAAGCATAATAGCGTAACTGTTCGGATCCACCCGAAACGCTCAAAGTATGCTTATGGGAATAAGCATCATGAGTCAGTAGTTTAAACCAGTCTGTGTTTACTGTCTCAAAACGTCTTACCTGTTTCATGAATTCATCATAATCGATCAAACCGTTTTGCCAATCATACCAGGCCCCTTCATATCCGACCATTTCCATGTTATTCGGAAATTTATAATGCAGATTGATCAGATCCCGGCTAAACTGTACCCGTTCCTGGGAGTTCATTACTCTGATATTTCTATCCGTATAACGGGGACGGCGTGTAAATTGTGAAGAATGGTTATAACTGATCCTCATTTTTCCGATCTGTCCACGCTTGGTGGTAACCACAATTACTCCGTTAGCGGCTTGTGTTCCGTATATGGCAGTAGCAGAGGCGTCTTTCAAAACATCGATCCGCTCAATATCCTGGGGATTAATTCCGGCTATCGCATTTCCGATAACATTTATATAATCCGGATCATTCAATACTTCGGGTTCGATATCGACAGGATCTGTCAATACAATACCATCCAATACCCACAGCGGTTCACGATTACCTAAAATCGTGGAAGTACCCCTCACACGAATCTTCGGAGTCGCGCCCACCTCTCCGGAATTGCTCATCAACACCAAATCCGGAATACGTCCTTCCAAAGCCTGATCTATACTCGACATCCCTGGGACCAGAATATCCTCAGCCCGCACTGAAGTCACCGAACTGGTCAAATGCCGGCGGTCGATTGTCCCATAGCCGGTTTCTACAACATTGACAGCCTCCAATTCATAAATATCCTCTTCCATAACAATCTGAAAAAAATTCTCTCCTTTATAAGGTACAGTCTGTGACTTCATACCGATAAAGGTAAAAAACAAAGAGAATTTTCCGGACGCAGGTTTGGCAATCTCAAATTTACCATTCGCATTCGTCGTGACACCGACCGTCGTCCCATCGATCATTACCGTGACACCCGGTAATGGTACTCCTTGAGTGTCCTTCACTACCCCCTCAATTTTTTCAACCTTTTGCGGCAACGTTTGTTCTCGAGCTTCTTTAATAAGGATCAGATTTCCATCTACCTCATAAGTAAACCCCGTTTCTGACAAACAATAATCTAAAATAGAGTTGACAGAAAGTTCCACTGCATTGATATTTTTAACCCGAATCTGCCCAATGGCATCGGATTCATAAAGGAAACGGTAATTACTTTGTTTTTCCATCAATTGAAAAAGTTCTTTCAAACTTGCTTCTTTCAATTGCAAAGTCAAAGACTGATTCTCAACATTGGCCCAAATATCCCGTGTATTGAGCAATAAAAAACAGAGACAATAAATCATGCATCTGTAAAAGTACAACCTCCGTACTTTTTTCAAAAAATCATTTTTACACATCACTTTCATAAGTATTATCCGATAATTAGTAAACAAACAGAATCATTTGCATCTTTTCACTAAAACACAATTCCCATTAATTTCAAACCGAACAACTTCTAACCGTCCTATCTTATCCAAAAGTACCCGAACATCTTCATAACGGTCGATTTTGCCTGTGAAACGAATATTCTTCAAAGTCTCATTTTCATAAAAAACGTCAATATCATACCACCGTCGCAGTTCATTCATAATGTTTTCCAAACGCTCTTCCTCAAAAGCAACTATCCCCTCCCGCCAAGCAATATAGTTAGCGGTATTTACTGTGGTAACGGTCACCTTTTCATTTGAAATTTGAGCCTGTTCTCCAGGATATAAGGTACAGGAATCCCCATGAACAATTAAAGAAATCTGTCCATTCACCAAGGTTGCTACCGTTGTTTCGTTATCTTTGTAAGCTTTTACATTAAATTCTGTCCCCAGAACTTTTATCTCATAAGCATTAAATTCAACAATAAAAGGTATATCTGCCTTAGCTACCTGAAAATAAGCTTCCCCACTCAATTTTACACGTCGTTCCTTTCCGGCAAAAGGAACCAGATACTCCAAATTTGATTCCGCATTCACCCATATTTTCGATCCGTCTTCCAATTCTACCAAAAATTCCCCTCCATGCGGAACTTCCAATACATGCAATTCGGACTTTTGGGTCAAGCTATCCTGTAAAACATTGTAATTCAAAGTTTTATTCCGTCGTTCTATAATCATTCCCTCATGTCGGATTAATTGTCTCTCCTCCTTTTTACAAATCACAAAAGTTTCTTTGTCACCTGTATGCAATACAGCTTCTGTCTCCAAACCGGCAACGGGCCTCTCCTGTTCAGCCTGGCGATTTATATAATACTTACTTATATACAGAGAAGTCCCTAATAACAAAACAATTACAGCGGCTCTCCAATGCCATGCATATATATTCCTTTTTACATTCTTCCGCTTATGAAACAGTTCCGTATAATTCCGTTCCACATCAACAGGCAATTTCTTTTTCTTTTCCCACATTAACTGAAAAGCAGCATAGTATTGTCGGTTTTGCTCCGACAAATCAAGCCACTCTTTCACTAGACGAGCCTCCTCTTCGGTCAGATCATTCCTTAGTAATTTGACCAATAATTCTCTATCCATAGTGTTACATTATCCGTTCATCAATGAGAGGACAACCGTACACCTAAACACAGTGACAAAAATTATTTATTTTTGAAAAATTTCTTAGATCGATTTTCACTTATGAAATACAAGAAAAGTATAACAGAGAGCCCCATACGTCTCCGTAAATATTTATAAGCTCTTTTCACGTAAGTATTTACCGTATTGACAGAGATTCCACACTCATCCGCAACCTCTCTATATTTTTTCCCTTCAACGACACAAGCAATAAAAATCAAACGGGTTTGCTCAGGTAATTCATTTACAACTCTCCATACCTTATCTATCAACCTCTCGTCATATTCAACTTCCGGTAATTCTGCATACAAATAAGCTTCCATCAGCCAGGACTTATGTTTATCTTCTATCTGAAGATGTTTGATCTTATTCAAACAAATATTCTTAACTTGTACAAAAAGATAAGAATTAAAATTACGAATATTGGAAAAATCAGTTTTCTCCCAAAGTTTTAAAAAGCAATCCTGTACAACATTCTCTGCCGCCTCTCTTTCAAGCAAAAAATATTCGGCAAAATGCACCAATTGCCCAAAATATTTTTCAAAAAGGAAACGGAAAACCTCTTTATCTTTTTTTTGCAGACCTTCAATTACTTCCTCCGAGGAATATTCTTTTATAACTTTCACAACCTATCAATTTAAACAGCAAAACAACTTTAATCGTTCGTTTCTTTTGGCGGATTTCTGTCAAAAGAAAAATGGACAAACGATAATTGACAATTGACAATTTTCTGGAAGCTTCTCTTCCATTAGGAAATAAAAAAGGAAAGAAAAATGAGAAATAGAACAAAGAAGATTATCATTGATTATCAGACAAATAAAGAAGAGACCATAGGTCCGAAAATATTTTGACAACTGTCATTTGACAATTGTCAATTAACAAAATACCCGCAGGGTCCATTGACTTTATAAACTTTATGGACTTTATAAATTTTCGACTGATTTAATCGAACATTTTTTCTATCCTTTTCCTTCTTTTAATATCGTGCGCATTCGTTGCCGGAGGTTCAATTGTGTACTATCGACTTTAGCTTTTCGCGAAGGGATAAAAAGATCCTTGTATTTCGCTTTCGTAATACGGAACTTCATCTTATCGAGATTCCCTGAAATATCCACACCGGCCCGGAAAGGCAAAGGTGATTTCAGGATAGAGATATGATATTTAAAAGTCATATCGATATTGTGTTGTCCGCCGACAGCAGCCTTATAACGGTCGATTTCTACCAGAAAAGGGAATATCTCGATCGTCCCATCCTTCACCATTAAATCTACTGAAATACTATCGATCATATTCCGCTTTTTATTCTTAAACATCAGCATTTTCGAAATTTCAGCAAAAGTCTCCCCATCCATCAGCACCAGATCGCGGCCGTCCAGATAAGCCGCAGCCCTTAGAGTCGGCAAATCGATGTTCATGGCAGAATCCAGCCACGAATCTGCAGCAATGTGAAAATCCACCAGTCCCTCGAACGACCTCAGCATAGGGAAAAGCGTATCTAAAGAAGGGATCAGTCCAACCAGACTATCGATCCGAATGTCGTGCATCTGCAAAGCAAAACCGGCATAAGCCTTGGTGGTATCTGTCGCCCGATACAGAGCCGTGGTACTCATATTGGCAGCCGAAGAACGTAATTCCAGATCCGATAGCTGGATGCATTGATTGCGCATAACTACTTCTCCATGAATACTATCCATTTGCAATTTTCCAAACAATACTTTCTTTATATCGGTCTGGAAAGTAAAGTCGATACCAGGAGGAACCACAAACAAGCAATTACTTCCTTCCAAAGCAGTAGTATCACTGACAACAGGAACTTCATCCATATCGTCCAATTCTGTAGAAATCGTATCCCGGAAACCGGCTTTCACCTTCTCCATATAGGCCGTTCCTCTTTCCATCGCCCGCATCAGCTGATTGCAATCTATTCTATCGGAAGTAACCAGCAACTGAGCTTTCAGTTCTTCTTTCTTAAAGAACGACTTAGCCAGATTAGTCACATTTCCGGTAAGCCGCAAATCCGAACGCCCCAGATGCAGCACGGCCGAATCCAGCTGAATTTCATTCCGGTCGAATCTCAATCGGGTACCCGGCATCCGCATACGCACCGGAAAATAAGGCGTATAAGCCCTTAGACCGGTAAAATCGACGTATCCTGTCGGAAGCCAGATCTTCGTATTACGTTTACTCCGGACAGCCTCGACTTGTACCTCTGCCTTGGCAAAATTCAAACGGTTGCCCATAGCTCGCAAGCGCAAACTATCCACCTGCAGTTCTGCATTGATCTGAGGAACTTTTTTATTACGCTTCGAGGGCAACAGCGAAGCTTTAGCATTCGCCTGTTTCAACCCCACCAGCAAAGTATCACGGACGATAAACACCATCCGTCCCAAATGTAGGTTAGCCCCCATGGAAGCCACTACAGAAGTATCTTTCAATGGCGAAGTTCTCAGCGCCAGATAAGTCGTATCCATCAACAAACGTACCTTATTGCGGACATGGATATCCAATCCGGAATAACCGACCACACCGTTCAATAAATCCGTTCCCTGGACAGACTTCGTATTCTTGCGGTTAGCGGCAAAAACCAGTCCTGCCGACTTAACATTCATAACGATACTATCCTTGGGGATAAAAATATTCACATCCTTCATTTGACACCACCCGCCGATTCTCAATTTCCCATAATCAGCATTCCGGACATCTTCGACCAGGACATCCGTTTTTAAAGAAGTATTCAGCGTACCCCGGCAAGTAATTCCATCCGCCAAGGGAAAGATTTTTGTCAATTCTTCAAAATTCACCAAAGCCTTTACTTCAGCTTTCAGGGTAGGTGCTGTCAACAAGCGTTCGGCATCGCCCGCCATATCGATATCGATACCTCCACCTTTCATACAGAAATTCCGCAAATTCACATAAGACTCCTGTTCTTTCTGCAAATCGATCAAAGCAAAAAGATCTACGTTCAGGGTATCGATTTTCGAAGGCATACCGGGATAAGCGATAAAGCCATCTTTGATCCGAAATTCAGAAGTCAGCAAGGGAATATTCTGTTGACCGTAAATACCTTTAATCTCTCCCTGGCACAATACATCTCCCCGCACCTCCACATTTTCAGTCTTATGCAGAATAGTATCGGGCACCAAGTCCAATAGTGTCTTTAATGTCGGAATATGTATTCCATACTTTAAATTCACCAGTAAAGTATGATTTATGGTATCTCCTCTTAAAGTTCCTCCGGCTCCGAAACGGATACCGTTTACATCGACTACGGCTTTCTCCAAAGTGTATAATAAGGAATCCCGGTTGATTTTCATACCGGTTTCTATTCCGAAAGCCAAACGGTTGACCAGCAACTGTCCTTCTTGCCAAAACAATACGTTTTCAGTTGAAAAATCCAGTTTCAGCCGAGAACGGCGTTTACCCAGATAGCCATCTACTCCAAGGTTTATTCCGGTCAATCGGGTATACAAACGCGTATTCCGGTCATCGAAAACAAGCCTTCCATTCCGGATTCTAACATTCCGCAAACGTATTCCCGAATCGAAAGTAGTGGTATCCGCCATCGTTGTATCTACAGTAGTCGTATCTGCCGCTATCCGGAGTATATCCCAATTGGGAACACCGGCCGAATCTACATAAGCATATATCTCCGGCTGTTCCAATACGAAATCCTTCACCACAATACGGTTCTTAGTCAGGTAAGCGATCGGATTTATAGTCAACAGACAAGATTTTATATTCATCAAGGAATCCTGCATGGTCGGCTCGCTATTAGCCGTACTATCACGGAATGTCCCGGAAATAACAGAAGCATCGTCCAATTGAATTCCAAAATCCGGGAAAGTAGAGAAAAAAGTCAATTCAATATTTCCAAAATGTACCTCGGCATTCAGGTATTCTTTTGCAGTCTTCTCTACCAAAGGAGTTAATTTTGCCGGGGTAAAGATAAAATGAATAACAATAGTGACACCGACCAAAATCAGTACCACTAAAGCTAACAGGCTCCAGAGAGTCCATTTCAACACCCGTTTTCCCAGTGACTTTTTCATCTTCAATCCACTAATTCAATAATTTATTTATAGATCAAATACTTCTCTCTGATTTTCTGAAACTCTTCCAATGGAGAACGCCAGGCAGCTCTTATCTGCTGCTCGCTCTTACCTGCCTCAATATCTTTTCTGAGTTGATCTGTCCCGGCCAATTTCTCGAAAAAAGAAGTGAAAAAAGGAGTTTTTCCGGTATAATTCCGATAAGCCAATAGTAACCAATCCACACGTAACCGTTGTCCCTCTCTCACCTCATCGTATTTATTCCTCAGGTCCATGCCATAGCATTTCAATCCCAGGCATTTGGGATTTTTACTCATACCGGGAATACTTTCGGGTACAAAAGTATAAGGCATACCTTTCAATTCGGGATGCCCGAATACCTGAAAGGGAGTATAGGTCCCACGCCCTTCACTGACTACCGTTCCTTCAAAAAAACAAACCGAAGGATACAACATGACCGACACTTTATCGGGCAAATTGGGAGAAGGTTTCCGGGGTAAATCTACCGTCATACTCCTCTTCCATCCCTGACAAGGAATCACCGTCAAATCACATTTCTTTTTATCTTTCAACCAACCTTCTCCATTAATCATCCGGGCATACTCACCGATAGTCATCCCATAAACGACAGGAACCGGATGCATTCCGACAAAAGACCGGTATTTCATTTCCAATACAGGCCCGTCTACATAAAAAGCATTCGGATTCGGACGGTCCATAACCACAAGCGGAACCTGATTCTCGGCACAAGCCTCCATCACATAGTGTAAAGTAGAGAGATAAGTATAAAAACGGACACCGACATCCTGCATATCGAAAACAACCACATCCAATCCCTGCAAATCCGCCGGACTCGGTTTTTTCTTCTTTCCGTATAAGGAAATGACCGGTAAACCGGTCTGCCGATCCCGGTAATCACCCACCGTTTCCCCAGCATCGGCATCTCCTCTGAACCCATGTTCCGGACAAAAGATACGTATCAATTGTACCCGATGATCACGCAGGAAATCGACACTATGCTTATATCCGTCCCCGGTTTCCAGCACAGCAGTCTGATTAGCCACAATCCCGACCTTTTTGCCTTCCAACAAACTCCGGTATCGGTCAAAATGCTGAATACCCGGAGAAACGGCTTCAGCCCCTCCGATTATTCCACACCACAAACACAGAAAAAAAATGCACTCTCTCATTATCCCTTTATTTCTTTTCTTCCTCGGGGAAATCGATTTTCATAGAATTTACAATACTTTCCACTTGTCTCAACATATTCCGTTTTTTACCATCGGGAGCGTATACATAGCCCATCATATAGATGATACGGCTATTCTTTTCATCCAATACGACATTCAAAACAAACGGCCCCCCCATAAAATCATTTTCGGCAGTCCACAAACCTCTGATAAGCAAAGCATAATGAATTCCGTCATATTTATAAAAAGCAGCAGTCATCGGAGTCTTCAGATCCAAAGCCATCCAGGTACTATCCCGGGGTCCCGGAATATATTTCTTCAACTCTTCATTCATCCGGTCCAGGATAATCTGGTAATCCATCTGACTTTCATGTTCATATTTTTCCTCAAAAAAAATGATCCCCTTGCTATCGACCCGGGTCTCGGAAGAAATCCATACAAAATTCGAAGTATCTTTATTTATATAATATCCTCCGGGACAATACAACAGGAGGTCGTACTTATTCTTAAACATATTGAATATCTTCGTATCCGGTGTTTTCTTGTATACCTCGATCAAACGGTCACGTTCTGCCTTGAGATACACGTTCATCATTTTATTTTTATTGGCATTGAAGATTTTATAAAATGCCTCTACATCCGGTGCACTGATTTGAAAAATCTTCTGAGAACGAGCCCAGGGACTCTCGTGAAACACGATTGAAGCCGTATCGACTTTATCCTTAATCGAAACAGTCAGTATATTCCGATGAAAACGGACATTTTTTTCGAAATTAGAAGGCGGAAGATTAATCAAATCAAAGACCGGTTCGCCCTGAGGTAAGCCCAATTGAGGCTGTCCGAAAAATTCCTTGATAGTATCCCCGACATGACCTTCCCACAAAGTTTTCGGCATAACGACGAGCAGTTCATTCGTAGAACCGCTGACAGGAGGTAAAGCTGACCGCCGGGCACCGCCACCTTCTTTACAAGAGAACAAAAAATAACTCAGGGTCAACACCAGCAGACTGACTAATATTCGTATCTTCATTTTATTATGATTTAAAATATACATTAAACTTATTCTGTAAAATCCCCGTATTTACTAGCCGAACGATCTAAAATCGCCTTTACCGATCCGACCAGAATTTTCGCTTCGACCATCAAAGGAAGCCGATATTCGTCTTTACTCAACCAAATCTTCATATTTTCGCCTCCTTTGAATACCTCACCTTCAACCAACAAGGGAGAAAAAACGTAACATTCCTGTTTCCGGCCGGCAATCTTGCTTTTCACCACACCCAGATAACGGATATACAAATCATAAATTTTACTATCGATCAAAATCCGGATCGGAATCAAGTCGTTTTTTTGGTATTTATCAAAATCCAACTCCCGGGCCATCCAGGCAACCGAAAGCATATCATAGGTTTGACCGAGTAGTTTCACTGTATCTGTCCGTCTGAATTTTCCAATCCGATGGATATCTCCCAATACGACAGAATCGTCATAATGAAATGTATAATCGAAAGTCTTATGATAATTCCCTTCATGAGCTTTTCTCGAAAATTCATAGGGCATAAAAGTATTCTTGTCAAAATGCGATATCAGGGTGTCCCTGATCGTGAATATCCAATCCCAGGAAGGTAAAGAATACCCCACAGCTTTTAAACGTTCGGCATTCGGATATTTTTCGGAAGTCGTCAACGAAAAATCCACCCGCCCAGCCTTGACCCAAATAAATCCCCAGTTATAATATCCGGTATATACCAACTCTTCTATAGGCGGGTATTTCGATTGGGCACAAAGCGACAGGCTTCCCCCCAATAACAACATCAATATCCAAATTTTTTTCATATCCTTCTATTTATCACTCTCATCCTTATACGGCTTCAACAAATTAAATTCCTGCTCAATATCAAAATTTTGTTTGACACTGATTTCGACAGGTAAATAAACGATTTCTTCAGGCTGTTGGTTCTTCAAATACAAACCGGTATCCCAAATTCCATTGCCATTGGTATCCAAGATCGCCCTAAACTTGTATTTTCCCTCGGGAATCAACGGGAAAGTGACCTGTCCATCCTGGTTGATAATTTGCTCCTGTACCACTGCATAAGAACGTTTTCCATTCTCAGATTTCCCATTATCCGACTTATAGAGTTGTAGAATAACCTGTCCCTGCACGCCACTCACATTGAGCATAATCTTCCCGTAAAATTCTTCCTGACGCACTTTGAATTTTTTCTCCAGTTTGTTATTATGCCGTCCATAAATATCGTTGACAGAAGCAGAATCCAAAGTCAACATATATTCCTGCCCGGCTTTCCAGGAAGCATCGATATAAATACGCCGGATCTTCAGACTATCTTCTTCCAGGGTAAATTTCAGCGGCTGATAAAGTGTATCCACTTTCTCCGATATATGCAGATTCTCCAAGCCCGCCTTGTCGACCGGCCGGTTAAATTCCAACCACAAACGGGCACCCAAATCAAAATCGTTACCGGCATTCGATTTTATTTCCACAAACTCAATCGCCGGAGTTTCAGGTTCGTCTTTCCTGCCCTTCTTATTGTCGGGCTTCTTTTTGTCTTTAAATGTATAGCGGCTGGTATCGGCAAAGGTCGTCAACCGACCGGTACTATCTGTCCGCAAGTAAGAAAGGATAACATTCAAGGTATCTTTTTTATACACGGTAGAATCTTTAATCCACAAAGCCAATGTATCGTTTCCGGCCGAATGTTCCAACACATACCAATCCTCCGGTAGCGGTTCCGTCGACAAGGTATCGAACAAACGGGCCTTAAACTCATTCTTTTCCGGAATACTAAAGATAAAATCGAGGCGTTCCCGTTCCTTCCGGTCGTCATCGGTCATATACAACTGGGTCAGCTTTTCCTGAAACAAACGCAGATAAAGATTGTTAGGCCCAAATCCCAGATATTCCTGTGTGACGATACTATCCTTCATCGTTGTGTCCTGCCCGACGATTTTATCGACAACCCGGAACGTATCTACCCGGGTCATAGTCATCACCACGGGACGCACCAAGGTATCCAGGTAAGCAAACATTTCTGCTTCGGGCGTATATTTATAATCCCGGTTATCGTCCTGAATCGCCACGACACGATAAATCGTATCTTTCAAGTTCGTCAAACGGAAAAAACCGGAACTATCCGTACGGGCGACATAGTCAGGCACCTCCAGCAAAGGCATCGAATCCGCCAGATTAGAATACAATTCGACATATACATTTAAAACCGGTTCGCCGGATTCCGCATTCACAACCTGTCCGCTCAATTCCAACGAATCGATTTCATTCCCGGTAGAAAATACATAGCGATAAAATCCCAAAGGATTTCCCTCGTTATTATCGGATATAGCATCTGCAAAATCCAAGGTATAAGTGGTATTCGGTTTCAAGGAATCCACAAATTCGACTTGTACATATTTCCCCTTTAAACGAGGCTTCGGTTTTTTCTTTTGAGGCGGAGAAATAATGAACTTCTCGTTAATATCTTTTAGCTGGACAAACTCATCGAAATAAATGTTCACCCGCTTTTTATCGAAATTTTTAGTAAAAGAGGCCGGTTCTTCGAGGATCACTTGGGGTGGGGTCGTATCTTTGGGTCCACCTTCGGGATATCCCCGGCTGGCACAAGCATAAATCACTACTGCCATAACTAACATAGCCAGCCACTCCCAGCTGAAAGCTCTATCGTCGTTCTTCTTCATCCCTATTATCTATTTACTCAGTCAGATCTCAATTTACAAAGATAAACTATATCGGACAAAAGGGGAATAGTTAAAGGGAAAAAAGTGAAAAGAAAAAATCAGACCGTTTGAGCCAGACACCCTAAAGAGAAACGCACATTTCCTGCCTGAGCCAAAACCTGCAAACAAGCACCGATCGTAGCTCCTGTCGTTATCACGTCATCGACCAACAATACCTTTTTTCCTGTAATTTTAGCGGGATTGCGCAACTCAAAAATATGCTCGACATTTTTAAGCCTTTCGCTTGCATTCTTCCCGGTTTGCGATGCATTGTTCCGAACCCTGAAAAGCACATCGTCATAAATGTCTACTCCTATCGTTTCGGCCATACCACAAGCAATTTCCCGGGCTTGATTAAATCCCCTTTCTTTTTCCCTTTTGGGATGTAAAGGCACCGGAATGATACAATCTGCCTCACATTCATTTTTAATCTTCTCTCCCAGCAAACGGCCGAGATAGATACCCAGAGACCGATGAGAACGATATTTAATCCGGTAAATCAAATTTTTATAGGGGCTGAATTTATTATAATAAAACAAAGAGAATAATTTTTCAGGCCGGTAAGCGGCATCGAAATTCAACAACACATCTTCCTGAATAGCATAGGCCTGATCGGAAAACGGGAAATCAGCCAGACAGGCGGTACACAAATACACTTCACCTTTCATCAGGCTTTCCCCGCAAACGGTACATATCCGGGGGTAAAACAATTCACAAACAGCCCTTCCCGAAGACAACAATCTGTCTTTTAGCCATCTTCCGATTCGCAATCCAAGCTGTCGTGTCATAAATTCAGGTTTTAGCCATCCGACCCCATCATATTCAACTTTTCAGACGATATCCTCTGAACCAATCTATTTCCATACGTGCGGGTAACTGTTTTTCCAGAGGTTCTTTATTGGTTCCCAAAGAGAAAACGACATACATCGGAACGTCCGGGATATGTTCGGTTTCCTCTTTCACCACCAGATCGTTTACCATCCACACCATTTTATTTTCCGTCCACTCCAAAGTGAAAATATAATAGGCATTATCGAGCTCCAGCTCTTTGATTAATTGGATATCTTTATTGACCGCTGTACGATAAGAATACACTCTTCCCATATGTACTCCATCGGCCTCACACTTCATGATTTCCACATGAGGCACCTCTGTATCCCCCAGCATCCAAAAACAAGAAGTCAGGGCACAACGATTCAGCTTAATCTTAGCCTCAAAACGACCGTAGCGCTGCCTCAAAGCAGTGGCAGAACTAATCATAGCAGAGGAATAATCGTATTTTTTCTCCCGTATTCCTACCTGCCGGTCCCAATATTTTCCGATGATCGATTCTTTTCTAAAATTCAGACAAACCGCACTCTCACCGAAGGTGATATTATCCGGTGAGTACAACTGCATATCCTCTCCCACCCCATAGGTATCGTTCAAAAACCGCTCTCCGGCATAATAACGGGTAATCCATTTGGTTTCATCCAGGCGTCCCTGATTGAAATCGTCTTCAAACACCAATTGCCATCTCCTCATACTATTAAAATAAGGGTCCTGAGCCAATAAGATATATTTAGCTATTTCGGGGCGCTTTTTCAAAGCATCGAATTCGCAAAGTAATTGATAATCTTCGGTCGTCTGATACCGGTTTTTATTCAAGAGATAAGCTCTGTTTCGCTTGAATTCTTCCGAACGGATATAAGTTTCCAAATGCGTAAACTTTTGTGGCAAATCCGTATCTTTAACCTCACGGTATTCTTTAAAACGACGTAATTTCTCTAATTTGATCAAAGCAGCGATCTTCGGCTGACGAATAATTTCCTGATAAGCTTTATATTCGACGGCATGTAATTTCTTATCGAAACCGGCCGACATAACCATCACTTTCAGCTTCTGATACTCTTGATATTCAGGCAAAGCTTTTACCCGCTCATACCCCTTCAATTCTTCAGAATCGGCAATCAACAGATAAGATTGTAACTTACGCACCTTGAGCAAAGCTTTATATTGCCGTTCTGCTTTATAATATTCGCTGTCCTTATAAGAGAGCTGTTCGATTTCTTTCCGTCTTTCCTTAAACTGAGCACTATTTACATACTCTTCAAGCTCGCGATAACGTTTTAGCTCTTCCCCTTTTTCCACCCTCAGAAACAATTCTTCATCTTCACGGAATACGGCTCTGAAAGTTTCCGCTTCATAGGTCGTACGAAGTAGTTTATGCTTAGAAAATAAAAAAGAAAATAATCCCATACACTACAATAATTAACAGATCAGACACTATCACACATCAGATAGCAAAGTTAATGTAAAAAAAACAAAAAACCTATTTTACTGCTTTACAAAATTATAAGTGATCGTACCTTTCTGCAGCGCAGGGGCGTCCGGTTTTTCATTAAAACGCGAACGTTTAGCAGCATCGACAGCCACCCGCCACAAACAGTCGTCCGACTGAGACTGATCTTCCAAAATTTTAGCTTTCTGGACCACACCTTTCGGATTAACCAGTATCTCGACTACAACTTTACCTCCATATTCACATTTAAATACCGGAATCGGCAGAAAACGGGCATACCGGTCTTTCAGATTATAACTGACACTACTTTCACCGGCATAAAAAGTAGATTTCAAAGAATCCAGTTCCTGTTCCCGTTTATCGCGATCATTTTGCAAACTGTCTTTTTGGTAATTTTTATCGCGTTGGGCTTTATAACGTCCGCTATTTCCTTCTTCTTCCAACTCCTTCAAAATCTCGTCCACATATTGCTGTACACTGGCTTCCGCTCTCTTTTCCGGCTGTACGGCATTCTCATTGACAGCAATGGAACGCAACATGCGTTCGACCTCTTCCTGAGAAGTCTTTTGACGAATTTCCTCTTTTCGTTGCTGCTCTTCCTCTTTTTTCTGCCTCTCCTCCGGAGTCGGGGTATCCATAACGATTTCCATCTCCGTATGAACCTGAATCCGGGAAATTTCCATACTCAATAAAAAAATAGCCAGGACCAAGTGAAAAATCACGGTACCCATAATCCCGCGCCGATGCGGAATAATCCATTTTTCTATATATGCTTTAAAATTCATCTTCATTACTTCACGTTACTCGAAACGAATCGCTTTAATCGGTTTTATCCTGGAAATCAACATCGTCGGCACGACCAACATCAACACCGAAACTACCAACACTCCGACATTCAATAAAATAATATAGACCCAATCGAAATAAATCGGCACCGTATCCATATAATAAGTAGCCGAATCTAATCTGACAATCCGAAACAGAGCCTGCAAACCACCTAAGGTAAGAGCCAAAATATTACCTACCACCATCCCTTTGCCAATCAATCCGGCAGCTATATATAAAAACAATCTCCTCAGACGTATATTCCGATATCCCAAAGCTTTCAAAATCCCGATAAAGGAGGTCTTATCCAAAATCAGGATCAACAAACCCGACACCATATTAAAACCGGCAACCACAACAATCAGCGTCAGGATGATCCAAACATTCATATTCAACAGATTCAACCAATCGAAGACCTGAGGAGCCGTTTCCCGCAAAGTAGTGATTTTATAAAAATCGTCATCCTGATTCATGGGCAAGGTGTCGTCCAACTCCGCCTCCACCTCTAATATGCGTTTCATATCGTTCAGTTCCACAGCAATACCGGAAACCTCCCGGGGCGCCCAATTGTTCAATTTCTGTAAATGCCTGATGTCACACACCGCCAGCATTTCGTCATACTCCTTAAAACCGGTATCGTAAATTCCCTTCACCGTAAACACCCGTGCTCTCGGCGGATCTTGTACAAAATGTGCCGTAATTTTATCACCGGGACTGACATTCAATATAGCCGCCACAGCAACTGAGATCAACACCTCACGAGAAGGTTCGGCCTGAAAAAAATCAGGGTATTCGCCCTCCCGAAGATGCTTCCGGTAGAAAGAAGCATCGTAAGAGGAATCCATACCTTTCAAAATTACACCGTGAATTTCTTCCTTACTCTTCAAGATCGCCGGTTTTGTCACATAAGCATACATCTGCTTTAAATCGGACACTCTCCGGACCACTTCCAACAAAGAATCGTTCAGCTCGATCTCACTTCCCGAATAAGCATCTTCATGATCATAAGCCGTAATGCTCAAATGAGCCATAAATCCCGACAATTTAGTGGTTATCTCATTTTTAAAACCGGTAATAATCAGGATCGAAAGCAGCATCACACAAACTCCTAGCGCAATACCGGCTAACGCAATTTTTACAATCGGCACAGATACCGCTCCGTTTTGTTTTCCCTTCAATAATCTTCTTGCTATGAATAATTCAAGATTCACTCCGTCACCAATTAGTTAACCCGACAAATTTAAGGGAAAAAATTGTTTATTCATTTATTTAAGGATCGGTTTATTTGCCAAACAACGGATTCCCCCAAAATAAAACGACAGCAATCAAAATTGATTAAGCTCAACTTTAAAACACGTCGAAACTACTTTAAAAAGTAGCATTATTGTTGTACTTATTCGTCTTCGGTGATCGCGTTCGGAGACCCGGTCGCTTCCGCCGGTCAATGAAGGAAAGCCTTAACGAACCGGTCTGACGGTATAAAAACCGGAATCGGAATAGAAAGGGGAAAAATCAAACCTAGATTTAATCTGCAAACGATACAAATTTGATTAATTATAAGTTAAAATCACCATATCATTGTATTTTTTCAATTAATTTTTGTATTATTGTTTCAAAATGAAAGCAACAAACTAAATCATATCATGCAAAATAATCTGATTGATAAACAGCTGGTTGACACCACGATGGCTCAATGCGGAGTAAGTAATTTAGACGATGCTTCTATCCGCGACACGGTAAAAATAGCTAATCTACTGGAAAAAGCCACCGGCGAAAAATTCATCCGAATGGAAATGGGTGTTCCGGGTCTGGCTCCTTCCCGTATCGGAACAGAAGCCGAAATCGAAGCATTAAAACACGGAGTAGCCCAATTTTATCCGATGCTGGAAGGTTATCCGGTACTTTCTGAAGAAGCTTCCCGTTTTGTAAAAAATTTCATGGATGTCGATATCCGGCCAGAAGGAATCATCCCGACAGTAGGTGCCATGCAGGCATCTTATGTCGCTTTCATGGCATTGACCGAATGCCATAAGGGGAAAGACACGATTTTATTTATAGATCCGGGATTTCCGGTACAGAAAACCCAACTCGAAGTCATCGGCAAGCCTTATCAAACCTTCGATATCTATGAATACCGGGAAGAAAAACTGGAAGCTAAACTACGGGAATACCTGGACCGGGGGAATATCGCCGGCATCGTTTATAGTAATCCGAACAACCCATCCTGGGTATGCCTGACGGATTTCGAATTACAAGTCATCGGCAAACTGGCAACCGAATACGATACCATTATTCTCGAGGACCTGGCTTATTTTGCCATGGATTTCCGCAAGGATCTGTCTCATCCGGGTAAGGCTCCTTTCCAACCGACTGTAGCGAAATATACGGATAATTATATTTTTATGATATCCAGTTCGAAATTATTCAGCTATGCCGGCCAACGCCTGGGGCTGCTCTGTATTTCCGATGCTTTATTCCATAAGAAATACGAACATTTGAAAGAACGCTATAAAGCCGACAAGCTGGGATATACCATTACCTATAAATTGATATATACCCAAACATCAGGTACCGCTCATTCCCCTCAATATGCCGTAGCAGCCGTATTGAAAGCCGCCAACGAGGGAAGGATCAATATATTGACAGATGTCAGGGAATACGGCAAACGGGCTGAAATCATGAAGACCCTTTACAAAAACGCCGGTTTCAAAGTCGTGTACGATAAAGACGGACATGAAGACGTAGCGGACGGTTTCTATTTTACCATCTATTATCCGGGAATGACAGGAGCAGAATTAGCTAAAGAACTTCTTTATTATGGAATTTCTTCCATCACATTAAAAGGATGCGGAAGTACCCGGGAAGGATTAAGAGCTTGTGTATCCCAAGTCGGACTGGACCAAATGGACACATTGAAAGACCGGATCGAACGGTTTGCCAAAGATCATACCCCAATCGAATCATAGGGAGTGATGATTTTAAATCCTTGTAGATTCACACTTTACAAACAGATTGTGCAAAAAAAAGCTAAATATTTTCTCACTCTTCGGGGAGATGTGCAGTTTTCAGCTTAAAATGAAAATAATTTGATCTTTTTTTGCGGATTTGATTTTAAAATGTAATTTTATACCCGAATTAAATAACAAAGCGTAATAATATTACATCAATATTCGACAAATTATAATTTATTAAGATTATGGCAAAATTCAGAGGAGCAATTGTTGTAGACACCGAACATTGCAAAGGATGTAGTCTGTGTGTCGTAGCATGTCCGACTAAAGTGATCGAGCTGAATCCGGATGTAAACGGAAAGGGTTATCACTATGCTTATATGAAAAATCCCGAAGCTTGTATCGGCTGTGCGAGCTGTGGTCTGGTATGTCCCGACTCTGTAATCACTGTCTATAAAAAAATGTAGAATAATATAAAACTACCGAAAAAATGGCAGAAGTAAAATTAATGAAGGGTAATGAAGTAATCGCAGAAGCCGCCATTCGTTGCGGATGCGATGGTTATTTTGGTTACCCGATTACCCCGCAATCTGAAGTCATGGAAACCCTCATGTTGCGCAAACCATGGGAAGAGACAGGCATGGTGGTATTGCAGGCAGAAAGCGAACTGGCCGCGATCAATATGGTATATGGCGGTGCATCTTGTGGTAAAAAAGTAATGACCTCTTCCTCTAGTCCGGGTATCAGCTTAAAACAAGAAGGTATCACTTATATCGCCGGAGCGGAATTACCTTGCTTGGTAGTCGACGTTATGCGTGGAGGCCCTGGCTTAGGTACGATTCAACCTTCACAAAGTGACTACTTTCAGGCGACCAAAGGTGGTGGACACGGTGATTATCACCTGATCGTTCTTGCCCCCGCATCGGTTCAGGAAATGAGTGATTTTGTCGTATTGGGTTTCGAGCTGGCTTTTAAATATCGTAATCCGGCTATGGTATTGGCCGATGGCGTGATCGGTCAGATGATGGAAAAAGTAGTCCTTCCGGACTATACGCCGAGATGGACAGATGAAGAAATCGAAAAAATATCGGGCGATTGGGCACTGACCGGTAAAAAGAAAAACCGGAATCATCATATCATCACTTCTTTGGAACTGGAAGCACACCGTCAGGAAGTATTCAACGAAAAACTTCAACGGAAATACCGCGAAATCGAAGCCAACGAAGTCCGCTACGAAGCACTCAATTGTGAGGATGCCGACTACATTTTCGTAGCTTACGGTTCTTGTGCACGTATTTGCCAAAAATCCATCCAATTAGCCCGCCAGGAAGGTATCAAAGTAGGACTGTTACGTCCGATCACCCTCTATCCTTTCCCGACACAAGCCATTTCGGATCTATGCGCTAAAACCAAAGGTTTCCTTTCAATAGAAATGAGTGCCGGACAAATGGTTGAAGACGTACGGTTGGCTGTCAACGGAAGAGTGAAAGTAGATTTCTACGGCCGTATGGGTGGTGTTGTACCTACTCCGGAAGAGATCGTGGAAGCACTGAAAAATAAATTTAAGATTTAAGAGGAACGATAAGATGGAACTAACAGACATTATAAAAGAGGAAAACCTCGTACTCCAAAAGAGCAAACTCCTCACTGACAACGTTATGCACTACTGTCCGGGTTGTACTCACGGCGTAGTTCATAAATTGATCGCGGAGGTGATCGAAGAGCTGAACATCCAGGATCAGACCATCGGTGTTTCTCCGGTAGGATGTAGCGTATTCGCTTACAATTATATCGATATCGACTGGGCTGAAGCCGCTCACGGCCGTGCACCTGCCGTAGCTACCGCCATCAGCCGCCTGCACCCCGAAAAATATGTATTTACTTATCAGGGAGACGGTGACCTGGCATCTATCGGATGTGCAGAAATCATGCATGCTTGTAACCGGGGAGAAAATATCGTAGTGGTTTTTATTAACAACGCTATTTACGGTATGACCGGAGGCCAAATGGCTCCTACCACCTTGTTGGGACAGGTGACCTCGACCACACCATACGGACGTGATGCCAAACTGAATGGTTTCCCGATGAAGATCACCGAATTATTGGCACAACTCGACGGAACCTGTTATGTTACCCGTCAAAGTGCAGAAACACCTGCTGCTGTACGGAAAACAAAAAATGCGCTGAAAAAGGCATTCCAAAATACCCGTTTACAAAAAGGCCTCTCCTTCGTAGAAGTTGTAGGTACTTGTAACTCCGGTTGGAAGATGACTCCCGTCGACGCCAATAAGTGGATGAAAGAACATATGTTTGAAAAATATCCGCTCGGGGACATCAAAGACATCTAAAAAAAAGGCTAGAATGCTAAAGGCGAAAGGCTGGAAGCTAAAAGCTAAAAGGCTAGAGACTAAAGACCAAAAATGTAAATTATTGTTTTTATGACAGAAGAAATTATTATAGCCGGATTCGGAGGACAGGGGGTACTTTCTATGGGAAAGATCCTGGCTTATTCCGGCATCATGCAAGATCAGGAAGTATCCTGGATGCCTTCCTACGGTCCTGAAATGCGCGGAGGTACAGCCAATGTTACGGTGATCATCAGTGACGAACGGATCAGTTCACCGGTATTGAATGCCTTCGACTCGGCCATTGTACTCAACCAGCAGTCTATGGATAAATTCGAGCCCCTGGTAAAAGCAGGAGGAACCCTGATATACGATCCGAACGGTATTACCCACCATCCTACCCGGAAAGACATCAACATCTATCAGATCGAAGGTGCCCGCCTGGCTGCTGAGGGAGGTAATCCGAAAATCTTCAACATGATCATATTGGGAGGATTCCTGAAAGTAAAACCGATCATTAACCTGGATAATTTGGAGAAAGGGTTGAAGAAATCTCTTCCGGCCCGTCACCACAATTTAATACCGATGAATATCGAAGCCGTACAAACCGGTATGGCCGAACTTAAAACAATTCATCAATTATAAACCTTTTTCTCACCTTACCATGAGGGAACTGCCCGGAAAACCGGGCAGTTTTTTTTATTTGACTACCCGAATCTTATTATTTTTTCACAACCTTTTTGAATACGATGTAAAATCCTCTTTCTCTTTTATTTATCTTTGTCGATTCATGATAATGTGGTGTTATCATAAAAACGGGAGAAAAACAACATGAAACCTTTAAGGAATAGTATCCATAAATTCCTGAAGTCAGCGGAAGTGACCTTCTTCGAAGGATTATACCGGGATTATTTCACGCGTACCCTGTTTTTTGCACAGCAATATCTTCCCGATCCGGAAGAAGCCCGCGAAATTGCTCAGGAAACGTTCGTTACATTATGGGAAAAAAGAACTGAAATCCGTCCGGACCTCAGCGTACAAGCTTTTATTCTAACCATTGCCAAACACAAATGCCTGAATGTATTAAGAAAAAAGATCGCAGAACAAAAATATAGCGATAGCCTGACAGCCCGGGAAACCATGGCTAATTATTCGGCTCTTTCCGACGAAACTTTCGATACCGTTCAAATGCAGGAACTGGAACAACTGATCGGACAGGCCCTCTCTGAGTTGCCCGAAAAAACGAGAATAATTTATAAAATGAGCCGGGACCAGGAAATGACCTATGAAGAAATCGCACAGGAAATCGATTTATCGGTCAAATCCGTCGAATACCACATGACTAAAGCACTCGCTCACATGCGGCATAAACTGAAAGACTACCTGATACTTTTGTGTTTCGGATTAATCCCTTTACTCACTTAAATTAAAAAAATCCAAAATTTTATTTAGGGTAGTTGTAGATTTAAGTGTATATTTACCAAAAAGATTCCCAATACTTATGAATGAAGAGTTATTACTCAAATATATAACGGGACAAGCGACAGAGGGGGAGAAAATAAGGATCCTGAATTGGCTGGAAGAGCATCCTGACAATCGACTGAAATTCAATCGATTAAAAAACACATGGGTCATAAGTAAGTTACCCGAGACCAAAGCTCCGGAAGCGAGCGTACTACAATACTCCCGCAAAATCCGCCACCGTAAACAAAACCGGCGAATCCTGGGTTATGGCATTGCCGCTTCATTGATCCTGCTTCTTTCCTTTCAAATATTCCATCAATTCAATGACTATCGGCAAGAAATCCATTTTCTGGAAAATCAGCAATTAGCCCAATTGGAATACCATACCAATAAAGGAGTAAAAGGACGGGTCACGCTCCCTGACGGAAGTATCGTTTGGTTAAATTCTGACAGTGAATTGAAATGCCCGGCACAATTTTCCGGAGACAGCCGGGAAATCAATTTCTCGGGTGAGGGTTATTTCGATGTAGTAAAAAATCCCGAAAAACCGATGATCGTTAAATTGGAAAACGGAATTCAGGTTATCGTCAAAGGGACTAAATTTAATCTGACCTCCTATAAAAACGACGATAATGTCTCTGCCCTATTACTATCCGGTAATATCACCGTCTTGCGGACCAAGCATTCGAAACAGGAAGAAATCAAAGTCAAACCCAACGAAAGAATTTGGATAGAGAAAAAAGAGAGGCAAAAAGTCAATCTGACTGTCCCGGCCGAGACTTTACCCATCCTAGGTTGGAAAGACGGTTGGTTGATTTTCGACGAGACACCGATAGCGGAAGTCCTGAAAAAGCTGGAACGTTGGCATGGCATGACCTTCGAAGTGAAAGACCCGGAAATTCTGGATCAAAAATTTACCGCCCGTTTTCACGAGGAATCCATTTCCCAGATACTGGAAATCATGCATAACGTCGCCTTGCTCCGGTTTGAAATAAAGGATAAAACAGCCGTTCTGTATAAGTATTAAGATTACAGGACTCAATTTTTTGAAAAAAAATGCGAATATCGATTTAGGGTATTCGCATTTTTATGTGTATTCTATATACATTAAACAAATTAACCAAATTTATATGAAAAACGATGTATCAGCTATTCCAGCCGGAAAAAGCAACTACCTGAAACGGCTTTTATTCCTGCTGGTATGTGTGCTAATGTCAGGGAATGCGGTGTGGGCGCAGCAACCTACAATCACCATTCATGCTAAAAATCAATCTTTAAAAGAGGTATTGAAAGAAATCGAGCAGCAAAGTAAGCACTCGTTTATCTATTCCTCGAGTACCATCAATGTCAACCAGAAAGTTAATCTGGAATGTAATGGTGTATCTTTAGACAAAGCTTTGGAACAATTGGGAGCCATTGCCGACATCACTTACTCCATTTCCAATCATCAGATTATGCTGGCTCCGGCAGGGAAACAACCGACTCCGGCAGCAGTAGCCGGCAATCAGAAAGGAGCTAAAGCCGGACAAACCATCCGGGGGGTTGTGAAAGACGAAAACGGAGATCCGATTGTAGGAGCCAGTGTTTTCTTTAAAGGTACTACAGTAGGTGTCGCTACAGACGTCGATGGGAAATTCACGCTAAAAACGACAGAAGCGGGCCAATTGCTGGTGGCCTCCTTCATCGGTTACAGCAATGCCGAAGTGAAAGTGATGCCTAACCAGGAAGTCTACAACTTCGACCTGAAACCGGAATCGAAGATGATCGAAGAAGTCATCGTCACCGGTTACCAGACCATCTCTAAAGAACGGGCAACCGGTTCGTTCGCCATCATCTCTCCCAAAGATATGGAAGGGAAATTACAAACCAACGTTATGGATCGTCTGGAAGGGAAGGTGGCCGGATTGACTTCGAACCGCGGGAATATTCAGATTCGAGGAGTCTCTACCTTGAATGGCGACAAGACACCGTTATATGTAGTAGATGGTATTCCGTTTGAAGGAGAACCGGGCAGCCAAACTACGCCATTGGATGTGCTTAACCCTTCGGATGTTGTGAATATCACAGTATTGAAAGACGCTACAGCTGCTTCTATCTACGGAGCTCGTTCCGCCAACGGTGTAATTGTTATCACAACGCGCAGCGGTTCAACAGGCAAACCGCGTGTCAACTATAACGGAAGTATCAAATTGCAAGGCCTCCCCGATAGGGATTATGCAAACAAAATGTCCAGTTCGGAATTGGTGGACTTCCAAAAAATGTTGATTCAAACTTTCCCGAATGTAAATCGTTATGATGCCAACCGTTTCCAAAACGATGTGCAATTGTTATTGCTGGATTGGAGAGACGGCAAATTAAGCGAATCGGAACTTGAAACGAAATTGAAACCCTACCGTACACATGACAGGTACAACCAAGTGATTGATGAATTCCTTCGTAAAAGGGCTATCACGCACCAACACAACCTTTCATTTAATGGTGGTTCGGACATCTACAAATACAATTTTTCTATAAACTACACCGGAACCGCTCCATACGAACGAGAACAGAAAACGAAACGTATAGGTTTTAATATCAAAAATACGTTTAATCTCTTTAAGTGGTTTACTTTGGATGCAGGCATCATCGGCAGCAATAAGTCCGAAGATTACGACAATGGCGTGTTGGGTATGAACTTGTTGAATGCGGGTACCTCTTCCTATTATATGTTGCGTGACGACGAAGGCAATCCGCTCCAGATGTACAATACCAAATCACAGGCAGAAATCGACCGTTTGAAAAGTATCGGGTTGATGGACGAGACCTATATTCCGGTCAATGAAATGGCATCTCGCCACTATACGGCAAAAAGCCGTTACCTGAACTTGAATTTCGGAGCCAAATTCAAGATTATTGACGGGCTGAACCTCGAATTGCGTTACCAGACGGAAAATACCACCGGATTCACGAAGCAATATGACACGAAAAATGCTTTGGATGTAAAAACTATGATTAACGATGCTGCCGTATTAAATCCAAACGGTACGTTAAAATACAACATCCCTGTCGGAGGACAGATTGTGCAGACCAATACGGACAATAATTCCTACACGATGCGTGCCCAAGTGAACTATAACAACACCTTTTCCGAGCGTCATGACTTACAAGTGCTTGTCGGCGCAGAACGGCGGAAAGTCGTTACCTCTCAAAACGGTTTCTACCGTTTGGGATACGATGATCAGACATTGGTGTACAGCGAAATCAACGCGCTTGACTTGAATCAAATGCTTCGGGGCACTCAAAGTATATACGGAACATTCTCATTCAACAACAAGACTCCGGGTTTCTCGCATGTGGACAACCGTTATGTATCATTTTATGGAAATGCATCCTATACTTTAGACAACCGTCTGACCGTGAATGGAAGTATCCGTATTGACCAATCAAACCTTTTCGGTACAGACCCCAAATATCAGTATAAACCTTTATGGTCTGTAGGTGCCCACTATGTTCTGTTTCAAAACAAAACCAATTGGTTAGATCGTCTTGTGCTTCGTGCCACTTACGGTATCAACGGTAACGTTTCTAAAAAGAACGGTCCTTACCTGATTGCCGCAGCAGACAGGAACAACTACTATACCAATGAAAGCGCATTCTATATCAAAAGTCCGGCAAACCCGTCATTGCGTTGGGAAAAGACCCAAGTAACCAACATCGCAGTAGATTTCAATTTATTCCAAAACCGTTTGAACGGCTCTGTCGAATTCTATAACAAAAAGAGTAGTGATCTTTTGGGAGACTTCTCCACCGATCCGACCCTGGGATGGAGTTCCATGTTGATGAACTTTGCCAGTTTGTACAACCGAGGTGTAGAAATCGTATTGAACAGTGAGAATATCAAAACGAATGAATTCTCATGGACTTCTAACTTCATATTCGGATACAACAAAAATAAAGTGCTTGAAGTCGAGACTTCTGATGAATCGGCTTACAGTTACTATAGCAAACTGAACACCCGTAAAAATTATGCCATGAATTCCATGTTCAGCGTTCGTTATGCTGGTTTGGATGAAAACGGTATTCCAACCGCCTATAACAAGAATGGAGAAATTGTAAAATCTGCCGACCTTTTGACCAAGGAAGATTTAGTTTACTCGGGTACTTACGAGCCACGTTTCAATGCATCATTTACTAACCGTTTAAGTTATAAAGGTTTTGATCTTTCCTTCATGTTTATCTATGCCGGCGGTCATGTAATGCGCGATGTAAAAGCAGGCATGTTGATTGCACAGCATCCTATTTACCGCACCTCCAATGCCGACCGCGACCTGATGAATTACTGGAAAAGCGCAGAGGATAACAACAATCCGGACATCAACCCGGCTTTTGCTTTCCAAAACCAGGCAGCCATGAAAGCAAAAGACCTTTGGAGTGCAGCCGACAAACATGTACAGAAAGGCGACTACATCAAATTGCGCGATGTGACTCTTGGTTATACCATTCCCCCACATTTGTTGAAAAAATACATGATTCAAGGTATCCGCCTGAATGTACAGGTACAGAACCTTTGGTACTGGGCCGCCAATAGGGACAACTTAGACCCCGAAGTATGGAACGGCAGCAGCCTTTCACCCTCACGCGGCTCTCACCTCCCGGCAAATGTGACATTCGGTTTATCAGTTAATTTCTAAAATGAGAACAATAATGAGAAAATACATTTATCCGATACTCTGCACCCTACTGATAGTAAGTCAAGGATGCGACCATTTTTTGGGAAACAAACCGAAAGGATATGCGATTCCCGAAGCTTTTGAAGACTATGTGAAATTGTTGGCCAGTCAGTCTCTCAATAGCTGCATGAGCACAGATGCATTTTATCTGACAGATGACGTGCATTTATTGGACGATACCGTTTCTGCTGCCGACCTGGCGTATGCAAACCAAGATGACCACGAGCGCAATCTCTACTCATTCAAAGGCGGACAGATTTACACGCCGGGGTCAGATGACAACTTGTGGAATGCCGCTTATGAGCGTATTTACACATTCAACACTATTATCAACAACGTGCTTTCCTCTACCGATGCCACCGATGCAGAAAAACATCGCCTGCGCGCCGAAGCGCTCTACCAGCGTGCTTTCGAATACCTGGCATTGGTCAACATCTACGCCCGCCATTATCACAAAGAAACGGCAGCAACCGATTATGGCATTCCTTTGATCACAAAGGATCTTGTAGATCAAACATACACCCGTGCCACTGTTGCCGAAGTATACAAACAAATAGAGGATGACTTAAAAGAAGCTTCTAAAAGCCTGAAAGAAGTCCCCATTAACTTATTCCATCCCTATTTAGGCAGCCTTCACTCTTTTTATGCCCGCCTGTATCTCTACATGGGACGTTATGACGATGCTCTCACCGAAGCAAAAGAGGCACTGAAACTGAACGACAAATTGCAAGATTTGTGCCCTTATCAGACAAAGGATAAAACTACCTGGGGACGTATCGTCTTGCCTGATGGTACACCAATGCTCGAAAAGGATGACAATCCGGAAGCCGTATTTGTCCGTCTGCAAAGCGGACGTGTAACCATTCCGGTCAGCAAGGATTTTCTTGCAACATTTGAGCGTAACCTGCCTGCAGGAGCGACAGACCAGCGCCGTGCTTTGTTTTATGCCGACGATACCGTCAACATGGGACGTACCGATTATTTTTACGGGGAGACTTGCTATATTCTATATGCTTATCAGAACGTAGGTTTCTCCACTGTCGAAAACATGCTGATTGCCGCAGAATGCGAAGCCCGCGTCGGCTCCAAAGACAATGCAATGAGCTATGTGAACAAACTGCGTGACAACCGCATCAAAAACAACGTAGCCCTGACAGCAACCGACAAGGACGAAGCGCTCCGCATCGTATTGGACGAACGTCGCCGGGAATTTGCCTTCACGGGTTTCCACCGCCTGATAGACCTGAAACGTCTCAATTATGAAGACAAATTCCAAAAAAACATCACCCATACAGCAGACGGTGAGACCTTTACCCTTGCACCGAACGACAATCGGTACATCTTCCCGATTAATCAAATGATTTTGAATTACAATCCGGGAATGCCGCAGTACGAGAGATAAAAAGTTTTAAAGGTTACAACGGTTAAAAGGAACGACTAAACCGTTGTAACCCCTTTAACTGCGATAATTTTTGTAACTCTGAAGTAAAATGAAAAAATTAATTTTCCTGTTCAGTCTCTTTATCGCCTTCCAGGCAGTTGCCCAAGAAGGTATCCGATTCCGGCATTGCAGCTGGGAAGAAGCCAAGGCTATGGCGAAAAAAGAGAAAAAACCGATTTTTATCGATTTCTATACCCAATGGTGCGGCCCCTGCCTGAATATGGCTGAAAACATCTTCACCTTAGGAAGTGTAGGTAATTTTTACAACGATCATTTTGTATGCCTGAAGATTGATGCAGAAACAGGCGAAGGAGTCGAATTAGCCAAAAAATACGAAGTAGCTTCCTTCCCCACCTTTGTTTTTGTAAATCCCAAAACCGAAAAAGCAATTCATATCTCCGGTAGTAATCAAGACCGGGAAACTTTCCTTTTCACCGGAGCTTCGGCCCTGGATCCGAAAAAGACCTCTGTCTATCTGATGGAACAACAGAAAGCAGGCAATACTAAACCGGAATTCCTACTTGATTACGCTTATTATGCAGCCTCCCGCTATAACCGGGCAGAAAGCGAAAAATGTGCCGAACAACTGATCACGATGCCGGGTTATTCACTGGAAAATCCGAAAGTATGGGCCTTATTTGTGAAATCCATCCACGGACGGGACAACAAACTGTTTAAAATGCTTTGTTCCGATATCGACAAATACCGCAAAATTCACGGAACCCAGGCAGTAGACAGTAAATTATTCAAAGAATGTAACTACTGCCCGGATACCGCCGAATTGGCAGCCATACCTGATTTCGAAGGAAAAACATTCCTTACCCGGAAAAACGAAGCCGACCGACTGATTAGTGCCGAAAAATACGAAGAAGCTGCCCGGCTCATCGACCAAATGGTAGCTGATCCCGGTGCTTTCCGTGAAGAACTTTGTATGTATTTTCGCTTTATGACCCGTTCAGCCACTTATAAAGATTATCCGGAATTCTGGAAAGAAAAATGCCTGGAATATTCGCGGTATATGGCTTACAACATGCCCGACCGGGACGAAGCCATCACCTACTTCGATTACCTCAGCCAATTGGAACACTATCTGAATACCCATCCAGAAATTCAGCAACAACTACCCGATTGTCTGAAAAACAAACCCAAATACGGAGCTCAGGAATTGTCCATGCGCCCCGCTCAACTCAAACAAAAACCCAAAAAGAAATAATAAATATTAGTGACCGCACTCAAACGAATAGCGAGTACGGTCACTGTTTAAAACCTGACAGCGTTTACTTCAACCGATTCTTTGTCTTAATAGCTTCATTGACCAACTGCAGATTTTCATTGGCCCGGATAAGCTGCTCACAAGCGGCAATAATTTCCGGTCGTTTTACAGAATGCGTATACCAGCTTAATGTCTCCACTGTTGTAATCCTAAGCTGCATATCGCGGGAGCTATCCAAAACAAAAGCAATCAACAGTTCTGCGGCTCCGACTGCAGGGTGATTCCGTTGACGGACTATATCAAAACTTTTATCCTTGGCAGAAGAAGTAAGATCACTAATGACACCGGCTGCACTCTGCCAAGAATTCTGGTTCCTTTGTACCAGACTCAGGAGTTGCTGTACCACTTCCTCTTTATTTACCCAATGTCCACTTGCCCCGGCCTGCCGTTTTATTTCTGCGGTCAGTTTATCCATATCCATCAGCATGATTGCGTCCCTTGCCTGGTAATTTACACGAGCGGACATGTTTTCATTCAATAAGGCATAAACCAGAGCAGGTATCAATTCATCAGTTCCCAAATTCCCGATATACTGAACGGCAAAACGCCGGACCAATTCATAACTATCACATACTGCAAGTTTCAAAACATCCACCAGTTCCGGACTATTCATCTGATACAACAACTTCATACACTCCATACGAACTACTCCGAACAAGGAAGCTTCATAAGTCTTTTGCAGTAACTCAGGCAATCCGGGAGCATGATTTTCATACAACTTCCGTAAAGCCATACATTGCACATCTGCATTCGGATAGTTCAACAGCTTATACCACATGGCATTGTCCTTTTTGCTTACAACTATTGCCCGGTTCATATCTAAAGCAGGATCTACCGTATTTGCAAAATGATAAGTCGGATCTCCGATAATATGCGTTTCCAAAAAATGGACATGACGGCCCCATTGCCCAATGCGTCCCCCGCAAGCCAATAGTCCCAGATATTCATCCGGCCATTTGTCCTGTATGGTATTGACGGTATTCCCCTGAGTTACCACTGTATTTCCATCCCCGAAAATATAGGCATTGGCAATACAGTCATCCAGATGAAAAGAGCCGTTATAACAGGCATCAAACATTACAAAACGGGCATTCGGACGGATAGCATGAATATCGCTCAGATGAATATCCATACCCGCATTGAAAAGCGAATCTTTTCTGATCACTTCCGGCTCCAGAGCATCATCCAGCCATTCTGAAGGTACACCCAGTGATTTTATATAATCCTGTTTGGTTTTTTCCACATCCTTTTTCCGCTCATAGGCCGTCAACACCTTACTCCTCAAATAACGCTTTATGTTATCTATAGAAAGATTCACCCCACTTCCCTCCGGGTATCCGTTCAGATATTGGGTATCATCTGCTCCATGATGATGAAACAGTACTATATCAGCAGTTTCCCGCTGAACGGCTGTCATATAGGGAATTCTGGCCGGCCAATTGAAATCATAATCGTAAAAACGGATGTAATTGCCACTTTTAAACAAGGACGGAAACTGTTCTTTTAGTGCCAGCTGTTCTCCTGCCCAAGCATCCCGGGACTCGGAATTATAGCCATGTCCACGAGCCATAGTCAAGTCGTTCAATGGATTCTGCTGAGCTTTCAGACGTACCACTTTTCTCAGGTAATTGTCCAATACGGTATATTTATCTTTTCCTTCTCGAGCCATTGGTTTTATGCGTCCGGAATAAATATCCGACTCAATGGTCATTGCAGAATGAGGATTCAGACTATAATAAAAATACAAAGGCTGTAAAGAATCCTGTTTTAAAAAATCAAATTGCAAATCAAAGTCGTCATAATAACGGTCAGATGGAATACTGGACTGCTGCCAGGGACGTTTCTGATCCATTTTAAAAGCAGACGTCAGGAATTGAGCATCCCGGATCATGGGAACTGGCACATCTCCGACCAATGCAACCCCTTCCAATGGCATTTTTTTATCAGCATAAAGCTTCTTTAAGATTTCCCGGATCGCATCCGGATTCTCCCATTCATCCACCAGAATATAAGTAGCCAGTCCATCCCGTTCAATAGCATCCCGATAGGCTTCAATAGAGGATTTTACCCGGTCATAACTCTGCTTGTCCACAACAATAGCAAAAGAGGTCGGCGTTTTTACTTTCGGTTTGATTATCTCAGGTTTTGCCCATAACAACAAGGGGGCAAAAAGAAAAAATAAAAGTAATGTCTTCATATCATTTCAATCGGTTAATAGTTTGTTCAACTTCCAGTTTCACTTTTCCAGGCATTTGATCACGTTTCAGCATATTCTCCAAAGCCTGACGTATTTCATTTTTCCGATAGGAATAATTAAACCATCCCAGTGCTTCTGCCATATTCACCCGAACCTCTTCTGCCTGACTTGCATTCTCAATAATAGACAGATAGGCATCAATATTTGCATGACGCGGATAATTCCGGACATAACGGATAACTGAAATTTGTTTCTTTTGAGGAGAACGGGCATCTTGCAGCATAGCCAAGGTCTGTACATTATCAGCTACATCTTTATTTAACTGTTGCATCAACTGACTGGTATTTTCCTCTTTCGCCAAATATACCCCGGCTCCCTGCTTCTCCGGCAATAACATCAATGCTCCCTGCAAAATATAATTCACCCGTTGCGATTCCGGCTGATTCAACAAAACATCTACCACAGCTTCAGCCAGGCGGGGATCTCCGCACTTACCAGCATATATTGCAGCATTTCTACGTATCAGCTCATAAGCATCATAAAGTCCTAACCGGATCGCTTCCACAAAATCTTCATTAGCATAACGGCTCAATAATTTCAATGCCTCCATCCGTACACTATTAAAAGAGGAGCTCTGAAAAACGGTCAGCAGGCGGGGAGACATCGTTTTATCCGCATCATTCTCTACCAACATCCGCAAGGCCAAAGATTGAACGTCTGCATATGGTGAATCCAGATATTTCTCCCATACCTCCCGGTCATTTTTATGAGTAACCATATCCATACCCAAAGTATTGGGAGCAAAAGGGGTAAAATGAAAAGTAGGATCACCGATAATATGTCCTTCCAAAGTCGCAATCTGCCTGTTCCATTGTCCTACACGCACTCCCTGTGAAAGCAAACCGATCATTTCAATTGTCCAGCGATCCTGCAATACATTCCGGGAATTACCTTGTGTTACTACAGTATTTCCATCATTAAAAATATAATATCCGGCTATATATCCGTCTTCATGAAATGAACCGTTATAACAAGCATCAAACATCACAAACCGGGGATTCGTTTTCAGCTCCTTCAGATCTTCCAGGACAATTCCGGTCTTTAACCGCTCCAGAGAATTCTGCTCTGCAATCTTCTCCATAGAAAAATCTTTGAAAAAGTCTGATCCCAAAGCATATTCCTTAGTAAAATAAGCCATAATCTCTTCCGGAGTACCTTTTTTCCTTTCAATCTCCCGTTTCACAAAAAAATAAATGGACGATTTAATATAATTCATATACCCTTGCAATCCAGCCGGAGCAGGTCCGTCACAAATATATTGACGATCAGGAGCCCCGTGTTCATGAAACAGCATGACATCCATCTCATCCCTTTGGAGTTCATCGAACAGACGGTATTTCATGTAATCTTCCATCCGGAAATTCAGAAATTTTGCTGTACGGGAATTTTTCCAGGCCAACGGAAAATTTTCAGTCAAAGCCAAACGCTCATCCATCCAAGCCAGTAAACATTCTGAATTATAACCACTTCCCGTAAAGGAAACAAAGCAATCCAAAAGATTGGCTCTCTTTTTTTCCCGGACAGCCTTCGCCAGGTATTTAGCAATAGCTTCATACTTATCCCCTCCCCTCGCTTCAGGATATTTAATTCTTCCGGAATAGAAGGTCGGACGCAACTGTTGCGGGCTATCCTCCCGTAGTTTATAATAAAAATGAGAAGTATTCACTGAATCCTGACAAATAAAATCAAACGTCAAATGCAAATCATCATAAAACCGGTCAGAAGGTACAGAAGACTCCGGAAACGGGAATTCGTCTTCATTCATTTTAAAAGCAGTTGTCATATGCTGTGCATTCCGGATTAAAGCCACAGGAATGTCACCGATAAATACCACACCCTCCAATACTGGTTTCCGCTTATTCAGTTTTATGATTTCAGCTTTCACCTCATCCGGATTTTTCCAGTTTCCACTGACAATATAAGTCGACAATCCATCTGCTTCCAGAGCATCCCGGTAAGCTTCTACAGCCCCTCCGGTCTTTTCCAGAGTCATTTCATCCACTATAATCGCAAAAGCTGTTACATGCTGACTTCTGGGTTTCTGAATTTTTACTTTCCCAAACCCCGGGATAACCCAAATCAAAAGACTTAAAAAAAGTATTATTTTCATAGTTATTTATTCTTTATTTGTTGCGTTAATCGGTTATATGTTCTCTCTGCCTCCTGATATATATCTGTATTTTTATCGGTTCCCTGCAAAATCTCTTTACAGGCTTCGATAATATCTGCTTTTTGATCAGACAAGGTAAACCAAGCCAAAGATTCAAGCAAAGCTTTACGTATAACAGGAGATGTATCCACATCTTTCACCAGAGAAAGGTAGACCGGAATTCCTGGATGGTAATTGGCATTTTTCAAATAACGGATCTCCATCAGTTTTTCTTTCTCAGAAACTTCAGGATTCAACATATCCCGGATTGCAACGTATTGCCGTTCTCCTTTCAGAACCCGCTCCAGATTTTTCCGTACCCGTTCTTTATCCAATACAGAAGAACGGGTAAGCACATCTTCCATTGCCATACGGACATCTTCCCAACGATAAAGCCCCAAAGCCATCTGTACATTAAATACCACCCTTTCAGAAAAATAATCATTAACATAACTCTCTATGATATAAGGTAAAAACTCTTTTGAGCCTACCTGTCCCATCCGATGAATCGCAATCCGCCGGATAAATTCGTAAGGATCGGTTGTTGCCTGTTTGAGGACTTCCCGGAAATTCCTGTCATTGATCTTTTCCAGTAATGTCATACAATTATACCGCACAACCGCATAAGGAGACTTCCCAAAATAAGTTTTCAATGTATCTGAGATTCCGGGAAATCCGGCATGATATAATTTCAGCAAGGCCACATTCTGTATGTCAGCAAGCCCAGAATTTTTCAATAAAGACAACCAGAAATCCGGCTTCTGATCTGTTCCCAGCCATTCATTACAATTTATACCTTCCACCGAAGGTCTGAAGCAGAAAGTAGGATCGCCCAGGATATGAGACTCCAGAATATTGGTATAGCGGGCCCAGAATCCTAAACGGGTTCCCAACCCCAACAATCCAAACAAATCATTGGCCGATTTATCCTGAAGTACATTCACTGAATTAGCAAAAGCAGCCACACATTTCCCGGAAGAAAAAATATAACGCCCGGCAATATAATCGTCTTCCCTGAAATCTCCATTATAACAGGCATCAAAAATAACAAAGCGGACATTAGGGGCAATCCGGGAGACATCCTCCAGAACAATGCCCATATGTACATTTACCAAGGAATCCTGCCGGATCATCTGAGTATCTGTAATACCTGTCCACCAACTCGTATCTACCTGAAAATCCTCCGACCATTTGCACATCCGTTTCCGGAAATCTTTTCCATCTTCTGCATCCTGACGCAACTTCAGACGAACTTCCCGTTTCAAAATTTCCATATGTTGTTCATAATCGTGGGTAGACGGTACAGCCGAAAGATACTGTCTGTGAGGCAACCCATGTTCATGGAAAATCATCATATCCAAGTCTTCCCGTTTCAAGGCTGTAATCACATCATCTTTGGGATAATCCCACATACTATAACGCATAAAACGGGCATTATTTTTCCGGTCAAAGACTCCCGGCAATTGTTCCCTCAAAGTTTGTTGTTCCGCCCGCCAGGCTGTCAGCGAATTTGAATAAGAACCTTCCCCCGTATAAGAGACAAACTGATCCAGACGGTTAGCTTCCTGATGTGCAGCCACAGCCTTGCTCAGGTAATCACGGATTTGCTGATATTTATCCAAACCTTCGGATATGACAGGTTTAATACGTCCGGTATAAATGTCACAACGAATATCCTGAGGAGAAACAGCGGACAGATTATAATAAAACATCAACGGATTCAGACTATCCTGTTTGAGAAAATCAAATTTCAGATCAAAATCATCATAAAAACGGTCTGACGGGACAGAAGAACGAATCATCGGATATTTCTTCTCATCCATTTTAAAAGCAGAAGTCATATGTTGCGCCTTACGAATCATGGGTATCGGAATATCTCCGATAAAAACAGCCCCTTCCAGATGTTGTTCATTATATAATTTCAGCAATATCTCCCTGAGTTGTTCCGGATGTTTCCACCGGTCTGCTACAATATAAGAGGGCAGTTGTTCTGCCTCGAGAACATCCCGATACCGTAATATTTCAGCCTGACATTTTTGCCAGGTTGTCAAATCCGCAACAATAGCAAAGCTTGTCTTTCCTGTTGTATGCAGGGGTTCCATCCATATTTGTCCCCAAGATATTGTGGCAACCATGAGAGCCACAATCAGACTCATTAATTTATAACACATCATATATTCTATCATTTAATCACTATATTTATTTTTCCGGCACTCCCTCTTTATTTACCACTATCACTTCTCCCAAACCGGCTTTTTTTACCCTATCCAATTGTGTCTCAGCATCTCCCACCACCACATAAAACATCCGGTCGTAATTCAGCCATTTCCGGATACATTCCTGAGCTTGCTCCGGAGTCATATCCCGAAGCATCTGTTCCTGGGTTTTCATAAATCCGGCAGGTAACTCATAAGCAGCTATTGCTTCCAAAATATCCAGACGTGCATCCGGCATTTCAAAAGCTGCCGCATTTTCCCGGAACATAGCATCCCGTGTTTTATCCAGTGTCTGAGCAGTAAATTGATTCCCATAATCTGCAATACATTCCCTGAACAATAACATTGCTTCCGGAGTATAAGCAGCCTGTACACTGGAAGTGGCCCTGAATTCGTTCAGATATTTTCCACAATCAAAAGAAGAATAAGCCCCATAAGTATATCCCCGTTTCAGTCGCAGGACATCAAATAAGAGGGAATTGGAAGAAGCTCCCAGCATTTTATTGACAATCACGGCAGGATAATAATCCCGGGAAATTCTCGGCATCGCCGGAGCACCCAACAAAATATAAGACTGTTTCGCTCCCGGATAATCCACAAAATATATTTTTGCCGGCGGAGCTGTATAAGTCATGTTCAGGCCCGTTTCTTTCACGTCCTTTGCGCTCCAGTCGTTCTCCAAAGGTCTCAATAAAGACATCACTTCTTCTTTGGAATATCCGCCGACAAAACAAAAAGTTGCAGTTGAAGGAGATATATGTTTGGTATAAAACTCTTTCAAATCCTCCAGCTGAATGGAATGAATACTTTCCTCCGATCTCCATACTGAACGTGAAAGCACATTATCCGGTCCGTAAATCATTCTCCGGAAAACATTCCGGGCAATAGTTTTCGGAGTGGTAACACTTTGGTGAATACTTTCCCTCATTCTTGTTTTCGCCAGTTCCATTGCTTCCTCATCCCAACGGGGCTCCAGTAACATCTCTTTTATCAATTGTACCACCTGAGGTAAATTCTTTTTCAGACAATGCCCGGTAAGTTGCATCCGTTCAGCCGAAGCACCTATTGTTGCCCTCGCTCCCAATTGTCCGAAAGCAGCTTCCAGTTCTTCTGCAGTTTTCATCCGGGTACCGCTATTCATCACAGCAGCAGTCAGCATAGCGACCCCTGATTTGTCAGCAGTTTCACAAAGCATACCAGAATTCAGAATAATCGTAAACTGAACAACAGGTAGTTCTGTATATTCCATTCCCAAAATCTTCATCCCATTCTGAAGCTGTCCTATCCAGATTTCCGGTATATTCATTTCCGGTTTATTATCCATCAAAGGTGGTTCGGCAGAACGATCGATTACAGACGGAGTAAATTCAAAAGATTCATCATCAGTGATCGCTTTCCCGTCGGAAGCCAATTTTTGTCCTACATAATCATCCTGCTCCACATTTACCGGTTCAGAACCTGACAGAGCCAAATCCATAGCCCCCACAGGTACAGTACTCAAAGCGACAAAATGCCGTCCCTTAACATATTGACGATATACCCGCATAATATCTTTTTTAGTAACGGCTTTATACTTGCTCAGTTCTTCCACACTGCGGTCCGGACTTCCTCCGAACACATTATTCCGGGCCAAAGCCTGAGTTTTACTTTCCAAAGCCATCATCACATTATACATCATCGTCTCCTGCATAATTTTCAGCCGCTCCAGATCGCTATCTTTAATCTCTTCTGTTTCAAAACGCCGGAAAGCTTCCTGCATTCCCTTATAAATATCATTCAAATTTCCTCCTCTAAAAGCTTTGGCCGAAAGAGATATCTGCCCCGCCAATTCAAAAGCAGACGTAGCTACATTGGTATAAGAGGTCAGTTTTCTTTCTTCCACCAACACTTTATAAAAAGGAGAACCCTTTCCATAAGATAAGAGCAAGGCCATCATCCGCAGAGGATAGAAATCGGGATGGTACTGTTCCACTCCCGGAAAAGCAATATCCAGACCTGCCACATTTGTAAACTGATCTTCATAAACCAATTTCCTGGTTTTTTCCAGTTTCACAGGTATAGGTTTCACTTTCTCCACCTTTTCCTGTGCCGGAATTTCGCCAAAATATTTCCCAATCAATTCCTTTGTCTTCTCCCGGTTAAAATCCCCGGCAACTACCAATGTAGCATTATTCGGACCATAGTAGGTCCGGTAGAACTCTTTTACATCCTCTACCGTAGCACTCCTTAAATCAGCAATTGAGCCGATCACAGGCCAACTATAGGGATGGCCCTCCGGATAAAAATATTTCAGCATCAAGGCATAGCTCTGTCCAAACGGACAATTCTCTCCCTGTCGTTTTTCATTCGACACTACATCGATCTCCCTTTCCAAGCCGGCCTGAGTGACCGTATTGATAAAAAAACCCATCCGGTCCGACTCCATCCACAACACTTTTTCAAGGGCATCCCGGGGAACCGTTTCATAATAATTGGTTCCATCCATAGCAGTACTTCCATTGAATGTTCCGCCCAGTTCCTGAATTTTTTTGAAAAAAGCATTTCTGCCGAGATGTTCCGAACGCTGAAACAACATATGTTCAAAAAAATGTGCAAAGCCCGTCTTTCCTGGCTTTTCTTTTGCCGATCCCACATGATACTGAATAGCCACCGATACGATCGGATCCGACTTATCCTCATGTAATACCACCTCCAACCCATTTTCCAACACATATTTCTCATAAGGAAGAGAAAATTCTTTCTCTTCCTTACAGGCTATTGCCAGAAAATAAATACATACGATCCATAAAAACGCCCTGATTCCCATATGCTGATATTAAAAATTCAATCCGACACTAAACGAACAGACAACTCTCTGCCCAAACCAAGGACTATCCTTAATAACATCTTTATAATTCAATACGGCAGAAACGAAAAGATTCGCTTTTTCTTTCATAAGACTACCATTAGAATAAATGAAAGACAATCCTCCTTCCCAATATTCAGAACTTAAATAAGCATAGTCTCTATACAGAAAATCCTGAATAATTCTGGAATCCTGATCCGGCCCGGTATATGAAATCTCTGAATCCAAATTTTCATTTAATCCGAGATCTAAACCCACCAAAAGTTTATTCTTTTTACCTAAATCAAAATTTCTTTTAGCATGGATATTTACATAGAAATTATCAATATCCTGCTTACTTCCAGGCAAGTAGTATATATCAGCAAGTTGATGATATAAAGCTGTCATACCTAATTTCCATTTATATTCATTTTCACGACTAACCAGATAATCAAAATTCAATCTCCAATCTTTGGTTGAAAAATTCGAGCGGATGCTTTTAAATTTCGTTATCCATTCCTGTACCTCATAAGTATTATCGTATACCTGCACATATTCAATTCCATCAATACTACGGTCAGTATAGCCAAAGTCAGTAAAAAAGCTGTTTTCTTTCTTATTTTTTATTTCCAGAGCCAACTTTCCGGTAATAATCTGGTCTTTAACAGTCCCAACCATTTTCGGACGGGTATAGTTATTAGTTACATCCTCTACTTTATAATCATAATTTCCAGCCAGGAGGAATCTCACTTGCCCGGAGAAATAACTATATTGAATACCTCCTCCCAGATTATTGGCATTGCAATTTCTCAATCCTTCAACGCCACCAACGCCACCAATAACTCCTTCCGAATGAAACCCTAATCCCCGAAGTTCCCAAACTTGCTGATCTCTGCGGTTATTGGAGTTACCGGCACTACCGTCTTCCCTCCGGCTATAGTAATCAAAATTTAATCCCAAAGCATGTTTATCAAATTTCACAATCACCGAAGGGATAACTGTAAATTGTGATAAACGTACAAGAGGACGGGGATCTAACTGCTTTGCGCCCACTGCATTTTGATAACGTCCTGTGATTCCGATAATAACCCTGTTCCAAAGCAAAGGGGTTGTCATTTGCATCTCTAAATTATAATCCTGATTGACCCAATTACTACGATTAGTATCCGCAATGATAAACGGCATTCCCCTCAAAGGGTCAATTAAAGAAGCATTGTATTCAGCTTTATGTACTTTATAACGGGAATAACTAAAACTACCCCATACATACATTCCGTGTAACCCTTCATATATACCTCCTCCTTCGGTCTTAAAATCCAAACTATTCACCCTTTTTCCTTCTTGCGGGCGCCTGAACGTACCGTTCCCGATATCATATCCCAAACTAACTGTACTGTAGCGTACAGTATTATCCAATATTGCACCGGCAGCATTAGACGTATGTTCAAGCCACAAATTCTGCATTTTCATACGTTCCAAGGCAGCAGGCGTATTTTGCCCTACGATCTCATTATTGTCCTGAGCATACAGAGGAAGGGCTGTTAACAGGGTAATTAATATTCCCCCAACCGGCTTCATTTTAATATATTTTTTCATAATCATAATCCTTTAATATTAAACTAATTGTTTAATGCCGGACTCCAGGCCGGAACTTTCTCTCCATTCCTCCGGATCATAGGTTGATCCATCACTTCAAAGTCATCTGTTGAATTATTGGTATCCTGATAAAGCGGAGTGCCATCTTCCCGATATCCGGTAACCTTACGGCAAACACTCTTGCCACAGTAAGTTGCCCCTACAGAAGTTCCGCCAGCATCCACAAAACCAGGGATACGTTTCATATCAAAAGAGAACATATTAGGTAGCAATTCTACACCATCCATCACATCTCCAGCAGCAATTTTCATAAACCGCTGTGTTTTATTCACCTGAGTTTGCCAATTATTCGGATCAAACGGAGTATCCATTTTATAAATACAGAATGCAGCTCCGAATACCGAAGTCAACCATTGCATGGTATTGGGTTTATCCCAAAAAACATATGCAATATTCGGAACCTCAGGATTATCCCTGCCTGCATTCCCAGACCAGGCTTCCCACTCTGCCATAGAATTATCGAATGAACTGGCGTTGTTAACCCGATGATCACGGGCTTCCTGAACAATCAGAAACGACTCCCCCGGTTGTAAAGGATAATCTTTACCCGAACCAGAGATCTGCCACACAACAATACCGTATACATAATTGTCAACTCCGTCTTCATCCGGCCATACAGGCAATGTTGCAGTCGCTACATTAGGTTCTAATTGTGCAAAACAAAGACTGTCCAGATAAAATACCTCATCCCCGTTATTGTAAATCTCATAAGTTTGATCCCTGAAATAATAAGGAGTAACTCCGCAATAATAGATTTCCCTGAAACACAAAGGTCCAACTTTAGCCGGACGTATATTTATTGAAGGAACTTTTTTATTATTCTCTATAGCATCCTCTTCTGTTATGTCTTCAAAAATAGATACATTACTGACAGCCCCATTCAAATAATAATCCTGTCCATTATAATCTACTTTCCCTGAAACATTCACAGAATAAATACCAGGAATTAAACTGTCGATAGATACAATTCCTCTTTCATCCACAATTCCTTCCTTTGTAAAATTCTCGCTAAAATTATTGAACACCGCCCTCAATCCCTCTGTAGGAAAACCAGGATCGCCAGCTTTTGTAACAAATCCGGTATTTACCTGAATGGTAACTGTCCCCCGTACCGGAGTCACCTTTTTAGCATCTCCCGCATCCTGCATTTGATCAATACAGGAATACAGAAATAGTACAGATAATACAATATTTATCTTTTTTATTATAATATTATTTTTCATATGATGAGCTCTTTAATGTTAACGAATAATAGCCGTCAATTCCAGACCAAAAAAGAACACGTTCTCTGTAGTATTCCTTCGGGTATAGGATCCCGGATTTTTCTTGCTTTCCCATAAAGGAGTACTCCTGAACATATTATTTGCAAAGAAAGAAACCTTCAAAAAGTCACGTATTTCTTTAGTTATATTCAAATTCATGGTTAAAAGCGGAGGCATAACTCCTTCCCGGATCAACCGGGTCGGATTAACAGTTGACCTCCGGTCTATCCCGATAAATTCCTCACTATCAATATCATCCGGATTAAAGTCATATAATTTTCCATCTAAACGGGAAATATATTTTATAGGAATTGAGTCATTACCATAAGATTTCCATGAGCGATCTTTCCAAATCACATTAGCAGTCAATGTTACCACCAATCCTATTTGAGGAATATTATGGATGACCCTCAAATTTGTAGCCAAACGTTCGCTATAATCAGTTTCATAATCCGGAGAAAAAACTCCCATATGGGGATATTTAGAATAATCTGTTCCTGTAATTTTATTCCAGAACATATAATTATTAGAACCGGATTTCCTCCACATATACGAACCGTTCAAATTAAAAGCCGTACGAATGGCATCCACACGTCCAAAATCGAAATCGAAATCAATCCCCCGCACCAGATATTTAAGCGCATTCATCGGAGTGGTATAACTCAATAAATAAGGATTGGTGGCTATCTCTTTCAAATTAGCTATCTGGCTTTCATCAGAAGGACGCGGAGTAATTTCAGAATATTGTACAAAAGGTACACTTTTAAAGGTATTCAACGATTTGGCAATGGTATAACCGTTATCACATTTTTCCTGATAGGCAGTAACAAAAAAACGCATTTTATTAAATTTCAGATCCAACCCCAACTCACATTTTTTGTTCTTTGCCATTTCTAAATTCTTATTTCCTGCATCAAAGACACGCGTGGTAATGACCTGAAATTTTTGTCCGTCAGGAGCACTGGTTGAAGCATTATTAAAATTCACTAAATCAAAATAAGCCTTATCCGGATACATATATAACAAAGTCGGAGCTTTTAAAGTAATACCATAGGCTCCCCGGAGAGTCAGATGCCTGGGTATAATATCCACAGAAGCATTGATACGCGGAGAAAATCCGTCACCGAAACCGCAGACTTTATCCCAACGTATTCCAGCAGAAATATTTAATTCATGTTTCCCCATAAGCCACTGTATATTCTCCTCTGCATACACTCCGAGATGGTTCATAAAAGGAATATCCTTAAACGCTCTGTTACGTTGAGATGCAAAGTCATAAGATAAATTCCGGTAAGGAGGATTTTCCGGATCAAATACCTTTCCTTTACCCAGATTACCTGAATTTCTAAAATCAGCCCCTAAAATCAACCGATGATGAATAGGTCCGGTCTTGCCGGCAAAATTTGTAGTCAGTTTGGCAAATGTATTCAGCTCTTTTCCATAAACATCATACATATAAATATAAGAACCAGGTAACATCCACGCCTTTAAACTTTCTTCTCCCACCGGAACCCGGGTAACCTCTGTACCATCTTCCAAATAGACTGGACGTCCGGGAACATTGGACAACACAGCTCCATCTGTCATTGACTGGGAATATCCCCAATCCGCATTAGTCGCCTCATCCTGAAAATAAGAATGCCTGTTCGTATAATTTACAGAAGCTGCATAACGAATATTTTTAAGCCAACCGGCATTTATATCTAATGTCCCATTTGTATTGAAAACCAGCCCTAAATCCCGTTGTCTGGTAGTCCGCATGTCCTGTTCATCATCCGGGTTAGGTTCCCCTTTATCTTTAGCATAGATAACATTCAATGAAGTATTTGAACGTAAACGATCTTGAAAAAAACCATTCGAATACATCATACGTGCAGTAATTCGTTGATAATAATCATATCCCTCTGTAGGATCTGCGTTGCTATATGCATAATCTAACCCGACATTCACATTTCCTCCTTTTTCTCCTAACCCAAACCCCTTTGTACCGGAAAACATATAAACATTGGGATTTGTATTGAATTTAATTTGCAAAGGCTGACGTCCGGCTTTTGTATTTACAATCACAGCCCCACCTGTCAAATCGCCATATTCAACACTTGGAACTCCCGTAATCACTTCCACGGACTCGATGTTATCAGTTGTAATCGTTCTTAAATCAATTCCGGTTTGGGGAGAGGTTCCTCTCGTTGCCGGGACAGCTCCACCAATAGAGGTTGTCATCATCTGCATATTAGAATTGTTTGAAATAGGAGCTCCGTCCATGATCACCGCTGTTCCTAAAGAAGCCCCTCCCCTTAGGCTTAAAGTCGATACGGAAGTTAAATCCGGTTTACTTACCGTTGCTCCCGGTAATAGTTGCATAATATCAGACAAACTGGAAGCCTGCATATGATCCATTGCCAAACGTGAGATAGAAGAAGAAGTCGAAGCTCCGGCTTTACTATTAGTGGCAGTTATCACCACCTCATCCAAACGGAAATTCGCTTCCACTAAACCAAATTTCAAATTTGCAGGAGTTTTACTATTCAAATTAATAGTTGTCTGTAACGTCTCAAAACCTAAAGAACTAATTTCCACCTTATAAACATCAGGATCCAGATTTTTTATCTCAAATGTCCCGTCTGCTTTTGTTACAGTGCCTATGCCTAACTGAGGCAGAAAAACCGAAGCAAAAGGAATTCCTTTACCAGGATCCGTTTTTTCAAACACCCGCCCTTTCAAGCTAAATTTCTGAGTTGATTTGATTTGAGCCGCTTGTTGTTTCAAAGCTAAAACTACTACAGCATCAGAACGAAAAGTATATGTCAGATTTGTACCATCAACTAACTTATCCATGACCTCCTTTATGGTCGCATGAGAAACAACAAATTCTTCTTTATTCATATTTTTTAAATCGTCCACCTGAAATAAAAAACGATAATCTGTTGATTTACGAATTTCCTGAATAATATTTATTACAGAAGTTTCCTTCATGGTCAAAGTTATCAATTGACCGAGTTGCTTATCAACTCTGGGAGAAGCCCCTACGATAGAAGAACTTCCCCATACTATCACTAAAACTATCGATAGAATCAAAGCCTTAGTCATAAACCTACGTTTAAAACAGGATGTTTTTCTCATACTTTTCTGTTTTTGATTAATATTAAGCACTGAATTACATATAGTTAGCCACCCTTTTATTGGGACGTTTTTTTGGGAAAAATTTAAATTTATAAACCTACTATTTTACTTTTCTGTAAAAATTAATCCACAGTTTGGAATTTTTTCTCGTATCGTGATATTGTATTTATAATCAACTAATTACATTCTTGTAAAACACTGTAAAATTCTTGCCATTACAGAAAACTGTGCTTGACATTCTTTGGTTTTTTACTCTTCATTTTTCACTTTTTACGCTTAAAAAGTGACTTAAAAAACGTCCGTTTTTAACGGTATAAAAATAGATGAAAGAAAAAGGTAGCACAATCCTCATCTTTAGGTATTTTTATTTAAAATTAATCTGCGTTATTTTCTATCGACAATTAGCCTGTTCGATATCACACTCATATTCAGTTTTTTAGTATCTTCAAACATCCGGATAACAGCATCAAAAGAGTCATACCTGCTTAAATCACCGGTGAAACGCAAATGTTCTAATTCAGGACGTATAAATTCTACTTCTATGTTATACCAACGTTGCAAAGTTTTTACAATTTCCCCCAATGTAGTATTATCAAAGACGAACCAACCGTTTTTCCAGGCGATAATCTCCCGTACATTTACCTCCCTGACTTCCATTTCAGCAGTATTTTTATGATATTGCAATTGTTCATGGGGAATCAAACGTACCTTTTCGCCCCCTGCCTGTACATCTACACTTCCCTCCACCAGAGTAGTCTTTACACTTTCCCGGTCATCGTAAGCTTCCACATTAAACTGTGTTCCCAATACACAAATTTGTACCCCGGAGACTGTACTCACAACAAAAGGTAAATGTTCATTCCGGGCCACCTCAAAATAAGCTTCTCCTTTTAAAATAACCTGTCGCTTATTCCCGGAAAATTCAACCGGAAATACCAAAGAACTTTCTGCATTCAACCATATCTTTGTACCATCAGCCAAAACCAGATGATATTCTCCTCCGGCAGGAACTTCTATTGTATGATATTCTGCCACTTCCTGCCGTTGTATCTGTTCGGTCTCAGAAGCGGGCAATACAATAGAATAATTCAAGGTCGCACTATCTCCTGTCACCATTTGTTGTTTATTGACAAGCAATTCAATGGGTTTTTTATCCAAAGCCACTTGCCGTCCATCCCCTAAAGTCAATATCGCCTTTGCTGAGCCAGGCTGTATCTGAGCAGCCATTTGTTCTGTCAATACCTGTTCTGAATCCATTGAAGTGAAATAAAAAACGAAAGTTATGCCCAGACAGAGTATTACACAGGCAGCCACCCAACTTACTGATTTCCGGATTCTCCTTTGCCTGTTCCGTTTCACCTTACTCCGGATAGCTTCCATCGCCCGGGAAAGGTCGAATCCAGTCACCCAATCCGAATATTCCGTCAAGCTCTGTCCCGACATCAACCGTTTATACATCTCTGTATTTTCTCCCGACTCCCCCAACCACAACTTCAAAGTTTTCCTCTCTTCCTCAGAAAGCTGTTGATAATAGGCTTTTTTTAACAATATATTTAAACTCTCTCTGTTCATCTGAATCTATTTTACTACATTTTTCCTCTCTTAATTCATATTAAAGACTAACTCAGTAACGAAAAGGATGAACGGAATTATAATTTTTTTTAAATTTGTAGAGCAATTCCTTAAAAAGATGTTATAAAAATGGATAAAAACACAACATATCAAACGGGAAATACAGCTGCAACCAAGTTCGAAAGCTTAGTGAACCGTTTGTATGTTTCTTTGTGTTTCGCAGCCAACCGTTTCCTTTGCGATAAAACAGCTGCCCAAGATATTGTACAGGAAGCTTTTGCACGCCTCTGGGAATTACAAGGAAAAAACAAAAATATTGAGAATATCGATAATTATATGTATATGCTGGTTCATAACCTTTCACTTGAATGGCTGCGAACCCGCAAGCTGCAAGCTAAATATCTAAACAACCATCCTCTGAAAGAGGTCAATATCTTCAATGTCATTGTAGAAGCAGACGTCGCCATGCAGATTCTCGCAGAAATAGAAAAACTTCCTCCCCGTAGTAAACAAGTCATGCAGCTCGCTTTTCAAGGCCTCGACAATCAGCAAATAGCACAGGAAATGAACATCTCAGTAAACAGTGTTAAAACACTGAAATACAAAAGCATCGACAAATTGAAAGCGATTTTCTCATCGGATACACTTTTAAAAATCCTGATGATCTTCGGCTAGTTTTCTAAACGAACTGTCTTTAAATCAAAAAAAACTTCTTTATTTTCTCTCTCGACAAGAATAATCGTTGTGAAAAAAGAAAAGAGACATACTTTTTGGGTATGCCTCTCTCAGTTAAAATTATTCCCGCTTTTATCCAATCATCACAACCAAGTATTTTGTTTGTTTCCAGAAATTATTTTCGTCATTGATTTTCAGGGTCATATTACCATCTTCACCGGTCTCCAAAGTATAGGAATCAGCCGGATGGACAGAAAGTAATTTCGCTTTTTTACTATTCAACGGGATCACCTTCATCTCACGGATATCCAAATCGGTAAAGTTGGCTTTTTGTGCTTGTGACGATACGATCGGCGGACAGAAAATCCCTTGTCTGGAAATTACCTCAGCTTCTTTCAGCTCTTTGCGGTTTCCAATCAAATAGTGTCCCTGATGAATCGCCATATCCTGTTCATTGATCGTCATTTGCTGACTTTTATTGGCTTTATCCAAAGCTTCCACATTCTCGGTCAGATTAGCGACTTCCTCGGTCTTCACTGTCAATTGCTGATTCTTCTCAGCCAATTGCTTAGTAATTTCATTGAGTTTCTGTGTACGCTGATCCAATTCCGCATTTAAGCCGGCAATCAATCTCTTAAACTCGGCCGACTGGCTTTTATTCTTACCTTCGAGTTTGGAAATCTGTTCTTTATAAGAAGCGATCGCTTCGGTAACAGCCTGTACGTCTTTTTTCAGCTGATTCAATTGCTGTTTGGATTTACTATTGGCTTTATTTTCATTAATTGTTTCCAAAGTCAATAAACGTTCGGCATCCCGCAACGATTGCATTCCGGCAGAAATATCGTTCAAATCGGCCAGCATACTCTCCATTTCGGAATTCTGCATAATATGTACTGTACTCAAAGAATCCAGACGGGCTTGTAAAGACTTATATTTCTGAGAACTCTCTACGCAACTACCCAAGAAGAACATAGAAGCTCCGATTCCTAAAATGACGATCTTTTTCATACTATTATTTTTTAGAGTTAGATTCTGTCCTTAAACAGGACAAATCCGATGCCACAAGCACAAAATCAACAAAATATACTAATTATCAATATATTACATACAACAGATTAAGAATCGCAGCTTGTAGAAAGTGGGGAAAAAGTAAAAATGCTGGGGAAATATTCCCCAGCATCGTATCCCGGTAAAGAAGACTCTCCTCATTATTTCCGATAGTCATAAAACCCGACTCCGGTCTTCCGTCCCAATAAGTTAGCGCGAACCATTTTCCGCAACAAAGGATGAGGCCGGTATTTAGAGTCACCGAATTCCCGGTACAACACTTCCATAATAGCCAGACAAACATCCAATCCGATCAAATCACCCAGTTCCAATGGTCCCATAGGATGGTTAGCCCCTAATTTCATCGCGGCATCGATTTCCTCTTTTTTCGCCACTCCGTCAGCTAATATACCGATGCCTTCGTTCACCAGAGGGATCAGAATCCGGTTGACTATAAATCCAGGAGCTTCCTCGACACTGACGGGCACTTTCCCGATTTCCTGCGATAAAGCAAATACCTGATCATGCACCTCTGCCGAAGTCAGCCGGCCTTTGATCACTTCCACCAGTTTCATAGCCGGAACAGGATTGAAGAAATGCATACCGATCACCTTTTCCGGACGGTTAGTCACAGCGGCCACTTCCGTTATAGAAAGCGAAGAAGTATTGGTTGCCAATATCGCTTCCGGTTTACAAATTCCGTCCAACAATTTGAATATCTCATGCTTGGTAGCCATATCTTCAGCTATCGCCTCGATCACCAAATCAGCATCGGCACAATCCTCATATTTCATCGAATCTTTAATCCTGGCCAATACCTGATCTTTAACCCCGGCTTCCAATTTACCTTTTTCCACCATTCTGGAAAGATTTTTATCCATAGCTTTGTGGGCTTTTGCCAAAGAAGCTTCAGAACGGCCTTTTAACAATACCTCATGTCCGGCCTGGGCAAATACCTGGGCAATACCATGTCCCATAGTCCCTGTTCCAACAATGCATATTTTCATAATCGATAAATTTAAATTACAAAGATTTTAATTCCCTTCAAATTCGGGTTTACGTTTCCATAAAAAAGCTTCCATGCCTTCCTTCTGGTCGGTCGTTGCGAAACACAACCCGAACAAACCGTTTTCGATGACGATACCGGTATCCATATCCGTTTCCACTCCCCGGTTGATAGCTTCTTTGGCATAACGAACCGCCAATGGCGCTTTAGCAGCAATAGTCTTTGCCATAGCCATACACTCATTCATCAATTCTTCCGATTCCACCACTTTGTTCACCAGTCCGATCCGGCAAGCTTCCTCGGCATGGATAACCGCAGCCGTATAAATCAACTCTTTGGCTTTACCTAATCCGACTAAACGCGGTAAACGCTGGGTACCGGAAAATCCCGGCGTGATCCCAAGTCCCACTTCCGGCTGACCGAACTTCGCCTTAGCCGAGGCGATACGGATATCACAAGCCATCGCCAGTTCACATCCTCCTCCTAAAGCAAATCCATTCACGGCAGCAATAACCGGCTTAGCCATCAGTTCGATTTTCCGGAAAACAGCAGCCCCTAACTCACCGAAACGCCGGCCTTCTTCGGCCTTCATCACACTCATTTCAGCAATATCGGCTCCCGCAACAAACGAACGTCCTTCGCCTGTCAGAATAACCACATCGGTTTCCGGATCGGCTGCAATTTCATCGAATGCCCGGTCCAATTCCTGCAAGATCACCGTATTCAAGGCATTCAATGCCTCCGGATGATTGATCTTTACCAGACAAACACGATCTTGTTTTTCCAGCATTAATTTTTGATACTCCATGTCCGGGCTTTTATTTGTCAGTTTTCCGGATGTTTGCCAACCTCTCGGTCAGCAACGGAACGATCTGTTTCACATCCCCGACAATTCCCAGGTCGGCAACGTTAAAAATCGGAGCATATTTATCCTTGTTCACGGCAACGATAAATTCCGATTCCTCCATTCCGGCCAAATGCTGAATAGCTCCGGAAATACCCATAGCGAAATACAGATCGGGACGAACGGTTTTCCCGGTTTGGCCAACCTGACGGTCATGAGGCATAACCCCGGCATCCACCATGGCACGTGAAGAAGAAACCTCGGCATTCAGCGTTTCCGCTAATTTTCCGAGCATCTCAAATCCCTCCGTATTACCTACACCACGGCCTCCGGATACAAGAATCTTCGCTTCTGTTATATCGATACGGTTCTTTTGTTCTTTCACCGTCTCGAGAATCCGCACTTTAAATTTCGACTTATCGAAATGAATATTCACCTTCTCTACCGTTCCGGCACGTTGTTCATCTTTCGGTTTCGTGCGCATCACTCCCGGACGTACGGTCGACATTTGCGGCCGGTGTTCTTTACAAATAATCGTCGCCATCAGATTTCCTCCGAATGCAGGACGGGTCATCAGCAAATCCCGTTCATCCGAGATAGCGAGGCCCGTACAATCGGCTGTCAACCCGGTCTCTAAACGGGCGGATAAACGAGGGCCCAAATCCCGGCCGATCGTCGTCGCTCCAATCAGTACGATACTGGGTTTACGCTCATGTACAATCTGTGTAATCGCCTGAGCGTAAGGCTCGGTATTATATTGTACCAGCTCCCGTTCGTCAGCACACAATACGACATCAGCCCCATAAGCGATCAATTCCTGTGCCTGACCCGCCACTTCATAACCCAACAACATCGCCACCACTTTTTCATTCAGGCTATCGGCCAACTCCCGGGCTTTCCCCAATAATTCGATGGCAACTTTCTGAATAACTCCTTCCCGCTGCTCTACGAATACATAAACGTCTTTATATTGAGATTTATCCATCTTCATCAGATTTTAAACTTTAGATTCCACCGGATTATTCCCGGTTTTCCTCTAAAATCATGTATTAAATAATAAATTTCTCTTTCAATTTTTCGATAATAACATCTACAGCTTCGGCCGGTTCCACTTCGAAAACTTTTCCGGCTGCTTTAGCTCCTTTGGTAAAAGACTTCCATACCCGCGTCGGCGAACCGTTCAATCCCAATTTAGCTTCATCCACACTGATATTATTAAAATTCCAGATTTCCACTTCCCGATCGTATGCCTCTACGATTCCCCGCACAGACATATAGCGCGCTTTGTTTGCCGTAGCCAGAACAGTAACGACACAGGGAGATTCCACCTGTACGGTTTGATATCCTTCTTCGGTAGATTTACGGATCGTAAACAACTTGTCACCATCGAATTCCAAATTCTCGACATACGTCACTTGTGGCAAATCGAGATGCTCGGCAATCTGAGGTCCTACCTGCGCCGTATCTCCATCGATCGCCTGCCGGCCGGTAATGACCAGGTCGAAATCCAGCATCCGTAAAGCACCGGCAATAGCATTCGACGTAGCCAATGTATCTGCACCGGCAAACTTACGGTCGCTCAAATGAATCGCCCGGTCGGCTCCCATGGCAAAAGCTTCACGCAAAATATCGTCGGCCTGAGGCGGTCCCATCGTAATAACGGTTACCTGCGCACCATATTTATCTTTCAAGGCCAAAGCCATTTCCAATCCTCCTTTATCGTCGGGATTCATAATGCTAGGTACACCATCCCGTATCATTGTTCCTGTTACCGGATCGAGTTTGATCTCTGTCGTATCAGGTACTTGTTTTATACAAACTACTATTTTCATGTATTCTCTTTTTATAAGTTCAATGCGGAAAACATTATTATTTCAATAGAGCAGCAGCAATCACCATCCGCTGTACTTCAGAGGTTCCCTCATAAATCTCCGTAATCTTGGCATCTCTCATCATCCGTTCGACCGGATACTCACGGGTATATCCATACCCTCCGTGGAACTGTACGGCTTTTGTCGTCACTTCCATCGCTGTTTCAGCAGCAAATAACTTAGCCCGTGCCGAATCGACAGAGTAAGGGATTTTCCTGTCTTTCTTCCAGGCAGCCGTCCGCACCAACAAACGGGCAGCTTCGATCTTGGCATTTAAATCGGCCAACTGAAATTGGGTATTCTGAAATTGTCCGATAGAGCGTCCGAACTGTTTCCGTTCTTTCACATATTTTATTGTCTCATCCATGGCTCCCTGAGCAATTCCCAAGGCCTGTGAAGCAATTCCCATACGTCCGCCATCGAGCGTCTTCATCGCAATTTTAAATCCTTCACCCGGTTTACCCAGCATATTTCCTTTAGGCACAATACAATTTTCAAAAATCAACTCACAGGTTGCGGATCCCCGGATCCCCATCTTTTTCTCTTTTTTACCGATGGAAAATCCCGGAAAATCCCGTTCAACGATAAAAGCAGAGATTCCTCGTGTACCCTGCGACTTATCGGTCATCGCCATAACAATGTAAACGTGTGCATAAGCTGCATTCGTAATAAATATTTTGGACCCGTTGAGCACATAATGATCCTCTTCAGCAACAGCCATTGTCTGCTGGGCAGAGGCATCGGTACCTGCATTCGGTTCGGTCAGACCAAAAGCTCCGATCCATTCTCCCGAACATAATTTGGGTAAATATTTTTTCCGTTGTTCTTCATTTCCGAATTCATAGATCGGAGAAGCACACAAAGAGGTATGGGCAGAAACAATAACCCCGGTCGTTGCACATACCCGGGACAATTCCTCTACAGCCATAGAATACAATACGTTATCACCACCGGCTCCGCCATATTCCACCGGGAAAGGGATACCCATAATCCCCAGTTTCGCCATTTTTTCTACCGTTTCGACAGGGAATCTCTCTTCTTCGTCCACTTCTGCCGCCAGCGGTTTTACTTCTTTCTCAGCAAATGCTCTGATCATCTGCTGAAACAATATCTCTTTTTTTGATAATGAAAAATCCATACCTTTTTTAATTTATAGTTTACGATTCGGGCTAGAGGTATCCACCATCCATCCTCCATCGTGATTTCCTTCAATACGCTTTCGTCGTTCAGCACATCTTTTTTAAATCCGGGGCAACGATCAGAGTTGCTTCTGTAGCTGCCTGCACCTGTTCTACCGTAAACTCAGGATGTATCTCTTTCAGTACAATTCCCCCGGGTGTGATCTCCATAACTCCCATTTCTGTAACGATCATATTCACCTGCCCCTTGGCTGTCAAAGGTAAAGTACATTTTTTCAGGATTTTCGGATTTCCTTTTGCCGTATGTTCCATGGCCAGGATCACCTTACCGGCTCCCATCAGCAGGTCCATCGCTCCTCCCATTCCCGGTGTTTTTTTCCCCGGTATCATCCAGTTGGCTAAATCTCCTTTTTCATCTACTTGCAAGGCCCCCAGGATACTGACATCTACGTGTCCGCCCCGGATAATACCGAACGAAGTAGCACTATCGAAGCTGGCCGCTCCGGGCAGAGCCGTTATCGCTCCACCGCCGGCATTGATCAAGTCCGGATCTTCTTCTCCCGGAGCAGGAGTCGGCCCCATACCGATCAATCCATTCTCCGTTTGTAAGATGACCTCGACACCTTCAGGCAGATAATTCGGTACTAAAGTCGGCAAACCGATACCCAGATTCACCACGTCTCCATCGTGGAGTTCCATTGCCACTCTCCTGGCAATCACTTCCCTGATTTGTTCTTTTTCCATAGCTTGTATATTTTCAATGATTCATTCTTCGATCCAATTCCTGCGCAATAAACGAGGCGACATCGTCGGCATAGGTATTCATCCCGAAGCCGGCATCGTACCCCAATTCTTTCGCCAACTCGTGTGAAATCCGGGGACCACCACAAGCCAGGATCACTTTGTCCCGTAATCCTTCGGCTTCCAACATCTCCACGAGTTCCGTCAGATTTTTAATATGAATATCTTTCTGAGTCACGGTCTGCGAAACCAATAAAGCATCAGCTTTCAACTCGATAGCCTTAGCGATAAATTCCTCGTTGGTCACCTGGCTACCCATATTCAAGGCTTCGAACATTTCATACCGCTCCAAACCATAATGTCCGGCAAAACCTTTCATATTCATAATAGCGTCGATTCCCACCGTATGGGCATCTGTTCCGGTACTAGCTCCGATCACCACAATTTTCCGACCGATATGTTCCCGGACAAACTGATCGGTCTCTCCCATATCCCACTTGGTCGATTCCACTTTCGGCACATAGATATGGCTATAATCTACCGTGTGTACACAATTTCCATAACAATTAAAAAAAGTATATCCTTTCGTCAGTTCCTGATGAAACACCACCTGAGGATTTTCAAATCCCATTTTTTTCATCAACTGTTTAGCAGCCTCTATCGCTTCATCTCCGGCAGGTACAGGTAAAGTGAAACTCAGCTGTGTCTTTCCGTCGTTCATCGTATCCCCGTAGGGTTTTATCTTTTTCAGATCGAGGGTTTGATCGAAATCTCTCCCTTCTGTTGAATATAAACCTCCGCTCATAATCTTTATTTGATTTACGATTTTTGTTATCTGTTCATCATGATCTCTACAAAAGGATTGCTATAGTTCTTTCCCTTGGCACAAACGCCGTCCAATCCTTTTCCTCCGTTTTTAGGACGCTTGATATCGGCAAAAATTCCTTTTTCCAAGGCTGTAAAAAGTCCTTCCCGTTCAATCTTTTCCAAGAGAACGGTAGCTTTATCCAACACTTCTTTCGCCCTGTTTTGTATAATCCCGTTTTCTTTAAAGACCACTTCATCTCCGATATTTTTCATATTATTAAAAATATAACGGGCATTCTCGATCGACAGATAACGATCCGACATAAATGGAGTATGTATGGCTTCGGTCGGCATTCCCAACAGTTGAATACCTTGTGAAGTCCAGATTCCGATCATATTGAAAAGAGCATCCTGAATATGTCCGCGGAAAATATTTCCGGTCATAAATTTCGTCGGAGGCATATATTTCAAAGTAGCCTTCGGAAAAATTTCCCGGGTCATCTGGGCCTGAGCCAATTCGTACAAAAAGCCGTTTTCCAGCATGGGATCCATTTCAAAAGCATGTCCCAGGCCCATTTGTTCTTCCGGCAGCCCGGCCAATAAAGCCAATTGTTCATTGATCAGATCGGAAGCCAAAACAGTATGTGCTTCTTCGACAGCGTCGGCAGTAGTCAGGTAGTTATCTTCGCCTGTGTTGATTATCACTCCGGCAAAGCCGTTGATCACCCGCGACATAAACTGGTCGACCAACGTCCGCTGCATATTGATATCCCGGAATAAAATTCCATACAATGCATCGTTCAACATCACATCCAGCCCTTCCAAAGCTCCCATCACAGCAATCTCCGGCATACATAAACCGGAACAATAATTACACAGCCGAATATAACGACCGACTTCTTCTCCTACCTCATCCAAAGCTTTCCGCATAATCCGAAAATTTTCCTGGGTGGCAAAAGTTCCGCCGAATCCTTCTGTCGTAGCCCCATAGGGTACATAGTCCAACAAACTTTGCCCCGTTGTACGGATCACAGCAATGACATCCGCCCCTTGCCGGGCAGCCGCCTGTGCCTGTACCACGTCTTCGTAAATATTACCGGTAGCGACAATGACATAAAGATAAGGCTTTGCTCCCTCTCCGATCGTTGCGATATAATTCTCACGCCGTTTCCGGTTGTCGGAAATCCGACGGATACTGGCCTCGATATAGGGTTGCAACGCTTTTTCCCGCTGGCCGGGAGTACATACCGGTACCCGGGTGACATCTACTTTCCCGGCAGCCACTTGTTCGGCTATTTCCTGTGGAGTCATTCCGGTTTCCACCATTACATTACCCAGAAAGAATAAAATTCCTTCTCCCAACACGTTCTTTTCTTTCAGCTCGTCTACCAAAATGTTCGGCAGAGGGACAGCATGAACATCCACTCCGTCGATACCCAGCAAACGACACAATGTCCTTTCGACAGCCACTGTCGTATAGCCATCCACAAAATCCTGCACCTGGTCAGCAATCTTACGGGCCATTTCACGGGCATGTCCGACTTTATCAAAATCTATTCCTAATTTACTTTTCATATATATTTTCTTTCTACTGTACTGTCTTTTTCCAATCAGGATTTTCTTCCTGCAAATAATTTTCCACCCGTTCCAACACTCCACGGTCGATCCCCAGCATCCAGGCAATACGCATCGCCTCCTGGGGAACTTCTTCTCCGCTGTCTTCTTCGAGTGAATAATCAATAAACTCATTGATATTTTTCAGGGTCATATTCCCTTCAACCCGATTCTCTACAAATCCCCGCACTCTCAATTTACGGCATTCGGCCGTTATTCCGCTATAATGGGTAGTAACCATAGCCATCACCCGGTGAGTAGTCAAAAAATCCACTACCCCATTCACAATTGCCCGTCCCTCGACGGGATTGGTCGTCCGGGCCAATTCGTCTATCAGCACCAAAATTTTACTTCGCTGCCTGACTTGCCGGATCATTTCATCCACCCGCAACATCTCAGCCGCATAAGAAGAGAGACCGTTCAATTCATCCTGATCATCCCCGATACTGGTCAAGACTTGTTCCACGAGCGGCATACCCGCCCGCCGGGCAGGTACATAAAAACCGAACTGCATCAGGTATTGCGCCAATTGCACACTTTTCAACAACACTGTCTTTCCGGCCATATTGGCTCCGGTAATCACCGTCGTTCCCTTTTCCAATTTCAAATCTACAGCCTGAAACGCTCTTCCTTCCTGTTCTAAAATCTCCCGGATCTGAGGATGGAAAAGACCTTCGAACACCATTTCCCCCTCTTCCGGAATTTGCGGCAAAGTCAATTGTCCTCTTATTGCTTGTCTGGCTTTTGCCAATACGACATCCAGCAATCCGACCGCTTCCAAAGCCTGTTTCAAATCGTCGTGATAAGGTCTCAACTGCACAGACAACTCTTCGCGTACCTTGTCTTCCAAAACCACACTTTGTACATACAACGCTTCTAATTCCCGTTCTTCTGCCCCTTGAAGGCTCTTTTGTTTTATTTCAGCTCTCAGCCTGGCCAGCTCAGCCGAATAAGTATCATAAATATAAAAATGAGGAATCCGATTCCCTTCCGGATCCAACAAACGTACAACCGGCTCCAGTTCCGGGAGTAAAACAATCCGCCATTCTTCGACAAGTCCCCTGATTTCTTCCGAGCACAAAGCAAAAGTTTTCAATTCGAACAATTCAAGATCATCCAACACTTGCTCCATCGCCATCCGCCCGATCGTCCCCCGGATATCTCTCACCTGCATCAGCTTACCAGTCAAACGTTCCAGCCGGGATTCATTTTCAGGTTGTTCAAAAAGTACCATGATCTTTTGAATACGTTCAAATTCGGCCTCCAACCGAGATTTCGAATCGAGCCAGGGCAGATCATACAATACCCTCCGGCCTACAGCCGAACAGATATCCAATTGTTCGATCATATAACGGAATCCCCTGACTTGTCTTATCGCTTCCCTTAAAATCATATCCTCAACGGTTTTTACCGACTTTTTCTATTTTTTTCACATCATACACCGGAATTTGCAAGCTTTCTTCCAATGCTTGCTGCAAACGCAACGAATCCAAAAGTAATCCTCCCGGAGACTGAGGATTGATCGTAACGGCCAAAAGCCGGCTACGATGAAGCACCTGTACTCTTCCGCCCTTACGTAAAAAGGCATAAAAAGACTCAGGTGCGGAAAAAACACGGGTAAAATCACGGACGATCAATTCTACGGTCTGTTTTTGTACGCGTAAAAACTGAAATACTTTATCACTCACAGCACCGGCAATAAAGATCCGATGCCCATATTGCAGCAGATCGGTTCCACTTTTCTCCAGCATAAACACAGAAGGCAATTTCAGATCGATACATTCTCCCTCCGGCCCGACCGCCCATACACCTTGTTGAATGGCATCCAACCTCTCTTGTAAAACTTCGTCCACCTCTTCCAGATCGATCAAATCACAAACATAACGGGTACGTCTCACCAATTCCCGAATATTCCCGGAAACAGCAGCCCCCGTCGCTAAGACCATCGCCTCCGTAACGGTGGGAGACGCCAGGCTTAAACGGGACAAAGCCCCGTCGACCAAGGTCGTTCGTACCCCGAAATCTTTCATATGCCGGATCAGACTTTTCAACCCGGCAGTATCCGCAGGCCCTGAAAGCAATACTTTTCCCGAAGTTTTAGCCCTGGCGATAACCAACCGTCCCAAAGCAGTCCGATGATCATCGATTTCCATGATTTCAGCCACCAACCTCCTCTCCCGGTAATGTTTCTCCGAAGTAACGAATATCATTCCTTCCGGCACGATAATCTCGGGTTTCGGGGTTTGACATACCTGATCCCGGTTTTCTCCGTCAATTCCGATCGAAGTCAGAGCGAACCGATCTGCCGAATCTTTTATCCTGCGAAGGATGTAATTCAGGCATTCTGTTTTCCCTGTATTTTTCTCCAATCCGACAATTGCCAGACTCCTGTAATCGGATATGTCATCAACAAAACCCATCTGTTCAGCATTTTCATTTATGATTCCGGATTTATCCTTTCAATCGAATGAAACGGTAAATCCAAAATCACAAATAATTTATCCTTTCGCCAATAGATTACGTGTCTTACGATCCAGATTCGCCGGTTCGAGAGACAAGCGTTCTCCGCTCAGCAACTCAGCCACTCCTTCTGTTTTACGGCGCTTCTCACACTCTTCACAGTGGCATTCGTCTCTGTAATCCGTCGGTTCGGTATACGTAGTCACCACGCCTTCAAAATTACGCAACACCACCCGATTGGGGCCCTGAGAAATCAGATAGGTCGGCATCACCGGAATTTTTCCGCCTCCACCGGGAGCATCCACGACGAAAGTAGGCACGGCATAACCGGAAGTATGTCCCCGCAGGTTCTCGATAATCTCGATTCCCTTCGATACAGGGGTACGGAAATGACCGATCCCCACAGAAAGATCACAGATATAGATGTAATAGGGACGTACCCGGATCTTGACCAACTCGTGCACCAATTTTTTCATGACATGTGTACAATCGTTGATCCCGCGGAGCAGGACAGACTGATTTCCCAGAGGTATACCCGCATCGGCCAGCCGGGCACAAGCAGCCGCCGACTCTTCGGTAATTTCGTTCGGATGGTTGAAATGAGTATTCAGCCAAATCGGATGATATTTCCGGAGCATATTTACCAATTCCGGCGTAATGCGCTGGGGTAACACCACCGGTGTTCTCGACCCGATACGGATAATCTCGACATGAGGGATTCCACGCAGCCGTTTGATGATATATTCCAATCGTTCGTCACTGACCAATAAGGCATCCCCTCCCGATAGGAGGACATCTCTCACCTGGGGAGTATTAGCGATATATTCGATACATTTATCGATTCTTTCCAATGGAGTGGCACAATCGTGATGTCCGGCAAAGCGGCGCCGGGTACAATGCCGGCAATACATCGAACACATATCGGTGATCAGGAACAACACCCGGTCAGGATAACGGTGGGTCAGTCCCGGTACGGGTGAATCACCGTCTTCATGCAAGGGATCTTCCAGATCAGCCGGTGACCGATGCAATTCTTCAATGGTCGGCACCGATTGTTTACGGATCGGACAATAAGGATTATCGGGATCGATCAGACTCAGATAATAAGGTGTGATCGCCATCCGTAATGTCTTCAGCGACTCACGGATACCCTCTTCCTCATCTGGTGTCAGCCGGATGTATTTCTTCAGCTGATCCAAAGTTTCAATCCTGTTCTTCACCTGCCAATGCCAATCGTTCCATTGTTCATCGGTCACTTCAGGGAAAAACTCTTTTCTTCTGCTAGCCATAAAAACATATTTTTAATTCGTCGGGATTATAAAATCCCGACCATTCAGGCATACAACTCTGTAAATATCTTCCGTAATGCCTCGCTTTCACGAAGTTCCTGCAGTGTAATCTCAGCATGTCCTTTGGTATACCCATTTCCAACGATCATAGTCACATCGCTGCCGACACCTTCCGCTCCCAAAGCAGCCTTCGTAAAACTGGTCGCCATAGAGAAGAAATAGACCAATCCGTCATTTTTAGTACACAAGATGCTGGTCATCTCAGTATCCGTAATATTCACATTATTGATCGTAATATCACACATTTCACCATTCGTCAGTTCGGCAATTTTCTCCATAACCGGAACCGGCTGAGTTGCATCGGCCGAGAATACATAATCACAGAAGCCTAATTTCTGAAGCCGTTCGGTACTTCTCTGGCTATGGCACAAACCGATTACTTTACCGGTAACACCAGCACGTTTCTTTGCTTCATAGCAACACAACATACCCGATTTACCACCGGCACCGATAATCAATACCGTATCTCCCGGTTTCACCAATTTAGCAGTCTGAGCCGGAGCACCGGCTACATCGAGAGCCGACAAAGCCAACTTTTCCGGCAGATCTGCCGGAATCTTCGCATAAATACCGCTTTCAAACAAAATAGCTTTACCATCGATATCCACCTGGTCGACATCTGCCCGGATTTCTTTAATTTTATCGATACGAAGCGGAGTCAGCGACAAAGACACCAAAGTTGCGATTTTATCTCCCACTTTCAGATCGGTCTTTCCAACTAAAGCATCTCCGATTTTTTCCACCGTTCCCAGTAACATACCACCGGAACCGGTCACCGGATTACGGTGTTTTCCTTGTTTCTCTACAATTCCCAGCATGATCTCGGCAATTTTAGCTTTATCCCCTCCGGCTTGTTCTTCAATCTGAGTAAAACTAGCCGAATCGATATTCAGAGTTTGCACATCGATCAAAATCTCGTTATCATAGATTTCGTCCATATTGTTATCCAGTTTGTCAGCCGGTTGTGGTAATACTCCTTTCGGTGAAATTACTCTATGCGTTCCGTATTTATTTCCTTTTTTCATAACGTTTTATTTTTTAATATTTACTTTAATTTTTTCACTTTATACCTTTCGACTTATAGCCTATAGCTTTTCAGCCTTTAGCTTTCAAATTCAATATCTTCCGTGCTTCGGCCGAGGTAGCGATTTCGCGTCCCAATTCCTTAGCGATACGAACGACCTTAGCTACCAACTCGCCATTGGATTTTGCCAACACCCCTTTTTCGAGATACAGATTATCTTCGAACCCCACTCTGACATTTCCTCCCATAGCGATAGCAGGAGCAGCCAAAGTAAAGGCATGGCGTCCGATACCGGTTGCAGTCCAGGTAGAACCTGCCGGAATAGCATTTACAAGCCAGCAAAGATTAGGAACTGTTGCAGGCGTACACCCGGGGACACCGAGTACAAAATTAAACTGCATGGGAGCTCCCGGTACCTGACCTTTCTTTGCCATATTCAATACGGTTTCGAGATGTCCCATCTCGAAACATTCGTATTCCGGTTTGATCTGGTTTTCCAGCATTCTTTTACCGAAATCCCTCATCATAGGCATGGTATTTTCAAATACCTCATCTCCGAAATTACAGGTGCCACAATCCAGGGTAGCCATTTCCGGGAAAAGTTCGGTCGGCTGCAGACGTTCTTCCGCTGTCATTCCTACAGCCCCTCCGGTCGAAGGGATCAGAATCACATCCGGGCATACTTCATATATAGCGTCTATACACGTTTTGAAACGTGCTTTGCTCTGAGTCGGCGTACCGTCGTCTTCACGTACGTGAAGATGAACGATAGCAGCACCTGCATCTACAGCAGATTTTGCTTCTCTGACGATTTCTTCTACAGTATAAGGAACGGCGGGATTTTGTTCTTTCGTTACCTCTGCCCCGCAGATCGCAGCTGTTATAATCAATTTTTCCATAATTATCAAGACTATTAACTTACACTATCCTTTCCGCTGATCCTCTTTTTTCACCACACAGGTTCCACTGGCCCGGCAAACCACAATCGGTTCAGCCAGGACATCCGCAGCCGAAGCTGAAATATCCGGACGGGCAGCGACCACCTTACGGGCTTCGAAAACCATTTTGCGGGAAGTATTTCCTACTTTCACGATTTCACCGACAGCTTCGATATAGTCGCCGGCATATACCGGAGCCAAAAACTCCACATTGTCATAGGCCACAAAAAGACCTTCGTCTCCGTCATGCATAATCAGCAGTTCGGTCGCAACATCGCCGAATAAATGCACCATATGAGCTCCATCCACCAAATTTCCGCCATAATGAGCATCTTTAGCGCTCATCCGAAGTCTTATCATTGATTTTTCCATATTTTTAAATTAACCGGAACAGATCTACACCCATCCCTTTCGATTACACCTCTTTTTTACCTTCCCCGCTTTTTGCCTCTTCGCCTTTAGCTTATCCCCCTACCCTTTCACTAAAAAATCCACGAATATTCCGGGAGTCTTTATCAGCTCGGGATACAAATCTCCGGTTTCTACCAACTCCTGCACTTCCGCAATAACCAAATCGGCAGCCGTCGCCATCAGTGGATTGAAATTCTGAGTCGTACCTTTATAGACTAAATTTCCGGACTCATCCCCTACACTAGCACCGATCAAAGCCACATCCGCCCGCAACGGTTTTTCCAGCAAATAATCTTTACCGTCGATATTCAGTACTTGTTTACCTTCTGCAACCAGGGTTCCGATACCTGTCGGAGTCAATACTCCCCCCAAACCGGCACCACCGGAACGGATCCGTTCGGCTAAAGTACCCTGCGGACTGAATTCGATCTCCAGTTCACCACTGTTCATTTGTTCACTCGTACATGGATTCGTACCGATATGCGACACGATCACTTTCTTCACCTGCTTGTTAGCGATCAACTGTCCGCATCCTTTATCCGGATAGGCGGTGTCGTTCACGATGAGAATCAGATTTTTCACTTCCGATTGAGCCAAAGCGTTAACGATTGCGTTAGGTGTCCCGTTAGAAAGAAACCCGCCAATCATAACCGTCATCCCATCTTTTACCTTTGCTACTGCCTCTTCCACTGAAATAAGCTTCTTCATAAGTATATGGTTTTGTTTAAAATTAAACTAATTCGATCTAGCATGTCAAATTTATAGAATTTAAAATCAAATATGACATATTTTATACAGATTTTTTTCTGTATTCTATTATTTGGAATGATTCCATTCGTAACAGATTTTTTTGATGATAATTTGAAAAACGCAAAATGTTAATAGTAAATGCAGATAGAAACATTTCTTAGACACGCAAATAGTTATAAAATGCATGCCACGAAAATCATTGACCGTACGAAAGCAAGCCGGATAAAACAAAGGCTTTCAATCTGATAATCAGAAAGAAAGCCTTATCTCCAATAACAAAAAACTGAATAGAACTTATCAAACAATCCCTTTTTAGGGTATCCCAGTTAGAAAATTCTGATTTTTTGTAGTGAAATTGAATATACGTTTCTGTAATTTTGGTCGGTCAACACGAATTTCAAATACCGTGCATTTGTAGGAGCAGCTATTGACAAAAGGTCGATTTCTCCAAGGGTTGTACCCAACGTATAATCTATTGCCTCAGTCCAGACACTTCCATCGACAGAAAACTGGACCTGTACTTTTCGTGCCATAAAAGCCCGTTTTCTTGGAGAAGTTGCAATATCAGAGGCAACTTGTTCTATTGCAAAACCATTTACCCGCTTTGTCTCTTGCATATCAACTGTTATTTCATATTTTAAAAAATCATAATGATTAAATGTTGCCCAGGCTGTCGCATTTAAGTCAAACAATTTCTCATAGCCTTTGGAATAATAATCCCCTTCTTTCGGAGTTACAACACACTCATAAGTCCATGTCTCGTTATTCAGATAAGTCAAATCAGGCAGTACCGGATTTCCTTTTTCTTCAACAAAATCATAAGTTTCCGGGAAATAATGCTTATTGTAGCGTTCTACCTTAAAGTCAGAAACAAGTTCCGCCATCACTTCCATCGCAAATTTACTTATTTCAAGGTCAGTGATTTTACTGGCACTAACCTCCTCTCCCAATACTTCCTCACTCAAATAGCGGTTCTTGCCCAATACCAACTTCTTCAATCCCGGCATATTCATAATATCCTCAAAGCTATCGATGTCGTAATCAATTTCAAGGGTTTCCAAACCGGCAACAGCCTCTTCCGTCAGCTCAGCAATACCGTATCTTGTTAACATCAGCGCTTTAAAGCCATCTGTATACACTTTAGCACGTTCCAATTCAGTCGATACTACAATCGCATCTACACATCCTTCCAGGTGGCCGTAACTGTGTACTGTTAATGTTGTCTCTGCATCAATTTTATCTTTCAGTAAATAATAAAGACTCTCCGGTGCGCTTTTCATAACCGTTCTCTTGCCCTGTCCGGCAGAAGTATATACGAAGGCAATGCTATCTATCTGATTTCCCCACTCATCCAGGACCAGCGCCAAACGATCTTGTACATAAAAATGTTTGTTCACCATAGTCGGGAAAATCAATACTTGCTCGTGTTCAGGCGAATAAGGTCTTCCTACCTGGGTTACAGCTAAAGAAGTATTACCGTTTTTATCCATATTGGCTACCGACACCTGGTAAGTAAGATTTCCGTCACAAGGCAGGCTGCACGCAAACGTACCTCTTTCCAACAAAGTATCCCGTCCGATCCCATCTACCGTCCAAGAAACTTTTACTTTATCGATAATCGGGTCATCCACAGATTTCCACGAAACTACCAAACGATTCCAACCGGCTTTGACATCCAGGTCGTCACATTTCACCAAATAGCGAATCGGGCCATCACCTGCATAATCTTTATACGTATCTTCCAAACTTTCACAGCCCCCGAAAATCGACAAAGGGAGCAAGAGCCATAAATATATTTTCTTCATAATATCAATCTTTTGCTGTATAAACTTCCAATTCATGCACCGTCACATATTTCTGGTCATTTCCACCCATAAAAGCATTCTCAAAACCTATAGGCGCAAAAAAGACCTCGTTCACCACCACTTTCAGATAGCGGTATTTCTCTCCTTCTGCCGGGCAAGTCAAGGTAATAAAACAAGGTGAAGCCAAATCCAAGGCATCCCGAGAAACAATGAGATAATCCCCATTCTCGTTACAACGTTCACACCAACGTTCCTTATTATCAATTCTCCGGTCTTGTTCGAAATGTGAAATCTCTACCCACGAGGCATCGTCATCTTTCGTTTGGGATGCGTAAAGAGTCACACTGCTCGGTAACTTGCTCGCATAACACAACGTCCACACATCTCCCCATTTCGGAAAAGTTTCATATTGGCCGGGGCCATAGGGCCAACTGGTCCGGACTGCCAACATTCCGTACAGGCGGACCTCTGCCGGTAACTTTTCTTCCATCATATCAATAATAAACAGGGCTTTCCCGGGTTTCTCCGGTGTAGATACCGCCATCGGACCGGCCAAGTAGGTATAAAAACTCGTCCACGATTCAATACCAAAGCTTTGATCTCCTTTTTTATCCCCGTCCAACAAATATTGCTTGCCTAACTTCGCAGTGGGATCTTCCTGGGAAAGTTCCTCCGGATCAGAAAGATTATTCAGACTGACAGGCAACTGTTCTATCGCCAAAGGCACAATGTCTTTCCATACCCTTTCTTTTACCATATTCCCCCGGAAATCCTCTACGCGTACCACAAAATCATAACTGTCCCGTTGCTGTTTGAAAGTATCCCGTATCACCGTATTGCCTTTTTTCGGCACAAAACTTTTAAATAAAAGGGTGTCCGGCAGTTTGGTATTCGGATCTTCCCCCACATAAAACAGGTGAGCCATACCTTTCAAATCCTCTTCCAAGTCATAAGACAAAACAAAACCATTACCCCAACCCGGAACGACCTCTAAGTTGTTGATAAAAGCAACCGGTCCGGAATCCCGGGTATCAAAGGTGACTTCTAACGCCTCCGACTCCACATCGTTCCTATCGCACAAAGTCACATAAGCCTTCACCCCTTTCCGCGCCTCATTAAAACCTGTGATAAGCAATGAATCGCAGGCATAACTACCGGTCCGGATCATATCCTTCCCAAACCCGTCCTGGTAGCGTACCCGGATACTGTACACCTTCTCATCCGCCGGTAAACGATAGTGCATCACTGCACCGCCCTCCACCGGAGAAAACGTCAAGCCATCTGCCGGAACCAAAACATCGAAATATGCTTCTTCTTTCTGACAACCCCACAAGACCCAGGCAACAAGCCATATATAAACCAATCTTTTCATAATTATTCCTATTAAATCATTAATATTACCATCCCGGATTCTGTACACAACCGGATATCATCACCTCTTCGCTCTGAAGCGGAAACAGATAATCGCGTGGCGAGATAAACTTCCGTTTTGCCCAAACCCTGACAGGTTCTCTAAAGTTATTATAAAACTCTCTGGCATTCTGCCCGACAATATTCCATCCGTATTGTTCCTCATTCAATTCATCCACTGCGGTCAACCAGCGACGCAGATTCCAAAAACGTCTTCCTTCAAAAGCAAACTCAATATCCCACTCCCGGTGGATAATCTTACGCATTCCTTCCTTCGTCGCCACTTTTCCAGGGTTCTTGGCATAAGTTTCCCAAGCTTCTTTCACATCCGGAATACCGGCACGCCGACGCACTTCGTTCAAAGGCGCATATACATGTTCTTCATCCGGAACCGCCAGATATTCATTCCATGCCTCCGCTTTCATCAAATAAAGATCTGCCAAGCGAATCAATACACAAGGATAATCATTCGTAAAAGCATTATTATAACCTACATTAGAAACTTCGGAATCCGAACCCTTCTTCATCCAATAGCCGGTCAAATTTTGCGGAACAGAATTTGTAATGGAAGCCTCCCGCGTACCAAAACGCTCACCACGGTAAGCCTCTACCAGTACATTCTTTTTACCGAGCTGGTAATAACAACGGTCGGCAGCAATATGCGCATAAAACCGCGGTTCTCTTTTTAAATGCAATTTCAGTACTTTCTCGTCCATAGCCACCACATCCTTATACCTCTTGTCGTCTTCCGTTCCCATCGTATAACGCTCTTCATACTTCCACCACGCCTTATCCTCTTCTATCGGCAAACCGTGTTCCGTATAATACATTTCCACCATTTTCAGACTCGGAGCCACACATCCTTTCATTTCCATATTATAATCCTCATCCGTACTATTGAAATAAGGACGGGTCCATTTCGGCCAGCCTCCATTTACAAAAGACTCATAGCGGAACATATAAATCGCCTCTGCATTCTCAAAATTCAAGGCTATAGCCGATGCTTCAATATCTTTTATCCGGTCTGTAATCTTGTCGCTCTCACTCGAAATCAGATATTTTCCTCCCCGGTTACAAATAAGTAAGGCCGAATCGACAGCCTCCGCTGCATATCTCCACTTTTCCGGATCTTTCTGCTGGCTGAACAACTTCTCGCCCTTACTATTCACAAAACCGCTATAAGCCGGGTTACCGTTGAACAAAGGCGAAGCTGCATAAAACAAGGTCATCGCCTTCAAGGCTGCAGCCGACTCCAGGCTATGGTAAGCCCACCGGCTTCTCTCTTTATCTTTCATCAAAGGCAAATCTTTCATCGCTTCATCCAAAAGGCTTACAATCTCTTCAACACAAACATCCACCGGACTTCTTTCCTTTTTCATATCCTCGACCGGAACACCCGGATCGATATTCTCGTCCATCACAACAAAAGGTCCGTAATGACGCAAAAGCTCAAAATAATAATAGGCTTTCAAAGCCTTGATTTCAGCTACCCACAACTTCTTTTCAGCATCCGTCATATTATAAACTCCCCACACTTTTTCAAGAAAAGTATTACAATAACGGATACTGTTATACACAGCATCCCGACGCCACATATTACAGTATGGATCGAACGTACGCTGCAGACCATCCGCGATATACAAACCACTCCAGTTAAAACCGCTCTCCCGCAAATAAGTTCCCGCAACCACTTCATCCGTCCCCATATAAGCCGGATTCGAAATTACGGAAGTGGTAAACGGACTGACCCAGAAATGACAATACTTGAACCAATTCTCCGTTTGGTCCCGTTTCTCAAAGTTACTCTCGATACTTTCAATATTTCCCTCCGGTACAACATCCAAAAATGTACACCCCGGAAATAACAAGACCAAACCAATCAATAATATATTTACATATTTCATAGATAACCACCTTATATTTATATTAGAAACTAAAGTTTAACCCAACGGTATAAGTCTTTTGTATCGGATAGTTAAACGCATCCTCACCCAACTCGACATCCCAAAGCTTGAAATTGGAAATCAGGAAAGGATTGTTCGCCCGCACAAAAAACTTCATATTTTGCAGTCCCCAACGTTCCATCAATTTCTTTGGCATATTGTACGCCAACTCCAACGAAGTACATCTCAGGAAACGGCATTCCCGCATGAAATAAGTACTCTTGCGAACCTCTGTTGCATTTTTATTATACCAATCCTCCTCCGGCGAATGTTCAATCAAATTTTGGGTCGATAAACGAGGCCAGAAAGGTTTCCGGATCATATTATCTTCCGACCAGTGATCCTTATAAATAGCTGTCAACATCGCATGGTCATCCACAAAAGGAGACAATTCGCTCGGGTCCATAAAGAAAGAACGTTTCCCCGACCCCTGAAAAGCAAAACTGAACTCAAAATTACTGTAATTGACAAAACCTGAAAAGCCATAGGTCACACGCGGAGTCTCCGGAAAACCGATATAAGTCACATCATTCACATCAATCTTTCCGTCGTTATTCAAATCCCGGTAACGGATATCTCCTGGCTGGGGCGATCCTGCCTGTACCGGAGCATTTTCGATTTCCGCCTGATCCTGGAAGAGTCCGTCCGAAATATAACCGATTTTCTGCGAAATCTCTTTCCCCACCATTCTTTGCCATGCCGGCTTATTCATCGCTTCCTCGATTTCTTTATACACTACCTTATTATAAGTCAAAGTACCGTTCAGAATCACCCACAAATCTTTGTTAAAAGCATGCTGGATCTTACCCGAAAAGTCTATACCCCTCGACCGGGCCTTACCCATATTATCCAATTGTGGAAGAGCAATACCCGCATGTGCCGGAACAGAGGCACGGTAGCCAATGATATTGTGACGGATCTCCTGGTAAGCATCCAGATTAAACTCAACAACCCCTTTGAACAACTTGGTCTCCAAACCGAAATTCACCTGCTCCGCCACTTCCCACTTCAAATTCGGATTCGCATATCCCTGTACAATCCTGTAAATCGTTGGTCTGCCTCCCGGTTCCGGATTCAATACATTCGTCAAGGTACCCATCGTCTGCAAAAACAAAAAGCGGGGAACCTTAATCACTCCGTCGTTGCCTACCTTGCCATACGAAACCCGCAGCTTCAAAAAGTTCAGCCAATGGGCTGTCCCGTTCATAAAGGGTTCGCTCGATATCACATACGCCAGGCCACCTGCCGGGAATAACCCCCAACGGTTACTCTTTGCAAAACGTTCCGATGCGTTATAACCAAAACTTGCCTCTACAAAATAACGGTCTTTAAACCCATACGTTCCACGCATTGAAAACATCATGTTCCGTTGTGGCATACCTGTCAAGACATTAGACACCGGCGTAAACGTATAATCCTGAGCCTGGAACACCCCTGTCAGTGAGGTCTGATGCTCTTTCCATGCTGCCGTATGCAAAGCACGTGCCTCATACGTAACACGCGTCTCTGTCGTCGAAGCCTTGGCTGTGGGATCTATAGACAAGGCATAACTGGCACCAAAAGGAGACAAATCCTGCAACCGGTGTTTGCCTGTTTCAAAATCATAATTCAACAAAGAATATTTGAAAGGATTGGTTGTAAAACCAGTCGTATAATATCCTGCCTGTGACACAGCCACACTCCCCCGCAACTCCAACCCCTTTACCAGGCTCGATAAGTTATGGATATACTCCGCCCGATTGGTCGTAGAATAGCGAGTCCGTTCCAGATATCCTTTCTGAATCATCATATAAGGATTCTCCTGATTTGCCTCTGTCGTACCGAAACGCAGATGCGGCCACCCATAATTTTCATCTCCCGGATATAAAGGTGCAAAATCTACCGGCGAAGCATTAAACGCTAACTCATACGCCTGATTGACACTAGTCAAAGGACCATGGTATTTATCTATAGTTGTCGACGAATTAATCAATAATTTAATACCGGCTTTCAAATCAATCGTCAAATTCACACGAAAAGCCGTTTGATTATTCGTAATATTACAATCGAAGTCATTCAACTTATCTGTCTTCAACATCCCCTGATCACGGTTGTAATTCACCGAAGCATAGTACTGAATTACCTTCGAACCTCCCCGGATATTCAAACCCGCATGGTGGTTCACATTATAGTTTTTGAATAAAATCTTATACCAGTCATTCGCCGGATAAACCCAAGACGGATACTTTCCCGAGCGGGTCCGGTTGATACGTTCCACACTATATTTCGGCGTTGCCAACGGATCCCGGGTCAAAAGCGCCCGGTTATACATTTTCATATAATCCACCGGATCCACCACATCGATACGCTTTGTCGGCATTGAAAACACCGTCTCGTAACGTGCTGTCGCATACACACTCCCCTCCTGTCCTTTTTTCGTCGTCACCAAAATCACTCCGTTCGCACCACGTGCACCGTACATCGCCGTAGCCGAAGCATCCTTCATCACACTGAATGTTTCGATATCTTCCGGAGCTATACGTGCCAAATCCAGCTTCGACGATTCTACGCCATCCAACAAAATCAAGGGGTCCACATTCGCCCCTGTCTGAAACGACGTAATACCACGGATATAAAATTTCGTATTCATTTCATCTTCCGTTAAAGCCACCGGCAATCCCCCTGTCTGCCAGCCTACCATACCGGCGATCTTACCGGCAAAACTGCTTGTCAAGTCACTGTTTGACGACTTCAGGTCCATCGGACGTACTGTCGTAATTGCCGACACGACACTCTCTTTTTTCTGTTGTCCGAAAGCCACCACCGTCACCTCTTCCAAATCCTCCGACGCCGGACTCAAAATCACGTTCAAATGTTTATTCTCCTTCACCGGCACCACTTCTGTTTTATAACCGATAAAAGATATCGTCAACACATCGTCCGGACGGGTCATCAAAGAATATTTACCGTCGACATCCGTCGCCACACCTTGTGTCGTTCCATGAATCACAACTGTAGCCCCAACCACTGGATTACCATCCTTATCCGTCACCTTGCCACTCACAGTAATCATCTCTATCTTCGCCACCTCCTGCTGTACCCGTCTCTCACGAATCGTAATCAAATCCTGCTGAATAGCATATTCCAGCCCTACCGGCGTCAATACCTGTTCCAACACCTCCCGCAGATCTAAATTACGTGCCCGCACACTCACTCTACCCTTCGATTTCACCAGCTCGCTGTTATAAAAAAAATCATACTTCGTTTGCTTTTTCAACTCGGTTATCACCTCATTCAGCGTGACATCCGTCATGTTCACCGTAACCGTCGTTCTCTCCTGAGCATGTCCCCTGTAACCAGAAACGAGACAGGTACTCCACAACAGGATTACCAGAAAAGTTTTTAAGATTAACATCCGCCTGCACACAAAATGCCCTGGCGATGCTGTGTCCTGCATTTTTTTCATAAATTTGCTGTGTTTAAATTAAAATTGAATACCTCCGTTTCTTGCAAGGATTTCCGGAGGTATCTTGAACTCCGGCAGGCAGAGGATTGATCAGATCCACTGCCTGCTTTTTCTTTTATCTCTTCCGGACCAAAATCCGGTCATTTTTCACCTCAAACACGACATCCCCCGTGTATTCCAACATTTTCACCAAATCCGCCACCGTCTCATAGCGCTGCAAGCGCCCACTGAACTTTAACCGTTTCAATTCCGGTTCTTCAAAATCCACTCCTACAGCATACCACCGTCCCAGCAACGGCATCAATTCCCCCAACTCCATCTCCTCAAATTCATAATACCCGTCTTTCCACGAGGTAAACAAATGTGTGTCCACCTTTTTATACTCAGTCTCACCCGTTCCCTTCGAATAAGCCACCTGCATTCCCGGTTCCATCACAAACAACCGACCTCCGCAAACCGCTTCTACCTTCCCCTCTACCAAAGTTGTCCTGACCCACTCCCCTTCCGGGTAAGCATTCACATTGAATACAGTCCCCAATACCTTCACCTCCACCTCCTCCGTTTTCACCACAAAGGGATGTTCCGCATCCTTTGTCACTTCCAGATAAGCTTCCCCATTCAAATACACTTCCCGGCTCCCTCCTTCAAAATGATCCGGATACCTCAACGTCGTCCCCGCATTCAAAAATACCTTGGTCCCGTCCGGCAATACAATACTATATTTTTCCCCATAAGGAACATTCAGCGTATAATACTCCGCTTTCTTCGTCTCCTGCCCTCCCAACTCTACAATCAGCGTTCTATTCTCCGTCCGCATCTCTCCGCAACTGTCCGACGCCACCCTTACCTTATCGTCCCCCAATACCCGCCTCTCTCCATTCGGCAACACCAACTCTGTCCTACCCTCTACCGTTCTTCCGCCTACCACAACCACCTGTTCTCTTTCCACTCCCCGGATCGATAACCATCCTCCGATTCCCAACGCCACCACCGCAGCCGTCCCGGATATCCACCGCAATAAACGTTTCCGCCCCCGGGCCCGCCGCTCCAACCCCTTCTTCCTCCGGTCCACCAACACTCTCCACATCCCCTCCACCTCATCTTCCTGCTGTGTAAAATCCAGTCTGGCAACAGCACCGACCTTCTCCCTCACCCGCGTAAAAGCAGAATCCGTACAGACTTGCTCCCACTCCTCACTTCCCGGCTCAACCTCTCCCTCCAACAAAGCACGCAACCATCTCTTTTCCTCTTGTTCTACCATAAGTCTATTTTTTATAAAGGCTTTAACTATCTTTTCCCATCTTCTAAACAAGAAGATAGCCGATCAGGGTGAAAAGAAAAATACTTTTTTTGAAAATTATTTTTGCATCAATATAAACAATACTCCCCCAGCAGTCCACTCCCACACAAAATTTTGCCCTCCTAATTCTAATTTCAACTTCCTGTACGCCAACTTAATCTGTGTCTTCACCGTATTCACCGACACTCCCATTTTCTCCGACACTTCTTTATAACTCAACCCATCTACGCATCCCAAAATAAAAATTTCCCTGCATTTCTCCGGCAAACCATCCACCACTTTCCGCAAACGGGCATATTGCACCTCAAACTCCTCCTCCTCATCTGCCGGCACTTCTTCCCCTTCCTCCTCCGTCATTCGTTTTTCCAACAAATAACGTTCCTTCACTTTCTCATGCACCTGATAATTAAGACAAGCATTTTTCACCAAACGTAACAAATAAGGATAAATAGCCCCCGTACACTGAATCTTCCCCCGCTGTTCCCACAAAGTAATAAACGTTCCCTGCACAATATCCCTGGCTTCCTCCCGGTTATTCACAAACCCCATCGCATAAAAAAACAGCTGTTCCGCATAAGTATGAAACAGCACATCGAAAGCCTCCCAACATCCCTCCTGCACCCGCCGGAATAACATCGCTTCCTCTGTCATAGAATTACTGAAAATACCTGAACAAATATACTAATAATATGTCGGGAAAAAAAGTCCATGTTTCCGAAACAAAAATAGGAAACCGAAGGGAAAAAACAAACATGTAACTAACTTTCTTATCCAAACCTACGGTACCCCAAATTTAACCGAATCGAAATAATTTATTCACCAGGCTGTAATTTCTCTGTTCTTACTTTGCATTGAAAAATAAGGAAAATCACATTGAATAAAAAAAGAATATGAAAATTACAATTTTATTTTTAGCACTTATCGCATTAGGGTTCTCGGTAAAAGCTCAACGGATGGCTCTGGCCGATAACAAGACACATGGAACGACTGCAGCTTCAACCAGTACTCCTATACCGGCGAAAACTCCTCAATTTGTATTCACCAATTATGGGATCGACCTGAATCATGCAGACCTGAAAGAATATCCCCAGCACTTCCTCGGGGATCGGATTGCCCGCAAACTGTATGCTACTCAGAAAGTATATGTCCGCCGGCATACAGCAACGGTAGGATTCACCGATAACACGATGGAAATCTATAAACCCGCGATTTATAACTCGGTTATGAAGCTGGACAGTTATTTCAAAAAAGCAGTCCGCCGGCAGGAAATCAACGAACAAACAGCTACGGCAGAACTGTCGAAATGCCTGGATGCAGCCTTTGTCGCTTACTATGAGGAAGAAACCGGAGAGCTCGAAAAAGCCCTGAAAAAGGCCAAATCTCCTGAAGAGATATTAACTGTTTTCAATTCTATCTTAATCAAAGAATAAATCATGAACCTGACAATTTGTTTATCGGCAGCATTTCTGATTCTCAGTCATGCTGCTTTCTGTATGCCTATCCGTGGACAGGTAAAAGCAGGAAATAAAGGATTATCCCATGTCGTCATCACCGACGGAATAAATTTCACCCAGACAGACACAAAAGGGAATTTCCTACTCGACACCGACCAGGAAGCCCGTTTCGTTTACCTCCTGACCCCGGATGGATATGTGGCCGATTACCAATCGGGAACTCCTGAATTTTATCTGCCTTTAGATCCGGAAAAAGAAGATTATATCTTCCAGCTGACCGAGACAGGAAAAAGGAGTCATCATACCCTGCTAGCCATCGCGGACGTACAAACCAAAACGGATGAACAGTTCCAGCGTTTCCAGGCCCAAAGTATTCCAGACCTGAAAGAGATGATTGCAAGTTATCCCCCGGCGACACCGGTCACCGGAATCAGTCTGGGAGATATCGTCTGGGATCATTTCGAACACTTCCCGGTCTACAAAAAAGAAATGGCCCGACTAAAGATACCTTTCTATCCCGTTATCGGTAATCACGACCATGATAAGGAAATCTTGTCGGACAAAGCTTCTGCCCACACCTACGAAAAATATTTCGGTCCGACTTATTATGCTTTTCAGTTAGGAAAAGTCTATTGCATTGTACTCGACAACATCCTCTACGAGGGAAATAAAAAATATACCGAAGCCCTGACGGAGGAACAAATTCAATGGGTAGACCAACTTTTAAAGTACCTTCCGGAAAATGCTCCAATCCTCATCGCCACCCATTCCCCTTTTTATTATGCTGACCGGGGTATCATCCCCGGCGGAGAAGAATTGTTCGGTATTTTGAAAAACCACCCTGTCAGTCTGATCTCAGGGCATACCCACCTGAATTCCAACCATGAAATCAAACCCGGTATTATCGAACACAATATAGGAGCCATCTGCGGAACCTGGTGGACAGCCGATGAAAATCGTGACGGTACCCCTAACGGTTATGATGTTTTCGAAATTACAGGCTCGGAAATAGAATGGTTTTATAAATCCGTAGGCCATGAGCGCAACTGGCAATTTAAAGTATTTCCCCGGGGAACTGTGAAAGAAAAACCGAACAGCGTCATTGCCAAGGTCTGGAACTGGGATAAAAAATGGCAGGTGAAATGGTATGAAGACGGAGCCGCTAAAGGGGCAATGCAACGTTTTAACGGCTATGATCCCGATTATCTGGAATATGTCGGCCGATTGAAGACCGAGAAATATACCCAACCCCAGGAATCTTTCTTTTATTTTGAAGCTACTCCATCTGAAAAAGCCCGGGAAATCGAGATCGAAGTCACCGACCGTTTCGGACATATTTTCCCCCGGCAAAAAGTGGTACTCCTCCCCGATAAATAAACCTTCCGGACATGAAACCGGTATACTCCCACAGCCTCCGGTATAACTCATTCAACAATAAAACAGCCGGAAAACAGCACAGGGGATGGTCTGGAAAAACCGTTGTCTGACCGGCACAAAGCCGCCGGATACAGTTTGGGGAAGCTATCACTTCCCCTCCAATTTTCACAACAAAGCTACCGGTCCGGCTTTAAAAGCTGCAGGCCTACAATCTATAAGCCCCTCCGGAGGCCCTGTCCCTGTCCGAATTTTATTTCCGGTCCAGCAGCAATAACTCTTCAAGATGTGTCCGGTCATTCCAAAGCCGGGGCACTTTGTGTTGTCCTCCCAGTTTACCTTTCTCTTTAAGCCAGTCGTTGAAAAGTCCGGGACGGGCGATATGCAGGCGTAAACGCTCCAGAGATAACAACCGTTTGGCTTCATAATCGGAATTTAATTTTTGAAGTTCCTGATCCAGGATACCGGCAAAATACTCCGGATCGGCAGGAGGTGTATTGAACTCGATCAACCATTCGTGAGCGCCTTTTTTCCCTTCTTCCATAAAGACAGGAGCCGCAGTAAATTCGTAAACATCTGCGCCGGTCTCTGCACATGCCCGTTTGAGCGCCTCTGTTGCATTATCGATGATCAGTTCCTCTCCAAAAGCATTGATAAACAATTTTGTGCGACCGGTAATCCTGAACTTATACGGTTTAACCGAAGTAAATTGAATGGTATCTCCGATCATATAACGCCATAACCCTCCATTGGTCGTAATGATAAGCGCATAATTGACCCCGGTTTCCACTTCTTCCAATAATAAAGTCCGGGGTTTGGTTTTACCGAGCTCACTCATAGGGAGAAATTCATAGTAAACCCCATAGTCCAACATCAGCAACATAGAAGCATCTTCCGGATCATCCTGTAAACCGAAGAAACCTTCCGAAGCGTTGTAGGTTTCCAGATACTTCATCTTAGGATCGGGCAGAAGACGTTTGTATTGTTCCCGGTAAGGAATAAAACTAATCCCACCATGAATAAACAACTCCAGGTTAGGCCACACTTCATGCAGGTTGCTTTTTCCTGTTTTTTCTAAAATTTTATGAATGACCGTCAGAAACCAGGAAGGAACTCCTGCCAGGCAACGGACATCTTCTTTGATCGTCGTCTCACATATCTTCTCGATTTTCTCCTCCCAATTACTCATCAGCATGATAGATGAATCGGGGGTTTTCATCATATTGGCCCAAAAAGGGGTATTAGAAATCATAATGGCCGACAAATCACCGTACTGGCAATGGCTATTACTTTTAGAAACCTCGCTACTCCCCCCCAAAGCCAGAGTCTTTCCACTAAATACCTGTGCTTCCGGATAGAGCCTGTTAAAAATAGCGATGACATCTTTTCCCCCTCTGAAATGACAATTTTCAAGTACAGAAGGACTTACCGGGATGAACTTACTTTTGGCATCGGTAGTCCCCGACGATTTGGCGAACCATTTGATCTCTTCGGGCCAAAGCAAATTATTCTGCCCTTCCATAGTCCGCAGGACCAGATCCCGGATGTCTTCATAATGGACGATCGGTAAACGCTCCCGGTATTGTTCGGCAGTCAAAATAGTGTTGAAGTGATATTTCCGACCATATTCGGTGTTTGCTGCCAGAGTTAATAATTCCTGTAACGTATCCCGTTGTACTTTTATCGGATTGGCTTTGAAAAAGTCAATCTGTGCCAACCGTTTCTGGGTGAAAATACTTAATATCGAATTGATGAAAGCCATATAAAAAGTAAAAGTTTAAAAGGTAAAGGCTAAAAGCAATAAACTAAATACAAAAGAAGGGAGCAAGTTTTAATGCATAGGTTCTTATTTTAAAATTGAATTTTTAACTGTGGGTCCAATAAAGTAAAACTGATACGATGAAATTCCGTAACTCCAGCCTGTTCGATTCCTTTCCGGTGTTCCTGTGTCGGATACCCCTTGTTTTTTTTCCAATTGTAAACGGGAAAAAGAGCATGAAGGTTTTCCATATATTCGTCCCGGTGAGTTTTTGCAAGCACGGAAGCCGCTGCTATGGACATATATTTACCGTCACCTTTAACAATACAAAGGTGAGGAATATCTCTGTATTTTTTAAAACGGTTACCGTCGACAATGATGTGTCCGGGGCGTACTTTCAATTGGTCTAAAGCCCGGTGCATCGCCAGAATAGAAGCATTCAGAATATTGATCTTGTCGATTTCGTGATTATCGACACTAGCCACAGCCCAAGCCAAAGCTTCCCGTTCGATGACCGGACGGAGCCCGGCCCGTTGTTTTTCCGAAAGCTGCTTAGAGTCATTGAGCAATTCGTCGGAAAAATTATCCGGCAGGATTACGGCAGCAGCAAAAACAGGACCTGCCAGACATCCCCTCCCGGCTTCGTCACATCCGGCCTCTATACTGTGATAATCGTATTTTAGTTCTAACATAAGCAATTAAACTAAGGCATAGACGTTATAAACTTTCGCCCAATTAATTCTATCTTTGCAAAGATAATTATTTTCATTTTTTTATATTCAATTTTCAACGATTATGTGGTCGAAGGAGGAAGCAAAAGAGCTTAAAATCAATTTTTGGAACGGATTTAAACGCTATTGTTCCAAACATAAGATTTACCGGAAATGGGTGTTGACAGGAGTTAAAATCAAGTCTACCCAACTCAAATTTTATGCCGATGAACAAAAAGCTCTGGTATTGTTCCAAATCGACCATAAAAACGATTTGAGAAGATACGAAATCTACGAATGTTTTCAGTCTTACCGGAAACTCATGGCAGCGGATTGCGGGGAGGATCTGCATTGGGACGAAGATTACCTCGGCATGGGCGAACGCCCGTTAAGTGTGATTTATTTCGAATTGAAAGATGTCAATCTATACCATCCCGCGGACTGGGATAAAATATATGCTTTCTTCGCTGAAAAAATGCCGTTATTGGAACAAGCTTACTGGGAATACCGCGATCTGATCAATGAGAGGATAAAAAATAGTTGAGTCGTGACGGGTTAACGGAATCTTCACTTTTTTGTAATGATTCCGTTTTTTCTTGAATATACTTTTACACCTGTAAAAAATAATTAAAATTACTATGAAAAGTAGGTGTAAAATCAGTATGACAAAACGAATTTTTACGACTTTATGGGTCTTATGTCTTACCTGTAAGTTAGGTTTCGGGCAAGATATGGTGTTATCGGGCACCGTCAAAGATGTGCAGGGAAGTCCGATGCCCGGGGTGGCCGTCCTGATAAAAGGAACAACGCTGGGAGTGGTAACACAAAATGACGGGACTTATTCTTTATCTATGGGGCAAGCAGATAAAGACGCTGTGCTCGTTTTCAGCTTTTTAGGCTTTAAAACACAGGAATTGAAATGGAACGGCAAAACAGTGATCGATGTTACCCTGGAAGAAGAACGGCAAGAATTGGAAGGCGTAGTAGTCACAGCTTTAGGGATTAAGAGAGAAGAAAAAGGCCTGGGCTATTCCACCCAAACCGTTACTGAAAAGATGATGTCCGATGCGACACCGACCAACTGGGCTTCTGCATTGGTCGGAAAAGTAGCCGGAGCAAATATCCTGTCGACTTCTTCCGGTCCGATCTCCTCCGCCCGGATTACTTTACGCGGGGATGCTTCTTTAAATATCGACGGCAACAATGCCTTGATCGTATTGGACGGAGTGCCTTTAAACAGTCAGATGACAGGTGATGGTTCGAACTCCTACGGAGCCGGAGGTGGTGGTGACGTACCGGTAGATTACGGGAATGGCATAGCCGACATCAATCCGGATGATATCGCCAGTATCCAGGTGCTGAAAGGAGCTACCGCAGCTGCTTTATACGGAAGCCGGGCAGCCAATGGGGTGATGCTCGTGACGACGAAATCAGGCGTGAATAAAAAGAAAAAATACCTGGGAGTGACTTTTAATTCCAACTCCAGTTTCGACCGGGTATTACACTGGCCTGAATTTCAGGAAGAATACGGTCAAGGTGATTTAAAGACCAATGCTTCGGGCAAACTGTATTACTCTTACGGAGATTCTGAAGACGGAGCCGCTTCAGGCAATGTAGCTCTTTCGTTCGGGCCTAAACTGGACGGTTCGCTCTATTATCAATACGACCCCGAAACCCAACAGATGGGTACGGTCCGTACCCCATGGGTGAAGAGAAATCATCGTAAAGCATTCTGGCAAACAGGTTATACACTCGTCAACAGTATTGCGATCGACGGTTCGTCGGAAAAAAGTGCCGTTCGCCTATCGCTTACTTATACCCAAAATGAGTGGATCATGCCGAACACGGGTTTTAACCGGATCGCCGTATCGGGTTCTTTCCAAAACCAGGTAACCAATAAGTTAAGAGTTTCTGCCAAGGTCAATTATGTCAAACGGCAAAGCGATAATCTGCCGGCAACGGGATATAACAACTCCTCCATCCCTTATTTTATGATCCTGACCAATCCGAGCGTCGATGTACGCTGGTACCAACAACGCTGGGTGAAAGGGAAAGAAGGACGGGAAATATTGCGTCCGTTCAGTCCCTGGTTGGACAATCCTTACGTTATCGCCTACGAATGTCTGAATCCGATGGAAAAACACGGTGTTGTCGCAACCGGTTCGATCATCTATGAATTTTCACCGAAATGGGAATTGATGATCCGTTCCGGTATCGACCTGAGTTTCGATACCCGCGAAATGATCCGTCCTTATGGTCTGAAGAATTTCCCAAAAGGATATTACCAGCAACAAGATGTATTCGGCTACGAAAACAATACGGACGTTCTACTTACCTACCGGAACCAATTGAGTAACAGTTTCAATCTGAGTGTATCGGTAGGAGCCAACCGGATGGACAATAAATACAAAATGCAACAGGCTTACGTAAAAGACCTGATCACTCCGGGAGTTTATAAACTGAGTAACGGAGTCGCTGCCCCAATCACCACCTTTACGGAAAGAAACAAACGGGTAAATAGTGTGTACGGCACAGCCACCTTATCGTATGCCAATAAGATCTTTCTGGATGTAACCGGACGTAACGACTGGTCGAGTACGCTCCCCTCCGGCAACAACTCTTTTTTCTATCCTTCTGTGAGTACGAGTTTTATACTTTCAGACCTATTCCGCCTACCCGAACAAATATCGTTTGCCAAGTTGAGAGCTTCCTGGGCACAGGTAGGAAATGATACCGACCCCTATAAAACAGCCAAATATTATAATACCTCTGCCTTTCCGGGATCGGCTTCCGTATCTTCCACGCTTTACAACGCCAGATTCAAACCCGAAATCTCCAATAGCATAGAGGTCGGATTGGATTGGCGGATGTTCAAGCAGCGTTTCGGACTAGATCTGGCCTTTTATAACAATATCACCCGGAATCAGATTCTCGACGTACCGATGGATCAAACGACCGGTTATACCAAAGCAACGATGAACTCCGGGAAAGTGCGCAACCGCGGTATCGAACTACAACTGGACGGAACCCCGGTAAAAACAAAAAATTTCACCTGGAATTCAACTTTTACCTGGGCGAAAAATTACAACAAGGTATTGTCCCTGGCAGCCGGTTTGACCGATGGACAGACCATTGCTTATACAGGAGGTACTAATTGTGCCCTGATTGCAAAAGTAGGTGGTTCTATCGGTGATATTTACGGTTATAAACTAAAACGGGCCCCTGACGGACAAGTTGTTTGGAAAGACGGGATCACGGCCCGGACAACCGAATTCGAATATGTAGGGAATGCCTATCCCGCCTGGAAAGCCGGTTTCTCGAACGAGTTTTCTTACAAAAATTTCCGGGTAAGCATATTGTTCGACGGTCAATGGGGAGGTATCGTTTATTCCCAGACTCACCATAAAATGACCGAACACGGAACATTGAAACATACCCTGAAATACCGGGAAAACCCCAATTTTGAAGTCGTCGGTGAAGGTGTGATGCTCGATGAACGGGGGCAGTATGTACCCAACAATGTACCGATCTCTGTATCCAAATACTACGCCGATTATTGGAGGCGTGCCAATGTAGAGACCAACTCTTTCGACGCTTCTTTCCTGAAGCTCCGGGAAGCCCGTATCGAATATACGATTCCCTCGGCGGGGTTGAATAAGATCGGTATCGAACGCCTGACCCTCGCCTTGTACGGGCGTAATCTGGCCATGTGGACAAAAGATTTCCCGGTATACGATCCGGAAGTCGCAACCCTGAATAACGGTACCATCGTTCCGGGTTCGGAAATGGGGCAATTACCTTCTACCCGAACCATGGGCTTTAATCTGACACTGAAATTCTGATCATCGTTCGTTAATATTTTAAAAATAGATTTATGTTACGAAAAAAAATAATAGGCCTATTGCTATTGGCAACCGGATGGACTGCTTGTACCCAAAACTTCGACGAGATCAATACCGATCCCAACCGACTGGAAAAAATCGACCCTTCGACTCTGATGACGCCCACCCTTTACGATTTAGCCAATTTCAATTATAACCGGGCCCATAGTTTTACCCATCATTTGATGCAGTTTATGGTCACCACCAGTACTACCGGCGGAGTACATCGTTATGCGGATTTACAGAATGCCGGTAATTCTACCTGGAATACTTATTATCTCCAGCTGACCAATATCAAAGAAATGTATGAATTGGCCGTCGGTGCAGAAAGTAAAAATTATCAGGCGGTAGCCTTGACCTTGAGAGCCTGGGTATATGCCAATCTGACCGACTGCTTCGGAGATGTTCCGATGACTGAAGCTTGCCGGGGAGACGAAGGAATCTTAACTCCGAAGTTCGATACCCAGCAAAAAGTCTACGAACAGGTATTAAGTGATCTGGAAACGGCAAATTCACTTTTCGATGAATCCGAAAGTTTATCTTCTACCGATTTATTATACGACGGGGATGTCAGGAAATGGAGAAAATTCGCCAATTCGCTGCACATGCGAAGTTTACTGAGGCTTTCGAAACGTTCGGAGATGAACAGTCTGGCCAAATTAGCGGAGATGATCGGAAATCCGGTAAAGTATCCGGTATTTGAAAACAATGCAGACGGAGCTTTATTGCCGATATCCGGTATCTCGCCGTACGACTCACCCATTAGCCGGCTCGAAGATTTTCGTTCCAATAAAGCGATGGCTTCCTTTTTTGTAAATACACTGGTGGAGTTGAACGATCCGCGTCTTCCTATTTTTATGGATGAAGCCACCAAAAACGACGGTAGCCAGGAGAAGATCGGTTATAAAGGTTATCCGAGCGGATTTGCTGCCACCGAACGATTCGATTACAATGCTTCCAATATTAATGCAACATTAGGTACGGCACCGATGAAAGTGCTTTTTATGACTTATGCCGAAGTTGAATTCATCAAAGCTGAAATGGCCTGGCGGGGACTGATCACAGACCAGGCAGCCCCCCACTACCGGAAAGCCGTAGAAGCGATAATCGAACAATGGGGAGGGGTAGTCCCCGGAGACTATTTCGACAACCCCAAAGCCACATACGACGGGACACTCGAACGGATACTACTTCAAAAACACCTGGCCGCTTTCTTCTGTGATTATCAGGCCTGGTTCGAATACCGCCGTACAGGTCTCCCGGAAATGAAACCCGGAGCAGGCATGGATAACAACAAAATGGTCCCCGTACGGTTCAACTATCCGGCCACCCTCCAACAAACCAATAAAACCAATTACGAGGCCGCAGTAAAATCGCTGGGAGGACCTGACGATATCAACACCAAAGTCTGGTGGGAAAAATAATATCGCTCAACTACACCAGAATATAGAGAAAACCGCTGACTTGCCCGAAGTTTTGGACAAATCGGCGGTTTATTCCATCGGTCAGACGAATGATACCGTACCCGATCCCTTTTTCTATTTAAAGAAAAGTAATTCCCGGTATTTCGGTAAGGGCCAGATCTCATCGTCGACGAGTAGTTCCAGCTTATCGATGTGATAACGGATTTTATCCAGATACGGTAAAACCGTAGCAGAATAAACCTGAGCCCTTTCCACTTCATTCGAAATAGAATTGTTAGCCACTTTACGGGCTTCGGTCATTTCGTCGACCAAAGTACGGATCTCTTTGATATGGGTAGAAATCTCTTTAATCGCTTTCAACTGCACTTCGCCCACTTCATTATATACATCCGGCAGGATCTCTTTCAACCCTTTCACATTCTCGATCAGGGTATTTTGATAAGTAATCGCTGTCGGGATAATATGATTCAAGGCCAGATCCCCCAATACCCGGGATTCGATCTGTAGTTTTTTCAGATAGATCTCGTTCTTGATTTCAAAACGGGCTTCCAGTTCACGTTCGGTAAAGATCCCGTTCTCTACGAACAATTTTCTGGCTTTCGGAGCCAAGTAAGCTTTGAGCGCCCCCACGCAATCACTATCGACCGACAACCCTCTCCTTTGAGCTTCTTCCTGCCATTCTTTACTATATCCGTTACCTTCAAAACGGATTTTTTTACAAGCAATGATATACTTTCTCAAGACCTGAAAAATCGCTTCGTCTTTTTTCACCCCTCTATCGATCAATGCATCGGCTTCTTTCTTAAAAGCAATCAATTGTTCAGCCACAGCGGTATTGAGTACGATCATCGCTGCACCACAATTGGCAGAAGCACCTACCGCTCTGAATTCGAAACGGTTACCGGTAAAAGCAAAAGGAGAAGTACGGTTGCGGTCGGTATTGTCCCGCATGATTTCAGGAATTTTACCGACATTCAACTTCAATTCGGTCTTTTCATCAGGACTCATCTTCTTACTGCTCACTTTCTGTTCGATTTCGTCCAGAATAGAATCGAGCTGCTGTCCCAGGAATACGGACATAATCACCGGTGGTGCCTCATCCCCTCCCAAACGGCGCTCATTTCCCAAAGAAACGATACAAGCTTTAAACAAGGCCTCCTGTTCCAATACAGCTTTTGTAGTAGCGACCAAGAAAACGAGGAATTGCATATTGGACTTCGGGTTCTTCCCCGGAGACAACAAATTCACTCCGGTATCCGTCAGTAAAGACCAATTGTTGTGTTTACCCGAACCGTTGATTCCTTTATAAGGTTTTTCATGCAACAATACCCGGAACTTATGATGTTTGGCTATCCGCTTCATCGTAGACATCAATAACTGATTATGATCCACAGCCAGGTTCGCTTCCTCGAAAATCGGTGCCAGTTCAAACTGATTCGGAGCACATTCATTGTGACGGGTTTTTGCCGGAATGCCCAGCCGATGGCACTCGTATTCGAGTTCATCCATAAAAGCATTTACCCGCTCGGGAATAGCCCCGAAATAATGATCTTCCAGCTGCTGATCTTTAGCTGCCGAATGGCCCATCAAAGTACGGCCGCACAATTTCAGGTCAGGCCGGGCATTGAACAAGGCTTCGTCGACCAGAAAATATTCCTGTTCCCATCCCAAGGTTGCCGTCACTTTTTCCACATCTTTATCGAAATACTGGCAAATGCCGACAGCTGCCTTGTCGATCAACGCCAAGGCCTTCAACATCGGCGTTTTATAATCCAGGGCTTCGCCCGTATAAGCCACGAATACCGTCGGTATACACAAGGTGTTGTTGTTGATGAAAGCAGGAGATCCCGGATCCCAGGCGGTATATCCTCTGGCTTCAAAAGTATTCCGGATACCGCCGTTCGGAAAACTCGATGCATCGGGCTCTTGCTGTACCAGCATCCGGCCGTCGAAGGCTTCTATCATACTTCCGTTTTTTTGCAAATCAATAAACCCATCGTGTTTTTCTGCCGTAGCTCCGTTCAGGGGATGAAACCAGTGAGTGTAATGGGTTGCTCCCTTTTCTACAGCCCAGGCTTTCATCGCTGCAGCAACCTGATCGGCCAGTCCCCTGTCTATCGTCCCACCTTCTATCATCACCTTTTCCAATTTCTTGAAAGCTTCTATAGACAAATACTGACGCATTTTCTCTATGGTAAGTACATCACATCCGAAAATTTCAGATACCCGTCGCCGTTTTGGGACTTCTAAAGGTTTCCGATGAGCCAGCTCTTCTAATGCCGAGAATCTTATTTTTGCCATACAATCGATAAAAGATTAATTTTTTATATAACACCATTATTTTTCAGGGGCAAAAATAGAAAATAATACTATATTTTTACACATACCCCTCAAAATTACACACAAACACTTCAATTATCGAGAGTCTACACAAAATTGCGGAACGGATCTTCAGTCCGGTGGAGCCAAAATCCCGGATATACTTAGTTCATAAAGTCTGTAGACCCCTGCGGTGCACCTCCTTACCGGAACCTTCGGCTCCGATCGGTCGCTCCCGTAGCTGCTAAAAAAAGCCCACAAGGTTCAGGGACTTCATAAACCTTATGGACTTTCGACTTATTTATCCTACTTTTGCACAAACAGATATTCTCGACTATGAAAAAAATTGCCGCAATACACGATTTGTCAGGTTATGGCCGGGCCTCCCTGACAGTCGCCATCCCCATTCTTTCTTATATGGGGTATCAGGTTTGCCCTCTCCCCACGGCTATTTTATCCGCCCACAGCGAATACAAAGATTTCCGTAGCTTCGATCTGACCGACCAGATGCAGGGGATCATCGATCATTGGAAAGAACTGGACTTACATTTCGATGCTTTGTATTCGGGTTATCTGGCATCGGAAAAACAAATGAATATCGTATCCGGATTTTTCGATGATTTCAGTCAGGACGACAATTTCATCTTAGTCGATCCTGTTTTAGGAGACCACGGTAAACTCTATCCGGGGATGGATACCGGCATGATAACAGGGATGCGCGAACTGTGTAAAAAAGCGAATGTGATCACACCCAACCTGACGGAAGCGGCCTTTCTTTTAGATACGGCGCCATCTCCTCACACCCCCCCGGCCGAAGCGATCGAATGGTGTAAAGCCCTCAGTAAACTCGGGCCGGAATATGTTATCATCACTTCGGCTCCGTCGGGAAATGAAAAAAAAGTGGCTACGCTCGCTTATAATAAGAACGACGAACGCCTGTGGCGGGTGAGCAGCGATTACGTTGCAGCCAGTTATCCGGGTACCGGTGATGCTTTTGCAAGTGTCATCACCGGTTGTCTGCTCAACGGCGACAGTTTACCTGAAGCGATCGAACGGGCTGTACACTTCATCAACATGGGAATCAAGGCTACTTTCGGGTATGCCCACAATCCTTTAGACGGGATGAACCAGGAAAAAGTGCTTCACTACCTGAATGAATCCCTGCCCTATTTCACTTACGAACTATTGCCCGGATGATCAAAGCGATTATTACCGATCTGGACGGTACACTTCTTCCCAGAGGCGGGAGCATCAGTGCCGATACCCTGGAAGCCTTCCGGCTAGCCGGGAATAAAGGATGTATCCGGATCATTGCCACAGGCCGCAACCTGTATTCCGCCCTCAAAATATTACCTGCCGGTTTTCCGATAGATTATCTGGTTTTCTCTTCCGGTGCCGGTACACTACGTTGGAGCGATCGCCGATTGCTGTCGGCTCATCACCTCAGTATGTCCGAGACCCGGGAAATAGCCTCTTATCTTTGGGAATATAATATCAATTTCACCATCCAACGGGAAATCCCGGATAACCATTATTTTTATTACACAACCCTTTACCCGATACATCCCGATTACCAAAAACGCCTGGCCACCTACCGGCCTTTCGGAAGCCCGATAGAATCACCGGCCGGCATACAGGGTAAAGCCACCCAATTCGTGATGATTCTCGATGCCCTGCAATTACGGTTACTAGAAAAAATCCGTTCGGATTTAGCCGGTTATTCCGTAGTACGCTCCACTTCGCCTTTAGACAACCGGGCGATCTGGCTGGAAATTTTTGCCGGCGGTATCCATAAAGGCAATAGCTGTCAAACTCTTTTAAAAAAACTGAATATCAATTGTAAAGAGGTTGCCGGACTAGGCAATGATTATAATGATATCGATTTTCTGGATATTTGTGCCGAAGCCTATTTGGTAGCCAATGCCCCGGTTAATTTACAAAGACACTATAAATTAGTAAGATCGGACAAAGAAGAAGGATTTACAGAATTTATATCCAAAGTATTATAATTCCAGAAACATTCCCGAAACTTTTTGTCAGAAAAAATTCACTTTATCATAGCCGAACGAACTTTCAGTTCTACCGGTAAAACTTTAGTTTTCCGATTCAGCTTCTCTGCCGAGAATCCGGAGTTTTTTTTGCCAGACCGAACTCAAGGTTCACCCGACTATGACAAAAGAAGCCAGCCTATAATACTTTCCCTTCCACTAACAACCGCTCCATATCTTTTTGCAGTTTAAACGCTTCTTCCCGTGCACGTACGGCAAAATTTTCTGTACGGTCGGCAAAAATAATGCCCCGGGAAGAATTGACTATCAAGCCACAATGTGCATTCATTCCATATTTTGCCACTTCTTCGAGACTTCCGCCCTGAGCTCCGACTCCCGGCACCAACAGAAAATGATCGGGCACGATCCGGCGGATTCCGGCCAGCATCTCGGCTTTTGTCGCTCCGACAACGTACATCATATTCCGGGCATTCCCCCAGTCCTGTGATTTTTCGAGTACCTTTTCATACAATTTCATCCCTTCGCTTTCAAAAAACTGGAAGTCATAAGCTCCTTTATTGGAAGTCAAGGCCAGAAGTACAACCCACTTTCCCTCATATTGCAGGAAAGGAGTCACCGAATCTTCTCCCATATAGGGAGCCACCGTGATCGAATCGAAAGCAAGAGTTTCCAGAAAAGCTTTGGCATACATCTGCGAAGTATTTCCGATATCCCCCCGCTTAGCATCCGCAATAGTAAAAATATCCGGGTAACTCGTCCGGATATAGTGTATAGTCTTCTCCAGACTTTTCCATCCTTCGACACCCCGGCTTTCATAAAAAGCGATATTGGGTTTATAGGCGATAGCCACCTCGGCCGTCGCATCGATAACGGCTTTATTAAATTCAAAAACAGGATCTTCCAACTGTAGCAAATGCGGGGGAATCTTAGCGATATCCGAGTCTAAGCCGACACAAAGGAAGGATTTCTTTGCCTTTATCTGTTCAAATAATTGATTATAATCCATATGATTTAATTGTAAATGATAAATCGTACATTTCTACAGTCCGCTTTCTTTCAAACGCTCGGTATTTTCTTCGATCTGCAGTTTTTCGATAATCTCGTCGATTTCGCCGTCCATCACAGCCTGTAAATTATAAAGTGTAAAGTTGATCCGGTGATCGGTTACCCGTCCTTGCGGATAATTATAGGTACGGATTTTAGCAGAACGGTCACCTGTACTGACCATCGTCTTGCGTTTAGCCGAAATGTCGTCGATGTATTTCTGATGTTCTTTATCATAGATAAAAGTACGCAAACGGGAAAGTGCCCTTTCTTTATTCTTCGGTTGATCCCGGGTTTCGGTACATTCGATCAGGATTTCTTCGGCCACACCGGTATTGGGATTTTGCCAGACATACCGCAGCCGGACACCGGATTCCACTTTATTCACATTCTGTCCTCCTGCTCCTCCCGAACGGAAAGTATCCCATTTGATCGCCCCCTCGTTGATTTCCACTTCAAAAGCCTCGGCTTCAGGCAATACCGCCACGGTAGCTGCCGAAGTATGCACCCGTCCCTGTGTCTCCGTAGCAGGAACCCGTTGCACCCGGTGCACTCCCGATTCATATTTCATAATGCCGTACACACCTTTACCGGTAACACTGGCCACGATTTCTTTGTATCCTCCGGCAGTTCCTTCATTGGCATTGGTCACCTCGACTTTCCACCCCTTACGCTCACAAAATTTCGCATACATCCGGAACAGGTCGCCGGCAAACAGACAGGCTTCATCTCCTCCCGTTCCTCCCCGGATCTCGAGTATAACATTCTTACTATCGTCCGGATCTGCGGGTACCAGCAACAACTTCAATTCCTGCTCCATACCCGGCAATTTATCTTCCAGCTCTTCGATCTCCATTTCAGCCATTTCGCGAAGTTCTTTATCCTCTTCGTGCAGCAGAATATCTTTCGATTCCTCGACACTAAGCAGGGCCGCCTTAAACTTATCGGCAGTTCGGGTGATTGTCTCCAACTCCTTATACTCCTTGGTCAACCTCACATAGCGCTCCATGTCCTGAATCACTTCAGGATCGGTGATCAACTGTCCGATCTCCTTAAAACGGATATAATAAGTCTCTAATTTTTCTAATAATGGATGATTCATTTACCCTTTTTTATGATTTGGCACAAAAGTAAGAAATAGTTTAGAAAGTTCATAAAGTTTAGAAAGCCAACCCGATTTTTCATTTATGCTTCGGATCTGCAGATGCTGAAATCCACATCAGCCGCATATGATCTACCGTCTCTACCAGAGGATAGAAATGAAAATCCGGATAAAGGCTGAGTATCCTGGCGTTCGAATATCGTGAACAATGTTGAGACGACCGGGCAGTCTCACGGGTAAAAGCAGGCTTAGATCCGGAAAGGTATCCCCAACAGGCCAGCATCCTCCATACCAGTTCGGTCATCCAGGGTGCAAGATTCCACCAGGGAGGCTGTACTCCATTCACCCGGGCTATAGCTGTAAAAAGTTCCTGATAAGTATAATTTCCTCCATTCAACACAAAACGTTCCCCACTCACCAAAGGATCTTCACACAACCGGATCATCAATTCGCACACATCCCGGACATCCACATATCCGGTCATGCCCCGCGTATAAAAAGGAATTCCTTTAGCAGCGGTAAAAAACAATCGTGCACTACTGCGATGCCACATACCCGCCCCCAGAATCACCGACGGACATACGATAACTGCATTCAATCCATAACCGATATATTTCCGGATCAGTTTTTCAGCAGCCGTTTTACTTTGAGAATAAACCGAATGCTCTCTACCGGCGATAACAGGTGTATCCTCGTCGATCAAATCTTCCGGTTGCCGGGCATCACCAAGGGCTGCGATCGAACTGACATAACAAAGCCTCACCTGATATTCCAGACACAGAGCCGCCACGTTTTCAGTCCCTTGCAGGTTGGTATTCATCAGATGCATCCGATCCGTCCCCGAAAAAGACACCACAGCAGCACAGTGATAAACATAGTCAGCCCGCCGGACATATTCGGCCAGCCCCTCCTTTTGCACCACATCCCCTTCGACCCAATTGATCGTGTTCCAATATTTTTCACCGTCAGGATACTGTAAAAATACAGCCCGGGAATCTTCCAGCCGGCTCTGTTTTCTACGCAATGCCGAAACCGAATGGCCTGAAACAGCCAAAAAATACAATAAATGGCTACCCAATAATCCGGTTGCACCTGTCACAAAAACCATACGTTTACTTATTTGAATAATCGAGTCGACGACTCAACAACTATACCGACCAATGAAAACGAACCGACTTTTCCAAATGTTCGTTCAGACTATAATAAACGGGACAAGTCTGTGCCACCCGCTCCAAAACAATCCGGTCTTTGGCAGAATAAGCTTTCGCAGGCATAAAAATATCGATTCCGATTCTTACAATACGCCGGGGCTCTGTCCCCATAGTCTTCGTTATCTCCATCTCTGTACCTTCCAGATCGATGTTATGCAGACCGGCATAAATCCCCATGGTAGTCAATATACAAGAACCTAAAGCAGCAGCACACAAATCGGTGGGTGAAAAAGCTTCCCCTTTACCACAATTATCGACCGGAGCGTCGGTCATCATCTTCGTACCGCTCGCCACATGTTCACACTCCACGCGGAGTTGTCCCAAATATTTTGCTTTCATTGTCGCCATAACACATTCTTTTTATATTATTACTGAAATTAGTCTAATCCAATCCTTATCTTTTTAACGAATCCTTCATTAAATCGTTATTCTTTCTATTCAAACACCTGAATCGCTTCCTTTACATGTTCAATCTTTAAATCAGGCCCGATCACCAAAATCAAATCGAAGCGCACCTCAGCCCGAATCCCTTTCGCTTTAATATAGGCATCCGTCGCTATACGGATATTTCTTCTCTTGCGGTAATCCAACAGTTCCTCGGGATGTTCTTCCGGCAAATCACGGGTTTTCACCTCTACAACCACCAACAGATCCCCTTTCAGGCAAATAACATCCAATTCCCGGTGTTTTAACCTCCAGTTGCGTTCTAAAACAACATATCCCTCCCGCACCAAATATTCAACCGCCTTCTCCTCTCCCTTCCGCCCCAAATCATTATGAGCTGCCATGATTTATTTTACTTTTTCCAAATATAAACAAAAAAACAATACCGTCTTCTCTTTCATTTACAAAAGAGTACAAATTCAAATTTAGCCAAACGCTTTTTGATTTGTGAACAAAAATGACTACCTTTGTAAGGTTTTTGGGAAAAAGTAGTTATGGCGAAGAAAAAGATTCTTTTTATATCTCAAGAGATCATGCCTTATTTACCTGAATCGGAAATGGCCCATATCGGCCGTTACTTACCTCAGGGGATTCAGGAAAAAGGCAAAGAAATCAGGACATTCATGCCGCGTTATGGATGTATTAACGAAAGACGTAACCAGCTTCACGAAGTGATTCGCCTGTCGGGAATGAATTTGATCATCAATGACACAGACCACCCGTTGATTATCAAGGTAGCCTCTATCCAATCTGCCCGGATGCAGGTATATTTTATCGACAATGAAGACTATTTTCAACGGAAACATGTGATTACCGATGAAAAAGGGTCTTTCTTCCCGGACAATGACGAACGGGCGATCTTTTTTACCAGAGGAGTATTCGAAACGGTAAAAAAATTAAGATGGGCTCCGGACCTGATCTATTGCCAGGGCTGGTTCACCGCTTTAGTGCCTCTGTATCTGAAAAAGGAATACAACGAAGATCCGATATTCGCTCATTCTAAAGTAGTATATTCTACCTATAATGACCAGTTCGGTGGCACCTTAGACCAGGATTTTCAAAAGAAAGTATTGAGTGAAAATATTACTTCGGAAGACGTACGTATCCTGAGCGAACCGACCCATACGAACGTCAATAAACTGGCTTTCGATTATTCGGATGGGATTATTTTCAATAGCTCTAATGTCGACCCGGAACTAAAGGCTTATGCGACACAAAGCGGCAAACCGGTGACAGAATACACCACTCCGGAAGAATACATCGAAAATTACGCCACCTTCTTCGATCAGATTCTGGAAAGTCCGGCAAAAAAATAATTTTATCAGTTATAAAAATAGGGAAACGATCGTTTCCCTATTTTTATCTTCTTTTTATTTCTTCATCAACGCTTGTTGCCATTTCCAGGCATTGGCCAGAGTTTCTTCGATAGGAACTTCGGCTTTCCATCCCAATTCCTGATTAGCCAGGGTAGTATCTGCCCATACTTTCTCGATATCTCCGGCCCGTCGTCCTACGATTTTGTAGTTTACTTTTTCGCCGGTAGCTTTTTCAAAAGCTTTGATCAAACCCAATACCGAAAGCCCGTTTCCTGTTCCGATATTGAAATATTCGTAATTGGCTTTATTTTTTCCGTCGAGTAAACGCCGGATAGCCACAACGTGAGCCTTCGCCAAATCGACCACATCGATATAATCCCGGATCGGAGAACCGTCAGGCGTATTGTAATCATCCCCGAAGACACTCAATTGCGGACGGATACCTGCCACCGTCTGGGTCAGGAAAGGAATCAGGTTATTCGGTACACCGTTAGGCAATTCCCCGATCAGAGCAGAAGGATGAGCACCGATCGGATTGAAATAACGCAGTGCCAATAAGTTCATGCCAGACTCTACTTTCGCAAAGTCCCGCATAATATCTTCACACATCGCTTTTGTATTTCCATAAGGAGATTCGGCTTGTTTACGGGGTGTTTGTTCGGTAACCGGCAAAACATCGGCTTGTCCATACACCGTACAGGAAGAGGAGAAGACGAGATTCTTTACTCCGAACTCACGCATTCCGGCAATGACGTTCATTAATGAATTCAGGTTATTCCGGTAATATTCCAAAGGTTTCTGCACCGATTCGCCCACAGCCTTCAAAGCGGCAAAATGGATAACCGCTTTTATATCCTGATGCCGGCGAAAGAAATCGCGCACCTGTTCTCCTTCTGTCAGATCGATCTGTTCAAACTCAGGCCGGATGCCTGTAATCTTTTCAATTCCGTCTAATACGCCGATATTGGAATTACACAAATTATCCACAATAACGACATCATATCCATTCTGTTGCAACTCCACCACGGTATGCGAACCGATATAGCCGGTCCCCCCTGTTACAAAAATCTTCATAAGGCTAAAAATTTATTGTTTTATTCTGTATTTCATGCAAAGTAAGTAATAAAATATTAAAATTGGTCGCTTCAACAGGGTGAAATTAATTTTTTCGGGTTATTGGCGGATATCCGTTTTTTTCTTACTTTTGTACTATGCATAAATTTATTGAATACATATCCGATTTGCTATTTTTACACGATTGCGTAATCATTCCGGACTTCGGGGGATTTATCTGCAACTATAAAAGTGCTTATATCGACGACGAGAGTGGTTTGATTTGCCCACCCTCTAAGGATATTTTATTCAACCGTAACCTGACCCACAATGACGGATTGTTGGTCAGTTGGATTGCCGGCAAAGAAAATATCAGCTATGAGAAGGCTACTTCCCAGCTGATGCTTTTCTGCGAAGACCTGAAAATTCGGCTAAACCAACGACAACGGATCGCTTTCGGAGACATCGGTGTATTTTTTACAGACCGCCGTTTTAATATCATTTTCGAACCCGGAAAACATAATTTTTTTGCAGAAACCTTAGGAATGGAGCCACTTCCAGTGGTGAAGGTCGGTTTATCCGATAAAATAAAACCCGCCGTATCGGGTACCAGCAGGTCAACCCAAACCCCGGATATTCCCAAATATATCAATTTAGAATCTTCCGGTAATATTCTGCACCGTCTTTTGAAATATGCTCTAGGAGCGACAGCTATCGCAGGTATCGTCATCATTACCCAACTGGATTTCTTCCACACGGCTTCCGATCCGAACCGGGATGTGAATAGTTCCGGCGTACAACCGGTCATTCCTGCTATTCAGTCATCTGTATCCGGAAAAATCACTTGTAACAAAGTAATTTCCCCTTCGCAAGACTACGTTGACTACGATCCGGTCAACGATTTGAAGTGGTAATTTTTATCAAAGCCTCTACGACAGAAAAAAGGATATATAGGGGGATGATAAAAATGAGAATCCCCTTTCCCCAAATACCTGCCGATATAATCAAACATATAAAATAGCAATAACGAATCTTATTCTCCCGCCAGCCGAATCCCGAAATCTTCAACGAAAACATCGGTAATTCACTGATCAAAAGAATAGACAGGATAAGGGCACTGCTTGCCAATACCCCCGGCTTTCCGAACAAGGTCATATAGAGTTCCGGAGTATAATAACTTCCGAAAACCAGGCATACCCAAAACAATGCATTAGCAGGCGTAGGCATACCGATAAACGAAGTGGCCTGACGTACATCGAGATTAAATTTAGCCAAGCGGTAAGCCGAGAAAGGAGCGATCACGACCGGCATGACAGCTGTAATCTGCTGTCCCAGCGTCCAGGTGGCAAAATGCAGGAAATCACCTCCCGGTAATTCTCTAACGATCAGAAAATACGCCAGAATAGCAGGAGCAACCCCGAAACTGACCATATCGGCCAGCGAATCGAGTTCTTTCCCTATCTCCGACTTGACATGCAACAGACGGGCGGTCATCCCGTCGAAAAAATCGAAAACCATCCCCACCAGGATCAGGATAGCAGCAGCGGTCAACAGTCCGTACATAGCCAGAAAGATAGCCAGCGTACCGGAAATAACATTCATACAAGTGATCAGGTTGGGGATTTGTTTTCTCATAACTAATATATTAATAATTTCAATCAATATTTCCGTAAAAACGTAAAGTCAACTCAGGATTGGCAGGTGCATTACTAATCACACTGATTAAACAAGTCACCTTCCCGGCATCGGCTCCTGATTTCGTATTCACCTTCAAAGCAGCCGCTTCTCCCGGTTTCAGTTCCTTCCGGGTCATTTCGACAGTTACCCGCTCATCGTTGGAATATATACGATGAATCGTCAAAGGAGTTTGGCCGGTATTTTTTATCTGATAAGTACAGGAAACCACTTGAGCAGCAGGAGTATGCCCGAAGTTATGATATCGTTTGTCCGCTTCAATCCGAGGGGCTGTCGCCGGATCGATATTTTTAAAGTCTTCTTCGATGAAGACCGAAACCGGCAAGGTGTATTTTTTCCCCTCGACCACCATCGTCACCTGCTCTTTATTCAATCCATATTCACCGTTCATCGCCGTATTATAGGCCGCCTTGATCGTCGCTTTCCCTTTATCGGGAATAGGCTGAGGCTCGATAGCCATTTTAATATAAGCCGGTAAGTCCGTAAAAGAAACGGCAACTGATTTACCGGCATTGTTGAAAACTCCCACAGACATACTTTTCACCTCTCCTTTGTGTACTTTCATCAAAGAGATATGCTCCAAAGGCAAACGTAAACCGGAAGCCAGCTCATAAGGATAATCATCGAGCACTGTCCGGGCTTTCCCCTCGACTGTACCTTTAATCTTCAGTTCCACTACGGTTGGTTTAGCATTCGAATATACCGTTATTGTCTTATCGAAAAATCCCGGCCGGTCTTTCGGATCGAAAGTAGCCTTCACAAACCCTTTCTGTCCGGGTAAAACCGGTTGTCTACTCCACTGCGGAGAAGTACAGCCACACGAAGATTCTACATTTTTGATCAATATCGGAGCAGTCCCGGCATTCACAAACTCAAAATCATAAGAAACAGCTCCATTCACTTCCTTAATCGTCCCGAAATCATGTGCCCGGTTACTGAAGTTGATCACTGCTTGCGAAAAAGTTGCCAAAGAGGCAAACAGAAAAACAATCGATAAAAGCACTTTCATATCACAAAAATTAGCATAAAACAACATACACTCACTCAAAAATATACATACATCAAATTCTCTTTTCTTTTATGAATTCGGAATACGAAAATAATTCTTTTTACCGAGGATTTCGATGATTCAAGAATAAATTTTAACTTCGTTAGCTCAAAACCACCTGAAAATATAGTTTGAATTGTAAATAAAGCTTTATGATAAATATACCCCCTGAGCTGCTCACGAATGCCCGAATGCATTATACCTATTTGCACGAACATCCGGAACTAAGCTTTGCAGAAGAACAGACCGCAGCCTATATCCGCCGTACTCTTGACTGCCTGCAAATTCAGTATACCAACGCAGGCCCGACAGGGATCATCGGTTTTCTGCCCGGTAGAGACACTTCCCGGACAATTGCCTTACGGGCAGACTTCGACGCTCTGCCGATCTCCGAAAAGGAAGATCATCCTCTTATTTCCCGTAACCCGGGCATTATGCATGCCTGTGGGCACGATCTGCACACGGCCGTCTTATTGGGAACGGCAGAAATACTGGCCACCCGGTCACTGCCCTTTAACCTGATGTTCATCTTCCAACACGGAGAAGAGGTTTTGCCCGGCGGAGCCCGGGATATCATCGGAAATGTTTTTTTCCAAACCCATCTTCCGGAGTGGATCATCGCTTTACATGCAGAACCGGACCTTCCGGTCGGCCAGCTCGGCATCTGTCCGGGTCAATATATGGCCTCGGGAGACGAGATATCCATCACCCTGCACGGCCCGGGAGGACATGCCGCCTTACCCGACCACTCGACAGACCTGATCCTGATCGCTTCCCATATCGTCGTGGCTCTCCAGCAGATTACCAGCCGGAATGCCTCCCCCTTCCTTCCTACCGTCCTGACTTTCGGTAATTTCAGATGCCACAGCATGATGAACATCATCCCCAAAGAAGTCCGGCTAGAAGGGACTTTCCGCACTTTCGACGAAACCTGGCGCCAGGAGGCTAAAACCCGTATCCGCCGGATAACCACAGCTATTGCCGAAAGTATGGGAGCCCAACCGGCGATAGAAATAACCGATGGCTATCCCTGCCTCTATAACCAACCGGAAAAAGCAGAGCAAGCGATCGGCATATTAAAAACAGAATTCGGAGAAAAGCAGGTAATCCGGTTGGGCCGGCGCATGACCACAGAAGATTTCGCCCGTTACAGTCAGCTCCTCCCTGCAACATTCATCCGCTTGGGCGTAAGTTCGACTACCCACCCGGCGGGGAAACTGCATACACCCGAATTCTTCCCGGACTTAACTGCACTGGAAACCGGCATCCGTACTTTATGTTCGCTCATTCTTAATAACGATTAACTATGCCCAAATTTCTGATCATCCGTTTTAGCTCGATAGGCGATATCATTCAATGTATGGGAATCATCGACGGTATCCGAGAACACTTTCCCGATGCAGAAATCCATTGGATCGCCCGAAAAGATATGTCTTCTTTCCTGGCCATGGACAAGCGCATCGGTAAGATATGGGCTTTCGATAAAGCACTCGGCCTTAAAGGCCTGTTAAAAATCGCCCGGCAACTCCGGGAGGAGCATTACGATTATATTTATGACGCCCATAGTAATATCCGGTCTAATATCTTAAGACTAAAATTATTACCCTGGTGGAGCAAAGGTCCGCATTTCACCCTGCGTAGCAAAGAACGCTGGAAAAGGTTTTTACTTTTCAATTGGGGTATCAACCGGTTTCCCTGGCCTTTCCGGGGTGTCGTTTCTTACCGGAAACCACTTTTAAAATGGGGGATCGACCGTTTCCCGGATACTTATGACGACTGGTATTTCCCGGAAAATTTCCCGGAAAAGCTGAATTCCCGTATACAGGCCCATACGATTACCCTTGTCCCTTCTGCCAACTGGATAAAGAAAAGATGGCCGGTCGAACATTGGAAAAAGCTGATCACCTTACTATCGGAATATCACTTTCTGATCCTGGCGGGTCCGGGCGATACCTTCTGCGAAGAAATCAGGACCGAAGCTCCTGAACGGGTAGAAAACCTGGCAGGTAAAACAACTTTATTGGAATCCTGCTACCTCATTCACCGTTCCCATATCGTCGTCAGCGCCGACACCGGTTTCATGCATGCCGCCGATCTCTTCCGAATCCCGACGCTGGCCCTTATCGGCCCGACCGCTTTCGGTTTTCCCACCGGTCCGACCGCCGAGATATTCGAGACCGCCTTGTCGTGCCGGCCATGTACGAAAGATGGAAGCGGGAAATGTAAAAAAGGTGTTTATCAACAATGTATGGTAGATATCCGCCCGGAAACCATCGCAACCCGTATCCGGCAACTCCTGCCTATAAAGTGACAGGAGAGGCCGTCCGCATTTTTATCCGCATCCGGGTTTTGCGTTTTTTCAGGGTTTCCAAAGTCAGCCCCATAATCCGGGCCATGGTTTTATTATCCAACTGCATTTCACACATCAGTAATAACAACACATCCTGAGTAGAAAATCCGGCGTATTTATCCAATAAATCCCGGACATATTCTTTTTTATTGTGACTAAAAATCTCGATCAGTTCCCTAAAATACAATTCTTTCTGCTTCTTGACCAGATTCATATACTTGTCATAAAACTCAGGAATTTTCAGATTTATTTTATACTCCAGCATCAGATAACCGACATCCATCGCCGTATTGATATTAGCCAACTGTACCATATCCCGGAGCGGAATCACTACCCTGCCTTTATCCTGAACTTCCTTTTGCCGTTTCCGTTTTTTCTCCATCCAATACCACACTCCGGCCATACTCCCTTCCCCCACGACAAATCCAATCAAAATCCACACCCAAATCATAGACGACACCAATTTGAAATTATGCTCTTACAATATCCAATATAATGAAAAATTCCGTACCGACCCCTACTTCGCTCACAAAACCGATCTCCCCGCCCATACTTTCGATAATCCGTTTACAGATAGCCAACCCCAATCCCATGCCACTGGATTTAGTGGTAAAATTCGGCTGAAAGATTTTCTCCCGAAGATTTTCCGGTATACCTTGCCCATTATCGCGGATACGGATTTCCACTTTCCCCTCTTTTTTACGGACTGTGATCCTGATAACTCCCTGCCGGCCTTCGGGGATACTCTGTTCTGCATTTTTCAACAGATTGATCAACACCCGCCTCATCTGTTCCCTGTCGGCCAATATCCGGATCCCTTCCTCCACATCACATTCCAATTCTTCTGTATTATTTTTGAAAAGCAACGAGCAGTTGCGTACTAACTCATCTACTTCGAAAGTCTCATTATGTGCCTCGGACATCTTGGCAAAATCAGAGAAAGCAGAAGCAATGGCAGCCATATTATCGATTTGCTCGATCAACATGCCGGAAACGGCTCTGAAACGTTCCTTAAATTTCTCCGTATCTTCCATCTGCAAAGAACGCAGCATAAACTGGATATTCAACTTCATCGGAGTCAGCGGATTTTTAATTTCATGAGCAATCTGCCGCGCCATTTCACGCCAGGCACTCTCTCTTTCCGATTTTGCCAGCTGCACAATACTTTCATCCAGCTTATCCACCATATTGTTGTATTCTTCCACCAAGCGGCCGACTTCATCGGCATGGTTATAAACAATTTTCTCATTTTTCCCTCCGACATGCATTTTCTTCAATTTATCGTTCAGCATCTGCAAAGGCCGGGTAACACGTTCCGCCACCAAACCGGATAAAATAAAAGCCAGGACCATCATCACAATAGCGATATTCACCGTGATGACTACCATAATAATAATATCCAGATTCAGTTCGTCATTTTGAGCGAAATAAGGGATATTCAGTATATAAGATTTTCCATTGTCCAATACCAGCGGCATATAAGCCGACATATAAGTCAGTTCGCCCACTTTCCCGTTTGCGATATAACTGGTCACCCCGAGCTTTTCGATCTGTTTCAAGGCTTCAGGATCGACCAAAGTACCCTCGAATCCATATTCAAAAATTTCCGGGCGCGAAGTAGCTATCAATTTCCCTTGTCTGGAGTAAATATTGATATCGATCAGCAGTAATTCGGACATATCGGATAGCCGGCCCGTAACTTCGGGACATTTACGGGCATCCACACAAGGCAAACGCTCTAATTCTTTATTGACATATTTCAGCAATTCGATCGCTTTAGCATTATGCCGCCCTTTAAAACTCACGGTATTCATATAAATACTCAAGGCTGTCAGGATAACAAAAAGGATAAAAATCAAAGATATAATACTGTTTTTTATCCGGGCCCTCAATGTACCTCGCCTGAAATTGATATTCCGGTTAACATTAAAAAACAAACCATAGGAAGAAATCAATATACAAACGAAGAAAGCATACAACACATTCATGTAATAAAGAGCGAAAGTATTCTCATGCAAACTGATGACCAGGGTACTGTTGTTGTCCACAGGGATCAGCATATGCGAATATTTGTCTTTATTGAACAGGTCGAAATTACGGGCATCTTTACCGAATGCCGATAATTTTTTATAATACACAAAATTTCCCGAAGAAGACACCAACTCCCCGTAGCTATATTTAGCATAGGAGTAAAAATAACCGTCCTCTTTCCCATCGGCAGATTTACGGGACAGGATTTGCGGATACCCTATGCCTTCGTCGTCCTTGACTGCATCGAAACGAAGATAAAGATTTACTTCCCCGAAACGATATCGCCCGATATAAGTGACATATCCATCAAAAACACCGATGGAATAGAAACCGGAGTCGTCGATCCGGTGCCCGTTTTTACGTATAATCCATTCGAAATACTCCCGGCATCCCCATTGTTCGCGGGTATCGGTCAGCCAAAGACTGTCACCGGCACGGCAAAAAGTGATTTCGCAAGAATAATTATATCCTCTCAAATCTAATAGCTCTCCACTCAACAAAGCTTCCGCTTCCTGTTCCTCACCAACCTCGATCCATCCTTTCAGTTCCTCCGAACCGCGTATGACCCGATCGATCTCCACCAACCGCTTTTCGAAATTATAATCCCTTTCTTCTATCAGCTCGGTGGCATAGTTCATACGCTGGCGTTGCTCTTTATAGCTTTCATATTTTTTAGTCACCATCACCACATAGATGGATAATAAAAATATGACAAGGATATAAATACTTCTTTGTATATCCCGCTTCAATAAATACCTGTTAACAGCCAGTAAAACCGTAACGATCCAGATAAAAAAACAATCCCAGAAGTTCGTATATAAACTGAACATATAACTGACCAGACTCAACAGAACACACATGTAAGTGACGACTTTAATCACCGTTATGAACGACATCATGTGCCAGAAAACAGAAACAGCACCATAGATAGTGATCACGATCACCAATCCTCCCATAATAATCGCGACAAACGAAAGAATAGAAGAGAGCCCCACATGTACCAACTGCGCGATATTCAAATGAATATCCATATTTTCCACCACCAGATCGATGGAAAAATTGAAGAAATCGACATATAGAAAAATCAGAAAAATAATCCCACCAGTGAAAAGGTAACGATAATGCAACAGTTTCTCATCCTGGTAATTAATCCGGATATTCGACAAAGTGATATAACAAACCTGAAAAATACAGAAAGTAGTCAATAATAAATCACCGATAGAAGTAATAAATATTTTTTTAGAAAAAGTCTCATCGAAAATCGGCAGACGATAAATAGTAGGAGGCAGACGAAAGGCTTGCATAAAATAGCGCAAACCGGCCAGAAATAATATAAATCCGGCAAAATAAAGGAGTTGTCTTTTCCAGCAATCCGTATGTTTCAATACCAGATCATACACATAAAACAAACTCAGGAAAAACAGCAGATAGAAAGAAAGCAACAGATAATTGGAAGCCCGTTCTTTGTAATGATCGCCATAAACGATAAAAAACAAGCCCATACCGTCCTTATCAGTGATCAAATGTCCCTGTTCAACGGTGACTGTAGAGATTTCTACCTGCCCGATATTCTCTTCACTAATATTCAGAAACTTTCCGAAATTGTTTTTGATGTATTTACCGGTATAGGGATAGTCGTCTTTAATCCGCAATAAGGCATAATAATCGATATCTTTATATCTTTTCCTCCGGATTTCGTAATAGGTATTTCCGATCTTCGTAAAATTTCTCCCACTGGTCAGCAATTCGGATAAATGCCGATCTCCGATAATTTCGTTCGTCCAAAAGAAAACCCTGCCCTCCCGAATCCCGACAAAGATAAGATCCTCCTCCCATTCCTCGGAGTCGATATCTACGCTGTCTCTAAAAGTCGCCAATAAATGATCCGCTTTGCGTTCCTGTTCATGCAAACGGCTTTCGAAGCGTTCCACCCAGGTATTCTCATCCTGCCGATAGAAAAGATATTCCGTCAGCGCTGTCGCCATCAGCAACAACACAGCACCAAACAAAACGATAAACGCCTTCCGCTTCATATGCTCATTTATTCTACTTCCCGGTTTTATTCATGATGATAAGGCTCTCCCTTCATAATGGTCATCGCCCGATAAATCTGCTCGGCAAAAATCATCCGGACCATCTGATGCGAGAAAGTCATTTTCGATAAAGACAACAGCTCATCAGCCTTTCGGTAGACCGCTTCCGAAAAACCATAAGGTCCTCCGATCACAAAAACCAACCGCTTTATCCCATTCAGCATCTTTTGTGCCAAAAAAGCAGAAAATTCGCCGGAACCGTACTGTTTTCCCCGTTCATCCAGCAAAATCACATAATCGGTCGGCAAGAATTGTTCCAATAGCAACAAACCTTCTTTCTCCTTTTGCAATGCCTCACTCATATGTTTGGTATTCTTGACATCCGGCAAGACTTTCATCTCATACCCCACATATTTCCTCAACCGTTTTTCGTATTCTTCAATTCCCGCCCGAATATAATCCGCATCTGTTTTCCCAATAACCAGCAAACAAATTTTCATAGTTCTCTAAATCTACCCGATAAAACATTCCAACCCACCGACCAAGCCATTTCCATCCAACGAAAATAACATTTTTTTCCTACATCTTTTGTATAAAACAGAAATTTATCCCTATATTTGCACCCGTCAAAAGATTCGCGGTTTTTTGGTGCATGAAAAATGCAGGTCCCATAGCTCAGTTGGTTAGAGCACCTGACTCATAATCAGGGAGTCCTTGGTTCAAGCCCAAGTGGGACCACAAAAATAAAATCCAATCATCTAAAAATCAGATGATTGGATTTTTAATTATACATATTTGTGAAACATGAAACGAAAATAAGCGGCTCTAACCAGCCGCTTATACACACAATAAAGACAGATGATCAGTTTCCGGAGGGTTGTTTGGTCAAGAATCAATTTTCATAGAAAATTTCATATTCATATTTTTCCCCATCTTCATCTATAATGACTTTGGTAATGTAATTATCTTTTACTTCATATTTAAAAGAAACTGAATATTCGTATTTTCCATCTTCATCATCTATCCCACTTACTTTTACTTTCTCTGGCAGATAAACAGAACGTTTTCCGGTAATATCATAAAGGAAAAGGTCTTCAATATTTTCAAAGTAATCCGCAAGAATTATTCCAAACAAGTCTAAATTCAAATTGTTAAGTTGTTGATCATATGTAAAATCAAGCAACGCATATACATTATCAAATTCCTCATCTATCCATTTATATTGAGTCAATTTGCCTCCAACGTAAATAAAATTTTCCGTGGTCGGATATTCACTTTCAATAATACCTTTTATTTGACTTAAATAATCTCCCCCATATTCGAAGGCAAATTCATCGAATTCTTCATAAATGGGATAGGTCTTTTTGTAATGCTTGGCTTTCCCGTTTTCTAACGTATATGTTTCGGTCTGTTTATTACCTCCAATTTCTTTAATTATCAATTGGTTAGAAGAATAGGTACATGTTGACATATAAGGTTCTGTTTCTCCGTCTTCGGTCACCTTTAAAGATACAATTCGTCCTTTGTCATCATAAGAAAATTCATAGATATTTTTTCCTATACCCTTAAGTGCATCCTCATCTTCAAAAGATTCAATTATTTTACTGATTTTTTTCGGCAGGATTTCAACATCACTACTTTTTTCCTCAAAAGTCATTTCCCCAAGTTCATATTCTTTACTATTTTCTTTCAAAAGCACGGATTGATTACCATAAACTTCCGGAGTTGTAAAAGTAATACCAGTTGAATTGACATCAGTAACGACAGCTTTAACATCACCGTTCCCTGCTGTTTTAGAAATGATTTGTCTAAACCAAATTTCACTAGCATCAGTAAAACCCGCACCTTTAATCGTGATTGATTCGCCCGGTTTTACAGGATTCTCGAACTTGGGAATCTCAAGTCCTTTAATGGGTAACTCATTATCTTTGTCGTCATCATCACTACAAGCTATAAAAAAAGCCAACATCGTAAATAAAAACAATAATTTCCTCATAATTAATAATAATTAGTTATTTATTCTCTTTAATCCTAACACATTCACGTAAACTATTCTCCTGTAAAAAGACCTGCAATCTGTTCATTACCTGACCACACTACAATAATCACAAGGAGAGCGGCAGTCATTAAAACTCCATTATTAGCCCACATCAATTTTCTACACAACAGTCCCCACTCGCTATTACGATAACGATCCCGGCGAGAAACCATCATAGATTCACTCAATTTATACCCGATAATAAACACCCCGGAACTCAAAAAAATAATACCTCCCAACAACCACTGTTTAAGAAATATTCCAACCATAAAAGCAATTAAAACATATAAACTTAAATTCAAGCTATACACTATCTTCTTAAGAAGTTCCATAATTATTCCATTGATTTTATTCTTAATTTCAGTTTAAGTTCTTTTATTTTCATCTGAAAATATTTCCGGTAGTCATCCAGTTGCTCAGTAGATGAAAAGATGATCCCCCCCAATACAGCCAAAACCAATATACCAATTCCAATCATCAGGATTGAAATAATTATCTCCAACAACGAATTGAGGAAAAAAATAGCAAGTAAAACAGCTACAACTACAATTCCAAGTCTTAGTAACATAAACAATATGATTAATTTTCCATGTATTTTCTAACGATCAAAAATTCCGTAATTCCTGCCAATATCCCTATACATCCCAAATAAATGTGGAAACCATCGTCACTCCGATACATATCCCAAGACCAATTAGTCAATGAAGTCCAAGTACTTTGGAATATATTGCGGTCTTCTATCGACAGAAGCAACAATGTAAATATCAAAGCAATGACCGGAAACAGCAACACCCATTTTCCATATTTCCTCACTTCTCCCCAAAGTCTGACCATTTGAAAAAGAATAAATACAGGCAAAAAGATTTTAAATATGGATAGGATCAACTGAACCGTTCCGAAAACATTCCCTCCACCAAAAAGGAAAAAAGCCAATATATACCCCATGATCAACCATACACCTTTCGTTGAACGCATATACGGAGGCAATAAGCCGAAAAAAAGCAAGGCACTCCAAATGGTATTTTGCTTCCAATTGGCACTCTCTAACAAAGCAGGATCGATCAAACTGATTCCGGTTAAAGTAATAATGCCAATCGCTACTAAATAACAAGGAAAAAATAAAGGAATTAATTTTTCATTATCATTCGCCATTATCTCTTTCAATTTCAAAGACTTCGTGTATTCCAATTCATAAACTATAACCTCCGGCTCTTCTTGTAGAATCCTATTCTCTCATTTTTCCTCTGCGCCTATCTCTGTTTTTTCATTCATTTTATTTGATTCAAATTATAAACGGTATCAACCAATCTTTTCGACTATCCAATTACCCGAAGAAGCATAACTTAATGTAGTCCTATCCGTAAATCCTAAAGTTTTCAAAATATTTCTTATTTCCTCTGGAGCAGGATTGGAAGAACAGTGCGAAACTACTTGTAACACATAACCTTTTGTAATTTTTCCCATGTTACGCGAAGCTATCAATTTATAAGTCGGCATAATTTTAAAAACTTAAGAATTAAACATTAAATCGATGCATATCTATTAAACTATATCAGTCTTGTTTTATGTGACACGTCTCCAGGATTGATGAAAACTCATCCGTTGAAATATGCAATTCTTTTGCAATTTCCTCTAAATATATCTTCTCGGCAGGATGAATAAAACCATCTGCCAAGGCAATAGAGAGTAAACCGGTCATTAAATTTACCCCATAAAACTTTTCTTTCCTGAAAAGTGTATAATCGATAGAATACAGTTTCGAAGGACTGTTTTCAATGTCCCTACAGAACACATCCTTTTTACTATCCGGAATGCTTGAATTTTTTATTATCTCAAGTATCAATGTCTTCTCTTCGTTACAAAAATACATATCCACTATCCCCATGTTGATTAGAAGTTTTATCCGTTCCTCTTCCATCCTGACGAAACTCTCACATTTTATCGTCGTTTTTAAAAAGGTTTGTTTTGCCACTTTAGCTATAGCATGCGTCATCAACACATCCACGGATGTCCCGACAATTCCGCTAAGGATCGGAACGACCTTAATCCCTCCTTTTATTGTTATTTGGGAAGTGAACTGCGGAATAAGCTTTTTCATAATGCTCTTGGAACCTTCTTTCATAACGCCGAGCGCTCCAGCTCCTATAATCTTTTCAAGAAAAAAGTCCTCTGCTCTTTTACCCAATAAAAGAACAAAAGCAAGGGTACGAACATTTTCACTGTTTAAATCGTAACCGCCCAAGTAAGCAAGAGAGTTAATCAACCGTAATTGCAACATCCAGGAAATACCCATACTCACAGGAATACCCACAGGGTTAAATAACGTTCCCAATGAAATGAGAAGTCCTGTTCCTCCTATCTTCAATAACTGGTCTTTTATTAATTTATCGCTTGCTTCCATGATGGAAGAATAATTCATACGATACTCATCAGCCAATTCCAATGCATTACATAATCCGCAAGGCATATCCGTCCGTAAGGTTTGGTTATACGCCCAATTCAATCCATTTTCAATGTTCCAAACCTCTTTCGAAGGAAGTGTGAACAAACTTGAAATAGCTCCAATCGACTTCATTATAATACAACTTTGTTCTATATATCCTTAATTCTCGTCTTTAAGAGATTTTTTTTCATTAAATGTTTCCCACAACTTTTCGATTGTGAACGTCACGCCTTGAAACAAGACTTTCAGCAATTTATATATGATTCTACAAATAACTTCTAATACCTGCTCTATATTTTTCACATTAATCTTACCATCTTCCATTTCAATCAAATTATTGATTCTAAAAAATTTATATTTTTATTAATTATCCATTTCCTACCTTTTTGCAAGTATTCCATAACCGGATAGTCATCGATAGATAATACATCTTGATTCCAATCCATAATCCGGTTAGGATCATACAATTCTATACTAATAGCTTTCAGTAAATTTTTGATATTTTTCATTACAACGTCGTTCTCCTCCTTCTTATCTGTCAAAAATGTACAATGACAAGGAATTAAGGCATAATTCCACAACAGGGAAAAGAAAAGCGGATTATCCGTTTTACCCCAAATATGAGCGATATTATAATTCACAACAGAACTTGTACTCCCCCAACTGACACGATGTCCCGTATATTTCAAAATTTCTTTTTTGGGATAATAATTACCATCCGGATCAAAACAAACCCGGATTTTCGTATCCTTGTGAAAAACAGCATTAGCCGAATCTTTCGTGAATAAAACAGCTTCTTTCTTGTTTCGGAAACGAGGTGTCGTCGTTTTCACTTCATGTTGTCGGAAAAAAGCTCCTTTCGAAGTATAACGAACCGGAATTGCTTCCCCCATTCGAATAGCCTGTCTGTACACTCTAGCTTGCTGAAATACAATATCTTTTTTAAAGAAAAGGGTATTTCGTATCACGTAATCAACTAATTCATCATCATTGGGAAATAGTTGCTTGAAACAATTTAAACCGTCCATTTTACTTCTATTTTTTTCGCAAATATAATACACATACATATATGTGCAAAGTGTTTTGTCATTTTGTTAATCTTGAAATTTAAATTATACAAAATGAAGACTCCTATTGAGCAATATGTAATCGATAAAGTCAGAGAAAAAAGATTGGCGCAGAAAATGTCCCAGGCTACTTTGGCATATTGTCTGGGAGTTTCCCGGGGATTTATCGGGGATGTTGAAAATCCCAACCAACGGGCAAAATACAATCTTAACCATATCAACGAATTATCTATCATTTTTAATTGTCCTTTTTCCGACTTTTTCCCTTCTACCCCTTTCCCTTCTTCAAAAGAACTTTAAACATTGACAAAATAACAGGGTAACTTTATCATTTCAAAAGTTCAAATTGATTCAAAACAATTCAATTTGTTTCATTTGCGGACAAGACTTCTTTTTATAGTATTTTTGGGCAAAATTCAATATATCTATGGACACTTTGAAAGATATAGAAAAACTGAAGCAGGCAATCGAAAAAAAGGCAGGACGTACCATGAGATCTCCTGTCGATTTCGATCGGCTATCTTATTTGATTCACGAAAACATCCGCGAACAAATCAGTCCTTCCACCCTAAAACGACTTTGGGGATACGTATCCTCCTCTCACATGCCCCGGTATTCGTCTCTATCCACCTTGGCTCGTTACATAGGTTACCCCGATTGGGATGCATTTTGCCAATCTTCACCCACGATAACCGAATCTTACTTTTTTACAAGCGAAACGATCCATTCTGCAAATCTGCAACCGGGAAAAAGATTGAAAATAGCATGGAACCCGGATCGCCAATGTACGATAGAATATCAAGGGAATTCAACATTCTCTGTCATCGAATCTTTTAACACACAAATAAATAAAGGAGACTCTTTCCAAGTTGAACATTTCTATTTACACCAACCTTTGATCCTAACAAATTTATGCAGAAGAATTACACCAACTTCTTTTTCCGAACCGATAAATTACGCTATAGGTTATCAAACCGGCTTAACATCAATTCAACTCCTGGAATAATAACAATATGACCTTACTAAATTCAAATTCAGGTATCATTACCGATATAAAACCGGTGATTACCTCATCTTTTACCAACATTACGCTATGGTATGAATCCAACAACGGCTATTGTTGTCTATACAAAGCACAAAAATCAGGAAAATACCACATACTGAAAACACTGAAACCTATATACAAAGACAATCCCGTTTATCAAGGTGTAATCGGTAACTTTGCAGTGTCGAAAAATGGCAAAGTAAATTAATCACTTT
>ERZ827101.77-NODE-77-length-148509-cov-10.693306_pt1 | contig 148509 bp, 140 predicted proteins | sample MGYA00519869_ERZ827101 | MGnify/ENA primary metagenome ERZ827101 (study PRJEB31778, sample SAMEA3449256) | human gut metagenome | biome: human gut; feature: human-associated habitat; material: faeces | place: United Kingdom | collected 2010/2012 ...
CTGCCGTCCACTTGATGTAAGGCTTACCGGTGGAGATCAGATAATCCGGTTTCACCACAGGTCTTGCGCAATGGCAAGTAGCAGCGACGGTGGCGCTGAGGGATGAGTTGGCAGTATTCTTTTCCTCCGCAATGGGGCGGTTGGCGAACGCACCCTCCTGTACCCGGTAGAGCTTGTCGGTGGAGGCTGCGGACTCGGGCTGCTCCTTCTCCTTGTAGGTCACGCCAAAATAGTCACAGATGCCCCGGGCGATGGCCTCGCCGATGTCAACCGTGTGCTCCACGATCCACTTGGCCGTGGTGGCGTTGTCGTGGAACTCGCACTCCACATAGGCCGTGGGAGCGCTGGGCACCCGCACCTCGTACAGGGAGGCATCCACCTGGATATTCTCGCTGGTGCCGGGGGTGATGGGGGCCAGCCAGGCGAAAATGGCCTCGCAAGCCTTCATACCCTCACCGCTGCTGTTAAGGCAGAACATGCGAGTGCCGGTGACCGTGCCGTTAAAGGCGTTGGTGTGAATGGGCACATGGAGATCCGCACCGAAGGCATTGGATTCCTTGCACTTGTCCTGCATGGAGGGCATGTGCCCCACCTGCACGGTCACGCCGCTGCGCTCCAGGGCGATGCGGCAGCTATCCGCGATCTTGCCGCACTGGACGGCCTCGTTGGTATTGCCGTAGGCATAGCAGTTGTCGGTCTGATTGCTGGGAGACAGATATACTTTAGCCATTGTCAATGCCGAACTGATGGCCTGTACCTTGTAGTAATAGGTGTAACCCGCGTTGGCCTTGCTGTCGGTGTAATTTGTGGCTGTGGTGGTGCCAAGGAGTGTATAGGTGCCGTTCTTGGTCCCGCTGCGGTATATATAGTACTTGCCGGCTCCATCCACAGCATCCCACTTGATGTAGGGCTTGCCGGTAGACGCCCAGTAATCTGTCTTCACCACCGGTCTTGCACAGCGGCAGGTGATGGCCACCGCAGCGCTGAGGGAGGAGTCGGTGCCATCGGCAGCCAAAGCCTTCACCTTGTAGTAATAGGTGTATCCGGCGTTGGCCTTGTTATCGGTATAATTTGTGGCCGTGGTGGTGCCAACGTATTCATATGTGCCATTGCTGCTGCCGCTGCGGTACACCTCATACTGGCTGGCTCCGTCCACAGCACTCCAATAGATATAGGGCTTGCCGGTGGAGGTCAGATAGTCCGGTGTCACCACAGGTCTTGCGCAGCGGCAGGTGATAGCCACTGCGGCGCTGAGGGAGGAGTCGGTGCCATCGGCAGCCAAAGCCTTCACCTTGTAGTAATAGGTGGTACCGGCGTTAGCCTTGCTGTCCGTGTAGTTCAGATTTGCGGTAGAGCCCAGGAAAGAATAAGTGCCGTCCTTGGTGGTGCTGCGATACACATAGTACCGGTTGGCTCCGTCCACAGCACTCCAATAGATATAGGGCTTGCCACTGGCGCCCACATAGCTGGGCTTCGCGGTGGGGGGCACCGGGGTCTCTTTGCCTTCGCAATGCCTGTTCGCCTGCAGGAGTCTGTCATTGCCGTCGTCAATCGTAATGGCATTCCACTGTCTCTCGCTGCCGCCGTAATATACGTCAGCCAGGCTCGTGCAGCCCGAAAAAGCCATATACCCGATGTTGGTCATGCTCTCCGGGATCTTGATGCTGGTCAGGCCCGTGCAGCGGTTGAACGCACAATGCCCGATGGTAGTCGCGCTGCTGCCGATGGTCACACTGGTCAGACCCGGGCAATCCTGGAAAATGTAGTCGGGAATGCGCTCCACGCTGTCTCCGAACGTCACCTTCAGCCCATCGCCGGAGCCGAACGAATCCTCCGTGCACTCTGCCGCCCTGGCGTTATAGTTAATCTCCACCAGGCCCTTGCAGTCCAAAAATGCATTGTCCCCAATGCTGGTCACATTACTGCCGATGGTCACACTGGTCAGGCTCTCACAGTTGCAGAAAAGGTTGCTGGGGATCTTCTCCACGCTTTCGCCGAATATCACCTTCACCCCGCCCACGGAGGCTCCGGCACTGCGGAATGCACCGCTCAAGCCAGTCAGATTCGCTGCCGCCCTGGCGTTGTAGCGGACCTCCTTCAGGTTATCGCACCCGAAAAATGCGCTGTTGCCCAAAGTGGTCACGCCCGCCGGGATCTCTATAGCGGTCACGCTATCGCAGTTGGAAAAGGCATACTCCCCGATGCCGGTCACGCTGCCGGGGAGCACTATGCCGGTCAGGCCCGTGCAGCCGCTGAATGCGCCGTCCCAAATGTCGGTCACACTGCTGCCCATGGTCACGCTGGTCAAACCCGAACAGCCGTAGAATGCCGCGGCCCCGATGCCGGTCACGCCGTCCCCGATCACAGCCGTCTTTGCCTGGTTTCCCCACGGGGCAGTGGTAATTTCCTCTCCGCTGGCAGAATCGGTTTTAGATTCATAGTCCGCCATCTCTCCCGTGCCGGAGATGGCCAGCAGGCCCGCGCTGTCCAGCGTCCAGGTGACGTTGCTTCCATCTTTGCCGCAGTTTCCGGAGTCAACGATGGTCGGCTTCGCCGCCGACACGCTGCCCACACTAAGGACTAATGTCAGCATAAGAATCAGCGCCATGGCAAAAATGCCGCCAAGATTCCCTTTTCTCTTCATTTTTCCATCTCCCTATAGTAGTTGAATTTCCGCATTCATTTTCACTTATTAAATATATAATACACTCTGTACCCGAAAAGTCAACCGCTGTAGCGCAAAATCTATGCGCAAAGCACAAAGGCCCCGCCGCAAACGCGGCAGGATCTTTGCAAAATTATTAAGCAGAAATCAGCCCTTCAGGCTCTCCTCCACCGCCACGGCAACGGCCACGGTGGCGCCCACCATGGGGTTATTGCCCATGCCCAAAAAGCCCATCATTTCCACATGGGCGGGCACGGAGCTGGAGCCGGCAAACTGGGCGTCAGAATGCATACGGCCCATGGTGTCGGTCATGCCGTAAGAGGCAGGGCCGGCAGCCATGTTGTCCGGGTGCAGGGTACGGCCCGTACCGCCGCCGGAAGCCACGGAGAAATACTTCTTGCCCTGCTCGATGCACTCCTTCTTATAGGTGCCGGCCACAGGATGCTGGAAGCGGGTGGGGTTGGTGGAGTTGCCGGTGATGGACACGTCCACGCCCTCATGGTGCATGATGGCCACGCCCTCGCGGACATCGTCGGCGCCGTAGCAGCGGACATTGGCCCGCTCACCCTCGGAATAACGGATCTCCCGGACGATCTTCAGCTCGCTGGTATAATAGTCGAACTGGGTCTGCACATAGGTGAAGCCGTTGATGCGGCTGATGATCTGGGCGGCGTCCTTGCCCAGGCCGTTGAGGATGACGCGCAGAGGCTCCTTGCGGGCCTTGTTGGCGTTTTTCACGATGCCGATGGCGCCCTCAGCGGCGGCGAAGGACTCGTGGCCGGCCAGGAAGGCGAAGCACTTGCTCTCCTCGCTGAGGAGCATGGCGCCCAGGTTACCGTGGCCCAGGCCCACCTTGCGGTCCTCGGCCACAGAGCCGTCGATGCAGAAGGACTGCAGGCCCACGCCGATCATCTTTGCAGCCTCGGCCGCGGTCTTGACCCCGGCCTTCAGGGCGATGGCCGCGCCCACGGTGTAGGCCCAGCAGGCGTTTTCAAAGCAGATGGGCTGGATGCTCTTTACGATCTCATAGGGATCGAAGCCCTTGGCCCGGCAGATCTCCCGGCACTCCTCCACGGAGCCGATGCCGTACTGAGTGAGGACGCCGCTGATCTTGTCGATTCTTCTTTCGTAGCTTTCAAACAGTGCCATAATTTCGTCCTCCTCCTTATTCCTGTCTCGGGTCGACATACTTGGCGGCGCTATCGAACTGGCCATAGTGGCCCTTGGCCTTTTCCATGGCGGTATTGGCGTCATCGCCCTTCTTGATGAAGTCCATCATCTTGCCCAGGCTGATGAATTCGTAGCCCACGATCTCATCGTCCTTGTTCAGGGCTACCCGGGTCACATAGCCCTCGGCCATCTCCAGATAGCGGGGACCCTTTTCCTTGGTGGCGAACATGGTGCCCACCTGGCTGCGCAGGCCCTTGCCCAGATCCTCCAGGGAAGCGCCCACTGCCAGGCCGCCCTCGGAGAAAGCGGACTGGGTACGGCCATACACGATCTGCAAAAACAGCTCGCGCATGGCGGTATTGATAGCGTCACAGACCAGGTCGGTGTTCAGTGCCTCCAGAATGGTCTTGCCAATGAGAATTTCGGATGCCATAGCGGCGGAATGAGTCATGCCGGAGCAGCCGATGGTCTCCACCAGAGCCTCCTCAATGACGCCGTTTTTCACGTTCAGCGTCAGCTTGCAGGCGCCCTGCTGGGGCGCGCACCAGCCGATGCCGTGGGTAAAGCCGGAGATATCGCCGATCTCCTTAGCCTGGACCCACTTCCCCTCCTCGGGAATAGGAGCGGGGCCGTGATAAGCGCCCTTGGCGATGGGGCACATATGCTGTACTTCGCTGGTATAGATCATAGTTGCCAAATCCTTTCTCTGTGAATTTTTGTGCGTTCACTTTTATCGATTATAACAAATTTTTTCCGCCTTTGCAAGGAAACATCAGCGTGTCGAAAAAGTATTTCTGCTGAAGCTTTTGAATCTTTAAAAAGCTTCAAAAACTATTGATTTCAATGGCGAGGGACCCCCTTCTTGGGTCTCCCTCACACGCCCTTCCTTACCGTTATCGCAAGTATACCACTTTATCGACAGTCTTATTATAATATTCTACTTTTATTTCGCTACAAAGCCGATCTTGCGGTGGACCTTGCTGAGGGTCTTGTTAGCCAGGTAGGAGGCATGGGCGGCGCCCTCTTTGTAAACGCTCTCCAGGTACGCCTTGTCCTTCATGATGCGCTCGGACTCCTCCCGCAGGGGCCGCAGCAGCTCCACCACGGCCTCGCCCACGGCGGGCTTGAAAATGCCATAGCCCTGGCCGGCGAACTCCCCCTCCGCCTCGGCAACGGTCTTGCCCGTGGCAGCGCAGTAGATGGTCAGCAGGTTGGAGATACCGGCCTTATTCTCCTTGTCAAACTTCACCGCCGTCTCGCAATCGGTAACGGCGCGCTTGAACTTGCGCATGATGTCCTCGGGCTTGTCCATCATAAAAACGCACCCATCGGGGTCGGACTTGCTCATTTTGTTCTCTGGGTTTGCAAGGCTCATGACCCGGGCGCCCATCTTGGGGATAAATGCCTCCGGCAGGGTAAAGGTGTCGCTGTACAGGCCGTTAAACCGCTGAGCAATGTCCCGCGTCAGCTCCACATGCTGCCTTTGGTCCTCTCCCACCGGCACCAGGTCTGCCTGGTACAGCAGAATATCTGCCGCCATGAGGACAGGATAGGTAAACAGGCCCGCAGTGATGTTGTCTGCATGCTGCTTGGCCTTGGCCTTGAACTGGGTCATGCGGCTCAGCTCGCCGAACTGGGTATAGCAGCCCAGGATCCAGCTCAGCTCCGCATGCTGTGGCACATGGCTCTGTATGAACATAATGTTTTTCTTGGGGTCTAAGCCGCAGGCGATGTACTGGGCCAGCTGGTTCACGCTGCGCCGGCGCAGGGTGGCCGGATCCTGCCGCACGGTGATGGCGTGCATGTCCACGATGCAGTACAGGCAATCATATTCATCCTGCAGGTCCACCCAGTTACGGATGGCCCCCATGTAAGAGCCCAGGGTCAGCTCGCCGCTGGGCTGGATGCCGCTGAAAATCCGCTTTTTCTTCTCCACTGTGTTCTCCATATGTTTCATTACTCCTTCCGCAAACGGGCCCGAAGCCCTATTTTATACAAATTATGTTTATGGTATCACCTTTCCCGCAAAAATGCAACGGGATAAGCTTTTTTTCTTGACTTTTTCGGCAGCTACTTTATAATAGTATGGTATATTTTTATTATGGATAAATGTGACTAATTTGCGGAGGTTGATCGCCATGAAACTGGATTACAGCTATTTTGAGCAGATGGAGGCCAAGATTCCCCACGGCAAGGTGCGCACCCGGTTTGCCCCCTCGCCCACAGGGTATATGCACGTAGGCAATCTGCGCACAGCCCTGTATACCTGGCTCATCGCCCGCTCTCACGGCGGCACCTTCATCCTGCGCATTGAGGACACCGACCAGAACCGTCAGGTGGAGGGTGCGGTGGATGTAATCTACCGTACCATGGCCGAGTGCGGCCTCACCCACGACGAGGGCCCCGATGTGGGCGGTCCTGTGGCCCCCTATATCCAATCCCAGCGCCGGGACACCTACGGGAAGTATGCCCGGCTGCTGGTGGAAAAAGGCGCTGCATACTATTGCTTCTGTGAAAAGGCCGAGTCTGAGGAGGACAGCGGCGACTTTGGCCGTGCCGCTGATCCCTGCCGTGACCTGCCTTTGGAGGAAGCCCTGCGCCGGGTAGAGGCCGGCGAGCCATACGTCATCCGCCAGAAGATCCCCACGGACGGCACCACCACCTTTCATGACGCTATTTTCGGCGACATCACCGTGGAAAACAGCACCCTGGATGACCAGGTGCTCCTGAAACGGGACGGCCTGCCCACCTATAACTTTGCCAACGTCATCGATGATCACCTCATGGGCATCACCCATGTGGTGCGCGGCAGCGAATATCTCTCCTCCGCCCCCAAATACGACCTGCTCTACCGGGCCTTTGGCTGGGAGATTCCCACCTATGTCCATTGCTCCCCGGTGATGCGGGATGCGCAGAATAAGATGTCCAAGCGCCATGGTGACCCCTCCTACGAGGACTTGAAGGCAGAGGGCTACCTCACCGAGGCCATCCTCAACTATGTGGCCCTCCTGGGCTGGAGCCCCAAGGGTGACCTGGCTGAGCAGGAGATTTTTACCCTACCGGAGCTGGTGAAGGCCTTTGACATTGCCGGTATTTCCAAGTCCCCCGCCATTTTCGACCGGGCCAAGCTGGACCACTTCAACGCCGTGTACCTGCGGGCCATGGTGCCGGAGGACTTTGCCAAGGCGGCCGAGCCCTACATCCGTCAGACGGTGAAGGGCGATTTTGACATTGCCGCCATCGCCGGGCTTCTCCAGGCCCGGTGTGAGCGCCTTTCGGATATTCCCGAGAAGGTGGATTTCTTTGATGTCTGTCCGGAATATGATGTGGAATTCTTCACCAATAAAAAGGCCAAGACCAGTCCTGAGGTCTGCAAGGCCATGCTGGAGGCTGCCATTCCCATGCTGGAGTCCCTCCCCACCTGGACGGTGGAGACCGTCCATGACGGGCTGATTTCCCTGGCTGAAAAGCTGGAGGTGAAGAACGCAAAGCTCATGTGGCCTGTGCGCATTGCCGCTGCCGGCAAGCTGGTAACCCCCGGCGGTGCCGTGGAAATCTGTGCCATCCTGGGAAAAGAAGAGACCCTGCGCCGCCTGCGGTCAGGTCTTGAAAAGCTGAACTGATGTACAAGCTGAAGCAGATCTACGGAAGTACCGCCTCCTTTTACCGGCAGGATCTGGGCAGCGTGGTCTTTACCGCCGGATGGGCCTTTGCGGGGATTGTTGTGCTGAGCTTTATAGGTAGCCTGCTCTTTCCTGCGCAGGCGGACGGCATTGTGGAGCAGTTTGCCCAAATGCTCCAGCAGAGCGGCATGGCCAGTGATGACGGAAACGTTGTTTTCTCTGCGCTGCTGCTGAACAACCTATCCGCTATGGTCATGGCCACAGTATATGGATTGCTCCCGTTTATCCGGCTGCCCGCCCTGGCTCTGGGCGTAAACGGCGCCACCTTGGGCCTGTTTGCCGGATACTATGTCCACCAGGGTATCCCCCTGTGGAAGTACCTGACAGGGATCCTGCCACACGGCATTTTTGAGATACCGGCGCTGATCCTGTCTGCGGCACTGGGCCTGTACCTGTGCAGGACGGTGTCTGACGCCCTGCTGGGAAAGCAGACAGGCTCCGTGGGTGCCGCTGTGAGGCAGTGTGGGCAGATCCTGCTGTGGTGGGCTTTGCCGCTGATTGCGGCGGCCGCTGTAATCGAAACATATGTAACACCCGCCTTAATCCAGGCGGTGCTATAACAACTGCCGCATCCTGCGGCGAAAGGAGTTTGCAATGGACGAGAATATCAAGAAAATCCCGGAGCTGTTTGGCTGCATGGTCTTCAATGAGGACAAAATGCGACAGCGTTTGTCCCCCGACGCTTATAACGCATGGAGGCAATGCATGACCCAGGGCACCACCCTGCCCCGCTCCATTGCTGACCAGATCGCCGCGGCTATGAAGGATTGGGCCACGGAGCTGGGCGCCACCCACTATACCCACTGGTTTCAGCCCATGACCGGTGTCACCGCCGAAAAGCACGACAGCTTCATCACCCCCTCCGGCAAGGACGCCGTGATTATGGAGCTGTCCGGCAAGGAGCTGTCCCGGGGCGAGGCGGATGCCTCCTCCTTCCCCTCCGGCGGTCTGCGGGCCACCTTTGAGGCCCGGGGCTACACCGCTTGGGATCCCACCAGTTATGCCTTTGTCAAGGATAAAACCCTATATATCCCCACGGTATTCTGCTCCTACAGCGGCCAGGTGCTGGATAAGAAGACTCCCCTGCTGCGCTCCATGAGCCGGCTGGATCAGCAGAGCCTGCGCATCCTGCGCCTGTTCGGAAATACAGAGGCCAAGCACGTGATCCCCCAGGTAGGCCCGGAGCAGGAGTACTTTCTCATTGACAAGAGCATGTATCAGAAGCGGGAGGATTTGAAGCTGTGCGGCCGCACCCTGTTTGGCGCCCGTCCCCCCAAGGGGCAGGAGCTGGATGACCACTACTATGGCGCCATCCGGCCCAGAGTCGCCCGATTCATGGAGGACCTGGACCTGGAGCTGTGGAAGCTGGGTGTATTTGCAAAGACCGAGCACAACGAGGTGGCCCCGGCTCAGCACGAGATCGCCCCGGTTTATACCGACGCCAACACCGCCACCGACCACAACCAGCTGACCATGTCACTGCTGAAAAAGGTGGCTGACCGCCATGGCCTGGTGTGTCTGCTCCACGAAAAGCCCTTTGCCGGGGTCAACGGCAGCGGCAAGCACGATAACTGGTCCCTGGCCACCGACACCGGTGAGAATCTCCTAAAGCCCGGCAAGACCCCCAGCCAGAACGCCCAGTTCCTGCTGTTTTTGGCGGCGTTTATCAAGGGCGTGGATGAGTATCAGGACATTCTGCGCTGCTGCGTCTCCTACCCCGGCAACGACCTGCGTCTGGGCGGCAACGAGGCGCCCCCAGCGGTCATCTCCATCTTCCTGGGTGACGAGCTTACCGCCGTGCTGGATTCCATTATCCGGGGCACAGCGTATGTAGACATGACCAAGAAGAAGCTGGAGATCGGCGTGGACAACCTGCCGGAGATCCCCCAGGACACCACCGACCGCAACCGCACTTCTCCCTTGGCCTTCACGGGCAATAAATTCGAGTTCCGCATGCTGGGCTCCTCTCAATCCGTCGCCAGCCCTAACACCGTTCTCAATACCATCATGGCCGAGGAGCTGGGCCAGTTTGCCGATATTTTAGAGCAGGCCGAGGACTTCAATGCCGCCCTTCAGGCCCTGCTGCACAACACCTTTAAGGCCCATCAGCGCATCATCTTCAATGGCAACGGCTACGATGAATCCTGGGCCGAGGAGGCCAAGCGCCGGGGCCTGAGCAACCGGCGGGACACCGTGGACAGCATGCCCGCCTATATCGACGCTAAGAACATTAGCCTCTTTACCAAGCATGATGTATTCTCCGAGGCGGAAATGCGCGCCCGGTACGGCATCCATTTGGAGAACTACTGCAAGATTACGGCTATTGAAGCCAATACCCTGCTGACCATGATCCGCCGGAACATCTTCCCTGCCGTGTCCCGCTACACCGGGGAACTGGCCGAGACCGTGCAGCGCAAAAAGGCCCTGTACCTGGATTGTGCCGCCGAGACGGAGCTGCTGCAGCAGCTGTCGGGTCTGAATAACGAGCTGTATGACACTGCCCGGGCCATGGACAAGGCCCTGGAGGAGGCCCCCGCCTCTGAGGGGGATATTGAGTCCGCCCGGTATTACCGAGACGTGGTGTACGCCCTGGAGTACAAGGCCAGCCACCTGGTGAACACGCTGGAGACCTATACCTCTGCCGAATTCTGGCCCTATCCCACCTATGCCGACATTCTTTTCAGTGTGTAACTATAACCATGACTAATACGAATCAAAACCGTCCGGCCGGAGGCAATGCCTCCGGCCGGACCACCTCCGCCTGGAGGCGGGCTATTGCTGCGGCGTTTCCCCACACCGTTCCGGTGCTGACAGGCTATCTGGTGCTGGGCGCCGCCTACGGCGTTCTGATGCAATCCAAGGGCTTTGGTGCCCCTTGGGTGCTGCTCATGAGTGCAGTTGCCTTCTGCGGCAGCATGCAATTCGCGGCCATCACCCTGTTGACCTCAGCCTTTGACCCCTTGGGTGCCTTCATCATGAGTGTTATGGTCAACGCCCGGCACCTGTTTTATGGCGTGTCCATGCTGGAGAAATACCGGGGCCTGGGCGGCGCAAAGCCGATCCTAATCTACACACTCAGCGATGAGACCTTTTCTGTCGTCTTCTCGGCGGAGCCGCCGCCGGACGTATCCCGGAAGGATTTCTACCTGGCCATATCCCTGCTGGACTATGCCTACTGGGTAGGCGGCTCCCTGCTGGGCTCCCTGGCCGGCCAGTTTATCCGTTTTGACACCACCGGCCTGGACTTTGCTTTGACGGGGCTTTTCGTGGTGCTGTTCATTGAGCAGATATCCGATCCCCGCAGCCGCATCAGCGGCATCATCGGCGTTGTGTGTACCGCTGCGGCTCGGGCCGTCTTCGGCGCGGATCAGCTGGTGATCCCCGCCATGGTCCTGGTTTTGGCCGTGCTGCTTATTGGGAGGAAAAAGCTATGACATTGACAACGACCCAGGCCCTCCTTATCGCCCTGGCGGTGACGGCGGGGGCCATGCTGACCCGCTTTCTCCCCTTTCTGCTCTTCCCGGATAACCGTCCGGTGCCCAAGATTGTCTCCTATCTGGGCCGCACTCTGCCGGCTGCCATGATGGGCCTGCTGGTGGTATACTGCCTGCGGAACGTCTCTGTCGTCTCCGCCCCCCACGGCCTGCCGGAGCTAATCTCCATTGCGGTGCTGGCGGCCCTGCACCTGTGGAAGCGGAATGTCCTGCTGTCCATCGGCGTGGGCACGGTGCTGTACATGGTGCTGGTGCAGGTGGTGTTCGCCTGAGGCAGAGCTGAAAGCTCTCTTGCAAATATCTTCGCATAACACCCCCTATGTGGCTTGAAAACCACATAGGGGGTGTCTGTTTTTTGCGCAGCCCTGCCGTGCTGGCCGGTTTTCTATTTCACCGCCAGCCGCTGGGCAAGCTCTCCGTCCGGCTGGGCCAGAATGGTGCGATAGGTCGTGTAGACCACCATGCCCGGCCGGGCGCCGGCTGGCTTTTTTACATACTTTACCGGGGTGTAGTCCACGGCAACCTTACCGCCATCCCGGCCCTGGGAGTAGTATGCCGCCAGCTGGGCCGCCTGCAGAATACTCCCCTCATCCGGCTCCACACCATTGGTGCATAGGATCACATGGCTGCCGTGGATCTTCTGGGTATGAAACCACCAATCTGTCCTATCCGCTGTTTTGCCGGTAAGCTTGTCATTTTGCCGGTTGCTGCGGCCCACCAGAACCAGCAGCCCCGCATCCGTGCGAAAGTGCCGGGGCTCGGACTTCCTCTGAAAGCCCGGCTGCTTTCTCCCGTGGGAGCGGATGTACCCGCCCTCCGTCAGCTCGGCGCGGATATCGTTAAAGTCCTGCTCGCTCTCCGCCTGTTGGATCTCCTGCAGCACGCTCTCCAGATAGGCAAGCTCCTCCCGGCCCTGGGCCATCAGCTGCGCCAGCATCTTTTCCGCCGTCTTGGCCTTGTTATAGCGCTTGAAGTACTTGGCGGCATTCTCCTGGGGGGATAGACGCACATCCAAGGGGATAACCCGCCTGGGGCAGCCCTCCTCGTAGTAGTTCTCCGCCTCCAGCCTTGCCATGCCCCGCTCCATGCGGTAGAGGTTTGCGGTGATGAGCTCGCCGCTGATGCGCAGGGCATCCCGGTCCCGGGTCTTTTCGTACTCCTGGGCCTGCATGGAAAGCTTCCTTCGCAGCCGGTCCCGGGCGTTGATGGCGGTCTTTAGCAGATCCTGTCCCTTCTGCCTCACTCGGTCCGCCTGCTCTCGTTGGGCATAAAAGTGATCCAAAAGCTGGGAAAAGCTCTCCTCCGTGCGTATTTCACAGGCATTTTCATATTGCAGAACCGGAGCAAAGGTAAAATCGAAGGGCTTGCCGTCCCGGGCAAGGACCACCGGCAGGAACTCTCCCTGCCGCACCAGGCGGCGCCAGGCATTGAATTCTAACCACAGCCGCCCTACCGCAGCCGGCAAAAGGCAATCCGTGCTTCCTCCGGCCCGAAAGGCCATCTCCCTCGCCCACAGGGGTGCGATGGCTGTAAAGGTGTCCAGCAGCCATTTGTCCGTCTGTATCTCCGGGGAAGCGCTTTCCAGGAGAGTGCGGAACTCCTGCTCCTCCACCTCCAGGGGCGACCGCTTCTCCTGCCGGGGCGGCAGATGATAGTATAGCCCCGGCAGCACCTGCCGCTGCTGGCTCATCTCAAAATCCACCCGCCGCATGCAGTCGATAATGCGCCCGTCGCCGCCGCACAGAATCAGGTTGGAGTGGCGGTTCATGGCCTCCAGCACCAGGGAAAACCGGCCCATCTCTCCCAGCTCGTTCATGGCCTCGATCTCCAGCGTCACCACCCGCTCCAGCGGCTCTTGCCGCAGGGTAATAATGCGTCCGCCGGCCAAATGCTTGCGCAGCAGCATGCAGAACATAGGCGCCTGGCTGGGATTATCCCGCAGCACCTCCGTCAGGTTCAGCCTCGGCTGGCTGGCCGAGGCACACAGCAGCAGCCGCCGGCTGCCCCGCAGCAGCAGGACTACCTGATCTCGGGCAGGCTGCTGGATTTTCTCAATTTTCAAGCCCTCCACCTGTGGGGCGATCTCCCGCACCGCCGCCTGCAGGCACACAGCGTCCAATGCCATGGCTCATTCCTCCATCATTTGTGTAAACAGTTCATTGATCCGCTCCCGATGTCCGTGCAGGTACAGCCAGCCAAACAGTGCCTCCAACGCCGTGGCCTGCTGATATTCCGCCCGGCTGGCGTGCTGGGGGATGGAGTGGACATGAGCGTTGCGCCCCCGGCGAAACACCTCCTGCTCCTCCTCCGTCAGCGCAGGCAGTATTCTCTGCGCCCGGCGGGCCTGCTCCGGCGCACACACCAGGGCCACTGTGGCCCGGTGCAGCCCCTTGCCCGTGGCCTTGCCGTGGGCGCACAGCCAGGTGCGCACCAACAGCTCATACACTCCGTCCCCCATGTGGGCCAGGCCGATGCTGCTGATGCCGCGTATTTCGTCATCCGTCAATTGGACGGAAAAGTAGTCTGTCATATCTTGCTCCTTTTTCTGTCAGCTGCTTATGCTGCCTGCCGCCAGCAGCAGCGCACCCGCTGAAAGCATAAGGTCTGCCAGGTTCCACACCAGCCGCTGCAGCCGCCCGACCGGCAGCCTTGGAAATCGAATATAGTCTGTCACACAGCCCCGCCACAATCGCTCCAGCACGTTGCCCAGGCCCCCGGCGCACAGCAGCGCCGCGCCCCAGCAGCCCATGCCCCGCCCGTGCAAAAGCTCGCCCCGGCACATAATCAGCACCATCAAAAGTGCTCCGCCAGACAAAGCCCGGGCCAGATGGGGATGGTTTTTCAGCACACCCCCGGCCATGCCGGGGTTTTCCAGCAGCTCCAGCCGGATCCGTCCGCCCAAAAGCGCCCGCTCCAGTTTTCCCCGCCGGGCCAGGCTCCGCAGCCCGTAATCTGCCGCCAGCAGTGTACCGGCACAGAGAATGGGCAGAACCATCTCAGCGCCGCCGGCCGCCCCGGTAGAGGAAGCCGAAGATCATACCCAGCACGCCACCCACCACATGGGTCAGCTGGGAAACGCTGTCCGTATTGCGGATGCCGTCAATGATCTCCCCTCCCAGGTAGAAGATCACCACCAAAATCAGCGTAATGGGAATGCCGCCGCCTCGGCTCTCCGTAAAGGAGGACAGCACGATCATCATAAACACGATGCCGCTGGCCCCCAGCAGGGCGGAATTTGGGAAGAAAATGAACTGCACCAGCCCTGTGACCAGAGCGGTGGCGGCCATAAACCATACCATTTTTTTCCAGCCATACTTTTCCTCCAGCGGTGGCCCCACCAGCAGCAGAAGCAGCATATTGCTCATGTAGTGGGAATAATCCGCATGGCCCAGCACATGGGTGAAAAACCGCAGGTAGGTCAGCGGATCCGCCAGGGAGGCGCGATACACGCAGAAATATTTCATCGTTACGGCGCTGCCGAAGGTTTGCCCCAGCAGCAGCGCACCCAGAGCCAGCAGCGCAAAGGTCAGCGTAGCCGGGGCATTGAATCGGATCACCAGTTTTCTCAAAACAATTCCTCTTTTCAAATGGGGATACTTGCCGAATTTCCAAGGGGTTCCACCCGGTATGGCCGCATTTCTGCCCGTCAAAACCGTGTCTGCCCTTGTCAATCGATGGTAGATAGATTATAATATAAAATACGAAAAAAGTAAACCATCACCCACTCCGAAGGAGGTTTCTATGAAAAAAGCTCTGAAGATCGCCGGCTGTGTACTGCTGGCCCTCGTGATCCTGGTTCTGGGCTATGTGGCCTATGTGTTTTTGGACTATCACCGCATTGAGGACAATCTCACTCTTACAGCCCAGGGCACTGCCGCATCCTCGGCCCAAACAGGCGTTCCCTACACCGTGGTGTCCTATAACATAGGCTTCGGGGCCTATGAGGATGATTATAGCTTCTTTATGGATGGCGGAACGGAATCCTGGGCCTGGTCCAAGGAGCGGCTGGACGAGAATCTCTCTCTCATTGCCCAAACACTCAAGGATCAAATGGCGGATTATTATTTCATTCAGGAGGTGGACACCGATTCCACCCGCAGCTATCACCGCAATGAGGCCGACATCCTGCGCCGGGCGCTAACGGGGTACAGCTCCGTTTGGGGGCAGAATTACGACTCCCCCTTCCTGTTCTGGCCTCTGACCCAGCCCCACGGCTCCTCCGTTTCAGGACTGATGACCTTTTCCTCTGCGCCCATTGCCTCCTCCCTGCGGCGAAGTCTGCCCATTGAGACAGGCGTAATGAAGCTGGTGGACCTGGATCGGTGCTACACCGTCAGCCGGGTGCCCATGGAAAATGGCCGGGAGCTGATCCTCTACGCCGTCCATCTCTCCGCCTACACCTCCGATGGGACCATCGCCATCAAGCAGATGGAGATGCTGCTGGACGACATGCAGGCCGAGTACGAAAAGGGCAATTACTGTGTCTGCGGCGGCGACTTTAATAAGGACCTGCTGGGGAACTCCGATCAGGTCTTCGGCATCAGTGCCGGGGACTACACCTGGGCCCAGCCCGTCCCGGCAGAGCTGTTCAGCGGGAAGAACATTGCCAAGATCGCCCCCCTGGATCAGGATAACCCCGTCCCCAGCTGCCGCAACGCCGACGCCCCCTACCACAGTGGGCAGTATGTGGTCACTGTGGATGGCTTCCTGGTGTCGGATAATGTGACCGTCAGCTCTGCTACTGTTATCGACACCGGCTTTGCCTACTCCGACCACAATCCCGTCACCATGACCTTTACCCTTCAGCCGTAAGCGACAATACTCTGTGATCTTTTAAGCCCTGTGCGCCGAATGATTCGGCACACAGGGCTTTTTTACACTTTTTTAAAGAAATGTTCGTAGTTTATTCTTAATTTTTTTATTTTTCTTTAAGCTTTTCCCTGTATAGTAAAAGCAAGCAAAGGGAAAACAAAACCCCCGGCCGCTGCCCGCCCGTTTATGCAAGGGGCAGACCATCCACTCAGCCGCAAGGCTTTTTCATAAACAACACACTTTCTTCATTCTTTTCTCTCTTTTCAGCAAAAGCGGTGCCCATGGGCTCCGCTTTTGCTGTTATAAGGTCTGTCATTGCGCAGCCAGTGCGCACACTGGCTGCGGCAATCCGTCTCCAAAACACATATTTTTTGTATTTTACACAGGTTTACACTATGAATATTACGGATTCCCACGTCGCTTCGCTCCTCGGAATGACAGGGATGGCTCTTTACAGGTCAACCCTTTCATACAGCTGCGCCGCCCGGCGGTAAGCCAGGAGCGTCAGCACCGCAAACACCGCCATGCCAAGCAACAGAAGGGGCAGCTGCCGCAGATTGGCCTGGGCGTCCACCCGGTTCAGCCACAGAAGGCCCGGAAAATGAGGCAGCGCCTCAGCCACAAGCATCAGCGGCCACATGCCGATGTTGGCCTTGAGATAGGCCGCGCCTACCTTGTATCCACTGCGATACAGACTAATAAAAAATACCAGGTTGAACACGCCATAGAGCACAAAGCCCGCGCCCAGAAGCATGAGGTTGGCGTCCATGCCCACGGCGTTATCCTTGCCGGGCTGAAGCCTGGCTGACAGCAGGCAGAACAGCGCCGTAATAACCATCGATAGCATCTCCACCAGCACTGCAAACACCACCGCCGCCCATACCGTATCCCGCTTGCGGATGGGCAGCAGGGCTGAAAAGTAGATGTCCTTCTGCTCCCGCATATTCAGGAAGGTGAAAAACAGCCCCAATGTCACATAGAAAAATATCACTGAATAGGGATAGTTGGGAATCAGCAGCATGGCCCCGAACAGGCAGAACACCGGCGTCATAGGGTGGCACACCAGCCGCAGCTGCTTATATAATAGCGTTTTCATCCAGGGGCCTCCTTTCCACGGAAACGATGATGTCCTCAAGAGTCAGGGGCGCATCGCCCCGGCGCAGATAGGCGTAGTGAGCCCGGAAATCCTCCAAAGTCCCGGTATACTGAATCTGTCCGTCCTTGATGAAGGAGATGTGGCTGGCACATTTTTCCAGGTCCGAGGTAATATGGGTGGAGAACAGCACGCTGCGCTGTCCATCCGCGGCGATGCGCCCCAGCAGCTCCGTCAGCTCATCCCGGGACACCGGATCCAAACCGCTGGTGGGCTCATCCAGGATCAGCAGCCTTGCGTTGTGGCTCAGAGCCAGGGCGATCATGTACTTCACCTGCATTCCGCTGGAGAGCTGATCCACCCGCTTGCTCTCATCAATGGCGAAAAGCTGCAGATAATGGCGGTATTTTTCCTGGTCCCAGTTCTCGTAAAACCGCCGGACCACGTCGGTAAGGGTGGCGATTGTTTTCTTGGGGTAGAAGTCGATGCCCCCCAGCACCACCCCGATATTCTCCTTGATGAATTTCTCGCCCCCGGAAAAGCTCCGGCCAAGGATCTCCACCTGACCGGCATCCGGATGCACCAGGCCCAAAACGGACTTGATGGTAGTGCTCTTGCCGGCGCCGTTGCGGCCGATGAAGCCCATCACCGCCCCCTGGGGCACGGTAAAGGACACATCCTTCAGTGTAAAAGCCGGGTACGCCTTGCACAGACCCCGGATCTCCATGACGTTCATTCCTCTTCCACCTCCGCTTCCGTCTCCTCAAACACCCGGCGCATCATGGGGTTGAGCTTGTCGGTGGTCTGCAGGGCGATGCCCTTTTTCCGGTCCGCCAGCAGCACCAGCTGATCCCCCGGCTCCAGGCCGAACATCTCCCGGGCATCCTTGGGGATCACGATCTGCCCCTTGGGTCCCAAACGTACCGAGGCCATGTAGTAGCGCTCGTTATCCTTTTTAAATCCCATTTTTATCCTCCTATAATAGTATAACTTTTCTTACTTTTCCTATATAGTATCCCTTTTCTACGCGAATGTCAACGGGCTTTTTTCTTTACGGGGGAAAAAAAATGTGGTATAATGGCCCAGTACGGCCATTATACTTTTATTTTATGCCATTTTTCGGTTCCCGGCTCCGCCGGGAACCGAAAAATATGGCGGCATTATACCGGAAAAAACAGGAGGTACAGGGATGGATCTGTGCAACCGAAACGACATACAGGCGCTGCTCCTGCGCCACGGATTCCGCTTCAGCAAGGGCATGGGACAGAATTTCCTCATTGAGAGCTGGGTGCCCCGGGACACGGCGGATGCCTGCGGCGCGGATGAACACACCGGCGTGCTGGAGATAGGCCCCGGCATCGGCCCTCTGACGGCGGAGCTTTGCCGCCGGGCCGGAAAGGTGGTTTCCGTGGAGCTGGACCACCGGCTCTATCCGGTGCTGGCGGAGACTATGTCGGGCTTTGACAACTTCACCCTGGTGCAGGGAGACATTATGAAGCAGGACCTTTCCGCCCTGGTAGCGGAGCATTTCGCCGGCCTGCGGCCCATCCTCTGCGCTAACCTGCCCTACAACATCACCACCCCCCTGCTGACCAATTGCGTAAAGGCTGGGTGCTTTGCGTCCATAACCGTCCTCATCCAGAAGGAGGTAGCCCAGCGCATCTGCGCCCGGCCCGGAACGGCGGACTATGGCGCCTTTTCCCTGCTGATGCAGTACTACACGGAGCCGGAGCTGCTCTTCACCGTGCCGAACACCTGCTTTCTGCCCATGCCCAAGGTGACCTCGGCGGTGATCCGCTGCATGACCCGGGGAAAACCCCCGGTCACGGTGCAATCAGAAGCACTGCTCTGGCGAACGGTGAAGGCCGGGTTCGCCCTGCGGCGCAAAACGTTGGTGAACTCTCTGCAAACGGGCTTTACCCTCCCCAAGCAAGACCTGGCACGGATCATAACGGATTGCGGCTTCCCTGCGGACATACGGGGTGAGCGGCTGAGCCTGGCGGACTACGCCCGGCTGGCGGATGCGCTGTACGGCATCATAGGTGAAAACTGATATTTATGCAATTATACGCAACAGCAGAGTGTGCAAAAATGCACACGCTGCTGTTGCTGTCGAAAAATCCTTTGGATTTTTCCGACAAAGGGCCTGCAGTCTGCTGCGCGCATAATTTTGCCGCAAAGCGGCAAAATTCCACACTGGCAGCCTGAGCGGTATTTTTCCCCACGCACATGTCGCGGTGAAAAATGATCGGACTACTTTGCCGCCTGCGGGCGGCAAACTCTGCGAGGCTTTTGGGGCAAATTGAGCAGCGTGTGCAAAAATGCACACGCTGCTGTTTTCATCTTATTATCTTCCGCTGAGGTCCACCGCGTGGCGGGCAAAACTCATGGCCGGCACCGACTGCGGCAGCCGCATTTTAAACTCCATTTGCGGCGTTTTGGCTTCCTCCAGGGGCTGGCCCTCTGCGTCCTCCATCATAGGCACAATCATCTCAAAGGGCTTCAGATCCGGCCCCACGATCTCCACCCGGTCCCCCGCCCGGAACTTGTTCCGCAGGCTCAACGTGGCCAGGCCCGTTTCATCGCAGCTTAACACCACCGCGCAGATCTGCCACTCCCTTATATAACGGGAATTTTCAAAATACTGCCCCGGCTGACCGTAAAAAAATCCGGTGGAATAGTGCCGGTGGCTCACATGCTCCACCTCATCCCGCCACACAGGGTCCGCAGGCCGACCGGCGGCCAAATCGTCCAGCACATGCCGGTACGCCCCGGCCACGATGGCGGCATAATAGGCGGATTTGGCCCGTCCCTCGATCTTCAGGCAGTCCACCCCGGCGTCCATGAGGTCATCCAAATGGTCGATCATGCACATGTCCCGGGAATTGAGGATATACGTCCCCTTCTCATCCTCAAACACGGGGAAATACTCCCCCGGGCGCTTTTCCTCCATCAGCGTATACTGGTAGCGGCAGGGCTGGGCGCAGGCGCCCCGGTTGGAGTCCCGCCCGGTCATGTAGTTGGACAGCAGACACCGCCCGGAATAGGACACACACATGGCCCCGTGGCAGAATACCTCCAGCTCCAGCTCCGGCGAGACCCTCTCCCGGATGGCCCGAATCTCCTCCAGGCCCAGCTCCCGGGCCAGCACCACCCGGCTGGCCCCCAGGTCATACCAGGCCTGGGCACAGGCGTGGTTGGCCACAGATTGCTGGGTGCTGATGTGCCGCTGGCAGTGGGGTGCATACTTTCCCGCCAGGGTAAAGGCCCCCAGGTCCGCCAGGATCAGGGCATCCACCCCGGCATCACCCAGCTGCTCCAGATAGGCCGGCAGCTGATCCGCCTCGCCCCAGCGGGGCATGGTGTTCACTGTAGCGTGGACGGCCACACCGTGGTCATGGGCGTAACGCACCGCCCGGGGCAGCTCCTCCGGGGTAAAATTCCCTGCAAAGGCCCGCATCCCGAAGGCCGTACCCGCCAGATACACAGCGTCCGCCCCGTATAACACGGCCATTTTCAGTTTTTCCATGTCCCCGGCGGGGACCAGCAGCTCCGGCTTCCTTCTCATCATGCAGGGGCGTACATATCGCTGTTGACAAAGGCCAAATGCTCGCTATAGGTGCGGAAGAAGTGGTGTACACCATCTGTACCCAGGGCATAGTAGTAGTAATCCGTCTGGCTGGGGTTCAGCGCCGCCCGGATGGAGGCCAGACTGGGGTTGCAGATGGGCCCCACGGGCAGACCCGCGTGGATATAGGTGTTATAGGGGCTATCCAGCTCAGTGGAAAACTCGGAGCGATCCTTCCCCTCCAGCCTCAGCGCATAGTCGATGCTGGCATCCACCTGCAGCAGGCCCGCTGTCTCTGCGTCCGGGTTGTTCAGGCGGTTATACAGCACCGAGGCTACATTGGTCCGCTCCTCATAGTCGCCGATGGCTTCCTTTTCGATAATGGAGGCCATGGTGATGATCTCCCGGAAGGTATAGCCGCTCTCCTGGATCTCCGACAGCAGCTCATTGCTGACCTTGGTGTTGAAGTTGGTGAGCATAGTGTCAATGGCGAACACGGCTGTTTTTTCCGTGGAGAATTCGTAGGTATCAGGGAACAGATAGCCCTCCAGGCGGTTGATCTGACCGGTGAGGCTGTTGTCAATAAACGGATATTCCTCGCCAAAGTCGAAGTTGGACACGGCGTCCACCAGCTCCTCCTTGGTGGCAATGCCCTTTTCCGCCAGCAGATCCACGATCTGCTGCACGGAGTAGCCCTCAGGAATGGTGACAAGCACCAGGCCCTCCTCGGCGCGGCGTCTGGCGTCAGGATCGTACATGTTGTGTACCAGGCTGCGGTAATCCATGGAGGTGTTCAGCTCATAGGTACCGGGATCAATGTCATTTTTCGCCCCGGTGAAGATCTCATACAGCACAAAAAAGCCCTTCAGCTCAATGAGACCCGCCTTCTTCAGCTTGGAGGCGATTTTGAAAACGCCGTCACCCTCCTCGATGGTCACGGTATAGGTCTCATCGCCTTTGTCCAGGGCGCACAGGTCATTGGCCAGGATCCAGCCGATGCCCGCCAGGAGCATGGAGCCCAGCACCACGGCCGCCACATAGATCTTCCAGTTAAATTTCCCCTTGCGGTGCTTTTTCTTAGGAGTGGGGGCAGATGCAGCCTCCACCTCATTGATGATCCGCTGATGCACCGCATCGGTATCCCAATCCTGGGTCTGGAAACGCTTATCATTATCCATAATCGTATGTCCTTTCTGCGTTTTATCTGTAATATGAGCCGGACAAGTTCCATTTTTCCACCCTGCCACATACAATACTGTACCAACAGGTAAGTGAGGTGAAAAACATGTGCTTTGACAACAACAACTGTTCCTGCATTTGGCTCATTGTGATCCTGCTTCTGCTCTTCTGCTGCTGCGGAAACGGGAATAGCCGCGGCTGCTCCTGCGGCGGCGGTGGTGACTCCTGCTGCTCCTGCTGAGAACATACGGAGAGAAATCGGGGACCTGTGTCCCCCCTTTCTCCTGCCCTTCAGGGGACAAGCAGATCCTCCACCCGGGCGAGCACCTCCCGGTGGATGTCCTCCGGCGAGCGGATCTGTCCGTCCCGGCTGCAATCGATTTTCTCCCAGCCGCACAGCGTGATAATGAGCTCCGCGCTCTCCCGGCAGGCAGCCAGATATGCCTCGTCCCGCTCGTGGATGTCCGCCTGAGTGTGGGTCTTCTCCTCCCGCCGGCGCATCATCTCCTCAGAAATCTCCGTAGGCAAGTCCAGATACACCACCCGATCCGGCTTTGGCAGCTCCAGCAGCCGGTATTCAAAATCGAACAGCCACTTGAGAAACGCCCTGCGCTCCTCTCGGGGCAGCTTGGGGGTCTGGTGCACAGCGTTGGAGGTGGTGTAGCGGTCGGCAATAACCAGCCCGCCGCTTTCGTAAAACTGCCCCCAATCCTGCCGGTAGCTGGCAAAGCGGTCCACCGAATAGAAGGTGGCGGCCGCATAGGCATTCACATCCCCGGGATGGCTGCCAAAAGCTCCGGAGAGATACAGCCGGATCAGCGCCGAGGATTCCTCCCGATACCGGGGAAACTCCAGCCTCCGGTAGGGGACGCCCCGCCGGTCCAGCTCCCTGCACAGCAGGGCGGTCTGGGTAGCCTTGCCGGAGCCATCTGTCCCTTCAAACACGATAAGCCTGCCCTGCATATGTGTGCCCTCCCTTATGCTGCATAAAAATTCATTTTATTATAGCACATTCCACTCTCTTTGTCACCCATAAAAAATGCGTACCCCGCAGGTTACGCATTTTTTAACTGTCGAAAAACCCTCCGGGTTTTTCGGCAAAGATTTTGCAGCCTCTAAGTTACGCATTTTCCTTTGCGGCATCAGCTTGCAAGGCTTTCCGCCACCTCCGCTCCTCGTAGATGGTATTTAAGCAGTACAGGACAACTCCCACCCAAATAAAGCCAAAGCTCTTCAGCTTTTCCGCCGTGAGGCATTCCCCCATAATGGCACCGCACACGATGCCCAGGGTGGGGCTCAGATATTGGCAGAAACCGGCTGTGGTCAGCGGCAGATACTTTACGCCTACAGAGTACAGCACCATGGGCATGGCCGTCACAACGCCGGCACCCAGGAGCATCAGCTGCCGCAGAGGCGTAATGGATGCCATACCGGTGTCCCTCATGCGGAATAGCAGAATAAACAGCAGCGCTGCCGGTACCATCATCAGAATCTCCGCCGTAGTGCTGACAACAGAATCGATGATCAGGCTTTTTTTGATGGCTGCATAGACGGCAAAGCACGCGGACAAGGCGATGGTTACATAGGGTACGCCGCCGAAGCCGTCCGTGGACAGTACGATGCCGACCACCACTACCGCCAAAATCACCAGATGCCGCCAGCTCACCCTTTCCCGAAAGATTACTGCGCCGAAGGCAAACACCACAATGGGCTGGATGTAATACCCCAGGCTGCACTCCAGCACCCGGCCATTCTGTACCGCCCACAGGTATACGCCCCAATCCGCCAGCAGGAAAAGCGACGCCGGAATCTCCCGCTTGAGCATCTGCCTGTCCCGAAACACTGCCCACAGCTGGGGCAGCTTTCCCTGAGCCCACAGGATACATAGGCAGCAGATGGCCGCCCAAATAATGCGGCAGGCCAGCATAAAAAAGGTGTCCCACTCCCCGCAGATATACCAGTACAGCGGCTGGAACCCCCAAATCAAAAAGCACAGCAAAAACGTGGACAAGCCCTTTTTATAGTTGATTTCCTGCACACGGCCACCTCTTTCATATTTACAGATCTCTGCAATAATGGTATGATGATACCACCGAGGTGAGAAAATGTCAAAGCTTCCGCAGGAAAAATATATCGGCGATACAGTCTCCATTGCCCGGGATCTCCTGGGGAGATACCTTGTGCGCATGTGGCAGGGCCAACCCCTGGTTTGCCGCATCGTGGAAACAGAGGCCTATGTGGGCGCGGTGGACAAGGCCGCCCACGCCTATGGCTATCACAGGACCCAGCGCAACGCCGTTATGTTCGGTCCCCCGGGCCATGCGTACATCTACCTGATCTATGGAATGCACTGCTGCCTGAACTTTGTCACGGAGCCGGAGGGTGAACCCTCCGCCGTGCTGCTGCGGGGTCTGGAGCCGGTGTGGGGCACGGAGCAGATGAGCCTCCTGCGGTACGGAAAGCCTTTGGCGCAGCTGAGCACCTACCAGCGGAAGAATTTTCTCAACGGGCCGGGCAAATGCTGCCGGGCTTTAGGACTTAGCCGGCAGGAAAACGGGCTGGACCTCACCGGGGACACACTCTTTCTCTGCGATTCGCCGGAGGACATCGGCCTCCCCCCGGCCCCGCCGGCAGAGTATGTCCTGCATACCGGCAAGCGCATTGGCATCGACTACGCTGAGGAAGCCGTAGACTTCCCCTGGCGGTTTTGGCTGGAAAGGAAAAAAATATGCTGATTTTTGACATGGATGGAACCCTCATCGACTCCAACGGCGTTTGGCGGGAGGTGGACATTGCTTTTTTGAAAAAGCGCGGCTTCCCCTACACCAAGGAGTACTACCAGGGCGTGGCCCACACCATATTCCCCAAGGCGGCGGTATTCACCAAGGCCTACTGCAATTTGCAGGAGAGCACCGAGGAGATCATGGCCGAGTGGATGGAAATGGCCGGAGATGCTTATGCCACCCGTGTGCCGGCGAAGCCCGGCGTCCGGGCGTATCTGGACCAGTGTCGCCGCAAGGGGGAACGGATGATCGTCCTCACCTCCGCTGTGCCTGCCCACTGCCGCAGCGCCCTGACGCACCTGGGCCTAATGGAGTATTTCGAGACCATTTTCTTTGCCCACGACCTGAACCTGGATAAAAAGGACCCGGATATTTTCCTGCTGGCGGCCAAAAAATGCGGCGTGCATCCCGCGGATTGTACCCTGTATGACGACTCGGTGGACGCCTGCCGGGGTGCAAAGGCTGCGGGGATGCACGCCGTGGGCGTGTATGACCCATATTTTGATGTTTCGGAGGCGGAAATGCGGTCCATCTGCGACGGCTATATCCACAGCTTCACCGAGCTGCTGGAAAAATGATCACAAGTCCTTCAGCAGCTCCTGGATCTCTGCCTTGGGGCGGTAGCCCAGGGCTTTGGCCACAGGCCGCCCATTTTTAAAAAGAATCAGCAGCGGAATACTGGACACGCCGAACCGCTGGGCTAAGGCCAGCTGCTCGTCCACATTCACCTTGCCCACCCGCAGGCTGCCCTCGTAATCCCGGGCGATCTCCTCCAAAACAGGCCCAAGCATCCGGCACGGGCCGCACCAATCCGCCCAAAAATCCACCAACACCGGCTCCTGGGCTTGCAGCACTTCCTTTTCAAAGTTTTCTGCGGTGATCTTAATCTCAGCCATTGTTATCATCCTTTCTTACCGCCGTTTAACGAGAAGTCTGACACAGCATGGGCGCATTTCTGCCCATCAAGGCTGTATCCGCCCTTGTGGAACGATGGTATAATCAATCCTTTAGTGACTTATAGTAGAGCATGCAGTGGCAGAAGCCCTCGTAATTGGGATCACTGATCTGGTCTTTGAACTCCTTGCACATGCACTTGGTGTCCTCCGTCCGCTCCAGGCGGCAGGGGCAGTAGCCCCCGGTGCGTTTAAGACCCTCCCGGACAGTTTTGACAATTTCCTGATCTGGGTTCAAAATTACTTTCACAAAATGCACCTCCCGCTACTTATTATTATCCCTATTATAGCTTTTTATCTCTATTTTTCTATTGCAAATGCCACACTATTTGAAAATCCTGCAGAATAAGCCTTGTAAAAATGGATCGGCAATCTGGATTCAGATGCAAAATAATCACCGGGAAAAGTCCTCCACAGACTTCTCTCGGTGATTATTTCATGTCCTTGCTATGCCTGATAGCTTGGCCCGCTCAATATTGCGCTATAGGTCCGCAGCTGCGCTGCAGCTTATTGGAGCAAATGAGGGAATCAATCAACCATGCTCTTAAGGTTCGCAGCGACGGTGATGGGGGCAGCGGTAGCGGCCTTCACCTGGTCCACGGTGAACTCGGGATTGATCTCAGTCATCAGCAGGCCCTCAGGAGTAACCTCCAGCACGCACATCTCGGTGATGATCTTATTGACGCAGTGGGAGGCGGTCAGAGGCAGGCGGCACTTCTCAAAGATCTTGGGGTTGCCCTTGGCGGTGTGCTCCATGCAGATGATGCAGTGCTTAGCACCCACGCACAGGTCCATAGCGCCGCCCATACCGGGCATCTTCTTGCCGGGAATAATCCAGTTGGCCAGGTTGCCCTGGGCATCCACTTCCAGAGCGCCCAGGAAGCAGGCGTCCACATGGCCGCCGCGAATCAGGCCGAAGTTGGTAGCGGAATCAATGAAGCCGCCGCCGAAAGCCACGCTGGCAACGCCGCCGCCGGCGTCGATGACGTGGTAGGGATCATAGTTAGCATCGCCCTCTTTGGGGGTAGCACCGGCAGAGACGATACCCAGCTCAGCGTGGATGATCAGCTCAACGCCCTCGGGCAGGTAGGAGGGGATCATGGTGGGCAGGCCGATACCCAGATTGACGACATCGCCGTCCTTCAGCTCTTTTGCGCAGCGCTTGGCAATAAAGGCTTTGATTTCAGACTTTTCCATTACTTTCTGTCTCCTTCCACGATGTAGTCAACGCACATACCATAGGTATGAATGTTCTCGGGCTCGATATCGCCCACAGGGACGATGTATTCGCATTCGGCGATGACGGTGTCAGCGGCGGTGGCCATAACCACATTGAAGTTGCGCATGGTGCCCTTGTACCAGCAGTTACCGAACTCATCGCACTTATAGGTGCCCAGCAGAGCAAAGTCAGCATGGATGGGCTTCATCTTCAAATACTGCTTGCCGTCGATGGTCTCCTTGCCCATGCAGAAGGGGCTCTCCTCGATAAGGGTATCCACGCCCACGGGAGTCAGCACACCGCCCAGCCCGGCGCCGCCGGCACGGATGCACTCAGCCAGAGTGCCCTGGGGCAGCAGGTTCACTTCCAGAGTGCCCTCGGTGTTCTGCTGGCCCACCTCGGGGGTCATGCCCACATGGGTGGCAATGATGCGCTTGACCTGGTGGTTATGGATCAGCTCGGCAATGCCGAAGAACTCCTCACCCTTGGGGCCCACAGCGCGGCCCATATCATTGGCGATGAGAGTCAGGTCCTTGGTGCCCAGCTTCACCAGCTCCTTCACGATGGCACGGGCCTGGCCGCAGGCCAGGAAGCCGCCGCACATAATGGTGGCACCATCGGGAATCATTTTTGCTGCCTCAGCGGCAGTCAGTACAGGTTTCTTTGCCATTTCTATTCCTCCTTATTAATTTAAGGGACTAAACAATGGGTATTTGTTTACTATCCAATTGTAACATAGTTAGGCTGCAAATGCAAGGGATAGCGGTATATTCTCCCGGCCTTCCTCCTCAGAACTCCACACCCAGGCGGGCATTGAGCCCCTTATCAAAGGGGTGGCGGACCTTCTGCATACGGGTGATGTAGTCGGCCAGGGGATCGGTGCAGGGCGTAGGGGCGCGGCCTGTCATGACCACCTCCAAATCCTCCGGACGGTTCCTCAAAAATTCGGCCAGAGCCTCGTCACTGAGCATGCCCATGGCCACCGCGTCCAGCACCTCGTCCATGACCAGGAGCTTAGCGTGATACTTTTTCACTGCCTCCACCGTGTCGGCAAAGTGCTGGCGCACCTGCTGGCTGTACTCCATTTTCTCCTGGTCGTCCATCTGAAAAACGAACTTGCAGGTGGTCGTAGGCGCTTCGACGTAGTGGTAGTTGGGCAAATTGCGGAGCACATTCAGTTCGCCGCTGGTAGAGCCCTTCAAAAATTGGCTTAAAACCACCGGCCAGCCCCGGCCGCAGGATCGCACGCTCAGGCCAATGGCCGCCGTGGTCTTTCCCTTGCCGTCGCCGCAGTAAATATGTATCCTCGCCTTTTCCATTTTGCTTCTCCTTTTTTCGTACAGACCAAACGGCCATGAAAGGGGTTCTCTCATGGCCGTCTGAATTCATGCATCTTATTTCATGCCGCGCTTGACCATTTCGGTTACAGCGAAGGACGCCACGTCGTCTGCGTACTTTCCGGCGCCGAAGCCGGCATCATAGCCCAGCTCCTTGGCCAGCTCATGAGTGATTCGGGGACCGCCGCAGCAGACCACGAACTTGTCACGCAGGCCCTCGGCCTCCAGCAGTTCGATGAGGTTGGTAAGGTTTTGGATATGCACATCCTTCTGGGTAACGGTCTGGGAAACCAGAAGCACGTCGGCGTGCAGCTCCAGCGCCTTCTTGATGAAGTCCTCGTTGGGGACCTGGGAGCCCAGGTTGTACGCCTCGATCATCTCATAGCGCTCCAGACCGTAGTGGCCGGCAAAGCCCTTACGGTTCATGATGGCGTCAATGCCCACAGTGTGGGCGTCGGTGCCGGTGGAGGCACCCACCATCACGACCTTGCGGCCGATGTGCTCACGGATGTAGTCGTTGGTTTCCTCCATGCTCATGACATCAGACTCCACGGTGATGACATGGATGTCCTCATAGTTCACGGAATGCACGCAGCTGCCGTAAACCACATAGAAGGTAAACTCCTTATCCAGAGCGGAGTGGTAAGCCACGTTGGGCTCTTCCAGGCCCATCTTCTTGGCAATCTGACGGGCAGCCTCTTCGCCGCGCTCATCATCCTTGACGGGCAGGGTGAAGCTGGTCTGCACCTTACCGTCGTTCATGGTGTCGCCATATGGCTTCAGGCGGGTCAGATCCAGTGTGGTATCGAAATCGATCTTATGGGTATTATACAGTCCGCTACTCATTCTGCTGCCACCTTGCCTTTCATGACTTCAACGAAGGGGTTGAAGTATTTGTCGTCCTTGACCACAACGCCGGCCAGGCCCTTACCGCCGTCCTTGGGACGCTTTACATCGGCGAAGATACCCTTCTCGATGGTCGTGAACAGGCCCAGCTTCTCGATGTCAGCCAGCAGGTCGGTGGCCTTGGTCAGTACCTCGTTGGCGCGGTTGCGGATGATGCCGTTCTCTTTGTAGGTCAGCTCACTGCCCAGATCCTTCATAGTGCGGAAGATATACTGTGCGTTCTCAATGGACAAAGCACGGTCGGACATAAACGGCGTATGGATGGCCTCGGTCATCATACCAAGCAGGCACAGGCGCTGATTAGTCAGGATGGTGACCATGTTGAACAGCGCGTCCTGGATGTGGCCACGGAAGATGTTGCCGGTCATGAACTTGGTGGGCGGCATGTACTTCAGAGGCGCGTTGGGGAAGATCTCACGGGCCATCTGTGCCTGTGCCAGCTCATACAGGAAGGTGTTCTCCACGGAGGGATCCATCTCGAAGGCGTGGCCCAGACCCATCTGCTCCTCGCGCATACCGGCGTCCTTGGCAAAGGCCTCGTTCAGGAACTGAGAGGCCAGCACCGTATGGGCGGCGGTAATAGCGTCGTCGGTGGTCAGATAGTTATCCTCACCGGTGTTGATGATAACGCCGGCGTACCCGTTGATAACACGGGAGAAGTACTGGTCTACGATAGTGCGCTGCATGTTGATGTCGCGGAACAGGATGCCGTAGAGCGCATCGTTCAGCATAACATCCAGGCGCTCCAAAGCGCCCATAGCGGCGATCTCGGGCATACACAGGCCGGAGCAATAGTTGCACAGGCGGATGTAGCGGTGCTGCTCCTCGCCCACCTCGTCCAGGGCGGCGCGCATCAGGCGGAAGTTCTCCTGAGTGGCGTAGGTGCCGCCGAAGCCCTCGGTGGTAGCGCCGTAAGGCACATAGTCCAGCAGAGATTGGCCGGTGGTACGGATCACAGCGATGATGTCGGCACCCTGCTTGGCGCCGGCCTTGGCCTGGATAATATCCTCATAGATATTACCGGTGGCCACGATGATATACAGGTAGGGGCCTTCCTTGTCGCCCCACTCCTTTAGGTAAGCGTTGCGCTTGGCAACGTTCTTGTTGATGCGCTCCACGGTGGCGTTCACCACAGGGGTGATGGCCGCGCGGATCTCGCTGTCGGAATGGGCGGGGAGCTTGGAAAGATCCAGCTCGCCGCTGTCCACAGCCTCAGCCACACCCTGGGGATCCTTACCGGTCTCCACCATAGCGTTACCGATGGCCCAAGCGGCGCCGGCGGGCAGCAGAGAAGTCGCCAGCAGATGGTCCACCAGCACATTGGGCATGGGGACGTCCATCTCATTCACGCCGTCGATGCCCAGCAGACGGCAGACGGCGCGCTCCACGGTAACCGTGGTATGCTGGTCAATAAAGCCCTGCACATCCGCTGCCACATTGGCAGCGGATGTACGAGCCTTTTCGACCAGATCAAAATTCAAGCCGAGTTTGCTTTCCATATTTTTACCTCTTTACCTTACTTCTTCACGTGGCGCTCGTTACGCAGCAGCTTGGTGGGCTCCAGATAACGCTGCTTGGTGCCCTCGGCGACCCATGCAACACCGGTCTTCTCCACCTTCTTCTTGCCCATGCAGACATCGCAGTGGCAGTTCTGCACATAGTGCTCAGGCTGAGTGTAAGAGGTGATAACACCCTCGAAGTTACGCAGGATAACCTTGCGGGGAGTCTCGGAAATCAGGTAGTTGGGCATAACGGGGGTCTTGCCGCCGCCGCCGGGGGCGTCCACCACGAAGGTGGGGATGCAGTAGCCGGAGGTATGGCCGCGCAGGGCCTCCATGATCTCGATGCCCTTGGAAACGGGGGTACGGAAGTGGCTCAGACCCAGAGAAGGATCGCAGGCATAGATGTAATAGGGGCGCACACGCATCTGCACCAGACCGTGAACCAGATCCATCATCACATGGATGCAATCATTCACGCCGGCCAGCAGCACGGACTGGTTGCCCAGGGGAATACCGGCGTCAGCCAGCATAGCGCAGGCCTTGGCAGCCTCGGGAGAGAACTCCTTGGGGGTGTTGAAGTGGGTATTCAGCCAGATGGGATGATACTTCTTCAGCATAGCGCACAGCTCCGGAGTAATACGCTGGGGGCACACCACCGGGGTACGAGAGCCCAAGCGGACGATCTCTACGTGAGGAATGGCGCGCAGGCGCTTGATGATGTACTCCAGGTTGTCATCATCCACCATCAGGCAATCGCCGCCGGACAGCAGCACATCGCGAACCTCGGGATGAGCGGCCACATAGTCGATGCACTTGTCGATCTGAGCCATAGGCACTTCGCAGTCATTCTGACCGGCGAAGCGGCGACGGGTGCAGTGACGGCAGTACATGGAGCACTGGTCGGTGATGAGCAGCAGCACGCGGTCGGGATAGCGGTGCGTCAGGCCGGGGGTGGGGGAGTCAGTATCCTCGTGCAGGGGATCGGCGTCCTCATAGTCGGCATATTCCAGCTCCTCGGCCCGGGGGATAGCCATCTTGCGGATGGGATCAAAGGGATCGTCCAGGTCGATCAGGGACAGATAGTAAGGAGTCACTGCCATGCGCAGCTTGCCCAAAGTCTTGGCAACGCCAGCTTCTTCATCGGGAGTCAGGGTCATGTAGCGCTTCAAATCCTCAACTGTCTCAGCGCGGTTGGCGACCTGCCAATGCCAATCGTTCCACAGATTTTCGGGGACATCGGCAAACAGGCCATTACGAGTCTTCATATTTGTATCTCCTTTAATTCTGAATAGTAATTGTTATCCGGGAATAGGCCGAAGGCAGGGGCGCAAAAGCCCCCCTGCATCCGGCATTTGTGGAATTAGCAATACTTCTCGTCGAACAGCTTGCGCAGCTTGGGATTCTCGCGCAGAACATCCAGGGTGATCTGAGCGTGGTTCTTGGTGTAGCCATTGCCGATGATCATGGTGACGTCCTTGCCGATACCCTCAGCGCCCAGGGCAGCCTTGGTGAAGGAGGTAGCCATGGAGAAGAAGTACACCAGGCCGTCATCGTGGACGGGCAGGATGGCGGACATCTCGCAGGACTCGATGTTCACGCAGCAGATGGACAGATCGTACTCCTTGCCATCGTTGGCAGCCAGAGCAGCCTCCATAACCTCAACGGGCTTGGTGCAGTCGGCCACGATAACATCGGTGTAAACGCCCAGCTCCATCAGGCCGGGAACCTGCTTGGGATTGCGGACAACGCCCACGACCTTGCCCTTGGGGCCGACCTTCTTCATAGCTTCCCAGCCGCACAGAACGCCGGACTTGCCGTTGGCGCCCAGGATCAGGACGCTGTCGCCCTCCTTGGGCAGCTTGCGGGCCTGAGCGGGAGCGCCGGCCACGTCCAGAGCGGCCAGGGCCAGAGGCTCGGACATATCCTCGGGCATCTTGGCATACAGAGCGGACTCGAACAGGATGGCCTTACCCACGATATCAACGCGGTCGATATCCTTGTGGATAGCCAGGATCTTGTCGATCTTCAGGGGGGTCATGGACAGGGAGACCAGGGAAACGATCTTGTCGCCTTCCTTCAGGTCGAAGCCGGGCTTATTCTTCAGATCCTCGCCGATGTGAGCGACGACACCCTTGAACATACCGCCGGAACCGGTGACAGGATTCTGCTGCTTGCCGCGCTCAGCGACGATGCCCAGGATCATTTCGCCGATCTTCTTCTCATCGCCGCCGCAGGCCTCGGAAATCTGGGTGAAGGAAGCGGAGTCGATGTTCAGGGAAGTGACGTCGCAGACGATCTCGTTGGAGTAAACCTTGGTCATGTCGTTGTCGATCTTCCATGCAGCCTGGGTCAGAACGCCCTTGGGCTCAATAACGCGGTGGGTACCGTACTTGTTGCCTTTCAGTTCAGCCATTGTAATATTCCTCCTAAAAATTATGTAAATGTTTTTTGCGATTACTTCAGGGGCTTGAGGCTCAGGATCTCGCGGGCCTCAGCGGGGGTCGCGATCTCGCGGCCCAGCTCCTTGGCGATGCGGACGACCTTGGCCACCAGCTCACCGTTGGAAGCGGCCTTGTGCCCCTTGCCCAGGTAGATGTTGTCCTCAAAACCGACACGGACATTGCCGCCCATTGCAATGGCAGCGGCAGCCATGGTCCAGGCAGCGCGGCCTACACCGGACACGGTCCAGGTAGAGCCTGCGGGGATCTTGCTGGCAAAGAAGGCCAGGTTCTCCACGGTAGCGGGAGTGCAGCCGTGCACGCCCAGGACGAAGTTAAACTGCATGGGGTGGCCGGGGACCTCACCCTTCTTAGCCATGCCGAGAATGGTGTCGATGTGGCCCAGCTCAAAACACTCGTACTCGGGCTTGATGTTGTTCTCCAGCATGCGCTTGCCGAAGGCACGCATGGTGGGCATCGTGTTGTCGAAGATCTCATCACCGAAGTTGCAGGTACCGCAATCCAGGGTGGCCATCTCGGGGAACAGCTCGGTGGGCTGCAGACGCTCCTCGGGGCTCATGCCGGTGGCACCGCCGGTGGAGGGGATCATGATCACATCGGGCAGCTCCTTGCGGATAGCGTCCATAACGACCTTGAAGCGCTCCCGGTCCTGGGTGGGTGTGCCGTCATCCTCGCGGACATGGATGTGCAGGATAGCCGCACCGGCTTCGTAGGCGGACTTGGCCTCGCGGACCATTTCCTCCACGGTGTAGGGCACAGCCTCGTTCTGAGCCTTGGTGACCTCAGCGCCGCAGATAGCAGCGGTAATAATCAGCTTTTCCATATCCTCAGCTCCTTACTTCTCGATCTTGTTGCGCTGGCAATCCTTGGGGGTGACGCAGGTGCCGTGAGCGCGGCAGACCACAACAGGCTCGGCCAGAACATCGGCAGCAGAAGCACTGATGTCGGGGCGAGACACGATGACCTTGCGGGCCTCAAACTTCATGGTGCGAGAGGTGTTGCCGATCTTCTCGATCTCACCGTAAGCCTCGATGTAATCGCCGGCGTATACGGGAGCCAGGAACTCGACATTGTCATAAGCGCAGAACAGGCCCTCGTCACCGTCACACTTAATCAGCAGCTCGGTAGCGACATCGCCGAACAGATGCACCATATGGGCACCGTCCACCAGGTTTCCGCCGTAGTGAGCATCCTTGGCGCTCATACGCAGACGCAGCAGAGAAGTCATCTTTTCCATGATAAATTCCTCCTAAAAAATTTTTACAGAGTTTCTTATAACGCCGGCCAATCGGCGCCTTTGGGCATGAAAAAAGGCGCTACTGGTCAAGTTTATGACCAATAGCGCTCCACGTCTGCATAGGACATGACAGTTGCACCGCTTACACGGCACCCCCAGGAATACGCTGCAGGACGCGCACACCTTCGGCAAAAGACCCCTTCGCCGCTCTCCATTGGGCTCCCTGCTGCCCCGAGATCAACTACCCTGTCTTCTGCACCTCTATTGTCTGTTATATGGAATTCTGTACTTCAAATTATAATACATTCAGCCAATTTGTCAAGGGAGATTGTGAGAAAAAAGACAATAAGTTTTTTGAACGATGCGACAGTTTTTTCATTGTTTCGGGCCACGAAAAAAGGACGGCTCTTGCCGTCCTTTTTTATCAAGCTTCGCAGCGCTCGTGTCCCGTTTTCTCAATAATTTTCCTCGATCAGATGCAGGATCTCCGGCTTCAGCGACAGCATCCGGCAGATGTTCAGGGCATCTCTGGGGCAATCGGATTTTCCCTCCACCCTGTATAGGCCATAGTTCATGTGCCGCGCGATGACTCGTATGCCGTCCTCCCCGCTGACGGCCAGCTCCCGGCGGATAGCCTCCGGGTCGATATCCCGCAGGCCGATGATCTGATAGTGGGCCCGGCCGCAATCGGCCACCTTGTCATAGTGGGTGGTGAGCAGGGAGATGGCGTTGATACCATTGAGATATTTCGTCACCGCCTGAACGATCACCGCGCCCTCGTCGGGATTGGTGCCCCGGGCGAATTCATCCAGCAAAAACAGGGAGTAGCCCTGCTCTGCCTGGTCCAGTGCCTTTTGGAACTGCACGATCTCCGAGCCGAAGCCGGACAGGCCCGATTGGATGGACTGCATATCCTCAAACAGCATAAGCACGCTCTCGAACAGAGGCATTTTGGCCTTCTTGGCGCATACCAGAAAGCCCGCCTGCATCAGCAGCACATTCAGTGCCACGGTTTTCATGGCCACGCTCTTGCCGCCCATATTGGCGCCGGTGATGACCGTAGCACCCCGGTCCAGGGCGATGGATACCGGCACAAAGCTGCGGCCCTGCTCGCTCAGCAGATCGCACAGCTCCGGGTTCATCATGTCCGTCAGCTCCAAGGGGCCGTCGGTAATCTCCGGCATCACGCCGCCGTAGCGCACGGCAAACATAGCCTTCTGAATGATAAAATCCAGGCGGCCCGCGTTTTCAGCGTCCTCCAGCATAGCCTCGGCCAGGGGTGCCAGTTGTGCCCCCATGCCCCGGCGGATCTTCGTCTCCTCGCTCTCCTCCTCGGCGCAGATCTGCGTGCGGCGCAGGCGCAGCTCGTCCTTTTCCGCATCGGTCTTGGCCTCATGGAGCCTCTCCTCCAGCTCCTTCTTGGTCCGGCGGACCTGGCGGAGCTTTTCTGTCATGCTGTCAGGAATGTAAAAGCCACGGGACCGGGTGTTGTCCGGGTCCAGGATGGCCAAAGCCGGCCTGGGGTCGTGGAAGGAGAGCTCCCGCAAGGGCGCAACCTCGCTCATCTGCGCATACAGGGGCAGCAGGCTTTCCAGCCGCTGCAGATAGCCCTTGATCTCAAACAGCTCCACATGGTCCGGCACCTCTCCGTCTCGGCAGCGGCGGATAGAGTTGCGGATGTCCTTCATCTGGCACAGCAGGATACAGATCTTGTCATACACGCCCTTGAGCTGGTTGGCGTGGTCTGCCGCCTGCTGCACGTTATATAGCTCCGTCTCCAGCTCTGCCCGCTCCGCCGGGGTATAGTACCGTAAGCGGCGGATCTTCTCCTGACCAAAGGGACTGCACCCATGGAGAGTCTCCAGGGCGTACTGCAGGCCGATCTGCTGCCTCTCCTCAAACCGAATGGAAATCATGCCAGCTCCTCCTTCACATTGATGACCGGCACCTTCACGCTCTGGCGCATCCGGTCGATAAACACATCCTTGTCAAACTTCCAGCCGTAGGCCGATACCGGGTTCACCGTGACGCACAGGGTCCGAGCGGCGTCCTTGGTCTGCAGTGAAACCTCCCGCACCGCCAGCTTATCCAGGGTGTCAGGCTTTAAGAGCACCTTGCTGGGGTCAGCCACCACCAGTCGTCCTCCGCGCAGCAAGCCGCTGCGCAGCAGCGGCACCACCATGCTGTCCGTCAGAGCGCCGGGGATGTATGCCTCCCCATGCTCCTTCAGGCACTTCTCCAACCCCTCCGCCGCCTCCAGCGGCAGCGTCTCCGCCTTGGGCAGATCCATGAGCCGGCAGAAGTTGGCCGTGTCCTCTATGACCTTGTCCATGCTCATGTTATAGGACGCACCGGTACACAGCACGATGCCGTCGGCCACGTTCCGGGCCCCCAGGGATTTGCGGCCCAGGGCGCCGTCAATGATGGACTGGGTGGCCCCCAGCTCAAAAAACGTTTTGGATACCTCTTTCAGCTGGGCCGTAATAGACGGGCCCGCCAGCTGCACATAGCCGTCGCTGCGGGCGCGCATGATGATCACCTCGCCCAAAGGCGTAGGGATACCGGTAGTGACCAAAATCTCCTGGGTCACGTCGCCCAGGCGCAGCATGTCCTTGGCGGTGGCGATGAGGGTGCCCGCCGGAACAAAAATGCTGGGCTTTTCTGTGCCGGTGACCACATCGGTGCTCTCGCCGTCCCGACCGATGGAGGTTAGCCCCAGGACCTGCTGCCGCCCGGTGTGGGCCAAAAGCCAGTTGAGCATAGTCGTCTTGCCGGCGTTTTTGCACATGCCCACGATGGACATGCTCTGCACCTGCCGCAGCTGCCGGACCAATTCTGCTGTTGTCATATTCTCTCTCCTTCCGGGGAAAAATGCCGTTCAATTTATAAGTATACCGCAAACAAAAGAAAAAAGAAAGGGGGAAGTTCGAAAGCAAGGTGAAAGAACGGCAAACCCGCCTGCACAGCCTGTAGGGGCGGACGTCTCTGTCCGCCCGACGCGGCATCTATTCAATTCTGTGTAGGGCGGGCTGCCCTCAGCCCGCCGCCCCCAGCCCGCACCGCCGCTCTTGCCCCCTCTGTCATTGCGCAGCCAGTGCGCCCACCGGCTGCGGCAATCTGCAATACCCTATGCAGCGTCCCTGATAAGCACATACCTTTCCTTCGCATCGTCTCTGCGTCTAATTCCGCGGCGCGCTCCGCGCTTGTGCTGCCCTGGCCTGACAGGGAAAATCTTTGTGTCTACCGTGCGGCGCGATGTGGGCATCGCGCCCTACACAAGAAACGTAGTCTTTCCGCAGGGGACGATGCCCACACCGTCCCGCCTACACCATGCTCCCGATCTATCCGTAGGGGGCGGCGTCCTCGACGCCCCCTACCACAAAATGCAGCCATTTCTCCAGCAAAAAAGGGCGGGGTATCCCCCGCCCTTTTTTACTATTCAATTCAATTGCTCAATGACCGGCCTGCAGTATCTCACCCCATGCCGATAGCTACAATGATAGCACCGAAGAGCAGTGCCGACGCCATGGCAAAGGCAAACAGCAGCGTCGCCCCTATCCTTCCGGCCTTATGGCCAATGCACCTGCACCCACACAGGCCCACGATGGCCAGAACTACCGCACCCAGGCAGCAGCCCGCCGCCACAAGATACGGCCAGCTCAGCACCAATCCCACGCAGGCGATGCCCGCCAGGGCCAAAACGCCGCAGCCCAGCAGCATCAGCCGCTTCAGGCTCCTGTCCTTCACCAGCAGCGCCACCGAGGTGCCGCCCACCATCGCCGCGATGAGCAGGCCCAGCCCCGCAAGCAGCGTCGCAATGATGGCGACCCCCAATCCCAGCAGCAGCACCGGCATAAATACAACGGCCAGATGAAACATAGGTCCTCCTACTTACTCCACCGTCACGCTCTTGGCCAGATTCCGGGGCTTGTCGATGTCGCAGCCCCGCTCCAGCGCCATGTAGTATGCCAGCAGCTGCAGGGGCACCACGCCCAGCTGGGGCAGCAGCATGTCATGGATATCCGGAATGGTCATAACCATGGGCACATGGCGGCTCATCTCCTCGGCGTGGCTCTCGGTGGTCAGAGCCAGGACGTTGGCGCCCCGGGCCTGTACCTCCACCACGTTGCTCATGGCCTTGTCAAACAGCGGGCCATAGGTGCCCAGGGCGATGACCAGAGTGCCGTCCACAATGAGGGAGATGGTGCCGTGCTTCAGCTCGCCGGAGGCGTAAGCCTCCGAATGGATGTAGGAAATCTCCTTCAGCTTCAGGCTGCCCTCCAGGGACAGAGCATAGTCCAGATTCCGGCCGATGAAGAACACATCCTCGCTCCTGCAGATCTTTTTAGCGATTTCATGGATGCTCTCAGCAGATTCCAAAATTTTCTCGATATACTCCGGCACCCGCTGCAGATCCCGAACCATTTCGCTGTAGGTCTCCCGGTCGATGGTGCCGAGAATGTCGCCGAAATACAGGCCCAGCATATTCAGCACGGCCATTTGGGTGCTGTAGGCCTTAGTAGTGGCTACGGCGATCTCAGGGCCGGCCCAGGTGTAGAGCACGTCGTCAGACTCCCGGGCAATGGACGAGCCCACCACGTTCACAATGGACAGGATCCGTGCGCCCCGCTTCTTGGCCTCCCGCAGGGCCGCCATGGTGTCCAGGGTCTCGCCGGATTGGCTGATGGCGATGACCAAATCCCCCCGCTTTACAATGGGGTCGCTGTAGCGGAACTCGGAGGCCAGCACCACCTCCACGCTGCGCCGGAGCATCCGCTCCAGGTTGTACTTTCCCACCATACCCACATGGTAAGACGAGCCACAGGCGATGATAATGATGCGCCCGATGTTGCGGATCTCCTCCGGTGTCATGGTCAGATCCTTCAATATCACGCGCCCGCCCTGGAGCCGGGCGGCAGTGGCCTCCCGGATGGCCCGGGGCTGCTCAAAGATCTCCTTGAGCATGAAGTGGGCGTAGCCGCCCTTTTCGGCAGCATCGATATTCCAATCCACACGGTGGTGTTTCTTTTCCACCTCATGGCCCCGGCTGTCATATACGGTGATCTTCTCCGCCGTCAGCACGGCCATCTCCCCGTCCTCCATGTAGGAAATATCCCGGGTGTGGCGGATGATGGCGGTGACATCGGAGGCGATAAAGTTCTCCCCCTCGCCGTAGCCCAGCAGCAGCGGCGCATCCTTTCGGGCGGCAATGAGCATATCCGGTGCATCGGTGGACACAATACCCAGGGCATAGGCCCCTTCTACAGCACTGAGCATCCGCCGAACGGCCTCCAGCACGTCCCCACACTGTTCATAATAATAATCCAGCAGCTGCGCCACCACCTCGGTGTCCGTTTCGGATTTGAACTGGTAGCCCTTGTGCAGAAGCTGACCCTTTAGCTCTGCGAAATTCTCGATAATACCGTTGTGTACCACGGCGATGCGGCCGCTGCGGCTCACATGGGGGTGGGCATTGATGTCGTTAGGCTCGCCGTGGGTGGCCCAGCGGGTGTGACCGATGCCCAGGGTGCCGGGCAGATCTGCGCCGTCATGGGTCAGGTCCTTCAGCACCTGCAGGCGGCCCTTGGCCTTCTTCACGCGCATCCCCTCCGGGCCGTTCACAGCGATGCCTGCGGAGTCATACCCCCGGTATTCCAGCCGCTGCAGTCCATCCAGCAGAATGGGCGCGGCCTGCTGCTTACCTACATATCCTACGATTCCACACATATTATTTTTTTCCTCCTGATCGTCATTGTTTCACAATCGGAAGGACAAACGCACAGATATTTGTCATTCCTGTTCGGCCGCAGCTTCTCTGTTTTGCGGTCGCCCGCATATTTACCCGCTGCGTGCGCACCCGAACGGTGCGGGAGAGCTTCCGCCGAAGCCTTCGATACTCTCTCCTCCTCGTCGTCCCGCCATAGGCGGGCGCTGGCGCTTATGATGGGGCCTGCCCCATAGCCTCCTTTCCTTTCTGTGGCTTTTTGTATATTTCTACCTCTAACGGCAGATACTGCCGCAAAGGAGGTATACCCTATGATTACCGCTTTTTTTCGAACCGCTATATTGTATCTACTGCTCATTGCGGGTCTCCGGCTCACCGGCAAGCGGCAGATCGGTGAATTGGAGCCTATCGAGCTGGTGCTGACCATGCTCCTGTCAGACCTGGCGTCTGTTCCCATGCAGGATTTTGGTATTCCCCTAATAAACGGGGTCATTCCCATTATCACGCTGCTGGCCATGAGCATGCTCCTCAGTTGCCTGAGCCTGCGCAGTGTGCGCTTTCGCACACTGATCTGCGGCAAGCCCGCCCTCATCATCCGGGATGGCCAGCTCCAGCAGGCCGCCATGCGGCACAACCGCCTGACCCTGGACGAGCTGTTTGAGGAGCTGCGCTCCCAAGGGGTCACAGACATCCGGGATGTGAAGTATGCCATTCTGGAAACCGGCGGGCAGCTGTCAGTGCTGCTGCGCACGGCGGCGCAGCCGGCCACTCCCCGGCAGATGAACCTAACCTGTAAAGATGACGTGTTCCTCCCCACGGTCATCATCAATGACGGCCGCCTGCTGCGGGATAACCTGCGCCGGGCCGGCCGGGATGAAACGTGGCTGCAAAAGCAGCTGCGGGAGAAAGGCGTACACGCCCCCACCCAGGTCTTTCTTCTCAGCGTGGATGGGCGGGGGGAGACGATTTGTATTGTAAAGGATGCTGTCAAATGAGGTCTTTTCGAATCCCCATTTTCATTTTACTGCTGACGCTGCTGCTGTGCCTGTTTGCCGGCAGCAGCGTGGCCCGGTATACAAACGCGTGGACCCGGCAGCTTCAGTCCGCCGACGACCTGGTCTGCCGTGAGCAGTGGTCCAATGCCGAGGCGGCCCTCTCGGACCTCTACGGCCGCTGGACGGAGCAGCAGGGGTGGCTGCATATGATCATCGTCCAACAGGAGCTGGACGAAACGGAGGCGCTGCTCCAGCGGTGCATCGCCCTGGCCCAGCAGCAGGATGACGCCGGGCTGCGCTCGGACATAGCAGAGCTGCGCACACAGTTCACGCTTCTATCGGAAATGCAGCGGCTGACCCTGCGGAACATCCTGTAGTCACTTCTCGCTGAGCAGCTTGTTCAGCTCACTCATAAAGGTGTTGATGTCCTTGAACTGCCGGTAAACGGAGGCAAAACGCACATAGGCCACCTCATCGGCCTTTTTCAGCTTATCCATGACCATCTCGCCCACCAGCTCCGTGCTGATCTCCCGCTCCAGATTGTTCTGCAGCTCCTGTTCGATCTCGGTGGCCATGCGCTCCATGTCCGCCACAGGCACCGGCCGCTTTTCGCAGCTGCGCTGGATGCCCCGCAGCACCTTGCTGCGGTCAAAGGTCTGACGGCTGCCGTCCTTCTTGATGACCACCATGGGCAGGCTCTCCACCGTTTCATAGGTGGTAAAGCGGCGCTCGCACCGCAGGCACTCCCGGCGGCGGCGGATGCTGCCCTCGTCGGCCGGTCGGGAATCCACCACCTTGCTCTCCTGATATCCGCAATAGGGACACTTCATTGCCATTCTCCTTTTTGCACCGCACCCACCGGGTCGGGTGGAACAGGTTATTGTCTGGTAACTTATTGTACCACACTCCGTCAAGAGGTGGTAGTGCTTTTCATCCCCGGCGCAGCATTTTCCGCGCGGTAGTCCGTCCCATTTTGTATAGTATGCCGTTTGACAGCCGTCATGCATCTGATTTCCCTGTGCATATTCCATGAAATTCACGCCCAAAAAACAGCAAAATGCCGGGCGAAAATTCTTCCATGCTCCATTGACAACTCCCCCTTTTTCCGATACCATATTTATATCAAAAAGGAAAGACAGGGAAAACTGTATGAAAAAAAGAATTCTCAGCCTGGTTTTAGCGGTAGTCTTGGCTTTGTGCCTGCTGCCCGCCACCGCTTACGCCGCAACCACCGCCTCCGGCGCCTGCGGTAAAAATCTCACCTGGTCCCTCAGCAGCACCGGCACCCTGACCATCAGCGGCAAGGGCGCTATGGCAGAATACAGCAATGGCAATATGCCCTGGATCGCCTACAAAAATCAGATCAAGTCCGTGGTCCTGGCAAAGGGCATAACCTCCATTGCCTACCTCTCCTTCAGCGGGTACACCAAGCTCACCAGTGTTCAGATCCCGGACAGCGTAACGGACATCGGCGCCTCCGCCTTTGACAAGTGCACCGCCCTGTCTGATATGACCCTCCCCAAGAATCTGAAAACCCTGGGCTGGTTGGCTTTTGCCGGCTGCAGCAGCCTCAAGACCCTGACCATGCCGGCCAGCCTGACCGAGGGCGGCGGCTCCGCCTTTTCCAAATGCACCGGCCTGAAAGAGGTATATTTTGAAAAAGGCTCCAAGGCCGTGAAATCTATGCAGTTCTTAGGCTGCACCAGCCTGGAAAAGGTCGTCCTTCCCGCAGGTCTGGAGCGCATCGACACGGAAGCTTTCACCGGCTGCACCAGTCTCAAGTCCCTCAGCATCCCCGCCAGCGTGGCGGAAATCGGGATGTATCCCGCCAGCGCCTGCACCAGCCTGCAGGAGATCACAGTGGCCTCCGGAAACAGATACTACACCTCCCAAAATGGGGCCCTGTATACCAAGGATATGAAAAAGCTGATCCAGTATCCCGGCGGCAGGACAGGCGGCGTAGTCATCCCCCAGGGAGTAGAGACGCTGGGTCTGAATTCCATAAGCTGTCCCGGCATGACCTCCATCCTGCTCCCGGCCAGCCTGAAGCTCATCGCATCCGGCGCGTTTAATGGCTGCGATCATCTGACGGACGTGTATTACGCAGGCACGAAAGCGCAGTGGGCCCTCGTGGATAAAAATGCCAGTATAAACGAGGCCCTCAACCAGGCCAAAATGCACTACAATTATAAGAACGCCCTGCCGCCTGTCACCGCCAAGGCGGAGTACATCGCCTCCACCGGCAAGCCCTACCTCAAGTGGACGCCCGTAGAAGGGGCAGTCAAATATGAGGTATACCGCAGCGGCACCAAAAACGGCACCTATACCCTCCTCGGCACCACCGCAAATCTTAAATACACCGACAGCAAGGCCAACGCCGGCTATATCTATTATTACAAGGTCAAGGCGGTGAATGCTGTCGGCGCCAAGAGCGTCTACAGCGCTGCCGTGGCAGGCACCTGCCACTGCGCGAGACCCGTGGTGACGCCGGACTACCTGGTCTCTACCGGCAAGCCCTATATCAAGTGGACCGCCGTCGCCGGGGCCAGCAAGTATGAGGTGTACCGCAGCGGCACTAAAAACGGCACCTATACCCTCCTCGGCACCACCGCAAATCTTAATTACACCGACAACAAGGCCAACGCCGGCTACACCTATTACTATAAGGTAAAAGCCGTCAGCAAGGTAAAAAGCACAGCCAACTCCTATTACAGCACCGTCGTAGCCGCCACCTGCCACTGCGCGAGACCTGTGGTAAAGATCGCCACTACCTCCGCCGGGAATCCCACGCTGACTTGGAACGCCATCACCGGCGCCAGCCAGTACGAGATCTACCGGGCCACCTCGCAGAGCGGCACGTACACCAAGATGTTCACCACCACAAAAACCAGCTACACCAACACCTCCGCTAAGGCCGGCACCACCTATTATTACAAGGTGAAGGCCATCAGCAAAGTACGGAGCACGGCCAACTCCTCCTTCAGCACCGTTGTGAGCATCAAGGCCAAGTAAATTTCACGGAAATACACAAAAACGGAGAGGAAATTTCCTCTCCGTTTTTCATGGCCTACTCCCGCCCGGTATGTAAATGCTCCTCATACCAGGCGCTCATGAGGCAATCCGAAGGACACCGCGATAGCCGCATCCACCTGCTGCATGATGTCGTCCTCTACCCGTCCCATTTTCTCCCGCAGGCGTTTTTTATCCAAGGTGCGGATCTGCTCCAGCAGGATGATGGAGTCCCGGGGCAGGCCGCTGCTCTGGCCGGGCAGCTCAATGTGCGTGGGCAGCTTGGCCTTACCGGTGCGGGAGGTAATAGCCGCCGCGATGACGGTGGGGCTGTGGCGGTTGCCGGTGTCGTTCTGTACGATCAGCACCGGCCGCACGCCGCCCTGCTCGCTGCCCACCACCGGGCTGAGGTCGGCATAATAGATTTCGCCCCGTCTGACAGTTGATTCCACAAGGTTCACACTCCGCCGGAAAAAAGTACCCATGTATCTGGGTCACTTTCATTGTCCCACGCAGCCGCGAAAAATATACGCTCCACGGAAAAAACCGTGCCGTGTCCGTCCCATACCAATCTATGCCCGCCGGAGTCCTATGGTGCCATCAAAAGCGCAGCAGCAGCTCCCGCTCCATCTCTTTTCCGTTTTCAATGTATACCCGGGGCACCCGCTTGCTCACGGCGCATGTCAGCTCATAGGGGATGGTCCCCGCCAGCTCCGCCAGCTTCTCCACGGGATTGTGGGGCCCAAAGATCTCCACCTCGTCCCCCACATTCACCTGGGGCAGGTCTGTCAGGTCAATCATACACATGTCCATGCATATGCGTCCTCGCTGGGGTGCAGGTCCATAAGCGGTCATCAGGCTGCAGCGGTTGGACAGGCAGCGGAAGAATCCATCGGCGTAGCCATAGGGCACCACGCCCATACGGGTGGTGTGCTCCGTCTTAAATATGCGTCCATAGCTGACAGAGGTCCCCGGCTCATAGACCTTAATGGTGCCGATATTGGTCATCAGACGCATCACCGGGCGCAGGCCCAGCTTCTGCGCCCCGTCGCCGTAGCCGTACAGCAGCAGACCCGGGCGCACCATGTCCAGCATCATCTCCGGCCAGTAGGCCACGGCCCCGGTGTTGGCGCAGTGGCGCAGGGCAAACTTCCGTCCCAGCTTCTCCTCCGCCTTTTCGATAACGGATGTGAACAGGTCAAACTGCTGTTTTGTGTAGGCCCTGCTCTCCTCATTCTCCGGCTCATCGGACACGGCGAAATGGGTGAAAATGCCCTCTGCCTCCAGGCCCGGCAGGCAGCAGGCCTCGCAGATACCCTCCACGCCGCTTTTAAAGTGGTCGCCGCTGACCAGGTAGCCCAGGCGGGACATGCCTGTGTCCACTTTGATATGTACTTTCAGTGTGCCGCCGCAGCGCTGGGCCTCCCGGCTGTATTCCAGAGCCTTGGCCTTGCAGGTGACAGCCTGGGTGATGCGGTTTTTTATCAGGTTTTCCACCTGCTCCTTGGGGGTGTGACCCAGGATCAGGATGGGCATGGTGATGCCGCCCAGGCGCAGCTCCATAGCTTCGTCTATGCTGCTCACCGCCAGATAATCCGCGCCATTCTCCTGCAGCACCCGAGACACCTGAATGGCGCCGTGGCCATAGGCATCTGCCTTCACCACGCCCAGGAACTTCACGCCCCGTCCAATGTGCCGGCGCAGCTTTTCGTAGTTTTCCTTCAGGGCGTCCAGGTCAATAACCGCCCAGGTCCTCTTCAGTGTAGATTCCATAAACTTCATAACGTCCGCCTCTTTCTCTTTTTTATCCAGTGAAAACTTCCGTCATAATGGCTTATATTTCCAGATTCTCATTCCGCAGCCTGTCGGGGTCATGCCCCGCCAGGTGCCTTGAAAGGTTTTAATCTTCCCCCGTCTCCACCTCACAGGTAAACTGCATAAATGTCACGGTCAGCAGCACCTTTCCATTCCGGCTCAGCTCGGATGCATAGGGTGCAAAGGTCTCCGGCTGCACCCATAGGGTGCAGGTGAATTCCTCTCCATCTCTGCCGGATGCCTCGGTGGTCAGAAATATGTACTCCTGGCCGCCGATGCGGTCGCTTCCCTCCCGGGTCACGAACCCCTCCCCTGCCGCGTACAGCAGCATGGGCAAGCAGTTGGCCGCCGACAGGTCTCCGCCGTCGCCGGCCGGCCACACGCTGCCGTCATACAGCAGATGCATATCCTCCTGCGACACCGTGGCGCTGAGTCCCTGCAGGAGCTCCGGCTCCACGATGGTGGTGGTTGCGCCCTTCTCCCGGTCATAGGCCGCCGTCACGGAAAACGTCCTGTCATCCGATGAAAGATGCACCACCACCTGCGCCTCCATCTGCGCCGTCCGGATGCTTTTGTAGTAGGCCTGCACCGCCTCCCGCCTGGAAGGCGCGCACCCTGTCAGCAGCAGGCACAGGGGAAGCATCAGCAGCAAATATTTTTTCACGGTATCACCCTCCCAATATTGATTGAAAGGCTCTCCGTATCCCCATTTTATATATTTTTCAGCGCATATGGGATCTGCTCCAGCAGGTCTGTGGGGGTCATGCTCCGCTCACCCTTGTCGGCTGCAGCAAGATCCCCTGCCCGGCCGTGGAGCCACACCGCCGCGCAGCAGGCGTCAAAGGTCTCGCAGCCCTGGCCCAGCAGAGACAGCAGCATCCCTGCCAGCACATCGCCGCTGCCGCCCTTGGCCATACCGCAGTTGCCGGTGTTGTTCTCGGCCAGCCGTCCCTCCGGGTCCGCTATCAGGGTGCGGTGTCCCTTTAAAATCAAGTATACGCCGTATTTCTGAGAAAATGCCGCCGCAGCCGCTTCTCGCCCCCGGGAGAGGTCGCCTCCCAGCCGAAGAAATTCCCCCTCGTGTGGCGTGAGCACCGTCACCGCCGGTCGCTTTTGCAGCAGCTCCGCATTTTCACTGATGGCGTTGAGCCCATCGGCATCCAGCACCAGAGGCTTTTCCATATTCAATAGGTCCTGGACCAAGGTGTCCGTCTGCCAATCCCGGCCCAGACCGCAGCCCAGCAGCACCGCGTCGCAGCCTGCCGCCCGCTGGCGGATAGGCTCCTCTGCTAAAAGGGAAAGCTTACCGTCTGCGGTTTCCGGCAAAGGAAAGGGCATCGCCTCGTCGCTTTTCACCGCCGCCACGGGCCACACGCTCTGAGGCACACCCAGAAGCACCAGCCCCGCCCCGGTACGCACCGCCGCCCGGCTGGCAAAAATAGGTGCGCCGGTATAGCCCACACTGCCGCAGATGCACAAGACCTTACCGAAATCGCCCTTGTGTCCCTCCGGATCCCGTCGGGGCAGACACTGGCGCACAAAAGCCGCCGTAATGGTCTCCATGATCTGCGCCTCCTTGTTCTATAGGATTTATCACATGTATACAGGTATTTTTTTAATACGTTATAGTATTATAGCACGTTTAACCCCATCCGGCGAGATTTTTTCGTCCATCTGTAAAATTTTTTCTGCAAAAAGAGAGGGGCCTTATTACAAGGCTCCCTCTCTTTCTATTTTGCTCATCGGTCGGTACGATTAATTTTACTCCCGGATATACCCCTCAAAGCCGGCAGCCTTGAGCTTGGCCAGCATTCTCTCCGCGTTGGCGCGGACGGCGAAGGCGCCCACCTGCACCCGGTAGAGCTTGTCGGTGGCGGCGGGCTTTGGCTGCTCCTTCTCCTTATAGGTCACGCCGAAGTAATCGCAGATGCCCCGGGCGATGGCCTCGCCGATGTCAACCGTGTGCTCCACGATCCACTTAGCCGTGGTGGCGTTGTCGTGGAACTCGCACTCGATATAGGCCGTAGGGGCGCTGGGCACCCGCACCTCGTACAGGGAGGCATCCACCCGGATGTTCTCGCTGGTGCCGGGGGTCACCGGGGCCAGCCGATTAAAAATGGCCTTGCAGGCCTTCATGCCCTCGCCGCTGCTGTTAAAGCAGAACATGCGGGTGCCGGTGACCGTGCCGTTAAAGGCGTTGGTGTGGATGGGCACATGGAGGTCTGCGCCGAAGGCGTTGGATTCCTTGCACTTATCCTGCATGGAGGGCATGTGCCCCACCTGCACGGTCACGCCGCTGCGCTCCAGGGCGGCGCGGCAGGCATCGGCAATTTTACCGCACTGGACGGCCTCGGTTGTGTTGCCGTAGGCATAGCGGTTGTCGGTCTGATTGCTGGGAGACAGATATACTTTAGCCATTTTCGTTTCCCTCCTTGTTGTAAGTGGCCGTGGAGATGCACAGCACCGCGCCGAAAAAGGTGTCCACGGCGGTGATGGTGGTGACGATCTCCTCCGAGTAGGGCCAGGCCCACACGGCGGACAGGGCCGCGTACAGCGTGGCGATGGCCGGCAGGACGATGATGACCACCCACTTGAGAATGTCATACAGCTTGTCAGGGATTTTCATGGTTTGCTCCTTTCTGTGCCCGATTCGGGCACAATCCATTATACTTCTGTGCTGCTTGTATGTGCCTTTTGGTTCAGGTGCTTATCCAGCTTGCCCAGGGCGTCCTTGCAGGGGCCGTTGCAGCCGGATTCGATCAGGCCCTGCAGGGCGCCACGCAGGCCGTAACAGATGATGGTCTGCTCCTCCTGCATGGCCTTGATGGCCGCGGATTGGCGCTTATCCCGCTGCACGATCCGCACCACGTGGGCCACCGCACCGCCCAGGACGCCCAAGCCCCCTACCACGGACGCCGCCGTGATGATGGTGCTTGCGTCAATGTACATCTTTTTCATCTCCTTTCCCTTTTTCGCGGCAGTCCAGTCGTTTTTTTACCGGATCCCCTGCCTTTCCCAAGCCCGGGCGGCATTGTTTCCACTCTGTTGCACGGGCTTGGGCAATTAGGCGGCTCTCTTTTTCGTTTTTCTCCATTCGCCCTTGCCATTTTCCGTCAAGACAGTTATAATCCTATGCAAAGGAAAGTTTTTTGTGGAGGAGCGGACCATGCCGAAACAAAAGCGGGACCCAAACGCCATTTACATATCCGAGCGGCTGCAGGAAAGTCTGCGGCCCATCTCTCACTGCGCCCTGACCACTGTGGTGGCACCTATGGGCTACGGAAAAACCACAGCCATCAACTGGTACCTATCGGAGCGGGCCGAATCGGAGCCCCTGCAGGTCATCCGCATCAGCGTGTATTCCGACAATCTCGCCATTTTTTGGAGAAGCGTACAGGACGCCTTTGACCACGCAGGTTTCCCCTTTTTGCGGGCATATCCCTGCCCCGCTGATGACGCCGCCGGCAGCCTTTTGGCGGATGATCTCTGCCACGTTCTGTCCGGTGACGTGCCTCTTTACCTCTTTATCGACGATTTTCACCTGCTGACCGATGGCCGCATTGCCATCTTTCTGTGCATGCTTGCCAACCGTCTGCCGGATAACATCCATATGATCGTAGCCAGCCGTGACCGCTTTCTCCCCGGTGAGGAAGCCCTGCGGCTGGGCCGGAAGCTCTGCCGGATCGGTGTAGAGCAGCTGCGGCTGAACCACACAGAGCTGGCCGTTTATGCCCGCCGCTGCGGCACAGCGCTCACCGACCGGCAGGTGGAGGCCCTCCTCTATTCCAGCGAGGGGTGGTTCTCCGCCGTGTACCTGCAGCTGCGGGCTCTGGCAGAAAGCGGGGCCCTGCCGGACCACACCTCGGACATCTACTCCATGTTTACCGCTGCCATGATCGCCCCCCTTCCGTCGAAGCAGCGGGAGTTTTTGGCAGTGATGGGCCTGGCCGATGAGTTTACCGCCGAAATGGCCCGGTTTATCACCGAAAATGAGGACACCGACTCCCTCCTCCTGGCTCTGACGGAGCAAAACGCTTTTGTCAAGCGCCTGCCGGACGGCGTTACCTTCCGGTTTCACCACATGATGAAAGAGTGCGCCCAGCGGGAATTCCGGGCTATGGCCCCTGCCAAGCAGACCACCTATCTGGATCGCTGCGGCGCATGGTACGATGCCCATGGCCAGTATCTCCACGCTATGTCCGCCTACAAGGAAAGTGGGAATCAGGATGCCCTGCTGCGCTCCGTGGAGCACGATGCGGGCATCCTCCTGGCAGCCCTGGACCCGGCAGACGTGACGGCATTTTTGGATGAATGTCCCGCCGGGGTATTGAAAGCCCATCCTCTGGCCCTGCTGGTGCTAATGCGCCGCCTATTCACCTGGCGACAAATTCCCCGGATGATGGCAATGAAGGCGCTGCTGCTGGAGTCCATAGCGGAGCATCCGACCCTCTCGGCCCGGGAGCGGGGCGACCTGCTGGGGGAATGTGACCTCATTGAGAGCTTTCTCTGCTACAACGACATCAGCGCCATGAGCCGCCTGCACCGCAGCGCCAGCGCACAGATGTCCCGCCCGGCTATCACTATCCGCAGTGGAGGCGGGTGGACCTTTGGGTCGCCGTCGGTGCTGATGATGTTCCACCGCCGGCCGGGAGACCTGGACAAGGAGCTGGCAGAGATGGACGAGTGCATGCCCCACTATTACAAGGTCACCGGCGGCCACGGCCAGGGAGCGGAGACCATCATGCGGGCGGAGGCGGCGTTTTTGCAGGGCCGCTTCGTAGATGCGCAGATCGAGCTGGAGCATGCCTACGCTCAGATCGCTAACAACGGCCAGGTAAGCATGGCGCTGTGCTGTGACTTTTTGGCGTGGCGGCTGGCGGCGCAGACCGACTTTTCCCCTCGCTTTGACTTTTCTCAGCGTCGGAGTACGCTGCTGCAGCAGCATAACACGGAGTGGCTGCACATGCTGGATGCCGCCTGTGCCTACTACTATGCGCTGCTGGGCATGCCCGGTAAGACGCCGCCGATATTCCGGGAGCACAGGCTCTCCTCCATCAACTTTCTGGCCCCGGGCAAGCCCATGATGGAGCTGATCGAAAACCAGGTCTGCCTGGCCCAGGGCTCCTATGCCCAGGTCATTGGCCGCAGCGAAGGGCAGCTGGCCGCCTGCCGGAGGCAGCACTACGCCTTGGTAGCGCTGCACATCCGCCTCCAGGCGGCGTCTGCCTATGAGATGCTGGGCAAGCACAAGGAGGCACGGGCGCTGCTGGGACAGGCCCTTGCAGACGCTGCCAAAGACGGCCTTGTGATGCCCTTTGTGGAAAACTACCGCTATCTCAAGCCATTGCTGGCGGAGGCAGTACACTCTGACCTCATCCACCGGATCACGACTCTGGGCGCAGCGGCAGAGGACAGGCGCAGCCGCAGCAGCTGCCCGGCTCTCCCGGGCCTTACGCCCCGGGAGCAGGAGATCGCGTCCCTGGCCGCCCTGCGTCTGAGCAATCGGGAGATTGCGGAAAAGCTGCACCTGTCCGAGGGCAGCGTGAAGCAGTACATCAGCCAGATCTACTCCAAGCTGGCTATTACCGGGGACACCCGCCTCAAGCGCCAGCGGCTGGCAGAGCTGATAAATACCTAACCGATGGTTAGTAGAAATGCAAAACGATCCACTGTACTATAAATACAGTGGATCGCTGAGGCTGTCGAAAAACCCTCCGGGTTTTTCCGACAAAGGACTTGCAGGCTGCTGCGCGCATAATTTGTGTGCCGTTGGCGCACAAATTCCACACTGGCAGCCTGAGCGGTATTTTCTCTCACGCACATGTCGCGAGAGAAAATGATCTCATTTTTTCGCGTCTGCGGACGCGAACTCTGCGAGGCTTTTTTGATAAGCTGAACGATCCACCGCACAATGAGTACGGTGGATCGTTTTATATTGCAGGGAAAGGAGTGTCTCCAACTTGAACCGGAAATATATCTCAGCCGTAAAGCCCTTGGATAACTACATCCTGCAGGTGGATTTTGTGTCCGGCAGCCGGCTGCTGCTGGACATGAAGCCGTATTTGGATAAGCTGCGTTTCCGTCCGCTGGCAGAAGCGCAGCTGTGGAGCAGCGCCGTGACTAACGGCATCTTTATTCGGTTCGGCAATGTGGAGCTGAGTCATGATGAACTGCTCGCCATGGCCGAGGAGTCCCATTGACCCAAGAAAGGGCGAAGGAGGAAAAACATGAAAACAATAAAAAGCTATCCGCTGCTCCTGGCAGCTCTGGTGCTGACACTGTGCCTTTCCGCCTGCGGCAGCAAGGACGGCGGCCAGGAGGAGTACCGCGCCCCGGACATCATTGAGGATGCAGTCTATGACCCCGACGCCCAGGGGGACTACAGTGACTATTTCGGCAAATGGGTGGGCATCCGGGATTGCGAGTACACCACCATGCTGGTAACTCCAGCCGATGGTGGAATGCGCTTTGAGCTATACAAGGACGACCGGTTGGCCGCCAGCGGCTCTGCCCAGCAGGTGCCGGGCCACGCCTTCATCTATTTCTTTAACGACGCTGACGGCAGCGCCTATCTGTTTGCCTCCAATAACGGGGATATGGAGCTTTACAGCTTCGGCTATTTTGAATTGAAGGTCCCCGCCCCCAACACCAAGGGCGGCTTTGAGGACATCGCCGGCACATGGTATCTGGGCGGCGATCCTAATGCGGAGAGCGTCCTGGACATTGACAATAACGGCGAGTGGGTGCTCTATGAGGGTTCCGCCGTCGTGGACAACGGCTACCTGGTCCAGCACGACACCATCAAGGAGGACTACTACGCCCATTCCCGGCAGAACGAGGACGTGTGCTACGACATGAGCACCTCCCTGGACAGGGAGGGCATTTGGTGGGGCAGCGAGAATGACGCCTATCTCAAGCCCGTTTTCACCAAGACCACCGCCGAGCTTATGCAGCCCTATGTGGGCTACTGGTCCAGCGGCGAAGACTACTGGCTGCGCATTTACGCCGGCACCCACTGGGACACGGTGGACGCAGGCGGCGAGATCATCAACACCGGCGACGCGGACCCCCGGGAGGAGGAGGTCATCCTCTACATGGTAGGCTACGGCTACGCCGGGTCCCTGGTCCTCCAGGCAGACGGCAGCCTGAAAAACTCGGAGGACAGAATGGTCTTCTCCCCTGTGGCGGAGGCGGATATTCCGGCGGCGGCCCGGGCCGATCTGGGCTGAGGAACCAATCGGCAGGAGGGAAAAAGCATGAAGAAGAACACGGAATCCATAGGAAAAGAAAAAATGACCGATCAGGAGCTGTCCGATGCCTTTGGCCGGTACCAGCGGCGGGAGAGCATCGGCATACTGCTGGGGGCCCTTTTGGTCATCGCCGGGTGTATCTCGGCCTTTGTGCAGCACGATGTGCTGCTTGTGTGCATACCGGCCTTCGCCGGGGTGGGGCTGATCCTTCTGCTGGCGCTCCCGGCGCAGAAAAAGAAAAAGGCGCTGATGGAGCAGCAGCTGGGAGGCTTCTTCCGCACAGAGCTGACCCGGGCCTTTGGCCCGGAGCCGCAGACGCCGGAGCTGCCCATTGATTATGCCTATCTGAAAAAGGTGCAGCTGCTGGCCTGCCCCTGGGAGCAGAGCACCATCACGGAGTTTCACGAGGGGGAGCACAAGGGGATGCGTTTTTCCGCCGCCAACGCCGAGCTGCAGCACATGGTGGAGGAAAGATCCGGCCCCGACAACGACAACTGGATGACCCGCACGGAAACCGTTTTCCGGGGCATTATCGTCCGCTGTAAGGGCATCTGTGACCCGGCGCTGGATATAGCCGTCCGGGATCTGTACCAGGAGCGCAAGCAGAAGGACATCACCGATCCCGTCGTGTTCAGCTGGTACTTTTCCGCACGCACCGCAGGCGGGCAGGAGGTAGACGCACCGGTGACGCCGCAGCTGCGGGAGCTGGTGCAGCGGCTGGAAAACGCCTCCAGCAACGCCAAGGTGAGCTGTCTCATCCTCCGGGACGGCCAGCTGACTCTGGCGCTGCAGACAAGATATGTCTTTGCCGGCATCCCGCCGGAGCTGGATATGCGGGATATTGACGGCATCCGCAGGTGGTTCACGGCCTCTTTGACGGGCATGGGAGGGCTGATGGATATACTGCAGGAGAGTCCCGTCCTGACCGGCGCAGAAAAATAAGGAGAAAATTATGGAAAAGCAAAATATACACCAAACGGATGAGCAGCTGGCCCAGGAGCTGCGCAAAAGCAGGGGCGGCAAGCTGGGCGGTAAGCTCCTCTCCCTGGTAGGCGTGGTCATCGCTGTGGCGGGCATCGTTTTGGGCGGCAACATCGTGGCCATCGTCATTGGCGGTGTGCTCCTGGCCCTGGGACAGATGGCGCAGAGCAAGTCCAAAAGCAAGGCCAGCCAGCAGGCTTTCGCCGCCATTGCCCCGGGTGTCATAGCCAGCGTCTTTGAAAATGTGCTGATGGATCCCTCCCCCCGCTTGCTGCGCGCGGAGGACACAAACATTCCCCTGCCCCGCCACAGCCATTGCAGCGGCAGCGGATACATCCGGGGAACATATCGGGGTCTGACTACAGAAGCATGTACCGTCCGGCTGACGGAGGAAAACCAGGTGCAGCGGGAGGAGACCGGCCTGTGGGAGAAAAACGAGCAGGAGGTCTATACCGGTCAATGGATGCTGTGTGAGCTGGGCCGGGAATTTTCCACCTGGCTGACCATCTGGCCCCGGGAGGGGTTGGATAAGCTGCTCCGCTCCGGGACTATTCAAACGGAAAACGATGCGTTTAACAAACGCTTTAATCTGACCGGCGGCGACACGCAGGAGGCCCTTCGCATCCTGAATCCCAACCGGGTAGAGCGGCTCCTGCAGCTGGCGGAGAGCTCCTTCGGCAAATTCGCCGTCAATCTCAACGCTGATGGCAGACTCTATATCGCCGTCCACAGCGGCCGGGGCTTCTTTGACGCCGGCAAGGGCCGGGAGATGCCCGAGCAGCTGCGCCAGCGCTTCACCCAGGAGCTAAAGTGGTTCACGGACATGGTCGATGTGTTCCGTCCCATATAATAAGGAGGCGAAAAGTATGCCCACATGGCTTGCCGCAGTCATCATGCTGCTGGCCCTGGCCGGGATCGTTTCGGCCAGGAAATATCTTCGCAGCCGCCGATCCCTGCAGATCCTGTGTACCGTTTTCTGCATTTTTTTGGCCCTGGCCTGTGCCGTATACATCGGGCTGACGGTGCTGCTTGTAGATGCGGTGCGAAATCGTCCGCCCGGTCCGTAGGCAGCCCGCTGCGAGCAAATGAAAGAGCAAAACCTGCCGGCAGCTGAGGCTGCCGGCAGGTTTTATGCAATGCACCTATTGCCCCGGGTGCGATCCGTTCAACAGGCCAAATCCGGGAGATCATTTTATAGCGGTTACTTAATGCAGATGGTCTCGATCTCCACCAGTGCGCCCTTGGGCAGGGCACCTACCTCCACGGCGCTGCGGGCGGGATAGTTGCCCTCGGTGAAAAACTCGGCATACACGGCGTTCATGGCAGCAAAGTCAGCCATATTCTGCAGAAACACGGTGGTCTTAGCCACATGATCCATGGTTAAGCCTGCCGCCTCCACAACAGCCTTTACATTGGTCAGGGATTGGCGGGTCTGGGCGGTGATACCGCCCTCCACCAGGTTGCCGGTGGCAGGGTCAATGGGGATCTGGCCGGAGGTGACGATGAAGCTGCCGCAATCGATGGCCTGGGAATAGGGGCCGATGGCGGCAGGAGCATTGGCGGTGGCAATAATATTCTTTTTCATAATCTGTTCTCCTTTACTCGTCGATTTCGTAGCCGCTGGTTTGCAGCTTGTCATAGATTTCCTTAATATGCTGGGCATCGCGGGTCTCCAGGGACATGCTCACGATGCAGGAGCCAATATCAGTGCTGGTATTGCGCGCTCGTGGTGGATGTCCAGCACGTTAGCGCCGGTCTGGGAGATAATATTCAAAAAGCGGGTCAGCGCATGGGGCCGATCCGGCAGGACCGTGGAGAAGCTGACTGTGCGGCGCTCCTTGGCCAGACCCCGGGTGATGATGCGCTCCAGCATGGTCACATCCACGTTGCCGCCGGAGAGCAGTGCGCAGACCTTTTTCCCCTTTATATCTACTTTGCCATACATGGCGGCCGCGATACCCACGGCGCCGGCACCCTCCGCCACCAGCTTCTGCTTTTCCAGGATCGTAAGGATGGCACTTGCAATCTCGCCCTCCTTCACCGTGACTACATCGTCCACATACTGGCGCACCAGGTCAAAGGTCAGGTCGCCGGGGGTTTTGACCTGAATACCGTCGGCAATGGTGTGGACAGAGGGCAGGGTGAGAATCTTATTGGCGTGAATGGAATCCACCATGCTGGCGGCGCCTGCCGCCTGCACGCCGATGACCTTGCACCGGGGCATCAGGTGCTTGATGGCAAAAGCCACGCCGGCAATAAGCCCGCCGCCGCCGATAGGCACCAGAAAAATGTCGCAATCCGGGAGCTGCCGGTGCAGCTCCAGGGCAATGGTACCCTGGCCGGCCATGACACGATAGTCATTGAAGGGATGGATAAATGTGAGGCGTTTCTCGTCTCGCAGGCGGACAGCCTCCCTATAGGCGTCGTCGTACACACCGGGCACCAGCACCACATGGGCGCCGTAGCTGCGGGTGGCCTCGATCTTACTCAGGGGCGCCCCCTCCGGGATGCAGATGGTGGCCGGGATTCCCATATCCCGGGCGGCAAAGGCAACGCCCTGGGCATGATTTCCCGCAGAGCAGGCAATGACGCCCCGGGCCTTTTCCTCATCGGAAAGGGTGGCGATCTTGTAGTATGCACCCCGGAGCTTGAATGCGCCGGTTTTCTGCAGGCAATCCGCCTTCAGATAAAAATCGCAATCCGGGACAATGTCTTTCGTGGAGACTACGGGGGTATGGTTGATTACCGGGTCAAGGACACGCTGGGCATCCAGCAGCATTTCCATAGACAGCATGAGGCTTCCTCCCATCAAGAGTCCGCAATGTAGATACAAAGCTATATCAAATTGTCTATAGCAAGAGTACACCATGGGGCAAAATTTGTCAAGTGTGTACAGGGGAAAATCTCTCCTCACTTGCCCGCAGCCTCCCCGGGACGGCAGGCATATAAAAACAGAGATTCCGGCGTCCCAGGCTCTCAAAAAAATGTCATTGCGAGACCAGTCCGCAGACTGGTTGTGGCAATCCGTTCCTTATGTGCAGTTTTTTCTCTTTTTGCAGGATGCATATTCATAAAAAGTTACGGATTTCCACGTCGCTTTGCTCCTCGGAATGACAAGGATGGATTTTTCCGACAATAATAAAGAGGCCCCGGAAATCCTTCCGGAGCCTTTTTATCAATCAACGATATCGACCGAAACCTTCACGCCGGTGCGCTGGGCATAAGACCGCACGACCGTGCGGATCTCCTTGGCAATACGGCCCTGACGGCCGATCACCTTTCCCATATCCTCGGGTGCCACACGCAGCTCCAGCGTCAGATCCTCCGCCTCGCCAACCTCCGTCACGGTAACTTGCTCCGGATGGTCCACCAGGCTCCTGGCGATATAGAGCAGCAATTCCTTCATGGCCGTACCCTCAAATTAAAGGACGTCGACCTTCTTCAGCAGAGCGCGAACGGTGTCGGTGGGCTGTGCGCCGGTCTTGATCCACTCACGGGCGCGGTCAGCGTCAATGCTGATCTCGGCGGGGGACACGCAGGGATTGTAGGTGCCGATCTCCTCGATGAACCGGCCATCGCGGGGATAACGGGAATCGGCCACCACAACGCGGTAGTAAGGAGCCTTCTTGGCGCCCATTCTTCTCAATCTGATCTTAACCATGGTTACTTTCCTCCAAAAATAAAATGAATTTTTTATGGATAAATGCAGCAGCACTTATTTCTGTTTTCTGTAGCTGGCGAACATTCCTGCGGAATTTTCTGCCAAAAGGATTGCAGTCTGCGGGCGCGAGCTCTGCAGAGCTCTTTTGATCTTACTTTAGTCTCTTTTTCCTGCCGAAGCTGCGCATGCTGCCGCCGCCGAAGCCGCCGCCCATGCCGCCCATCAGGCTGCCCATGCCCCGCATTTTGCCCTTGGTCATAGCCTTGGTCATCTGCTGCATGGCCTCAAATGCCTTCAGCAGACGGTTTACATCCACCACCTCCAGGCCGCAGCCGGCAGCAATGCGCCGCTTGCGGGAAGCATTGAGGATCTGGGGATTTTCCCGCTCCTTCATCGTCATGGATTGAATGATGGCCTTGCTATGGGCCATCTGCTTTTCGTCGATCTGGCTGGCGTCGAAGCTCTTGCCCAGGCCGCCGGGAAGCATAGAGGCGATCTGGCTCAGGTCGCCCATTTTCTGCAGCTGCTCCAGCTGGTCCAGGTAATCCGAAAGGGTCAGACGGTTTTTCCGCAGCTTCTCCTCAAGCTTTTTGGCCTGCTTTTCGTCGTACTGCTGCTCGGCCTTCTCGATGAAGGTAAGCATGTCGCCCATGCCCAAAATGCGAGAGGCCATGCGCTCCGGATGAAACAGCTCGATCATGTCCAGCTTTTCCCCGGTGCCCACAAACTTGATGGGCTTGCCCGTGGCTGCCCGGATGGACAGGGCCGCACCGCCCCGGGCGTCGCCGTCCAGCTTGGTCAGCAGCACTCCATCAATACCCAGTGCCTCGTCAAAGGCGGTGGCGGCGTTAACGGCGTCCTGGCCGGTCATGGCATCCACTACCAGGAGGATTTCATGGGGATGGATATTTTCCTTGATACTCTTCAGCTCGTCCATGAGCTGCTCATCAATGTGCAGACGGCCTGCGGTATCCAGGAATACAATGTCATTTCCGTGGTCCGAGGCGTATTTCAGCGCCTCCCGGGCGATGTTCACCGGGTCGCCCTGGCCCATCTCAAAAACGGGAATGTCCAGCTGCTGGCCCACCACCTGCAGCTGCTTGATGGCGGCGGGACGGTACACGTCGCAGGCCACCAGCAGGGGCCGTTTGCCGTACTGGCGGCGCATGAGGCCCGCCAGCTTTGCGCAGTTAGTGGTTTTACCGGCGCCCTGGAGACCCACCATCATCACCACCGTAGGTCCCTTAGACGCGGTGGCAAGACGGGCGTTGCTGCCGCCCATGAGCTCGGTAAGCTCCTGGTTGACGATCTTGACGATCTGCTGGGCGGGGGTCAGGCTCTCCAGCACGTCGCTGCCCACGCAGCGGTCGGTGACCCTGGCGATAAAGTCCTTGACCACCTTGTAGCTGACGTCCGCCTCCAGCAGCGCCAGGCGCACCTCCCGCAGGCCGGCCTTGACGTCACTCTCCGTGAGCCGGCCCTTGCCCCGCAGGCGCTTAAAGGTTTCATTCAGTTTTTCACTTAGTCCCTCAAAGGCCATAGCTTTACTCCTTCAGTGCGGCGGCACAGGTGCGGATTTCCCCCGCCAAACGCTCCAGCTCCGGATTATCGTACTGTCGGTAGTTGAGCTTTTGAATCTCCGCTGCCGCAGCTTCAATGGCGTCGATCTTTTCCCGCAGGCGCATAAAGCGCTTGAGCAGGCCGGTCTTGTCCTCCAGCTCCTCCATGGCGGTCTCTGCCCGGACGATGGCGTCCCGGACGCCCTGGCGGCTGATACCGTAGTTCTCCGCAATCTCCGCCAGACTCAAATCCTCGTTATAGTACAGGTCAAAGAATTCTCTCTGCCGCTGGGTCAGGATCTCGCCGTAAAAATCAAGCAGCATGGTCATGCGGTAGGTCTGGTTTTTCACGGTTCGCCCTCCTCCTGTAAAGTAAATCAGCTTTACAACATTGCTAATGATACCCCATTTCCCCGAAAAAGTCAAGAGAAATTTGGGGGATAGCCGGGATTTTTTTGAGGGGGTGTGGGAATGTGGATGCCCCTGTTGCGGTGCCCAAAATTTCTGTGCTGCCTTACGACGGGCGCTTGAAATTTTGACCGCATTCACTCGCTCACCTCGTTTATTCTGCCACTGGCAGCGCTCGGTTCGTTCCCCACAGCCACCGTGCGCAATGGCAGGGCTTTGCATGGGGCGCGGTGGTTAACGAAGCGGCGGGGTGAGGGCACCCCGCCCTGCGCATTTATGAATGCCGATGCAGGCGGGCCGATGCAGGCATCGGCCCCTGCGGATACGCTGTGCGGAGCTTAGGCGGCGGGCAGCGAAACGGCAGAGATGCGATGGAGCATCCCTGCCGTTCTTTGCAACGCATATTATTCTTTTTGTTCCTGTTCGGCGGTGAATTCGTCCTTGGCCTGCTGAAGGATCTTTTTATCGTGCTTGGTCTTTACGGCGCTCTCATCGAACCGGGCCCAAAGGTCCGGCCGCCGGGCCATGGTGCGCTTGTAGCTCTCCTTTCGGCGCCAATCATCCACGCCGCCATGGTTGCCGCTGAGGAGGATGGCGGGCACCTTGCGCCCGTGCCACTCCTCCGGCCGGGAATACTGGGGATACTCCAAAAGGCCGTTCCAGTGGCTCTCATCGGTGTAGCAGCTCTCCTCGGGCAGCACCCCCTCCTCCATGCGGAACAGGCAATCCGCCACAGCCATGGCCGGGATCTCCCCGCCGGTGAGGACAAAGTCGCCCATGCTCAGCTCCTCATCCACACACTCGTCGATAAATCGCTGGTCCACCCCCTCATAGTGGCCGCAGACCAGGACGATGTTCTCGTGAGCTGCCTTCAGCTCCTTGGCTACCTCCTGGGTGAAGGTCCGGCCGCAGGGAGACAGGTAGATGGTGTGGGGCCGCTGCCCCACCTCCCGGCAGATATGCTCCCAGCAGCGGTACAGGGGATCCGCCTGCATCACCGCCCCCCGACCGCCGCCGTAGGGGTAGTCGTCCACCTGCATCTGCTTATTGGTAGTATATTCCCGGATCTGATGGGTATAGAGCCGGATATAGCCCCGGTCCCGGGCCCGGCCGATGATGGATTGGCCCATCATGGCCTCGATAGCATCGGGAAAGAGGGTCATAATATCAATTCTCATCGGTGGCCAATCCTTTCATCATGTGGATACGCATAACGCCGCCGTCCGGATCCACGGACGCAATGAACACCCCCGGCACCGCTGGGATGAGATACTCCCGGCCGCCCCGGACCTCGTAGACCTTGTGGGCGGGATAGTGCAGCACCCGGCGGATCCTTCCCAGCTCCTCTCCGGTGGCGTCATCCAATACCATAGCGCCCACCAGCTCGGCGTCAAAATACTCGCCCTCCGGGAGATGTGCATCCTCCCGCCGGATGGAGACCTCCCGGCCCTTCAGGGCCAGGGCGGCGTCCATATCCTCTACCCCGGGCAGAGTCAGAAGCACCGTGGACTTGTGGACCCGGCAGCTTTTCACCTGCACGGATTCCCCATTTATATAGAGCGTATCAAACTCTGCCACAAACTCCGGGGTGAAGCCCTCCGGGTTCAGCTTGACCTCGCCTTTGATGCCGTGGGCGTTGACGATATGGCCCACGGGGATATATACAGGACGCACAGCGCTCCCTCCTCGCTTTAAAATACCGATTCCATTATACCGAAACTTCCCCCATGAGGCAACACCGAATCCACGACTTTTTCGTCCCCCAGTCTGTAACATTTTTGTTTCCGTTTCGTTTTCGATCCTTCCATTTTTCCCCTGGCAAGGGTGCATAAATCCGCCCCTTTCCGGAAAAACTTGACACATCGTAAAAAAGGTGATATACTCCTGTCAAATTTAGTTTTGTTACAAGTGTTACATTTTGATTACAAATAAGCATCATTCCTTTAACTTTTCAAGGGATGTCTCCCAATAAAACTACCGAAAGGAGCCTCCGGCCCGGTCTGAAAAACCGGCGCAATGGAGGAAACACTGTATGATCCAAACGATTCTGAAACGCCTGGGCGCTCTGCGGGATGGGCCGCTCAAACGCCGGCGTCTGCTCACCTTCTTGGCCCCGCTGACGCTGCTGGGCCTGGTGATTTGCATCTGTATGGGTCCCGCTCCGGTAGACGGGGATGTGTACCTGCTCATTGACGATCAGGAAACCTATACCGTCACCGCAGACTCTGACCTGGACTACCAAAGCGAAGCGCTCTACACCGGCTCCAATAACGCCGGTGCCGCAGATGTGCAGCTCATCCTGCCCAAAGGGCAGGAAGTGCAGCTCGCCGCCGTGGAGGAGGGGACCTCCGCCGCCGCGAAAAGCTCCGTACCCGAGACAAAGCTGCTGTCCGCCTCTTTAAGCGGTTCCGCAGAGGATGACACCGTAGACACCGGTGTTGTCACCACCCGCCACGAGACTGTGGCCAATCTGCTGCGCCGCAGCCATGTGAAGGTGGCAGACGATGAGATGGTGGTGGTGGACCTCACCGCTGATACCCCCAGCATCACTGTATGCCGCCAGTACACTCGCCTGCGCAACGTGCAGGTGCAGACAGACTTTGCCGAGGAGCGGATTGCCGATCCTCTGATGGCAAAAGGCACGGAGGAGATCATCACCCCCGGTGTGCCCGGCACTGTGACCCAAACCTACATGGATGTTTTCGTCAAGGGTAAGCTGGAAAGGACCGAGTTTATCTCCACCACCGAGGACAATTCCGTCACCCAAGTGGTAGAATACGGTACGTTGGTGGATTCCGTGGCCGACGGTGACGAGCTGGTGTCCGTTTATCGCAACGACGACGGCAGCGGGTATCTGCTCTTTGCCTCCGGTGACACCATGACCTTCTCCTCCCAGGTGACGTGCAATGCCAGTGCCTACGCCATCCACGGCCGGACGGCTTCCGGCCGGCCCACTCAGTATGGCAACATTGCTGTGGATCCCTCCGTGTTCCCCTATGGCACACGGTTCTATATCTACACGGACGATGGGTATCTGACCTACGGCATGGCCACCGCCGCCGATTGCGGCACCAGTATCAAGGGCCATAAGCTGGACCTTTGGTTTGATGAATACGACCAGGCCTGCCGCTTCGGCCGCCGCAACTGCACCGTATTTGTGCTGAACTGAACTGCAAAAAGAGCTGCCCTTTCGGAGCGTATCCGGAAGGGCAGCTTTCTCATTCTCTTATCATCTCCGCCTGGGCAAAGAACGGCCGGACCGCCTGCTCATAGGCTGCGCAGGTGCGGGCCTTGCGGACGGCGCGCAGCAGCGGCTCCGTGTTCCGAAAGCTGCCGGCCAGGTAATTCCACAGCTCTCTCATCCGGTGCAGCACAGGCACATCGCCGGAGTAATCCCGGCGATAGGCGGTATAGATGGCATCGTGGAAGGCCTGCAGCTCGGCCACACTGGCCCTCTCTCCACCTCGGAGACGGCGCAGCAGGGACGGGTCCGCCTGGAGGCCCCGTCCAAACATCAAGGGCACGTTGGGAGCGGCAGACACATCCGCCGGGGTCAGCAGGTCGCCGTTATAGCACAGGGGCAGGCCGGTGTTCGCCTGCGCCCAGGCAAAGGCGTCCCGGTGGACTCTCCCCTTGTAAAACTCCGTTCGCACCCGGGGATGAATAATAAGCAGGGTGATGGGATAGTCGTTCAGCAGGGCCAGCAGAGCGGGCCACTGGTCGGGATCATCCCAGCCGATGCGTGTCTTGACGGAAATTTTCAGGTCCGGAAGGGCATCGAATATGCCGTCCAGAAGTGCTCGCAGGATGTCCCTTTCCCGCAGCAAGCCAGCCCCCTTATTTTTCGCCATTACCGTGCCGGAGGGGCAGCCCAGGTTCAGATTCACCTCGCTGTAGCCCCGGCTCTGGCACTCTTTAGCCGCCCAAACGAAGTATTCCGGCCGATTGGTAAGGATTTGCGGCACCACAAAAAGGTCCCGGTTATGCTCCGGGTCGATCTCCTGCAGCTCCTTGGTCTGAAACTCGAAATTGGCATTGGGCGAGAGAAAGGGCGTGTAGTAGCGATCCGCGCCGCCGAACAGCTCCGATTGCACCTGCCGCCAGCGCCAGCCGGTGAGGCCCTCCATGGGCGCGGCGTAATATTCCTGCATGGGCTTTCCCTCCTTTGGGCCATCTTACCATATTTGCAGGCGTCTTGCAATTCCCCGCCGGGTGTGGTAAAGTCAAGGCTGGAAAGTGAGGCTGTACTATGACACTGTTTGACTATTACCTGCAATATATGACCCAGATCTGCGAAGGCTCCCTAACCGCCCCGGAGGGCATCACACTTACGCAAACCGATGAAATGCATCGGGCTATGGAGCTGCAGCGGCAGATCGGCGCTATGGGCATCCCCGCCTTTGTGCGCGCCTGTGCCGCCGCAGCGGGAGACGAAGTCCCCCAGGCGGCTTACGACAGTTTCTCTATGGACGATGTGCTCTCCGCCGCCCGGGTCCTGGCCAGCCAGGCCCGGGAGGAGCAGGCGGAGGAGCCTGTACAGAAGGAGCCGGATCCGGACGCAGGCAAGCACGCCTTTGAGGTTTTTTTGGATTGTATCGCCTTGGATGACGGGCTGGTGCAGTACCTTATCCAGGTGCTGAAAAAGAGAGATTGGCAGGAATTTTACAAGCTGAGCCAAATCACCACCAAGCTGGATCTGGACCCTAACGAGTTCCTTTACTGGCTGGGGAACAAGGAGCAGTTCGCCCCCCCGGATGAGCAGGCCTGCGCCTCTATCATGGATGCGTGTCTGAACCGCCTGGCGGAGGAAAAGAGGCTGGATGTGCTGGCAGCCCTGCTCTCGGGGGATCAGAAAACCTTTGAGCTGTTCCGCTGTGAGGCCCCGGAGCTTATGCATTTACCGGAGGCTACCTTTGATTGGTATTGCCGGAACTACCTGGACAGGGACTATCCTCTGCGGATGATCCTGCGGCTGAACGGGGTGGAGTTTCCGGAAAAGCTGGAGTGAAGTGGACAAAAGCCCGTATTCTGCGGAATACGGGCTTTTTTCGCGGAAAGGGCTTGCATTTTCCGGTGGGTGTGATATACTGCCATCTGTCACACAAGTATGAAAAAGATGATTTTTGTGAGGTGAGGTCATGCCCCAGGGCAAGCATATATTGGGCCGCTCCCCTACCCGGCGGGTGTTTGGCACCGCCAAGGTGGGCGACCGGGGTCAGATCGTGATCCCCAAGGAGGCCCGGGATTTTTTTAATATCCACCCCGGAGACACGCTGCTGATTTTGGGCAGCGAGAGTCAGGGTCTGGTGGTCTCCCGTCCGGAGGTACTGGACCGGGTGGCTCAGGAAATTCTGCAAAACACGGAGGACAGCGAATCATGATGAACGAAATGTATCGGCAGTTGGGGGTCTCCCAGGCCGTTTATGAATTTGGCGAGGCGACTCTCGGTGATCTTACGGAGCGATTCCGGGAGATCGACGCAGTGGCGGAGTACAACCAGTGCAAGGTGCTTGCCGCTATGCAGAAAAACCGCGTCAACGCTACCCATTTTGCCGCCACCACCGGTTACGGCTATGACGATGAGGGACGGGATAATCTGGAGCGGGTCTATGCCGATTGCTTCCACACGGAGGCAGCCCTGGTGCGGCCCCAAATCACCTGCGGTACCCATGCCCTCACCGTGGCCCTCAGTGCCAATCTACGGCCCGGAGACGAGCTTTTAAGCCCTGTGGGCCGGCCCTACGACACACTGGAGGAGGTCATCGGTATCCGTCCCTCCCCCTGCTCCCTGGCGGAATACGGCGTGAGCTACCGGGAGGTGGAGCTGCTGCCTGACGGCACCTTTGACTATGAGGGCATCCGCCGGGCCATTACGGACAAAACCAAGCTCATCACCATCCAGCGCTCCAAGGGGTACGCTACAAGGCCCACCTTCTCCGTGGAGCAAATTGGGAAGCTGATCGCCTTCTGCAAGCAGTGCAAGCCCGGCGTGCTCTGCATGGTGGACAACTGCTACGGCGAATTTGTGGAGATGCAGGAGCCCTCAGACCTGGGAGCAGACATGATCGTTGGGAGCCTCATTAAGAATCCCGGGGGCGGCCTGGCCCCCATCGGCGGCTACATCTGCGGCACCAGGGAATGCGTGGACCGCTGCGCCTACCGTCTCAGTGCCCCGGGCCTTGGGCAGGAGGTAGGCGCAAATCTGGGGCTGATGCCCGCCTTTTACCAGGGGCTGTTTCTCTCGCCCACGGTGGTGGCCTCGGCGGTGAAGAGCGCCGTATTTGCCGCCGCCTGCTATGAAAAGCTGGGTTTCCGGGTGGTGCCCGGCTCCGCCGAGAGTCGACACGACATCATCCAGGCCGTGGAGCTGGGCAGCAAGGAAGCCATGGTGGCCTTCTGCAAGGGTATCCAGTCCGCCGCCGCCGTGGACAGCTATGTGACCCCGGAGCCTTGGGCTATGCCCGGCTATGAGAGCGAGGTCATTATGGCCGCCGGAGCCTTCGTGCAGGGCAGCTCCATTGAGCTTTCCGCCGATGGGCCCATCCGCCCCCCCTACGCGGTCTACTTCCAGGGCGGTCTCACCTGGTTTCACGGCAAGCTGGGCATTCTTTTGAGTATGCAAAAGCTGGCGGACGCCGGAATCATTAAACTATAAAATAATAAGGAGTATTTTCATCTATGTGGTTTTGGTTTTCTGTGATCGCGCTTCTGTTCTGGAGCGGATCGGATCTGTTTTCTAAAATCGGCTGTCGGGATGCAGACGACAAGTACGCCCACCTGAAAATGGTCATGGCTGTGGGCGTGGTCATGGGTCTGCACGCAGCCTATGAAATCTTTATCGGCGGGACGGAAATTAATTTCTCCATCATTCTCACCTATCTGCCGGTGTCGCTGCTGTATATTCTGTCTATGGCCCTGGGATATGTGGGGCTTCGGTACATTGAGCTGTCCATCTCGTCTCCCATTTGCAACTCCTCCGGTGCGATGGTGGCGGTGCTGAGCATCATCACCGGGTCTGCCCTGCTGGCCCCGGCCCAGTATGCAGCCATGGCCCTGGTGTGTGTGGGCGTTATCGGGCTGGGCATTGTGGAGGCCCGGGAGGACGACGAGCTGCGCCTGGCTCGCCAGGAGGCCGGCAACTATAAGTACGCCAAGTCCGTCCTGGCGCTGGTGCTGCCCATTCTCTACTGCGTGCTGGACGCCCTGGGCACCTTCGCCGACAGCAAGGTGCTGGAGACCCTGAACGAGGATAGCGCCAACTGCGCCTATGAGCTGACCTTCCTGGCGGCGGGTATTGCGTGCTTTGTGTATGTGGTGCTCATCCGCAGGCAGAAGCTGGTGCCTAAGCGGGAGGGGCCCAAGTACCTGGGCGCTCTGTGCGAGACCGCCGGCCAGTTCGCCTATATCTACGCCCTGGCGGACACGGAGCATGTGGCCCTGGCAGCCCCTATCATCTCCGCCTACTGCGTACTGTCCGTGGTGTGGAGCCGTATTTTCCTGAAGGAAAAGCTCTCCTGGAAGCACTATCTCATGATTGCCCTGGTGGTGGCAGGCATCATCATTTTGGGCATCTACGACGAATAAAACTCACTTAAAACAGGAAGGAGCCGTTCGATCGAACGGCTCCTTCCTGTTTTATTTTAAAATCCGTCAAACAAATTCACCTGGCTTGTGTCCGCCATGCCCGCAAAGGCCCCCAGGGCCTTCAGCTGTTCGATATGCGTCTTGGACAGCTTATTGCAGCACATGGAAAACTCCTCAATGGAGATAAAGGTCTTTCCCTTGCGCTTTTCCACCGTGTCCTGGGCGGCGGCCTCGCCCAACCCGTGGACGGAGATCAGCGGCGGCAGCAAACCGCCCTCGGTGATGGTGAACCTCGTTGCATCGCTGTGGTAAATATCGATGGTGTCGAAGTGGAAGCCCCGGAGATAAAACTCGTAGCACACCTCCAGGGTCACCATAAGGTTCTGCTCCACGGCGGTGGCGTCCTTGTTATTCTCGATCTCATGGATCTTTCGCTCCACGGCCTCCTTTCCGGCACAGCAGAACTCCGCGTCAAAGGCCTTGGCCCGGATGGAGAAGAAGGTGGCATAGAAGGCCAAGGGCTCATGGACCTTGAACCAGGCGATGCGGAAGGCCATCATCACATAGGCCACGGCGTGGGCCTTAGGGAAAAGATACCCGATCTTGGCCAGGGACTCGATGTACCACTCCGGCACGCCGTGCTCCTCCATGGCCTCCACCCAGCCCTCCTGGAAGCCGCCCTTTTTCACCTTGCCCTTTCGCACAGCCTCCATGATCTTGAAGCTCATTTTCGGTTCCAGGCCCATGGAGATGAGATAGAGCATGATGTCATCGCGGCAGCCCACGGTCTGCAGAACCGAGGCCGTGCCGCCCACAATCAGCTCCCGGGCGTTTCCAAGCCACACATCCGTGCCGTGAGAGAAGCCCGAAAGCCGCACCAGGGTGTTAAAATCCTTGGGCTGGGTATCTATGAGCATCTGCCGGGTAAACCGGGTATTGAACTCCGGGATGGCCACGGCACCGGTGGGACCAAGCAGCTCGTCATTTTCAAAGCCCAGCACCTTGGAGGAGGTGAAAATACTCATGGTATCCGGGTCGTCCAAGGGGATGGCTCGGGCATTGACCCCGGTGAGGTCCTCCAGCATGCGGATCATGGACGGGTCATCGTGACCCAGCATATCCAGCTTCAGGAGGTTATCCTCCATGCAGTGGTATTCAAAATGGGTGGTGACGGTCTCTGCGTCCTCGGCATCTGCCGGGTGCTGCACGGCGGTGAAATCCTCCACATCCATATCGTCCGGCACAACCACCAGGCCGCCGGGATGCTGGCCCGTGGTGCGCCGCACGCCCACGCAGCCCAGGGTCAGGCGATTCATCTCCGCATTGCCGGCAGTGATCTGCCGCTCCTCCAGGTACTTGCGCACAAAGCCGTAGGCAGTCTTTTCTGCCAGAGTGCCGATAGTCCCGGCTCGAAACACCTGTGTCTCGCCGAACATCTCCACCGCATGGCGATGGGCCCGGGCCTGGTATTCCCCGGAGAAGTTCAGGTCGATATCCGGCACCTTGCCGCCGCCGTAGCCCAGAAAGGTCTCAAAGGGGATGTCAAACCCGTCCTTCACCAGCTTTTCCCCGCACTCGGGGCAGCTTTTGTCCGGCATATCCGCACCGCAGCCATAGCTGCCGTCGGTAATGAACTCCGTGTGCTTGCACCGGGGGCAGCGGTAGTGGGGCGGCAGAGAGTTCACCTCCGTGATGCCCGCCATATAGGCAACCAGCGATGATCCCACAGACCCTCTCGAGCCCACCAGGTATCCGTTTTCCAGGCTCCGCTGCACCAGCTTCTGGGCCGACATATACACCACATCGTACTTGCCCAAGATGCCGCCCAGCTCCACATTCAGCCGATCCACAATCAGCTTCGGGGGATTCTCTCCGTATAGCTCGTGGCACTTGCTCCACACCATGTCGTGGAGCTCCTGCTCAGAGTTTTCCAGCCGAGGCGGGAAAAGCTGTCCCGGGGGCAGCAGCTCAATTTCCTCCACCAGGTCCGCGATCATCCGGGGATTCTTCACCACCACATCATAGGCGGTCTCCTCTCCCAGGTAGGAAAATTCCTCCAGCATCTCATCGGTGGTCTTAAAGTAAATGGGCAGGCTCTTGTCTGCGTCTGGGAATTTTTTGCTGGCCAGGAGCACATGGCGGTAAATTTCATCCTCCGGCTCCATAAAATGCACATCCCCGGTGGCACAGACGGGCTTATTAAGCTCCGCGCCCAGGCGGACAATGGTGCGGTTGAAGTCCCGCAGCTCCTCCTCATCCCGGGCCTCGCCGCTGCGCAGCATGAAGGCGTTGTTGCACAGGGGCTGGATCTCCAGATAGTCGTAAAAGGAGGCGATGCGCTTCAGCTCGTCCCAGTCCTTGTGGTCCACCACCGCCCGGAACAGCTCCCCGGCCTCGCAGGCGGATCCGATGATGAGCCCCTCCCGGTGGGCCGCCAGCTCCGTCTTGGGGATGATGGGAAAGCGCTTGAAATATTTCAGGTTGGAGGCCGACACCAGCTGATACAGGTGCTTGAGCCCCAGCTTGTTTTTAGCCAGAATAATAATGTGCTTGGGCCGGCGGTGGTTCTTATTGCCCAGGGGCCGCAGCTCCAGCATTTTGCCGTTGATCTCCTGCAGGCGATTGATGCCCAGCTCCCGGCGCATTTTCTCAAAAAACGGGATAAGCATATAACCCACCATGCCCGCATCATCCGAGGCACGGTGGTGGTTGAAGGACGGCAGGTCCAGATGCTCCGCCACTATATCCAGCTTAAATTTATTCAGCTCCGGCAGCAGGTTCTGGGCCAGAATCAGGGAGTCCACATAGGTGGGCGAAAAATCCAGCCCCACCCGGCGGCAGCCCTCCCGGATGAAGCCGATGTCAAACTCCGCATTGTGGGCCGCCAGAGGCCGCCCGTTTACAAACTGCAGGAATGCCTCCAGGGCCTCCTTGAGCTGGGGTGCGTCCTTGAGCATGGCGTCGGTGATGCCCGTAAGGCCGATTATTTCCGGTGTCAGGCGGCGGCCGGGATTTACAAAGGTTTGGAATCGGTCTGTAATCTCCCCGTTTTTCAGCACCACCGCGCCGATCTCCGTGATAGCCTCTTTCATCACCTGCAGGCCCGTGGTCTCGATGTCAAAGCAGACGATCTCGTCGTCAAAATCCTGGTCCGCCGGACCGTGAACCGCCACCCGATCGTCCAGATTGTTGATGAAATACCCTTCCACACCATAGAGAATTTTTATTTTTCCCTTGGCCGTGTGCCAGGCATCGGGAAATGCCTGCACCACGCCGTGGTCAGTGATGGCGATGGCCGGGTGGCCCCAGGCAATGGCCTCCTTAATCACCGCCGCCGGGTCCGTCAAGGCGTCCATGTTGGACATGCGGGTATGCAGGTGCAGCTCCACCCGCTTCTCCTTCGCCGTATCCTTCCGGCCCTCATGGCCGATCTTCATGATGCTTTGGGGATTGAGCTGCACGTCCTTTCCGTCCCGGGTCAGCTCCATAAAGCCCTGGACCCGCAGCCACATCCCCGGGGCGATGGCGCTTTGCAGGCCCCCCAGCTCCTTGGTCTGCATATATTTGCGGACAGTGACGGAGTTTTTGTAATCCGTCATGTCAAAGGTCAACACCCATACCCCGGGGCGCCGGGTCTCATGGCAATCGGCAAAAAACACCTTGCCCTCCACCACAACGCCGCCCATTTTGGGGTTCAGCCCCTCCATGGAGACGGGCTTGCCCTTGATGGGCTTGCCAAAGAGCACCTGCTCGGCACTCTTTTTTCCGGCGGCGGACACAAACCGCAGCCGCACCTGGCGGAATCCGTAATGCTCCTGCAGCAGCTGCTCCAGGGCCGCCACGGCGGCGTCGGACATGTTCTCCCGGCTCTCCACCTCCGCCTCCAGGGTGCGGCTCCCCCGATCCAGCTCGCCCGACACGATCTTGGCGTCCGCCAGCAGCGGCCGCAGGTCATGGGGCGGCAAAAAGCTCCCAAAAAAGTCTAAAAATCCAATCTTCTCCATACTTACAGCTTCTCGATCTCGTTCATCAGTGCATCCACCAACTTGTCCTCCGGAACCTTATACAGGATCTTGCCCCGGCGGAACACCAGGCCCTCGCCCTTTCCCCCGGCGATGCCCACATCGGCAGCGGCAGCCTCTCCGGGCCCATTGACTACGCAGCCCATTACCGCCACAGTGATATTCTTCTCGCAGCCCTCCAGCCGCCGCTCCACCTCCCGGGCAATGGGGATCATGTCGTACTTGGTTCGGCCGCAGGTGGGGCAGGAGATGAGGTTGGGTCCGAAGCGCCGCACTCCGGCGGCAGATAAAATCTGCTTGGCCGCACGCACCTCCTCCGCCGGGTCCGCCGTCAGGCTCACCCGGACGGTGTCGCCGATGCCCAGGCACAGAAGGCCCCCAATGCCCATGGCTGACTTCAGGATGCCCATGGTGGGGGTACCTGCCTCGGTGACGCCCAGGTGCAGGGGATAGTCCGTCCGCTGGCGGAGCAGCTGATAGGCCTGCATATTCACCGGCACATCCGAACATTTGACGGAGATGCAGATGTCGTCAAAATTACAGTCGTTCAAAAGACGCACATGGCCCAGGGCGCTCTCCACCAACGCCTCCGCCGTGACGCCGCCGTATTTGGCCAGCAGGTCCTTTTCCAAAGACCCGCCGTTGACGCCGATGCGGATGGGGATGCCCCGCTCCCGGCAGGCGTCCGCCACAGCCCGCACCCGGTCTTTTGACCCGATGTTCCCCGGGTTGATACGTATTTTATCCGCCCCCTGCTCTGCGCATAAAAGAGCCAGCTTATAGTCAAAATGGATGTCGCAAACCAGGGGAATGTGGATGCGGCGTTTAATTTCTCCCACGGCCCGGGCGGCATCCTGATCCGGCACGGCCACACGGATGATCTCACACCCGGCCTTCTCCAGGCGGAGGATCTGGCTCACCGTGGCCGTCACATCCTGAGTAGGCGTGTTGCACATGGACTGTATGCTCACGGGCGCGCCGCCGCCTACGGCCACGCTGCCCACCTGAATTTGCTTGCTCATATTCTCATACGCTCCTTTCTCCCTCATGAAAAGCGCCAGCCAAAAAAGCCTCGCAGAGTTCGCATCCGCAGATGCGAAAAATTTAAATCATTTTTCACCGCGACATGTGCGTGGGGAAAAATACCGCTCAGGCTGCCAGTGTGGAATTTTGAGCTAAGCTCAAAATTATGCGCGCAGCAGACTGCGATTCCTTTGGCAGAAAAAACGAAGTTTTTTCGCCAGTTATTGGAATATTTTCCACACATCCTGAAACGTCACCGCCAGCATCAGCAGCATCAGCAGCGCAAAGCCCGCAATGTGGACATAGCTCTCAAACTTCTGCGGGATGCGCTTGCGGATCACCAGCATGCACAGGGCGTTGATGACCAGGAAGAAGATTTTCCCCCCGTCCAGCGCCGGCAGGGGCAGCAGGTTCATCACCGCCAGGTTTACGGCGATCATGGCCGCCAGATACGCAATGTTCCGCACGGCTGCGGAGGCCGAGCTGCTGCTCTGCCCCACATCGGTAATAACGGAGACGATGCCCACCGGCCCGCTTATGTCCTTAACTCCGGCCTGACCCGTAACCAGCATCTGCAGCGACAGGCGCACCATGCGTACAAAGTCTATGGCGTTGGCAAAGCTGTAGCTGATCCGGTCGCCGATGCCGGCCTCCTTCACGGAAAAAGTTAGTCCATAGCCCGTGTAAGCATTGCCGTTTTTGTCGGTATACTCCCGCAGCTCCATGGGGACATTGGTAAGCTCTACCTTTTCGCCGTTTCGGAGCACCGTCAGGTCATGGCTGCCGCTCTGCTTCAAATTCAGCAGCAGGCTCACATCGCTGTAGACATAGATCCGCTCGCCGTCAATGGCGGTGACCTTGTCGCCGGCTAACAGTGTCCCCTCCAAGGGACAGCCCTGGGCAAAGTCGGCGATCACCGGGGTGACAAATGCCTTTGCCCCGCCATACAGGCACAGGATGATCAGCAGGCCCGTCAGGAAATTCATCGCCGCCCCGGCGGCAAAGATCAGCAGCTTCGCCCAAAAGCCCTGGTTTTCCAAGGCCCGGGGATCCTCGGATGTCTCGTCCTCCCCCTCCATGGCGCAGAATCCGCCGAAGGGCAAGCATCGCAGGGCATACAAGGTCTCCCCCTTTTGCTTTTTGAAAATGGCGGGGCCCATGCCGATAGAGAACTCATTCACCTTCACCCCACAGGCCTTTGCCGCCAGAAAATGCCCCAGCTCATGGACGGCGATAAGTACGCCGAACACCAGCAGCGCAACCAAAATATACAAAACAGTGGACATAGTCGCTCCCATCTGACGCCGCGGCGTCTTTTTTTATCGGGCAGCCTCCCGGCCCAACCGGTCTGCTTCCAGTATATCCCCAAGGCTCGGCTGATATTTCACCGCTACACGGGAAAGGGCCCGCTCCACCCGGCGGGCGATGTCGTTGAAGCCGATCTCACCCCGGAGGAACTGCGCCACGGCCACCTCGTTGGCTCCGTTCATAATGGCGCAGGCGGTGCCCCCGGCGGCAGCGCAATCCTTAGCAATGCGCAGGCAGGGGAACGCCTCCTCATCCGGGGCGCTGAAGGTCAGCGGCCCGCAGGAAAGCAGGTCCAGCGGTTTATCCGGGGTCGCGGCCCGGTAGGGATAGGTCAGGGCGTAGCGGATGGGCAGCTTCATATCCGGTGTGCCCAGCTGGGCGATCATGGCACCGTCCCGGTATTCCACCAGAGAGTGGATGATGCTCTGCCGGTGGATCACCGCATCCACCTGGGCCAAGGGCAGGCCGTACAGCCGCATGGCCTCGATGATCTCCAGGCCCTTGTTCATAAGGGTAGCGGAGTCGATGGTGATTTTTGACCCCATGCTCCAGTTAGGGTGCTTCAGGGCGTTCGCCGCCGTCATATGCTCCAGCTCTGCAAATGTCTTGCCGAAAAACGGCCCGCCGGAGCAGGTGAGCAGAAGCCGCTTCACCTCGCCCCGATCCCGGCAGCCCTGGAGGCTCTGAAAAATGGCCGAATGCTCCGAATCCACCGGCACGATCTCCGCACCGTATTTCTCCGCCTCCGCCATCACCAGCTCCCCGGCGCACACCAGTGTCTCCTTGTTGGCCAGGGCGATGCGCTTTTTCCTGCGGATGGCCGCAAGCGTCGGCTCCAGGCCCACACTGCCCATGACCGCCGTGACCACGGTGTCGCTGTCGGCCAGCTCTGCCGCCGCCAGGAGGCCCTCCATGCCGCTCATAACCTGTATATGCAGATCCGAAAGCCTTTCCCGCAGCTCCCGGGCGGCGTTTTCCTCAAACACGGCAGCAAGGCACGGACGAAACTGCCGTGCCTGCTGCTCCAACAGATCAATTTGTTTACCGGCGGTGAGAGCCGCCACCTTTAGTCCCAGCTCCCGGGCCACCTGCAGCGTTTGCCGGCCTATAGAACCGGTGCTGCCCAAAACAGAAATGCACTTGCTCATTTTATTCTCACATTCCAACAGCCGTTGCAATCATCCACACCACCGGAGCGGCGAAGATAACGCTGTCAAACCTGTCCAGCACGCCGCCGTGGCCCGGCAGCAGGCGGCCATAATCCTTGATGCCGCACTGGCGCTTGATAACAGAAAAGCTCAGATCGCCCAGCTGACCCATAAACGCGCCCACCAAGCCAATGACCATGCACCAGCCGATGGAAAGCGGCTGCAGCGTGACGAAAAAGAACACGATGCGAAAGACGATCATTCCCAGCGCACCGCCGACGAGTCCGCCCACGGCGCCCTCCACGGTCTTTTTGGGGCTGGCTTTGGATGCCAGCTTATGCTTGCCGCAGGCCATGCCCGTAAACAGGGCCGCCGAGTCGCTCATAAATGCGGCCACCAGGGGCATCAGCACCAATCCGCCGCCGTAGTTAAGCAGCCGCAGCCGCAGCAGGCAGCTCATGGCCAAGGGGATGGCCACGCCGCCCAGCAGCACTGCGCAGATATCCTGAAATGCCACGGCATTTTCCCGGCCGTACCACCGCACCGCCAGTAAAAACAGCAGTGCCGCCGCCGCACACAGCAGCCAGGGCGCAGCCGCCAGCACCGTGCCCTTGTATTCCTCCCTGCCAGCGTAGGTGGCAAACACCGTAAGCACGGCCAAAACGCCCGCCAAGACCCACAGCCGTTTCGTCTTTTCCGGGCCGCTCACCGCCGCCAGCAGCTCGTGGGCGCCAATGACGCCCAATGCCGCCAGCAGCGCCGCCGCAGCCCAATGGGGCAACCAGCAAAGCACCAAAAGCAGCAATGGGATACCGATGACCGCCACTAATATTCTCTGTTTCATAGCTTCAGTTCCTTTTTTATTTCTCTTACTTGACTCCGCCAAAGCGGCGGTCCCGCTGCTGGAAGGCCACGATGGCCTCGTCCAGATCCCTTTCGCCGAAATCCGGCCACAGGGTATCGCAGAAGTAAAACTCCGAATACGCGCACTGCCACAGCAGGAAGTTACTTAGCCGCAGCTCTCCTCCGGGGCGGATGATAAGCTCCGGATCGGGGATCCCGGCGGAGTAGAGATGTCTTTCCAGGTTCTCCTCCGTCATCTCCTCCCCTGCGGCGGCACATTCCCGGGCCGCGTGGAGGATCTCATCCCGCCCGCCGTAGTTGATGCACAGGTTTGCCTGGAAGCCCTCCACCCGGTCCGCCACCTCATTGGCATTATGGGCCAGGGCCTGCAGCTCCGGGCTCAGGGCCGAGAGATCGCCGAAAAAGCGCAGCTTCATTTGATCCCGCTCCATGGTGTCAATGGCTTCCTGTATATACTTTTTCAGCAGGCCCATGAGGGTGCTTACCTCATCGGCGGGCCGCTTCCAGTTCTCCGTGGAGAAGGCGTAAATGGTCAGGTATTCCACGCCCAGGGCCTTGCAGTACAGGGCGATTTTGCGGAACGTCTCCGCGCCTACCTTATGTCCGGCAGTACGAGGAAGCCCGCGCTTCTTCGCCCAACGACCGTTGCCGTCCATAACGATAGCGATGTGGCGGGGAAGGCGGCTTTTATCCACCTGCCCCGCCTTATGAGAGACTTTTTTGGAAAACAGCCCCATCAGACAGACATCAGTTCCTTTTCCTTGATCTCCAGGAGCTTATCCAGCTCCTTGCAGTTGTCGTCGGTAATCTTCTGCAGGTCCTTTTCCGCCAGCTTCAGCTCATCCTCGGTGATCTCAGAGGCCTTCTGCATCTTCTTAAACCTATCCATGGCGTCCCGCCGGATGTTGCGCACGGCCACCTTGCCGTTTTCAGAATACTTGTGGATCTGCTTCACCAGCTCCTTGCGGCGCTCCTCGGTGAGCTGGGGGAAGGACAGGCGGATGCACTTGCCGTCGTTCTGGGGATTGATGCCCAGGTCGGACTCCAGAATGGCCTTTTCAATGGCCCGCAGCAAAGACCCGTCCCAGGGGGTGATGACCAGGGTCCGGGGATCCGGAGATGCCACACTGCCCACCTGCTGGATGGGCGTAGGGGTGCCGTAATAGTCCACGGAAATGCGATTGAGCACAGCGGCATTGGCCCGGCCCGCCCGCACGGCAGCGAAGTCATTCTTCACGGACTCGATGCTCTTCTTCATTTTTTCTTCGTAAACCTTGTATTCGTCTTTCAGCATGGGGTTAAGCCTCCTTTACGATCGTTCCGATTTTTTCTCCGCGCAGGGCGCGGATGATGTTGTAGGGATCCTTCAGGGCAAATACCAAAACAGGGATGTGATTATCCATAGACAGGCTGGTGGCGGTGCTATCCATCACGGACAGATGCTGCGCCAGCACATCGTCATAGGTAATAGAGTCGAATTTCTTTGCATTGGCAAACTTGGCCGGATCGCAGTTATAAACGCCGTCGATATTTTTGGCCAGCAGGATGACGTCCGCGCCGATCTCCGCCGCCCGCAGCACCGCCGCGGTATCCGTGGAGAAGAAGGGGCTGCCGATGCCGCAGCCGAAGATAACCACCCGTCCCTTTTCCAGATGCCGGATGGCCCGGGCCCGGATATAGGGCTCAGCTACCTCCTTAATTTCCAGGGCGGTCTGCACCCGCACATCCACGCCCTTCTGCTCCAACACGTCGGCCATAGCCATGCAGTTCATAGCCGTGGCCAGCATGCCCATGTGGTCAGCCCGGGTGCGCTCGATGTAGCCCTCGCCATTCTTTACGCCGCGCCAAAAGTTGCCGCCGCCGATAACGATGCCCACCTGAACACCCATCTCCACGCATTCCTTAATGACATCCGCCACCCGGCCCATAACGCCAAAGTCCAGGCCAAAGTGCTTTTCTCCCGCCAGGGCTTCCCCGCTGATTTTCAGCAGCACCCGTTTATATTTCGGCTCGTCCATACAAATCCTCCTGTTTTTATTCTCCACAGTATTTTACAATACTTCCCGCCTTTTGTAAATGAAATTTTCGCAAAAGGCGGCTCTTGTTTTTCTTCGCTCGATGGATATAATGAGATTATCAAAATCTGTCATTGCAGCCTGTCACTGCGGAATCAGTTTGCAAAAGCGGCAGCGGCAATCCGTTTTCTTAAAATGAAAAAGGTGAGAAATTCAAAAGATAAAAAGGAGAAAAACACCTCATGGAACTTCGCCATGTCCTGGGCAGCACCTATGTGGCTGTGGCCGCCACAGCCCTGCTGCCTATTTATAAATTAAATGACACCGATATTGTCCTGCTGGACACAGGCTATGCCAAGCTGGACCGCAGCGGCCTGACCCACCTGCTGGAGGACAACGGCTTCCATCTCAAGGGCATTCTCTGTTCCCACGCCCATTTTGACCACACGGGCAACGTTCGCTATCTCCAGCAGCGGTATGGCGCCATTGCCGCTGCGCAGATCATTGAGGCGGGCATCTCCGTGAATCCCGACGCCTACCGGGCCAACTACGTGGCCCTGACCTACGGCCGCAGCCGGGCTTATTTCCTGGAAGAATGCTTCACCGCCGATGTAATCATCTCCGCCGACGCCACGGAGCTGGATTTTTGCGGCGTGAAATTCGGCATCCTGCAGCTCCCCGGCCACAGCGCCGGCCACATCGGCATCATCACCCCGGACGGTGTAGCCTACCTTGGGGATTGTCTCATTAGCCGCTCGGAGATTGAGGGGGCCAAGCTCCCCACCTCCATGTTCATCGCCCGGGACTTAGAGAGCAAGCGCAGCCTTTATGCCCTCCATTGTCCCGCCTATATCGTGGCTCACAAGGAGGTGCTGACAGACATCACAGACCTCATCGGCGAGAACATACGCTTTCTTGAAAGCAAGGCCCAGGAGATGCTGGATTGCCTCCAGGACGGCATGACCTTCGATGAGTGGATCTATGCTTTCTGCAAAAGGGAAAACGTCCGCACCCACAACCTGCTGAAATTCAGCGTTGCAGAGCGGAATTTCTCCAACTTTGCCGATTGGATGGAGGACGAGGGCACCGTGGAGGTCCGGCTGGAATTCTGCGCCAAAAAATACTATCACAGGCAGGTGAAATAAAGCCGAGCACCACAGAGGCCCCTTCACAATAGCACAAGAAAAGACCGGCAGAAATCTGCCGGTCTTTTCTTGTATGGCGGACATCTGCCTATCCATGCTCCGTTATGGGCGGGATAAAGCTCTCAATGGCATAGCGCAGCTTAGGGTGACGGATGACGAAGTGGATGGCCGGCGCCTTGCCCTTGGACACCATGACCCACCGCCCCTGGTGGATCAGGATCTGCAGGTTGCGGAACGCCTGGCTTCCGCTCATCTCCCAGCTATAATTTGGATTCTGAGCGGCAAAGGCCTTCGTATCGTTCAAATGCGCCGTATATTCCTCTTGGCTGTACGGAATGTCGGCTTCGCAGAACACCCCCGACAGCTCCAGCACCGGCGGCTTCTCCCTGAATTCCTCCGGCGTAAAGGCCGGGCTCTCGTCCTCCACCGTTCCCTCTGCCAGGATGGCCATGATTCTTTGTCTCTGCGCCGCGGCGTACCTTTTTATTCTTTGCTTTTGTTCCGCATCAATGCCGTTCCGGGCCAAAATACGTTCCAGGAGGTCCTCACTGGCCGTATACAGCGGCAATGTGGAGAGAATGCTGCGGCGGTGCCCCGGCTTTCTGGTGTCGGCCAGCAGAAAAGTATTCCTCTCGCTTTCCCGGTCACTGCGATAGATGTCCATAAGGGGGTATGCGTTATCCAGCAGGGCCCGGGCCCGCATGGCGTAATGGTCCAGCTCCCGCTTGTTTTTGGTCAGGTAATACCGTCCCTCAGCGTGGCGCCCGGCGATGGCTTCGCCGCTGAGAGCCGCCGCTCCGGACACCTTCAGCAGGTGTAAAAAGGGGCCGCCGGGCGCGTTTTTCAGATAGTATGGGGAAATTTGCCCGGTCATGTACATGGGGATCCAGCTCTCCAGCCCCAGCATCATATCCTCAAAGGATCGGTCCAGGTTATGGATCTGGTTCAGGTGCAGGCCCTTTTTCAGCATCATGGCCATGCCGAACATCCACTTTTTGGGGAACTCCGGATCCTTGGCCATTTCGCCCATGGGCATATCGCTGTACATGGTCACCGGCTCCATGGACCGGCTGAGCACCGTGGCCTTGAGAAAGTCCAGCTCACTGTCCATCATCTCCCCCAGGCCGTAATAATAGCGGGTCGTGGGCAACTGGAAGGGCATAGAGGGCACCTTCAGCTCGTCAAAATGGATGGCCTTGATATACTCGTTCAAGTCGAACTCGTCCAGCTTGCTTAAAAAGTCGGTGATGTCGCCCTCGCTGCGGGCAGGCTGCTCCTGCATCAGCCAACTGCACAGGCGCGTATAGCGAAAGGAGAGGTCTGCTATATCCTCCGCCGGGCAGGCCAGCAGCTCCGCCAGGGCCTCCAGCTCCCGGGGCGAAACGACCTCCCGGGCCACAAAGGAGGCCACGGCCCCGGCAAACTGCCGGGAGTCGGCAGGCCGCCGGCTCCCGTTGCGAATACGGAAGATGGTGGACGGATCATAATTGGTGTACTGGCACAGCCGGGTAAGGTTGATGCCCATGGCCGCCACCAGGGTGTTGAAATTGCGGCGTAGCTGCTCCTTGTCCGTGGCTACAAAGTCCTCGCAGGCAGCAAATGCCGCCCGCACAGCGTCGGCGGTAAGGTCCCCATAGCCTCTTTGCTCGGCAATCTCCCCCAGGGCGCGGCACAGGCCCTCAAAGGCCGGAGTACCCAGCTCCGGGACCCGTTCTCCGTTTTTATATCGGCTGAAGGAGGCGGCAGATATGCCGGCCAGGGCGCACAGCTCCTTTCCTGTGCAGGAGAGCCGGCAGAGGTATTCACTTAATTGCTGGCAGAATTTCATGGCTTTTCTCCGGATAGTTTTGTTTTTAGTCATTATACAGGAAGCGCAGCCAAAAGGAAAGTGCTTCATGGCGCATAATTCCAAAAGTGTCAATTGACACTTCGGGAAACGCCCTGTAGTCCGCCTTGCTCTATGCTATAATTGCAAATAATAACATGTGTGGGAAAGGAAGAAAGGAATGGAAAAAGCTGGAAAAGCAAAATTTCTGTTTGTCCCCCGGCTGTTCCTGTGCACAGCACTGCTGGCTGTTGCACTGTGCGGGTGCTCCGCCTCCCCCGGCGAGGCCAAGAAGCCGGACCCGGACAGCGGGCAAAGCACAGCTACCCAGGCAGAGCCGGTAAATCTGGAACAGGCGCTTCTCAAGGAGCGCGGCAAGCCGTATGACCAATCGGACTACACAAAATTTCTCGGCGGCGAGGGCATTATAAACGAATACGCCGAATTCGATTGTAATCTGGATCACGGCTACAGTAAAACCGTCAACGATCTCGTGGTGGCTGACGGGAAGCTGTATCAGGCAAATTTCAACTCTGTTTTGGCAAACGGCAAGAACATACAGGAGGTCGGCACCCTGCCCGGAAAAAACATCCGATACTGGCGTCTGACCCATGACGGTGAAATGGGCGAGATCTACTTAAATGACGGCTCCGGCTATAAGGTCAGCAGCCCGCCGTTTGCGGCCTCACCGATGGATAAGGCACAGTATCCGCTGTTCCGAAGTGTTTACCGCTATGCTTCCGACGGAAAGACGCTGGAGGATCATACGGCAGAATACTTAAATGCCGATAAGGTCTACTCCGGCGATCCGATGATCGCCGTTGCCGGCGGTAAAGTCAGCCTGCTTTTTTCGGGCAAATATCTTGATAAGGGTACGACCGGCTGGAATTGGTATCGGGACATGGATCGGCGGGAGTACATTGCCTTTGATTTGGAGCTGTCCGAGCTTGCCGGTGAAACACCGATCCGGCTGTTTAATCGGAACATTCTGATGACCAATTGTGCCTTTTATGAGATCGTGTATGCCTCGGAGCCTTTGGACGACAGCGATGCAAAAGCGCAGCTTGCGCCGGACGGTTCGGCGTCTCCCTACTATCCTGCTGCGCAGCATCTCAACTGCAATGTAAAGCTAAGAAAGCTTGAGCTGCTCACCGCTTTTTACGGTGATGTCCGCAACATCAGCACAAGCCATGTAATCACCGAGGACTATTCGATGCTCCCCATTGCCGAGGTGCTTACAGACGGATACGGTGCGTATCAAAAATACGATCCCTGCCGTTTCTATTGGGACTATGATCAGAAATAAGGAAAAGGAGAGAAACACGATGCATGCAAAACGAATCACGGCACTTGCGCTGGCCTTGGTCATGACCTTGCTTCTTGCCGCCTGCGGCAGCAAAACCGTTGTGAACGATGACGGCACAAAAACCGAACAAACAGAACGCGGAGTCAAGGTGACGCAAACGGCTGCAAAAGCCGTGCAGACCGAAAAATACGAAACCGCCGATTTCAGCATGACCATCCCCAAGGGCTGGACGGTAACGACCGGCGGCACCAACATCTACCACAGCATCCGGGTATACGACCCAGCTGAGCCGCTGAACCAGATGTTTGTACTGCTGAAGGCAGACGTCCTGCTCCATAGTCAGGCGGGCAAAGAAGCATGGCAGCAGAACTACAGCATGGGGAATACCCAAGCGGCCCTTTTCACCAAGGCCGCTGTGCTTGATAACCCGTCTACAGAGGGCTTTTTCAAAATATTCTCACAGTATACGGCATTTGCATCGGAGGTGGAGCCTGCTTATTCGGGATATGCCTTCCCCCGGTTTGATAATTTTACGGTATCCGACCGCTATCCCTCTGCCAGCCCATTGAAATCCTCCGCCCTGGGCGATGAGCAGCTCCGCGCGACATTCACGGATAACGGCAAAGAGGGCGAGGGCCTATTTGCCGCCAGTGTGGTGGACTTTGGCAGCTTTGCCATCTCCAACGGCAATGTGGTAGGCTATCAGCTCCAGGCGGTGGACGGCGGCTACTATATGGCTTACAACATCGTTGCTGTTACCGCCGCAAAGGACACCTTTATCGAGTGGGAAGCTGTGCTGACCGATTGCTTCAAAACCCTGCAGTATTCCGACAGCTTTGTCAGTGCCACCAATCAGGCAAGTAATGAAAAGGTTGCCCTTGCTCAGCAGATCAGCCAGAACTTCAATGCGACCATGGACGGGTTTATGTCCTCCTGGGAAAGCCGCAACAGAAGTCAGGACATTATGAGCCAGAAGCAGAGCGACGCCACCCTCGGCTACGAGCGCGTTTACGATACCGAGACCGGCGAAATTTACAAGGCTACGAACGGTTTTACCGATGTGTATGACGGTAAGCGGTACAAGGCAGTGACCGACGACAATATGTATGCCGAGCCTGTCAGCGGGTATATTGAAAAGCAATCCTGAAGAAGGCCGGAGAACTGTCCAGCCTGCGGTGCTGATGTTAAACAAAACAGTGTTTTCTGCTCCGAATGCGGAGAAAAACTGTAAGAAAGGAAATTAAGACTATGAAGAATAAAGCGTTTAAGACAAAGCTGCTGACAGCACTGCTCACGCTGTGCATGGTGTTGTCGCTGGCACCGATATCGGCATTTGCGGTGGATTCGACAGTCAGCAATGAAACGGAACTGACGGCGGCACTTGAAAATGCGGACTGCGCGGAGATCAAATTAGGCGGAAGCATTGAGACCACTTGGGAACTTGATGTGGGGCGCACTGTAACTCTTGATCTTAATGGATATACCCTGAGTTGCAGCGGGACAGATGAGGATATAATTCGGGTGCGCAGCAGCGGAAGCCTGACAATAAAGGATAGCAGCACCGGCGGCAAGATCGACGGGCAGAACAAAAACTGCGGAATTGAAGTCAAAGGCGGTACGCTGACCCTGGAGAGCGGCAGCATCGTGAACTGCACGGATGCCGACGGCGACGGCGGTGCAGTGGATGTTTCCAACACTGGTGTGACGGAAACACAGGTCAAGTATGGTAAGTTCATTATGAACGGCGGTGCCATCATGGACTGCAAAGCCGGCGATGACGGCGGTGCGGTGGACATTGGCAGCGGCTGCACTTTCATTATGAACGGCGGCACCATCAGTAGTTGCAGAGCCGACGACGACGGCGGCGCAGTATTTATTAAGCAGAGCGGCTCTTTTGAGCTGAACGGCGGTGTCATTCAAAATTGCTCTGCCGGTGCCAACGGCGGTGCGGTAAATATTTATCAAGATGGCCGCTTCACCATGACCGGCGGTACTATAAAAAGCTGCAAGGTAGACCTGGGCGGTCTTGGCATGGCGGTGTACGGCAGCAACGACAAGGCCGTGGTCACCATGACCGGCGGCACCTTTGAAGACTGCGGTGCATACCCTTATTCCTTTGATGAATTTACCGTAACCTTTGACTCTGACGGCGGAAGTGCTGTGACAGCACAGAAGGTGTTGAATTCTCCGGCCATTAAGCCCGCCGATCCGACAAAGAACGGGTACCTTTTTGCCGGCTGGTATTTAGGCGATACGCAGTACACCTTTGATACCAAGATCACCACTGACATTACCCTGAAAGCCCATTGGACACCCACATCAGCGTCGACTGCCATCACTGCGGCAACGATCCAGGATGTGAACTTCAACTATCAGCCCGGTGATGCGCCCCGGGCCACGGCTGCCGTAGCCGCCGCCGATCAGGGCAAGTACCGGATTGCAGATGAATACTGGCAGGAGTTAAATGAAAACGATGTGGCCGTGGCTGTATGGCATTCCGACGGCGGGGCATACAGCACCTTGCCGACCATTACAGCGTTTGAAAGCGGGAAAAAATATGTATATTCCATTCTGCTGATGCCGGAAAGGGGTTATGACTTCGGCAGAGAGGTCGCCGCTACGGTGAACGGAAGCACGGTGACAGCGGTTCCCGGCACAGACGGATACCTGAGTCTCCCCAATGTTAAAACGATGATACCGACCGAGTCGGACAATCCAGCGGCAATTGACTTGATTGAGATAAACGATGTCACCGTCAGCTTTAAGAACGGAGATAAGCCGGTATTCACGGGATCGGTATCTGAAAACGCAGCTTACGCATTCAGATGTGAGTGGTGGAGCCTGGACAGCGACACAGGTATTCTTTCTACGGAGCCGGAATGGGGAGGCGATATTTATAAAAACAAAATCACCGCTTTTGAAGCCGGAAAGGCCTATCATTACGGTGTATATGTGACTGCCTATACCGCTGACATCTCCCCCGATGCCACGCTGAAAATCAACGGTCAGGAAGTAAACTACACTCGCATAGGCGATGACGGCGACACGCAGAGCTTTTGGGTCGAAACGGAGCTGACGATGATACCCACGGCAGATTCTCATACCCATAGTTATGGTACGGCTTGGAAGTATGATGACACCAACCACTGGCATGAGTGCCAGTGCGGCGACAAGGCCGACACGGCAGCGCACACCTTCAAGTGGGTTACCGACAAGGAAGCCGCCGCAACCGAGAAGGGCTCTAAGCATGAGGAATGTACCGTCTGCGGTTATAAGAAAGCGGCCGTTGAAATTCCCGCGACCGGTTCCGGAAGCGGCTCGGCCAGTCAGCCCACGAAGCCCGGCAGCACCGGCTCTCCCCAGACCGGTGACAGCAGCTCCGTTTTGTGGCTGGCGATTCTGTGCATCAGCGGCGGTGTCCTGACTGTGCTTGGCATTGCAAGCAGGAAGAAAAGTAAAAATGCCTTGAAATAAGGCTTTTATAAAGGAGGAACTCTTATGGATAACCAAAACAAAAGCACAAGGAGGAAAATCAATATGAAACTGAAAAGGGTGCTTTTGATGCTGCTGGTGACGGTGTTGAGCGTTTCCGGCATCGTGACTGCGAATGCCGTCACGGTCAAGGACGACGGAAAATATACGCTGATACTCACCTGCGGCCTTAACGGTATGGACGGCAAGGTCGACGGCGATTATGCAAAAATGATAAAGTTTGATGCTGCCGACGGGGACACAACGGTAAGCTTATCCGAATTGACTGCGGGCGTTCTTCCGTTCAACGGCAGCACCAAATTCGCCTATTGGGCAACGGATTGGACGGGCGAAACAAAAGTCGCAGAGGATATACCTTTGTCGGATTTCAATTCGGAGGGTACATTTTGGGTAAACGACGGTGAGGTGGCATACACCAACGGTCTTACGATTTATGCGACCTTCTCCGAAGAAGTGCTAAAGGGAACAGGCACATATTACCTGACGCTTGACGGTCTCGGCGGCGAAGTAAACGGTAAGTATGAAATGACCCTGACAAGCAGCTCGGGCGAGTATAAGACGGTTGATTTAACCAAATACACCCCCGTAAGAGACGGCTATACCTTTGTCGGTTGGGACTTGGACGGCAAGTATGTAACCTCCGTGCCGGCGGATTGCTTCAAAGAAAAGGATGCTGTGACGGTTCTCGCAACCTATACCAAAAACACCTTTGACAACGACGGTATCGTAGTAACTCTCAATGCTAACGGCGGACAGCTCAACGGTAAGGAGTCTAACACATACGACTATGTAGGCGGCAGAGACTCCGGCGCATCCATGTCGCTTTTGCCCTATGTTCCCGTAAGAGAGGGGTATACCTTTAACGGCTGGAACACCAAAAGCGACGGCAGCGGTACTATGGAGAAGTATATTTTTTGGAGAATTTGGGACAATAACGAGGAGACCAATAAGAAATTTGATAAGGATACCTTGATTACGGAAGGCAACGGTTATGTGCGGTATAAAAATGTGACCTTGTACGCCTCCTGGACGAAAGCCTCCGGAGAGCCGGAAAATCCCGGTAAGGACACGGTGAAGGAACTCCAAAGCACGGGGGAGACAAAGGCAAAAATCGAATTTGCAACAGAGGTCAGCAAGGATTACAAGCTGGATATCAAGTCCATCGAGGTCAAGAAGGAATTGGCAGATAAGAATGTGAAATTCGTTGCGGACATCAATGTGCTGGACGGAAACAACAATGTTGTGAAGATCAGCAACACCAAAATGAAGATCAGAATTGCTCTGCCGGAAGATTTGAAGGGGTATGACAAATACGAAGTCGTTTACATTGTAAATGATGAGATTAAAGAGACCTTGCCTGCTGCGGTAGAAAGCGGTTATATTGTATTTGAGACAAACCATTTGAGTCAGTACGGAATCATTGGGACAAACACCGGCAGCGGAGCAACTCCTCAGACCGGTGACAGCAGCCTCATCGGTTGGCTGGCTGCCCTGCTCGTCAGCGGCAGCGCCGCAGCCTGGATCACCCTCACCGGTAAAAAGGCCAAAAAGCGCAGCTGAGCGGGTGCAGAGCTTTCCTATCCCATGCGGATGAATTTACACACTTCAGCAAACCCCGGTGCGGCCACAGGTGCCGCACCGGGGTACAAAAGCTTATCAAGCCCAAAAATGCAAACCGCCCAGGGTCTCTCCTTTAGCGAATACCCCGGGCGGTTATTTCTTTATTCTGTCGGCTTTTTCCTGCCCAAATTGCGCAGGAAGCCTGTGGCCTGCTTCAGGCCATCCTGGGCCGAGGACGCCACCTCTTCCCCGATATCCACCGCCAGGCGCTTGAAGGTCTCCACCAGAATTCGCCGGGTCTTTTCATCCGCCCCGGCGTATTCCTTCACCAGAGCCACCGCGCCGCTCAGGCCCATCTCCTGCACATCATCCAGTGTGCGGGCCTTGCCGCCCATGCTGAGGATCTCAAAAAATGCGTCTGTAAAATCCTTCCTCTCCTGGGGCGTCATAGACCCGATCCAATCCCGCAGCACGTCGTCGGATCGGCGGCCCATGGTCGATCGTTCCTCCAGATGGATAAAGCGGTTGCGCTCCGTACACCAGGACAGCGCCTCGTGCTGCATGATAGACTTCGCCGTGCTGGCAATGACCGTATAGTCCTCGCAATGCTCCAGCAGCACCCCCACGATAGACGATTCCGGGATGAATGTGTGCATCTTGTCTCTTAGGAGTACATATTCCGGCCGCTCCGTCATGCTGCGGTTGAAGCCGGGTCCGTCGTTATTATACACCGCCAGCAATCGGCCGTAATTCTTGTGGGGCAGGTGCAGGCCCGCCCAGGCCGCCAGGTTGCCGCCCTTGGAGTGTCCGCCGATGCGCACCTTATGGAACCTGCACAACCTCATGATCTCAGCCGTATATTCTGCCGCCCGCACCTGGGCCGGAACAGACTCCAGGTAGCTCATGTTGAAGTCCTCCTTCCAGCCCACCAGGGAGGTATCCGTCCCCCGAAAGGCCACGAATACGGACTTATCCGGCAGCAGGAAGGTCACCGCTGCAAACTGCGTCTCCTGGTCGCTGCGGTCCTCAAAGGCGAACATCCGCGTCCCGGCAAAGCGCTCGGTCTGCGCCGCCTGCTGCGCCACGGGTATGTAGCTCAGCTGGGACAGGCCCAACTGCTCGTCCTCCTGCGTGAGCTTTTGGCAGATGTCGCGCAGGGAGACCGCCTCCCGGGGATTCCGGGTCAGCAGCTCCGGGAACCGACGGAAATTGATATAGGAAATGATGCACAATACCAGATTGTCCACCTCATTGAATGGGTCCACGGAAAAGGGAATATCCCCCCGCCAGGTGAGATAATCGGCCACTGTAGTGGTATATTTCATGGTTTTCTCCTCTTGGAACACAAGTGTGTCTTAAAATCCTGCGGCAAAAAAGCCTCGCAGAGTTCGCGTCCGCAGACGCGAAAAATTCAGATCATTTTTCCCCGCGACATGTGCGTGGGGAAAAATACCTCTCAGGCTGCCAGTGTGGAATTTTGCCGCTTGCGGCAAAATTATGCGCGCAGCAGGCTGCAAGCCTTTTGGCAGAAAAAACGAAGTTTTTTCGCCAGGTCTAAAAAAGGGGGAGGCGCATAGCGTCTCCCCTTTTTTCGGTCATCGGATTAGTCCTCGTCGTTGTAGTCATCCTCAGCCCGGGCCAAATCGCTGAGGTCAAACTCCAGCTTTTCGCCGCAGTTGGGGCAGCGGATCTCGCCACTGTCCAGGGTATCCTCGTCAAAGACGATCTCCTCCTGGCAGACCGGGCAGGTGGTCTCAAAGTATTCGGCGTCGTCATCCAGTTCCTCGTCGTCATCGTCCATCTCGTAAAGAGCTTCCTCCACCTCGGACAAATCATCGCTGACGGCGTCCAGGCCGTCCTCCAGATCCACCAGGTTGTCATCGATGTCCTCAAAGCGGATGCTCATCTCGTCCAGCACATCAATGATGGCGGCGATGAGCTTTCCCTCCTTGGTTTCCGTGTCCAGCGCCAGGCCCTCGGCCAAGCCCTTGAGATACGCGACCTTCTCAGAAATTTCCATATTACGCTCCTTTCCGAATCGCTGTAAATTCTTGCTTACTTTGCCCGGGACAGGTACTCACCGGTACGGGTGTCGATGGTGATCTTGTCGCCGATGTTGATAAACAGAGGCACCTTCACCTCAGCGCCGGTCTCCACGGTGGCGGGCTTGAGGGTGTTGGTGGCGGTGTTTCCGGCCAGGCCCGGCTCGGTTTCAGTGACCTCCAGGTCCATGAAGTTGGGGCACTCCAGGCCGAAGACGTTGCCCTTGTAGCTAAGGACCTTGCACACGGTGTTCTCCGTGATGAAGCGGAAGGCGTCGCCCAGCAGGTCCTTGCCCAGGGGAATCATGTCATAGGTCTCCTGGTCCATGAAATAATACAGGTCGCCATCGTTATAGCTGTAAGCCATGTCCTTGCGCTCCACAAAAGCTTCCTCAAATTTTGCGGTGGGGTTGAAGGAAGTCTCAGTGACGGCACCGGTGACGATGTTCTTCATCTTAGTGCGGACGAAAGCAGCACCCTTGCCGGGCTTCACATGCTGGAATTCCACCACCTGCATGATCTTGCCGTCCATCTCGAAAGTCTTACCGTTTCTGAAATCACCTGCGGTAATAGTTGCCATAATATGTTTCCTCCTATGTATGAGGAAATTTCTCTTTCATTTCCTCGGAATTATAATATGCGCCAAACAGGCCGTGTATATTCTATATGAAAACCCGGCATTTGGCAAGTGTTTTGTTGCATTTTTCCGGTCTTTTCCCGAAAAAGTACGCTCACAGGCACAAAAGCTCCTTGCCGGCCTCCGTCAGATCCCGGCATCCGCCCTCCTCCAGCACCAGCACATCCTCGATGCGCACGCCAAAGCGCCCGGGCAGATAGATCCCCGGCTCGGCGGAGATGACACTGCCCACAGGCAGGGGCTTGTCATTTCCCGGGGTAGCGTTGGGGCTTTCGTGGATCTCCGCCCCCACGCCGTGGCCGAAGGCATGGCCGAAGTATTCACCGTATCCCGCCCGCCGGATGACTTCTCGGGCGGCGCCGTCGATCTGCGCGCCGGTGGCTCCGGCCCTGGCAGCGGCAATGCCCGTCAACTGGGCCCGGAGAACCGTCTCATACACCCGCTTCATCTCCTCCGTAGGCCGGCCCACACACACGGTGCGGGTCATATCGGAGCAGTAGCCCTTATACACGCAGCCAAAGTCCATGGTCACGAACTCCCCGGTCTGTATCTTTCGCTCCGTGGGCACTGCGTGGGGCATAGACCCGTTTGGCCCGCTGGCCACGATTGGGTCAAAGGACATCCTCTCCGCCCCGAAATGCAGCATCAGATACTGCAGCCTGGCGGCGATCTCCTTTTCCGTCACGCCGGGGCGTATCTCCGCAAGGATCTGTCCAAGGGCCTTTTCCGCGATGCGCTGGGCCTGCTCCATCCGCTCCAGCTCCTCCGGATCCTTCTGTGCCCGCAGCTCCCGCAGGAAGGCCGAGGCCGGCACCAGCTCCGCCTGCAGCTTTTCGCTGTAGAGCCGGTGCTCCGTCACGGTCATGGTCTCGTCCTCAAAGCCGATGCGCCGGGCCCCGGTGAGAGCCAATGCCTCCCCCAGCCAGGCAACGTAACCCTTTTCCCGATCCGCCAGCCCGATGGCGGCATTCTCCACGGTATTTTCCGCCGCCTCAATATAGCGGCTGTCGGTGAAATAGAAATTTCCCTCAGTGGTCACCAGGGCCACGCCGTCTGTGCCGGTGGTGGCAAAGCCGCTGGCATAAAATCGGTTATACTCGCCGGTGAGCAGCACACCGTCCAGGCCCGCCGCCGGCAAAGCCAACGCGATTTTGTCAAAATGATTCATGCTTTCGCTTCCTTTCTACTCCGACACAGGGCCTTAAAGGGCCGCTGCAGGCCATGGAGTACATGGTTCCACGCCCCCCTGGGCCCGCCTGCCGGCTCCACCATTACGGCCCATGCGCCACTGCGATTGGCCCCCAAAACGTCGGTGAGGAGCTTGTCGCCCAGCATGGCCGTCTCCCCCGGTGTAACTCCGGCTTTTTCCATGGCCTGCCGGTAGCCCCGAGGCGATGGCTTTCCCGCATGGCCCACATAGTCGATGCCCAAATCCCGGCAAAACCGCTCCACCCGTGCAGGACTGCGGTTGTTGGACAGGATCATCACCCGGATGCCCGCCCGCTGCATTTCCGCCAGCCATGCTCTGAGCCGGTCATCCGGACGGGGCACATACTTGGGCGCCAGGGTATAGTCCAGATCGCACAGCAGCAGGCAGATCCCCCGCTCTGTCAGCATCTGCGGCGTCAAGTCCCCATAGTCCGTCAGCAGCAGATCCGGGATTAGAGAAAAGGACATAACCCATCGGCTCCTCTCATACAATGAATCGATATTAATTTTAGCATTTTCCGCAAGGTAATGCAAGGGGGTGGACACTTATGGAACTGTATTTGGCCACAGACAGCGGGCGGCTGCAGCAGGCCATGGCCTGCACTGCGCAGCTGGCCCATATGAGCTATCGCATTGGCCCCGATGGGACGCTTCTGGCCTCCCCCCTGCCGGATACACTCCGGGGCGGCCTGCTGATGCTGTCCGATGAGGGAGGAACCTATCCGGACGCGTCGGAGGGCCTGTGCCGCCAGCTGGTGCAGGAATGTCTGCGTCGGCGGTACGCCGGCGTAGTCCTGGATGCCATGCCGCCGGAGGGCTTCTGCCGGACATTGGATGAGCTGCTGGCCCGACAGGAGCGGCAGCTGTATCTGCCGGAGGCTGCGGCAGGCTATGCTCCCCACGGCACGGCGCTCCTCTGCACCGCCCTTGCCTCCGGCAGCCTGGAGGATCGGCTGGCCGCAGCCGCCGAAAAATGGGGGCCGGAGCGCCTGGCCCTGGATCTGCAGCGGATGATGCTTGACTATCCCCTCTCCGCCGGAGGAGAGGCCACCGCCCTGACGCCGCCCCGGCTGCATGCCCTGGCGGAAGGCCGGGCCACCTACTTCAGCCGTCCTCTCTGCGCCCGTTACTTTACCTATCGCACGGACAGCGGCTCCCGGTTTGTCCTCTTTGACGATGTGCAAACCCTCCGCATGAAGATGGACATGGCGGAGAAGCTGGGCATCCGCCAGGGATTTTTCATGCTCCCGGAGGTAGAGGACCTGGCCCAAAGCCTTCTTGGTCCATAAGCTCCCTTACATGCAAAAAGCAGCATCGGCCCTCGCTGCTGCAGGGCAATGCGTCGAAAAAGCCATGGTTTTCTCAACAAAGGACGGTTGTCTGCCGGGCGTATAAATTCCACGATTTCTCGCCTGACAGGTTTTTCTCTCATGTCATGTGCATATGGCATGTAAAAACAGCCTGTCGGCTTTGCCGCCTGCAGGCGGCAAACTCTGTGAGAGCTTTTTGACACGACTAAAGAAAACATGGTCCCGCAAAAGCGGAACCATGTTTTTAAATCGTTTTTGCCGAGAACAAAATCAATAGTATCTCTTGTTTCTGTTCTTGCGGGCAGCCTCGGACTTTTTGCGGCGCTTAACGCTGGGGCTCTCATAGCACTCGCGCTTACGCACCTCTGCCAGGACGCCGGCCTTTGCGCAGCTTCTCTTGAAACGCTTCAGGGCACTGTCCAGGCTCTCGCCTTCCTTGACATGTACTTCGGACATCTATTTTCCCTCCCTCCGATGCACCCGGCTTCATCCAGGGTGCTCTTTAAGAGCCATTAACATGACTAACGGCTGTATTATACCCATAATGAACAGGCTTGTCAAGGTTTTTCTGCACAAAAGGCAAAATTATGCAAAAAGTGGGCGGAAATGTTGAAAAGGGACGGCCTTTGCCGTCCCTTTTTGAAAACTGTCGAAAAAACCTCCGGGGTTTTTCCGACAAAAGGCTTGCAGTCTGCTGCGCGCATAATTTTGCCGCTTGCGGCAAAATTCCACACTGGCAGCTTGAGAGGTATTTTTCCCCACGCACATGTCGCGGTAAAAAATGATCTGATTTTTTTGCCGCCTACGGGCGGCAAACTCTGCGAGGCTTTTTTCACAAGCTAAAAAGGGACGGCCCAGACCGTCCCTTTTTAGGTCTTTCTTATTTCGTAGGCTTGACGATGAGGTTCACCAGCTTGTTTTTCACAAGAATGGTCTTCACAACGCTCATGTCCTCAGTGGCCTTCTTTACCTTGTCCAGCGCCATGGCAGCGGCGACTACCGCAGCCTCCTCGGAATCCGTGGGGACTACCACGGTGCCCTTGAGCTTGCCGTTTACCTGCACGGCCATCTCGGCGGTGGCGTCGATGGTCTTGCTCTCATCGTAGTCAGGCCAAGGCATCTGCATACACATCTTGCCGTATTTGGCAGCGTAGCCCATGAGCTCCCACATCTCCTCCACCATATGGGGGGCGAAGGGGCTCAGCAGCTTCAGCAGCGCCTCCAGGTCGCCCTTGGAAAGGCCCTTGGCATAGAAATCGTTGACCAGGGCCATAAGGGCGGCGATGGCGGTGTTCATCTTCAGCTCGTCAATATCGCCCGTGACCTTCTTGATGGTCTTATGGACGGCGGCCATGTTCTGCTGAGAAATCTCAGGATCGTCCGTGACCCTATCCATCAGATTCCAGCAGCGATCCAGAAAGCGCTTGCTTCCCTTAACAGCCTCATCGGACCAGGAGGCGGTCTTTTCAAAGTCACCGATGAACATGATATAAAGCCGCATGGTATCCGCGCCGTAGGCCTTAATAACATCATCGGGATTGACCACATTGCCCAGTGACTTGGACATCTTCACCGCCGGACGCTCGGCCTGGGCGCCGTATTTCTCCCGCAGGGCCTGCTTCTCCTCCTCGGTCTTGGCGTTACCCACATAGTGGGGGTTCTTACCCAGGATCATGCCGTGGCTGGTGCGCTTGGCATAGGGCTCCTTGGTGTGAACCACGCCGATGTCATAGAGGAACTTATGCCAGAAGCGGGAGTAGAGCAGGTGCAGCGTGGTATGCTCCATGCCTCCGTTATACCAATCCACGGGGCCCCAATACTCCTCGGCCTCCTTGCCCACCAGTTCGTTATCATTGTGGGGATCCATATAGCGCAGGAAGTACCAGCTGGAGCCGGCCCACTGGGGCATGGTGTCGGTCTCGCGCTTGGCGGGGCCGCCGCAGCAGGGGCAGGTTGTGTTGACCCAATCGGTCATCTTACTCAGGGGGCTTTCGCCGTCGTCGGTGGGCTCATAGCTCTCCACCTTGGGCAGCACCAGCGGCAGTTCGCTTTCCGGAATGGCCACCCAGCCGCACTTCTCGCAGTTGACCAGGGGGATGGGCTCACCCCAATAGCGCTGGCGGGAGAACACCCAGTCACGGAGCTTGAAATTCACCTTTTCCTTGCCCCAGCCCTGCTCCACGGCGTACTTCTTCATGGCGGGGATGGCCTCCTTCACGGTCATGCCGTTGAGGAAACCGGAGTTGACCATGATGGCCTTATCGTCCTTGGCCACGAAGGCTTCCTTGGTCACATCGCCGCCCTTGACCACCTCCACGATGGGCAGGCCGAACTTCTTGGCAAAGTCCCAGTCACGCTGGTCGTGGCCGGGCACGCCCATAACGATGCCGGTGCCGTAGCCCATGAGGACATAGTCGGACACGAACATGGGGAGCACGCCGCCGGTGACAGGGTTGATGACCTCCACCCCCTCCAGGCGGACGCCGGTCTTTTCCTTATTCAGCTCCCCGCGCTCAAAGTCAGACTTGCGGGCGGCGGCAGCCTGGTACTCCTCCACCTCGTCCCAGTTGGCGATTTTGTCCTTCCACTTCTTCAGCAGAGGATGCTCCGGAGAAATGACCATATAGGTCGTACCGAAAAGGGTATCGGCACGGGTGGTGTAGACGGTGACATCGTCGCCCATATTAGTCTTAAAGGTGACCTCCGTACCGGTAGAGCGACCGATCCAGTTCTTCTGCTGGATCTTCACGCGCTCGATGAAATCCAGATCGTCCAGGTCATCAATGAGACGGTCGGCATATTTGGTGATACGGAGCATCCACTGGCTCTTTTCCTTGCGGACCACCTCGCTGCCGCAGCGCTCGCACACGCCCTCCACCACTTCCTCGTTGGCCAGGACGCACTTGCAGCTGGTGCACCAGTTCACAGGCATGGTGGTCTTGTAGGCCAGGCCGTGCTTGAACATCTGCAGGAAGATCCACTGGGTCCACTTATAATACTTGGGGTCAGTGGTGTCTACACAGCGGTCCCAATCGAAGCCGTAGCCCAGCATTTTAAGCTGGCGGGTAAAGTTCTTGATGTTTTCCTGGGTGACCACAGCGGGATGGATATGGTTTTTGATGGCGAAGTTCTCCGTGGGCAGGCCAAAGGCGTCAAAGCCGATGGGGAACAGAACATTGTAGCCCTCCATGCGCTTTTTACGGGTAACCACGTCGATGGCGGTAAAGGGCCGGGGATGGCCCACATGGAGTCCCGCTGCGGAGGGATAAGGAAACTCGATAAGGCCGTAAAACTTTTTACGGGTCTTGTCGCCGGTAACGGCGCGATAGGGCTTGGTTTTTTCCCAATTGTCCTGCCATTTTTTCTCAATGGCCGCAAAATCGTACTGCATACTGTTTCTCCTTTATCTGAATATCTTTTTGCACATAATAAAGCAAAACGCCCCGGACCGCACAAATCGGTCAGGGGCGTGAGAAAACGCTATACCACCCTGATTCGGCTGCGGATCGCTCCGCCGCCCTCAGCAGCTCCCTCTGCAAGGAGCATCCTCTGTAACGGGAGGGCCCGTCCTGCCCTACCTCCCCCCAGGGACTCAGGCAGGCAACTCCGGGGCCAGTGCGGCAAGGCTCCCCCATCGGCTCGCACCGGCCGCCGACTCTCTTTGGGTGGAACTATCCCTGCCTTTTCCCCATCGCTGTCTTTTGCAGGATATTGCAAAACTTACAGACATTTTAGAATCATTTTGGGGATTTGTCAAGAGTTTGTTTTTTGGGGAAAAGCAATAACGGAAACAGAGCGGCAGGGACGGGAGTCTCGGATTGCCGCAGCCGGTTTGAACGCCGGCTGCGCAATGACGCAGAGCAAAATACGGTGCATAGCGGGCTGCTGGCCGCAGGATAGCTCGGGTAGGTATACAGGAGCTATTCACCCCCGCGAAAAGCCCCGCGGTGCGGGTAGGCAGGCTTGTTTTTCCGGTTTTATCATACCGGCTTATTCCTGGGATAAGCCCAGGCGGAGCGGTTGTGTAAAGAGTCTATAAATTCGTGGGGAACGGCGGAAATTTCAGCACCTTTTTCTCTTGCTTTTTTCCGTATTTTTCGGCACAATAGGGAACAATATCTTTATTTTAATTTAATTAGGAGGATAGCAAGGATGAAGCTGCTGCAGGATCGAATCCGCCGGGAAGGCCGTGTGCTGCCCGGCAATATTGTGAAGGTGGATGGATTTTTGAATCACCGGGTAGACACGGCGCTTTTGAGCCAGATTGCCGATGAGTTCGCCAAAATCTTTGACATCAAAGATATTACTGTGGTACTGACGGCGGAGGCCAGCGGCATCGCCCTGGCCACTATCTGCGCCCAGAAGTACGGTGTGCCTATGATCTTTGCCAAGAAAGCCAAGAGCGACAACATTGAGGGCGGCCTATATCAGAGCGAGATTTTCTCCTATACCTACAAAAAGAAGGTGACCCTGCTGGTGGCCCAGGATTGGCTCAAGCCCGAGGACAAGGTGCTCATCATCGATGACTTTATGGCCAAGGGCTGCGCCGTACACGGTCTCATTGACATCGTAGAAAAGGCCGGCGCCCAACTCAAGGGCATCGGCATCGCCGTGGAAAAGGGCTTTCAGCACGGCGGCGACGATCTGCGGGAAAAGGGCTACAACATCCACTCCCTGGCTATCATCGACAAGGCCGAGCCCGGCTGCTTCGAGTTCAGGGAGGATGCCCAATGAAGAAGGTTCTGATTCTGGATTTTGGCGGGCAGTATAATCTGCTGGTGGCCCGCCGGGTGCGCGAGTGCGGCGTTTACTGCGAGCTGAAGTCCTTTCGCATCTCCATGGATGAGGTGCGCTCCTTCCGGCCGGATGCGCTGATCTTCACCGGCGGCCCGGCCACGGTGTTTGAAGAAGGCGCACCTACGGTGGATCCGGCCCTGTTCTCCCTGGGCATCCCGGTGTTGGGCATCTGCTACGGCATGCAGCTGATGATGCATCTTTTGGGCGGCCAGTGCCGCAAGGCCATTACCCGGGAATACGGCAAGACCGAGCTGACCGTCAACACCTCCTCCCCCCTCTTTACCGGGGTGCCGGAAAAGGCTGTTTACTGGATGAGCCACGGGGTGGAGGTGGAATCTGCCGCCCCCGGCTTCACTGCCATTGCCCAGAGTGCCGGCTGCCGCCATGCGGCGGTGGAGTGCCCGGAAAAGAAGCTCTACGGCGTGCAGTTCCACCCGGAGGTGGTACACACGGAGTACGGCACCAAAATCCTGGAGAATTTCCTCTACGGTATCTGCGGCTTCAGCCGTGAGTGGACTATGGAGTCCTATGTGGAGACCGCCCTCCGGGAGTGCCGGGAAAAGATCGGTGACAAGCGTGTGCTGCTGGCCCTCTCCGGCGGCGTAGACAGCGCCGTGGCTGCCGCCCTGCTGCAAAAGGCCGTGGGCGACCGGCTCACCTGTATCTTTGTGGACCACGGTCTGCTGCGCCTGAACGAGGGAGACGAGGTCGAGCGGGTGATGAAGGGCGAATTCCATGTGGATGTCCGCCGGGTCAATGCCCAGGACCTGTTCCTTAACAAGCTGGCCGGGGTCACGGAGCCTGAGCGCAAGCGCAAGATCATCGGTGAGGAGTTTATTCGAGTCTTTGAGGCTGAGGCCAAGAAGATCGGCAAGGTGGATTTCCTGGCCCAGGGAACCATTTATCCCGATGTGGTGGAGAGTGGCTTGGGTGGTGAGAGCACCGTTGTCAAGAGTCACCACAACGTAGGCGGTCTGCCGGATTGCGTGGACTTTGAGGAGATCATCGAGCCCCTGCGCCGGCTCTTTAAGGACGAGGTGCGTCAGCTGGGCATTGCCCTGGGCTTGCCGGAGAGCCTGGTGTGGCGTCAGCCCTTCCCCGGCCCGGGCTTGGCCATCCGCATCATCGGGGAAATCACCCGGGAAAAGCTGGACATCCTCCGCAAGGCCGATGCCATTTTCCGGGAGGAGATGGCCCTGGCGGGCTTGGACCGCACTGCCAACCAGTATTTTGCCGCCCTAACCAATATGCGCTCCGTGGGTATTATGGGTGACGAGCGGACCTACGACTATGCCATTGCCCTGCGCTCGGTGCAGACCCAGGACTTTATGACCGCCACCTGGTCCCGTCTGCCCTATGAGCTGCTGGATAAGGTCAGCGGCCGCATCGTGGGTGAGGTACCCCACATCAACCGCGTGCTGTACGATGTGACCTCCAAGCCCCCGGCGACGGTGGAATTTGAGTAATCGCCACTTACCCGAAAACCCTTTATTTTCAAGGGTTTTCGGGTTTCTTTTTTGCTCCGGGTACATGAAAGGTACACGGCGGGTACACGAAAAATTTATGCGAAAGCCTCCAAGCGGTCTGCAACTTCCCCGTGTTTTGTCGGGTACAGGTGGGAATAAATCTCCAAAGTTGTCGTTACGCTCTCATGCCCGAGGCGTTCGCTGATCAGCAGCGGTGCAAAACCGAGTTCAATCAGCAAGCTGGCGTGGCTGTGACGAAGATCGTGCACCCGTATCTCCCGGAGTCCGGTCTTCTTGCAGCCCCTTTCCATTTCGTGCTTCAAATAATGCTTTGTTACTTCAAACAGTCTATCTGACGGATCGTAGCCGTACAATCTGTCGGCATAATCCTTTACCAAATCGCAAACGAATTGCGGCAAGGTAATTTTGCGATTGCTTTTTGGCGTCTTTGGGTCAAGGAATAAGTCCTCGCCGTCTATACGCGCATAGTTTTTTGTAATGGAAACCGTCCGTTCCTCAAAGTCGAAATCGTTCAGGGTCAAAGCTAGCATTTCTCCGGATCGCATTCCTGTCCAGTAAAGCAGATTAAAGATGACCTTGGACTGCAGCTTATCACTGACAGCATCAATAAAAATCTTGAATTCGTCCGCTGTCCAGATCTGTTCCAAGCCAGAATTCTTTTTACCGATAGTTCCGCTTTTTTGTACCGGATTGCTGCCGAGGCCGTAATACTTGACTGCAAAATTGAAAATCGCAGACAACTGGCTGTTCAGAGTTCTCAGATAGGTTGGCTTATAATTCTTCTGATTGTTCATCAGCTCGGTTTGCCAGCGACGCACATTCATCGGCTGGATCTCATTGACTTTCAAATTCTTGAAATACGGCATAATATGTACCGCAATGATGTCCTCTTTCCCTTTGTAGGTAGTCGGTCTGATTCTGGCTTTGCAGTCATCCATATAGATCTCTACCATATCACTAAAAAGCATATCGCAGGAATTTGATGTCTTGCTCAGAAAATCCAGTTCATACTGCTTGGCCTCTTTTTGCAGGCGAAAACCTTTCTTCTTTTTCTGCTTTTTGGTGCCTGTCCAATCTGTGTAAACAAATTTACAGTACCATAACCCTGTCTTTTCGTCTTTGTAGGTCGGCAATGATTTCACCTCCGATCTGTAAAAGTTTCATCGCCCGGATACGGTTTCCCTCGTCACTTACAGGTAGGTATTCTCGTAAAAATATTTGGCAGATACCTTGCCCGCCACAGTCAGCTTTCCGGCTTTTTCCAGTTCACTGTTAAGCCGCTTGATAATGCGGTATGCCGTACTGCGGGAAACACCGAGTAATTCGGCAACATCCGTTGCTGTCAAGTATCTTTTGCTCGTCTGTAATGCTGTCGGTTTGTATTCCGCCATGTTTTCCTCCTTTCTGACAGCCTGCAGCAATGGAGTATCCTTGCGATATTGTCATTATACTACTTTTCGCAAAAGATCCCGTGTGGGGCTGTCCGCATATATTTATATTTAGTTTGTGTTCAAATTAAAAACGCCTGTCCGCCGGGCCATTTCCTGCGCCCATTTCAGCCGCGTATTGGCAGGCTGCCGCTATGCGGCAATTCTTCTGTGGGCACGCTCCGAATCGATCATTGTGGCATACTGTCCGCAGATCCTGTATAACTCCCAGCGGAAGGATATTCGGTTTTCAAGGTGCATAAGCGGATAGAGCTTCTTCCTCTATCCGTTCACTAATAAACACGGAGGCATACCCGCCTTTTCTGCAATCAAGATTCAAAAAAGCAAAATCTCCTTTTCCGTATTACCGTCCGCACAACTATATATAGTTTCTAAATTCTTGACAAACACGATATATTGTGCTATACTTTTTCTGTAATTGATTTTTGTGCGTTGTCCGTAAGGACCGGCAGTAAGTTTCTGCATTGCACATATCGTTAAGTTTGCAGTATGTCAGTAGTGTAACTGTGCCGTGAGGCCGGTTATGTACTGGCATTTTTTATTTTTCAGGATATTTATATCCTCTGCGAGAATGACACCTGTTCGTAATTCATTACGGACATGAATGCCTGAAAAGGCATCGGCTGTTGTTCTCGCTTTTTTTATGCCCAAAAAGCCTTCGTGCTTTTGGAATACATTTTTAGAAAGGCGGAAACCGAATGAAAAGACGAACCCATCGGCACTCGCACAGAAGAGTGTCCAGACCTGCTGTGTTCAAGCAGCAGGTGAAAAGAAAGGAGGCAAGAAAGCTTGCAAAGTACCCGCTGAAAACGGTATATGTCCCTCACGCAAGGCTTTATCAGCCTCAGAATCGAGGTGCATAATATGCCGAATACAACGAGTACCTACGAACCGCTGGTTTTGGTTGACACGGCAGATCTGCCGGAGGAGGAATGGCTGGAATATCGCCGCAGAGGAATCGGCGGAAGTGACGCCGCTGCCATTTTAGGTGTGTCCCCATTTGCGACCGCCCGCGACCTCTACTACGACAAACTCAAAGTCGTATCGTATGAGGACGGCGAAAGCAACTGGGTGCAAAAGAAGGTCGGGCATTTGCTTGAGGATCTGGTCGCTGAGATTTTCCATGTGAAAACAGGTTTTGAGATCTATCAGGTGAAGAAGATGTTTTATCACCCGGTCTACACCTATATGCTGGCAGACATTGATTACTTCATCCGATTGCCAAACGGCAAAACGGCGATCCTTGAGATCAAGACCACAAACTACAACGCCAAGGATCATTGGTGGTGCGACGGACAGGAGATCGTTCCCGTCAACTACGAGATCCAGGGCCGCCATTATATGTGCGTGATGAATATGGATGAGGTGTACTTCTGCTGCCTTTACGGCAATAACGAAAATGAAGTCATCATCCGGCACATTGAGCGTGACCCGGATTACGAGGCGGAAATGATCGCTCTGGAGGGCAACTTCTGGAACGACCATGTTCTGACACAGACACCGCCGCCGTACACAGAGGACGGTGAGCTGACGCTTGAAAGCGTTCGGCGTCACTTCGGCCCTGCCGACGAAAACGCCCCTGAGATCGAGCTGAGCGTGCCGCTGGCAAGCAGTCTGGTGCGCTATACCGAGCTGCAGGCGGAAAAGTCGGAATTGAACCGTGAGGTCAAGCGGGTCGAAAACGAGATGAAACGGCTGCAAGGGCGCATTGTAGCGGAAATGGGACGAAGCTGCACGGCTACGGCAAACAGCGGCGGCGTTTTCTATTCCATCAGCTACAAGCCTACGAGAAAGCCCGACATCGGCAAGGAAGGGCTGATACGGCTGAAAGCACAACATCCCGATATTTACGAGGATTATGTGACGGTATCGGAAAGCCGCCGCTTCTATGTAAAGCGCAAATATGACGAGGCGGCATAAACGGAAGAAAGGATGGTGCAGATGAAAAACGATGCACAGAAAGAAAACGAGAAAGGAGTGGTGAACCGTGGGGTATGTCGGGACTTATGACCGGACGATCTTCTATAATCCGAGCAATAAGTATTGCATTATCAGCGTGAAGACCTCCGACCAAAGCGTACCGCAGCAGGCACGGAGTGCTTACCGTCACCGGGACAATATGATCCGGTTTATCGCCGTCGGGTATGAATTGCCTCAAACCGATAAGGTGAGCATGATCCTGGACGGCGAATGGGAGAACGGAAAACACGGTGTTCAGCTGCAGGTCGATAAGTGCGAGGAGATCGTGCCGCAGACCAAAGAGGGCGTATACGGTTATCTTTCCTCCCGGCTGATCAAAGGCGTCGGTGAAAAGACTGCCGCATTGATCGTAAATCGCTTCGGTGCCGACGCATTGCGTGTGCTGGAAAACGAGCCGGAGCGACTGCTGGAGATTCGAGGAATCACCCCGGATAAGCTGGAGGACATCAAAGCCTCCTATGCGGAAAGCCGGTGCGTGCGGGATCTGATGATCCTGCTGACCCCATTTAATGTCACGCCGGTAACGGCCATGAAGATTTATGAGCATTTCGGCTCCCGCAGCGTAGACATTCTGCAAAAGAACCCCTATGAATTGTGCCAGGTATCCGGATTCGGATTTAAGAGAGTCGATGCTATCGTCCGCAAGGGCGATCTGCTGCTGAATTCTCCTATGCGGATCCACGGCGCCGTATTTGCGGCATTGGATACGGGGCGCAACGAAAAAGGCCATCTTTTTCTGGAAGAAGATGCGCTTGTGAAAACGGGTGTGAAGCTACTCAATGAGAATATTACCAATGGACAGGTCAAGGTCACGCCCGAGGAAGTGGACGCCGTTGTTCAGGATATGATCCTCAAGGGTGAGATCGTTTCAAGCAACGGCAACATCTATCAGAGCAATGTTTTCGTGCAGGAGGATGAAACCGCCCGGAAAATTGCGAAAATGCTGGCTGTACCGCCGGTCACGCTGGATATATCCGAATCACTCGAATATGTCCGCAAAAACCTCGGTCTTGCCCTTTCACAAAGGCAGAGTGAGGCGGTGTATATGGCTTTTCGCAGTAATCTGTCTATCATTACGGGCTCTCCCGGTACCGGTAAAACCACAGTCTTGCGGGCGATCATTGAGGTCTTTCAGATGCTCTGCCCCAAGGGGAAGATCCTTCTTGCCGCTCCGACCGGACGAGCCAGCCGAAGAATGGCAGAAAGCACGGGCAGAAACGACGCCAAAACGCTGCACAGCCTTTTAGGGCTGCTGGGCGACAGTGAGCCGATCCAAAAGGATAAACAAAAAGAACCGCTTGATGCCGACCTCATCATCGTGGACGAAAGCTCCATGATCGATATGTGGCTGGCAAGGCAATTCTTCAGCCGTGTCCGTATGGGTACGAGAGTTATCCTGACCGGTGATGTGGACCAGCTGCAAAGCGTGGGCGCCGGCGATGTCTTCCGTGAGCTGATCGACAGCGGACTTATCCCCGTTACGGTACTCAATGAGATCTTCCGTCAGAAAAAAGGCAGCCTCATTGCCTACAATGCAAAGCGCATCAATGAGGCCAACATCGACCTTCAGTACGGCGAGGATTTTCAGTTTGTCAAGTGCCAGACACAGGAAGATGCCGCTGACCTGATCTGCAGGATCTTCTGTGAACAGGTCGCTTTGCACGGAATCGAAAAGGTGCAGATACTCTCTCCGTTCCGTTCGGAAGGGCCGGCCTCGGTCGAGCAGCTTAACGCCGCTATCCGAGAGCTTGTCAATCCGGCGAGGGACGAGTTTGCCGATCTGAAGGTCGGCAGCCACTACTTCCGTGTGGGCGACAAGGTGATGCAGACAAAAAACAATGCGAAGGCATCCAACGGTGACATCGGCTACATTCGCAAAATGGGGCGCAATGCAAAGAACGAAATGGTCGTGACGATCGAATTTTCCGGCGACCGTATTGCCGAATACGGTATGGAAGAAATGGGCTATATGGAACTGGCTTATGCGACTACCGTACATAAGGCGATGGGCTCGGAATTTGATATTGTGATCATGCCTATTCTTCGCAGCCATTACATTATGCTGAATCGGAACATCGTCTACACGGCGATCACCCGTGCGAAGGAGCAAGTCATCCCGGTCGGTCAGAAGAAAGCGCTGATCATGGCGATCCTCAAAAAGGCCACCGGAAAACGAAATACGCAGCTTGGCGAGCGTATCGGCAAATATCTGAAAGCCTTTACCCGCCAAAATGAATTGAAAAAGGTCAGTTGATACGAAGCGGCTTGCAGAAAAGTGCAGGAGTGCTTCGTGTTTATTTATGAAAGGAGATTTCCCGTATGAATACAAATCAAAGTGCAACGATGTATGAATCTGTCCCTGTGGTTTCCGAGCTGAACAAGGTGCAGGGCTTTGACCCGCTCAAATTTCTGCGCAGAACGACCAAGGGCGAAAAGGTTCTTGACCTCAAATACAAAAAGCTCTGGTTCCGCCTGAAATATCCGAACGGCAGGATCAAGCTGTCCTCCCTCAAGATTACGGATCAGCTGGCGATCATCGAGGCGCGTGTGTATTTCGACAAGAACGACGCACAGCCGAGATCCAGCTTCATTGCCCAGAGAGAGGCGAAAGCCACTCCGGGCGGTCTGTATATCGAGTCAGCGCAGCACGCTGCCATCGACCAGGCATTATCGGACGCCGGTTTTGGCGTACAGTTTTCTGCTGCCGCACCTGCAGTGAACGCAGAGAAAGCGGCCGAAACCGTCAAAGAGCAGCCGACAGTAGTGGAACCCGCCACGGCGGAGCAAGTTTCCACAGAAGTGCCGGTTACGGTTGCCGAAGCGGCGACAGAAGTAATCAACGAGCCTGTGCAGGAAGCCCCTGTTGTTCAGGAAACCGCTGCAGAAGCTCCTGCCGCAGAGGTTATGGAATCTGTTGCTCCTGCTATGGAAGATGCTGAGGGCGAAGAAACTGAGGAAGAAACCGCCGATACCGATACGGCAGCGCCGACTTATTCCTCGGATATGCCGGTCGATGAGATCTGCTCTATGATGACCTACGAAGAGGCCGGCAATGTGATCGTGCCTCTCGGCACCTGCAAGGGCTGGGCGATGTCGCAAGTGGCTGACCGCCGCCCTGCGAGCCTGAAATGGTACATCAACGGCTATTCCGGCAATGATAACATTCTTCGTGCGGCAGCTACGATCATGCAGGCGTCTTTGGATGAAATGCAAAGAGCAAGCTAAAATTCACCGATATTTCTTTAGAAAGGAGGCTTGTTCATGAGCCAGCCGCATGATTTTCCGTTCGACATAACGGATGTGGCGGAACTGCTTCACTTACGGATACGGCGGCCGAGCCCGCAAGGGCTTTATGTGGATTGTCCCATCTGTAATGACAAGCGAGGGAAAATGCACATCAACACGCAGACCGATACCTGGCGGTGCAATTACTGCGATGAAAGCGGCGGTATGCTGGCTTTATATGCAAAGGTGCATAGCATCAGCACGAGCACTGCCTATCGGGAGATCAGCGATGCGCTGCTCAACGGAGTAAACCTTTCGGATCATGCGGTCAAGTACCCGGATAAGCCGAAGGAAACGCCGGTCGAAGCTGCGCCTGCTGCCGACATTGCCGTGCGCCATAAGACCTATACCGCACTTCTTGCTATGCTGACGCTATCCAAGGAGCACCGTGCGCATCTGCAAACGGTCAGAGGCTTGCCGGATGAACAGATCGAGAGGTTGGGCTACAAGACTATGCCTCCCTTCTATATGTGTCGTTCACTGGCAAACCGGCTTCTGCAAAACGGGCATCAGCTGGATGGCGTGCCGGGATTTTATCAAAAGGACGGTCAGTGGACGATTGCCAGCTCCAGCTTTACCGCCGGCATTATGATCCCTGCACGGACAAGGCAAGGGCTTATCAGCGGCTTTCAGATCCGTTTGGATGTGCCGCTGAAGAATGAGGATGATCCGCCGGAAAAGGACGGGGCCAAATACATCTGGTTTTCGTCTGCCGGTAAGCCGAAAGGCACCTCCTCCGGAAGCCCGGCGCATTTTGTCGGTGACCCGAATGCAGGCGTTGTCTATGTGACGGAAGGGCTTTTGAAATCCGACATTGCCCATTATCTGATGAACCGTTCCTTTGCCGCTACGGCCGGCGTCAACAATATGGCGCAGCTGGAGCTTCTACTGAAAGAGCTGGCAGAGAACGGCACGCATACGATCATTGAATCGGAGGATATGGACAAATACCGGAATGAGGCTGCCTGCAAGGGCGCCTTGAAGCTGCACGAATTGGCAAGGAAATACGGCATGGTGTGCCGTGGACTCAACTGGAATCCGAATTACAAGGGCGTGGACGACTGGCAGCTTGCCTTAAAGCGAAACGCCTACGCAAAGGAGGATAGCAAGAAGAATTTCAGGCAAAGATTTATGTACGGTCTTTGTGACTTTGAAGTGATCGACGATGATATTGCACAGTGGCACGAAAGCACTGAATGTGCGTGTGAGCTGCACGAATATCTCGGGCTGACGGAGGAAGAGTATTCTTTGTTTGTCAGAAGCTCCGACGAGCTTGAAAATCGGTTGCTGTCGCAAAGGCAGGAGCAACGGTTTCGGATATACCAGTTGGATGTTAGTCTTTACAAGGTCATTCCCTTTGCCTTCGTCGGAATAAAGGAACTGCAAAAAGCAGGTCACGAATACCCGCCGGCGGCGCAGTACAGGCTGATACATGACGGTATGCTGCATTGTGAGGAAACGGCGAGTGATACAGGGCGGCTCACACGCATTGCCGAGCTTTTCGGTGATGCTTTGCCAAAGGATTACCGAGGCAGGAGCGTCGCCCCATCCGATGTGATAGAACTGTATGACGACACGGGACGGCGTTATTTCTACCGTGACACAGACGGTTTTTGTCCGGTGAAGTTTTCTCCGATGCTCGCAAAGAAATAGGAACAGCCGGAAACGGCTATAGGTCAAGAATGGGATACAGCGTGGGTAAAACTGCGCTGTATCCCTATTTTTATAGGAGGAACATTTTATGAGTGTTGATACCAACAATACGGAACTGCAGAAAGGCGCCGACCTGGCTGCTGTTGCAGAACAACGAGATGATGAGCGACAGCAGGCGGAGGCAGCGGCCGCACAGGAAGTGCTTCAGCGAATGCAGGATACTGCGGCCGAGGACGAAACGCGCCGTGCTCACGAGGAGGCCGAAGCCAAGCGCAAAGCCGAATGGGAGCAAAAACAGCGTGAAAAAGCCGAAGCTGAACAAGCTGCTTGGGAAAACGCTGTGGCTATGGGCGATGATGAGGTCATGATGGCTTCAATGAAGCGTGTCGGGGATGATGCCGAGCGTCTGACCCGCCGCAATATGAAGCAATGCGTGACCGAGCACATCCAGACGAAGTGCCTCAGCGAACCGGAGTTTGCCCGGCAGGTCATGCACCCCCGCAAGAACATGATCCGTTGTTTCCGTTACATTACCCGCAAGGCCAAGGAATTTGCCGAGCAGGAAATGAAGGACAACGATGAGCAGCCGATTGCAGGCAGTTATGGCTGTGATGTGCCGGATGATATGTGCTATCTCTGGGCCGAAGAATACTTTATGGATATGGACGCAGAGGAAGACAAGGAAAAGGAGGAAAAATTCGTTCCGAAGCCCTATCCCGGAAAGCCTGCTCCGAAATCCAAAAAGAAGGCCGACAAGAAAAAGCCGGTCCCCCAAAAGGAGCCGCCGGCAGAGGAACTCCCGAACGATAGCACGCAGATGAATTTGTTTGAGGTGGGCGCATGATGAATAAAAGAGTCTTGCGTAAATTTGCAATGCCGAGCAGCAGCCCTAACCCGAAAAACGGCATCTTCTGTGCCGATCAGGTGAAGTATGTGGTGCGCACGGCGATCAAAAATATCGACCATCAGCGCACGCTGGTACTGTATATCTACGCAAAGGAAAGTGTGCTGGCCGGAAATCATAACCCTCGCTGGACAATGTTTCAGCAGAAAGGCGGCTATATCACCTTATGCACCGATGATAAAGGCACACGCTGGCAGCAGTCTATGTTTGAGAATCTCGGAAAGGATTACTTTTTCAGGGATAAATGCTCTTTCTATTCCCAGGCCGACGAGAGACGGGTCACGAGATATTGTCAGTCCGAAAAGCAAAAAGGATTTGAAAGCCTCTGCCTGCTTCAGTTGGATTTATTGCGGAAAAAACAAAGGGAAAATGAACTGAAAAAGCAGCGCAGGATCATCGAGCGGATGAAACCGGTAGGCGCATTACCCAGGGACATCAAAGGCTTTATGCACAGAGAAACCCTGCCGCATTATATCTTCTATGATTATGCCAAGGGAAAAGCGCCGAAAAACGCATACTGTACTGCCTGCAAGCATAATGTATCGGTCGCTGAAGCCAAGCACAACGGCGAAGGCATTTGCCCACACTGCAAGAGGAAAATCACCTTTAAGAGCCGTGGGCGCCGCGGATATATAGTTGACCGTTCTACTGCACAGGTTATTCAGCGGCTGGGTAGCAACGAAATGATCATTCGTTTCGTAAAAGCCTACCGCCGTTATCCGAAAAGCGACACGCCGGAGTTTCATGTTTATGAAAACGCACGGTTGTTTCTTCAATGGGACGGCAGCAAGATCATAGCCAGTGAAAGCTACTATTACGGTTATTCCCGGGATCGCATTACACCGTGGCATCCGGGTGACAGGCCGGTATTCAGCCGGTGGTACTACAATTTTGAGGCAGACTGCTGCGGTTATCTCTATCATCGGAATCTGGACAGTGAACTGAAAGGAACGCCGTGGCAGTATTCCGCATTGAAGGAATATTATGCAGGAGATCCCACGCCTTTGTATGCCGGGCAGTATCTGCAGAAGTATTTACGCTATCCTATGCTGGAGTATTTGGTAAAGCTGAAGCTCTATCGTCTCGCAACCTATGTTGCTTACGGCGATACGGGCGGGGCTCGTTTCTATGACGACAGCGTGCTCAACAGCAAGGGCAAAACCGTAACAGAGGTTTTGGGCGTCGGTAAAAAATATATACCGCTTTTGCAGACGATCGACCCCGGGCCGGACCAGCTTACGATGATCAAAGCATTTCTGCGGGATAATATCCGACCGGATCTGGAACTGATGAAATGGTGCAGCAAAAACGACATCGGAGAGGAAGCGTATATTACGGTTCCCTTGCGCTATATGACGCCCCATAAGCTGATGCGGTATGCTACGGAACAGTTTGCCACACACCGAAAGACCTCTTATTACGCCCCCGGTTATTATTCCATGCGTGAGATGATGTCCGACTATAAGGATTACCTTTGTATGTGCGAACTATTGGAGCACGATATGAAAAGCAGCTTTGTCCTGTTTCCGAATGATTTGAAGGCGGAGCATGACCGGGTAAATGATATGTCCCGGAATGATGTGTCGCAGGCGTATGATCGGAGAATTGCTAAAATGTTTGAGGGATTGCAGCACCGTTACGGATACACCAAAATGGGGTTTGTCGTTATTCCTCCGCATTCCGCAAAAGAGATCACACGGGAGGGCGATAAACTGCACCACTGTGTCGGACGCTATGTGAAAGATGTGGTAAAAAACAATACCACGATCCTTTTCATCCGAAAAGCGTCCGCACCGAAAAAGCCGTATTGTACGGTAGAGGTGAAGCATGGGGATGTCATTCAGGCAAGGATCCAGAACAACGTTATCCCGCCGCCCAAGGTGAAGAGGTTTATCGAAAGCTGGAAAGAAAATGTGCTATACGCACCTGCTCTTGAACGGGCAGCATAACGAGAAAGGATGATACAGAGTGAAAGAAAGATTGATACGGCAGCGTGAACTGACCGCCCGGCTCAATACATACCGGGACGAGTATTACAACCGGAATGCTCCGTCAGTATCGGACGCTGTATATGACCGGCTCTTTGATGAGCTGACTGAACTGGAGAAAGAAACCGGCGTGGTGATGTCCAATTCACCGACGCAGACCGTGGGCTACCCCGTTGTGTCGAGGCTGCCGCAGGCAAAGCACGATATTCCGCTGTTATCGCTGGATAAGACAAAGCTGATAAGCGAGCTGCTTGCATTTCAGGACGGCCGCACAGTGGATTTCTCACTGAAACTGGACGGACTGACGACCGAGATCATTTATGAGGGCGGCTTTCTGCAACGGCTCTCTACCCGGGGTAACGGCGACATCGGTGAGGATATTACCCACAACGCCGAAGCCATCGAAGGAATACCGGTGCAGATCCCGTACAAGGAAAGACTGGTCGTTGCCGGTGAGAGTTTTATTCACTGTAGCGACTTTGAACGGCTGCGCCAAAAGCTGGTTGACAGTACGGGAAAGCCGTACCGAAACAGCCGCAATCTTGCCGCCGGCTCCGTCCGTGCTTACAATTCTGCGGTATGCGCCAAGCGGTGCGTCCACTTTTTACCCTTTGCGGTCATAGAGGGACTGCCGGAGATCGAGGCCGAGACGGACAGCAAACGCATGAAGCTGGCAAAGCTCACTGAATTCGGCTTCGACAGAGTGCGCTCTCTTCAGTTCACAACGGCAAATAACGATATGATGGATCTGCACATTAAGGTGCTGCGGGACAAAGCGGCCGAGGATGATCTGCCGATCGACGGACTGGTCATGACCTATGACTCCATTTCCTACTCCCGCACCTGCGGACGGACAGGGCACCATTTCAAGGACGGTATTGCCTTTAAGTTTGAAGACGAGCTCTTTGAAACAAGGCTCGACCACATTGAGTGGACGCCGACCCGTTCCGGTGAGATCTCTCCGGTAGCTGTTTTTGACACGGTAGAGATCGACGGATGCGAGGTGTCCCGTGCAACGCTGCACAACCTCTCTTTTATTGAGGGGCTTGAGTTGATGCCTGGCAACCGCATTCTGGTGAGTAAGCGGAACATGATCATCCCTCAGGTCGAAGAAAACCTTGACCGTGGAGATTTTTCAATGGAAGTGCTGGTTCCGTCTCTCTGCCCCTGCTGTGGGTATCAGACGATGATCCATACCACGCAGAAGCGGATCGACGGCGAACTGAAGCTGACGAAAACACTGTTCTGCCACAATCCGAATTGTGCATCGCAGAATCTGAGGAAATTCGTTCACTTCGTCGGAAAGAAAGCGATGGACATTGATGGACTGTCAGAGGCGACGCTGGAGCAATTCATTGCCCGTGGCTGGCTTCAGGATTTTACGGATATTTATCGGCTGGATAATCACCGGGACGAGATCATCCGTATGGACGGTTTCGGAGAAAGATCCTGGCAGCGGTTGTGGGATGCGATTCAAAAAAGCCGCAATACCACATTTGAACGCTATCTTATCGCAATGGATATTCCGATGATTGGCAACACAGCCAGCGCTGCGCTCGGTCGATGCTTCGATCAGAGTCTCCGTGCCTTTGAGGTAGCGGTCGATTCCGGCTATGATTTTACGCAGCTTCCCGATTTCGGAGAAACGCTGCATAACAACATTCACGAATGGTTTTCAGTTGAAGAAAACCGCATTTTATGGGAGGAATTAAAGCCTATGGTAAACATTGAAAAGAAAGAAACCGCTATGTCCGTCGTACAGGACAACCCCTTTGTGGGGAAAACGCTCGTGGTTACGGGCAAGGTCGAGCCGTACACCCGAGACGGCATCAATGCGAAGATATATTCTTTGGGTGCGAAAGCCGGAAGCTCCGTATCCAAGAATACCGACTACCTGATCTGCGGCGAAAATGCCGGCAGTAAGCTCGCCAAGGCGCAAGCGCTCGGCGTTGCCGTACTGTCTCCGGCAGAGTTTTTCCGTATGATCGGAGAGTAAATAATCAATAGAATGACGGGCGGAGAGGAAGTTTTTCTTCTCCGCCCTTGTCGGATCGGAGGAAATGCTATGGCAAAGAAATATAGGGTCACCATAACCGAAGCGCTGAAACGAACGGTCGATGTGACGGCAGAATGCAAAGAGGCCGCTGAGCAGATCGTCGGCGACGAATGGTACAGCGGCAAGCATATTCTGACTGCCGATGATTTTACCGGCGTTGAATTTGAAGCAAATACTATTTAGGAAAGGACTGAAACGAATGGAAGAATTAAAAAAGGCCTTTTACGAGGTCATGTATAAGTATGAAAAATCCTTTGGCGAAACCGGCGTTATGACAAATCTGAACTTATGGGCACAAGAAAAAGCAGGATTGCTCGAATTGCTGCGCCGCCATCCGAATTGGGATGAGGACGCAAAGGCAATCGTGTTTTCCTTTGACGAGGGGCGCGGTATTCAGCGTGATGTCGTGGACGAGATCGCTTTTACTATGGAGGATCTTGCCGCCGAGCAGATCAATGAAGAACAGCGTTTGGAGGATTTCCGCATTGCTCTGCGTGCCGCTGTCAACGAGTACAGCAGCACGCTGTCCGAGCAAACGCTGGAGATCGTCCGGACCCGTGGCGGTATAAAATGCGCCGAGGGACAGAAAACCAGCCGAATCATCGGCAAGCTGTGCCGCAGTTTCGGTGTGGACGGGCATGAGCGTTATAATGCGGTATTTGCCCAGCTTTCCGATTCTCTGAATCCTCTGCAAATGCTCAAAACGGCGCTGTTATCTCTGCACCCGTGTGATTTTCTTGAAATGTCCAACAAGGACAACACCTGGACTTCCTGCCACAATCTCGAAAGCGGCAGCTATCAGGCCGGAGCGCTGTCCTATATGACAGACGATGTAAGTATGATTTTCTTCACGGTTGACCCGGAAGTAAAGGATCATTATTACCGTGCGCCGAGACGGTCACGGCAGATGTTTTTCTACAAGGATCAAACGCTGTTTCAATCAAGGCTCTATCCGAGCGATCTGTCGGAGCAGATGGATCTGTACCGCAGCATCGTGCAGAAAGCGATTGCGACCTGCCTTAGCGTGCCGAATCGCTGGGTGCTGAAAAAGAAACGTGAGGATGTAAACGAGTGCTGCACCAGCGGCGAAGGCAGCCGGCAATATCCCGATTATAATTACTACGGGAATCTGTCAATGCTAAAAACCGCTGCTGTACCCAGCCATTTCGTCATCGGAGGACCGTCATTCTGTGTTTGCTGCGGCCAAGCATACCATTCGGGTCACTTGAAATGCCGATGTGAGGATACCGTTGTCTGCATGGATTGCGGCAACACTGTCCCCAAGCAAAATGCAAGATATGTGGAAGGAACCTATCATTGCCACGCGTGCCTGCATATCTGCGGCTCGTGCGGTGAGATGATGCACGGAACGATGTATCCGGCTTATGACCGCGGAGGTCGATTGGTAGAGATATGCGAGTCCTGTTACCGGGCATCGCTTGAGCCGTGTGCGGCCTGCAGCGTTTGCAGTATCTGCCGCATTATCGGCAATGCGTTCTGCCACAGGACTTCGATCACAGTTGCGGAAGGCGGTGCGAGATGATCCGATTTGATGATATTCTCCGTATGCGGCAAAAGGACCTGAAGCATTATCTGGCCGGTCACCTGAAGAAGCTTGGCTATGAAACAGTCAAAAAGAAAGGCTTCCTCTATGCTGAGGGCACAGTGCCGGTGCTGTTGGTCGCCCATTTGGACACCGTGCATAATGAACCGCCGCACATCATCTGCCGATCCGAAGACGGGCGCTACATCATGTCCCCGCAAGGGATCGGCGGCGACGACCGGTGCGGCGTATATATGATCTTGCAAATCATCAGCGAAGTACGCTGCCATGTGCTGTTCTGCGAGGATGAGGAGACCGGCGGACAAGGAGCCACGGCGTTTGAACGGAGCGGAATCCAAATCAATGTGAATTACATTGTAGAGATGGACCGCCGAGGGAACAACGACGCGGTGTTCTACAACTGCGACAACCCGGAGTTTTCCGAATTTGTCTGCTCCTTTGGTTTCCGTGAGGCGATGGGCTCCTTCAGCGACATCTCCGTTGTTGCGCCGTATCTTAAAACGGCGGCGGTAAACCTCAGCGCCGGTTACTACAATGAGCACCGATTGCACGAAGTGATCGACTGGTCTGCCATGCAGAACAATGTCGGGCGCATCAAGCAGATGGTGCAGACGGAAACCGGCAAGTATCCTTATATGAAGCGAAAGCTATATGCCGGCTCCTATTTCGGACAGCAGACACTGTTCGATATGGAGCCTGCCGGCAGGGATAAGGAAAAACTGCTGATGGAGCTGCCGGAAGGAACGCGGCTTATGATGAACGGATGCGAGGTCACACCTTCTTTTCCGTATCTTATGGATAACGAGGGCAATGTGTACGCCGGAATTCAGGAGCTTGACGCTGCGGTTTTATCGGAAAATTCCATTGCCTGCGACGAGAATGGGGAGCTTCTCTCCTTTTCGGTGTTTGACGCCAAGCGGATGAAAGTTCTCTCTATGGAGTCGGCAATGGAACAGTTAGGAATGGATATTGGGTGGTAGGCTCCTCTGCTCACCCAAGCATTAGAAAGGAGTTGCCATGAGAAAGATCACCGTTCTCGACTTTTGCAGTCGGATCGGAATTGCCAGCGATGAGATACCAGTCGTTGTAAAGGCCGGGATCAATATAGTAGGTCGCTACCGCAGTTTATATAAACTGACGGCACAGGCTATGCCCGACTTGCTGGAGGCTAAGGTGCAATCTGTAACCTCGACACGAGAAGAAGTCATCCTTCAAATTACTTTCAAGGACTTCAGCACGAAACGACCATAATCGTATATGAGCGAATAGCACCTCACGGGATTTTTCCCCGTGAGGTGCTTTGTCTTATCACTATTTTTTACTTGCGGGACTATTTTGCCCCTTTGCGGAAATCTGTTGAAATAACACGCATTAAAGTCGTAATTAAAGAGTATAAACCAAAAACAAAGGAGATTTTACCATGCTAATCAGTATCGACCACGGGAATAAACAAATCAAAACCAACCACAGGACCTTTGTGTCCGGGCTTCGGGAAAGCGACACAAAGCCGCCCTTCGGAAAGGATGTTCTGTTCTACAAGGGCAAGTATTATACCCTCACCGATCAGCGCATCCCGTATATGCGGGACAAGACGGCTGACGAACGGTATTTTATCCTCACGCTGTTTGCCGTTGCCTTTGAGCTTGCCGGAACCGAGTACCGCAAGGACGAGATCGTAGATGTGCAGCTTGCGGTAGGCCTGCCGCCTGCCCATTACGGAGCGCAATACGAACGGTTTGAAAACTATTTTCTGAACCGGGATATTATTGACTTCCAGCTCGACGGCAGACCGTACTCTGTATTCATCAGCACGGCGATTTGCTTTCCGCAGGCTTACGCTGCCATTATGCCGATCTATCAGCGGATCCATTCGTATTCAAAGGTTGCAGTGCTGGACATTGGCGGTTTTACTGCCGACTATCTGCTGGTGAAAAACGGCGAGGCGGATCTGTCTGCCTGCGACTCACTGGATAACGGCGTCATCACTCTTTACAATGGAATCAAATCCAAGGTCAATGCGGATTTTGACATCCTCCTGGACGAGTCGGACATTGATGCTATCTTGAAGGATACGCCTACCGATTTTGACGAAAGTGTGATCCGTATCGTGCAGGAGCAGGCGCAACAGTTTATCAACGATCTTTTCGGCAAGCTCAGAGAGCGGATGATTGATTTGCGCTCCGGCAAGGCTGTGTTTGTCGGCGGCGGTTCTATCCTACTGAAGAAACAAATCGAAGCGTCCGGCAAGGTCGGCGCACCGATTTTTGTCGATGAGATTTCCGCCAATACAAAGGGCTACGAGCTGTTGTTCAAGGCCGCTTGTATGGGGTGATGTGAATGGCGAAGAAAGATATTTACAAGTTCACTATTCAATTCAGCGGCGGAGATCCGCAGCATCAGCAGGTTGCGGAAATACTCAATCAGCAGGGGCGCCGGAAAGCACAGTTTCTTGTAAACACAGTTCTGCACTACATTCATTGCTCCGAAACGCCCGATATTCCTCAGCCGTCACCAGTTAATACCGACGCCATTGAAGCAATCGTGCGGCGCATTATGGAGGAATACTCAGAAAAGCCCACCCCAAAAGATGTCGGACAGGCGCCGGAGAAAAAGACGGTCAAATCCGAAGAGATCGCCTTTGATGACGCTGCCGAACTGCTGGGAGAGGATGGTATGGCGGCAATCAAAAATACTATGGCAAGTTTCAGAAGATGAGTAAGGGCGGCAGGAGCAAAACTCCTGCCGCCCTTTTATTTTATGGGTCAAAACGGTCTATGCAGCGCATAAACACAATGCAAAGCTCCTGGTACAGATCCTCGTCAAGAATTCCGTCTATAATTGATTCTTTCAGTAGCAAGGGCTGATATAGCATCAGTAATTCTGTTGTGGCTGTTCTGTCTCCGAATTTTGCTTGCAACAGTAACTCTTTGAAATTCATTTTGATTCACCTTCTTCCATAAATCGGCGGAGCTTCTTTATTGCACGGTAATACAGTGAGGCTACAGTCTTATAGGACATACCGAGTTCATCCGATAATTGCCCGAAGCTTTTTTCCTCAATGATTCTTTCAAGGACGATCCGCCGTTCGTTTTCCTTGATTGACCGAAGCGCTTGCCGCACGGTCTCATGATCCGTGATCTCCTGAATGATGTCCGTTGTATCGAACAGGAGATAGTCCAGGTCAAAAAGCGGTGTTTCAAAGCGAAACTTGCGGCTTTTCTCGGTCAAAAATTGAATTCTCCGATTATGGACTGCCTTTTTCACATAGGCCGAAAACTGGTTTTGCAATATTTCCTGCTCAGTTGAGCCATTATTCTTTTTATACATATAAAACCCTCCGTGTTTCTTGTCTGGCGTATGGGAGCAGACAAACACGGAGGAGAACGGCACCCGGGGCAATGACAGTTAAAACAAAAGAAAGCGCATTGACGGACATGAAAATCCGAAAATGCGCTTTCCTCTGCGTATATACAAGTGTCGTTATGATAATATGTGCCGGGCGGTGTGTCCCAAATAATTGAGAAAAGCAGTTGCAATACATAAGAAACGAGCTGCAACTCATATTCGTGAGTGCAACTCGTTTTAGGTGTCCAAGTATTATGCTCTAAGAGAAGTAAAAATAGACTTCGTCTTCCGCCGTTAGCTTAAATGAACCTCCTCATATGTACCATAGTGCTCCTTTCACACATAAAAAGCGAACCACAACTCACTAAATGCGAGCCGTAAGGATATTTATACGAACTGTAGCTCACACTAAAATATATATGAGGTGAACTACAGTGCAAAATGTATTAGATACCTTCGCTGCGGAAGTGCTCCGAAAGCGCAAGGCGATTGGCTACACACAGAGGCAGCTGGCGGATAAGCTCCATATGAGCATCCGTACTATTCAGGATCTGGAACACGGAATCAGCAATCCAAAAGCCGAAACCATCTTGCTTATTGCGAGAGAATTGGATATCAGTATTGATGCGATCCTGTTTCCCAATATTGTGCGAGGGCATATTTCAAAAACCGCTATGGATTTCTTCGCCGGAAAGAGTGAGGCAGAGGTTCAAAAGTATGTGTCCTTGTGTCAACAAGCAGATAAGCTGAAAACTGATAAATGAGCAGCCGTTTACAAAGATAAGCGGTTGCTTCTTTTTTCGATATATTGTTTGTCTTTTGACCTGCCACAACAAAAATCCCTATGTTCCTGCTATTCTAAGGATAGCAAAACATAGGGATTTTTTAGGGAATATATCGGGAAGAATTCGGTAGTTTTATTTTCTGTTGTAACAAAATCGGTAGCCGACACCCCAAACATTTTTTATCTGGACCGAATCGTCATCGGACAGTTTCTGCCGGAGTGATTTTATATGAGCTTTAACCACCTCATCAACATTATATGCAGTCTGCTCACTCCACAAGAGATCATAAAGCTGATCACAGGTAAATACTTTGTTTGGATTCTCGGCAAACAGAAGCAGCAGGTCAAATTCCTTTCGTGTCAGCATAATTTCCTTTTCGCCAAGGAACGCTTGCCGACTCTCCGGAGAAATACGCAGCCTTCCGGCCACTGTCATTTTGCATGAGCTATTTTCCTCTTTCCGTGTTTGCATGTGTGGCGAATACGCCTGTATGAGGGCTTGCGCTTGCGCAAAGCATTCTTCCATCGAATACGGCCGACACAGATATGCGTGCGCACCTGCCCGCAGAGAATTGAGGCGTTCTTCCGCATCCGCCGTATCGGACCCTAAAACTAAAATGGGAACGCCCTTTACTTTGCGTAGAGCATCCAGAAACCGGTGGTCGTCCTCTGCTGAAAGAGCGACATCTAAAATGGCTAAGCAAAAATCCCTGTGTACAACATGATAAAGTAAATCCGCTATGGTTTTCGGCCATATGACTGCATAACTTCTCGCTTCAAAATAGCTGCTTATCCTCTCTGCCTCGTCTATATTTCTATCCAACAGCAAAATATTGCTCATTCTATAATCACGCTTTCCTCCGCCGGTTACATCCTGTCGTTGCGTCTGCCGAATAAGGTTAAAACATAGAGGAAAAAGCGCAGAAAATAAACGAGAGAAGTCATAAGTGAAGCCAGGTAAGTGAGAGCAGCAGCGGACAGTACTTTCTTTGCTCCCGGCATCTCATCTGTCGTCAGTATTCCTTCCTGCAAAAGCATTTTTCCTGCACGGCGGCTTGCATTGATCTCTACCGGCAGCGTAACTAAAGTAAAAAGGAAGGATGTTCCGTACAAAATCACGCCGATCATTGCGATGTGAAATCCCATCTCAGGATCGGCACTGATCACAAAGGCGTCAAGCAAAAGCCCGATCAACACCAATGGGAATGCCAGCCTTGATCCGAAATTCACTACAGAAACCAGTGCTGTGCGGAATCTGTAAAACCAATAGCCTTCCTGTTTCTGCATGACATGTCCCATTTCGTGGGCAGCAACAGCTACGGATGCCACCGAGCTGTTGCCGTAAGTGCTTTCGGAAAGATTGACAACGCCTCTTCTCGGGTCATAGTGGTCGCTCAGGTTTCCTTTTACACGCCCGATGGATATTCCGTTTACCCGATTCGACCACAATAATTGGGCGACGGTATCATATCCGGTCTTTCCCGAACGGCACCGGACTTTAGAGTATTTTGAAAATGCCGAATGAACCTTTCCGCTTGCAATCGCAGAAAATAAGGTGCAAAACAGCATAGCGGTTATAAACCATATATAATCATTCCAGTACATAGCATTTCTCCGATCTGCGTACTTAAATGCCGGCGACGGAATCTATCGGCATGGACATGACAATCCCCTGCGCCTCACTGTGCATACCGCAGCTTTCTCCGATACACTTCATAAGCGCCACCTTGTTTGCGGACTCCGTCAGAATCAGAACGATTTCCTTTTCGTCCTGGACGCTCAAGCCCCAAAAGTTGGTCACATCCTCATTTCCGATGCGCCGACTGTGAATCACAGTGCCACCTTTGGCACCGGCACCACGAACGGTTTCCATCACATCACCGCTGAAGCCCCGGTTCACGATTGCCGCAACAAGAGAGTATTTTGTTTCAGACATACTGTTTTCTTCCTTTCCTCCGATATTCAATACTTCCTTTCCCGTATTCTGGGCAAGGATACGCAAAATCAGGTTGTTTGCTCCGTTCAGCGGGATCGTAAATGCAATACCGCTGTTTGCCATGTTTAACTGCAGCTCCGAGCGCAACTTATCCATCAGGACATCGGATAGTTCTTTCGGGATCATGCTGATCAAAACGCTTTTATCGATGCTGCCGAGACCGAGCATGTCCATGATCTCGCTGGAGGCGGTGCCTTCGGCATTGAAGCGATATTGCAGCGGCAGTGCACCCTTTTTGAACATTTCCGCTGCCTTCTCGGCAAGCTTTGGCGTGGTGATCAGCGTTAATAGCTGAAAAGATACTTTTTTCTCATGATCCATTTTACTCACCCTCCTCAAGGTCAACGATCGCATCGCAATCGTCGGCAATTTCAGCCGTTCCCGTCGATGTCCTCTTTTCAGTCTTCAGTTTATATACAAGACCCATAAGCTGAATGGCGATCAGCGGTGTCAAAGCAACCAGCGCAACCACGCCGAACGCATCAGTCATCAGATTTCCGCCAAGCGCCTCACAAACGCCGATGCTGAGAGGCAGCAGAAATGTCGAGGTCATCGGGCCGCTGGCGACGCCGCCGGAGTCAAATGCAATACCGATAAAAATATCCGGAACAAAACGGGACAGCACCAGAGCGATGAGGTATCCTGGGATCACAAACCATTGAATAGAGATCCCGGTAAGAACACGAAGCATTGCCAGCCCCACGCTCACGGCTACACCGATCGACATGCAGCGGTTCATCATTTTTACGGAGATAGCGCCGTTTGTAACAGTCTCTACCTGATGGTTCAGCACTTGGATGGCAGGTTCGGCCTTTACGATATAATAACCGATCAGCATACCGATGGGGATCAAAATCCAACGGAAGGACACCCCGGTCAGCTCTTTGCCGAGATAGGAGCCGAGCGGTGCAAAGCCGACATTGGCTCCGCAAAGGAACAGCACCAGACCGATGTATGTATACGCAAAGCCAACGGCAATGCGCTTGATCTGCCGCTTTTGGTAACGGCGGGTCATCATTTGGAAAATCAGAAACACCGCAATGATCGGCAGCAGCGATACAAGGACTTCTTTGGCATACAGCGGTAGACCTTGTGCAAACACACGGGCAACATCCTGGGTGGTGACGACAGTCGCCACATCGGTGAGCGTATACGCAGCCTCAGTCGGTTTGTAGAAACAACCGAGGATCAAAACGGCGAGAATCGGCCCGACACTGGAAAGCGCAACCAATCCGAAGCTGTCGCTGGCTGCATTTTTATCGCTCCGCACAGAGGCAAGCCCGACGCCCATTGCCATAATGAACGGTACGGTCATAGGACCGGTGGTAACGCCGCCCGAATCAAATGCCACAGCCAGAAACTCCTTCGGCACGAACAGCGATATAAGGATGAGCGCCGCATAGCAGATGATCAGCAGCAGGGGCAAGCTGATCTTATAGCGGATACGGACGATTGCCAGCGCAAGAAACAAGCCGACGCCGATTGCTACCGTCATAATCAGCACGGCATTGGGAACGGAGGGCACCTGACCGGCAAGGACCTGCAGATCCGGCTCGGATACGGTAATGATGACGCCCATAACAAAGCCGGTCAGCAAAACCGTTATAAGCTTTTTCATTTTCGAGATCTGCACGCCGACGCCTTCTCCGATCGGCGTCATCGCCATCTCTGCGCCGAGCTGGAAAAATCCCATTCCGACGATCAGCATGACCGCTCCGGTAAGGAACATAACAATGCTGCCAAGCTCCATCGGAACCAAGAAAATACTGAGCATCAGAACAATTCCGGTGATTGGAAGAACGGCGGAGAGTGACTCTTTGATTTTTTCTTTCAGTTTCAGATTCAATTTTGTGCTCTCCTTTTAACAGAGAGTTATTTTTTGCATTCCGCAAGCATCATAATGCCCTCAGCGATGAAAACAATACCGGTAAAGATGAACACCCAGGAGACGGTACCGCCTTGGTTCAGCAGGAGACAGATGCCGGCAGCAAGACCGATGACCGGCTTTGCATAGGTGCGAAGCTTTTGCACAGTACTCATGGAATAGCCATCCGTTTTCAAAGAGGAAACCAAATTCATCAGGCAATAGAGGATCATCAATGCCGCCACAATATAGAGCGTGATACTGACAAGCGTCCATCCGAGCAGCACGGTCACAAGGCCGGCGACAATTTTCACAGTGCCACTTTTACTGTCTTTTTTTGCGGCGTCCAGAATACCCATAACGATCAACGCTGCGCCGAGAACAGTAAATGCAATACTCAGCACGTCCCCTTTCAGCGCAATAAACAGGACACCCACAACGATTGCTGCGATTGCAGTAATCAGCTTATCATTGAATTTCATGCTTCGCACCTCGGTCTATCATATTTTGCCCAGAACGCCTTTACGGCATTTTCATACTTTTCCGGTTCCATAAAGTAGCTCATACCGTGATCGGCACCCGGAACAATCAGCAAATCCTTCGGTGCCGTACAGGCAGTGTAGTTCTCGTAGGTCATCTCTACCGGAACAAAATGGTCATCGGCGCCGTGGACAAGAATAACGGGAACATGGGTATGTTTAAGAGCTTCTACCGTCGAATGCTCCTTTGAGCCGACCTGTATTTTCCGACGACACATCCTGTCGGCAATCGCACTGCGTATGCCGAATCGAATGTGGAGGTTATCCTTAGCAATATGCTCCCATATCGCATTGGCCGATGTAAAACCGCAATCCGCCATGATCCCATGTACGTTGGGCGGCAGCTGCAGTCCGGCAGCCATCAGTACGGTGGTAGCCCCCATGGAAACACCGGCAAGGTAAACAGGAATATCGCTTCCGCAGCGTTCAATCTCCCAATTCAGCCAGTCCAGACAGTCAAAGCGTTCGGTAAGGCCGAAGCCCATATATTCGCCACTGCTGTTATTCTGCCCACGCTGCTCAACATAGAGCACGCTGCAGTTGTTTTTGTACCAGAAATCGGAGATCATCCCAAAATCCCGATGCCACGATGAACGCCATCCGTGGAAAGCAATAATCACTCTTTCCGGCTTTTCGCAGGGAAAATAATGTCCGACGAGCTTTTCTCCGTCATGAGCAATGATTTCAACCGTTTCATTCGGCTGTACGGCAAGGCTTTCAGAGGCACTCTCCATCCGGTTTGTGAACTCGTCGCTGCTTTTCTCTCCGGAGATACGCTTATCTGCTTTTTCCATCACCTTTGGCATTTCCCGATCAAGTGCTGTATCGATCAGGGCTTTTATTGTGACATATGCGGACAGCGATGCAACGGCAGCTGTTCCGGCTGCGATTCCTGCCGCTGTTACGATTTTCTTTGTATTCTTTTTCATACTACAACTTCCTTTCTGCTAAGGGATATCTTTAGTGCGCCGATTAAGACAGACGCACCTCCAGATTCGGATCATTCACAACAGATACCGGAAGAGGCCGGTGAGGAGTCGTAAAAGGAAATAACCGGCTTTCTTATAAAACGGCATTTCTCCTTGAAAATCCGGCCCTTCGTTCTCTGTTCCATCGGGCAGCACATGTCTGCTTTGCTCTGCCTTGACAGATGCGTTTTCCCGTAGGCATTGATTCAGCTCCGGGCAGTCGATCACCAGCATGAGCTCCGTGTCCAGATAGGTGCTTCTCAGGTCAAGATTATAGGAGCCGATCATACTGATGTGATCGTCCACCAAAATCGTTTTGGTATGCAGGGACTGCCCGCAGGACACTTCAAAGACCTCACTGCCGGTTGCAAGAATGTTTTTCTTCTCGTTCAGGTAGTCTGTGCAGCCAAAGGGGTTTGCTCCGCTTTCAATGGCATTGGTCATGATTTGGACCCGGCGACCGCCCTCACAGAAGCCTGCCAGTGTTTCATACATACCGTTATTGCAGATAATATAAGGAGTCTCAATCAAAATGCTTTCGCCGTTCTTCATGATGCCGCTCAATTGCTCCCAGAGTACAGGTGCTTTGTTTTCCGGCGAGGTTGGGTTGGAGAGAAGTGTGATACTTTTGGCTTCCAGCGTCTCTCTTTCCAAATCCACCGGCAAATAAGCCTCGGCATACGATCCCTGTAGTTCTGTATAATGCGTTCGGAGCGTTTCCTGTGCCTTTTGGAGGTTTCTCCGGTTGCCGGAGATTTCCTTGTTACAGGGCAAATCCCATATCTTCGCAAAATATGCTGTCAAGGCCTCGGTCGAGCTGTTCGTCCCATCAGAGCAGACCAAAACTTCTCTGTCAATGTTGCGGTCTTCCTTGTCCTTATATTCTCCGAGGAACAAATCGTTTGTGTTTCTTCCGCCTAATAGGTATTGCTTTCCATCCACGATCAGGTATTTGTCGTGCAGGCGGTAATTGATTTTCCAAGGAGTCATAAGATTGATGGGGTTATACAGCTTGATTTGTACATTCGTATTAGCCGCCAATGCACCGATCAGCCTGTTGCAGCGCAAATACATATCTCCGGAAATTCCGTCAACGAGTATTTTGATATTCACCCCACGCTCGGCAGCCTCATTCAAGGCCGCTATCATATCTTTCCCGCTGTTATCCACCCGAAAATCGAATGTTGACAGAATGATCTCGTTTTCGGCCCTGTCTATCAGTCGAAGACGCCAGATAAGCGCTTCACGGTTATCGTCAATACACAGAACCCGTTCTGTCACACCTGTACCGGCGAACTCGGCTCCTTCGAGCTCTATCGGTTCTTTTTGGAATATCGGCGGGACGATCAGGCTGATCAGTATGTAAAGCACAAACAGAATAGCCAAGGCCTTTATACCCTTAAAGATAACGTTTTTCATCAGCACCTTTCCTTTTATCCAGATTTGCAGAAATTATAATGTCCTTTTCTAAACTGAAACGAAACAAAAGGGAATTTGCTCAGGATCATAGTATTCCCGTTTGGATCTGAGAGAACGAGCATAATAAAAGAACGGCGCAGCCTTTTTTCGGCTGCGCCGTAACCATATCATTTGTTGAAGTACTCAGTCAGATTTTTGGATGAGGTCGTTTTTCTTTAGCTTCCGCACAGCCAAACGGTGTTCAATATTCTCATGCAGTAATTGTGAGATCACCGCCATCAACGGGATAAAGAAGATGATACCTAAAACGCCAAACATCTTCCCGCCCAAAAGGACGGCGAGCAAGGTCCAAAACGGAGATAGCCCGACACTGCTTCCCACAACATGAGGGTAAATAAATTGGTTTTCAACGAACTGTGCCGCCTGATAGACGATCAGGCATAGGATCACCTTGTTTGGCTCAGCCAGCAAAGTCAGCAACATACCGATTGCACAGGACAAGAACGCTCCAATGTATGGTACAAAGGCAAAAGCTGCGGTCAAAACCGCCGTCAGCCCGGCATAAGGGATCCGGAATATAGAAAACGAAAGGAAAATCAGCGTACCAAGTATCAGCACCTCTACACATTGACCTGAAAGAAATTTGGCATAGGTATCGTGAGACAGCTTTGCGATATGGCAGACCTTATCTGCGACAGATTCTTTGCAATAAGCGTACAGCGCCCGTCTTGTTTGTTTGCCAAGTTCCTGCTTTCCAACCAGAACATAAAACATGATCACGAGCGAAACGGCTGCGTTGACAACAGTAGATATTGTAGAGCCGGCAACACTGACAACGGAGCCTATTACTACGCCTGCTCCGTTCATTGCCTTCTCGGCAATGGTTTTCCAATCCAACTTGTTGAGATATGCGCTGATCTCAGCGGTATCAAAGCCATAATTGCGCAGCACCGCTGCCCAGTCGGGCCACTTTTCTTTAATAAGAGAAATGATACTTTTTACGGAGGCTATGAGCTGAGGAATCGCAATGACACATAGTAGCACGATAATAGCGACTAAAAGCAACAATGTAATAATCAAACTTAAAACATTGATTGTGCGCTCGCTTGCTTTGGGCATAAGGCGAGAAAGACGCTTGCCGATCCCGCGCATCGGAACGCTCAGGATAAACGCCATGAGCAACCCTGCAAATACAGGGGTGAGCAATTCCGCACACACATGTAAAAAGTCCGAAATATAGTTCAAGTTGTTTAATGCTGTGAATAGAGCAACGCCGAAAGCAATCAAGCCAAGCTGTTGCTTAAATTTTTTATCCATATCTATTTCTCCACTGCAGAGGTCTGAGCTGATGCTTCTTTCTTTCCGTAACCCAGCCACCAGCCCAAAGCGCACACAGGCAATGCAGCTATGACATCCACAGCAGAATGTTGTTTCATAAAAACAGTCGAAAGGCTGATGCATACTGCGATGATGCCGAACACGATCTTCCATGCAACATTTTGAAAGCGTTTGCAATCCCACAGGGCAAACATAGCGGCAAACGAGCCGATAACATGGAGAGAAGGACAGACATTCGTGTTGGTGTCAAATGAATAAAACCCCGTTATAAAATCAGTAAGTATATTGGGTTCATCGAAATGCTCCGGTCGTAATTCCTGGCAGGTCGGAAATACGATGTAAATAAGCAATGTGATGCCGTATGTAACGATAACAAAGTGCATCATTCTTCGGAAGGCTCTTGTGTCAAAGAAAAAGGTATAGATAAGTGCTCCGATGAGAAAAACAAACCACAGAAGATACGGGATCAGCGCCCATTCCCAGAATGGGATCAAGTCGTACAGCGCACAGTGTACAACGTAATAATGTCTTTCCGGCTGAAACCGTTCAAGAAACATAAACATCAATCCGAAAAACGGCCAAAACAGCAGCAACTTAACATGTGAAAACTCCGGCGTATTCATTTTTTTGAAACGAAACTGGCGGTAGTCCACCTCCGGTTTGATTTTTTTCGTGCTTCTTTGCATAACATTCCATCCATTCGTAACGTGCGGCAAAAGCGAGATAAGGGTTTACGGTGCTATCGTCGTTAGTAGCTGCTCCTCATATCGTGGTAAGTTCCGAATTTGCATATTGCGCTGTTGCTTTAAGAGTAATTTTTGTAAGCGAGGCCGGTTGAAACGCTGTACCACAATAAATGGCAAATTGCCGAGCAAAATGTAAACGGCTGTCATGCAAATACCTCCTATACCAGGCCAGAACCATAGCATTGCAAGCCCTGCAATCGATAAGATACCGTGTGTCCACTCTGCAACACAGGTTTCTTGGATCATTCTGGGCAAATCGGAAAGCGTTTGTCGCTTTAGCTTTTTTGCCGGCATGATATTTGTAAAAATACGGCTCATATCCGGCACCTTTGCCTGCCACTGCTTCACACGCAGCGCTTTCCATATTGCTTGTTCATATGAATAGCACCGCCACGGGAAATGATCCGCTTTGAACCAAGACTTTGGTACTAACCGTCCGACTACAAAAAACACAACACCCAAGGCCGCTATGTAAAGCAAGCAACGCAAAAAATGTTTCATAAGTTTGATACCTCTTTGATTTGCATAGCGGCCGTTGGAAATGCTGAATTACTTCTGTGGCTGGCCGCTTATCGCAGCAAGAAGCATTTGGGCACATGCCTCCGTGGACACGCCGGATGTATTCAGCAGAATATCGTAATTGCTCTTATCTGCCCACTCCTTCTGTGTCCAGAAGCGGAAATAGTTTTTCCGATCCCTATCCTTTTTCTGCATCAGATATTTTGCGTCAGTCTCCGAAACATTTTCCGTTCGGATAATGCGTTCCACCCTTTTCTCGGTATCGGATGAATAAATAAATGATTTCAGAACACGAGGGCTTTCCCCGAGGATCACCGTGGAGCATCTGCCAATAAAAACAGCAGGGCCTTTCAGCTCGATGTTTACCATTGTCCGACGAATTCCCTCGAACAGCTCATAGACTGTGTTCTTCCGGTTACGTGCGTAGTCCGAAAAAGCAGCAATGTCATACAGAAAGCTACCTGTACGCTGCTCGTCGTAGGTTTTCAGCAGTTCGATAGATACACCCTGGGCTTCAGCGGCTTTGATCAGCAACTCACCGTCATAGTAAGGTATTCCTGCCAATTCGGCAACACGCATACCGATCTCACGGCCGCCGCTTCCGAATTCTCTTTCGATTGCCAAGGATTTCATGGTTGTCTCTCCCTTCTGATTAAGATGCTTTGTCAAACTGGCTGTTGTATAGGTCAGCATAGAAACCGCCCTGTGCCAGCAGTTCCTCATGCGTGCCCTGTTCGATGATGTCGCCTTCCTTCATCACAAGGATCAGGTCAGCGTTTTTAATGGTAGAAAGCCGATGAGCGATCACGAAGCTGGTTCTGTGCTCTGTCAGCGTATCCATAGCCTTCTGCGTCATCAGCTCCGTCCGTGTATCGACCGAGCTGGTCGCTTCGTCCAGGATCATCATTGGGCTGTTTTTGATCATGGCACGAGCAATGGTAAAGAGCTGCTTTTGCCCTGCGGAAATGACCACATTTTCTCCAAGCACGGTATCAAAGCCATTCGGAAGCGTCTCGATAAAGTGATAGATCCCACACGCACGGCAGGCCTTTTCAAGTTCTTCGTCCGTAACCCCTGTTTTGTTGTAAACGAGATTTTCACGCACGGTTCCGTCAAACAGCCAGGTGTCCTGCAGCACCATGCCAAACAGCTCGTGGATGTTTTCTCGTGTCAAATCGGAGGTAGAAATACCGTCAATGCGGATATCGCCGCCGACCAGATCAAAGAACCGCATCAAAAGGTTGACCATTGTTGTCTTACCGGCACCTGTAGGACCGACGATAGCGACTTTCTGCCCCGGCTTGATGTGAGCAGAAAAATCTTTGATAATGATTTTGTCCGGATTATCCGGATAGCTGAAGCGAACATGGTCGAATTCGACCTCGCCATGCACCTCGGTCAATTTCTCGGTCTTATAGCTTTCATCCGAAAGTTCTTCCTCCTGCAGGAAGTCGAATATCCGATCTCCGGCGGCAGCTGCCGTCTGCATCTGCGTCATACCCTGTGCCAGTGTGCTGAGCGGGGAGGTAAACAAGCGGACAAACATGATAAATGCCGTGATTACGCCAAAGGTGATCTGCCCATCCATAACCAAAGCCGCACCGATCACACAGACCGCTACATAACCGAGATTGCCGATCACATTCATCAGCGGCTGCATAACGCCGGATAGAAACTGACTTTTCCGGTTTGCATCGTAAACCGCACGGTTCATCCCGGCAAAGTTCTTTTTGATCTCGTTGTTGGCACGGGAAATGCGTACAACATCATGGCCGGAGTACATTTCCTCCACATAGCCGTTGAGCTTACCGAGACTCTGCTGACGGGCGACGAAGTATTTTTGAGAACGGGACATGATTACCGCCATTACAACGAATCCAATCAGCGTAATGGCGATCGCTGCAAGCGCCATTCGCCACTCCGTCACAAGCATCATAATCAGGCAGCCTACGAATTGGGCAACTGCACTGATCATCGACGGAAGGCTGTTGGAAAGTGCCTGCTGAAGCGTGCTGACATCATTTGTCACACGGCTCAGAATATCGCCGTGCGAGATTTTCCCAAAGCACTTCATAGGGACCTTATTGATTTTATCGGAAAGATCCCGCCGCATTTTCTTGGACAGATCCAGCGTAACGGTAGCCATGATATATTGCTCAATATATCCGCACACTTCACCGATCAGATAGATCGCCAGCAGGACGCCTCCCACCTTTGCAACGGCAGAAAGGTCAATGCCGGTCATCAGTCCGTCTGAGATCAGATCCGTGATACGACTAAGCTGGTTTGGCCCGATGATCGTCAAGACAGCGCCGATCATGGAAAACACAAACGCAATGATCATTGGCAGCCGCAATTTTGAAGAATAGGTAAACAGTTCTTTCAGAACGCCCTTTATTCCTCGTTTACTTTTTTCGGGCACGCCTGTTCGGCGCCCCATCATTTGATTTCCGTTCATTTACAGAGCACCTCCTTATGCGCCCAGTTCTTCGGCGGACAACTGCGACATGGCAATTTCTCGATAGACAGCACAATTCTTTATCAGTTCCTCATGCGTACCGATCCCAACGGCCTTGCCTTCATCCAGAACGACGATCTTATCGGCGTTGCGGATCGTACCGATTCTCTGGGCAACGATCATGCAGGTAACGCCGCCGAGCTTTTCGGCAAGACCTTTTCGCAGCGCTGCATCGGTTTTGTAGTCCAATGCGGAGAAGGAGTCATCGAAAATCAAAATCTCGGGATTTCTCGCCAACGCACGGGCGATTGCCAAACGCTGCTTCTGTCCGCCGGAAACATTGGATCCGCCCTGTGAAATCGGTGCATCTAATTTGCCGGGCAGTTTTTCGACAAATTCACTTGCCTGGGCAAGTTCCAAGGCTTTCTGTGCGTTTTCGTCGGTAGGAACTGCGGCGCTTTCACCGAACAGCACATTATCCCGGATGTCACCGGCAAACAGAACCGCTTTCTGCGTTACATATCCGATACGGTCGTAAAGGGCGTCGAAGGTGTATTCTTTTATATCCTTTCCGTCGATCAGGACCGTGCCGGAGGTCGTGTCGTAAAAGCGAGCTGCCAGGCTGATGAGCGTTGTTTTACCGCTGCCGGTCGCACCGATAAATGCAATGGTTTCACCTTTATTCACCTTAAAGCTGATGTTTTCCAATACATCCTTATCCGAGGTGGGATAGTGGAAGGAAACATCCTTGAACTCGACTGTGCCCACTTCGGGAGCGTTGTCCGATTTTCCTTCCCGTAAGGTGATTTTTGCATTCAGCACCTCATTGATACGCCCGGCAGAAACCTGGGCCGAAGGGAAGAACATTACAATCATGACCATCATCATAATGGACATGATGACATAGGTTGCATAGGTGCCGAATACCATAATGTCACCGAATGTTGCGATCCTCGCTGCGACATCTGTAAGTGCGACCTTTTCCACGATAGATGCGCCTACCCAATAGACGGTCAATGCCAAAGTATTCATAGCGAACGAGACAGCCGGCATAAGCATCGCAAATCCGTGCTGATTGAACAGCTGCGTTCTCATCAGTTCGTCGTTGGCCTGCTCAAATTTTTCCGCTTGATATTTCTCGGCATTATAAGCGTGCACCACATTGATGCCCGTCAGATTTTCACGGGATACACGGTTGATGTTATCCGTCAATTTCTGCACACGGCGGACACGCGGCACGATCACCGCAATGACGATTGCCATCATGGCAAGCAGCGCCACGACAAAGCCGGCGGTGATAACAGACAGCGTCCAGCTTTTGTTGATGATCTTTATGACCGCCCAAATCGCCATGATCGGAGATTTGATCATAATTTGCAGGCCCATTGCCACAAGCATCTGGATCTGCGTGATGTCATTCGTCGTGCGGTTGATCAGGCTCGGAACAGAAAACTGCTGCATTTCATACTGACCGAAATCCGCCACCTGATTAAACACCTTTTCACGGATTGTATAGCTGAAGCCTGCGGCAGTCTGCGCTGCCAAGTATCCGCAAATTACCGCAAGCAGAGCGCTTGCGAGCGTGCAGCCGAGCATTTCAAGCCCTGTTTGCCAGATGTCACTCATTGCGCTGCCAGGGGTCTTGATAAGTACTGTCAGGTCGCTCATATAGTCCGGCAGGCGCAGATCAAAATAGATCTGACCCAATACCAGAATGGCGCAAAGCCCGGCAGTCAGCCACTCCTTGCGTTTCATTTTCTTTAATAGCTCAAACATATTGGTTTGCTCCCATAATCTTTATTGTTTATAATACCGTTAAGTTCGATACTTTGCCATCAGTTCCTTAAACAATTCCTGCGTCGAGGGCGGCGTATAGGTAATAGCGTTGGCCCCGGCCACGATTGTCTCATAGATGCTTTCGTTGGTTTTCCCACCGGATGCAACCAGCGGAACATTCGGAAACTCCGAGCGGATTTTTCGTACAACATTCGGAGTCTCTTTTCCGCAGGCGATATTTAAGATCGCAGCGCCATGCTGCAAACGGCTGGCAATGTCCGTGCCCTCATGCGTCACCGTGATAATCACCGGAATATCTACGGCGTTGCTTACAGCCAGAAGATTCAGATCGGAAATCGGTGCATTCAGCACAACTCCCATAGCACCTTGCGACTCCACGTCCTTCGCCAAGGATACCGTCCTTATTCCCTTGGTCGTCCCGCCACCAACGCCGCAGAACACCGGGATATAAGAGGAGCGAATGATTGCATCGCTGATCGCTTGCTGCGGAGTAAAGGGATAGACCGCAAACACGGCATCGGCGTCACAATTCCGAATAATTGCAAGATCGGTGGTAAAGACAAAGCTTTTGATCCTGCGTCCGTTGATGATAATTCCGCTGGCTTGGAAAACCGCCTCCGGGATCTTCAGAATATGCTGCCGCAAACGGCTGCCGATCTGAGGGATCTGCTCCTTTTTCATTTCTTCCATACTGCATCTCCTGTATTACCAGTCGGAGTTTCTGCGGGCAAAAGCCGCAATAATGCTTTCGATGCCGAACAGGATCAGATAGATTGCCACCATATAGCAGATCGCTCTGAGCGTTACAAAGGAAAGCGCCGGACTAAAGATCATCACAAATCCGAGCACAAGCCCGAGAATGTTCAGAATCAGTGAGAAATAGTAATAAAACGGATTTCCAATCAAACGAATCAGGTTTGTCCTTGTCAGCTCGGATATGCAGTGGGCGATAAACCAAATCGGGAGAAGAATCGTCAGTGCCCATTTCCCGACATTGGGATTGGCGATCAGCATCACGCCGCACATAACGCTTAAAATCCCAGAGATCAACGACAGCATCGGACCGAAGCTGATAAAGCGGGAAAGCCGGGCATATACCACGAGATCTTCAATGCCCATCACAATGGCGATCACGCCGTAAATAACGACCGCTCCCGTCAGCATGCTTTCCGGGCGGATAAAGGCAAAGATGCCAAGCAGGATCAGGAGCACGCCGACGATCAATTCGCTCCATCCAAAGCCGTTTTTTCTTTTCATACCGCATTCCCATCCTTTCTGTTCAAAATCGTCATGAATTCGCTGCCCGTAATGGTCTCTTTCTCGTAAAGATAGCTTGCAAGTTCATCCAACTTCTTGCGATTGTCTGCCAGCAGACGGCGAGCCTTTTCATGCTGCTTTTTGACAGTCTCCACGACCTTCTGATCGATTTCTTTTTGTGTATCCGCCGAGCAGGCAAGCGAGGTATCGCCGCCGAGGTACTGGTTGCTGACCGTCTCCATCGCAACCATATCGAATTCATCGGTCATACCGTAGCGGGTAATCATCGCACGGGCAAGTTTGGTTGCTTGCTCGATGTCATTAGAGGCACCGGTTGTAATCTGCCCGAATACGATCTCCTCCGCCGCACGGCCACCGGTCAGCGTGGCAATTTTGTTTTCCAGTTCTTCCTTGGTCATCAGAACCTTATCGTTCTGCTCGACCTGCATGGTGTAGCCCAGTGCGCCGGAGGTTCTGGGGATGATCGTGATCTTCTGCACCGGTGCGGAAGCCGTCTGCAAAGCAGCGACCAGCGCATGGCCAATCTCATGGTAGGCGACGACCTTCTTTTCATCATCGGTCATGATGGCGTTTTTCTTCTGATAGCCGGCGATGACGACCTCAATGCTTTCCTCCAGGTCTGCCTGCTCTACGACTGTGCGCCCACTGCGCACCGCACGGAGGGCAGCTTCGTTGATGATGTTCGCAAGCTCTGCGCCGGAGGTTCCGGAGGCCATACGGGCGATGGTATGGAAGTCCACATTGTCCGCCGTTTTGATCTTCTTCGCATGGACCTTGAGGATGGCTTCACGACCTGCGAGGTCAGGCAGCTCCACGGGAACACGGCGGTCAAAGCGGCCGGGGCGGGTCAGCGCCGGGTCAAGGGACTCCGGGCGGTTGGTCGCCGCCAGAATGATGACGCCGTTGTTGCCTTCAAAGCCGTCCATCTCGGTCAGAAGCTGGTTAAGCGTCTGTTCACGCTCATCGTTGCCGCCTATCTGACCATCGCGCTTTTTACCGATGGCATCGATCTCATCGATAAAGACGATACAGGGCGCTTTTTCCTTGGCCTGCTTGAACAGGTCACGCACTTTTGATGCACCCATACCGACGAACATCTCCACAAATTCCGAGCCGGACATGGAGAAAAACGGAACACCGGCTTCGCCTGCAACAGCCTTAGCCAGCATCGTTTTGCCGGTACCCGGAGGGCCTACAAGCAATACGCCCTTGGGCATAGATGCGCCGACATCGGAATACTTCTTGGGATTATGTAGGTAATCGACGATTTCGGCAAGATTTTCCTTTGCTTCATCCTCACCAGCGACATCGGCAAAACGGATGCCGTCCGTGGACGGAACGTAGACCTTGGCATTGCTTTTTCCCATACCGAACGCCATCGCATTTGGGCCGCCTGCCTGGGACATCATTTTCTTCGCCATATACTGTCCGAGGGCAGCAAAGATCAGGATCGGCAGAATAAATGTCAGGAAAAAGCTGAGCAGCGGAGACATGCCTTTTTCAATATTCCGTGTGAATTTAGCTCCCGATGCATACAGCCGCTCGGTCAGGGTGGGGTCGTTCATTTCGCCGGTCTTGTAGATCTGGGTATTGTCCTTGTCTGTGAATACGATCTCGGAATCGGCAACCTCTACGCTGCCGATATCTTTATCCTCGATCATCTTCATAAAGGTACCGTAATCAACCTCTTTCACTCTGGCATTTGCAAGCAACGGAGAGATGACCATGTTGAAAACCAGAATGACCAACAAAACAATGCCGTAATAATAGATCAGGGGTTTTCTCGGTGACTTAACTTCTTTCATACTTACCCGACTCCTTTTCGTTCATTGTGGTGAGTATACTGTCCATTTCTAAACTGAAACGAAACAAACCGGAGAAAAAACTCCGTTTTGCTTCATTTCGTCAGCCATCGAGACCTATGTTTTTCTTTGCTGTGGACAGCATAAGCTTGATGCGGTTCAGCTGATTGACCTCGCTGGCACCGGGGTCATAATCCACCGCAGCAATATTGCTTTGCGGGTATGCTTTTTTCAGCGCTTTGATCACGCCCTTGCCTACAACATGGTTTGGAAGACACGCAAACGGCTGAATGCAAACTACATTCGGCGTGCCATGTGTGATCAGTTCGATCATTTCTCCGGCTAAGAACCACCCCTCACCGTATAGATTGCCCAAAGACAAAAAGGGTTTTGTCATTTCAGCAATCCGGTAAACAGACAATGGGGCCTCAAACCGTTTGCTTTCGTTCAGCGCATCAGTTGCCGGTTTGCGCAGAGCGGCAATCAGCCTTATTGCCGCCTTGGATACGATGACCGAAGATTTTTTGGTGCCGAGGTATTCCGCCTTGTATTGGGAGCCGAAAACACAGTAATTGAAGAAGTCCAGCAGATCCGGAACAACAACCTCGGCACCTTCCCGTTCCAGCAGTTCCACCAAGTGGTTGTTTGCCAGCGGCATATACTTCACAAGGATCTCACCGACAATGCCGACCCTCGGCTTACGGATCGTTTCATCGATGGGGAAGCTGTCAAACGCATTGACGATTCCACGGCATACTTCCTTATAGGTGTACTGCGTTTTTGAATTTATGAGTGAGTCGATGCAAATATCCTGCCACTTTTTATGGAGCGCATCGGCAGAACCGGGTATGACCTCATACGGTCGCACACGGTACAGGCAGCGCATAAAAAGATCTCCGTAGACGATCGTTTTTGCGGCATCCGTGACTAAACCGGCGGACAGGCTGAAACCCTCATTTTTCTCCATCCCGTTGGCGTTCAGGGAAATGACCGGAATATGGGAGTATCCGGCCTTATCCAAGGCGCGGCGAATGAAGGATACATAGTTGCTGGCACGACAGCATCCGCCGGTCTGTGTCATAACGATTGCCAAACGGTCGGTATCATATTTGCCGGAAAGTACGGCATCCATAAATTGTCCGACCACCGTAATAGAAGGATAGCAGGCATCGTTATTGACATATTTGAGTCCCATATTCACAGCACTGCGATTGTCATTGTCCAGAACAACCAGGTTATATCCGTGCTTGCGGAACACGGGCTCCAAAATATCAAAATGGATCGGACTCATTTGCGGCGCAAGAATGGTATACCCCTTTTCCCGCATTTCTTTGGTGAACTCTGTTCGGTGATACGCCACAGGCTTTGCCGTCGCCCTGCTTTGATCCTGCTTTCGCATAGCCATAGCAGAGAGCAAGCTGCGGATTCGGATACGGACAGCGCCGAGATTGGCGACCTCGTCGATCTTCAAAAGCGTATACAGCTTGCCGGAAGCCTCCAGAATCTCGCTTACCTGATCTGTCGTTACGGCATCAAGTCCGCATCCGAAAGAATTGAGCTGAATCATCTCCAATTTATCATGTTGGCAGACAAATTCCGCTGCATTGTACAGCCGGGAATGATATACCCACTGATCCACAACACGCAAGGGCCGGGACGGCTCAAAATCGATGGGAAGACTATCCTCAGTAAAAACCGTCAGACCGTAGGAGGCAATCAGTTCCGGGATCCCGTGGTTGATTTCGGGGTCGATATGATACGGCCGCCCCGCCAGCACGATTCCGCACTCGCCGTTATGCTTCATCTGATTGAGCAGGCGCTTGCCTTCCGTACGAATATCTGCCTTGACCCGCTGCTGTTCTGCCCATGCCGCTTTTACTGCCGCATGCACCTCCGGTGCGGGAATATTCCATTCCTCACGGCAGAGCTTTACCATGCGGTCAGCAACCGTCTTTTCATCGGTAAACGCCATAAATGGGCGTATGTAGCGCACGGCTCCATTGGTAACGGCTTCCACATTGTTTTTGATGTTTTCAGGATATGAAACAACAATGGGGCAATTAAAATGGTTCTGTGCTCCCAGCGTTTCCTGGTGTTCGTAGAATACGCAGGGGTGAAAGATCGTTTTGATGCCTTGGTTGATGAGCCACTGTACATGGCCGTGCGCCAGCTTTGCGGGGTAACATTCCGATTCGGATGGGATTGACTCCATCCCAAGCTCGTAGATCTTTCGGCTTGAAAAGGGGGATAAGATGACCCGGAAATGCAGCTGTTTGAAAAAGGTTGCCCAAAACGGGTAGTTTTCATATAGGTTCAGCACCCGGGGAATACCGATCGTCCCCCGTGCGGCAGCTGACTCTGCAAGCGGCTCATAGCCAAATATGCATCGGCGCTTGAATTCAACCATATTGGGTGCAGCTTTTTTCCGCTCGGCATTGCCGACCATCTTTTCACAGCGATTTCCTGTGATGTGGCGGCGCTCTCCGTCAAAAACATTTACCGTCAGCATACAATGGTTGGCACAGCCGCCGCAGCGTCTTGTGAAAGAGGAATAGGTCAGCGCCTCGATCTGCTCCAGTGAAAGCATCTTAGTCGGTGTCGGTGCTCCGGTGTAATTGCGTCTGGCGATCAATGCGGCACCGAAAGCACCCATCACGCCGGAAATATCCGGGCAAATCACTTCTGCACCGGCAATTTCTTCAAACGCCCGCAAGACAGCCTTGTTATGAAAAGTACCGCCCTGCACGACGATATGGCTGCCAAGCTCCTCCGCCGAGGACAGCTTGATGACCTTATACAAAGCGTTTTTGATCACGGAATAGGCAAGGCCGGCGGAAATATCCGAAACCGAGGCACCTTCTTTTTGTGCCTGCTTGACATTGGAATTCATGAAAACCGTGCACCGGGTACCGAGGTCAACCGGGTGTTCGGCAAATAGTGCGGTTTGTGCGAACTCTTCTGCAGTATATCCTAAAGAGTTTGCAAAGTTTTCAATAAAGGAACCGCAGCCAGAGGAGCAGGCTTCGTTAAGCATGATACTGTCCACAGCACCGTTTTTCAGACGGATACATTTCATATCCTGACCGCCAATGTCCAGCACACAGTCCACTTTTGGATCGAAGAAAGAAGCGGCCGTACAGTGAGCAATCGTTTCCACTTCTCCGTCATCCAGAGAAAAGGCAGCCTGCAGCAGTGCCTCTCCGTAGCCGGTAGAGCACGCCCGGACGATTTTTGCATTCCCCGGCATTAGCGTTTGCAGTTCGTGGATACCCTTTTTTGCCGCCTCGATTGGGTTGCCGTTGTTGTTCGTGTAGTAAGAATACAGCAGTTCACCGTTTTCCCCGATCAGCGCCATCTTGGTTGTCGTAGAACCAGCGTCGATTCCCAGATAGCAGTTCCCTCGATAGGCGGAAAGCTCACCACGGGCAACGGAAGCCCGAGCGTGTCTGCAGCAGAACTGCTCATATTCTGCGTGACTTTCAAATAGAGCCGGAAGCCGGGGCATTTCAAAAGAGATCGAGACGCCGTTTTTCAGACGCTCGATCAGGGTGTCGATTGGGACAGTGTCTTTTTCCGTGCTTTCCATTGCAGCGCCCATGGCGGCAAACAGATGGGAGTGATCCGGATCAACAGTCGTTTCCGCTGTCAAACCAAGAGTCCGTACAAATGCCTTTTTCAGTTCCGGCAGAAAATGCAGCGGACCTCCGAGAAATGCCACGCATCCCCGGATCGGCTTTCCGCAGGCAAGACCGGAGATCGTCTGGTTCACGACTGCCTGAAAAATAGATGCTGCAAGGTCCGCTTTGGTTGCCCCTTCATTGATCAAGGGCTGAATATCTGTTTTCGCAAATACGCCGCAGCGTGCTGCGATCGGGTAGATCTGCTTGTACTGCTCAGCCTCTCTATTCAGTCCGGCGGCATCCGTTTGCAGCAGCGATGCCATTTGATCGATGAAAGAGCCGGTTCCGCCGGCGCAGACACCGTTCATTCGCTCCTCTAATCCGCCGGTAAAGTATATGATCTTAGCATCCTCGCCGCCAAGTTCAATCGCCACATCCGTCTGCGGCGCACATTTTTTCAGGGCTGTAGCGACGGCAACGACCTCCTGGACAAAGGAAATATCCAACGCTTTCCCCAGATTGATCGCACCGGAGCCGGTAATGCAAACCTGCAGTTCACATTCCCCAACAGATTTCTTGGCTTCTTCCAACAAAGTGGATAGGGTTTCCTGCGTGTGGGCCTGATGCCGTCTGTATTCTCCGTAAAGGATCTCATCGGCGTCATCAAGTACCACAAGCTTTACGGTCGTAGAGCCGATGTCGATCCCGGCACGGTATTTTTTCATAGATGATTCCTCCTGCGCTTATAAAAAGAAGCCGCCTGCGTATGTGCAGAAAAGATAAGTAAACGGAACGGCAAATAAATGACTGTCAAACCTGTCCAGTATACCGCCGTGTCCCGGCAGCAGATTGCCATAGTCTTTGATGCCGCAAATACGTTTGATCACTGACATAGACAGATCACCGAACTGGCCGACAACGGAGGTCATAAGCGCCCAAAGTGCCAGCGTTCCGTAATTTACTTCAATCTTTACAAATTTCTCAACAACGATCCCGCCAAGCAGTGCCAATAGCACCCCGAACAATAGGCCGCCAAGGGAGCCTTCTATGGTCTTATTTGGGCTTACCTTCGGCATTAGCTTATGCCGTCCCAAACCTCGCCCGATCAGATAGGCGGCGACATCCGTGACAAAGCACAATGTGACAGCAAAAATCAGATAATACAGTCCGCTATTCAGGCTTCTCAGCTCCGGAATGGCTTTAAAGAGCACAATGATCAGGAGCACAATGAAAAATGCCTTGACGGGAGAGTCCAAGCTGCAATGTTTTTGCCGTATCATCAGCCAAATGGATGCTACAGTTGCAAAAATAAATGCCACCGTCAGTACGATCTCGGAACGGGGAATGTGTACGAAAGCAGCCAAAACGGCAATGAGCATAGAAACAGTAAACATCACTTCATTTTCGATTGTGCCGGTTGCGCGGTATATTTCATACACCGAAAAGGCGCAAAGGATGGCGGTAGCCACCAAAATGACCGCCGGTATGTAAGAATAGAATAGGATTAAGTAAACGGCGGCTGTTATAAACGCACCGGTTATCGTTCGCTTGAGTATGGTTGTGACCCCTCGTAATAAAACTACTGTATTATTTATCTTTTATACTATCGAGCAACATATTCCGTATTTCTGCGCCGATCGTATGTGTGGTTCCGTTTTCCACATCGCTTGCAGGAATCACCTGCACGATGTCCAAATATACATCGGAATGCCGGCGTAGGACATTCTTATGGATCTGTTCCGTTCCCCTGATGGACATAACGACAATCGGTGTGCCGGCCTTTTTGGCAATGTGGAAAACACTGTCGTGAAACGGGAGCAATTCTCCGGTTTTGCTTCGGGTGCCCTCCGGATATACACCGATAGAGACCTCGCCGCTCTGAAGCAGATCAGAAGCTTTATTGATCGTCCTCAATGCCTTTCGTGGGTTCTCCCGGTCGATCGGCATAAAGCAGCATTTCCGAATAATTCGTCCGAAAAACGGAATCTTAAAATTCTCGCCTTTTGAGATAAACGCAATATCCCACGGTTTCAGCACAAGCCACTCAATGATCGGGTCAAAATTGGAGCGATGGTTTCCGACAAACATCAGCTTTTGATTCTTAGGTATCTTCTCCAGTCCGCTTGTATATACTCTGATTCGCAGCACCTTCAAAGCAGCGGCAGAAGCGCTGTAAGCAGTGTGCGGTAAAAACGGCTGTTTTTCTCATATTCTTTTTTCGGATCGACGCATAGGCTGCAAATTGCAAGGAAGCAAATATAGAGCAGCAGGACGGCGAGAATGCCAAGCAGTATGTAAACAACAACCATTTTATCCCTCCTTGGATCTGTGGTTTGCTGATTCAGTTCGTGCGGAACAGATTCAGGTAAAACCGTATGTACAGCGTAAGGGACATAAGCATAACGCAAATGCAAATTCCGATCAGAACATTTGCCACCGTTTCCGATATACTCGGGAACAAGATAAGGCACGTCATAACCAGATACAGAACCACGGTGTTGAGCTTGCCATACCATTTTGCGCTGTTAACAACATCTTTCTTTTGAATTGCCATATACCCGAGCACGGCCATAATGATCTCCTTGACCACAAAGAGAACAATCAATCCGCGCATCCAGCGATATTTCACCGTCAAGCAGAGGATCACCGTAGCCTGCGTCAGCTTGTCTGCCACGGGATCCAAAATCTTTCCGAGGTCTGACACCATATTGAATTTGCGGGCGATGAATCCGTCAATAATATCCGTTGCACCGGAGATTAAAATCACAGCCACTGCAGCAGAATATTCCTGCTTTCCTATATATAGCCACACGATCAGCGGAATCAGCGCCAAGCGTATCACACTTAATAAATTCGGTATCGTCAATACCTGATCTTTTCTGAATATCCTATGCATATGTAATATCTCCCATCGGCCTGTCGCCATTATAATATCGTTTATCTTCGCATTTATACAGCTGCCATTTCACTGTCCTGTTTTGCTTTCTCTGCCGGTGAAACGCATGACCGAACCGTATATTCCATGACTTCCGGTACAACTTCGCCGTCGATCTGAAGCGGTGCCGGCTCATTATATTTCACTTGAATGGTCTTTCCTTCCAGAATCGTCATCTGATTCGTATACTTCAGATGCTTGCCGCTGAAAATCGACGGAAAGATCATTAGTCCACGCAGTTTGCCGACATCGTGGAATATCAGAATGGATACCTTTCCGTCTTCACGTAATCTGTACTGCTCCGGCGTCGGCATCATACCCCCGCCATAGAACCTGCCGTTCATGACAGAGGCAAGCCACACTTTTTTATATTGATAGCGTTTGCCGTCAACAACGACGGTCACATTCTTGGGCTTATAGTGAAACAGCAACCCGGTGATGGCGATCTTCGTATAATTTACCGGCTTGGGCTTTTTCCTCTTCTTGTTTTCCTCTCGGAGCTTTTCTCCAACCTCACAGCAATAACCGTCAATGCCGAAACCGACATTGTTCAGGAACAATTCAGACTTTCCTTTAACGCTTACACGAGGTAGCCGTTCAAAATATGGGTTGAGGCAAACCGTTGGATCCGAAAACGGTTTTTGCCCGACATCCCTCGCAAAATCGTTGCCGGTTCCCGTGGGGTAGTAGTAGAGCTTATTGGGAATGTTCATTCCGTTAACATCGTTGACAAAACGATTCAGGGTGCCGTCTCCGCCGCATAAGATCACAGTGTCATTCGGGTCTAATCCGTTAAAAAAAGTCTTATAACTGATGATGCGGCAAATATTGATCGCCACAGCCCCTTCATTGGCATCCTGCAAGGCTTTTACGGCTTTCTCGGTCTCCGGACCGCCTGCACAGGGATTATAAAGAATATATTTTTCAGACATAAGTTCATTACCTCCTCGAAGCATCGTCCCTGTTCTGTAAATTTATCAGTGCGTGCTTAATGTAAACTTTGATTCTGTTCCGGCTTTCAAGCGCCTGAAGTTTTCCTTATGCCGCAGCGCCACAAAAATAACGATTGCAGCGTCTATCAAAATTACGGATACAGGTGCTTTGAACAGCAGCAGAAGCAATGGGCTGCAGAGCGTCGCAGCAACAGTAGCAAGCGACATATATTTTGTGGTAAGCAGCAGTACAACCATCATTCCGGTCACGATCAGACCGACCCGCCAGTCTGTTACCCAAATCGTTGAAAGACTGACGAGAAATCCTTTGCCGCCTTTGAAGCCGTACCAGATCGGATAGGCATGTCCAAGAACAGCAAAAAGGCCTGTATAGACAGCCCCTAACTGATAAAGCCCCAGATATTTTTCAAACAGCTTTTGAATTCTTCAACGGAAACCTGCGCTGTCGTGATACGCTTTCCGCCACGGATCGTCTCGTAAAGTCTGTGTGCTTCTGCGGGTGTCCATGTGAGAAGCGCCGGAGACTCTTTGCCATCCTCGATCGTGGACATTCTGGCGTAGTCGATGTCGTATTTTTCGAGTTGCTCTGCGCTCAGGTCTGCGCAGGAATCGGTGATGATCTTAACTTTTCTCATGGTAAAAACTCCTTTTTATGTAATGAATCTTTGAAATGCTGCTTGCCGGTTAGAAAGAATCAAGCTTTTCCCGGATAAACCTCACTGCGTTTTCCGCATCCGTTTCATCGGGATGCCCCTCGGACAATTTTGCCTCGGAGATCATTTTTTTGATGGCAGGATCGTCCGGTTGCTGTGCGAACTGTCTTTGGATTTTGCTCAGCACCTCCTCCGCTATCTGACCTCGACACAGCAAAATGCCGCAATAGTCGCATTCGTCCGGCAGAAAAGGTTCGATCTTGCGCTCGATAAGCCGCTTGTATTCCTCACTTGGCTCTATGCCGCAGGTCACAAACAGGAATATCTTCTTTCCGGCCAGCCGGTCCAATGCGTCCATGACTTTTAGCGGGACTGTACCGTTGTTTATGCCGAATCCTACTAAATACACATCGGCCGCAAGGGTAACTTCTTCCTCTTGCAGGTTCGTCAAAAAAGCTTGATTTTCCGGAAGACGCTTTGCAATGCCGTATGCCAGCTTTTCTGTATTGCCTGATAAACTGTAATAGGCTATTTCATAGTTCAAGTCTGTCACTCCCTTAAAAACCGTTATTTCGACATTTTCTGCGGAGAGTGTAGCAAGCAATTCTAAACTGAAACGAAACTGCCCGGATTTTCAAAAGTTTCGTTTCAGTTTAGAATTTGAATATACGATAATGGTACTATGAAACACGGAAAGGGAAAAATCTCTATCGACCTCATCGAGGACGATCTGGTGTTCATCACCAACGGCTGCTGCACCGATACCTCCTGCTATGGCGACCAGACTCATGCACCCGATCTGTCCGGCATTGAAAACGGCAAGGGCGATTCCTGGGATATGTGGAAAGCTATCGCTGCTCAGGCCGAGCACGGCGAGTACGGCAACCCGGACAAATTCTGCTCCGATGTGGATGCCACCAACTGGATGAGCGCTACCGTCGCCACTTCCAATGAAGAGATCATTCAGCACATTATGAATGTTTGCAAGCGTGACCCGCGCTCCGGCAAGGTAACCACCGGCGGCATTGTCACCGTCAAGGACAGCACCGACAACTGGTATCTCTCCTGGACCATTAACCGCCAGCCGCAGTTCAAGTCCCAAGATAAGAACATGGTGCTTGTGTGGTTGTATTCTCTGAACACCAATAAGGAAGGCAACTATGTAAAGAAGGCCATGCGGGACTGCACTGGCGAGGAGGTCTGCCGTGAGTGGCTGTACCACATCGGCATGCCGACCGAAAAGATCGATGCGCTGGCACACGATGCCTGCAACACCACCACCTGCTTTATGCCGTATATCAATTCCTTCTTCCAGCCTCGTAAGGAGTCTGACCGTCCGAAGGTCGTGCCCGATGGCGCTGTGAACTTCGCCTTCATCGGTCAATTTGCCGAGACGCCCCGTGACACCATCTTCACCACCGAGTATTCCATGCGTACCGGTATGGAGTCGGTCTACACGCTGCTTGACATCGACCGCGGCGTGCCGGAGGTCTGGGGCAGCAAGTACGATGTGCGTGAGATCCTGCGTGCCTGCTACTACGCCATCGACAAGAAGCCGATCAGTGAGGCACCGCTGTCCTTCAAGGAGAAGGAAATGCTCAAGGTGGTCCTGAAAAAGGTTAAGGGCACAGATATCGAGATCCTGCTGAGAGAAAGCGGACTCATCGAGTAAAAAATACAGAACCAATGGGCGGCTGCCGATGCACAAAAAGCGGCGGCAGCCGCTTTTTTCATTATGCGAGGAACATTTCAGCCGGCATTGACACGTCGGGCGTGATACTGTAAAATATATATAGTTCGCAGAAACGAATACAAGCGGAGGAAATGTATGGATTATATCTCTGTAAAGGAAGCTGCCGAGCAGTGGCAGGTTTCGCAGCGCTGGGTGCAAAAGCTCTGTAAGGAAAACCGGATAGACGGGGTGCTGCGTTTCGGACATTCTTATATGATTCCGAAGGATTTGAAAAGGCCTGTCGATCTTAGATACAGCATCAACAAACCTGCGAAAAAGGAATAAGTTTATTTTCAGTTGATTTTGCAGCATTATTCTATGGGAGATAATTTAGCCGAGGAGGATATTTATGTTTCACATTCTCGTTGTAGATGACGATAAGCATACCAGGAAGCTGCTCCGTGCCGTGTTGGAAAATGCCCATTACACCGTAACAACGGCAACCAACGGAGAAGAAGCGCTGGAGGCTCTGGACAAAGAGCATATTGATCTGGTTGTACTGGACATTATGATGCCGAAAATGGACGGATATGAATTTACACGGTTTGTTCGGGAAACAGATAATGCGCTGCCTATATTGATGGTAACGGCAAAGCATTTACCGGCAGATGAGAAAAAGGGATTCCTTGTGGGAACCGACGATTATATCACAAAACCGATCGACGAGGAAAAGCTGCTTTTGCGTATCAAAGCATTGCTTCGGCGTGCGCAGATCGTCAGCGAACAGAAAATCACGATTGGTGATGTTGTTTTGGACTACAATGCCTTTACGGTCACAAAAAATGGTGAAACGCAGGAGCTACCGCAGAAGGAATTTATGCTCCTGTATAAGCTGCTTTCTTATCCCGGTCAAATTTTCACCCGTATTCAGCTGATGGATGAGATATGGGGGACGGATAGCGAAACCGGTTGGGAAACCGTCACCGTTCATGTCGGGCGCTTACGCAAACGCTTTGAAGGATGGAATGAATTTGAGATCGTTGCTGTTCGTGGGCTTGGTTATAAGGCGGTGAAGAAGGTATGAATAAAAGGAAGCGAACAGGGCGGATCGCTTTGGCACTGCTGATCTCCGGCATTGTTTTTCTTACCAACACGATCGCTATGCTGCTGACGATCATAGCTATCTATGGACTGGCCCGACTCGGAGTCATTGAAACGACCGGAGGACAGGTAGGATTACCGGAGCTTTTGAGGTTCTTCTTTTACACCAGTCTGGTTATTGGATTTCTTCTCGCCTCTTTGACAGGAAAAATCATTCTAAAACCAATCAAGCGTATTATCGATCAGCTTGACCGGCTGGCAAGCGGCGACTTCAAGACGAGACTGCATTTCGGCAAGCCTATTGCCGACCATCCCACCTTCAAGCAGGTAGAAAAAAGTTTCAATCGGGCGGCAGAAGAACTGGATTACACAGAAATGCTGCGCAGTGATTTTATCAACAACTTCTCTCATGAATTTAAGACACCGATCGTTTCTATCGCAGGCTTTGCAAAGCTTTTGCGTCGCGGAAACCTTACGGACGAACAAAAAGAAGAATACCTTGAAGTCATTGAAGAGGAATCGCTTCGGCTTTCTGCCATGGCAAACAATGTATTGAATTTGACTCGGGTGGAAAACCAGACGATCCTGACAGAGGTTACAAGATTTAACCTTTCTGAACAGATTCGTGGAGCCGTCCTGCTGCTTGCAGAAAAATGGACGCCCAAGAACCTGTATATGGATATGCAGTTCGGTGAGCATATGATATGTGCAAATGAAGAACTGCTGAAGCAGGTATGGATCAATCTGCTGGATAATGCAATCAAGTTTTCGGATCCGAACGGCACGGTATCTGTCGATATTTCCGACGGGAGCGAATGCCTTTCAATCTCTGTTTCCAACCACGGCAAAGACATCCCAAAGGACCGTATTGCCCATATCTTCAATAAGTTCTATCAGGCGGATGAGTCACATTCGTCGGAAGGAAACGGCATTGGTCTTGCCGTCGTGAAAAAAGTATGTGAGTTGCACGGCGGTGCGGTATCGGCAAAAAGCGAAAGCGGAACAACGACCTTTACTGTTGTGCTACCGAAACAGCAGAATATGTGATATTGCTATATAACAACAGCCGGAATATTCCGGCTGTTTCCTTCTACGAGCATAAAAATACCACCGGGGATTGCTCCCTGGTGGTTGATAGATGATTAAGCTACTGATTAGAGCAAACAGCGATTGCACTCATTATCCATTGACCTTCATCATAAATCTTCTGCACACACTTCTTGGCAGCAGCCGTGCAGCGATGCTCACCGTGTGAGTTGGCCAGCCACAATAGCGAAGAGTTTTTCCCTTCTGTGCAGCACGGAAACCTGCCTCTGCAACAGCCGCTGCGCTGGCAGGCTTAAACATGGAGAACATATGGGAGTTTTTCATCTGTGCGGCCTGTTCAAATCCCGTGGCAGTTGGGCCGGGGCAAAGCGCAGTCACTGTAACGCCCGTACTGCGCACCTCCTCGGCAACGGCTTCGCTGAAGCTGCGTACAAATTCCTTAGAGGCATAGTATAGGCACATCCTCGGCCCGGCACTGAATGCTGCGACCGAAGATAGATTCAGCACACTGCCATGTCTGCGCTCCACCATACCGGGCAGAAAATACCGCGTAAGCTGCACCAGCGTCATGATGTTGACTTGCAGGAGATCGGTCTGCCGCTGGGCGTCCACCTCCCAGAAGTTGCCGAAGTCACCGAACCCGGCGTTGTTGACCAGTGCATCAATGGTGATATTCTTCTCTAAGGTGTAATTGAATACTTCATAGGCGGCGTCTGGCTGAGACAAGTCCTGCGCCAGCACCCATACATGACAGTCATACTGCGTCTCCAGCTCGCTTTTCAGCTTATAGAGCTTCCCCTCGCTGCGGGCAACTACAACAAGATCAAAACCCTCTCTTGCGTATATTCTGGCAAACTCCAAACCCAGTCCGCCGGATGCGCCGGTGATAAGTACTGTTTTTCTCATATTAGCCACCTCACAATTCGATGATGTGCGGCTGCACATCGGGGTCGTGGTTGGCAAGAGACTCTACGCAGTTTGCGTTTAGGCTTTGCTCTCGTATCCATTCCAGTGACTTTTTCTGTGCCGCCTTGTCATCTGCAATGCCGGATGTGATCAGCTGCTCCCACGATTTTCGGGCGTAACCGCCATCGGCGTAGAAGTAGTATGAACCGCCCGTCAGAACCAGTAATCTTTAGCGCACATAGCCCTTTGGAATGACCAGGGATATTGACCATAACGAGGCTTTCATCCCCAAATACATCGTAGGATTTTCCCGCAAGGCCTTCCGTACCGTTCCAGTCGAAGGTCTGCATTTTCGTGCTGCGCCACCAATCCGCATTGTAGCGGATGCGGTTGACGGGCGTTTTGTTCTCCGCAAAAAGCAGCTCGTCTTTCGACACAAGGATCTGCTTTGCGTCGGCCACCAGATTCAGACCGTTGGTGTGGTCGCAATCCAGATGGGACAGCAGCACCAAATCCAAGTCGGCAGGATGAATGCCCAGCGCCGCCAACTGCTCGTCGATGGCTAAGCCTTTTTCAATTCGTCCTTGATTTGTTACATACAGCGGCAGCGAACCGAGGGACTTGATCTGCGCTTTTTTATCAAACACACCATCGGGGCTCATATTCCGATGCCATCCGCAGTCAAAGATTATCTTCCCGTGGCTGCACTCAATAAGATAGGCTGACACAGGCAGCCACAACCGTTCCGATTTCTTTGCAAACGCGCCGGATGCCTTGATCGTGCTGCAATGCTCGCCGCCAAAGGGCAGATCCGGTGCTACGCATACCTCGCCGGTGTGGAACACATGAATTTTGATCTCTGCCATCATACATCTCTCCTTGTCTCTGATTTGATTCCATCATACAAGAGACAGCGGATAGATGGAACGACACATTTTCAAAAAGTGTCCGGGCTTGGACGCAAAAAAGCTGCGGCACTGCCGCAGCTTTTTTAGATGATCTGTTCTACGGAGGAGAGCATCTGCACACTGATGTCCGCCAGCTTTTGCGTGTCCACCTCATCAGGATGCTCCATCCAGTACGGCAATCCAATCAAACAGGAGAGCGATTTTCTTCTTGATGTCCCGGATAACGGCATTGGTTGCTCTGATCCAGCGGTTGAACTCGCCTTTCTCGGTGCGTATGCCTTTCTTCTCCATTGCCCGGACGGTTGCGCCCTCATGGACGGTGGGAAGAAGCTCCACGCCCTGACGCTCATAGCTTCGGTGGTCGATACGAACATCAAGCCCTTTCTCCGCAAACTTGGCGTTGCATAGTTCCGCCCATGTCTGCCGCCAATGTTCCAGCGTTTCGGGACTGCCCCAGTCGGTAGTGGGAACGGCATTGAAAACATACTCGCCGTTCTGGTCTCTGATACGATTTCCGTCCTCGTCCAGCTCGTACACTCGTCGTTGCTTTAGCCCCCATTTACCGTCCTGCTCGATGGGGCGGATGGGACAAAGCACATGGAAGTGTGGGTTTGGTATGCCGCCGTCCTCCCGGTCTGGCTGGTGTACGGCGAAGTCAACCACCATGCCACGGCTCACAAAGTTCTCCAATAAAAATTGCCTTGCAAGAGCGATGTTTTCCTCAAGGGAAAATTCATTCTGCAAGG
>ERZ827101.91-NODE-91-length-136488-cov-12.028109_pt1 | contig 136488 bp, 130 predicted proteins | sample MGYA00519869_ERZ827101 | MGnify/ENA primary metagenome ERZ827101 (study PRJEB31778, sample SAMEA3449256) | human gut metagenome | biome: human gut; feature: human-associated habitat; material: faeces | place: United Kingdom | collected 2010/2012 ...
TTGGGAGAGAGAATGTATTCAGCTTCGAGAATAGACATAACCGCTGAAGGGGAGATGTGGATATCTTCATGTTTTCCTAATAACTCAGTGAAATGCACAAAATTGGCATCATAGTATTTGTTGCGGTATAAATCGACAACAAGATTACGAGTTTCATTGGGGATGGTATTGGCTGGCTTACGTCCTCTGTTGCCATGGATAAAATAGGCTTTGCCATGCTCTTTGTAGCCTTTAAGCATACGGTTAATGTGACGTACAGTACAACCGAGAGTAAGGGCAGCTCTCTGCTTGTTAGGGGCTGGATGATCTGCCAATGATTTGATCACCTCATACTTCTTTTGTTCATCCATTGATAATTCTACCTTTCTGATAATCGTTACCTCCATCTGTTGATGGAAGCATTATACTACATTGGGACATTTTCCTTTGTGGTATATTAGGACATTATCATAAATGGTTCATAAATCTTCAAAAAAAGGAAAAATAATGCTTTACAGCCTGAAAAAAGTATGTTAGAATCAAAAATCGTGATATATAAAATATCCTTGCTCTTTGACAGGCAAAGGGCCAACAGACCATAAGGAGGTAAGACAAGCATGAACAAGTACGAGTTAGCATTAGTTGTTAGCGCAAAAGTTGAAGACGAAGTACGTGATGCAGTAGTTGAGAAAGCTAAAGGATACATCACTCGTTACAATGGCGTTATCACAGACGTTGAAGAATGGGGTAAGAAGAAATTAGCTTACGAGATTCAGAAAATGCATGAAGGCTTCTACTACTTTATTCAGTTTGAGGCAGACGCACAGTGTCCGGCAGAAGTAGAAAGACATGTACGTATCATGGACAACGTATTAAGATACTTAGTTGTCAGAAAAGACGCATAATCTTTTTGCATAATCGGATTTAGAAAGCACCATTAAGAGCCCGTTCACTTAGTATATTAAGAGAGGTAAGAAGAATGAACAAAGTAATTTTAATGGGACGCTTAACAAGAGATCCTGAGGTAAGATATTCCGCAGGAGAGAATGCACTGGCAATTGCCAGATACACATTAGCGGTAGACAGAAGATTCCGTCGCGACGGAGAAGCAAGTGCTGATTTTATTCAGTGTGTTTCTTTTGGACGTACGGCAGAGTTTGCTGAGAAGTATTTCCGTCAGGGACTGAAGATTGCCGTTACAGGTCGTATTCAGACCGGAAGCTATACCAACCGTGATGGACAGAAGGTTTACACTACAGAGGTTGTTGTGGAAGATCAGGAGTTTGCTGAGAGCAAGGCTTCCAGCGACAGTTATGCTGCTTCCCATCCACGCACAAGTGCACCGGAGGCATCCATGCCGAACCCGGGAACCGCTGCAGAGGGCTTTATGAACATTCCGGATGGCATTGACGAGGAATTGCCATTTAACTAGAGCTTAGCTCTTAGAACTGAATAAAACAGGAGGAAAACCAACATGGCTTACAATAATAGAAGCGAAAGACCAGATTCTCCAATGAAGAGAAGAGGCGGCCGCAGAAGAAAAAAAGTTTGCGTATTCTGTGGTAAAGAGAATAACGAGATCGATTACAAGGATGTAGCAAAATTAAGAAAATATGTTTCCGAGAGAGGAAAAATCCTTCCTAGAAGAATCACAGGAAACTGCGCGAAACATCAGAGAGCTCTGACCGTTGCTGTTAAGAGAGCACGTCATCTTGCTATGATGCCATACATCCAGGACTAATTTGGAAGTGTTTACCGCCATCCGGAAGGATGGCGGTTTTTCTGTCTAATCTTCTATGGAAAAATCCTTAGAAATCTGTTATACTATCTGGCAAAGGCGTATTTTGCCTGTCACTATGTAAAAGGTACCTGAAGATTTGTAAGTGAGGATAAACTTATGAATAAAAAACTGAAATTCAAGGGATCCATGAAGCAGTTCATGAGGTGGCCACTGTATCTGACCATTCTTCTTATATGGCTGGATATTCTTATTTTTATGATAAGTGTGAAAGCAGGAATTCTTGCTACACTTGGAATTGTGGTATATATTGTGGCAGCACTTCTGCTTACCCGCTTTCATAGGCCGCTGATTCTCAATGATCTGATCGCGTTTGCCAATCAGTATGAATCTCTTGAGAAGCGTCTTCTGGATGATCTGGCTCTTCCTTATGCCATTATGGACACCAATGGAAGAATGATCTGGTCCAACAAGGTATTTGCAGAGCTTACCGGGAAAGAACAGCTGTATAACAAGCACATTACCACTATTTTTCCGGAGATCACACCGGATAAACTTCCTGTACCTGAGAAACAGGAGATCACAGAGATGAGCACCAACTTTGGTGACAGGATCTATCGTGTTTCCATGCAGCTGGTTACTATGAAAGATGTGGTAAATGAAGCCCGTATTCTGGAAAATGTGGATGCAGACATTAATCTTGTGGCAATGTTTTTCTATGATGAGACAGAGCTTCAGGAATATATTCAGAAGAATGAGGATGATAAGCTGGTAGTTGCTCTGGCATATCTGGACAATTATGAAGAAGCTCTGGAAGGTGTGGAAGAAGTCAGAAGATCCCTTCTGATCGCACTGATCGACAGGAAAATCACCAAGTATTTTTCCAATTTTGACGGACTTGTACGCAAGCTGGAGCGGGATAAATACTTCCTGATCATGCGTCAGAGTTCCCTGGAAGCATTGAAAGAACAGCGTTTTCATATTCTGGATGAAGTTAAGACGGTCAATATTGGTAATGAAATGGCAGTCACCCTAAGTATCGGTATTGGTCTGAACGGCGCAAACTATCTGCAGAATTATGAATATTGCCGTATTGCCATTGAGATGGCTCTTGGACGCGGCGGTGACCAGGTAGTAATTAAGAATGGAGATTCCATCGCCTATTTTGGCGGAAAATCCCAGCAGGTGGAGAAAAATACCCGCGTAAAGGCCCGAGTGAAGGCACAGGCGCTGAAAGAGTTTATGAGCACCAAGGATCGTGTTGTGGTTATGGGACATAAGATCACAGACGTAGATGCCCTTGGGGCTGCAATCGGTATTTATCGCGCAGGAAAGACCCTTGGCAAGCCAGTCCATATTGTAGTAAATGATCCGACCACATCCATCCGTCCGTTGATGGCGGGGTATATCAATAATCCGGATTATGAGCCTTCCATGTTTGTAGATTGTGCCCAGGCAAAGGATCTTGTGGATAATAATACAGTTGTGGTTGTGGTGGACACAAACAAACCAAGTTATACAGAGTGTCAGGATCTTCTTTATCTGACCAGGACGATCGTGGTGCTGGATCATCACAGAAGAGGCAGTGAAGTGATACAGAACGCAGTACTTTCCTATGTGGAGCCATATGCATCCTCCACATGTGAGATGGTTGCCGAGATCCTTCAGTATTTTGACGAGGATCTGCGTCTTCGCAGCCTGGAGGCGGATTGTCTGTATGCAGGTATGGTAATTGATACCAATAATTTTACTACACGCTCCGGCGTGCGTACTTTCGAAGCAGCTGCTTATCTTCGGAGAAATGGCGCAGATATTACAAGAGTCCGCAAAATGCTTCGGGATAACATTGATGCATATAAAGCAAGAGCGGAAGTTGTCCGCACTGCCCAGATTTACAGAAATTGTTTTGCAATAGGAAGATGCCCCAGCGAGGGGTTGGAAAGTCCTACAGTAGTAGGAGCCCAGGCCGCAAATGAGCTTCTGAATATTGCAGGTGTGAAGGCTTCTTTTGTTCTTACTCCATATAATAATGAGGTGTATGTAAGTGCCCGTGCCATTGATGAGGTCAATGTGCAGGTTATGATGGAGAGAATGGGCGGCGGAGGTCATCTGAACATTGCCGGAGCCCAGGTGAAGGCTACGGAAGATGAGACAGAGAAAATGATCAAAGATATTATAGATCAGTTATACCAGGAAGGAGAATTCAAAGAATGAAAGTAATTTTACTGGAAGATGTAAAAGCCCTTGGAAAAAAGGGAGAGATTGTAAACGTCAGTGACGGATATGCAAGAAACATGATCCTGCCGAAGAAGCTTGGACTTGAGGCAACTCCAAAGAACTTAAATGATCTGAAGCTTCAGAAGGCAAATGAAGAGAAAGTTGCCCAGGAGAATTTAGAAGCTGCCAGAGCTTTTGCCAAGAATCTTGAAGATAAAGAGGTTATTCTTACTCTTAAAGTGGGAGAGGGCGGAAGAACATTTGGCTCTGTTTCCACAAAAGAAATTTCAGAAGCTGCCAAGAAACAGCTGAATCTCGATATAGAGAAAAAGAAACTGGTACTTCCAAACCCGATCCGCAATCTTGGTGTAACAAATGTACCGGTTAAGCTTCATCCTAAGGTAACCGGAAGCCTGAAAGTATGGGTGAAGGAAGAGGCATAAGGGCTACTGTGAAGAAGTGTAAACAGTAATGCATAAAGCTGCAGGAGAGGATGTTTTTTACGAAATGGAAGAAGCATTGATCAAGAGGATACTTCCTCACAGCATTGAAGCGGAACAGTCCGTTATTGGTTCCATGATCCTGGACCGTGATGCCATTCTGGTAGCATCAGAGATTCTTACAAGTGATGACTTTTACCAGAGCCAGTATGGTATTATTTTTGATGCCATGGTGGAGTTATGTAATGAAGGAAAGCCGGTGGATCTGATCACTCTTCAGAACCGTCTGAAAGAGAAGGAACTTCCACCAGATATCAGCAGTATGGAATATGTAAGAGATCTGATTTCTGCAGTTCCCACTTCTGCCAACGTAAAGTATTATGCCAATATTGTCAGCGAAAAGGCTGTCCTTCGAAGACTGATCAAAGTGAATGAGGAAGTGGAAAATGCCTGCTATATGGAGAAAGAAGGCACACAAATGATCCTGGAGGAAGCGGAGAAGAAATTGTTTAATGTTCTTCAGAGACGCTCCAGTGATGAGTTTGTGCCTATCCAGCAGGTGGTTTTGAATGCGGTGAACAATATTGAGAAAGCTTCCAAGATGAAGGGAACGGTAACTGGTATTCCTACCGGTTTCGTGGATCTGGATTACAAGACCTCCGGAATGCATGCTTCAGACCTGGTGCTGATCGCAGCCCGTCCGTCTATGGGAAAAACTGCTTTCGTTCTTAATATTGCCCAGTATATGGCATTTCGTAAGGACGTTACGGTAGCGATATTCAGTCTGGAGATGTCCAAGGAGCAGCTTGTAAACCGTCTCCTTGCCATGGAATCTCATGTGGATTCCCAGAATATGAGAACTGGTAATCTGAAAGACGAGGATTGGACCAAGCTGGTGGAGGGTGCAGATATTATCGGACGCTCTAATCTTATTATTGATGATACCCCCGGTATTTCCATTTCCGAGCTGCGTTCCAAGTGCCGAAAATACAAATTAGAGCACAATCTTGGAATTATTATGATTGATTATCTTCAGCTGATGAGTGGAAGCGGACATTCTGATTCCAGACAGCAGGAGATTTCCGATATTTCACGTTCCCTGAAAGCACTTGCCCGTGAGATCAGCGTTCCGGTCATTGCACTTTCACAGCTCAGTCGAGCTGTAGAGCAGCGCCCGGACCACAGACCTATGCTTTCTGACCTGCGAGAGTCGGGAGCTATTGAGCAGGATGCTGATATGGTAATGTTTATCTACCGTGATGATTATTATCATAAGGATACGGAGAAAAAGGGAATTGCTGAGATTATTATAGCGAAACAGAGAAACGGCCCTATTGGTACCGTTGAGCTGGTATGGCTGCCTCAGTATACACAGTTTGTAAATATGAAAAAATAAGGAAATGCTGATTGATTATGGTATTTCTTCGAAAAGGCCGGCATGTTATGTCGACCTTTTTTTCTTGCATTTGAAAGACCTTTTGTTATAATAAAAACAGTGAATTATGCTATTGTCCATACGGATGCTGTCTGGCAGCCAGACCGATTTGTTTTGTGGACAGCAACAATTTCATGAGGAGGGGTAGTATGGAAAAATGCTATACCGTGGCTGAGACTGTGAAGCTGACAGGGGTGAAATCTTATGTCCTTCGTTACTGGGAGGATGAACTTTCCCTTCCTATTCGCAGAAATGAGCTGGGGCATCGCTGCTACACCCAGGATGATATTCAACTGTTTTTGAACATTAAAGAACTAAAGAACAGAGGCTTGCAGCTTCGGGCGATACATGATCTTCTTCCAAAACTTACAAAAAAAGAAGGAATGGAAGTAATCGTGCCGGAAGAAAAGGATAAAATACATTTACTGGACTCTGAGAGTATAGAAAAAGAAGAGAATGAAACAAGAGATACACTTCGGGAAGAACTGCTGGAGAATGTTCAGAATTTTAAAGCGGAGCCAGATAAAAAGATTCTGGAGTTTCAGGAGATATTAGAACGTCTGATTACTCAGGAGCTTCATGCCAAAAAAGAAGGAGAAGACAGGTGGCGCACTCTGGATGCAGCCATCAGGAGACAGCAGATGGCAAGAAGAGAAGCAGCTGCATCTTCGGAGAAGAAGGGAAAAAAGAAAAACGGAGTGTAGAATGTGTTTGAAAAAGGGGAGCTCCATAGGAAGCTCCCCTTCATGCTATCATCACTTATGTGGGAAAATCAACCCTCGCTGATAGCGCCTGTAGGACAGGCATCAGCACAAGTTCCGCAGTCCATGCAGGAATCTGCATCGATTACGTAATGATCATCTCCCTGAGAAATAGCACCTGCTGGGCACTCGCTCTCGCATGTTCCACAGCTTACGCACTCGTCAGAAATTACATATGCCATTGTTATATCCTCCTTTAATCTCTTTAGTTCCCTTATGATTACTGTTCACAGAGTGAACAGAAACCCTTTCTGGGATATGAGTCTATTCTAATATATATGTCAAAGGATATCAAGTACAAAATTATAAACAAAATTTTAGAATTGTGACGGTTGCGCAAATGTGTATTTGGTATTATAATAGTGGAACGTGGAGAGTTACTGCCGGTTTTGATGTAATGGCAGGGAATTTTTTACGAGAGAAGCAGTTGCTGGTCAGGTATGAACAGTAACTCGATATAAAAAAGGAGGAAACAGATCATGGCACAGGTGACAAAAGATATGCTGATTGGTCAGCTTCTTCAGTTAGATCCTAATATGGCTGGTATTCTTATGGCATCCGGTATGGGATGTGTAGGATGCCCATCCGCACAGATGGAATCTCTGGAGGAGGCTGCTATGGTACACGGAATTGATGCTGATGTTTTAATCCAGCAGCTGAACGATTATCTTGCAGGCCGTTAGTATATAGTTTCTTGACGGGCTGTTCCGGTTGAGAAGGTAACCCCGACAGAGTATATACGAACTTATAATAAAAAGGACTGGCGATTTGCCAGTCCTTTTTAATAAGGTTTTAGAGCGTGTTTGAAAAAGGCTTTCTGCAAGATGTGCGTCACAATTTGCGGGAATGATTTTTCAAACACGCTCTAGCATGTTCAAAATGTCTGCGCAGCGTGCAGGCATTTTGGAATTGTCAGGCGGAGAATCCTGCAGGCAGGATTCTTTTTATTTCAGATTTTTGCAAGCTGCTGCAAGGCTTTGCGGGAAATGAGCTCACCATGTTCCTTTAAATGAGCCTCTCCGGCAGCAGTAAAAGCGCGTCCGCTGCCGTATTCAGAAAGAATATTGCATACTTTATTGAATTCTTCTGCTGTGCAGGAGGATTGATGTACAATCAGCTGGTAAAGGGAATTCTCATCCTTGTAAAGGGTATTGATGCCTTTATAGAATCCATCCAGTCCATGTGCGGCAGCAATGACATCATCCAGAGTATGGAAAGTATAGAGCCGTATCAGGTTTACCGAAACTTTCCGGGTATTGGAAACAGATTCAGAAGCTTCCGTACTTCTGGAAGTCCTGGAAGCTCCAGATTCTTTGACCTCCTTGTTACTGGAAGAAGCTCCCTGAGAGGCTGCTTTCTGTGTCTCCTCATATAATTTCTGGAAGATATCGATGATATTATCAGCACCATCGAAATGAAGGGTATCCTGCTTGGTTTTTTTATATGGTGAAAATTTGGAGAAACGAGTGTCAAGTTCTTCGGGATCCTCTACCTTGGTGACAATCAGAATGACACTTTCACCGTTTACGGGAATTGCCTCGATCATCAGCGGGATGTTATCAGCTTCAAAGCCAAATTCAATCTGAGCCTGCTGCATCATTTCACGGAAAAGCTTCTTGGCTTTATCTGTGCCGTAGGCAAGCTCGCTGATACGGATCTGGTGGCTGTCCAGATCTTCCTTTGTAAGAGTACAGCGGATTTGATTGTCACTGATTTTTTCTATTTTCATATGATCACATCCTGTTCTTGGAAATAGTGTTTATTATTAAAAGATTACCATAATCAGTTGTTAATGCTCACTTCGCGAATAACAACACACTTCGCGATGCACAGAAATCATGCATTCGCATGATTTCGCGCCGGGTTTCCCAGGTTTTCTGTGAACTATATTCACAAAAACACCTCGCGGAACACTACCAGTGAACAGTAACAATCAGCTATCTTGATTCCTCATTGTATAATATATGTTTCAAAAGTGCAATAGGAAAAAAACAGGTAAATTCAGTTTGTAAATTTCAGTTGCAACTTATTAAATTTTTCGAAACAGAATGGAAAAAAAGAATAAACTGGTAAAAATCTATTGCATAATGGAAAATGAATTCGTATAATGGGGAACAAGAAAAAAGAAATGGATCTGTGACTCACAAGCAATTGAGAACAGAGATAACACAGATTCGTATTAAATATTAACATTAACATCTATTTTTTCTAAAAACAGCGTCGATTTATCATGCAGCGTATCAGCTGGGGCGGTGTTTGCATTCCCTGAAGATGAAATGAGCTCACATTCCGTCTCTTTTTTCTGCAAAATGATTCAGGTGTTTTCTGAATCCATAAAGGAGGAAAGGAGGTTAGGACACGAAGCGTATATCACGATCAGGAAAGGAAGAATCCTGCAGATCGCTGGAGGGTGAGCTGAATCAGTATGAAGAACTGGGAATTGCTCTTTATCTGGAAGGGCTGCCCAGTGATGCCAGAGCCATTGCAAAAGCCTGTCAGATTGCAGATGGCGGAGGATATATGCGGGATTATACAGAGGACGAGAATGGGCATATAGCCCGTGTGGATTTCGATTTTGTAATCGATGATCAGCAGTTGTAAGCCATGAATATTCAGTACATACCGGAATTTCTTCAAGACCAGCAGTTTCCCCCTACTCATGCTTTGGCAGGAAGAAATTTCCGGTGCTGCTGATTGCAGGAATGATTCTAGTACATCGAATATTAAGTAACTGCCATATTGACTTGTCTGATTTTTCATCTGCTGCGTTGTCGTCAGTCGCCGTAGCCACCGCTACGCCTCCTTCCTCCGCCTTGCATATGAGAAAATCATCCTACGTCAATATAGCAGATACTTAATTTTCGATGTACTAGATACCAACATTCAATAATGTAAACAAATTGTAAAAAGTCGAATTATGTAATACAATCCTGAAAAAAAATATGTTATAATGATAATCGACTGTGGAAAAGTCCGCAGCAGATATCAATTAGACGTTCACTGAGAGGATAAATATTTTATGAAGAGAAGAATTAATCCTGTAGTAGTGGTGTGCATGCTGATCGCAGCAGTTACCCTGATCGGAATTGTTACAACCCTGATCATGCGCCGCATTCCTACCAGGAAACAGATGGATTTGACTGAATATTATGGACAGACAGACGATTCAGAAGCCGTAATTATAGTAGGTACCCAGATTCTGGAGCAGAAGGCAGTTATGTCTGGCGAACAGCCATATCTTCCTGTAGATGTGGTGGATAGTTATCTGAACCAGAGATATTACTGGGATGAAGAAGGTCAGCAGATTCTGTACGCTACTCCGTCGGAGCTGATTTATACACCTGCTTCCACTGAGGCGGGCGGTGATGTATGGCTGAAGGACGGAACCGCTTATCTGAGCCTTGATTTTATAAAGAGATATACAGATCTGGATACTTATGTGTACCAGCAGCCAAACCGTATAGCGATTCAGAAGGATTTTTCAGGCGTATCAGTTGTCACAGCAACTAAGGATACATATGTGCGCTACCGTGGAGGAATCAAATCAGAAGTACTGTCCAGGGTAAACAAAGGAGATAATCTGATCCTTATGGAAGAACTGGAGAACTGGGATCAGGTAGCCACATGGGACGGTTATATCGGATATATAGAGAAGAGCAGTGTAAGTGATGTTCAGAATCTGAATATGGACAGAGAAGCAGTTGGGGAATCTTATACTTATCTTACCATGGACCAGCCGGTGAATCTGGTATGGCATCAGGTAATGTCCACAGATGCCAATGCAGGACTTTCAGAGGCTATTCAGAACATGACCGGAGTGAATGTAATTTCACCAACCTGGTTCTATGTAACTGACAACAATGGTAATATTATCAACAATGCTACAGCTGATTATGTATCTCTTGCCCATGAAAAAGGGCTGAAGGTATGGGGACTTGTGGACAATTTTACGCAGGACATCAGTACTTATGAGGTATTGTCCAGAACAAGTTCCAGACAGAATCTGGTTTCACAGCTGGTGAATGCAGCTGTTGGAGCTGGAATTGATGGAATTAATGTGGATTTCGAGCAGCTTAGTGAGGACGTGGGCGTTCATTTCCTAGAGTTCCTCCGGGAGCTTTCTATAGAATGCCATAAGAACAATCTTGTTCTTTCCGTAGACAATCCGGTTCCAGAGGATTTCACCAGTCATTATGACAGGGCTGAACAGGGCAAGGTAGTAGATTATGTCATTATTATGGGATATGACGAGCACTACGTTGGATCCGAGGAAGCGGGCTCAGTAGCGTCTCTTCCATGGGTGGAGAAGGGAATTCAGGATACTATCGCTGAAGTTCCGGCGCAGCGTGTGATTAATGCAGTTCCATTTTACACAAGATTATGGAAAACAGAAGCTGGCAGCTTATCTAGTGAGGCAATTGGCATGGATACTGCCCAGGAAGTAGTAAATACAAATAATGCCCAGGTATACTGGGACAGCGATGTAAGTCAGAATTATGGAAGCTTTGAGAAGGATGGATGCACTTACCAGATCTGGATTGAGGATTCTCAGTCTATTGCAGCGAAGGTACAGCTGGTACAGAAATATAATCTTGCCGGTGTGGCAGCATGGAAATTGGGATTTGAGAATAGCAGTATCTGGCAGGTGATCACAGATAATCTGTCTGCGTCTAATTAAAACAGGTACTATTTTGCGAAGCATATTGCTGTGAGGGTACTGAACAGTTACGCCTTTTTCAAACATGCTCTAATACACGAATGATAAAAACACTCTCTGAGACATATAAATAATGTGAAGGTCGTGAACAGCGACAAAAGACGAAAGTTTAACGATAACATTATATATTATATGCCAGGGGGTGTTTTATATTGAAAAAGCATATAGTGGAGCTGATTATGGGATGTCTTTTGCTGATATGCTTTTATTATCTTTCCCGCGAGGCGGCAGCAGTATCGGTAGAGATGAATCAGAAGCAGGTAATTGTGGTGGATTGTGGTCATGGAGGAATGGATCCAGGTATGATCGGGATAGACGGTCTGAAGGAGAAGGATGTAAATCTTGCCATTGGCCTGAAAGTGAAAAGTGCATTGGAAAAGAAAGATTTTCAGGTGGTTATGACCAGGGAAACAGACGTGGGATTATACGATGAAGACTCTAATAATAAGAAAGTACAGGATATGCAAAAAAGGATTTTTCTTATTCAGGAAGTAAAGCCTGTACTTGCAGTAAGTATCCATCAGAACAGTTACGAAGATTCTGGGGTGAAGGGCCCTCAGGTTTTCTATTATCGGGACTCTGTTAAGGGAGAAGAACTGGCGGAAATAATTCAGGAGAAACTGAATGATTATCTTGAGGTGGAGCGGCCAAGGCAGGCGAAAGGAAATACTACTTATTATCTTTTGAAACGAAGCCCGGGGATATTGAATATTGTGGAGTGTGGATTCCTTACGAACCCGGAAGAAGCCGGAAAACTGTTACAGGATGATTATCAGGAAAAAGTAGCGGCAGCAGTGGCTGACGGTGTGGAAGAGTACATAAAAAATAATAAACAATGAGAATCCTCTGTTAATGAAAAAACATTTCAGTTTATCAAAAACTATACACTTTTCAGAAGCTGTGGATTCTGCTATACTGGATTGGAAAAAATAAGCGAGGGAAAATACCATGTTAGGATGTGTTTATCTGATTCTGGCAGCATTATTGGGAAGGGAAATTATCCGTAATTTTTTGCCGGAACAAAGAATGAGAGAAAAAGGAATCACGCCCTTGTGGGTGACTTTTGCAGCGTCATTTGGAAGTGGTGTGCTGCTTATGACCTGGGCTGTCTATATAGCAGCATGGCTGCTAAGCGTGTACTCTGAAGCGGAGAACCCCCTCTTTGGAGCAAATCTGATGGTGATGGCAGCTGTGGGGATATTTTTGCTCTTGTGCTGTTATAGAAGAAAAGGTTCTTTGGGGAAATTTATTAAAAGACTTTCCGGCGAGGTTCCTCCAGCGAAAGAAATCGTGTTCTTATTGATTTTACTGGCGGGAATTACCTGGATCATGGTATTTGTATTTCATGTTAGTGACGGATATTTGTATTCCGGATTTACTGTATTTGGAGATTATGCCCCTCATACAGCGATGATGAGATCATTTTCGCTGGGAAATAATTTCCCCACGCAGTATCCTCATTTTGGTGGTGAAGATGTAAAATACCATTTTATGTTTCAGTTTCTGACAGGAAACCTGGAATATCTTGGAATGAGAATTGATATAGCGTACAATGCCGTAAGCAGTCTGTCACTCTGGTGCTTCTTTATCATGCTGTATTCTATGGCGAAAAGGTTCTTTGGCAGTATGAGTGCCGGAGTGCTTTCTGTTTTGTTTGTTGTATTTCGAAGTGGAACTGCTTTTTTCAGATTTGCATATGAACATTTACAGGCTGGTGATTTGTGGGAGACTCTGGCCGGGAATACTGCTTTTATTGGATATACCCCCAATGAGAACTGGGGACTTTGGAATTTTAATGTATATTTGAATCAGCGGCACTTGGGATTTGGTCTTTTGATGGCTGCGCTGGTATTATGGATTTTCCTGGACTGGGTGGAAGAAAGCTGTGCAGAGAAAGATAAGGGAATATTGTGGCTGAAGAACAGATTTCTTACAAAAAAAGCATGGATGTTTAAGAAACCTGATACAGCTCTTTTTGCCGGAATGCTATTGGGTCTGTGTTCATTTTGGAATGGAGCTGCTGTAATTGCATGTCTTCTGATTCTTATGGGATTTGCCTTTTTTTCTGATGGAAAACTTGACTATCTGATTCTGGCAATCGTGACAGTTGTGTTCTCGGAAATTCAATCTAAAATGTTTGTATGGGGAAGTGTTGTATCACCTTCTGTATATTTTGGATTTCTGGCAGAAAAGAAATCACTTCCAGGCATAGCTGTATATTTATTTGAAATAAGCGGCATTGTTTTCCTTGGCGTTTTAGTACTGCTGTTTTTTTTGAAAAGAATGGAAAGAGCAGTTGCAGTGAGTATACTTTTCCCAACAATATTTGCATTTGTGGCGTCTCTTACACCAGATATAAACGTGAATCATAAATATATTATAATATCTTATGCATTCCTTGCTGTTTTCTGGGGTGGAGCTGTAAGCAGATTGTTCCATTGGAAAGGTGCTGTTGGGAAAATTTTGAGTTTGATTCTGGCACTTAGTCTGACCATAACAGGAATTTATGATTTTGCAGTAATCCTAAAAGATAATGATTCAGGACATCGGGTTTCTGTGAACCTGAACAGTGGACTGACCAGCTGGCTTGCAGAAAATCTGAAAAAAGACGATCTGATTTTGACACCGGAATACAGTATAAATGAAGTCACTATGTCAGGGGTTATGATGTATCTGGGATGGCCTTATTATGCATGGTCCGCAGGCTATGATACTTATTACAGGGCTGCCAGGGCGGTAGAGATCTATACAACAGCCAGCGCACAGGTACTAAAGGAAACAGTTGAGGAAGAACAAATTACATATATCCTTTTTGAGGAAGGTATGAAATTTGAGGAGAAGGAATGCCGCGAAGATGTGATTGCGGATACATATCCTCTGGTGTATCAGTCAGATGACGGGAGAATAAGAATTTATGGAACAAAAGAATAAGAAAAAAATCAGTACACAAACAATAATTAAACTTCTGCTGGCGGTGGTGCTGCTTGGCCTATCTGCATTTTTACTGAAAGGTGATGTGTGGACTTTCTGGACATGGTGGCTTCTGGCGGGAGTGATGGGATTTGCTGCGATGCCTGTTACAGGAAGACTGTTCTGGCGTTTTGAGGACAAAGGATGGATTTTTTCTAAGGTACTGGCGATTGCTGCAACAGGTTTTCTTACCTGGTTTCTGACAGCTATCAGACTAATCCCTTTTAATGCCCTGACTTGTGCTGCTGTAACAATCCTATGCGCAGTTATCTGTTTTTTCCTTCTTCGAAAGGAATCAAAAGAAAAGACAGAATGTTTTCCAGTTGACAGGATTTCTCTGATTTACTGGGAAGAATTATTGTTTTTCCTTGCATTTCTTATGTGGACATATCTGGCAGGATTCCGCCCTGCTGCATATGGAACCGAGAAGTTCATGGATTATGGTTTTATGGAAGCTATGATGAGAAGCACCACACTTCCGGCAAGAGATCTGTGGTATTCAGAAGGACATATTAATTATTATTATGGCGGTCAGTATTTTGCTGTTTTTCTTACCAAGCTTTCCCATACAAAGGTGGAACTGACTTACAATCTTATGCGTACCTTTGTAGCCGGACTGGCTTTTGCAATGCCATTTTCCCTTGTTTACCAGATGATGTCAGACCGTATGAAGGGACTGCAAAAAAGCGAAAAAGTAATAAAAGGACTTCCTTTTGCAGCTGGATTTACAGCTGGTACAGCTGTTTCCATTGCAGGAAATATGCATTACGTAATTTATGCGCAGATCATTCCCCTGATTGAGAAGCTGACAGGTAAGGAAGTGAGCAGTTACTGGTTTCCGGATGCTACCCGCTATATAGGATATAATCCATATCGTGAGGAAGACCGGACGATACATGAATTTCCCTGCTATTCTTTTGTACTGGGAGATCTTCATGCTCATGTGGTAAATATTATGTTTGTACTTCTTGTAATAGCACTTCTTTATGTATGGCTAAGGGGTGTGCGCAAGAAAACAGTACCGGTTGAGACTTCCATGAAAGATGGAAAATTCTGGAAAGAGCAGCTTCTTATGCCTCATCTTCTGGTAATCAGTGCGCTTCTCGGAATGTTTCAGTGGACAAATTTCTGGGATTTTGTAATTTATTATGTAGTAACTCTTGGAACGGTGCTTTTTGCCAATATTATCCGTTTCCAGGGAAAAATAAAGAAAATCATTGTTGTAACTTTTGCACAAATGGCAGAAATCTATCTGCTTGCCTATCTTGTGATCCTGCCATTTACCTTACAGTTTGACACTATGGTGGATGGAATAGGAATTGCCAAGTACCATTCCTATTTCTACCAGCTGCTGGTTCTCTGGGGACTTCCGGCAGTTCTTACCATTACATTTGTAATTTCTATTCTCTGGGAAAAGCTGCGGGGGATGGAGCACAAGAGCCTGTACCGTCTTATGAAAGCTATCCGCACGGCAGATCTTTTTGCCATTATTATGGGACTTTGCGCTATTGGTCTGGTGGTAATCCCGGAATTTGTTTACGTGCGTGATATTTATGAAAATGGAAATGCCAGGGCAAACACTATGTTCAAGCTTACTTATCAGACATATATTATGTTTGCACTGACTATGGGATATGGAATTTACAGACTTCTGGCTGTTAGCAGACAGAAAGTATTTAAGATCATTTCCGGAATCTGTCTGTTTTTCCTGATCTGGACGGTAGGATATTTTGGAAAAAGTGTGGATTCCTGGTTTGGAAAGGTTTTGAATCCGTCAGGCTATCAGGGGCTTTATGCTCTGGGCTATCTGGATACGGATTTTTCAGAGGATGTGTCTGCAATCCAATGGCTAAAGGAGAATATTAAAGGGGCTCCGGTAGTGCTGGAGGCAAACGGTGACAGCTACAGCGGTTATGAGCGTGTTTCTGCAGCTACAGGTCTTCCAACAATTCTTGGCTGGTATGTACACGAATGGCTCTGGAGGAATGATACAGATGATCTGAACCGGAAACAGGCAGATATTATGAGTATTTATACTTCACAGGATGAGACCCAGGTAAGAGCTCTTCTTACGGAATATGGTGTTTCCTATATCTTTGTGGGCTCTAAAGAAAGAGAGAAATATGAGGACAGCCTGAATAATGCACTTCTTCAGTCACTTGGAGAAATTGTATTTATGGATGAAGATTCCGGCACTTATATTGTTAAGGTGGATTGACAAGGTTTTTAAACAGGTGTTATATTAAAGAATGCTGAAAAAATAATAGAAAGCTGGACTAAAATGAAAGCAGAAATTGTAGCCATGACGGCAGATGCTATCGATCATGCGGCACTTGCCAGAGGCGGAGAGATATTGAAACAGGGAGGACTGGTGGCATTCCCTACAGAAACTGTTTACGGTCTTGGAGGAAATGCACTGGATCCTATGGCTTCGAAGAAGATATATGCAGCCAAGGGACGTCCTTCGGATAACCCGTTGATCGTTCATATTGCAGATTTAAATGCGCTGGTTCCAATTGTAAAGGAAGTACCGGAGAAGGCGAAGATACTGGCAGAGAAATTCTGGCCTGGTCCCCTGACTATGATTTTTGAGAAATCAGACCTGGTTCCATTGGAGACAACTGGTGGTCTCAACAGTGTAGCTGTGCGTTTTCCAAGTGATCCCATTGCAGCGGAGCTTATTTTGCAGGCTGGGGGATACGTGGCAGCGCCAAGTGCAAATACTTCCGGACGGCCAAGCCCGACTACAGCACAGCATGTTGAGGAGGACTTAGGGGATGCCATTGAGATGATCATTGATGGAGGTCCTGTGGGAATTGGCTTGGAGTCAACGATTGTAGATTTTACCGAGGACGTGCCGGTGGTTTTAAGACCCGGTTATATTTCACTGGAAATGCTCCAGGAGGTTCTTGGTGATGTGAGAATGGACAAAGGTCTTATAAAGCCTGATAGTAAAGTTCATCCCAAGGCGCCGGGAATGAAATATCGGCATTATGCACCGAAAGCAGATCTTGCAATTGTGGAGGGCCCCACAGAAGAAGTAATAAATGCCATTAATCAGTTTGTAAAGGAAGATCAGGCAAATGGACTTCAGGCGGGGATTATTGCCACAGAAGAGACTATTTCCAGATATCCCTGTGGAACTGTGAAGTGTATTGGAAGCAGAGAGGCAGAGGAAACCATTGCTCATAACCTTTATGAGGTGCTGCGTGAATTCGATCAGTGCCAGGTAAGCAAAATTTATTCCGAAGCTTTTTATACCCCAAAAATGGGACAGGCAATTATGAACCGGCTTCTAAAAGCAGCCGGTCACAAAATAATCAATATAAGGAGAGAAGAACAATGAGAATAGCATTAGGTAGTGATCATGGCGGATTTGAACTGAAACAGGAGATTATCAAATATCTGGAGGAAAAGAAGATTGAGTATAAGGATTACGGCTGCTACAGCACAGAATCCACAGACTATCCGATCTATGCAAAGAAAGTTGCACATGGGATTCTGGACGGAGAGTGTGAGCTTGGAATCCTTGTATGCGGAACAGGTATTGGTATTTCTATCACTGCAAACAAAATTAAGGGAATTCGTGCAGCAGTATGTACAGACTGCTTTACTGCTGAAGCAACCAGACTTCACAATGACGCAAACATCCTTGCGCTTGGAGGACGTGTAGTTGGACCTGGACTTGCAGTTAAGATTGTGGATACTTTCCTGAATACACCATTTTCAGGAGATGAGAGACATATCCGCCGAATTGCTCAGATCGAGACGGAATAGGAAGGAGAGCTCTTCTATGGAGAACACAAATCAGAAAAACACCGGGAATATACAGATCGCGCCTGTAAGTGCTGCATCAGATCTGAACCACAAAAGAGAAGGTTACCTTACCTGGGACGAATATTTCATGGGAGTTGCCATGCTTTCCGGCATGCGCTCCAAGGATCCCAATTCACAGGTAGGAGCGTGTATTGTCAGCGATGATAATAAAATTCTTTCCATGGGATATAATGGTTTCCCAAAAGGCTGTTCCGATGATGAATTTCCCTGGGCAAGAGAGGGAGAGCCTCTGGATACCAAATATCTGTATGTGACCCATAGCGAGCTCAATGCGATTTTGAATTACCGTGGAGGAAGCCTTGAGGGAGCGAAAATGTATGTAACTCTTTTTCCCTGCAATGAGTGTGCCAAGGCAATCATCCAGGCAGGAATCAAGACTCTGTTCTATGATTGTGACAAATATGCAAGCACTCCGTCAGTCCTTGCGTCCAAGAGAATGCTGGACTCCGCCGGTGTACGCTATTATCAATACAAGAGAACCGGACGCGAGATTTCGCTGACGGTGTAAGTTAAAGAGGTTTGTTGTGGAAAATACGAAAGAAAATACAGATTTGAATATGGACAGAGCGAAGAATGACAGATGGAAAAAGATACTGGGAATCATTCTGAACATTGCTTTGCTTCTGCTTATAGATGGATTGTTGGTATATACTTTTATTAACGAAGGAAATCGTATATATAAAGGAACAATCATTAAAATATTACTAATTGTTACAGGAAATATCTTGTTTCTTGTTCTTCTGTTCTGGGGAGAGAAAATCTGCAGTGCAATAAAAAATACCACTTTTTTGAGAATAGCAGATGTCATATTGCTGCTGGCAACTCCTGGAATTGTATTTATGCTTGTCCAGATGGTCACCTGGGTGTCAGGATATAAGAATAAAGCAGTGTCAACATTTAAAGGCCTGGTCAAGATGTCGCTACTGATGGAGCAGCCTTATTTGACACTGAATCTTATTATTTATGCAATATTTTTTATAATATTTATTATCTTATTCAGGAAAATCAATATTGCTTCTTCTGCGTTATGCTACCTTTTTATAATCCTTGCAATGGTAAACTATTATGTAATGGAATTTCGTGGAGAACCATTCCAGCTTCTTGACATTGTAGGAATGGGAACAGCAGCAGAAGTTGTTGGAGAATATAGCTTCAAAATCAAACTGATGCTTGGAATTCCACTGATCTATGCCCTGGTATTTGGTGAGTTTGTACTGAAATTCCAGAAACTGGAGCTTGGAAAAAAGAGCAGAAAGAATACAGCTGCCCGGTTTGGTGTACTGGCTGTGATCGTGATTACATTATGTTTTACCATAAGACCTATCCTCCAGAAGCTTGACGCTGTTACTTTATGGCAGATTAACCGTATTTATAAAGAACAGGGCTACATTTCCTCTCTTGTTAAGGAAATCAGGTATTTTTATATCGAGCAGCCAGAAGGCTATTCTGTTGGAAAAACCGTAGAACTGGCACAGGAAATTGAAGATGGGGAAAATATTGTTTCAGAGACAGACAAGAGTGAGTCTGAAGAAAGTGTTGATAATACAGCTGCAGATACTTCTGAAACAGTAACACCGAAAAATATTATCCTGATTATGAATGAAAGTCTTACAGATTTTGAAAGTGTAGGGAAAATAAAGTCAAATGTAGAAATTTTGCCATACATAAGAAGCCTTAACAAAAATGTAAAACATGGACAGCTTCATGTACCTACATTCGGAGCCGGAACTGCACGCTCTGAATATGAGGCTCTTACAGGAAACAGTATGAGCTTTTTGCCATCCGGAAGTGTTCCTTATCAGCTTTATGTGCGGGATCCGGAGTATGGTTTGGCAGATATCCTGAAATCCCAGGGATATTACACAATTGCCATGCATCCCAACAAGGCTCATAACTGGAACCGGGCCTCTGTTTATCCATGCATGGGATTTGATGAATTTATCAGCCTGGAGAACTGGGGAGAGGAACACAGAGAGCTTCTTCGAAATTATGTAAGTGACAAAGCAACATTTGAAAAGATCATCAGCCTTTATGAAGAGAAGGATGCGGATGAAAAATTATTTACATTCTGTGTAACCATGCAGAATCATGGCGGTTATACAGTAGAAGACAGAGCTGGATTTGAACCTACTGTAAAGCTTGGATATGATACAGAGTATCCTCTGGCTGAAACTTATTTATCGTTGGCAAGAGAGTCTGATTCAGCATTTAAGGAATTGCTGGAGTACTTTGAAAAAGTAGATGAGCCTACCATGATTGTTATGTTTGGGGATCACTGGCCTAAGATTGAAGAAGAATTTATGGCGAAACTTTTAGGCGGCAACAGGCAGAGCCTGGGACTTGTTGAAAGCCAGCAGTCCTATACAACTCCCTATGTGATCTGGACAAATTATCCATCTGAGACAGTAGAGGAAGATTTCAGTGCTAATTATCTGGGAAGCTATATGCTTCAGCTGGCTGGTCTTGAAATGCCAGGCTACAACCAGTTCCTTATGAATCTGAAAGAGCAGCTTCCAATCATCGGAGTTGGTGCTGTTTGCGACAAAGATGGAAACTGGTATGCAAATGATGCGCTTCCGGATGATTATAAAAAACTGATGACGGATTACAATATCCTGGAATATAACAACCAGTTTGAGAAAAAAGATGTAATAGAGAGCTTGTTTACATTAAAGTAATAAAAAAGTACCCGGACAAAACAGATGCGGTGGATGGTAACTCTGGCTGTTACTGTGAACGGAGTGAACAGTAACCTCTGGCTGTTTTTTGTCTGGGTATTTTCTGTTTCGCCACTTGACATATGGGAAAATTTCGCATAAAATAAACAAGACTTAACGAGCAAATTAAATAAATGAAGTGGCAATGAAGAGAATAGTACATGAGGAGCAATCTCAGAGAGAAATCCAGGCCGACAGGCAATGGTGTGAGGATTTTGTGCGCAAGTCATGGAACCGGCCTCAGAGCTCCGCACAATTGAAGTGCGGCGTCTGTCCTACGTTATCAGGATAATTGAGTGAGCAGTGGAGCAGTCATTTCCAGTGTTAATCAGGGTGGTACCGCCGAAGCCTTTCGGTCCCTTTTGCAGGGATGGAAGGTCTTTTTTTATGTGTTTTTCAAATAATACATGGAATTTACCAGATTTCCCTGGCGTTTAAATATTAGAAAATCAAAAAGGAGAAAAATCATGGCAAAAGAAAAGAAAATGGTAGAAGCTATCACATCCATGGATGTGGATTTTGCACAGTGGTATACCGATGTTGTAAAAAAAGCGGAACTTTGCGGCTATACAAGTGTAAAGGGATGTATGGCAATCAAACCGGCAGGATATGCAATCTGGGAGAATATCCAGAAAGAGCTTGACCGCAGATTCAAAGAGACAGGCGTAGAGAATGTATACATGCCAATGTTCATTCCGGAATCCCTTCTGGACAAAGAGAAGGATCACGTAGAGGGATTTGCACCGGAAGTTGCATGGGTAACACACGGCGGACTTGATCCTCTTCAGGAGCGCCTTTGCGTACGTCCTACATCCGAGACTCTGTTCTGTGATTTCTATCAGAAAGAGATCCAGTCCCACAGAGATCTTCCGAAAGTATATAATCAGTGGTGCTCAGTAGTTCGCTGGGAGAAAACAACCCGTCCGTTCCTTCGTTCCCGTGAGTTCTTATGGCAGGAAGGACATACTGCCCACGCTACAGCTGAGGAAGCAAAAGAACGTACCATCCAGATGCTGAACCTGTATGCAGACTTCTGCGAGGAAGTACTTGCAATCCCAGTTATTAAAGGTCAGAAGACAGAGAAAGAGAAATTTGCAGGTGCAGAGGCTACTTACACAATCGAGTCTCTGATGCATGATGGAAAAGCACTTCAGTCTGGAACCAGCCATAACTTTGGTGATGGATTTGCAAGAGCATTCGGCATCCAGTACACAGATAAAAACAACCAGCTTCAGTATGTACACCAGACATCCTGGGGAATGACAACTCGTATGATCGGTGCTCTAATCATGGTTCATGGAGACAACAGCGGACTTGTTCTTCCACCAAGAATTGCTCCGGTCCAGGCTGTTGTAATCCCGATCCAGCAGAGAAAAGAGGGCGTTCTGGAGAAAGCAGAGGAGCTGACACAGATTTTGAAAGCAGCTGGAATCCGTGTAAAAGCAGACGTTACAGACAAGAGCCCGGGATTCAAATTCGCAGAGCAGGAAATGCGTGGTATTCCGGTAAGAATCGAGTGCGGTCCGAAGGATATCGAGAGCGGACAGGCTGTTATCTGCCGAAGAGATACCAGAGAGAAATATATTGTGAAGTTCGAAGAACTTGCTGCTAAGGTTCAGGAAGTTCTGGACACCATGCAGAAGGAAATGCTGGAGCGTGCAAGAGCCCACAGAGATGCTCACACCTATGTAGCAACAAATTACGAAGAATTCAAGGAGACCATCAACACAAAACCTGGTTTTGTAAAAGCTATGTGGTGCGGCAACCGTGAGTGCGAAGATAAGATCAAAGAAGACGTTCAGGCAACATCCAGATGTATGCCGTTTGAGCAGGAACATTTAAGCGATGTCTGTGTATGCTGTGGAAAACCTGCCAAGAAAATGGTATACTGGGGACGTGCTTATTAATAACAAAAGGGATTGCTGTTTATTTTGCAATCAGTAGTCAAAAAGGGGCAAAATTATTTTGCCCCGCTTTGTTTTTCAAGGCAGAGAAGTGTATGAGGAGAAGTTTTGTTTTAAATCAGAGGCAGGTGATAAAGATGGTATTTGAAATTCCACAAAAAGTTGAAATAATTATAAATATTCTGGAAAAAGCTGGTTATGAGGCCTATGCAGTAGGCGGCTGTGTCCGCGATGCCCTTCTGGGAAGAACTCCAAATGACTGGGATATCACAACCTCAGCCAAGCCGGAGCAGGTCAAAGCCCTGTTTCACAGAACCGTAGATACAGGAATCGCTCACGGAACCGTAACAGTGCTGCTTGAAAAAGAGGGATTCGAGGTTACCACCTACCGGGTGGATGGCGAGTATGAAGATGGCCGTCACCCGAAAGAAGTAACCTTTACGGCCTGCCTGGAGGAAGATTTGAAGCGTCGAGACTTTACCATCAACGCCATGGCCTACAATCCCAGGAAAGGGCTGGTGGACCTTTTTGAAGGGCAGAAAGACCTGGAAAACAAGGTGATCCGCTGTGTTGGTGATCCTCTGGAACGTTTTACAGAAGACGCTCTTCGCATTATGCGTGCTGTACGTTTTTCTGCGCAGCTTGGCTTTTCCCTGGAAGAAGAGACCAGAAAAGCTCTTTCTGTGCTTGCACCAAATTTAAAACATGTAAGCGCAGAGCGGATCCAGGTGGAGCTTGTAAAACTTCTGGTGTCCCCTCATCCAGATTATCTGCGGATTGCCTATGAAGCGGGAGTTACCAGGGAATTTCTGCCGGAATTTGACCGCTGTATGGAGACACCTCAGAACACTCCACACCACTGCTATAATGTGGGAGAACATATTCTCCACAGCCTTTTGTATGTGAGGGAGGATAAGGTGCTAAGGCTGACCATGCTCCTTCACGACATTGCCAAACCTGTTGTACGAAAAACAGACGAAAATGGCAGGGATCATTTCAAAACACATGCTTCTGTGGGAGAAAAAATGTCCAAGGAAATTTTGCGCCGTCTGAAGTTTGACAATGACACCATTTCCAGAGTGAGCCGGCTGATTCGCTGGCATGATCTGCGCCCGACTCCGGCACCTGCTGAGGTGCGGAAAGCCATCAATGTAGTTGGGGAAGATCTGTTTCCCATGTGGATGGAAGTCCAGTATGCGGATAACAAAGCGAAAAGTGATTACCGTGGGGAAGAAAAAGCTGCCCGTCAGGCCGGAGTTCGAATGACCTGGGAAGAAATTATGGAAAAAGGCGAATGTGTTTCCATGAAAGGTCTTGCAATTACTGGCAGTGACCTGATCGCAGCCGGAATGAAGCCTGGAAAAGAAATGGGAAGTGTGCTCCATGAGCTTTTGGATGCTGTTCTGGAGAATCCGGAACTGAACAAGAAAGAAGCACTTCTTTCCCTTGCTTTTGCAGCCGATAAAAAACTTCTTTAGAATAACATATCCCTCCCACTCATAAGATAGAAGGTATCTGAAGACATTTGGCATATGTGAGTGACGGGGGGATTTTTATTGTATGATTATGGTCTTAGCACCCTGACCCAGTATGGAATTGAAGTGAAATCTTCGTCCAGGACCCGGGGAGCATTGGTATGTCGTACAGAACAGGGAATTCTGCTCCTCAGAGAGTTTCACGGCTCCGAAAAAAAACTGCTTTTTCAGCAGGAAGTGTTAAAAAAACTTTCCCAGGAAGGCTGTCTGGTTGATACTTTTATTGAAAATCAGGAAGGCTCTTTGGTTACCAGAGATAAGGATAATATTCCCTATACCCTTCAGAACTGGTATGAAGGCAGAGAGTGTGACACCAAGTCCAGGGAAGATATTATAAGAAGTGTGCAGATTCTGGCAAGGGTACATAAATTTATGAATATGCCTGTGGAGAAAGCCTACATGGCGCGTTCCCTTGCAGATGAGTATGCAAGGCATAATCAGGAAATCCGCAAGATCCGTAAATTTATCCGCCAGAAAGGTGCCAGTGCCAGATTTGAAAAGGAATTTCTGGGCAGTGTACAGTGGTTTCTGGAAAAAGGGGAAAAAGCACTGGAAATGCTTGTAAAGTCGGACTATGAAAAACTAAGGGACAAGGCGGGCGAAGAGGGACTTCTATGTCATGGCGAATATAACCAGCACAATGTTCTTCTTTGTAAAAATCAGGCTGCTGTAACAAATTTTGGTCACTTCAGCTTTGATGTGCAGATCAGCGACTTGTATTGTTTTATGCGAAAAATTCTGGAAAAATATAACTGGGATGTTTTTCTGGCCAGGCGGATGCTGGAGCAATATGACAAAATACGTCCTATTTCTTCTGAAGAATGGGAAAACCTGCAAATCCGTTTCACATATCCGGAAAAATACTGGAAACTGGCAAATTACTACTTTTCTCACAACAAAGCATGGATTTCCGGCAAGAATACAGAAAAGCTGGAAAAGGTAATTGCCCAGAAGAAAATATGGGGGGATTTCCCTGAAAAATGCTTTGGAAAATCCCCTTTCTAGAGCGTGTTTGAAAAAGGCTTTCTGCAAGATGGGTGTCACAATTTGTGGGAGATTTTGTCCGGATGAGGGCGCCGTAGCGAGCTACGGCAACCGAATTCGGGCAAAATCTCCCGCAAAGTGGGGCGTGCAGCTTGCGGGAATGATTTTTCAAACACGTTCTAGCGCAAAAACCTTGACAATACAGGGCAAAAGGTATATATATAGATAGAAGAATCTTTAGAGGAGGAAACACCATGAATAAGACTGAATTAGTAGCAGCTATGGCGAAAGAAACCAATCTGTCCAAGAAGGACGTTGAAGCTGTTTTAAAATCATTCATCGACGTTGTATCAGAAGAACTGAAAAAAGGTGAGAAAGTTCAGTTAGTTGGCTTTGGTACATTTGAAGTCAGCGAGAGAGCTGCCAGAGAGGGAAGAAATCCTCAGACTGGTGAGACCATGAAGATCGAAGCTTCCAAGGCTCCGAAATTTAAAGCTGGTAAAGCTTTAAAAGATATGGTAAACGCATAATCGCGTAAGCTTTTACAGGAGGAACTTTATAGTTCCTCCTTTTTTAAACACGCTCTGATATAGGAGAGTATTATGAGATTAGATAAATTTTTGAAAGTATCCCGCCTTATTAAGAGAAGAACTGTGGCAAATGAGGCATGTGATGCAGGAAGAGTGCTTGTAAATGATAAGCCGGCCAAGGCTTCTGTTCAGGTGAAGACAGGAGATACTATTGAGATTCAGTTTGGAAGCCGCAATGTGAAGGTGGAAGTGCTGGATGTGAAAGAGACTGTGAAGAAGGAAGAAGTTGAGAATCTGTACAGGTATGTTTAAGAGTTCTGTGAACGAAGGAAACAGTATTACTTAAGCAGGTTCTAATTTTAAAGAAAAATTCATAGATTATCTGTGAACCCACATATTTGGGAGAGAGGGATTTGGAAGAAAAGGTTGTGAACATTTCCCATAAGCTGATACTGGATAACAGGAAAGAAGCATCTGTCACAGGTGTGAAGGATGTGATTTCTTTTGATGAAAAGGAAATCCTTCTTCAGACTGCTGACGGGAAGCTGCAGATTCGCGGCAGCGGGCTTCATGTAAAAGGACTAAACCTGGAAAAAGGAGAAGCTACTCTTGCCGGACATGTGGATTCTCTTGTCTATTTGTCTAAAGATTCCCCACGAAAAGAAGAACCATTATTTACAAGGCTGTTCCGTTAAGCTATGAGCATATATATCTACAATGAGATCTGGCTTTTCGTTCGGGCTTTTGCAGGGGGTGCGGTGCTGATCCTTTGCTACAGCCTGCTTCAGGAAATAAGAAGGCTCATTTTCTGCAGTCCGGCAGCAGGAGGGATTTTGGACCTTCTTTATTGGGTGTGCGCAGGACTTCTGGTATTTGCAGGAATTTACCGGATCAACCAGGGAATCCTGCGTAGTTTTCTGTTTTTGGGAATTATATCAGGGGCATTTCTTACATATCTGACAATAAAACCTTTATTTGAAAAAATTTGTTATATAATCCTGGAGGTTCCTGTCAGATTCGTAAAAAAAACTTCAAAAAAATATATAAATTGGTTGCTATTTTTTTGTAAACGTTGTAAAATTTTAGTTAGGCAATCTGCAAATCAGTACAAAAATAGTACCAGAAATCGTTTGCAGATGAGAAGAGGCAGGAAGTTTGGGAAAATCAGGGAAAAAACGAAGAAAAAAGACAATAGGGTATAATCATCTCGGGATGTTCGGTATTTCTCTGATCGTTCTGATTCTGATTCTGACGCTTATGGCACAGAGCCGGGACCTTAAGGAATCTCTTGCCGGCTATGAGACCAGAGCAGAGGCATTAAGCCAGCAGATTGAGGAAGAGCAGGCGCGCACTCAGGAGATTGAAGATCTGAAGCAGTATATGCTCACGGATGAGTACGCAGAGCAGGCCGCCAGAGAGAAGCTGGGTCTTGTGAAGGAGAATGAGATTATTTTTCAGGAGGAGAAATAAGGTTCAGGGAAAAACCGAAGTTTGGAAGTTTCTGACGATATATTTTTCAATATGGTCGTCTTTGTTTGACATATATTTTCATACCTGTCCCCTATAATAGGCATAAGGTGCTGCCGAAGGTGATGTAAATGCAGCATTCCTTTGCAAAAACAAGGGCAGCAGTTAAAGACTACATGAACAGTGGGGCGTGCAGCTTGCGGGAATGCTTTTTCAAACAGGCTCTGGCACTGTAAGGCTGTAAAGGGGAGGGGAGAATATGCAGGAATGGATAATTGCCATGCTCGTGATCAGTGTGCTGCTGGTGCTGCGGGACATGGCAAAAGTTTTTTTCAGGGGAAGAAGTTTCCTTAAGGCAGAGCAGCCGGCCGAAGAGAAAAATCCCCAGAAGGAGAAGGTGGAGCGGTATGCTGCTTCTTTTCGGAAGCTTGCAGACAGCTTTTATGGATTACCCTACCGAAAAGACTATTTAAGCAACGGCCAGGTGGATGGAATTATAAGGGAGACCTGTGATGAGATATGCAGCCACTGTTATCAGCGGGAAATCTGCTGGGGCACCCAGTCGCAGGAAATGTACAGAGGAAGCGAGCGGATGATTCGTTCCATGGAGGAGGGAAATCAGGAGAAAATACAGGAGACAAAAAGCGACTGGATGAGTGTATGCAGTCGTTTTTCCCAGTATTATGAGACACTTGGTAACTCTTATATGAGGGAGCGGCAGAAGCTGATATGGGACAACCGGATGATCGAAAGCCGCCTTGCCGTGGCACAGCAACTCCAGGAGATGTCCAGAATCATGGATATGGTGGCAGAAGACCTGTACGACATTTCCATTGCGGATCCTCAGCTTATGACGGAATTGCAGAAGATTCTCAGGAAGCGTCATATTGTGGTGAAGCAGGTCTGGGTGATGGATAAGGTGGAAGGAAGACGTGAGATTTTTCTTACCATGCGTGCCAGAAGCGGGCAGTGCATTTCTGTTAATGAGGTGGCACAGCTTTTGTCTCAGGAATTCGGAACTCCAATGGCGGCAGCAGGAGGAAGAAGAATTGTAAATGGAGAATACCATACGGTTCATTTTGTGGAGGATGTAAGTTATCAGGTACTTTACGGAGTGGCAAAGCTGACCAAGGAAATGGAGAAGGTTTCCGGAGACAATTATATTTGCAGACAGGAAGAGGCAGGCCGTTTTGTAATGTGTCTTTCTGATGGAATGGGCTCCGGGGTGGAGGCATGCCGGGAAAGCGAGGAAGTGGTAGAACTTCTGGAACAATTTCTGGAATCCGGTTTTACCCAGGAGACGGCGGCGAAAATGGTGAACTCTGCTCTTGTGATGAAGGGACAGGAAGGAATTTTTTCAACAGTGGACATCTGCGCAGTGGATTTATATACGGGAATCTGTAACTTCCTGAAAGCGGGGGCTTCCGCCACTTTTATCAAAAGGGATCACTGGGTGGAGGCCATTTCTTCAGAGAGTCTGGCGGCAGGGCTGATACAGCAGGTGGATTTTGAAACATCTTCAAGGAAGCTGTATCACGGGGATTATCTGATCATGATGACAGATGGCGTCTTGGATGCGCTGCCTGCCATGCGGGAGGAGGAGACCATGAAAGAAATCATTATGGATATCCATGAAGAGACTCCCAAGGAGATGAGCCGGGGGATTCTGGAGCGGGTGCTGGGATACAGCGATTACTGCGCCAGGGATGATATGACGGTTCTTGTAGCTGGAATGTGGAAGAAATAGAATGATTATTTTTGAGTAAAAAACAGATATGGAATCATATGAGCATATGAATATGTTTGAAAGAAGTAATATTGTTACGGTTCACGAAAGAATCAGTAACGTATCAGAGGCAGAGCTAGTATGTATCAGAAAGTGAAAGCATATATGAAAGAACATGGCATGGTAGTGGATGGGGATGTGGTCCTTGCCGGAGTTTCCGGAGGAGGAGACTCCATGGCTATGCTGGAAATGTTAAAAAGATATCAGGCTGAAGCAGCTTTTTCGCTGTGTGCGGTACATGTGCATCATGGAATCCGCGGCGAGGAAGCTGACCGGGATGAAAGAGTAGTAAGAGAGACCTGCGAAAAATGGACGATTCCTTTTTTATCCTATCATTACCCGGTACCGGAGCTTGCAAAGAAATGGAAAATGGGACTGGAAGAGACAGGAAGAAAAGTCAGACAGGATGCGTTTTCCAGGGCAGAAGCTGATTATTTTGGAAAATCAGAAACGGCTGACCTCCAGGGTGGGGGAAGAGTCTCTGCCGCCAGAGAAGGAAAATTACGGATCCGTATTGCTCTGGCCCACAATGAAAATGATGTGGCGGAAACTTTGCTCCACAATCTTTGCAGAGGAACGGGGCTGAAAGGTCTGGCTTCTATTTTGCCGGTGCGGGATGAAATTATTCGGCCCATTTTGTGTTTAAATAAACAGGAAATTGTCAATTATTTAATAAAAGAACAGATTCCCTATGTAACAGACAGTACCAATCTTACAGATGATTATACAAGAAATAAGATCAGACATCAGATATTGCCTATTCTGGAAGAACAGGTGAATGCTTCTGCTGTCCGCCATATGGCGGAGACGGCCAGTCTTGTTAGTCAGGCAGAGGAGTATTTGTCCCGTCAGGGAGAACGCCTTGTGAAAAAGTATGGGGAAAACAGGGAGCGGGGAATTTTCCTGTCAGAAGCATTCTGGCGGGATGAGCCTGCCATAGCTTCTTACGGAGTGCTTCAGGTTTTTGAAGAGCTGGCTGGGAAACGTAAGGATTTTACAGCTGCTCATGTAAAAAGTGTGGAGAGCCTTCTGAAGCTTCAGGTGGGACGACGGATCAATCTGCCTTATGATCTGGCGGCGCTTCGAACTTATGGAGGAATTTTACTGGGAGAAAGACAATTACTGGGAATGTCAGATAGAAATCTGAGTCCAAAAGAGTACGATCCAGTGAAAGCTGAAAAAAATCAGGAGAGGAATGCACTGCAAAAAAGTGTCCAGTTGAGTAAAAAGGAGCTGGAAACTGCTTGTGAACAGGTACTTTTTACAGATAATGTTTTTTATCTGAAAATATTTTCTAATGAAGGCCAGAAGATTGAAGAAAAAAAGTATACGAAATGGCTGGATTATGATAAAATAAAACAGGAACTGTCCATCCGGACCAGACAGCCGGGAGATTTTCTCATTGTAGATGACAAAGGGAGCAGCAAGAAGCTGAACCGTTATTTTATAGATGAGAAGATCCCATCAGAGGAAAGAGACAGCATCTTGCTTCTATGTACCGGCTCTGAGGTTTTGTGGGTGGTGGGAGGCAGAATAAATGAGAATTATAAAATAGCTCCCAGAACCAGGAGAATATTGGAAATACAATACCAAGGAGGAAAAGATAATCATGAGTGAAAAAATCAGAGTTTTACTGGATGAGGAGACTGTGGAGAAGCGTATCTGCGAAGTAGCAGCCCAGATCAGCGAAGAGTACAAGGGAAAAGAAATCCACATGATCTGCGTTCTTAAGGGCGGAGTATTTTTCATGTGTGAGCTTGCCAAGAGAATCACAGTGCCGGTAACTCTTGATTTCATGTCTGTTTCCAGTTATGGAGATGACACCAAATCAAGCGGAGTTGTAAAGATCGTCAAGGATCTGGATCAGCCTCTTGAAGATAAAGAAGTTCTTGTTGTGGAGGATATTATTGATTCCGGAAGAACCTTAAGCTATCTGCTGGACGTTCTGAAGAGACGTAATCCAAACAGCGTGAGACTTTGCACCTTGTTGGACAAACCGGACCGCAGAGTGGTAAAAGGGGTTGATGTGGATTATTGCTGCTTCAATATTCCAGATGAGTTTGTTGTGGGCTATGGTCTTGACTATGCCCAGAAATACAGAAATCTGCCATACATCGGAGTGGTAGAGTTCGAATGAAAGGAGAATTATACAAGTGAATAAGCAGTCAGGCAGAATTGGCTTGTATCTTGTCCTGATCGTAGCTTTGATCGCAGGTTACCTGTATCTGAACAATCAGGTAGCTGTCCAGAGTGATTATACTTATGGACAGCTGGAGCAGGCAGTGACAGACGGAAAGGTGACCAGTGCCACGATCCATCAGAACAGTGAGGTTCCAACAGGTTCTGTGATCGTGAATATAAGCGGCGAGGGACAGAAGCGTATTTATGTGGCAGATGTAAATGAGGCAGAGCAGCTTCTTCGAGAGAGCGGGCTTGATCCTGCTGTTGAGGATGTGCCGAAGCAGAGTGTATTTATGAACTCTGTTTTCCCGGTACTTCTTACCTGTGGTCTTATCATCTTCCTCATGCTGATGATGAACCGTCAGATGTCAGGTGGGGGTGGTGGCACCAATGCCAAGATGATGAATTTCGGCAAAAGCAGGGCGAGAATGTCCATGCCGGATGATAAGAAAGTGACTTTCCAGAACGTAGCGGGCCTGGAGGAAGAGAAAGAAGAACTGAAGGAGGTTGTAGATTTCCTGAAGGATCCCCAGAAGTATACCAAGGTGGGGGCCAGAATCCCGAAAGGAGTTATCCTTGTAGGACCTCCAGGAACTGGTAAGACGCTTCTGGCCAAGGCTGTTGCCGGGGAAGCGGGCGTTCCGTTTTTCTCCATTTCCGGTTCTGATTTTGTGGAAATGTTTGTTGGTGTAGGTGCTTCCCGTGTAAGAGATCTTTTCGAAGAGGGCAAGCGTCACGCACCTTGTATCATCTTTATTGATGAGATCGATGCTGTTGCAAGACAGCGTGGAACCGGCATGGGAGGCGGTCATGATGAAAGGGAACAGACTCTGAACCAGCTTCTTGTAGAGATGGATGGATTCGGGGTAAATGAAGGCATTATCGTAATGGCCGCTACCAACCGTGTGGATATTCTGGATCCTGCAATTCTTCGTCCGGGACGTTTTGACCGCAAGGTTGGCGTAGGTCGTCCGGATATTAAAGGAAGGGAAGAAATCCTCCATGTTCATGCCAAGGATAAACCTCTTGGCGAGGATGTAGACCTGAAACAGATCGCTCAGACTACAGCTGGATTTACAGGTGCAGATCTTGAGAACCTGATGAATGAGGCGGCTATTGCTGCAGCCAGAAAAGGTCATGTATTTATTCGCCAGAAAGATATTAAGAATGCCTTTATCAAGGTTGGCATCGGTGCAGAGAAAAAGAGCAAGGTGATCTCCGAGAAGGAGAAAAGGATCACCGCTTATCATGAGGCAGGCCATGCAATCTTGTTCCATGTGCTGCCGGATATGGAGCCTGTTTACACCATTTCCATTATCCCTACCGGAATGGGAGCAGCCGGCTATACCATGCCTCTTCCAGAGAATGACGAAATATTTAATACTAAGGGTAAAATGCTCCAGGATATTACCACACTTCTTGGAGGACGTGTGGCAGAGGAGCTGATTTTCGGCGATATTACAACTGGTGCATCCAACGATATCAAGCGGGCTACCAGCGAAGCAAGAGCTATGGTGACCAAGTATGGTATGTCCGATAAGATTGGACTGATCTCCTATGGAGATGATGACGATGAGGTATTTATTGGACGAGATCTGGCGCACACCCGCGGTTACAGCGAGGATGTTGCCAAGGCAATTGACAGTGAGATTCACAGTATCATTGAGGAGTGTCATGACAATGCGAAGAAGATTATTTCTGAGCATATGGAGGTTCTTCATGGCTGTGCCAAGCTCCTTCTCGAGAAGGAAAAAGTTCATCGGGATGAATTTGAAGCACTTTTTACAATGGAAAAATCGGGTGAATCAAATGAAAGTATATAACATGCACAAAAAACAATAGTGATTTTTGTGAAGTTTGTGCACACTTTTTGGTGGACACATGGTACTATATACATCGTAAAAACCCCCCAATACATTATATAGTTTTTGCTACACCCCATAAGAAGAAATACCTTCTCCAAAAAAGACAGCTTTTACCGGCTGTCTTTTTTACGTTAAATGAATAAGGTATTTTAGAGCGTGTTTGAAATGTGGTGGGAGTTCTTTGGTGAAAACGTCGGTAAGCTGGGCGGAAATTTGGAGAATAAGCCGAATTTTAACAGTTGTGGGAAGAAACGTTTTCAGTTAAAATATAGGGTGTAATTTTTTTGAAAGAGGGATGTTATGGATCGTAATAATGCAGATGTAATGAAAAAAATGCAATATATATTGAATATTAGACCGGTTTTGAATACAGAGGCATTGTTCAGCGATGGTTCTGATTATTACCGTTGTCCGTCAAATCCCAAAGCAGGAGACAAGGTCCGTATCCGCTTCCGCACCAAGCGGAACAACGTAGATATGGTTTATTTAGTATACGATGGCAAGCGTCAACAGATGGAGCGTGTGGCCAAATCCAATGGATTTGATTATTATGAGACTTCTATTATTATGGGAGAGGAGATTGTCCGCTACCATTTTGAGATCACATACGGATGGGTGACCTGTTATTATAATTATCAGGGTGTTTCCATGAACCCGGAGGAGCGTCTGGAGTTTGAGATTTATCCGGATTATGATACACCCCAGTGGGCGAAGGGTGCTGTTATGTACCAGATTTTTGTGGATCGCTTCTGCAATGGGGATCCGACGAATGATGTGGAGGATCGTGAATATTTTTATATTGGCGATATGGCTTCCAGGGTAAGAGACTGGGGAAAAGTTCCGGCAGTAATGGGGGTGCGGGAGTTTTATGGCGGTGACCTGCAGGGAATTATGGATAAACTGGATTATCTGCAGGATCTGGGAGTGGATGTTATTTATCTGAACCCGATTTTTGTTTCTCCAAGTAATCACAAGTACGATATTCAGGATTATGAGTATGTGGATCCCCATTACGGCAAGATCGTGGAGGATATGGATGATGGCCTTCTGAATGAGGGGGACCGCGAGAATGCCCATGCCCGGAAATTTATTAAGCGTGTGACCGATAAGCGGAATCTGGAGGCAAGTAATGAACTGTTTGCAAAGCTTGTGGAGGAAATCCATAAGAGAGGCATGAAAGTAATCCTGGATGGTGTGTTTAACCATTGTGGATCTTTTAACAAATGGATGGACAGAGAGCGGATCTATGAGAACCAGGAGGGATATCCAAAGGGAGCGTATATTTCTGCAGACAGTCCATATAGGTATTACTTTAATTTCTATGACGAGAACCGCTGGCCGTACAATCCTACCTATGATGGATGGTGGACTCATGATACTTTGCCGAAGCTGAATTATGAAGCCTCCAGGGATCTGTATGATAAGATTCTGGAGATTGGTAAGAAGTGGGTTTCTGCGCCTTATAATGTAGATGGATGGAGATTGGATGTGGCGGCAGATCTTGGGCACAGCAACGAATTTAACCATCAGTTCTGGAAGGATTTCCGGAAAGCTGTAAAGGAGGCAAATCCCAATGCGATCATTCTGGCAGAGCATTACGGAAATCCGGAGAGCTGGCTGCAAGGGGATGAGTGGGATACGGTTATGAACTACGATGCCTTTATGGAACCTCTGACCTGGTTCCTGACGGGCATGGAGAAGCACAGTGATGAGTGCAGGGATGACCTTTATGGAAACAGTGATGCCTTTATTGGGGCTATGAAGACTCATATGAGGGCACTTCATATGTCTGCACTTTATACGTCCATGAATGAGCTGTCCAATCATGATCATTCCAGATTTCTCACCAGAACAAACCGCCGTGTGGGAAGGATTTCCTATGCCGGTGCGGAAGCTGCTTCCCAGAACATCAATCCTGCAGTGATGCGTGAAGGTGTTGTGGTGCAGATGACCTGGCCGGGAGCACCAACTGTTTATTATGGTGATGAGGCAGGTGTCTGTGGCTTTACAGATCCGGATAACAGAAGAACTTATCCATGGGGACATGAGGATCAGATGATGATTGCGTTCCACAGAGATATGATTAAGATCCATAAGGAATATGATTTCTTAAGTAATGGTTCCCTTGTGTTCCTATGGAATGATTATCAGGGACTTTGCTTCGGAAGATTTTCCCATGATGAAAGAATGATCGTGATTCTGAATAACCGGAATGAGGATCGGGAGGTTGAGATTGAGGTCTGGAAGACGGGAATCAGCAGACTGAAGGATTCTGTGTTGAAGCGGATCATGCTGTCTTACCGTGATGGATATACTACGGAGGAATATGAATATACAGCCAAGGCAGGTGTGATCAGGGTGCCGATGCCAGCGTTTGGGGCGATGGTGTTGTATCATAAGTGTGAGAATCCGACTATATTTGTGGAAGATTAAGGGACGCCGCGAGGAGGGACCTATGGGCTGACGGCCAGAGCTGCGGTTCCGGGATTTTCCATATACGCTTATTTGCAGGAGGTGGAGCAAACTCGGCCACATGGTGGCCTCAGACAGTGCTCCACCTCCTGCGCGTATATGGAAAATCCCTGGAATCCTCGCAATGGCCGCCAGTCCATAGGCCCCTCCTCGCGGCTGAGTATTCAAGGCGAAAAAAGAACGTTTGGTATCAGGGCGCTGCGCTGCTGATACAGAGAAGAGGGATAAAAAACTCCCAGGCGAAAATACCTGGGAGTTTAGAGTATAGTGGATGGAGAAGGATTCGAACCGCTTTGGCGTATGACAGAAAAATTCCAGAGCGAATATGCTCTGGAGTAGTAGTGGATGGAGAAGGATTCGAACCGCTTTGGCGTATGACAGAAAAATTCCAGAGCGAATATGCTCTGGAGTAGTAGTGGATGGAGAAGGATTCGAACCTTCGAAGGCATCGCCAGCAGATTTACAGTCTGTCCCCTTTGGCCACTCGGGAATCCATCCGTGAACGAATTTATTATATACAAAGAAGAAAGTTTTTGCAAGATATTTTTTCGGTTTTTTGGATATTTTGTGTGCCAGAGCGTGTTTGAAAAAGCATTCCCGCAATCTGCACGCCCCACTTTGCAGTATATTTTGCTCGAATTCAGTTGCCATAGCCCGCTACGGTGCCCTCATCCGGGCAAAATCTTCCACAAATTGTGACGCACATCTTGCAGAAAGCCTTTTTCAAACACGCTCCAGGTGAATGAAAAAAGAATCAATAACTCATTTTTTTTGCAAAGAGGTAGACGAATGGGGAAAAATCTGCTAAACTACAGACAATGGAAATAGTTAAGGTGTTTCCAAAGATAGGAGGAATTTTATCATGTATGAGTTAGTTAATGCAACAGAAATGCTGAAAAAAGCAAAAGCTGGACATTATGCAGTAGGTCAGTTCAATATCAACAACCTTGAGTGGACAAAGGCTATTCTGCTTACAGCACAGGAACTGAATTCCCCGGTTATTCTGGGCGTTTCCGAAGGCGCTGGTAAGTACATGGCTGGTTATAAGACCGTTGTTGGAATGGTTAAAGGTATGATGGAAGAGCAGAAGATCACTGTTCCGGTTGCACTTCACCTGGATCACGGTTCATATGAAGGATGCCTGAAATGTGTTGAGGCTGGATTCTCATCCATCATGTTCGACGGTTCTCATTACCCGATCGAAGAGAACGTTGCTAAGACTAAAGAACTGGTTAAGATCACAAGAGAGCATGGAATGTCCTTAGAGGCAGAGGTTGGCTCCATCGGTGGTGAGGAAGATGGCGTTATCGGTATGGGCGAGTGCGCAGATCCTAAGGAATGCAAGATGATCGCTGATCTTGGTATCGATTTCCTGGCAGCAGGTATTGGTAACATTCATGGTAAATATCCAGCTAACTGGAAGGGCTTAAGCTTTGAGACTCTGGATGCAATCCAGCAGCTTACAGGTGATATGCCGTTAGTACTTCACGGTGGTACAGGTATTCCTACAGACATGATCAAGAAAGCTATCGACCTTGGAGTTTCCAAGATCAATGTTAACACAGAGTGCCAGCTTTCTTTTGCAGAAGCTACACGTAAATACATCGAGGAAGGCAAAGATCAGCAGGGTAAAGGATATGACCCACGTAAGCTTCTTGCACCTGGCTTCGATGCAATCAAGGCTACTGTTAAAGAGAAAATGGAAATCTTCGGATCCGTTGGAAAAGCCTGAATATGATTTTTCTCCGCACATGCGGAAAGAGAAAGGGGACTGCGCAAGCAGTCCTCTTTTGCATATATGAGATGTTTCACAGACTGCTTTTTCCAATAGGTTCTGGCTTGTGACCCGAATTATTATTCAAAGTCTGGATCTGATAAAAATTGTAATGTTTTGTACAAGTTGCGACAAAATGTCCATATTCAAATATCACTCTCTAAAAAAATGAACATGTTTCTTGATTTTTTATCATGGTTTTTTAACAGAAAAATCAGTATTATATAAACATCTTAAGAAACGGTTCTCAAAGAAAAGGAGAGTAAAATTATGAAGATGAGAAAAATCGCAGCAATGGGACTTAGCGCAGTTATGGCAGCTTCTATGGTACCGGCATTACCGGTTATGGCTGATGATGCAGCTGGAAAGGTTTACTACTTAAACTTCAAACCAGAGCAGGATGAAGCATGGCAGAACCTGGCAGCAAAATATACAGAAGAGACAGGCGTTCCGGTAACAGTTGTTACAGCAGCTTCCGGACAGTATGAGACCACACTTCAGTCTGAGATGGCTAAGAGCGATGCTCCTACACTTTTCCAGGTAAATGGACCAGTAGGACTTAAGAACTGGAAGGATTATTGCTATGATCTGTCCGGATCTGATATCTACTCACAGCTTACATCTGATGCTTACACTGTAAAAGACGGTGATGCAGTTGATGGTATTGCATACGTAATCGAGTCCTATGGACTGATCGTAAACAAAACCTTACTGGAAAAAGCAGGCTACACAGTAGATGACATCAAGAGCTTTGATGATCTGAAGAAGGTTGCGGATGACATCCAGGCAAGAAAAGATGAGCTTGGAGTGAAAGGTGCTTTCACAAGCGCTGGTATGGACGGATCCTCTGACTGGAGATTCAAAACACACCTTGCAAACCTTCCAATCTACTATGAGTATCAGGCAGATGGCATCGATGATACAGATGCAATCAAGGGAACATACCTTGATAACTATAAGAACGTATTTGATCTTTATATTACAGATTCTACCTGCGATGGAGCAGAGCTTTCTGCTAAGACAGCAGATGACTCCCGTAACGAGTTCATCAACGGAGATGCAGTATTCTATCAGAATGGTTCCTGGGAATATGGCGAACTGTCCAAGACATACAGTGATGACGAGTTGGCTATGATCCCGATTTACTTCGGTGTTGATGATGAGAATGAAGGCCTTGCAACCGGTACAGAGAACTTCTGGTGTGTAAACAAAGAAGCTTCCGAGGAAGATATCCAGGCAACACTTGATTTCATGAACTGGTGTGTAACTTCTGAGGATGGAACAAAGGCTATGTCAGAAGATATGGGCTTCACAATTCCTTTCAAAACAGCACAGGAATCCACAAACGTATTTGTAAAACAGGATGCAGAGTATACAGCAGCTGGTCTTACACCTGTATCATGGAACTTCACAACAATGCCATCTGAAGAGTGGAAGAACGGTCTTGGTACAGCACTTACATTATATGCAGCAGGAAGCGGTTCCTGGGATGATGTAGTTTCCGCATTCGTTGACAATTGGGCAACTGAGAAAGCTCTTTCCGAATAATCGTAACAGGTAATAAATTTCTTTCCAACAGCATATAATATGTCCGGAAGAAATTCAGGACATAATATAGAATGGTGAACAGGGTGGGGAGGCGAAATACAGCCTCCCCATTTTAATGGGAAAATGATGTAATGTTTTTGGGCGGCGGATAGCCTTCCGCAAAGGTGTCATAACAGGAAAAGGAGGAGTGAAAAATGGTAGGAAAATCTCTGAAAAAATGGTGGCCGGTATTTGTTCTGCCAACATTGGCTGCATTTATTATCGGTTTCTTATGGCCGTTTATCTGGGGTATTTATCTTTCATTTTGTAAATTTTCAACTGTAAAAGATGTAGTCTGGGTTGGACTTTCCAACTACCAGAAAATTTTTATCGGAGGTGACTTCAGTCATGCATTCTGGCTGACCGTTGTATTCGCATTTGTTTCCAGTATTCTGATCAATGTGCTGGCATTTTCCATTGCACTGGCTTTGACAAAAGGATTCAAAGGAACAAACGTGTTCCGTACTGTATTCTTCATGCCGAACCTGATCGGTGGTATTGTACTTGGTTATATCTGGCAGACACTGTTAAACGGTCTGCTTTCCATGTGGGGACAGCCTCTTCTGAAGTTGTCTGCAACAAATGGTTTTATTGGAATGATCATTCTGTTGTTATGGCAGCAGATTGGATATATGATGATCATTTATGTGGCTGGTCTTAATAACGTATCTCCGGATCTGATTGAGGCCGCACAGATTGATGGCGCAACCGCAACACAGATCCTGTTTAAAATCAAGATTCCGATGATCATGCCATCTGTTACAATTTGTACATTCCTTACTCTTACAAACGGATTCAAGATGTTCGACCAGAACCTTTCCCTTACAGGCGGAGATCCTGGAAAACAGTCACAGTTACTGGCACTGAACATTTACGATACATTCTACGGACGAAGTGGTCCTGCATGGAAGGGTATCGGTCAGGCAAAAGCAGTTGTATTCTTTGTACTGGTTGTTGCAATCGCATTGATCCAGCTTCGTGCAACATCATCTAAGGAGGTGCAGGCATAATGGCAGATAAGAAAAAAAGTATTATCCCAACTATAATTCTTTCTATAATTTCAATTATCTGGATCTACCCGATTGTTATGATCCTGTTTAACTCCTTAAAAGTGGAGTCCGCAATTACTACATCTGGTGTTTTCCAGTTTCCTACATCTGAGACCTGGAACGGAATCCAGAACTTTATAGCCAGCGTCACACAGATGGATTTCCTGAAATCCTTCTGGTACAGCCTTGTGATCTCAGTTATGTCTGTTGTTTTGATTCTGCTTTGTTGCTCTATGTGCGCATGGTACATTGTACGTGTAAACGGCTTGCTTTCCAAGGTTCTGTATTACCTTTGCGTATTCAGTATGGTTGTTCCTTTCCAGATGGTTATGTTTACCCTGGCAAAAACAGCAGATACTTTGAAACTGAATAATCCATACACCATTTGCATTGTTTACCTTGGATTTGGTGCCGGACTTGCAGTATTTATGTTTACCGGTTTTGTAAAAGGAAGCCCGCTGGAAATTGAGGAAGCTGCCATGATTGATGGATGCAGTCCTCTGCAGGTTTTCTTTAAGATCTTGATTCCGATTTTGAAACCAACCATTATCTCTACTGCAATTCTGGAGCTGATGTGGGTATGGAACGATTACCTTCTTCCAACACTGGTTCTGGATATTAAGAAGTATAAAACAATTCCAATGGCAATCCAGTATTTCCGTGGAAGCTATGGTCATGTGCAGATGGGACCGATGATGGCAAGTATTATGATCGACATTATCCCGATTATTGTTGTATATCTGGTTTGCCAGAAATATATTATCGAGGGAGTTGTTGCAGGTGCAGTTAAGGGTTGATTTCTTTGGGTAAAAGAACGGTTTTTACCTGAGAAATTTGGAGATTATTCCCTTTTCAATATGATACCAGAATGTTAAAATAAAGATAGTTCTTTGCAGAGATGCGAGGGGCTATCTTTATCTTTATATAAGATTTCATGTGCGCCAGACAGAAAAAAAGAGGCAGAAGCAACAGGCAATATGAAATTTCTGGCTTTTCTGACAGGCGGACATAAATGACAGTTGGAAGAGTTGTCCCGGTGTTAAATATAATAAAAGATCGGAGTACCAATATGTACAGAGTTTTGATAACAGACGGTGAGAAAATTGAGCGGGAGGGAATTAAATTCCTTCTGGCACAGGAAGAGGGAGAATACGAGATCCATGAGGCTGCCAATGGCAGGCAGGCACTGAATGTATTGCGAAGTGAAGAGATTGATTTTCTTTTAACAGACATAAAAATGCCTCATATGGACGGTCTGGAGCTGGCTAGCAAGGTCAGAGAAGAGTATCCCAATCTTCCAATTGTAATTTTTAGTGGATACAGTGATTTCGCTTTTGCCCAGGAAGCTATGCGTTACGGAGTGAAGGATTACGTGCTGAAGCCGGTTGATCCGGATACCTTTCATACAACTATCGGGAAAGTAAAAGCAGAGCTTCAAAGTATCCGGTCCAAGAAGCAGAAGGAAGAGAAAGGGAAGAATTTTCTTCTTCAGTATTTTCTTCAGACTTACCTGTATTCCGGAAATGAAGAAGTGTTGAAAAAAGCTGGGGAGATTTTAGATGAATCTAACTGGGAGCAGTGGCACTGTGCGATTCTTATCGAATCAGATAAGGCATTTTTTGATAATGTTCCAGATAATATTGATGAGGAACTGATGCAGGGATTGCACCGGAATTTCTTTTACCTGAATCTGAATACCAGACAGTCTGTGCTGTTTTTTTCTGATGTGTACTGCGATTATCAGCTGGTTGCCAAGCATTTATATGACATTTTGAAGCAGAATTACTCTGCAAGTTTTCACCTTGCAGTGAGCAGCCGGTTTGAAGGGCATGAGGCGCTGCCTGAAATTATGTCCCAGTTGGAGCAGACCATGGAGGAGAAATTTTATCATCCAGATGTGCATGTGTTTAATAATGAGGCCTCTGACAGCCAGCCAGTGAATGCGGAGACACAGGATTCCCGTCTGATGGAGAAGATTTCCGAAGACATTTCCCGCAAAGATGTGGAGCAGCTGAAGAAGCATTTTGAGTGTCTGGTAAAGAAATATGAAAATGATACCCGTTTTTCTGCCATGTATGTGAAATTTGTTTTTTCCAATGTGATCCAGGAGCTTTTTCAGGAAAATCAGTTCTCTGAGGAGCGGAAGCTGGATCATGAGGTAGAGCGGCTGTACAGTTGTACCAATCTGAAGCAGATCCTTGCAATCACCCAGGAGAATATTAAGGAGTACGAGGAGTTTCTGGAGCGTTCCATGAGTGATTCCAGAGATGAAGTTGCTTCTGTGAAGAATTATATTTACCAGCACTATGCGGAGGATTTAAGTCTTGAGACATTGGCGGAGAAGGTGTATTTATCCTCTGGCTATCTTAGCTTTATTTTTAAAAAAGAGACTGGTATGAACCTGAACCGCTTTATACGTGTGGTTCGCATGGAAAAGGCGAAGGAGCTTTTGTGTAATTCCAATATGAAGGTGGCACAGGTCAGCGAACAGGTAGGAATCCCCAATGTTTCTTATTTCTGCAGAAGTTTCAGGGAATATTATGGAAGCAGCCCGGAGTCCTATCGGAAAGGAACCGGTGAAGAGGATGAAAATACCGGCAGTCATAAAGAATAAATTTGAGAATATGAAATATCGTCATAAGCTGACTATTCTTCTTGTGACAGCCAGCCTGGTTCCCATGATCCTGCTTGTATTGTATAGCCATGACCGCATGAGCAGTTTGCTTCGGGAAAAAGAAATGGAGGATATGTATTCCATTCTGGAGCAGACCGGAGAGGGAATCGACAGCCAGATAGAAGTTTTTTCCAGTCTTCTGAATTATCTCACTTATTCCCCGGATATTGAGGATCTGATCACTGAAAAAAATATGGATAATTATCAAGCTTATAGAAAATATACAGAAGTAGCAGATCCTCTTTTGTCTGTACCAAAGTCTTATCATGATGCCATTATACAGATCCAGTTGTTTGCAGAAAGTATTAAAGTGCGCCATGAGTATACACTCGTGCCTTTGTCAGAGGTGGATAAGGAGTGGTGGTATGACAAACTGGCAGAGGATGTGTCTGTGCAGTGGGTGGTGGACAGCCAGATACCGGAGATTGCAGCTGTAAGGCGGATTTATACTGGCAGAGAGCAGACTGCAGTTCTTTGCGTTACACTGGATTATAATAAGATTTTTCAACCCTTTGAAAAGATTATTTCAGCAGAATCCGGGGGCATGATCCTGGATAAAGGAGGAAATGTTCTGTTTCAGAAGGAAATGCTGGGTGAAAAGGAAGAAAAGGATTCGGGAGAGGCTGTCTCCAAGGAGTTTCTGGAGTCTGGGCAAAGAGATTATGCTTTTGTAAACCGGAAGAACGCGGCTTGCGGATGGAGTTTTTATCTGTATAAGCTGCAATCAGCAGTGGACAGCTCTGTATCAGAAATCCTGGTCAGCGAGATTCCCCTGATTGCGGCCTGTGTAGCCATAATTCTGGTGTTGGGACTTTCTTTTTCCCGACTTTTTACCAGAAAGATCGAGGAGCTTACCGATAACATGAACCGGGTAAACCAGGGCAGCCGTGAGGTTACGGTGAACAGCAATGCCGGAGATGAAATTGGTCTTCTGGTGCGCAGCTTCCGAAGCATGATGGACGAGATCAACCGTCTGATCCATGAGGTTTATGAGAATAAGATTGCGTTGAAAGAGTTTGAATTGAAGGCACTGACTGCCCAGATCAATCCTCATTTTTTGTATAACTCCCTGTCTGTTATCAACTGGATGGCTATTCGAAGCAATCAGAGGGAAATCAGTAAGGTTACCTTGTCCTTATCTATGTTCTACCGGACTGCTTTAAGTAAGGGGCAGGATATGGTAACTGTGGATAACTGTATTCAGAATATTAAGGCGTATCTGGATATCCAGCTGGTGATGCATGACAATGATTTTCAGGTGATCTGGGACATTGATCCGGAGGTGAAAGGAGATATTGTGCCTAAATTGCTGCTGCAGCCTGTTGTGGAGAATGCACTGGAGCATGGGCTGGACATGAAAGAAGAAGGAGAGAAGATTCTGAAACTGTTTTTTGTAAAGGACGGTGAGGATGTGCTTCTTGCTGTGGAGGATAATGGACCAGGAATGGAACAGGAAGAGGCAGATAAGCTGGTGACTTACAAGGCTTCTGGATATGGTCTTAAAAATGTCAATGACAGAATGCAGCTTCTTTATGGGATGGAGTACGGAATCAAGGTGTTTAGCCAGATTGATCAAGGCACCAGGGTAGAAATGAGAATTCCAAGAGAAAAAGCGGATGAGGAGGCTGTGGCAGCCGGAGAGTTTTCTGCGAAAAAGTTTTTGCAGGAGCCGGAAGAAGACACAGAGGATACAACAGGAATGAAAGGTGGAAAAAGTGAAGAAAAAAAATAGAATTCTGGTATTGGGACTGACTTTTTCCATGGTGATTTCGTCTGGATCATTGACAGGCTGTGACAGTGCAGCTGGAAGTATGGGAAAAAAGACAACTGGTGTGGAATACGAAGGAGCAGATTATGAGCTTTCTGAGGAATCAAGCAGTGATTCCGGAATTGACGCAGTTGACCCAGGCACTGTAGACGACGAGACGAAAAAGACAGCAGAAAACAGAACGGATGCAGAGAAAAGTACAAAAACGGAAGAATCCCAGACAGATAGCGGATTGTGGGAAAAAGCTTCCACAACTCCGTATGGAAAGTACCCGGAGCTTGTGACTTATACTTTAGGACAGATGAGCGGTGCCAATAATTCCAATCTTCCAGCAGGAAATACCTACGAAGACAGCGCTTATACCAGATATCTGAAAGAGATTCTGAACGTGCAGAATGAAAATGCCTATATGGAGCGGGAGGATCGCTATGACGAGTATGTGAATGTGCTGGTAAATGATCACACTTTGCCGGATGTACTGGTGGTTTCAGACAGGGAGACTTTAAATGTTCTTGTGGAAAATGACATGGTGGAGGATCTGACTGAGGTTTATGCAAACTGTACCTCCCCGAGAATCAAGGCCATGTATAACAGCTATGGTCCCCAGCTTCTCGGGGCAGGAACCTTTGATGGTAAGCTGATGGCGCTTCCGGAGGCAGTAATCGACCACGGTCCCTGCCTTTTGTGGATGAGAAAGGACTGGATGGACCAGCTAGGCCTTGCAGAGCCAAAGACTCTGGAAGAGGCTATGGATATTATCCAGATTTTTCAGGAAAACAGGATGGGAGCAGAGGAAGGGGAAGATCCTGTGGGACTTGTGTGTGATACAAATTTTGTGTCTACTACCAGTCAGAATTATTCGGTGGAACCTATTTTTGAGAAATTTTATTCTTATCCAAGAAGATGGATCAAGGACAAAGACGGGGAAATTATCTATGGCTCTTTGACAGAGGAGACCAGATCTGCCGTTGCTTATTTGCGGGAGCTATATGAAAGAGGAATACTGGATCAGAACTTTGCCCTGCGTGCTCAGAATAATCTCCGTGATCTGGTAGTGGAAGGTAAATGCGGTGCGTTTTTTGGACTTTGGTGGGCGCCGAATAACCCGCTTATGGATGTGGCTGAGAATGATCCGGAAGCAGACTGGGAGCCTTATTACCTTACTGCTGAATACCAGGAAAAAGATAACGTTTATGCTTCTTTTCGGGACAACAAATATGTGGTTGTGAGAAAGGGGTACGAACATCCAGAAATTGTAATGAAAATTATCAGTGTTCTGTTTGATTACAGCCGGTTCGAAGATGAGGAAAATGCGGATGAGATCAACAGCTATTTTGCTTTGAATGTGGACCCTACAGCCAGACCGCTGGTTATTAATGTAGATTATAATGAGGCAATTTATAATGTTACGAAGGATATCAGGAGAGTAATGTCCGGCAAGCAGAAGGCAAGTAATTTAAGCGCACTGGAAAAGTCTTACTATGATGCCTGTATGAAGTATTTGAGCGGGAAAAATGTAACTGTAGAGGACTGGGCTGCGTACAAGTCCAGAATTTCAGCAGTGGGCGTGCTGGTTGACGGCCATTATAGTTCGGTGCGCAGACCATATCTGGTTGATTCGGATGGAGAGATTCCCAACATGCTTGCTTCTCTGGAGAAAAATGCCTTTATTCAGATGATCATGGGAGAGCAGCCCATGGATTACTTTGATACCTTTGTGGAAGAGTGGTATGACCAGGGGGGAAGGGAACTGACCGAGAAGATCAGAGAGGAGAATTCGTAATTTATGCGAGAGGAATTATTTAGGAATTGTACCTTATGTCCCCGGAAGTGTAATGTGAATCGTCTGGAGGGCAAAAGAGGATATTGTGGCATGGACAGTACTATAAGGGCTGCCCGTGCCGCTCTTCATATGTGGGAGGAACCTTGTATTTCCGGAAAAAAAGGATCAGGGGCTGTTTTTTTCTCTGGCTGCGGCTTACGGTGCTGTTTCTGCCAGAACCGGGATATTGCCATTGGGGATTCCGGAAAAGAAATTACAGTGGAGCGGCTTGCTGAAATTTTTCTGGAATTGCAGGAAAAAGGGGCGGCAAATCTGAATCTGGTCACTGGGGCTCATTATGTGCCGCATATTATTTCGGCGTTGGAGCTGGCCAGAGGAAAGGGAATGAATCTTCCAGTCGTGTACAATTCCAGTGGGTATGAGAGCGTGGAAACTATCAGGAGACTGGATGGTTATGTGGATGTATATCTGCCAGATATGAAATATATGGAGCCTGAATTGGCTGCTGCTTTTTCCAACGCAAGGGATTATCCGCAGGCGGCGCAGAGTGCAATTGCCGAAATGATGCGCCAGACCGGTCCCTGTCAGTTTGCGGAGGATGGATATATAAAACGCGGGACAATTGTTCGTCATCTGATTTTGCCAGGGCATACCAAAAATTCTATTGCAGTATTGAAATATCTGTACCGGACTTATGGGGAGGATATTTTTATCAGCGTAATGAACCAATATACGCCTGTCTGGAAGAATGAGAAATTTCCGGAACTGAATCGGAAAGTGACCAGACGAGAGTATGAAAAGGTGTTGGACGCTGCCATTGAGCTTGGAATCGAAAATGGCTATTTTCAGGAAGGGGAGACCGCGGAGGAAAGTTTTATACCAGCGTTTGATTATGAAGGGGTATGAAAGAAAAAGTATTATGTACGAATCCGATAATATGGTTCCAGAGGATATTTGTGGTGACTTTGAAGTTGAGTAAACGAACAATTGGTATGGGTGGAGAAAAAGCCTGCTGACTACTGTTTTGAAGCTGCCCAGCAATTGCCGGGCAGTATTAGAGCGTGTTTAAAAAAGGTTTTCTGTGAGATGTGTATTGCTGTTACGGTTATCTTTATAACCAGTAGCATATGCTATTTTGCTTCAGGTGCACAGCTTGCAGTGCAGGGATTGTCAAAGCCAGGATTGAAAGCGTAGAAGTTTTTAGCGTCCAACTGTTCCTGAATGGAGCGAAGTGCTTCGCCAAATCGCTGGAAATGTACCACTTCCCTTGCACGCAGGAAACGGATAGGATCAGCAACTTCCGGGATATTTCGTACTACACGGAGAATATTGTCATAAGTGGAGCGTGCTTTCTGTTCTGCTGCAAGGTCTTCAAATAGATCCGTAATCGGATCACCTTTACTCTGGAATTCACAGGCATTAAAGGGAACACCCCCTGCTGCCTGTGGCCACACGCCAACTGTGTGGTCAATATAATATGGTCCCAGCCCGGAATTCTCAATTTCTTCCATAGTGAGGTCACGGGTAAGCTGGTGAACCATGGTGGAAACCATCTCCAGATGTGCCAGTTCTTCAGTACCGATATCATTAAGCACAGCTGCAGAGGTTCGGTTCGGCATGGTAAAGCGCTGGGAGAGATAGCGCATAGAAGCACCGATTTCTCCATCCGGGCCACCGGAGTCCGATACCCTATAATAGATAAAAGTCACTTGTTTTTTGGAAAAAAGTTAAATCTGAATTAAGAAATAGTACAATCGTAACCTGTGAAAAATTGATATGTTTTAGATGATAATATCAAAATACACCATTTCAGCTTCTTTGTCAAATACAATCTGATCGACTATAGTTCGAATAAAGTTCCCTTTTGTACTACTTTCGGCAGCAGGATCCAGGAGAACATCATACACACTTCGAATCTGCGAAAGGACATTATCCCTGGATGGATCTTCTGGTTTTTGTGCTTCCAGTTCCTTGATATTCTCTAAAAGAGATTCCCTTTGTTTCTGCAGTCTTATCTTGTTTTCTTTGTATTCTTCCAAAGTATCAATCTCATTTTCATAGGCAAGTTTAATTCTCAGCTCCCTGGTTGAAAGTCTGGCCAGTTCCTGCTTCAGCTGTTCCAGTTCTTCATTTTGCGCCGGCGCAGTTGTTTTGGGGACATACTGAAAATCCGCGCCATCCAGAAGCTGCTTCAGGTAATCAATGACAAGCTGCTCCATTTTCTTTACTGAGATGGCCACGGAGGTTTTGTGATAACCCTTTGCGTATTTCCAGCACTGAAAGTAAGGACAGGCTCCGGATCCGGTGTAGGAGAGGGTGGCGCCGCAGATGGAGCATTTGATCAGACCGGAAAGCCAGTGCTTACAGGTGGAGGCATTCCGGTGTTTTGCTGGTCTTCGTCTGGCATTCATAAGCTTGATGCGCTTGTCAAGCTGCTCTGTGGTATAACGTGCTTCATGGGTTCCCTCAAAAGTCTGTCCATTCCAGTTTACAATGCCGGCATAAAAGGGATTGCGCAGGATATAGTCAATATTGCGCCGTTCAAACAGATTTCCCCGCTTGGTCCGGTAGCCCAGATCATTACATTTTCTGGCAATGGAAGTGGTGTCCTGGCAGTAATCATCATACTGGGACATGATGTAAGAGACAATTTTGAATTCCTTTTCATTGATCTTATATGGCTTTCCGTCCCCGACTGCATCATACCCAAGGGGAGGAGAAATCTGGTACCCCTGTTTTAATGCCTTTTCGCCCATGCCGCGGAGCACTTCACCGGACAGGCGGATAGAGTAGTATTCATCCATCCATTCAATAATACGCTCAATCAGACTGCCGAAAGGTCCATCTATAACCGGCTCAGACACGCTGATCACGTCCACACGGTCCTTTTTCAGCATACTCTTATAAACGATGGATTCCTCCTGGTTGCGGGCAAATCGGCTGAATTTCCACACCAGGATCACATCATAGGGATGTTCCGGAGATTTGGCCTGTGCAATCATTCGCTGGAATTCTTTTCGCTTCTTCACATTACGTCCAGAGACACTCTCCACAAAGACTGCGTCCTTCTGGACAACGATCCCATTACTCTTGGCATAGTCCAGGAGCAGACGCTTCTGTGCATCTGGAGACAGCTCATCCTGCTCATGGGTACTGACACGGATATACAGTGCTCCCATGCGCAGATCATCAGATTTTTGTTCGGTCATGGTATCACCTCGATTATAATTATGTAAAAATAAGTACAAAAATAACAGCCAGCGCGAACAAAGGTTCCGCTTGCATGGCTGCCCCGAAGATGATACAATATTTTTGCTGAAAATAAGGTGCATCTTCGGATGTGCTGGCCGGTTCCTGTTGGCGCAGGAGCCGGTTTTTCTTTTATTTTAAATTCTGTGAAAGATTAAATTATCTCTGCGTTGGGAGCACAGGGGCGTTTTTTTAATTAGTTTACTGATACATTAAATATTGCTGAATATTTATCTGAACTTGAATATCCGTTATCTGAGTACTGATCAATGTAGATTTTAAAATCACCTTTGTGATTTACACCAATACATTCCTGTGCGCGGCATTTGGCTCCTATAGGAACTCTGTCTGGATAATATGTAGGTGAATTAGGATATGTATATCCCATGTAACCTTGTGAATCAACATATCTATATAATCCTAAAGACATGTACAATCCCTCGCCATTTCTGGAATACCCTAAATTCTCATAAGTATAATCAACTAAATAAACTGCTTCTGGGTTAGCGTCAGAATATGGATTTCGTTCAGTCATTTCTGTAACTGAATTAATTGTCAATCTCCACTGTCCAGGGACCGTCCAAGTCTGTCCAAGGTTGAATACTGGTGTTGAAGTTGTTGTATTGTTGGCGTTATTGTTTGATGGTGTTGGTGTAGGTGTCGCTGGAACAGTAACAGCCACTGATTGGGAAAACTCATAAGTAGAAACTTTTGCGGCAATAATAACAGTACCAGCCTTTTTAGCAGTTACTTTTCCTTTTGAGTTTATTGACACAACAGAACTATCACTGGAAGTCCATTTTATTTTTTGTTTTGTTCCAGAAACCTTAAACTGATAGGATTTACCAACTGATAGAGAAGCTGTTTTCTTTGACAATTTAGGCGTTTCTACAATCAGTTTACATTTGTAGGTGATTTTACCCTTTTTAGCGGTGATTGTAGTCTTTCCTTTTTTCTTAGCAGTTACAATTCCTTTAGAAGATACAGTAGCAATTTTTTTATTAGAGCTTGCCCATTTGAATTTAGAACCAGAAATTTTTAATTTGGCAAGTTCTGTAGTGCAGATATATGCCGTAACTGTTTTCCCTTTTTTCAATTTGATTGCTGAACGGTACCCGCCGCCTGTTACTGAACTAGCTCCGGAAACATTCTGATCAGAAGAATTAGTTCCTGGAGTAGAGGTTATGGAATTATCGCTGAATCCACTTCCGTCTCCGAAATCTTCTGCATATACTGGCGTAAAGGCTAGTAATATGCACATAACTAAGGAAATTAGTATTGACTTTTTCTTGCTCATATAAAACCCTCCCATAATATTTTTTATTAAAACGCCGAAGCGAATTAATCCGTTTTAGATACTGTTTTCATCACCGTAAATGAAGGTTCAAAAAAGATAATGTAATTATCAACTGTAGCATAAACTCCATGTATGGAATGATAACAGTCCAGTGCTTCTTTCAAATATTCTTCTGTAGCATCCAGGTATTCAGCCATTTCATATAAGCTACGGCATCCAGCTTCATAAGCGTGGGTGATTCCGATCAGTCCGATCTTAAGGTTGTAACCAAAGAGACGAGCCCTGTATTCCTGTTTTCGGTTACTGACCTCAGTCTGATCAATAATGTCACCAACAGTCGTGTAGTGATGGCCAAGCTCCTCCGCCAGGACACAGGATTTTTCAGCCTGGGTAGAAATGGACTTATTGATTGCTACAGTGCTGTTACAATATAAGCCTTTTATGTTTGGACTATTAAATTCATAGTCCATTACGTCTATACCGTCCGCGCAGGCCTGGTCTTGTAATTCCTCATATGTGCTCATGTAAACACCTCCCGCTCTAGTATATCTTATTGGATGTACAAAAAACTGTACAGCTGCTTCAAGAAAAAGAAAATTGACAAATATTTCAGAGTGACATATAATATATTTAACAAGGGAGCTGGAAGGTGACTGCACTTCACCCAATCCAGCGAAAATAGTTAGCTAAAAAATAGCCGTTGATCTCGCCAAAGATTAGGACGGCTATTTTTTATGTGCATATGTAAGTATGGCTACGATTAAATTAGCAAAAGTCAACATAATCATAAATGTCTCATAATCGCTCATAAACTTCACCTCCTCCGTAAGGTGTCCGGATTAGGCAAAGAGCACGTCCCCCAGTCCCCTGGGTAAATATATTATATTGTCAATGTACATTCTGGCAGATCTGCCAATTATTTCCTTTTGTTTTCTACCATCTTCTTAAACTGGTCAATTTCTTTTAGTTCGTCTTCCGTATATTCGTTGCCTTCGTGGTGAGCTGCAAGTGTAGCTGGCTGTTGGTACTGAGTAGCAGTAGCAAGCTCATCATCTAATTGTTGAGTGGAAAGAAGGCTCTTGGAATAAGTGAGGACTCTTTCCTGGTTGTCATTGGATAATTGGAGGTATATTTCATTAAGATCTTTTTGTTTGCCCTGAAAACGAAGAATATTTTTTGCAAGCTTTTGGTATACTTCGTCAGATGCTTCTTTACCATAAAAGTAGGAATCTATTTTTTCCCAGCCAGAAGCAGCTTTGGTTATAAGTGCTTGAGCTGATAAGTTATTGTTTTCCATCAAAGTTTGATAGATACCAACTAATTCATATACGTGTACAGAACAAATAATCTCCTGCTTTGAATTTGTAATAGTAACTATATCGCTTCCATCAGAAGCTATAATATGATAGCCTGCTTGTTGAAGAAGTTCTTCTACCTCATCCCAAATTGCATCATGGGTAATTACTTTTTGATCTTCGTAGTCTCTTTCCATTGGAACATCAAAACCCATTAACCATGCTTCGTTTACATTCAATGCAAGGCTAAGTGCATCAATATTATTTTGACGAGGTTTGTATTTTCCAGAGATATAGGAACTGAGCTGACCTTTGTCAATTTTTGCTTTTTCTGCTAATTCACTTTGTGTTATTTCGCGTATTTCAATTGCTTCTTTTATTCTATCCTTTATCTCAACTTTACTCAAAATGCAATCCTCCTTAAAGATTTCTTTAAAAGCATTATAAATCATAGTTAAGAAAAGTTCAACATAAATTTATGAAAATTGAGAAAAACTTAAAAATGATATTGACACACTGTATAAACAATGCTATGATACATGTAGTTGAGAAAAACTCAACAGATGGGAGGTGGAAAAATGCCAAGTACTTATGATTACAGAAAATTAAGAGGAAGAATAAAAGAAAAATTTGGTACACAAGCTGAATTTTCGAAAAATATAGGCCTCTCGGAAGTTTCTGTGAGTAATAAGCTTAATAATGTTGTTGACTGGGGGCAAGAAGAAATGGAACATACAATTGCTGTATTAGAAATTCCATATTCTGATATACATGCATATTTTTTTACTCATACAGTTGAGAAAAACTCAACAGATAGGAGGACGAATGAATAACTTAAGAAGAAACACTATTACTTCAATGGAAGTAGCAGAGATGGTAGGAAAAGAACATAGCAAATTACTTAGAGACATCAGAAATTATGTGGCGCAGTTAGGAGAAGCCAAAATTGGATTCACCGATTTCTTTAAGGAAGCAACTTATACAACAGAGCAGAATAAGATTCTTCCATGCTTTCAGGTCACAAAGAAAGGCTGTGAGTTTATTGCTCATAAGCTGACTGGACAGAAGGGAACTGAATTCACTGCAAGATACATAAACCGTTTCCATGAGATGGAAGATGGAAAACTTCCTTGTCCTTTGAATCCGATTATTGCATCTAGTGTTGCAGAGCTTGGAAGAGTTACAGATCGAATCATGACAAAGCAGGGTTCAGCACCATATAAGATTGCTGAAGCATTTAAAAGAGAGTGTGAGCAGTTTGGTATTTTGCTTCCAGAGGATTTCGTGAAGGTTCCAGAGTATGAGCAGATGAGATTAGCGTTGGAGAAGTAACAGGAAAGGAGATGAGAAAAATGGTTCAGATTATTTCCGGAAAGAGGATAACAGAGGAAAAAATTAAATCAGCGGCAAAATGTGCTGTGTCTGCAATTATGTCTGAACTTCCAGAAGAAGTCCAGACAGTAGACATACTGTGCTATGTGCTAGAAGAAGCCAAGCTAGTCGTGAATAGTGCGCACATCAAGTTATAGTGAGGAAATATATTCATCCTGCAAAGTTTCGGCGATTATAGACAATTCTTTATTTGGGCTTGTGTTATGGGTTACAAAATTTCCAAGCTGTGAATTGAGACTTACACAAATATCGTCTGTATAAGTATGCAGTCCAGAACTATAGACTACGTGAAAATTAATTTGTTTAACTTCTTCTAATGCTTCATGTAAACCAAAAACACATTTGTTGGATTGTTGAGGCATTAGTGTACTGCCTTCAATATTTTCAAAGGGCTCTCGTTCTGAAAAATCTGAGAGTTTTGCTAAATCAAAATCGTAAGTAAAAGAACGAATTGTAGCGGCACTTTGACCAAAATTTTTTACAACCAGATAACAGGATACATCTCGAATATAGGTACTTGCGATATAGATACCTATATACGGACGGGTAGAGTTTTCTATCATTTTGGAGTTTTGTTTAAGTGTTTTTAAAGAAATGGCAATGGCAATTAAAGAACAAATTAATGAAACAATAATCCCCGCGATTTGTATTAAATCGGAAGGGGAGAGCTGCAAGACAAAATTCTCAAAATCCATAGTATATTTCTCCTTTAGTTTATTAAAAGCGCGGTTGTGCCTGTAATTACAGAATAGGCGACTTAAAGAAGAAAGTCAAGCAACACAGTTCGAGACATTTCGACAGAAAGAGGTGATTGAAATAGTTAACTGTAGCACTGAATTAAATGCATTCTTAAGTTTTCTTCGTACCTGTGAAGAGTCTAATCGGCTGGCAATTCTCACAGAAAATGATATGGATCGTCAGACGCAAGATATTTTACATAATATTGAGCTAAACGAAAACAGCCAGTACGACTATATCTGCCAGGGATTTACCTTGCGGGATATACGCCGTAAGCGGAGAAAGGCAAAAGACATAAAAGAAGCAACAGCTCCAATCTGTAACTGGATGAAAGAGAACCGAAAGGTGATCAATGATCTGGAACGGCTGCTTGGAGATGTAAGAAAACAGGAGAAACAAGCTCAGAACCGTTCGTACACAAACAGGACAGGGGTTATGAAAAAGCTGAAGTAACTCCGTACAACCATAATCCATACCATAGTAGCAGGGGAGGTGATTGTGATAGGAATCAAATTTGCTCGCAGATTTATCATAGACGGCGTGCCATACCGGATAGATCAGCTTCCAAAAGCGCAGGTGACGAAGGAACGGGCACTGAAAACTGAAGCGGAGCGAGTTGATCTGGCAATGGCTATATATAATTTCGAAAGAAAGAAGGCTGCCGGATAAGGCAGCAGAAAGGAGGCAAGCTGTGAAGCGTAACATAATCATATCTGTCATCATAGGCACCCTTGCTACATACCTGCCGTTCTGGCAGTGGGACGGACTGCAGGTTGCAGGAGCTATAGCATTATCAATGCTTGCATGGATGCTGCTACAGGGCACAGAGCCAGAAGGGAGGAGAACATGAGCGTTGGTGAATTAGTCGCGCTAGGAATTTTAGTTGTAATTTGGATTCACTCATTACTGAAAAATTAATGAGCAGCAATGTAGCCTAAAAGAAGAACCAATCTGGAAAGGAGGAGACCATGGTTTTAGAAAAAATGATAGATGAGTTGTATGGACTTTCGAAGAAAGCTATAGCAAGCGGAATCCATATAAGTTTCGAAATAGGATTAGCTGGATATCCATGTCGGGTTTGGGTGGAGGAACCGCCAGAAAGCAAAATGACTACTTATGATATCTATCGCGAAGAAGTAATGATGAAAGAATCCGTTAAAAACTACGAAGCAGCCAGGGAGCATCTTACACGGTTGTTAAAAGAAAATGGATCCTGAGAGTTGGGAGCTCATCAGGATCCGGTGTCCAAATGGACAAAATAGTTTATCACCCTTTCATTGTAGAGGAGAAAGAGAGAAAAATCAATGAAAACATTAAAAATTTCAGCAGATAACGAAATCTCAATTATTGATGTGAATTTTGACGATTTCAAGAGTATTCAAAAAGCTTTAGAAGGCCATTTTGAAACTGTCCATACCGTCAAAATGAATAATTACTTTCAGGGACCAGTGATTATGTTGGTAGATGAGGAAGGGTATTTTAAGAATTTGCCATTAAATCGTTTTGGAAGCTGGATGTACGACATGCCAAGACATGGTTCTCCAATCTTAGGAGATGTGCTTCTGGCGGAAGCGCGTTATGAAGATATTATGGCAGTGCAGGAACCAGAAAAACTGATGGAGAAACTGCTAAATGATTTTGAGTTTTTGAAAAAGGAGAAAAGATAAGATATGAGCATGAAGATTAACCGTCTCGAAATCGAGAATGTAAAACGTATCAAAGCAGTAAAGTTGGAACCTGCACAGAACGGCCTGACTATCATTGGCGGAGATAACCAGCAGGGCAAAACATCAGTCCTGGATTCCATTGCCTGGGCACTTGGTGGGGAGCGTTACAAGCCTTCCCAGAGTACAAGGGAAGGCTCCATGGTACCGCCAAACTTACATATTGTGATGAACAATGGTCTGGTGGTAGAGCGTAAAGGAAAGAACAGTGCCCTCAAGGTTACGGATCCGAATGGTCAGAAAGCAGGACAGCAGCTTCTCAATGAATTTGTGGAACAGCTTGCCCTGGATCTTCCAAGATTTATGGAAGCTTCCGGAACAGAGAAAGCAAAAGTGCTTTTACAGATTATTGGCGTGGGACCACAGCTTGCAGAACTGGAGCAGGAAGAGAGAGAGCTTTACCAGGAGCGTCTGTATGTAGGACGTACCGCTGATCAGAAAGAAAAGTTTGCAAAAGAGCAGCCTTATTATCCGGAGGCCCCAAGAGACCTGGTGTCACCCTCCGAGCTGATCAGACAGCAGCAGGAGATATTGGCAAAGAATGGAGAGAACCAGAGAAAACGCGATCAGGCTGCACAGCTCCGGGATTCTGTAAAACGCGCTCATGAGGAAGTAACTAGATTGTCGGAGCTGTTGGAGACTGCCAAACAGAAACATTTGCAGCTTGTAAAAGATCTGGATATTGCAGAGACTTCCGCAAAGGATCTGACCGATCAGTCCACAGAAGAACTGGAAACTAATATCTCCAATATCGAGGAGATCAATCGTAAGGTCAGAGCCAACCTGGATAAGGAAAAAGCGGAGGATGACGCCAAAGAGTACCGTACCAAATACGACAATCTTACAAAGCAGCTGGAAGAGACCAGAGATAAGAAGAATGAGCTTCTGACCTCTGCAGAGCTTCCGCTTCCAGAGTTATCTGTAAAAGATGGAGAACTGATCTATAAAGGCCAGAAGTGGGACAACATGTCCGGAGCGGAACGGCTGAAGGTTTCTACAGCAATTGTCCGCAAACTGAACCCGCAGTGTGGTTTCGTTCTTCTGGACAAGCTGGAACAGATGGACAGAAAGACGTTGCAGGAGTTTGGAGAGTGGTTGGAAGCAGAAGGGCTCCAGGCAATTGCTACCAGAGTTTCTACTGGTGATGAGTGCAGCATTTTGATAAGTGATGGTTATTCCTATGACATGGACGGAAATGCAACAGTAGGCGCTGAAGAAAATAAGCCACTAAAAAAGGAATGGAAAGCAGGTGCGTTTTAAAAATGTCAGCATTTATAGATTTAACGGGAAGGCGTTTTGGCAGATTGCTTGTAATGCAAGCCACATCTAAAAGAAGCTCACAGGGCGATATATATTGGAAATGCGTATGTGATTGTGGAAAGAGTGTGGTAGTTAATGGAAAATCCTTGAGAAGTAGTGGACAGAAATCTTGTGGATGTTTGCAGCGTGAATGGGCGGATAGTCAACATAATAGAAGAACACATGACGGTAGCAAGGACCGGTTATTTAGAGTTTGGAGAGGAATGATAGACCGCTGTTATTACCCTTCTCATAACAGATATCCGGACTATGGAGGGAGAGGGATATATATTTGTTCGGAATGGAGACATGATTATGCCGCGTTTCGAGAGTGGGCAATGAAGAATGGATATGATGCAAATGCTCCAAGAGGAGCATGCACAATAGACCGGATAAATGTTGATGGTCCGTATTCTCCTGAAAACTGTAGATGGGTGAATGCGAAAGAACAAGCAAATAATAGGAGAAAGAAGGTTGTTTAAATGGAAATTATCAGAGGTGTGATTCCCTGTGCAAAGAAGGTGGTCATTTACGGACCAGAAGGAATTGGCAAATCCACTTTTGCCAGCAAGTTCCCAGATCCGGTGTTTATTGACACGGAAGGAAGTACCAATTCAATGGATGTTGCGAGACTTCCCAAGGCGTCCAGCTGGCAGATGTTGCTTGACCAGGTGGATTATGTCCGCACACATCCGACTATGTGCAAGACACTGGTCATAGATACCATTGACTGGGCAGAATCTATGTGCATCCGGCATATCTGCGACAAGCACAGAAAGTCCGGTATTGAGGACTTTGGTTACGGAAATGGTTATGTTTATGTAAAAGAAGAATTGGGGAAATTCCTCAATCAGCTGACAGAAGTTGTAGAGGTTGGTGTCAACGTGGTCCTTACTGCACATGCGCAGATCCGGAAGTTTGAACAGCCGGATGAACTGGGAGCTTATGACAGATGGGAGTTAAAGCTTGGAAAGAAAACAGCATCCCAGACCTCCCCACTGATCAAGGAATGGGCGGACATGCTACTGTTTGCCAATTATAAAACATTCTCTATTGCGGTGGATGATAAAGGGAAAAAGAGGAAAGCCCAGGGCGGTGAGCGTGTGATGTATACCACCCACAATGCCTGCTGGGATGCAAAGAACCGCTACGGTCTGCCAGATGAAGTCCCATTCAGTTATGATTCCATCCGGACAATCATTGAGGGAAATGCCGTGCCAGTAAAAGAAACACAGCCAAAATCCGTACCAGCGCAGCAGCCGGTACAGGCTCAGCTAACTGTACAGCCTCAGCCGACTACGGTACAGGAAGCTACAAAGACAGAACCTGCTGTTACTGTTGGGGAGCAGATGAACCTTCCGCTTAATGAACCACAAAAGACTCCGGAACCGACAGCAAGGAGCAGCACCATTGATCCCGGAATCCCTAAAGCTTTACGTGACCTGATGGAGAGTAACCAGGTAGATGAATGGGACATCCAGAACGTAGTGGCAGCAAGAGGGTATTACCCCTCTGATGTAAAGGTGAAAGATTATGACATGGACTTTATCAATGGCTGTCTGATCGGGGCATGGCCACAGGTCTATGGAATGATCAAAGAAATGAAAGCGACACAACAGGTGCCGTTCAATTAAAGGAGGATAAAAATTTATGGCAGCAGAAGGAAGAGAGTTAGGCTGGGAGGATTCCATCAAACAGGATGCCCAGGATTATGAGCCAATTCCAGAAGGGGATTATAACGTAACAATTGAGAAATTTGACCGCAGCAGATCTAAGGGTGAGGGTAAGCTCCCTCCATGCAATATGGCAGTTGTTTATTTTACGGTGCATGTTCCAGAACGTGAGGTTACCATCCGGGAAAATTATGTACTGCATACCAGTTTGGAGTGGAAGCTGTCTGAGCTGTTCCGTGGCGTTGGTCTTAAGAAGGAGGGAGAAGAACTCCGGATGGACTGGAGTGCACTTCCTGGCAAGACTGCGCGCGCTAAGATCGGACTGAAGCCTGGAATTAAGGATCCAAACAAGAAGTTCAATTACATTGAAAAGCTGTATCCAAAGGATACCAGTAAACCTGCATTTACACCGGGAGGCTTTTAAAAATGGAACTAAGGCCGTATCAAAAAGAAGCGAAGGAAGCTATTTTTGAACAGTGGGACAGCGGGGTGTTAAAAACCCTGCTGGTCCTTCCTACAGGCTGTGGAAAGACTGTGGTATTTGCCAAGGTAACAGAGGAATGTGTCCGTAAAGGTGACCGCGTACTGATCCTGGCACACAGAGGGGAGCTGCTCGATCAGGCAGCAGATAAGCTGATGAAGACAACCGGGCTTGGATGTGCCTTGGAAAAGGCAGAAAGCTCCTGCCAGGGCAGCTGGTTCCGGGTAGTGGTTGGTTCTGTACAGACATTGATGAGAGAAAAGAGGCTGGGAAGTTTCCCGGCTGATTATTTTAATACCATCATTATTGACGAAGCCCATCACTGTATATCTGACAGCTATCAGAGAGTGCTGCAGCATTTTCCGGAAGCACAGGTGTTAGGTGTGACGGCAACGCCAGACCGCGGGGATATGCGAAACCTTGGCGTATATTTTGAATCCCTGGCTTATGAATACACCCTTCCTAAGGCAATCAAGGAAGGATACCTGTCCCCGATCAAGGCGCTGACAATTCCACTCAAGATCGATATGAGCAACGTTTCTGTACAGGCAGGGGACTTCAAGGCAAGTGAGATTGGTACTGCGCTGGATCCATACCTGGAAGGAATTGCCCAGGAGATGCAGAAATACTGCATGGATAAAAAAACTGTGGTATTTCTGCCGCTGGTAAAGACCAGCCAGAAGTTCCGGGATCTCCTAAATGCTTATGGTTTCCAGGCGACAGAAGTAAACGGAGACAGCCAGGACAGGGCTGAGGTATTAAAAGATTTTGATGCTGGTAAATACAACGTGTTATGTAATTCCATGCTCCTGACAGAAGGCTGGGACTGCCCGTCAGTTGATTGCATTGTGGTATTAAGACCTACAAAGGTAAGAAGCCTTTACTGCCAGATGGTGGGACGTGGCACAAGACTTTCACCAGAAACAGGAAAAGATCATCTGTTGCTGTTGGATTTCCTTTGGCATACAGAGCGGCATGAACTGTGCCACCCCGCAAGTCTGATCTGTGAGAATGAAGAAGTAGCCCAGAAGATGACGGAGAACCTGGAACGAGAAGCCGGCATAGCTATTGATATTGAAGAGGCGGAAAAGACTGCCTCGGAAGATGTAGTCGCACAGCGTGAGGAATCCCTGGCTAAACAGCTGGCAGAGATGAAAAAACGAAAAAAGAAGCTTGTAGATCCACTGCAGTTCGAGATGTCTATTCAGGCAGAAGACCTGTCCAGTTATGTCCCGTCTTTTGGATGGGAGATGGGACCGCCATCTGACAAACAGAAGCAGACTCTGGAAAAGCTGGGAATCATGCCGGATCAGATTGAGAATGCAGGGAAGGCAGCTAAGATTCTTGACCGTCTGGACAAGCGTAGAAATGAGGGGCTTACTACCCCGAAGCAGATCCGCTTCCTGGAGGGCAGGGGATTTAAACATGTGGGGACCTGGCAGTTTAACACAGCCAAGAATTTAATTGACAGGATTGCCGGGAACGGATGGAAGATCCCGAACGACATTGTACCACAGGAATATAAAGGAGCATAAACATGGAGCAGAGGACAAGCCTTACAGAGATAATTGAATACATCGATCCCGGTTCCTTGAGCTATCAGGACTGGGTGAATGTTGGAATGGCACTGAAACTGGAAGGCTATCCGGTAAGCGTCTGGGATCAGTGGAGCCAGAAGGACTTTGGACGGTACCATGCCGGAGAATGTGAGAAGAAGTGGAGAAGTTTTTCCGGTTCCTCCTCTCCGGTAACTGGTGGGACTATTGTACAGATGGCAATGGAGCGCGGATGGGTGCCGGAAAAAGGCCATGAACTGGACTGGAACGATAGTATACAGGTAGACAGTGACCGTGTAGTAGTGGATAAGAACTGGCTGGAAGGCAGGGAGATCCAGGAACCAAAGAACTGGAACCCGGCAGAGCAGCTGATCACATATCTGGAAACCCTGTTTGAAGCTGGGGAAAACGTAGGGTATGTAACTGGAAGTTGGGAAAAGACAGACGAGAAAGGTACCAGATGGCTTCCACAAAAGGGGAACTGGGACCGTACTGCAGGACAGCTGATCGAGCAGCTGAACACCTGCAAAGGCGACATTGGAGCTGTGCTGGGTGATTACAATCCGGAAGCTGGCGCGTGGATCCGTTTCAACCCACTGGATGGAAACGGCTGTAAAAACGAAAATGTAACAGACTACCGGTATGCTCTTGTAGAATCTGATCACATGGAAATCGACCAGCAGAACGCCATCCTACGTGAGCTGGAGCTTCCCATTGCCTGCCTGGTGTATTCCGGAAAGAAAAGCCTTCACGCAATCGTGAGGGTGGATGCAGCGGATTATAGCGAGTACAGGAAGCGCGTTGATTATCTGTATGAAGTCTGCCAGAAGAACGGGATTGATGTAGATACCCAGAACCGGAACCCTTCCAGATTGTCCAGGATGCCCGGTGTAGAACGTGGGGAAAAGAAGCAGTTCATTGTGGATACCAACATAGGAAAATCCTCCTGGAATGAATGGTATGAGTGGATTGAAGGTGTGAATGATGATCTTCCGGAGCCGGAAGGTCTGGAAAGTGTCTGGGACAATCTTCCGGAGCTGTCACCCTGTCTTATTGACGGGGTGCTCCGTAAAGGGCATAAGATGCTGATCTCCGGACCATCCAAGGCTGGTAAGTCTTTCCTTCAGATTGAGCTGTGTATCGCTATAGCAGAGGGCAAAAAGTGGCTGCAGTGGCATTGTGCGCAGGGACGTGTGATGTACGTGAACCTGGAGCTTGACCGGGCAAGCTGTCTGCACCGTTTTAAGGATGTGTATGAATCCATGGGATTTGTCCCGGACAACCTGCAGAACATTGATATCTGGAACCTTCGTGGAAAGTCTGTACCGATGGATAAACTTGCTCCTAAGCTGATCAGAAGGGCAGCTAAGAAGAACTATGTTGCGATCATTATAGACCCGATTTATAAGGTCATTACTGGTGATGAGAACAGTGCTGACCAGATGGCGAACTTCTGTAACCAGTTCGATAAAGTGTGTACGGAGCTTGGCTGCGCCGTGATCTACTGCCATCACCACAGCAAAGGAAACCAGGGAGGCAAAAAGTCCATGGACCGAGCTTCAGGATCCGGTGTGTTTGCCCGTGATCCGGATGCACTTCTTGATCTGATCGAGCTGGAGCCGACGGAAGCACTGATGAAACAGGAAGAAAATAAAGCTGTATGTGGAACCTGCAAAGCATATCTGGATGCGCATTATAAGTGGCAGGATGACCTGTCACAAGACGATCTGCTGAGCAGTACACAGATGCTGGGCTACTGTGAGGCACACCTGGATAAATGGCAGAAAATAGCCCTGGATAAGCAGATAACGGCTGCGAAAGCGGAAGTACAGGCGCGTACTGCATGGAGAATTGAGGGAACCTTAAGAGAGTTCCCGAAGTTTGATCCGGTCAATATGTGGTTCGATTATCCGGTACACAGGATTGATCAGGTGGGAAGCCTGAAAGATCTGCAGTTGGAAGATGATAAGCCAGCATGGCAGAAAAAACAAAAATCTCCAGAAGAAAGAAAAAAAGATAAGGAAGATAGTCTGAGGTTAGCGTTTGAAGCGAATGACTTGGACGGAAATGGCAGTGTGAAAATATCTGATCTGGTCACATATATGGGTGTTACTTTAAACACAGTTAAGAAATATGTGGACAGCTCAAAAGAATTTAAACGTGAAAATGGAATGATCTTTAAGGTGTCAAAGGTGTCAAAAAACAATGAATGACATTTGACAGTGAGGTGTCAAATCTGTCAAAAAGTATAAAATTGACATTTTTGACAGTGGTGTCAAAAGTGTCAAAAACACTAATTTGATAGGTGCAGTGAGGTGTCAAAAAATGGGGTGTCAAATACCCCTATATATATAGGGGTATTTGACACACACCCAATTTTGACACACACACCTCTAAGCAAAATTGACAGGAAGAATTGACAGGGGGGATGAAAATAATGGAAACGAATGAAAAAGTATTATTGTCCTTTTGCAAAAAATGAATGCATGACTTATGGCTGCGGATTATATAGTCCATTTTATGAAAGCTGTTCGTTTCTCTTAATCGCAGAGGGTATGAAAGAAATTTCTTTTTCTGCTGATGATACAAATTTAGATTGTGCACTAAGAGTTAGCATTCAAAAACCAAAAGGGGAGTAATTTATGAGCAATGAGTTTTTCATGGCAATGGTTCCGCCGACTGTAACCCATCAGGAAAAACAGGTCAGGGTTGCCGGAGGGAAGCCAGTGTTCTATGAGCCACCGGAATTAAAGGCAGCCAGGCAGAAACTGGTGGCATATCTTGGACAGCATGTACCAGATGAACCGTATCACTGTGGAGTCAGGCTGATCACAAAATGGTGCTTCCCCAGGGGAAAACATTTGGATGGTACCTACAGACTTTCCAAACCGGATACGGACAATCTGCAGAAATTGTTAAAGGACTGCATGACGAAAGTTGGTTTCTGGGATGATGATGCACTGGTGGCTTCGGAGATCGTGGAAAAGTTCTGGGCGGAAGTCCCTGGGATTTACGTCCGGATCGACAGATTGCCATGATTTGGCTGACAGTCCAGGAACGAAAAGCTCTCTGGGAAGAATATCCGGAAGTACAGGAGATGTATGAAGAGTACAACGGTATTCTTCCGGAAGATGATGGAGCCTGGGAGAGAGTTGCAGAACGTTGTCACCAGATTAGAGAACAATGCCAGACGCTGCAAGTAGAAGTCGCACTGTTGGATGTAGTGTGGCAGCTGGAATGCCTGGCGAAAAGGAAAAGAGGAGGATGAATTATGTTACAGGAAATGAAGTTAGAGGATGCATTGAAGAAGTTTCTCCAGGGGAAGAAAGTCCTGGTTGCACCGGCTCGTGCAATGGATCCTGGAAAAGAAAGATACCTGTTCCGTTCGCTGGAATCTGTTTTGAACGGAAAACGCTTCCTGGTTGAGGTAGCGGCTGTGGAGAATCCGGATTTTAAAGCGGCTGTGCATCAGATGGTAACGCCGGAAAAACTGCCCCCCCAAGAAACTATTCAGGAAGAACCAGAGGTAGCGCCTATGGAGATCAATAAAAATATGACACAGGAGCTAAGAGGATATGCCGGATTTTTGCATATCCGCTGTGAACACTGTGGTAAGACAAAGACCTTCTGTACCAAACATCAGCTTAGTTATTACGGCTGTAAAGAATGCGGCAAGAAGACGGACCTGAAGAATTTGAAACTGGCATTTATCAACTGTGAATGCGGCGGTACAACAAAATATTTTACGAATGAGACTGCAGAGCTGATCGAGCTGAACTGTATAAACTGTGGTATGCCTGTTGCGCTGAAATACAATGCCAAGAAGAAACTGTATGAAACGATAAGGAGCTGAGGCAATGGCAGAAAAATATAAAACCTGTAAACACAGTACCGGCAGAGCAGGTGTGCTGATCGTATACGTCCACCCGACCTGTCCGAGGCTGTCAATGATAAAAGGCACCTTATGTAGCAGTAAGATCCGCTGTCGGGAGTGTAGAAGCTGAGAGGAGAGAAGATGACGCTGAATGAATTAACAAATAATCAGAAACGCAAAGAGTTTCTGGATAAATATACAGGATGGAACTTGTGGCTTGCTGTGCCGGAAGTAAGCGAAAAGTATTATTCTTATTCACTTCCGGACAATACAATGATCATCGTCAAAGAAACTGAACATACAAAAGGTGATGACTGGTGGAAGAAAGACGAGCGCGGCGGCTATTACGTTACCACAGAATACTATCTCCTGGAAGGTGATTGGAAGAGATTCGCAGACTGCAAAAAGAGTATGACACAGATTATTGAGCATCTGAGAGAGGTGAAACAATGATAATGATAGACGTAATCGTTGCAATGGGTGTTGGCGTGCTAATCGGAGCCTTTGGCGTGATCGCCTGGGCATTAAGTGCCGTAAACAAGGATAGAGGTGAAAAAGATGACAGAGACCAAGCAGGGAAAGGCAACGGACCGGAAAGCCACTGAGGCGGTGAACACGATTAGAATTTACTGTAAAAACAATGACATTCACGACTGCGTATTTAACTGTGCGATACGGCAGGTATGCAGAGGATATTTTCGCAATTTGAACGTACCGATGCTGTGGCCGGAAGTGGAGGTACCAGATGATTGATGAGAAGAGAGTGCTGCAGGTTGCCAAGGAATTAAGCATGAACCCGGACAAGGCCAGGAAGCTCCTGGAGGATGCCAGATCAGAGCCGGCAATCATGAAGCGGACACATAGATACGAACAGCTTGTGGGAGGTGACAGAGGTGGACAAGACGGTGCTGGAGCAGTATGTGGAGCTGAAGGAAGAAATCAAAGACCTACATAACCGCATAGACCGGGACAGGCGCAGGCTGGTCAAGATTGAGAATGAGGGTGTGGTTTCTGATACCGTGAAGGGAACCAGGAAGGATGGCACCATCGGTCCGATCAAGATAACAGGCTACCCTTTTCCGGAAGTTGATCAGGTGAAGGGTATGATTAAAAAGCGGGTAGTAAAGCTTCACATACTGGAAGACGAACTGCAGGATGCACTGAATGCAGTAGATGATTTTATCCGGGAAATTCCACAAAGCGATCTGAGAATGATGTTTCGTTTTTATTACCTGGATGACATGACATGGGTGGCGGTAGCGGCAAATATGAACAGCCGGTTTCCGAAACGGAAATACACAGAAGACAGCTGCAGAAAACGCCATGACCGATATCTTGAAAAAATATTATAAAATTTTCAAAATGTCCGGTCATGTCCGCTTCGGCTATGGTAGTATGTATACTGGGATTGGCGAAAAGATTTCATAAAGCTCCTTATTAAGTGATTGCCAGGTGTCACAGCCTGGCAGTTGATTTGGTTAGTACCAGACCAAGGCCAAAGGTACTGTTACTGCTTAGCAGTTAAGCGGCGTTTATGTGTTTTGCAGGAAAGGACTCACTTGTACGATAATCAAGGGAAAAACCTGCTTTGCTGTGACATTCTGGACGGCAACGTATCAGAAGCACAGCCACCGGAACACCTCCCCGATCGGGAGGGAGCATGAGCCGTTAAACCGAGCCGCAGGTTCAAGTCCTGGTGTTCCGATTGGCTTCGCGAGAAGCTACCAAATCACATACCTTTTTTAAAACGTCCTGTAGAAATATGGGGTGTTTTGTAGTATGATGAAAGAAAATGTATGTGGGAGGTATAATGTTGTGGAAGAGAAAGAGGATAACAAAAAAGAGTTATGTTTTGTTATAATGCCAATTAGCGATCAAGGAGATTATCCTAAGGGACATTTCGATAAGGTGTATGAACAAATTTTTCAACCCGCTATAGAAGCGGCTGGATATAAACCATATAGAGTTGACGATAACAAAATGTGTGATTCAATAATGAAAAAAATATTTGATGCTGTATATACTTGTCCAATGGCGCTTTGTGATTTAAGTAATCGTAATCCTAATGTTTTATATGAACTGGGATTGAGGCAGGCTTATGATAAACCTGTTGTATTGGTACAGGATGATAAAACTGAAAGAATATTTGATGTATCAGGCATTAATACAGTTTCCTACAAAAGCAATCGCTTATATGAAAATATACTTGAGGCAAGAGAAAAAATAACAGATGCAATTATATCTACAAAAGAAGGAAGAGAAACATCGATTGTAAAAATATGGCAAGCTGTTGCTGCGGATATTTCTCATGACGATATGTCAAGAGAGGATAAGTTAGAAATAATGATTCGTAGCATGATGAGCGATATACAGGATTTAAAATCGGAAAAAGAAACTAAGATCGTAAATCACAATGTGTATAATAATGAAGTTGGGGTATATCCTAGGTATTTCGAGGAAATGCTTGGATGGCTTAAAGTTGATTTGAAATCAGGAGTAACTAACAAGGAAATAAAAGGTGTGATAAACAGAATTCGAGAAAAATATGATCCAAGTATAGAATGGAGAGTAATAAGGGGTGAACTATATGTTAAATTTAATGTAAGTAGAACAGAGGATGCGGCAGGCTGTCTAATTGAATTAAGAAGGTTAGGAGAGCCTTGTATAAAGTGGCCCAATTTTGAACTTTGAATTTAAATATGTATTATTAATGCACACCAACAAGAGCAGCTCCTTCCGGGGCTGCTTTTGTTACACCCAAAACCAACGAAACAGAGGTGATGAGACATGGCCAGGGCGCCGGACAAGAGAATAGAGCAGGCGAAAGAAATGTACCTGCAGGGGCAGAGGTTGGTTGAGATTGCAAGTCAACTGAATCTGCCAGAGGGCACTGTCCGGAGATGGAAGTGTACTCATAAGTGGGAAAACGAACGCTCGGAAAAGAAAAGCGAACGTTCGCCTAAAAGAAAAAGAGGCGCTCAGCCAGGAAATAAGAATAGTTCTGGCGGACCGCCTGGGAATAAGAAAGCTGAGAAGTATGGATTCTTCTCCAAGTATCTCCCTGAGGAAACCAGGGAGATTTTTTCTGCGATTGACCAGGCTGATCCTCTGGATCTTTTGTGGCATCAGATACAGCTTGCCTATGCTGCAATCATCCGGGCACAGCGGATCGCCTATGTAAAAGACCAGCAGGATAAAACTATTGAGAAAATCGAAGAAAAAGAGGGCAATGTCATTGGCGAGAAATGGGAAGTACAGCAGGCCTGGGATAAGCAGAGCAACTTCCTGAAGGCTCAGGCCAGAGCCCAGGGAGAACTCCGCAGCATGATCAAGCAGTATGATGAAATGCTTCACAAAAACTGGGAGGCAGCTTCTGAAGAGCAGCGTGTACGGATCGCCCAGATGAAAGCACAGACAGAGCGGCTATCTGTTGATCCGACAGATGGTGATGAGGATGGAGTTGAGATTATAAACGATGCGGACGAGAAAGCAGGTCAGAATATCGGAGATCGTAATACCGAAGTATCTTCCGGTGTTCAATAACAAAGCATATAAGCACATCATCTTAACTTCTGGTCGTGCAGGTACAAAATCCAGTTTTGCAGCCATCCGGACAGATTACCAGATCGTAGCGGATGCGCATGGATCAGCGGTGGTCCTTCGTAAGCACCATAACAAGCTTCGGAAGACAGTCTACAAGGAAATGCTCCGAGGTATCAACCGGCTTCAGATTCCAAAGAACCGGTTTTATATTACTAAAAGTCCTATGGAGATCACATACAAAAAATATAACACCACAATCTACTTTTCCGGATCTGATGGCATTGACGACACAAAAGGTATCATTGATGAGGATAAGCCTATTAAGCTGGTTGTCCTGGATGAGTTGACAGAGTTTTTTGATGATGGAGAAGGCGAGGACGAGCTTGCCAACATAGAAGCAACATTCGTCCGTGGAAATAAAGCAGGTTTCCAGATGATCTATTTGTACAACCCGCCAAAGAATCCGAATGCTCCTGTGAACCTCTGGTGTAAGAAGATGGAACAGCGATCAGACTGCATTCACATACATACCGATTACAGGGATGTTCCTGTTGCCTGGCTCGGACAGGATCTGATCGATTCTGCTGAAGCTATGAAAGCAGTGGATCCGAAGATGTACCGCTGGACATGGCTTGGCGAACCAGTCGGAGTAGATGAGCTGATCTATTACATGTTTTCTGATCGGAACAGGAAAAAGCCAGAGCCTGGCAGAAGTTATGATCGGGCATTTATCGGTGGTGACTACGGACAGCAAAATGCCACCACTTATCAGGCATTCGGGCTTGATACGTACAGACAGAAGTTTCCTGGCCTTGGAGAGTATTATCACAGCGGACGCGATTCCGGAACACAGCGAAGCCCTTCAGAGTATGCACAGGATCTGGTTGAGTTTATGAATGATTTGCATGAGGAATATGGGATCAAAGCCTTTTATGTATGCCTGGATCCATCTGCAAAAGGTCTCCAGGAGGAAATCAGAAGAGCAACCAGATCTGGCTTGGATTACAGCGTTCTGATCAGAGATGCAGACAACGACGTAGCTCTGGGTATCAGCCGTGTGCAGAAAGCTTTTGTCTTTGATATTTTGAGCATTTCACCGAAACAGGAGAATCTGATCAGAGAGCTTGGGACCTATGAGTATGACAAGAAGTCCATTGAAAAAGGCAAAGAGGTGCCGGTTAAGGAAAATGATCACGGAGTTGATGCGTTACGTTATGCAGTAATGACGGCGTGGCGCTATATAAAGCAGTGGCTTCCGACCGAAATAATAGATGACAAAGAATATATCGTGGATATCGCGAGAAAGGAGGTTGAAGAGGATGGATATATTTAGTTATTTCCAGAAAAAAGGAATTGATACCGTGGATAAGTCTTTCTACAGGATGATTGCTGTGTGGGAAAGCTGGTACAAAGGAAAGGTACGAAACTTTACCTTTTACCGGGTTTATTCCGGACAGGGAACTTATTCCAGAAAGCAGAGAAAAAGCCTTGGAATGGCAAAAAAACTTTCTGAGGATATCGCGGATCTGCTGCTGAATGAGCGCGTGCGGATCACTCTCTCAGATGAGTCTACGGGAGCATTCGTGGAGAAAATCCTACAGCAGAATCATTTCCTGGTACTGGGAAACGATTACCAGGAACGAAAAGCATATTCCGGAACAGCAGCATACATTCCTTATCTGTATGATGCTGAAGCAGATGGAGAAGGCAGGATTCTGCCTGGTACTGGAAAAATCGGGATTGACTATGTGAGTGCAGCCAATATCTTCCCGATCAGCTGGAGCAATGGGAAAGTGACAGAGTGTGCATTTACATTTCAGAAGACGGTAGCCAGGAAAAAATATGTGCAGGTACAGATCCACAGACTGGAAGAGACTGAGAATGGAATGCAGTATGTAATTGAAAACAGTGTTCTGGAATGCCAGCAGGGCAGCCAGGAAGGCAAAGAACTGAAGGAAGAGGAATGGAAGCTGCTGTCTCCGTTTCGTTATCTTCCTGCAAGGATTGAAACCGGTTCACCTGAGCCACAGTACGTGATTGACCGTCTGAATATTGTGAACAACGCAGACGAGGACGAGAGCAATCCCATGGGCATTGCAATTTATGCAAATGCCATTGATGTACTGAAAAAGCTGGACATTGAGTATGATTCATATACCAATGAGTTTGATCTGGGGCGCAAGAGGATATTTGTTGCACCTGAGATGGTCAAGAATGTTGATGGCAGCCTGGCTTTTGACCCGGAAGACGCTGTGTTCTATCAGCTCCCGGATAACTATGATAAGGACAAAGAAGGGCTGATAAAAGAAATCAATATGGATCTCAGGGCAGACGAGCATTCCAAGGCCATCAATGATGATCTGAATTATCTTTCTTTGAAATGTGGTTTCGGAACTGAGAGATACAAGTTTGACTGCTCCGGTGTGAAGACTGCTACAGAAGTCATTTCAGAAAACTCTGATATGTACCGAATGATCAAAAAGCATGAGGTTATTCTGGAAGACGTTCTGAAGGAACTGGTGAAGATCATTATCAGATTGGGAATTGTCCTGGGAAATCAGCTAAATCCAGAAGCTGAGGTAACAATTGATTTTGACGATTCCATTATTGAGGACAAGGAAGCGGAACGGCAGTCGGATCGTCAGGATGTAGCCATGGGAGCTATGCCGCTCTGGGAGTACCGTTCTAAGTATTATGCAGAGACAGAAGAGCAGGCGAAAAAGAATGTTCAGCAGCCAGAAGAGACGGTGATTGAATGACACAGGGCGAGATTGAAAAACTCACAGTAAAAGTCAGCAACATTTTCTCAGAACTGGAAGTCCGGATCATGACAGATATTGTCCGAAGGATCAAAGAAAATGGTTTTGCGAGTGCTTCTGTAGACTGGCAAATCAGCAGGCTACAGCAGTTGGGAATGGCAGAGGAAGATATCCGTGGATGGATCCAGAGCGCATTACAGGCAACGGATGCAGAGATGGACAGGATATTTTCTGATGAGGTGTACAAACAGTATTACGAGCAGGGGCATTTCTTTAAACTTGCCGGAATGAAGCAGATTCCGCTTGAGGAAAATTTTGTGCTCCAGCAGCTGATTGAGGCGACCAAGAAACAGCTTCAGGGAGAATACCAGAATTTGACTGGTTCTATGGGATTTGCTATCAGAAATCCGGCAACTGGAAGAATTCAATCTTCGCCATTGATGGAGTATTACAGATCTACCATGGATCAAGCAGTTATTGATATTAAGTCAGGAGCATTTGACTATAACACGGTGATCAAACGGACGGTTAATCAGATGACTGCATCAGGGCTTCGGTACATAGAATATGATTCCGGTCACAGGGACAGGATAGACGTAGCAGCCAGAAGAGCAATCCTCACTGGTTTCCGGCAGGTGCAAAGTCAGATTATGGAACAGGTAGCGGAGCAGCTGGGAACAGATACATTTGAAGTCAGTTATCATGTTGGAGCCAGACCCACGCATCAGCCATGGCAGGGAAAGGTGTGGACTCGACAGGAACTTGTTTCTGTGTGCGGACTTGGAGAAGTGACAGGATTGAAAGGAATTAATTGTTATCACGATTACAAACCTTTTCCTCCTGGATCAGCGAGAACCTATACAGATGAACAGCTTCAGAAAATGCTTGATGCTGAGAATACTCCCAGGGAGTACAATGGAAAGCAGTACACCACCTATGAAGCTCTTCAGCAGCAGAGAAAGATGGAGCGTGGTATGCGCGCCCAAAGGGAGAAAATAAAACTCCTTCAAGAGGGCGGAGCTGATGATCAGGAAATAATCTTGGCAAAAGCCAAGTACCAGGGGCAGATGCAGACTTACAAGGATTTCTCAGAGAAGATGAAACTTCCAGAGCAGAAAGCCAGGATCATGCAGGACGGTCTGAAAGGAAAGTTCATGCCGACAAAAGCAGAACTTGAAAAAATAGCGCCTCCGACATTGAAAAACGCGGCAGGGCAGGATATAATCGAAGTTAAGAGAACTACTTTAACTGGAACGCCAAATAGTATTACTCAATTAACCAGCAAGCGTGGTGGGATTGAGAGAAACTATTATGATGAAAACGGAAAACAATATAAGCAAATTAGTAATAATAATCACGGAAATGCTAAAATGCATCCGTACGGTAAAAATGGAGAACATGCTCATGATTATGTTTATGAAGACGGGAAACTGATTGACCGTCCAACAAGGGAATTAACAGAAAATGAGAGAAAGGAGAATCTAGATATATTATGACAGCAAAAGAGTTACAGGATAGAATTGAGAGTTTATGTACTCACGTTCTTTTTGAATATAATGGAAAAGAGTGTGGCGTGGATCCGTTTAATGAGAAGCACTTCGATATGTGGTGCGGAGATGATTTCATGGAAGCACATAGTATTGCTGAAGTGATGAGGGCTCCTTTCTTCGAGGGTAAAGCCCTGGAGGACATTGTTGATTTGCTTGAGCATGTAGAATTATAAAAAATCAATACAGTTATAAAAACAATGATAGCACGTTGAAAAACGTGTTATTTTTGTACTTAAAATTTCCTCTTGACTTTTTGTGTACACCGTAATATATTTATTGTGTACTCAAAAAGTGAGGTGAAGAATATGAGTCCAAGAACAGGCAGACCGAAAAGTGATAATCCTAAATCAGAACAGATTAAGATTAGAGCAACAAAGAAAGATAAAGCATTGCTGGAAGCGTGCTGTGAGGTAACAGGAAAAACACAGTACGAGGTTGTTATGGAAGGAATCAATAAGGTCTATGCCGAAAACAAAAAATAAGAGCGTTACCACCCTGAGAAAGTTGTAAACGCTCTTACCCTGCGAGGAAAATCCTCTGAAAATATTATAGCATTCAAAGGTTTTTCTCGCAATCAAAAATTGAAAGTGAGGAAAGAAAAATGCATAATTTAAAAAGGTTAGAGGTACATGGAATAAAAGTATTAACGACTAGACAGCTTGCAGAAGCATATGAAACTGAGAGGAAAGTAATAAACAATAACTACTTAAGGAATAAGGATAAGTTTATTTTAGGAAAACATTATATTGCAGTTGAGGGGGATGAGATGAGACATCTGAGAACCTCCCCTCAATTTGAGGGCGAGTTGAAAAAGGTGTCTAAAGCTTACTTTTGGACAGAAAAAGGAGCTTTACTTCATGCCAAGTCCCTCAACACAGACAAAGCATGGCAGGTATATGATTACCTGGTGGATTTCTATTTCAGAGCCAAAGAGCAGGAGGCAGAACTTCCGCCAAAGAAAGAGGTTGTTCCAACCCAGACCAAAACAGAACCAATTAAGAGTAAAGTTGCTATTCCACATATGGACGAACCGATATTTGTTTTTAAAAATTTACTGGCACTTGCGGATGAGCAGGGAATCACATTGAAGCTCCAGGACTTACGGAAATTTGACAGCATATTGTGTGGGAAAAACGTTGCAATCCGTAAACAGCAGTTATTTGAAAAAGTAGTATATGAAGTTGCTTATGAACTTGCACATTATTTTATCCATTATAATCAGGGCGATTTAGTTAAAAGCCCATTACAAAAAGATTATGATGAACAGGCAGAACGGGCAGCATTTATGATGATCCGAATGTTGGACATTAAAGTAAAACAGAAATATTGACTATTAGGAGAGCTTGGAAACAGGCTCTCTTTTAATATGCAAAATTTGCGCCGGCGCAAGAGGAGGTAAAGATGATAAAAGTAGCGATTTCTTCCAAAAAAATTCAGATGAACGGTCATGCAAACAGATCTGTCAACGGTCAGGACATTGTGTGTGCTGCCATTTCTGCATTGACCTGCAATCTGATCAATTCCATGGAAGAACTGACAGATAACCGGATAAGAGCTGACACCGATTCCGGAAAGACAATCATAGAATGGGAGCACCTGGATGAAAGAGGACAGCTCCTGGTAGACTCCTGGTTCCTCGGGCTGACAGCCATTAACCAGGAATACAATTGCATAGAGTTTATTTAACCAGCGCAAAATCTACGCTGGTTTTATTATGCCCAAAACATGAAGGCGGTAAAAGCTGTGGGTGCCTGTCGAGGCAATACGGAGGTAAAGAAAAATGAGATATAAACTTATGAATTTACACATTTTTGACGAAGGTGGAGATGGCGGAAACGCCAGTGCCGGAAACCAGAGCGGAAATGGTGGGACTGGTGGCAGCGGCCAGAGAGGAAGCGCTGGATATACATTTGAACAGGCAGAAGAGATTGCCAATAACAGAGCTGAAAAAGCTACACGCGCGGCACTTGCGGATTTCTACAGGAAACAGGGGCTGAGTGAAGATCAGATCACAACAGCCATTGCTGATTTTAAGGCAAAGCAGAAGGCACAGCAGCCAGATGTGGACGCTCTCACACAGGAGCGGGATGCAGCACGGCAGGAAGCACAGCAGCTGAAGAATGAAAAGATATTATCTTCCAAAGGCGTAAAGGCTGAGGACATGGATTATGTTCTTTTCAAGGTCAATAAGCTGGTGGATGATAAGACGGATTTTGCAAAGGCGGCAGATAAATTCCTGAAAGAAAACCCAAGATATACAGGAACCGGTACTTACAGAGTATCTACTTCCACTGGATCTGATAACCAGGATACTGGTGGAAACATGAACATGACGATCAATGACCGGATTCGTGCTGCCGCCAGAAGATGATGGAGGAAATTGAAAGATGAGAAATAAATACATTATGAATTTACACATTTTTGATACTGATGTAAACATTATTGACCGTTCCGGTGCAGAGTCCTTGATTCCGGTACAGGAATCCAATGAGATTATACAAGGCGTTATTACCCAGTCCGCTGTGCTCCAGAGAGGGCGCAGGCTGCCAAACATGACATCCAGACAGTACAAAATGCCGGTACTTGATATGCTGCCGATTGCATATTTCGTTAATGGTGATACTGGGCAGAAAAAGACAACAAAGATGGCATGGGAGAAGAAATTCATTACTGCAGAAGAGATTGCGGTAATCGTTCCAATCCCTGAAGCTGTCCTGGATGATTCTGAGTATGATATCTGGGCTGAGGTCAGACCAAGAGTCATTGAAGCGTTTGGAAAGAAGATTGACGGTGCAATCCTTTTTGGAGATGACAAGCCGACTTCCTGGAGAGCTGATGTTGTGGCAACCGCGACTACAGCGAAATCCGTAGTAACACTTGGCACTGAGGATGATCTGTATGGCAAGATTATGGGAGAAGACGGTTCCATTGCAAAGATTGAGGGGAGTGGCTACTTCGTAAACGCTCATATGGCAGACATTTCCATGAGAGCGAAACTGAGAGGTCTGAAAAATGCCAATGGTGATCCTCTGTTCAAGAGCGACATGCAGAGTGGCACCAATTATTTTCTGGATGGCAGCCCGATGAACTTCCCGAACAATGGTTCCTTTGATAAGAGTAAGGCATTGATGATCTCCGGTGATTTTTCACAGCTGGCTTATTCCATCCGTCAGGATATCACCTTTAAGCTGTTTACAGAGGGTGTTGTCCAGAATACTGACGGCTCCATTGCATACAACCTTATGCAGAATGATATGGTTGCGCTCAGAGCTGTTATGAGACTCGGATGGGAGATTCCAAACCCGATCAACAGCGTAGAGAAGGACAAAACAAAGAGATGTCCGTTCTCTATTCTGAAAGCTGGCGCCTGATAAGGATGTGATGAAGCATGTACGCCTCTTACAATTACTATGAATCCGGCTATCTGCTTGGACGGGATCCAAAGCTGTCAGAGGATGACTTTCCATTCTGGGAAAAACAGGCTGAGCGTGTGCTGAACCAGTACACATTCAGCCGCCTGGTTTCCAATTTCGGGCTTATAACAGATGAAGTGAAAGACTGCACCTGTGAGCTTGCAGAGCTTCTGTATCAGGCAGATAAGAGCGCACAGCAGGCAGCGGAGCAGGGTGGTATTTTACAGTCCTATTCCAATGACGGGGAATCCGGAACTTTTGATGTGTCCCAGTCTACCTTCACAGAAGAGGGAAAGGCAAAGAAGACCAGGGAGATCGTTTACAGATACCTGGGCAACACAGGACTTTTGTATGCGGGGGTGTGAGCATGAACCAGAATTATATTCATACCATCACCTTATACAACCGGATCCAGGCAGCAGACAGTGAAGACAGAAAGGAGCACTGGAAAAGGACAGTGCTCCACAACTGTTTCTGGAAAGCTCAGGTGAATACCAGTTTTAACGGCACCCAGGCAAGCGTCCAGAACACTTACGTGGTGCGGATTCCAGAGGATGACAGATACCTACCCTATGCAGAATACAAAGATTCTCCGGAAGAACATTTCACAGCTTCTCAGGGCGACATTGTGATTTATGGGGAATGCCTGGATGAGATCACGGGAGTTTCTGGTCAGACTGCAGCACAGGTACTGAACCGGCATAAACCGAATGCATTCAAAGTAACAGCATTCTCTGACAACACCAGTTTCCCCTTGGCAAAGCATTACAGACTGGGAGGCTGATACCATGAAAGTAAAATTTGAATGGAATGATCCTCCTGATCGGATTGCAAAAAAGAAGCTGGGCGGACAGCCGGGCATGCTTTTCCTGGCGACGACTGCAGCACGTTTCATGGATCCTTACGTGCCGGCGGATAACCTGGTACTTGCACAGAATGTAGATATCACGGCGGATGAGGATGCAGGATACATCACCTATAACAGCCCCTATGCCCATTACCAGTACATGGGTGAGCTGTATGGTCCGAATATCCCGATCTTTGATGGCGAGGAGCTGATGGGCTTCTGGTCTCCACCTCATAAGAACCCGACAGGCAGAAAGCTGAAGTACAATACTTTTCGTCATCCTCTGGCAACAGACCATTGGGATCATGCCATGATGACTGCAAGGAAAGAAGAACTGGCAAAGTCTTATGAAGAATATCTGAAACTGGGAGGCAGGGTATGATAAAGCATGATGTGATAAAAGCATATTTTGAGCCAAAGGCCAGTGAGCTTGCCGGAGACATGCTGAACTTCAACTTCTCGCCAGAATCGGAGGACAGCATTTCACTGATCACAAATTATTCGGACAAGGTGAAAAAGAAATATATTACCGGTGATGTCCTGAAGGAATACGGCTTTACCATTGTGATCGTCAAATCTTATTCTTCCTGCCAGGATGATCTGAACCTGGAAGCAATGAACTTTGCGCAGGCCTTTATGGACTGGCTGGATCAGCAGAATGACAGCAAGGATTTTCCAGACTTCGGGGAAGAATGCGAGATCCAAAAGATGGAGAATCTCCAGAACATGCCCAATCTGTCCGGGGTGAACCAGGACGGGACAATGGCAAGATACATGATACAGGCAAGAGTTATTTACAAAGAAAGGAAAAAGAGAACATGAAGTTAGAAAGAGAAGCATTAGCACATTTCCTGGACACTTCCTGGGGAAGTGATCCGGCAAAAGCAGCATGGGAAATTCTGGGCGAGGACATTGACGACATGTCTGTAGATCTGAATCCGGATACAGAAACCAAAGAAAACATTCTTGGCAAAACCAAGGTTACCGACAAAGGCTACCAGCCATCCATGAGTGCAGATCCATTCTATGCGGATCCAGCCTCAAAACTTTATCCAAAGATCCGTGAGATTGCCATGGGACGTTTAAAAGGTGACGCCTGCAAGACTCTGATGCTGGAGGTTATTGTAGAGGACACAGAATCTGTTAAACATCTGGCTTATGCACAGGAAGTACTGGTAAAACCACAGTCTTACGGAGGCGGTACTGAGGGCGTTAATTTCCCGTTCAATGTTTATGAGAATGGAGCAAGAACAAAGGGATATGTAACTGCGGAGTCTCTTAAGACTGGAAATCCGGTATTTGCGGATGGAGAGATCACAGGGTAATAAGTGAAAATGTTAACGGGAGCATGTCGCGGACGTGCTCCTATTTTAGGAGGTAATCATGGAACAGATACAGAACCAGGAAACAAACACAATTGTCATTGATGACGGAAGTAAGGAGTATGACATAAAGAATCATTACGGTGAGAATCTGGCAGTTTTCCGCTTCCGTCCGGCAGACACAAACATCATTTCCAGATATGAGGAAGTGCAGCAGTATTTTGCAAACTTTACCACAGATGAAAAGGAAACTGTGACTGAATGCGAACAGAGGGTGATTGAAAAAATGGATTACTTGATGGGAGCTGATACCGGTTCCACCTTCTTTTCTATCCTGGGACCGTTTTCTCCAATGGCAAACGGAAAATTATTTGTAGAAGTGTGCATGGACACTTTGTGTGATGTGATCAACAAAGAGTTTGACGTCCGGATCAAGAGAACCCAGAGCAGGGTGAGCAAGTATACCCAGAAGTACCAGCAGCATAAGCCGAACTACACAAAGAAGCGCCGCCGTCATGGATGATATGTGGAATCTTCCCAGGTCAATTGAGCTGGGCGGCGAGCAGTATGAGGTACGGACTGATTTTCGGGCAATCCTGGATATCCTTCGGGCCATGGCAGATCCCGAGCTGAATGAAGAGGACAGGATAGAAGTTCTGTTTGATATCTTTTTCCTGGATGCAGAAGAAATCCCACAAGAATATCTGCAGGAGGCTATTGACAAAGCGTTTGCATTTATTGACTGCGGAATCAGTAGTGAGGGGAAAAACAAAGCCCGGCTAATGGATTGGGACAAGGATTCTTCCCTGATTGCTTCTGCAATCAATAAAAATATGGGAAAAGATATCCGGTCTGTGAAGTACATGCACTGGTGGACGTTCATGGGTGCATACATGGAAATCTCAGAAGGGCTTTTCCATGAGATTCTTCAGATCCGCCAGAAGAAAATGAACGGCAAGAAGCTAGAAAAATGGGAACTGGAATTTTACCAGAAGAATAGAAAGCTGATAGATCTCCAGGGTGAGACAAAGAAAAGGTCAGCTGAGGAAGAGGCAGCGCTTAAGGAACTGTTTGGATTGAAGAGGTGAGAACATGGCAGACGGAACAATTACTCTCGAAACAAAGGCAGATGAAAAAGGTGTAAAGGTCGGAATGAAGGAAATAGAGGCTTCTGTCAAGCGCATGTCTTCCTCTGTGGAAGGTCTTGGGGAAAAGGCTAAGATCGCCCTTCAGAAGCAGCTGGATTCCCTTTCCAAACTGAATAACCAGTATGGGCAGCAGGAACAGAAGGTGGAGGCTCTGAGAAAGAGGCTGAAGGAACTTTCTGATCAGAAAATTGAGACTGAGGAATACAAGCGCTTTGGGGCTGAAATCAAGAAATTGGACAATGAGTTCGAAAAGGTGGAACAGAAGCAAAGGGAATGGCTTGATATGGGATTCCCGGCAGACTCCATGAAAAATCTGGATGACCAACTGGATGAAATCTGGGCGAAGATGGACAAGCTCCAGAAGAAACAGGCTGAAATGAAAAGTTCTGGCATTGCTTACGTGGATCCGCGCAGTCTTTCTGAATATCAGAGCACGGCTTCCAGGCTTACTGTGGAAGAAATGCGCCTGGATGATATGAACAACCGTTTAAATACTTCTTTTGCCACTACAGAAATGAAATTAAAGGAATGCGGCGAAGAGGCTGCCAGATCGTCCTCTAAATTCAGTGGACTTGCGGAATCAGCCCGGCGTTTTGCTGAAAAGTTAAAGCAATCCGGAATCACCGGCATGAAGCAAAAACTCCATGAACTTTGGCAGGCCCTTGATAAGCTGATGTCAAAATTCATGCAGCTTGCATCCGGTGCAATTGTTGGCGGGCTGCAGAAGATCTCCGGTGGTATCTTTGCCATTCATAAATCAGCGAATAAGAGTACACTGTCTCTTAAGAATTTGCTGAAATACGCCTTCGGAATCCGTTCCCTGTTTGCACTGTTCAACAAGCTGAGAGGAGCTATTGGAGAGGGCATACAGAACCTTGCCAAGTATGACCTGGCAACCCAGACTGGGGATGTGAATACCTGTCTGTCAGAACTGCAGTCGGCGCTTACCCAGCTGAAAAACAGCTTTTCCACAGCTTTTGCGCCGATCCTTACCGTGGTGTCACCAATCCTGGTGAATTTTATCAATCTTATATCTCAGGCAGTAACGCGCGTGGGAATGCTGATTGCAGCGCTTACCGGACAGAAGACTTTTGTCAAGGCAATTGCAGTTCAGGAGAATTATGCAGCCAGTCTGGATAAGACGGCAAACAGTGCCAAGAAAGCTGCCAAAGCATTACAGGGATATCTCAGTCCGATTGATGAGATTAACCGGTATGATGACGGCAGCAGCTCTGATTCTGGAAGCGGATCCGGAGGAGGTTATTCCGGTCCGTCCGCAGGTGATATGTTTGAAGAGGTTCCGATCGAAAGCTCCCTGAAAGGGATTGCAGATAAGATCAAGGAACTGATCCAGAACGAAGACTGGGAAGGCCTTGGCGCATATATTGCGGATGGTATCAATAAAGGTCTGCAGAAGATTTATAACGTCATCAATTGGGATAACGTAGGTCCTAAGGTCACCAAGTTCATTACCGCGTTTACCACAACTTTCAACAGCCTGGTCGATCACATCAACTGGGATCTGATGGGGCGGACTCTTGGTGCAGGTGTTAACACATTAGTTAATTCTTTAAATCTTCTGATTGGAAATGGCGGTATTGATTTTAATAAAATTGGTTCCAGCATTGCAAAAGGTCTTCGTGGAGCTATCCGGGAAATTAACTGGACATCTCTTGGTGAATTGCTTGGAAACAAGTTCATGATTTCATGGAGAATGTTATCCGGATTTGTGAATGAAATGTCCAGAAAGAATGACGCTGGCATAACCGGCTGGACAGAGCTTGGAAAAGCCGTTGGAAAGGCTATGACAGGAACATTCAGCAGGATCAGTTTTACGGATATTGCAAAAGCTCTGGTGGGTGTGATCAACGGAGCATTTGAAACCTTAGCTGGTTTTGACAATGAATTTGACTGGAAGAGCTTCCAGGAGAATTTGAAATCTGGCATTCAGACCATGGTTAATGACATTGACTGGAAGGGAAACGGAAAAGCCTTTGGGGATTTCCTTTCCCATCTGTGCGATTGTATCACAGCTGCTATCGATAATGGTACCTTCCAGAAACTGGGAGAAGGAATTGGCGAGTTTCTTGCAGAACTGCCCTGGGGAAAATTGCTTAAGACTGCAGCAAGCGCACTAATAGACGGACTTGGCGGAGCTTTGGATGGTCTCTGGAGAAGCAGTCTGGCAGGAAAGATAACGGCAGGACTTATTGTTGCCTTTGGTGCTGTGAAAGTGGCACAGATAACCGGTCTTGATCATCTGGCAGCTTACTTGATCGGACGCCTGGCAACTAAGCTTATAAGCGCTGAGAATACAGCGGCGCTCACAGATGGCGTGGAGACGGTACTGGGAAACGCTTTGAAAGGTGCAACCGGGGCTGCATCAGATTTTGCAGCTGCTCTTGGTCCATTGGTTGGAACTGCAGGTTTGATCATAGCCGTGGGAGGTGCAGCAACTGTTGCAACTTCTGAACTGGCAGGATTTGTGGAAACCATGCAGGGCGGTAATGGCATTGGCAGTACATTTGGCAATACCATGAATAATTTTATTCAGACCTTGCAGCACAGGGGAGACATTATTTCTGGATCTGCAGAGGAAATCTGGCAGTTGAAAGAAAGTCTGGAACAGGAAGGGATGACCGCCGAAGACAAGGCAAGTGCAACACAGAAACTGATTGACAAACTTGGAGAGATGGGCGTCACATCCGATCAGGCAGAGCAGGCATTTTCCTCTTTGTACCAGCAGGGACTGATCACAGATGATATGTTTGATATATTGTCTGAATCAATCAAAACTCTTGGTGACAACACAACAAATATGGCTGGATCAATTGATCTTGGAAAACAGTCTATTGACGATTTGTATAACAATGTTCTCCCGCAATTACAGGTGCAACTAGGACTCAGCGCAGACGAAATGGTTCAACTTGACACAGCATTAATGGAAGCTGAAAATTCTGGCGGCACTGCACAGGACGCTTTTAATAGAATAATGGAGCGTGCAAAAGAACTAGGAATTAATACAGAGTCTGTGGCAAAGATTTTTGCTGAAGTATTTCCAGAGGCTGTCAGGGAGACCGAATCTAGTGCAAAGACTTCCATGGATAATACCAAGAAATCTGTTGAAACTGGAATGGATGCAGCTTCTGTAGCAGTAGGTACTGCTATGTCTGGAATTCAGACGGATACCGAAAATGCAATGTCTGCTGCCGAAAGAGCCGTATCGGACTCTACTAGCAATATCAGCACGGCAACGGTAACAAACTGGGGAAATTCAGCAGAAGAAGTAGATAAGAATCTCGATCAGATGAAGCAACACGCAAATTTAAAACTGGGAGAAATGCACAAAACGGTAGAAAGCCATTTTTCAAGTCAGTACAATACCATGACAAAAAAATGGGAACGTGCGCGAGATCGTATTGAACAGATTATTTCTGAAATGATCCGCAACATGAATATAAGCCTTGAAGGACTTGCTGGAAATATGGAACCAGTTGGAACAAGAATAGGAAATAATCTGTTATCTGGGATTTCAAGCGGAATCAGAGGAATAACAGATACCCTGAATGATGTTATTAGAAAAGTAAACACTACGGTCGGTAATATCAACAACACCATAGGTAATATTGAGAGAGGTTTTACCTTCTCCTACAATGTACAGTTGCCAAATGGCGGTCGTAGATGGGGCAATTACAGCTTAAATTTGCCAAGGGTAAACACAGTACCATACCTGGCAACAGGAGCCGTGATCCCGCCAAGAAGCGAGTTCCTGGCAGTACTGGGGGATCAGAAGAACGGCAGGAACCTGGAAGCTCCGGAAAGCCTGATCCGGCAGATCGTAAGGGAAGAAACTGGTGGTAAGCAGGGAAACAATACCTACAATGTTTCCGTGTCTGCTTCCGGAAGAAATCTCCTGGATATTGTACTGGAAGAAGGAGAATTGAGAAGAAACCGGAACGGAGGAAGAAATCCGTTTAAGTTGGATGATTAGGAGGTGCTTGGATGGCAGAAGAATGTTTTAAAATTGATGGAGTCGCAATTGCGGCTCCTGAAACTTATAAACCGGTGTTTTCCACAACAAGCACCAAAAGCACAAAGCGTGATCAGTCGCTGACCATGCATAATTCTGTTATGGGTACAATTAGCGGATATGACCTTGTGTGGGGAGAACTTACCTGGGAAGAAATCGCAGCAATCTTGAATGTTCTCATTGATAAGAAGAGCTTCACATTCCATCACAAAGATCCCAGGATTCCGGGAAAATGGATTGACGCTGAATTTTATTGTTCCAATTACAACATGGATGCACAGACCCTGGAAAAGAATAATGAAAAGTGGACAGGCCTGTCAATCAACGTAAGGAGGAAAAAGAAATTATGATCAATGTATCTGATCAGCTCCTGAAAGAGTCAAAAGAAAACCAGGATTATTATGTAACGGCAAATGTTACTCTTGCAGATGGGACAAACCTTCCGCTTAAAAAAGAAGACTTTTACCTGGATGGAAACGGAATTGTGGACTCAGCAGACAGCAGCAGTTTCCCTATAGGTGTGGCAATTGAAAAGACAGCTACCTTATCCCTGGTAAATGATGAGGGACAGTTTTCGGGATACAGTTTTAACAGGGCAGTATTTGCAATATACATGAATCTGGAATTATCAGATGGAAAAGTGGAGACCTTCAAAAGAGGGTCTTTTATTGTGTGCAAAAAGCCTGCTGTTGATGAGGAAATAAACCTTACATTGCTGGATTACATGAGTAAAACGGACAAAAGTTATGAAAGCAACCTTATTTTTCCCTGTACTGTCGGGGAAGTCCTTCGTGACTGCTGTCAGGCATGTGGGATTGCCCTTGGAGATGCAGTGTTTACAAATGATGATTTCCGCGTCATACAGAAGCCGACCAGTACGACATACAGGGCTGTGATCGGAATGGTGGCTGCTCTTGCTGGTGGTAATGCGCGGATTGATGAGAATGATCTTCTGAGGATTGTTACCTACCAGGCAGCACCTAAGGTAGTGGAGCTTGTGGAAACACCATGGCTGGATACCCAGGGAAACAGTATCTGTGATACGGAGGGAAATCAGATCATCATGATTAGGGAGGATGCGACTATTGGTCTGGATCTTTCCGAGGGCATTGATGACGTGCAGACGGATACTGATATTATCACAGTTACCGGAGTGAAATATACAGAAGACAAACAGGATTATGTATACGGAACCGAAGGGTATATGATCAATCTGAAAGAAAACCAGCTGCTTGCTGGAAACGCCGAGGACGGTGTGAACCGTATCGGACAGATTCTGGTTGGTTTCCAGATCCTTCCATTTTCTTTAAGAAGTGTACCAATCGGATACGCAACATTTGGTGATGCAGTCCAGTTCGAAGATTACCGTGGAAATGTGTACCGGTCCTATGCAACTGACATTGAATTTCTGTTCGCGGATTCTACCAATTTTTCTTGCAAAGCAAAGAGCGTGGAATCCCAGGAATCAGAGTACCCCGATGAAAACAAAGTCCTAGTAGAGCAGGTAAAAGAGGATGCCCGTCAGAGGATGACTGCCTACGATATCAAACTAAAGCAGATGAACGAACTGGCAGCCAATACCCTTGGCTTTTATTATACGGATGAAGAACAGGACGACGGCTCCGTGATTTCCTACCGTCATGATAAGCCTACTCTGGAAGAATCGCAGGTTATTTACAAAAATGGGATTGACGGATTTTTCCTTTCCACAGATGGAGGGGAGACCTGGAAAGCCGGTTTTGACTCCAATGGGGATGCAGTATTTAATATCCTGTATGCCATTGGTATTCAGGCAGAATGGATCAACACAAGAGGTCTGAAAGCCCAGGACAATGACGGAAACACCACTTTTGAAGTAAATGCAGATACCGGGGAGGTATCGATTAACAGCAATCGTTTTTATCTGGGAGATACTTCTTTAGCTGACAAGCTTAAGGGAATGGATAACAACATAGCTGCAGCTAAAAATATGACTCTGCAACTGAGTAATGAGTACCAGGCAATTTCAGTTGACTCAGATGGCAATTACAGTACATTTCCATCTGGGATTACTACAAAGCCGACAGTAATGTATGGTTCAAAAGATATTACGGCAGATTGTACTTATACGGTTACAAAGTCAGAAGGTGTCACTGGTGTCTGGAACAATGCATCCAAGACATTCACAGCAACCGGACTGACAGTAGACAACGGATGGGTTGAAATCCAGGCAGTATATCTGCAGGTGCTGGCTGTGACAAAGAGACTTGTTCTGACAAAACTGCATGCTGGTCCCAAAGGAGATAAGGGACTGGACGGTCTCCAGGGACCAAAAGGAGACCAAGGCATACCGGGACCACAAGGAGAAAAAGGGGAAACCGGTCCACAAGGTCCAAAAGGAGAACAGGGAATTGCCGGGGCACCAGGAACAGATGGGCGGACGCCGTATCTGCATATCAAATACGCTCCTGTCAAAAATCCAACATCTTCGCAACTTACTAAAACCCCAGATGTGTATATTGGTACATATACGGACTTTGAAATAAATGATAGTACAGATCCCAAAAAGTACACATGGGCGCAATTTAAAGGAGATCAAGGTGTACAGGGTCCAAAAGGTGAAAGTGGAAAACCATCTTATACATGGATGAAATATGCCTCAATGCCAAACGGCGAAGATATGTCGGATAGCCCAGATACCGTTCCATGGATTGATACAGATGGGAATACAATATGCGATACTGTAGGAAATCCAATCTATCTTGAGCCAGAATATGTTGCGTATATCGGAATTGCAAATAATAAGGAAACGCCAACGGAAAGTGATGATCCGGCTGATTATACATGGACCCGATACAAAGGCGCTGATGGGGAAAACGGTTCTGATGGCAAGGATGGAGTAGACGGAAAAGATGGAAAAACAAGTTATACACACATTGCCTATGCGAATTCTGCGGATGGAAAAACAGATTTCTCTGTGTCGGACAGTAATCGTGAGTATATCGGTATGTATGCGGATTTTACCGAGCAAGATAGTACTAATCCAGATGATTACGCGTGGACACTTGTAAAAGGCGCGAATGGCTCACAAGGTATCCCTGGAAAAGCAGGTGCGGACGGAAAGACGCCATATTTCCACATAGCTTATGCGAATAGTGCTGACGGAAAAACTGGCTTTGATGTAGTTGTCAGTGCCGGAAAGCAGTATATTGGCCAATATACTGATTACGACACGCCGGATGATTCCATTGACCCGACAAAATATAGCTGGACGAAGATAAAAGGTGAACAGGGCGATAAAGGAGAGCAGGGTGTACCTGGCAGGACATATTTTATCGAGCTTTCATCTAATATCCTAAAACGAGGCCAGAATGACAAGGTTGTACCAAGTACAATTACGGCAAAAGCTTATTATCGAGATGGTGACAGTGCTACAAGAACAGCATATTCCGGTAGATGGTATGTGCAGACTTCCACGGATGGCTCTACATTTACAAACGCATTGGTTTCAACTGTGAATGAGCCGAGTAAAAGCTATACTGTTAGCTCACTGGATAGAAGCGTTGTGTCCGTTAGATTTATCCTGTATGCTGCAGATGGAACTACAAATCAGCTGGATATGCAATCTGTCCCTGTAGTGATAGATGTGGACGCACTTACCCACGAAGATATATTTGATCTTCTTACAAATAATGGTTCCGTTAAAGGAGTTTATAAAGAGGGCAACCAGTTATATTTTTCGTTCACCTATGCAAAAGGCGGAACATTGAAGCTTGGCGGTCCGAATAATGGATATGGCACCTTTGAGGTGTATGACGCGAATGGAAATATAATAACCCAAATAGATAACTCGGTTGGGTTTAAAAACTTCAAGGGAAAAGAGTGGTTCCAGATAAATGAGTCTGTAGCTACAGCTGGTTACGATTCACCCCTTGTTCATGGGCTTCTCGATTTGTCCGCGCAATACTCTGATGGATATTGGACTGTTTTGGAGAGTAAACAAGCTGGTCTTCTTCTGAAGACTGTATCCAGAATGAAAGTTGAGACAACCGGAAGCAGTTCTCTGACTCTCAATGTGCCAGAAATGCCTAAGCTTATAACTGGTAGTAACTTAGGAAAGAATGGAAATGGAGATGTCGGAACAATTGCATCATCCTCTATGCATTATAAAGTACTCGGGAAAACAGTAAAAGAAGACGAACTAGAAGACCTATATAGAGTCAAGGTAATCTGGGCGAAATACAAAGATGGATATCTTATGGAGCAAGACGAACGGTGTGGAAAAGAAATGCCAATGTTCATTGCAGAGGATATTGACCGCAGGTTCCCGATTGCCGTTGACCATGACGAAAAAGGACGTGCTGAGAACTGGAACTACCGTATTATGATTCCCTGTATGTTCGCCATGTTGAAGAACGAGCATGAGAAAGTCAAAGATATACAATCTGAGCTTGATTCCGTGAAAGCGGAGCTAGAAGAATTGAAACAACTTATCAAACAACATATTTCAACGGAGGTATAAGACTATGGCAAATAACAATTGGAACAACTACACCGAAAAAACAGCAACACCAGTAGACGCAGACGAAGTGATGGTTCGTGATTCTGCAGATGGAAAGAATAAAAAACTCCTTTTTGGTACTTTCTGGAAGTGGGTAGCTAAGAAATTAAATGAGGCTACCATTTCGGAATTGCAGACTAGCAATAAAACAATTGTGGGTGCGCTCAACCAACTAAATAGTGAGACACCAAGAAAAAATGTGACTTCTCTGGAAGAATACATTAAAACCGCACCTTATGGCATAAGTTTGTGCGATTGTCAAATTGCTAAGGATAATCCCGCAAAAGGGCAAATGTCAATATGTTTATCCTATGTGGATGAACAACATAAATGGGCATTGCAATATGTGTTTTCTTATAATAAAATTTTTTACCGTGTTATGAGCAACCTAGTATTTAACGATTGGGCTAAAATTGTAGGATAAAATAGGAATAGACTATTTTCCTAGAACAATGTCATAAATTTTATTTAGTGATAAAGAAAACAGAAAATCCCAGATAACCTTCTGGAATATTTTTTGCTGAGTAGACACCTCCTATTTTGTCAACAATAATAACTTTGTTACCAGCGATTCTAGCACCCAGTTTAGTAATTCAATTACTCGTTGACATATATGTAAAATATCCTCGTATTGGTTCTGTAGAGTATGGAGTGTCCTTTTGAATGATAGTTCCATCATCTTCTATGGAAAATCTTATTTTAGAATATGTATCCACAAAGTCTGTGTTGATTGCTGGACAAAAGTTTTCAGGAATAGTAAAGCTAGCATGTCCGTCACTAGTAAAATTACCATTATTAATAAGTGCACAACAAACTCGTCCAAACTTCCTAATTCTTCCAGCTGAAAAATCTGAGGATAAATACGTATTTCACTATTTTGTCGTCTAAAAATAAGAATTTATGCTAAAGGGCACCCACAGAGGTGTCTTTTATTATGAATTTTTAAGAAAGAATGAGGTGCTAATATGAACGAACCCAGGGCGAGACCGTGTAACCGGTCTTATTTTTATACCATAAAATAATATAATAAGAAGGAGAACACATAATTATGAAGGTGATTGATACGTATAATGCCATTGTTGGCGCAGCTGTTGCTGTATTGAGCTATATCTTTGGAGAGCACTGGATCCTGTTTGCATTATTTCTGGCATTTAATGTTGCTGACTGGATCACAGGCTGGATGAAAGCCAGACTGACACACAAGGAAAATTCCAAAGCCGGATGGAAAGGAGTCCTGAAAAAACTGGCTTACTGGATCATGATTGCGGTAGCCTTTGGAGCGTCAGCAGTGTTTGTGGAGATCGGAAAGACGCTTGGTGTTGATCTGGGAATCACCACATTACTTGGCTTCTTTGTCCTGGCATCCCTGTTGGTAAATGAGATCAGGTCTATTTGTGAGAATCTGGTGGAGATGGGAGTTGACGTCCCGAAGATTCTGATCAAGGGACTGGAAGTGGCAGACAAGGCAATCAATAAAGATGGAGAGGATATTGACGAGGGCGAGTGATCGCCCTCCTTTTTGAAAGGAGAATTTCAACATGAAATATTTTATCTGTGTAGGTCACGCGAACTATGGCGGTGGTGTCATCTCATCTGCAGATGGCACCAGCAAGGGTGGCGTAAACGAATACAAGTACAACAAGGAACTGGCACCTTATGTGTGCAAATGGCTTAAGGCAGCAGGTCATGAGGCAACCCTGTGCATTGCTCCAGAAGGTCAGCTGCATTCCCTGAATGATGAAATCAAGTATTTTATTGAAGAAGAGCATAAACAGAACTATGATCTGTCTGTTCAGCTTCATCTGAATGCCTTTAATGGAGAGGCATATGGCTGCGAAGCATACTGTTACAATGCAAATGGACTTCCGGAAGCCCAGCGGATCAGCGCGAAGCTTGGCACTGTCTGGCATGACAGAGGAGCTGAAGAACGTCCAGGTTTGTACTGGACCAGAAAGACCAAGGCAAAAGCTGTCCTAGTAGAATCTTTCTTCTGTGATAACAAGGACGATTATGCCAAAGCGAAAAAACTTGGCATGGACGCTCACGGTAAGCTGATCGCAGAGGGCATCCTGGGAAAAACGATCACAATTGCGCCGGCGCAACCAAAAGCAAAGTATTACATCCAGGCTGGAGCCTACGGAACAAAAGAAAATGCAGATGTAATGGTGAAAGTGCTTAAGAAAAAAGGATTTTCAGCAAGTATCCGCAAAGTATCCGGTTCTGTCCCATACCGTGTTCAGGTCGGCACCTACAGAACAAAGAAGGCCGCCAACAAAGTGGTGAAGAAGCTGAAGGCAGCAGGATTCACAGTCTTGGTGAAGAACCTGTGATGTCGAAATCCGTCGTACTATCTCGTACGATAAAACTCGACAGATGAGAAAGAATCTGGTACAGTAAAACTGAACATGAGATTTCCCTTAGACAAGAAAAGCCCTTACAATCCCGCGAGTTGCCCCTCAGGAGAGTAAAGGCTTTTCTTCTTATTAAATATTGCATCATCAACCGGTTTGAAAAATAACCCTAAAAAGGTGAATATTGTCCTAGTATAGGTTGCTGCACTCCGGGCCACCATACTGGCTCATAATGAACTGAGCCAGCTTCGCATTTGGCGTTTTGATATTGATTGGATACTGTAATCTTTTTTCATAATTCCACATAAACTGTCACGCTCCTTCCTTTTCCCATGGAAATGGCTGCTGAGACCATTTCCATGCATTTTCACTGCTTACAGCTGCACTGTCGATGGTCAGAGGACCGTATTTCTCAGCATATTCGGCCATCAGCTGGTTGCGACGGTCAGAAATATCGGAAAAATAGCGCAATGCTTTTTGATCCTCAGGGTGAGTATCCAGATAAAGAAGCATGTCATTGACAGCGAAACTAACCTCATTGATCTGCTGTAAAAAAGAGCATCTTGGGGAAGGCTGCTTTCTCATCATCTTCGAATACCTCTCTTTCCACAGAATGGTTTACAAAGCTGTGGGAAAATAGTGCCCACAGACAAGGCATAGTCAAGATCATAGGCTGAAGTGAAATTCTGATATGGTACATAGGCCATTGCTGGTGTCAGGTGTTTCAGGTGCTCATACATATTATCTGTTTTTGATGAAACTGGTTTAGTGCAGGGGCAGTTTGGTGTTTGGGAAATTGGCGGATTGTATGAAGACTTCACAGGTATGAAATCACCGGAATTTTTATATGGTCTGGTACAGTCTGAGGACTCACAATTCATTTCGCTGCAAGAAGTCTCTCGCCGCATTTGCGACAGTGGAGCGGGAGAGAAATTCATCATCCCGCAGGTTCTATTATAAGGGCGGCAGCCCGAACGGTTCATCTGATAATTTTCCATAAACAGATCCTTTCCTTATTCCGTAAGGTCTTTCCCTTTATTCTATGTAAAAATATATAAATGTGTTTATATAAGAGAATGTAATAGTTACGTATACTGTTGGTGGTGCAGTGAAAAGAACGGATGGTATTTTTTATTATGGCTTTGGTTTTAAGAGATACACATGCACAAAATAAATCAGTGCGGGAATCAGAAATACAAGATTTACACCGCCTGCCAGGAATTCAGGAACGTTGCCTGCTCCTTGAAATGTAAATTCAAGGAAAAGGTACAGTGCTCCAGCTAAAGTACTTAACATCCAGTTCTCCCAGCCCAGCCAGCCAAGAAGCCCAGCCAGAATCAGGGAAAATTCCCGATAATACTGCAAATAAGTATCCGAAGAAAATGGAAAAACATTTCTTAGAAGATAACATCCAAATAGGATTCCAAGAATATTCATTGCTCTCATTATTTCAAAAATCAGACTTGTACTCTTTAACATAGAGCAGTTGTCCCATAGCTTTACATCTAATTTATTGGCTGCGCTGATAGCTGCCTTGGTGAAAGTGCCATTTGTCATAACGATGCAGCGGTCGCAGTCATAGTATTTGCCCCCGGCATAGACCTCTTGCACTGCTTTATTCCCAACTGGATAAGAATAATATTTGCATTGAACTGCATATTTTGAAAAATGTTTGTAGGCAATGATGTCAACACCCTGGTCACCACTTTTTTTGGTAACTTCTACATGGTGAAATCCCTTTCGGCGCAGCATCCGGGCGCATTTATATTCAAATTTGTGTCCATTCATCTGGTAAAATCCCTTATTTTGAGTTATTGTTTCGTTTTTTTATACAAAAACAGCAGAAATCGTTTCATGATTTTTTCAAAAGTCTTTCACACTTTTATCACATTTGTTTCGTATATTATTAACTGTAGAAAGCACCAAGTCTTTCTTAATTTAATATTTTTCTTTTTCATACGCGCCGGTGCGAAAGCACCGGCCTCCTTCCATTTCTGGGGAAAATATCCTGTTTATAAAGTTAATGGCGAAAGCCAAATTCGGGAAAATGAAATAAAAGTATATTTATAGAGATAAAGTCATTGTACTACATATGAAATAAAAAGTAAACACCTGTTCGAACAACACGTTACTGTTCACTCCGTTCACAGTAACGCGCTTCGCGATGCACAGAAATCACGCATTCGCATGATTTCGCGCCGCACTTCCCGGGCTTTTTGTGAACAAAGTCCACAGTTAACTTCAAACACACTCTAAGATTTACTGTAAGAAAATGACTATTTCCAAAAACATACAGTAGTGCTATAATAGCAGTGTTTAGAATGTTAGGAGCAGACTCACTTTTTGTCTGTGACCTGACATTTTCCTATTATTTATATATTTGGAGGATTTATGCAAATTATAATTGTCGGGTGTGGAAAAGTTGGACGTACACTTGCAGAACAGCTTCAGGAAGAGGATACTGATATAACTTTGATCGATATCAATCCGGACAGGATTAATGCGATTACAGATGAAGTAGATGCTATGGGCGTTGTTGGAAATGGAGCAAGTATCAATACTCTTATGGAAGCGGGAATTGAGACAGCAGACATTCTTATCGCAGTTACTGTATCAGATGAGATGAACCTTCTGTGCTGTCTGATCGCCCAGAAGACTGGTCACTGCCACACAATTGCCCGTGTGCGTAATCCGATTTACAGTAAGGAGATCGGTTTTATCAAGGAGCGTCTGGGCGTAACCATGATCATCAACCCGGAACTGGCAGCAGCACAGGAGATTTCAAAACTTCTGCGTTTTCCATCCGCCATAAAGATTGATACTTTTGCCAGAGGCAAGGTAGAACTTCTGAAATTTAAAGTAATGCCTGAATTTGAACTGGATGGAAAGAGCATTCAGCAGATTACGGAGCACTTTCGCTGCGATATTCTTTTCTGCGCTATTGAGGGAAAAGATTATACTACCATTCCAGGCGGTACCAATGTGATCCGGAATGGAGATGTGATTTCTATTCTTGCTACCCCGCAGAATGCAGCAGCTTTCTTTAAAAAGATTGGCTTGAAGACCCATCAGGTAAAGAACACCGTGATCGTAGGTGGCGGAACTATTTCTTATTATCTTGCCCAGGCTCTGCTTGCCATGAAGATCAAAGTCAAGGTAATTGAGAAAGATAAGAACCGCTGTGAGTTCCTAAGCGAAGAACTTACAGATGCTACGATTATTAATGGTGACGGCACAGACCGTTCCCTTCTTCTGGAAGAGGGGTTGGAAAGTGCTGAGTCCTTTGTAACTTTGACCAATATGGACGAGGAGAATATTTTCCTTTCCCTTTTCGCAAAGACTATTTCGAATGCCAAGCTGGTTGCCAAGGTAAACAGACTTGCCTATGACGATATTATTGACAGTCTGGACATCGGAAGTGTTATTTACCCGAAATACATTACTGCAGATTATATTTTGCAGTATGTAAGAGCAACTCAGAATTCCATTGGAAGTAATGTGGAGACCTTGTATCACATTCTGGATGGAAAGGCAGAAGCTCTGGAATTTAAGATCTGTGATAATTCACCTATTGTAGGAAGGACATTGTCCGAACTGAATCTGAAGAAGAATCTTCTTGTTGGATGTCTTTACCGGGATGGCAGTGTTCGCATTCCTCGTGGACATGATGCCCTGGAGATTGGAGACAGAGTTGTAATTGTTACCACTAACAGAGGCCTTCGTGATATCAACGATATACTTGCAAAGTAAAGGAGTCCGGACATGAATTATTCCATGATATCTTATATTCTTGGCTGGATCTTCAATTTTGAAGCGGCATTTATGATTTTGCCAGGAATTACAGCAATCATTTACCGGGAAAAAAATGGTCTGGCATTTCTGATCACGATGTTGATCTGTCTGACAATTGGAATTCCGCTTACCAGGAGGAAAAGAAAAAGCAAAGTATTCCATGCCAAAGAGGGTGCTGTTACAGTTGCTCTCAGCTGGCTGGTACTCAGTATTGCAGGAGCGCTTCCTTTTATTATTTCAGGAAGTATTCCCCATCCTATAGATGCAATATTTGAAACTGTTTCCGGTTTTACCACGACTGGAGCCAGTATTTTGAGTGATGTGGAGGCTCTGTCTCACTGTATGCTGATCTGGAGAAGCTTTACCCACTGGATTGGCGGAATGGGAGTACTGGTATTTATTCTCTGCCTGCTGCCTCTTACCGGTGGATACCACATGAATCTGATGAAAGCAGAGAGCCCGGGACCGTCTGTCAGCAAATTGGTACCGAAGGTACAGTCCACAGCCAAGATTTTGTATACCATATACATTATTCTGACTATTGTGGAGATCATTTTCCTTCTCATTGGAAAAATGCCTCTGTTTGATACATTGTGCCTTAGTTTTGGTACCGCAGGTACTGGTGGTTTTGGTATCAAAAATGACAGTATTGCAAGCTACAGCACGTATAATCAGGTGGTGATTACGGTCTTTATGATTCTTTTTGGAATCAACTTTAATGCCTATTATCTGCTTCTGACGAAAAAAGTAATGCAGGCAGCCAAGAATGAAGAGGTACGTTACTATCTGGGGATTATTGGCTTGGCCATTGTAGCTATCGCTATTAATACAAGAGAAATGTTCACAAGCTTTGGAAGAGCTTTCCAGCAGGCTGCTTTCCAGGTGGGATCCATCATTACGACTACTGGATATGCTACCACAGATTTCAATGTGTGGCCGGTATTTTCCAAGACCATTCTGGTTATCCTTATGTTTGTGGGAGCCTGTGCAGGAAGTACAGGCGGCGGTATCAAGGTATCCCGTCTTCTGATCCTGTGTAAATCTGCACGCAAGGAACTGCAGCTGTATCTGCACCCAAATGCAGTGAAGAAGATCAAGATGGATGATAAGGCGATTCCCCATGAGGTGGTGCGAGCTACAAACATGTTCCTGTTTGTGTACATTATGATTTTTGTTACTTCACTGTTGATCATAAGTCTGGACAATCTGGATATGGTTTCCAATTTCACCGCGATTGCAGCCACTTTGAATAATATAGGACCTGGTCTTGGAGCTGTGGGACCTACCGGGAACTTTAATACGTATTCTTATATTTCCAAGGCTGTTATGATCTTTGATATGCTGGCAGGAAGGCTTGAAGTATTCCCGCTGTTACTTTTGTTTAAGAGAGATACCTGGAGAAAGTTCTGAAAACTGACAAATAAAAAACTCCTCAAATTAACACGCTCTAAAGAATGTTAATTTGAGGAGTCTTTATTTGCGTAAGCAACGAGCAGGAGCCTGTTTGGTCTTACTTGTCCATAGTATATGGCTCATCTGCCGGATATCCTCCTGCCGCTTTCTGCATTCCACGCGGCAGTGCATCCTTGGAAGTACGCCAGTCCGCATCTTTATTGCGGTAATCAAACTTATCGCAGAACCAGTCCAGATCATCAGAAAGCCTTTGCATATTCTGCTCCATCATTGGGAAAAGGATAGTGTAAAAGGCTTTTTTCTCTTTATCAGATAAAGCACTTTCAGCTGTTTCAACCAGATCTCCGAAATGGGGAATGCAAAATCCCTTACAGGTTTCAAAAAGCGAGAGAAATTCCTGATTTTTTTTAAACAGTTCGAAAAAAGTATCCAGATATCTTGCATAGGTATCTTTATAAAAATTGCAGATATAGCAGGTATCTTCCTGTTCTTTTACCCATACGCCAAGAGAAGTCTTCGGTGCATCTGTATCTGTGTTTCCCTTCTTAAATCGGGAAAAAACGGAAGCCCTGGAAGGGGCGAAAATCCTGATCTGTTCATGAAGCTCTTTTGTTTTGTACTGAAAATGGGTTTTCAGAATCAGCCCTGTACCCAGACGGTTTCCATAGTCATACATTTTCTTATAGTGTGTACGGCAAAAGCCCATTTTATCAGTTTCTGCCCGTACATCGTCTTCCATATAAGATGCACCGGCACCTAAAACGAAATCCATGGCATGCTGTTCCAGCTGGCGCTCCACAAAACAGAAAGGGCATTCGTCCTCTGCTTTAAAAGCATCCATCAGGGGAATGGTATATAATTTTTCTTTCATCTGTAAGGTCTCCTTCAGGATTTAAATGTATAAGTCTATAATTTTTCAACATCTGCTCCATGGATAAATGCCTGCAAAATACAGTCTATCGTCCGATGAAGATAAGGACGGTATTCAGCAAGACTGACTGGCTGGGAGTGAAGAATACAGCTGTAACTTGTGGAACTTACCAGTTCAATAATGGTAAAAAGAAGCAGCTCCGGGGAATCATACTGTACATCAGATTGATCCAGAAGATTGAGATATTCCTGAAAAAATGGAAAATCATCGTCATCTGCCTGTTCCTGAAACGCATCCTTAAAAACTCCCCAGGACAGATTCTTGGAAATAAAGCCAAGCAGACTACTCTCAGTTTCCAGCCTGTCCAGAATATTATCTACAATAAAATGAAGCTGCGCAGTGAAACCGGTAATGTGGGAGGCTTCCAGAGCGACATGCGCCTCGGAAAAAAGTTCGCCGGCTTTGTGAGAGATCAACTTATTTCGAATATCATATTTATCTTTAAAATAGAGGTAAAAAGTTCCTTTGGCAACTCCTGCATTTTCCACAATATCGGAAATGGTTGTCTTGGCAAGCCCCTTAGTGGTAAAGAGTTCAAAGGCAGTGTTGTACAGAGCACTTTTCTTTCTTTTTTTATTTAACTCCAGTTTTCCCATGCCAGTTCCTCCTAAGCTTATGTCCGTCAGACATTCTATAAATAAAAGTTTACTGTCTCTCCCAGCAGCAATAAAAGCCGGTTGTTACAATTACAGCTTCACTATCTGAACTTTTCTTGATAATTATGGTGGTTTATTTCTATTTTAAACAAAAATGACCAAAAGTCAATATCAAAACAGGAAAAGATTTGGGTAAAAAGCAGATATTGACTACTGGTCAGTTTTGTTGTATAACTTTCATAGGCTAAGAGATGACTAACTGATGTCGGGAAAACAGATACGCTGCAGGACAGCGGGAGGAGTTTGCAGACGTCAGATATTTAACTAAGAATTAAGGAGTTGGCTAACATGAATCGAAATAAAAAAATTCTGAATGTTACAATGGCTGCCGGAATGGCTGCAGTCCTTGGAACTACACCGGTAATTGCTGCAGCACAGGAAGCAGACAATGGAGTATCCAAGGAAGAAACCGTATATGTAAACGCCACTGCAGAAGGTGAAATAAAAGACATCACCGTATCTGACTGGCTGAAGAATTCCGGATCAGCAGAAGGAGATGTATCCGATGTATCTGACCTGGAAGGAATCAAGAATGTAAAAGGCGATGAAACCTTTACCCAGGATGGTGACAAGGTTACATGGAATACAGACAGCAGTGATATTTACTATCAGGGAACTTCCAATAAAGAACTTCCGGTAGATATGAAGATCAAATATTATCTGGATGACCAGGAAATTACTCCAGAGGAACTTGCAGGCAAGAGTGGACATCTTCGTATGGAAGTTTCATATACAAACAAATCCAAAAAGACAGTAAAAGTTGATAAAAAAGACGTAGAAGTTTATTCTCCGTTTGTTATGGTAACCGGAATGATCCTTTCTTCCGATAATTTTTCCAATGTTACCATTGATAATGGAAAGGTGATTTCCGATGGCGACAAGGAAATGGTTGTAGGAGTTGCAGTTCCAGGTTTAAAGGATAGCCTGGATTTAAGCGATGACCTTTCCGATAAGATTGATATTCCGGAAGGCTTTACCATGGAAGCTGATGTTACAGACTGTACTATGGGAAATACTTTCACCATGGCAGTTACAGATCTGCTCAGCAGCCTGAATCTTGAAGATTCCGATGATCTGGATGAGCTTCAGGATTCCCTAGATGAGCTGGATGACGCAGCTGTGAAGCTGGTAGATGGATCCAAGGATCTTTTTGATGGTACTAAGGAGCTTTATGATGGAACGAAAGATCTCTATGATGGAACCGAAGATCTGAAAGACGGAACCAGCCAGCTTTATGATGGAGCCAAAGACCTGGATGACGGCGCCAAGACTCTGAAAGACGGAACCAGCCAGCTTTATGATGGAAGTAAAGACCTGGATGATGGAGCCAGCCAGCTTTATGACGGAGCTAAGACTCTTAATACTGGAGCCAGCCAGCTTTATTCCGGAACAACTTCTTTATATAGCGGAACAAAGACTCTGTACGATGGAACCAGAACTCTTTATGGCGGAGCCAATACACTGGCTTCCAGTTACAATGAATTTGATGCTGGTGTGGCAAGTGCCAAGACTGGTGCTTCCCAGTTAAACAGCGGTGCAAAAACATTGCAGAGCGGTATTTCCCAGTATACTGCAGGGGTAGATTCACTGGCTTCTGGTGTGAACAGCTACACAGAAGGTGTTGATACTGTAAACAGCAACATGGCAGAGTACAATAAAGGAATGAAATCCCTGACAGATGGTGTGAACAAATATGTGGCTGGTGGAAATCAGCTGGCAGACGGTGTAACCGCTTATGTAAATGGTGCAACTCAGCTGACTGACGGAGTAAGCACTTATGTAAGCGGTGCAAGTGCCCTGGCGCAGGGAACTAAGGACTATGTAAGTGGAACATCTGCACTGGTTGAAGGGGTAGGACAGCTGGCACCTGGAATCCAGCAGGCTTCAGAAGGAATCAGCGCTGCTTCCGCAAAACTTACAGAAATTGCCAAGAATGTAGCAGCTGCAAAGCCGGAAACAATGGTGAAGAGCCTGAATCAGTATGCAGATGGAGCTGATTCCCTGGCTGATGGTGTAACAGAATACGTTGGAAAAGTAGGTGAGGCTGCTTCTGGAGCAGCAAGTGTTGCAGAGGGGGCAAAGAGCCTGGCTGACGGTACAGCTGCTCTTGTTTCCGGTGCAACTCAGGTAAAAGACGGAATTGGAAAATTAAAAGAAGGAACAAGCTATTCAATCAGTCAGATCGGCGATAGTGCCTCTAAGACAATGAATGATTCCGCAGCAAGCATCCGTGAGGCAGCTGCCCAGATTGAGACTACGGTTACTGCACAGTCCGCAGGGGTATCTACAGATGCTGCCGCTGGTGCAATCAGTGCAACCCAGAGCTCTATGAGCAGTGCAATCGCAACTTTGCAGGGAGCACTTGGAACAGAGGGACTTGACGAAGGAACTGCAGCAGCTATTAATTCTGCAATCGAGCAGTTAAATGCAGGTCTTGGAAATGCTTCTGCAGCTCAGGGTGAGCTGGGTAACATTCAGGCTCAGTCACAGGTAGCTGTCCAGGCTGAGACAAACGGAAGCAGTGTTCAGGAATCCTTAAATGCGATTGCGTCCACCCTGGAAGGTGCAGCTGGCAGTATTTCAGAAGCAGCATCAGCGAGCTCTTCAACTTTAGCTGGTGAAGCAGATAAACTGATTGCAGGTGCAGCTTCTGTTGAATCAGGAGCCCAGACCGCAAATGCAGGAGCCGCACAGCTGAGCACAGGTGCTGATTCCCTGAACAGTGGAATGGCACAGCTGAAGGAAACAGGTGAAGGTCAGTTATCTACAGGAGCATCAAATCTGAAAGCAGCCGGAACACAGGTAAGAGAGAGTCTGACAGCAGTAAGCAGTCTGGTTGCAGGACTTGGAGATCTTTCTTCCATGACAGATTCTGTGAATCAGTTAGCAGAAGGTGCAAAACAGATTTCTGAAGGAAATGAGAAGCTTCAGGCTGGTTATAAACAGTTACAGGATACCAAGGCTGCTGAGACACTTACAAGCGGAGCAGATCAGCTCCTTAATAGTGAGAAGACTATTACAGATGGAATCAATACCCTTCAGGGCAAGGATAATGCCAACGCAACAGCACTTCTCAATGGCGCAAGTACATTAAAGAGTGCAAAGGAGAGCCTTGATGCAGGTATCAGTTCAATCAGCAAAGCAACCGGCAAGCTGGTAACTGGTGTTGGTCAGATTGCCGCAAATAGTGTGGCACTGAGAAGCGGAGCATCTCAGCTGACAGCAAGCAGTGATACCCTGAACAGTGGAGCATCCCAGCTGACAGCAGGAACCAAGAGCCTTGTAAGCGGAGCAGGTACATTAGTAGCAGCCAGTGGACAGGTAAAATCCGGTATTGCACAGTTAAAGAACGGTGCTGCAGATCTGAGAAGCGGAGCTTCCCAGTTAAGAAGCGGTGCAAACAGTGTTAATAATGGAACTCGTGAATTGAAGAGTGGTACATCTTCTTTAGTAAGCGGAACAAAAGATCTGAAAGACGGAACCAAGACTTTGAAAGATGGAGCTAAGGATCTGAATGATGGAGCTAAGACTCTGAAAGACGGAACAAGCAGTCTGAAAGATGGAGCTAAGACCCTGGATGATGGAGCAAAAGACCTGAAGGATGGGGCAAAAGATCTGAAAGACGGAGCTAAGACTCTGAAGGACGGAGCAAAAGATCTGAAAGACGGTGAGAAAGAGTTCTATGATGATGGTATCAAGAAACTGAAAGATACTATGGAAGAGGATTTCCAGAGTGTTCTGGATCGTCTGGAAGCACTCCAGTCTGATGATGCTGCTTATACATCCTTCACAGGAAAAGATGATTCCATGAGCGGCAACGTGAAGTTCATTATTGAAACAGAAGGCTTTGATGATGGCAGCGAAGACTGATCTTAAGCAGGTCAGATATAAATTTATATAAGGAACAAGAGAAGGGCAGGAGAGTATCCTGCTCTTTTCTATTACGGGATAAATTCTGCAGCCGGTTACTGTTCACTCAGTGACCAGTAACGCGCTTCGCGATGCACAGAAAGACGAACCTTCTTGTGACAAGCACAAGAAGTAGCGTTTGCTGCGCAAACTTAATTCTCGGGTTTTCTGTGAACTTTGTTCACAAAAAACACCTCGCGGAATGTTACCAGTGAACAGTAACTGCAGCCGTTACCGGTCACAGAGTAACAGCACCTTTGGGTTGCACCTGCAAAAAGAGTCTGCTATAATGAAAAACAATTAAGGAAATAAAAGAGTTTATATAAAAATGAACAGAAAAAGGTGATAAAGTGGATATTGCGAAAAAGAAAAAAGCAAGTATCCGGTCAGGAAAGAAAAAGGCAGGTCCTGGCTATAAGACCAAGATCAAAATGAAAAAAGCGAAATCAGATTACTATGATTTTAATCTGGTCGCAGTAATCATATTGATCATGTGCTTTGGCCTGATCATGCTTTACAGTACAAGCTCTTATATGGCGCAGATTAATGAAGGCGACGACATGTTCTACTTCAAGAAGCAGGCAATGTACAGTATTGGCTGTCTTGTGCTGGCAATTATAGTGTCCTATTTTGATTATCATATTCTGGCGAAATTTCCGTTTGTGATCTATGTAGCAGCCGCTTTTCTCATGGTGCTGGTAAAGACTCCCCTGGGAGTCACCTCTCATGGAGCGAGAAGATGGCTGAAGCTTGGGGTACAGTTTCAGCCGGCAGAGATTGCAAAGATTGCAGTGATCATCACATTGTCCTATCTGATCGTCAAAATGGGAAAGAGAGTGGAAACCTTGAAAGCTACTATGGTACTTCTGGGAATGGGCGGCATTCAGGCCCTGTTTGCATATGTGTTTACGGATAACCTGAGTACTGCTATGATTATTTTTGGGATTACCGTAGGTCTGGTGTTTATTGCACATCCAAAAACAAAACCATTTGTTATTCTTGCAGTTGTTGCAGTTATTCTGGTGGCAATCCTGGTATACAGTCTTTCTCATATGGATCAGAGCTCTAACTTCCGTTTACGTCGTATTCAGGTATGGCTTCATCCGGAGGATTATGCAAGCGGAGATGGCTATCAGACCCTGCAGGCTTTGTATGCAATTGGTTCAGGAGGTTTCTTTGGCAGAGGTCTTGGAAACAGTATCCAGAAGCTTGGAAGTGTGCCTGAGGCACAGAATGACATGATATTTTCTATTATTTGTGAAGAACTTGGGATTTTTGGCGCGATCATGGTTTTGGCGTTGTTTGGTTATCTGCTGTACAGATTATTTTTTATTGCACAGAATGCACCGGATATGTTTGGCTCCCTGCTTGTGAGCGGTGTTTTTGTACATATCGCTTTGCAGGTTATTATGAACGTGGCTGTAGTGCTGAACATCATGCCAAACACAGGTGTCACATTGCCATTTATCAGCTATGGAGGTACCTCCATTTTGTTCTTGATGGCAGAGATGGGACTGGCCTTAAGTGTGGCCAGACAGATTAAATTCCAGGAGCCGGAATTTATCCTATAATTCTCTTGACAAATGAGCCAGCAGATTATATACTTTCCGCAGTGTATGACATACGGCTGATGGAAGCCGGTTTTCGAGATATTTATTAAAGGAGAATGAGCAATGTTAGAAAAGATGAGTGAAATGATCGCAGAGCAGCTTAACTGCGACGCAGAGACAATTACAGCAGATACTTCTTTCAAGGATGACCTGGGAGCAGATTCCCTTGACCTCTTCGAGCTTGTTATGGCTCTGGAAGATGAGTACAACATCGAGATTCCGGCAGAAGAGCTTACAGAGCTGAACACAGTTGGTGATGTAATCGACTATCTGAGAGATAAAGGAATCGATGCTTAATTTTTTTCGCAGATGATGATCTCCCGCTACTGTTCACTGGTAACATTCCGCGAGGTGTTTCTGTGAACAAAGTTCACAGAAAACCCGAGAATTAAGTTTGCGCAGCAAACGCTACTTCTTGTGCTTGTCACAAGAAGGTTCGTCTTTCTGTGCATCGCGAAGCGCGTTACGGTGAACGGAGTGAACGTAACAATCTCCCTGAGGCTGGGCTTCAGGGGGATTTTTTCTATAGACATTTTGAATGGATTAGGTATATAATGTGAAAAGGCAGTTGCCATCACGGAATGGCAGCAGAAGATAAGAAAGAATAAACAGGGAGAATAGAGAAGACATGACTAAGATCAGAACCAGATTTGCACCAAGCCCTACAGGCAGAATGCATGTTGGAAATTTACGTACTGCGTTATACGCATATCTTATTACAAAGCATGAAGGCGGAGATTTTATTCTCCGTATTGAGGATACAGACCAGGAGCGCTATGTAGAGGGCGCTGTAGATATTATTTATCGTACTATGGAGAAGACTGGTCTTATTCATGACGAAGGTCCGGATAAGGACGGTGGATATGGCCCATATGTACAGAGCGAGCGCCAGGCACAGGGAATTTACATGAAATATGCCAGACAGCTTGTAGACCAGGGCGATGCATACTACTGCTTCTGCCAGAAGGAAGAATTAGAGAGCATGAAGCGTGTGGTAGCAGGCAAGGAGATTTCCATTTATGACAAACGCTGCCTGAAGCTTTCCAAGGAAGAAGTTCAGCGCCGTCTGGATGCCGGAGAGCCACATGTAATCCGTTTTAACATGCCTACAGAGGGAACTACCACTTTCCATGATGTAATTTACGGAGATATTACAGTAAACAATGAGGAACTTGAGGATCTGATCCTGATCAAATCTGACGGATATCCGACTTATAATTTTGCTAATGTTGTAGACGATCATCTTATGGGAATCACACATGTGGTACGAGGCAATGAATATCTTTCCTCTTCCCCGAAATACAACCGTATCTATGAGGCATTTGGATGGGATATTCCGGTTTATGTACATTGTCCACTGATCACGGATGAAACTCACGCCAAATTGTCCAAACGTTCCGGACATTCCTCCTATGAGGACCTTCTGGATCAGGGATTTGTTTCCGAGGCAATTGTAAACTATGTTGCACTTCTGGGATGGAGTCCGGCAGATAATAACGAGATCTTCAGCCTCAAGGAACTGGTTGAAAAATTTGATTATCATCACATTAATAAATCTCCGGCTGTATTTGATATCAACAAGCTTCGCTGGATGAATGGCGAGTATATTAAGAAAATGGATCCGGAAGTATTTTATGAGAGAGCACTTCCATACATGAAGGAAGTTCTGAAGGGAGACTTTAACTTTAAGAAAATTGCAGGAATGGTTCAGACCAGAATCGAAACTTTCCCTGACATTCCGGCATTGATCGATTTCTTCCAGGAAGTTCCGGAGTATGATGTATCTATGTACTGCCATAAGAAAATGAAAACAAACGAAGAGACTTCTCTTACAGTTCTGAAAGAAGTTCTTCCGCTTCTGGAGGCTCAGGAGGATTACAACAATGATCCGCTGTTCGCTTCCTTAAGTGAATTTGTCAAGGAGAAAGGTTACAAGAACGGCTATGTAATGTGGCCTCTTCGTACAGCTGTTTCAGGCAAGCAGATGACACCGGCAGGCGCTACCGAGATCATGGAGATCATTGGCAAGGATGAGACAATCCGCCGTGTGAAAGCGGCAATCGAGAAGCTTGAGAATCTGTAATGAAGAATCTGTCTCAATTATGAAGAAAAATCCATCTCAATTAAGGGCAATCGCCCACCTGTCAGGACCTATGATGGTTCTGGCAGGCCCCGGTTCGGGGAAAACTTCAGTGATCGTTGAAAGAACTGCATATATGACTGGTGAGGGGGAAATACCGGCGTCCTCTGTTCTTGTTGTAACCTTTTCCCGGGCTGCAGCAAAAGAGATGAGAGAGCGTTTCCTGAAGTTTACCGGACAGACCTCCACGGCAGTTACCTTCGGAACCTTTCACGGTGTTTTTTACGGAATCCTGAAGCAGGCTTATGGACTTGGTGCCGGCAATATTTTGTCAGAAGAAGAAAAATATGCCATTTTAAAAGAAATGACTCTGGAATTTGGTCAGGAACTAGCGCAGGAGGGAGATTTCCAGGAGGATGTGGCAAAGGAAATCAGCGTGGTAAAAGGGGGGAGGATTTCCCTGGATCACTATTATTCTTCCTGCTGCCCGGATGAGGTATTCCGCCAGATTTATAATGGGTATCAGAAGGCTTTGCGCCAGAGAAGAAAACTGGATTTCGATGACATGCTTCTTTGCTGCTATGAACTTTTTGTCAAGAGAAAAGATATCCTGGCGGCATGGCAAAACAAATTCCAATACATTATGGTAGATGAATTTCAGGATATCAACCATCTCCAGTATGATATTGTAAGGATGCTGGCAAAGCCCAGGGATAACCTGTTTATAGTGGGAGACGATGATCAGTCTATTTATCATTTCCGTGGCGCCAAGCCAGAGATCATGCTGAACTTTACCAAAGATTATCCTAAGGCAGAAACGGTTCTTTTGGACATTAATTATCGCTGTACGAAAAATGTACTTCAGGCAGCCATGAATGTGGTGGGCTGCAACCAGATCCGCTTTAAGAAGAGGCTGTCTACGCCAAATGAGCAGGGAAAACCTGTGAAGGTGATGGAATTTGACAATCCAAGAGAAGAGTATGTGAAGATTGCCGCTTTTTTGAAGAAGCGGCTGGAGACAGGAGAGAATCTGGAGGATACTGCAGTGCTTTTTCGTACCAATCAGGAGGCAGAGGGGCTTGTTGGAGCCTTGATGGAGTACCAGATTCCTTTTACCATGAAAGAACAGCTGCCCAATCTGTTCCGGCATTGGATCAGCAGAAACCTGATGGCATATCTGAAAATGGCAGCAGGAGACAGGACGAGAAAGCTTTTCCTGGAAATCATGAACCGCCCCAACCGGTATATAGCAAGGGATGCCCTGACTCAGACCACAATCTCATTTTCTGCATTGAGAGATTTCTATAAAGATAAAGACTGGATGTGCGACAGGATTACCACACTGGAAACACATCTTCGGATTCTTTCCACTTTGGCACCCTATGCTGCAGTGAATTTTATCCGAAAAGGAATGGGCTATGAGCAATATCTGATTGAATATGCCCAGTACCGTAAAATTCGTCCGGAGGAGCTTCTTGAGGTCCTTGACCGCATACAGGAAAGTGCCAAAGGTATGAAAAACCTGGAAGAGTGGGAAAACTACATAGAGGATTACACAAAGAAGCTGGCTGAACAGGCGAAAAAACAGGAGACGAAAAGGGAAGGGATTGTAATTTCCACCCTTCATGCGGTAAAAGGGCTGGAATACGACAAAGTTTATATTATGAATGTAAACGAAGGGAGCATTCCCTATAAAAAGGCTGTTCTGGCAGAGTCTTTGGAAGAAGAACGCCGGCTTTTTTATGTAGGCATGACTCGGGCGAAGAAAGAACTTATGCTCTGTTATGTGCGACGTCAGTACGATAAAGAGCGTGCCCCTTCACGGTTTCTGGAAGAAACCGGGCTGTTCTAATTTCCTCTTGTAAACGTAAACCTGATAAAGTATAATGATGTCTGTTGTGAAATTATAACAAAAAAAGAGGTAACTATTTAGGAGACAGTATTTCGCGAGGTTGTCTTTGTGAACACAGTTCACAGAAAGCCCGGGAATTTCGGCGTGAAATCATGGAAAGCATGATTTTTTGTGTATCGCGAAGCATGCAATTGTAAAGCATGTAGTTGTGAAGGTATGGAACAGTTACCAAAAGAGTACTATTGCGGAAGCAGTGCAGATAAATGACGAAAAAGATGAAATGGAGAAACCGCATTTTCTGGCTCAGGATCCTGATCATGGTTCTGGTCATTGTGGGATCTTATCTGGCATATGCCTTTATATACAGAGGCAGAAATGAGCCGCCCACCAAGAGGAAAACTACCAATCAGGAAGCGGCTTACTATACTCTTCGTGGACAGATCCAGATGCTTTCCCAGAAAGAAGAGCTGATGGCATTTGCCTTTGAAGACAGGAAAAAGGAGCGGGAATACGGAACCTATATTATTCCCGGTCTGAAAGCAACACGAACCCTTCTTACCAGTGAGGGTGATATGCCGGCCATGTGTACCACTATGACACCGCAGGGCCTGGCAGTAACAGAGGATTATGTTTTTGTAAGTGCCTATTGTCATGCGAAAAAGCATAACTCTGTAATCTATATGATTAACAAAGAATCGCACCGTTTTATAAAAGAAATTATTTTGCCCGGACAGCCACATGTTGGCGGTCTGGCATATGACAGTGAACATCAGATTCTGTGGTATTCTTCAAATACGCAGGAGCTTGCCCAGGCAGTGAGTCTTACCATGGAATCTATTGAAAATTATGACTATGATGTGGGCAGGCATCCTATTGCGACCAACCAGGTAGCCAGCCTTTACGGAATCGTCCGTGATTCCTTCATGACCTTTTATGATGGGTGTCTGTACGTTGGCTGCTTTACAAAATATACAGACAGTGCAATTGCAAGATATGCAGTAGATGATCAGGGAAACCTGATAAATACTATGGATGAAGGTCTGGGAATGAACTTTGGGATGGCAGTTCCCCTTGATTATTCCACCATTTCCGAACAGGCACAGGGAATGACTTTTTATAACGACAAGCTTCTTTTGTCTCATTCCTTTGGAATTCTGCCTTCCAGAGTGGTATTTTATGAGAAATCCGATAAAAGGCTTTATGTAGATGAAAATTCTGCTGTCAGCTATCGGTTTCCGGAACGAATCGAACAGATTTTTGTGGATGGGGATGACTTGTACGTGCTGTTTGAATCCGCTGCATATGCATATAGTTCAGCGTCTGTGAATATTGTGGACAGGGTTTTGAAACTGAGCCTTCCCAGAATGGAAGAATACCAGAAGCGCATACAGAGTAATGTGAGCCAGTATTAGAATGCTTTTTCAAACATGCTCTAATCTGGGAGATTTATTTAAGAATGAATCCGGGATTGTCCACATATATTAAAATTGAGAGGTGATACAACATAGAAGCAGAGCAGATTCAGAACCTGTTTGCAGGCAATATCCGCAGACTGTTGATGAATGCAAAACTTGATTATGACAAAATATATGAGATACGGTTAAGAGTAGGACGACCGCTGTTCTACACCTATGACGGAGGTGAGGGTTTCCTTACCGACCATGATGGCAAATACGTGGTGACAAGGGAAGATCTGAAGGAAACCATGGAATATATAAGTGGTTATTCCCTTTATTCCTATGAAGATGAAATGCGCCAGGGATTTCTCACTGTTCAGGGAGGTCATCGGGTAGGTGTTACCGGAAAGGTGATTCTTGACGGCAATGAGATCCAGGGAATGAAATATATTTCCTGTATCAATGTACGTCTGGCTCACGAAGTGGTAGGCTGCGCAGACCAGGTGATGCCCTATATCCGCAAAAAAGACTGGGTAGCTCATACTTTGATCGTTTCTCCGCCAAGAGGAGGGAAAACAACCCTGCTCCGGGATATTATCCGTCAGCTGAGCAATGGTGAGGAAAAGAAAAAAATGCCGGGGGTAACGGTTGGCGTTGTAGATGAGAGAAGTGAGCTTGCCGGTTCCTATCAGGGAGTTCCCCAGAATGACCTTGGCATGCGTACAGATGTTCTGGACGGCTGTCCGAAGGCAGAAGGGATGGAAATGCTGATCCGTTCTATGTCCCCGGCAGTTGTGGCTGTAGACGAACTGGGACGGAAAGAAGACTTTAAAGCTGTGGAATCTGTGATCCACAGTGGATGTAAAGTGATCGCCACTGCTCATGGGAATTCCATTGAGGACGTGATCCATCAGCCTTATTTTGAAAAGCTGGTGAGAAGAAGAGTGTTTGAACGGTATATTTTCCTGGACAAGGGAGAACATGCAGGAACCATACTTGGAATTTATGACAGAAATGGGAGGCCTTGTTGAAAACAGCAGGAATCATTCTGATCCTTTTTTCCGGAACAGGTCTTGGGCTGTGTAAAAGCATGGAACTGACAGCCAGACTGAAAATTCTGGAAAAACTGGCGCAGCTTCTTCTGTTACTGAAAGGGGAAATCCGCTGCACAGGGGCGACGTTGGAAGATGCCTTTCTTGATGCTGCAGCAAAAATGCCAGGAGAGTACAGGCTTTTTCTCAAAGAAACTGCAGGATGGCTTCAGCAGCGGCCTGGAATTACCTTTGATGAGATTTTCAGGGAATGCGCGGTAAGACTGCTTCCCCTTCACAGGCTTTCAGAGGAAGAGCGGGAAAGCTTTCTTTCTCTGGGAGAAAAACTGGGATATCTGGACAGGGAAATGCAGGTGGCACAGCTGACACTTCTGGAGGAAGAGTTAGACTACAGGATAAAGATTCTGAAAAGTGCTATGCCAAAGCAGCAGAAAACATATCAGAGCATGGGAATTCTGGGAGGAATTCTGCTGGCAGTTTTGTTGTGGTAATTTCATATAATATCTGGGAAAATTGCCTGGAAAACGGTTATGTAAAGGCAGATAACGGTAAGAAAGGAGGCCCCCTTGGAAGTCAGTATTATTTTCAAAATAGCTGCTGTGGGGATTCTGGTCTCCGTACTTTCTCAGGTCCTGAAACACAGCGGCAGAGAGGAACAGGCTTTTTTAGTCAGCCTGGCAGGGCTTCTTGTGGTACTCTTCTGGATCGTACCATATATTTATGAGTTGTTTGACAGCATAAAAAAATTATTTGAATTGTGATCTGATTCACCAATATCCTGTCACCTGTGTTCAGGAGGTGGAAAATGGACATTATAAAGATTTCGTTACTAGGCGTATGCGGTGTTATTCTTGGATTTCTTATGAAAGGAACCAAACCGGAATACGCCTGTTTTATTACAGTTGGAATTGGTCTTGTGATCATGGGACTTGCTGTGGGGAAAATTTATTATCTGTTTGAATCTCTGGGAAAAATCCAGGAGACACTTCCGGTGGATACGGAATATATTTCCACACTGGTAAAAATGATCGGAATTACTTACATTGGCCAGTTTGCCTCCGGAATCTGTAAAGATGCAGGCTACAGCACCACAGCGGCTCAGATCGAGCTGTTCTGTAAATTGTCGGTGATGGTGCTGAGCATGCCGGTGCTTATGGCACTTCTGAAGACGATTCAGGAGTTCATGGTATGAGGTTTTGGAGAAAAAAACAAACATGGAAGGTAATTGCTGCATTGCTATTTGCAGTATGGATTCTGATGGGAGACAGGAAAATAAATGTAAAAGCAGAGAGCATGGAAACAGAGAATTTTACAGGTGAAACAGCAGTCGAAACCGAGGAAGAGATAACAAAGAAAACAACGGAGAAAACAGTAACTGCAGGTATTGGTTACCGTGCAGCTTCCGCTGATTCTGACGGCATTACGGAGCAGCTGGTTTCTGACATGTCTTTCGAACAGGTACAGGCTTTAATGGATGAAATGCTGGAAGAGGACAGCTTTTCCATAGGAACAGCATTAAAAAACATGATAAACGGCGAAACAGTATTTTCAAAAGAGGCGGTGCAGCAATTTCTGCGCAGCCTCTTTTTTGACCGGCTGGAAAAAGAACGGGCTAATTTTTTTCGCATTCTTCTTCTGGTGCTGGCAGCTGCTGTTTTTTCAAATTTTGCAGAGGTATTTGAAAACAGCCAGATTGGAGATGTAAGTTTTTACATGGTATATCTTTTATTATTTACCATTCTGATGAACAGCTATCAGCAGCTTGGAGTTTCCCTTGGAAAACAGCTGGAGTGGATGACTCAGTTTATGAAAGGCCTGGCACCTGCTTATTTCGTGGCAGTTTCAGCAGCATCAGGAGCTGTCACGGCTTCTGTATTTTATCAGGGGGTTCTTCTTCTGGTGTGGCTGGTGGAATGGCTTCTTCTCACTTTGATTCTGCCAGGGGCTAATCTGTATGTTCTTCTTTGTATGGTGAACCATCTTTCAAAAGAGGATATGTTAAGCAAGATGGCAGAACTTCTGGAAACTATGATCAACTGGAGCCTGAAAACCATGCTTGGGGCTGTTCTTGGGCTTCAGGCGGTGCGAGGGCTGGTTGCGCCTGCCATGGATGCCATCAAACGAACTGCCCTGGGCAGAACTGCCGGAGCGATTCCGGCTGTGGGTAATGCCGTAAATGCGGTAACGGAATTGATTCTGGCAGGGGCACTGCTTGTGAAAAACTGTCTTGGAGCAATGGCGGTGGTGGTTCTGCTTCTTGCAGGAGCCGGACCTGTGATTCATTATGGTCTCCTATCCCTTAGCTATCGTTTCCTTGGTGCAGTGGCACAGCCTGTATCAGACAAACGAATCGTAGGCTGCCTTGGCACAATGGGAGAAGGCTGTGCCCTGCTTCTACGGATCATGCTGACTGCGGAAATTCTGTGTGTGCTTACCTTTATAGTTCTCATGGCGTCTGTAGGCGGATAAAAGTAACAGTAAGCGGAAATGAACCATAATAACCTGAGCATATGACTGAGATATGGGACAAAAATGGGATGCGGGAAGTGATATATTATGAAAGAAGCCATCTACAGCTGGATCAAATGTCTTGCCATATTTTATATTCTGTTGACTATGCTCATCCATCTGGTGCCTACCGGGAAATATCAGCGTTATGTGCGTTTTTTTATGGGACTTTTGTTGATGGTTATGCTGATCACTCCCATGCTTTCCATTCTGGAAAAAGCTAAGACACTGCCGGAAAGCTTTTCCAGCCTCTACCAGCAGGAAGAAAAAAAGCGGCTCACTCTTGATATGGAAAATCTTCAGAAAAGCCTTCTGGAAAAAGGTGTGGAGGAGCAGCTTGAGAAAAATATTCCGGAATTTTTGAAAAAGAAAGGCATAGAAGTGACGGCATGCAAAGTACATATAGAAGGGGAGCTGTTAAAAGCCTGCCTGTGGACGAAGGAGGTGCCAGATGGAGAGCTTGAGAGGGGGATAAAAGATGAACTTGCAGCAAACTGGGGAATCCGGGAAGAAAACTGTGAAGTCCTTGCTTGGGAAAATGGGAAGCAGACAATGGGTGATTCTTCTCCTTCTGGGACTTCTGCTTACGGTAATTGCACTCCCGGTATCCAATAAAAAGGATAGCTCCCCGGAAGTAAAAAGCAGTTCTTTTTTTTCTGCTTCTTCTGAGGTAAATACTGATGCAGAACGGACAGTTCTGGAGAAAAAACTGGAAGATCTTTTATCCCAGGTGGAAGGAGTGGGAAAAGTGCAGGTGCTCCTTATGACGGGGGAAGAAAAAGACAGCAGCAGTTTCTACGATTCTGGAAATCAGGCGGTGACTGGAGTGCTGATCGTGGCGGAAGGAGCAGATAATTCTGTGGTTTCCAGGAATATTGTAGAAGGAGTTATGGCATTATTTCAGTTGGATGCCCATAAAATTAAAGTAATGAAAATGAAATGAGGAGAGGTAAAGTGAAAAAGATTCTGAAAAAGAACCAGGTAATCATTACTTCACTGGCGGTTCTGATCGCAATTGCAGGATACCTGAATTTTGCAGATGTAGATCTTGGCCTGAAAAATAAGGAGGCAAGCGCAGACAGCAGCAGTATTCTGGAGGATGTGGACTATGATCTGACCGATGAAACAGCCCTTCTGGATGAGAACGGGGCGGATAGCAGCCTTACGGATGTGCAGGATCAGACCACCAGCACACCGGGGGAAGCTGTACTTACTGCGGCTTCTGATTTTGCAGTCCAGGCCAAACTTTCCAGAGAACAGATCCGTTCACAGAATAAAGCAGACCTGCAGGCTATTATTAACAACCAGGATCTGGGAGATGACCAGAAGCAGGAGGCTGTGAGCACCATGGTTTCCATGGCGGATCTGACGGAAAAAGAGTCGGCAGCAGAACTTCTTCTGGAAGCCAAAGGTTTCGAAAATGTGATCGTAAACCTTACCGGAGAGACGGCAGATGTGGTGGTTCCGGAAGCAGATCTGACAGACGCAAAAAGAGCTCAGATTGAAGATATTGTGAAAAGAAAAACAGGGATTGCGCCGGAAAATATTGTGATCACGCCGTTAAATGAAAGCGAGGAAGAACTGGTAAACAAAGATGAATCATTGGAGACTTCCGTGGATATTGATGATGATACTACAGTAAATCCGTGATAATACTACAGTAAATCCATGATATACCCCCTTGACAGTGCAGCAGTCCTTATACTAGAATAGGAATGCTGCAAAAATATAAGAATACAAGCGTGTCTGAAATAGAGAATTCAAATAGGAGGCTAAACGTGTCGAAGTATACGAAAGAAATAGAAAAAAGAAGAACCTTTGCCATCATTTCCCACCCGGATGCAGGTAAGACTACTCTGACTGAGAAATTCCTGCTGTATGGCGGAGCCATTAATCTGGCCGGTAGTGTTAAAGGAAAGGCAACGGCCCGCCATGCAGTATCAGACTGGATGGAAATTGAAAAGGAGAGAGGTATTTCCGTTACTTCTTCCGTATTGCAGTTCCATTATGACGGTTACTGCATCAACATTCTGGATACTCCTGGACATCAGGATTTCTCAGAGGATACTTATCGTACCCTGATGGCTGCAGATTCTGCAGTTATGGTAATCGACGGGTCCAAGGGTGTTGAGGTACAGACCAGAAAGCTGTTCAAGGTCTGCGTTATGAGACACATTCCTATTTTTACTTTTATCAATAAAATGGACCGTGATGCCAACGATACCTTTGATCTTCTTGACGAGATCGAAAAAGAGCTTGGAATCGCAACCTGCCCTATTAACTGGCCAATCGGTTCCGGTAAGAAATTCCGCGGTGTTTACGACCGCAACACGAATAAGATCCTTACTTTCACAGATACCCAGAAAGGTACCAAGGAGGGAACTATTGAGGAAATCGATCTGGATTCTCCTCATGCACTTGAGGTTATGGATCCGGAGCAGAAAGAACAGCTTCTGGAGGAAATCGAGCTTCTGGATGGCGCAAGTGCCGAGTTCGATCAGGAGATGGTAAGTAAGGGAGAACTGACTCCTGTGTTCTTTGGATCCGCTCTTACCAATTTTGGTGTTGAGACTTTCCTGGAGCATTTCCTGAAGATGACTACGTCACCTCTTCCAAGAATGGCAGACTCAGGTCTTGTTGATCCTATGAGCGATGATTTTTCTGCTTTTGTATTTAAGATTCAGGCAAATATGAATAAGGCTCACCGTGACAGAATTGCATTTATGCGTATCTGCTCCGGCAAATTCGATGCCTCCCAGGAGGTTTATCATGTACAGGGGGATAAGAAGATGAGACTTCTTCAGCCCCAGCAGATGATGGCTGAGTCACGCCATGTAGTTGAGGAGGCTTATGCAGGAGATATTATCGGTGTATTTGATCCCGGTATTTTCTCTATTGGAGATACGATCTGTACGCCTGGAAAAAAATTTGCATTTGAGGGCATTCCTACATTTGCACCGGAGCACTTTGCAAGGGTAAGACTTCTGGATACCATGAAGAGAAAGCAGTTTGTAAAGGGAATTAACCAGATCGCACAGGAAGGTGCCATCCAGATTTTCCAGGAGCTTTACGGAAATATGGAAGAGATCATTGTGGGCGTTGTTGGTGTGCTCCAGTTTGATGTTTTGAAATATCGTCTGGAGAATGAGTACAATGTAGAAATTCGTCTGGAAAATCTGCCATATGAGCACATCAGATGGATTGCGAACAAGGATGAGATTCAGGTGGACAAGATCGTCGGAACTTCTGACATGAAGAAGGTTACAGATCTGAAAGGCAATCCGTTGCTTTTGTTTATCAATGCATGGAGTGTGGGCATGACAGAAGACAGAAATCCGGATTTAATATTAACAGAATTCAGTAAATAACTCTTTTCATTTTTGACGCATTTTGCTATAATTAAAGAAAGTCTCGGATAGAAATAGAACTGCGCAGATGCGTGGGATGATCCGTTTCGTGTAAATACGCCGTAAGGCAGATTTGACGCTGGCCTCGTGGAAAGATGCGAATTTTCCGGCAGCCGGCAGATTAAACCTAGGAGGTTTGTAAGCATGGCAGAGAAGAGAACAACATATAAAATACAGGATATTGAGGGAATCGGTGAGGTTCAGATCGCAGATGAGGTCGTTACTATTATCGCCGGACTTGCCGCTACAGAAGTAGACGGAGTTGCCTCCATGGCAGGCAATATTACCAATGAGCTGGTAAGCAAGCTTGGAATGAAGAATCTCTCCAAGGGAGTTAAGGTTGAAATTGTTGACAGTGTGGTAAGCGTTGACCTTACCCTGAATATTGAATATGGCATGAATATCCTTGAGACCAGCAAGAAGGTTCAGGAGAAAGTAAAAGCAGCCATTGAGAACATGACAGGACTTGAGGTTGCAGATGTCAATATTCATATTGCAAGCGTAGATATGGAGAATGAAAAAAGCAAGTAAACGAAAAAAGGAAAGTAAACCTTTCCTTTTTTTTCTATGAATGTCTGCGTGAGCTGGCATTTCTTTACAGGGATTTTCGGGAGTTACAGATAGTAGGAGGAAACATGAGAAGAAGGGAACAGAGAGAACATATTTTTAAGCTGCTTTTTATCAGTGAGTTTAATACACAGAAAGAAATGGAAGAGCAGCTGGCTTTATATTTAGCTGATATTGAGAATCTGGAAGAGAGCGACCGGGACTATATCAGCCGCAAATATATGAACATTATGAACTGCACAGATGAGCTTGATGAGAAGCTGAACAGCATCAGTATGGGATGGAAGACAAGCCGTATGAACCGTGTTGATCTGACAGTTCTTCGTCTGGCTGTGTATGAGCTTGAATATGAGAAAGAGGAAGTGCCGGTAGGAGTTGCCATCAATGAGGCTGTAGAACTGGCGAAATGCTTCGGTTCTGAAGAGTCCGGTGCATTCGTAAACGGAATCCTTGGAAAAATTGCCAACCCGGATAAGAAGGTTGCTGCAAGAAAGGCATCTTCTAAGAAAGAAGAACAGACCTCTGCAAGACCGAAGTCCGGTTTCAAGGTAAAGGATCCTTCCAAAAAGGTGGTAGTTGTCAACCGCAATGTAAGCTCCAGGGCACCGGAAAATAAAAATGAATAATGTTTATTCTGTTGGTCAGGTAAACCGCTATGTGAAGAACATGTTTACCCAGGACTATTTTTTACAGAATATTTATGTAAAGGGAGAGGTATCCAACTGTAAATACCACTCCACAGGACACATCTATTTTACCTTGAAGGACGAAGGCGGCACACTGAAATGCGTTATGTTCGCAGGTTCCAGAAGAGGTCTTGCTTTCCGCATGAAAGACGGAGACAAGGTGATAGCCGGGGGCAGAGTAGATGTCTATGAAAGAGATGGCGTATATCAGTTCTATGCGAAGGAGATTACTTTAGAGGGAGCTGGTGCGCTTTATGAAAGATACCTGGCATTGAAGCAGGAGCTGGAGGATATGGGAATGTTTGCACAGGAGTACAAGCAGCCCATACCGGAATTTGCCCACAGAGTGGGGATTGTCACATCTCCTACAGGTGCTGCGATCCGGGATATTATCAACGTTTCCACCCGAAGAAATCCTTTTATCCAGAGTATTCTTTACCCGGCACTTGTGCAGGGAGAGGGAGCAGTGGCCAGTATTGTACGTGGTATCCGCATGCTGGACGAGGCAGGCGTGGATGTGATCATTGTAGGACGGGGCGGTGGTTCTATCGAGGAACTATGGGCTTTTAACGAAGAAGAGGTGGCAAGGGCGATTTTTGAGTGCCATACACCTGTAATTTCTGCAGTGGGACATGAGACTGACTTTACCATCGCGGATTTTGTGGCGGATCTTCGTGCCCCTACACCTTCAGCAGCGGCAGAACTCGCCTATTTTGACTGCCGGACTCTTTTGAACTCCATGCAAGGGTATCAGGAACGGCTGGAACGGGCAGTGTGGAATAAAATTGACGTAAACAGGGCAAAACTGGAAAGATATGGAACACGTCTTCAGTATCTGAATCCGGAGAGCCGTCTGCGTGACCGTCAGCAGTATGCGGCAGATGTGCAGGAACGAATCCAGTCTGCCATGGAACAAAAGATAAAAGATAAAAGACACAGACTGTCCCTCTATCTGGAACGGTTTCACGGTCTTTCTCCTCTTCGGAAGCTGAATCAGGGTTACTCCTATGTTTCTGATAAGGAAGGAAAGACATTGACAAGCGTTTCCCAGGTAAAACAAGGGGATAGTCTGCTGATTTATGTTACAGATGGTACAATAGAGGCGTCTGTACAGAATACAAAAGCCAGCAGTTACGGAGCGGATACAGACAGTGAAAAATAAAGTCAGCATGCAGATCGTGCATAGCTAATAGAAGGCTTCTGTGCACAATGTGTGCAGCAATAAAGACGGAGGTGCGGAAGGATGGCTGATGAGAAAAAAGAAGAGAAAACTCTGGAGGAGGCTTTTTCAGAGCTGGATGTTCTGGCGGGAAGGCTGGAAGACCGTGAGACCTCCCTGGAAGATTCATTTCGCCTTTATAAACAGGGAATGGAGCTTCTGAAATATTGCAATGATAAGCTTGATACTGTTGAGAAAAAAATGCTGCAGATGAATGAGGATGGTAGCCTTGGTGAATTTTCAAGATGAATTAAAAAAAAGAACAGAAGAAATTAATAAAGTGATCCAGTCTTATCTTCCGGCAGAGGAAGGTTTTGCGAAGACTATGGCACAGGCAATGAATTACAGTATTCTGGCAGGCGGAAAGCGCCTTCGCCCTATGCTGATCCTGGAAACCTTAAGGCTGTTTGGAGGAGAAGAGAAGCTGGCATATCCTTTTATGGCAGCTATGGAGATGATTCATACCCATTCACTGGTCCATGATGATCTTCCGGCTCTTGATAATGACGATTACCGAAGAGGACGTCTTACCACCCATAAAGTTTATGGGGAAGCCATGGGGGTTCTGAGTGGTGTGGCACTTCTCAATTATGCTTATGAAGTGATGCTTACAGCTTTTGACAAGGCAGATACACCAGATCGTCAGGCACATGTGATTCAGGCGCTGAAGGTGATATCTCATAAGACCGGACTTTACGGAATGCTTGGCGGACAGAGTGTGGATGTGGAAAATGACGGCAAGCCTATGAGCCGTGAGATGATTGATTATATTTATGAGAATAAGACTTCTGCACTTATTGAAGCCTCTGTGATGACAGGCGCAATTCTCGGAGGTGCCACAGAAGAAGAGATTGCTATAGTAGAAAAGGCAGCAAAAAATATCGGCCTTGCTTTCCAAATCCAGGATGATATCCTGGATGTGACCAGCACCGAGGAAGAGCTGGGAAAGCCAATTCACAGTGATGAGAAGAATCATAAGACTACTTATGTGACACTTATGGGAATTGAGAAAGCCTCGCAGCAGGTGAAGAAGCTGTCAGATGAGGCAGTCACTTTGCTTGAAGGACTGAATAAGAAAAATGAATTCCTGTTTACTCTGGTGAACGAGCTGGTGGGACGCAGGAAGTGAAAGAAGGATACAAATGATTCTGGATAAAATAAAAAAGCCCAACGATATTCACAAAATTCCTCTGGCTGAATTTCCTCAGCTGGCAGAAGAAATACGAAGCTTTTTGATTGAATCCGTCAGCAGGACAGGAGGACATTTGGCATCCAATCTTGGAGTGGTAGAACTTACACTGGCACTGCATAATGTACTGGATTTTCCAGATGACAAGCTGATTTGGGATGTAGGCCATCAGGCATACACTCACAAGATCCTCACCGGACGAAAAGGTGAATTTGAGACCCTGCGCAAGGAAGGCGGACTGAGTGGTTTTCCAAAAAGAGGGGAGAGCAATTGCGACTCTTTTGACGCGGGACATAGCTCAGATTCTATTTCTGCAGGCCTTGGTTATGTGCATGCAAGGGATCTTCTTGGAGAGAATTATCATGTGGTTTCTGTGATCGGCGATGGTGCGCTTACAGGCGGTATGGCTTATGAGGCGCTGAATAATGCAGCTGAATTGAAGACCAATTTTATAATTGTTTTAAATGACAATAATATGTCAATCTCTCCAAATGTAGGAGGAATGTCAAATTATCTCAGTGCGATCCGTACTGCAGAAGCATACACCGGAATGAAAATGAGCCTGAATAAGGCGGTAAAAAAGATTCCCCGTGTGGGAACCGCTATGGTGGATGCTGTGAGAAGGACGAAAAGCAGCATTAAGCAGCTTTTTATTCCGGGAATGCTCTTTGAAAATATGGGCCTGACCTATCTTGGACCGGTGGACGGGCATAATATGCGCCAGATGATGCGCCTTTTTAATGAGGCAAAGCGTGTGAAGGGACCGGTTGTGGTTCATGTTCTTACAGAAAAGGGACGTGGCTATGAACCTGCAAGACAGAATCCGGATATGTTTCATGGAATCGGACCGTTTGACATCAAGACTGGAAAGCCAACCCAGAAGAAGGTCTGTCCGGGTTATACGGATGTGTTTGCAGATGCTTTGTGCCAGGTGGCAGCAGAAGAAGAGAAGCTGGTTGCCATTACAGCTGCCATGCCTGATGGTACCGGGCTGAAAAAGTTTTCCCAGAGATTTCCAGACCGGTTCTTTGATGTGGGAATTGCAGAAGAGCATGCAGTTTCCTTTGCTGCCGGACTGGCACTTGGCGGAGTAGTCCCGGTGGTTGCCATTTATTCCTCCTTTTTGCAAAGAGCTGTGGATCAGATGCTTCACGATGTGTGCATGCAGAAGCTTCATGTGATCTTTGCAGTGGACAGGGCAGGTCTTGTTGGAGCAGATGGTGAGACACATCAGGGGAATTTTGACATTTCCTATCTCAGCATGATGCCTGGAATGACAGTGATGGCACCGAAGAATGACTGGGAGTTAAAGGAAATGCTTCGCTTTGCTGTGAAAGCGGATGGCCCGGTAGCAATCCGTTACCCAAGAGGTAACGCATATCAGGGTCTGCAGGAACATCAGACAGCTGTGGAGATGGGGAAAAGTGAAGTCCTTCACAGCGGTTGTAAGGTAGCAGTTCTGGCACTTGGAAGCATGGTGGAGATCTGTGCAGATGTCTGCAGTGAATTACAGAAGGCAGGAATTGATCCTACTTTTGTAAATGTCAGATTTGTAAAGCCATTAGATACAGCTTTGCTGGATCAGCTGGCGCGGAATCACAGCCTGGTGGTAACAGTAGAAGAAAATGTGCAAAATGGTGGCTTTGGACAGCATGTATGCGGTTATATGGAAGAACATCATCCTGCGGTCCAGGTGCTTCCGGTGGCTATTCCGGACCGCTTTGTGCCTCATGGCGGCGTGGACAGTCTTAGGGCACAGCTGGGGCTTAGCGCCAATGCCATTGCAGAGAAGATAAAGAAAATTTCAGGTAACTATTCAGAAGGAATAAGAGAATGAAGAAACGATTGGATATGATGCTGGTGGAGCGCGCTCTTGCACCTTCCAGAGAAAAAGCAAAAGCATATATCATGGCCGGACAGGTTTATGTAGATGGTCAGAAGGAAGACAAAGCAGGCTCCATGTTTGCTGAAACGGTGAAAGTGGAAGTCAGAGGAAACACCCTTCCATATGTAAGCCGCGGCGGCCTGAAGCTTGAAAAAGCAATGAATGAATTTGATGTAAGTCTTGAGGGGAAGGTGTGCATGGATGTAGGCGCCTCTACAGGCGGTTTTACAGACTGTATGCTTCAGAATGGCGGTGTGAAGGTGTATTCCATTGATGTGGGATATGGCCAGCTGGACTGGAAGCTTCGCAACGACCCAAGAGTTGTGTGCATGGAGAAAACCAATATTCGCTATGTGGTACCGGAGGATATCCAGGAGAAACCTGCATTTTCCTCTATTGATGTTTCCTTTATTTCCCTGACAAAGGTACTGGGACCTGTGAGAAACCTTCTTACAGAGGATGGCGAGATCGTCTGTCTGATAAAACCCCAGTTTGAGGCTGGCAGGGAAAAGGTGGGAAAGAAAGGGGTTGTCCGTGATCCTGCTGTACACGAGGAAGTGATAGAGAAGGTGAGGGATTTCGCCATGAGTATTTCCCTCGAGCCATGCCATCTTTCTTTTTCTCCGATCAAAGGACCAGAGGGAAATATTGAATATCTTCTGCATCTGAAGAAAAGACCAGAGGGAACGGAGGTTCCGGACAGTCTTACTGTGAAAGTGGAGGATGTGGTTGCACAGGCACACGGAGCATTGGATAAACCGGCAGAAAAATAATATGCAGTTGAATGCTGTTGCTTACAGGGGCAGTAAACAGATACAGGACTTTGTTATGAATAAGTTTTATATTATAACCAACAATGAAAAAGATAAAAATCTGGAATTTACAGACCGGGTAGTGGATTATCTTGGAAAAAGAGGCGGACACTGTGAAGTTCAGCTTGCTGGAAGACAGACCGCGGGTCCGTTCCACTATACGGATCCAAGAAAGATTCCGGAAGAAACACAGTGCATTATCGTACTTGGCGGTGATGGAACCCTTCTGCAGGCTGCCAGAGACATTCAGGCGGCTCACGATAAGAAGCGCAGTCAGATTCCCCTTCTGGGAGTCAATCTTGGAAATCTGGGCTTTCTGGCTGAGGTGGACAGGCAGTCTGTATACCAGGCCCTTGACAAGCTCACAGAGGATGTCTACGAGGTGGAAGAGAGAATGATGCTCTCCGGGACTGTTTACCGGGGAGACAGGGTCATCGGCAAGGATATTGCCTTAAACGACATTGTAATTGCAAGGGAAGGTCCCCTTCGTGTTGTAAGATTTAAAAATTTTGTCAATGACGAATATCTGAACTCTTATAACGCTGATGGAATTATTATTTCCACACCTACAGGTTCGACAGGATACAGCCTTTCTGTTGGCGGCCCTATTGTTTCACCAAGTGGAGAGATGACTATTATGACACCGATCGCGCCACACACTCTGAACAGCCGAAGCATTGTTTTCCCGGCGGAAGATGTGATCACAGTGGAAATGGGAGAGGGACGTCACCAGGATTGTGAAAAAGGACTGGCTTCTTTTGACGGGGATTCTGAGATTCCAATGATCACAGGAGATAAGATTGTGATCCGAAAGGCAGAGGTGAAAACCAGGATTTTGAAGCTGAATCATCTTAGTTTTGTTGAAGTGTTGAGGCAAAAAATGAGGGATAGCTGACTTTTTGACATATAGAATACAAATATTATTATGAGTATTAATTACCGTATGGGAATTTTATTGATAATATCATTTTCGGAATGCGTTGCAAAGGTTTATTCAGAGCTTGTTTGAAAAAGGGGTATCGTAGGTGACAGCTTTTTTTAACAGACTTCAGGGCAGAAAATCTTTGCAGGGGAGGTTAAGAAGTGAAATTAGCAAGACATGAGAAAATTATCGAACTGATAAAAGAATATGACATAGATACACAGGAAGAGCTTGCAGCCAGATTGAATGAAGCCGGTTTTAAGGTGACACAGGCTACGGTTTCACGAGATATCCGTGCACTGAAAATGACCAAGGTTGCAGGAAAAGACGGGAAATCCCGCTATGCCATCCTGCAGGATACACAGCCAGGGCTTGGGGATCAGTATACAAGAGTGTTAAATGATGCGGTTGTGTCCATTGAGGTTGGACAGAATCTGGTAGTGATCAAAACAGTTACCGGAATGGCAATGGGAGTTGCCACCGCTCTGGATGCCTTGAAATGGCCGGAAATCCTGGGCTGTATTGCAGGAGATGACACGATTATGTGTGCCTGCAAGAGCTCTGAGCTGGCGGAGGGCGTCATGGAGAAGCTGGGCAGTATTTTGAACAGAAGATAAAAATGGAAACAGTTTGCATGACCGGAATTTTCAATCAGGGTTCAGAGCTGACTGAGAACATAAAGTGGATCGGGCAGGGATTTCCTGCTCGATTGTTGTTATCTGAAGGCATGTGTTGCTTTGAAGCATATCGCTGCCTGACATTACATATGGGCAATTAGAGCGTGTTTGAAAAAGCATTCCCGCAATCTGCACGCCCCACTTTGCAGGAGATTTCACCAGAATTCGGTTGCCGTAGCCCGCTACGGCGCCCTCATTCGAGCGAAATCTTCCACAAATTGTGACGCACATCTTGCAGAAAGCCTTTTTCAAACACGCTCTAGGCCTGTTTATAAGAGTATGAGAAAAGAGTAAGGAGTTACTGTCCATTGGGGATATAGTAACGTAAGGAGGTCAACCTTGTTAGTACATTTACACGTAAAAAACCTTGCACTCATAGATGAAATTGAAGTGGAATTCGGACCCGGGCTGAATATCCTCACCGGTGAGACTGGTGCCGGTAAGTCCATTCTTCTCGGTTCCATGCAGCTGATCCTGGGAGGAAAGACGTCCAGAAGCATGATTAGGGAAAATGCGCCCTATGCACTGGTAGAGCTTTTATTCCAGGTTGAAAATACGAAAGCAAAAGAGGCACTTGCTGCACTTGATATTTATCCAGAGGACGGACAGATCCTCATGTCAAGAAAAATCATGGACGGCAGGAGCATTAATAAGATAAATGGGGAGACAAGCACTGTCAGCCAGATGAAGGCCGCTGCAGCCTGTCTTCTTGACATTCACGGGCAGCATGAGCACCAGTCCCTTCTCTATGAGGAGAAACAGCTGGAAATCCTGGATGCTTACGGCCGTGAAAAAATCTTTCCGGAAAAAGAGAAGGTGAAAGCTGCCTATCAGGAATATAAGAAATGTCAGGCAGAACTGAAATCTCTGGATATGGATGAAGAGCAGAAGAATCGTGAAATGGCTTTTCTGGAATTTGAGATCAATGAGATTGAGAAAGCATCTCTGGTTCCAGGAGAAGACGAAGAATTGGAAAAGCAGTATCGAAAGCTTTCCAATGGACGCAGAATTATCGATTCCCTACAAAGTGCCCATGCCCTTACCGGATATGACGGACAGGGAGCCGGGGAAGCAGTGGGAGAGGCTCTTCGGGAGCTTTCCAGAGTGACAGAGTACGATGATCAGCTGGAATCCCTTTCCCAGACTTTAAGTGAGGTGGACGGACTTCTCAATGATTTTAACAGGGAGCTGTCCTCCTATATGGATGACATGACTTTTGATGAATCCGTATTTTATGAGACAGAGCGCCGCCTGGATCTGCTCAATGGTCTGAAAGCCAAATACGGTCAGCGTATCGAAGAAATCCAGGAATACCAGAAAAAACAGCAGGAAAAGCTGAACAAGCTTCAGAAGTATGAAGAAATTTTCGAGGCTGCCAGGGAAGAACTGAAAAAGGCAGAGAAAAAGCTGGAAACAGCCTGCAGCCGTCTTTCGGAGGTTCGTAAAGAATACAGCCATCAGCTGGAGGAAAAGGTAATTCAGGGATTAAAAGACTTAAATTTCCTGGATGTACAGTTTGCCATCACGTTTTCCAGAAGAAGCAGTTTTACAGAGAATGGTTATGATGAAATTCAGTATGAAATTTCCACAAATCCGGGAGAAAGTCTGAAGCCCCTTGGTAAAATCGTATCTGGCGGTGAGCTTTCCAGAATTATGCTTGCCTTGAAGGCAATCCTGGCAGATCGTGACCAGATCGAAACACTGATTTTCGATGAAATAGATACGGGAATCAGCGGACGCACTGCTCAGAAGGTTTCTGAGAAAATGGCAGTGATCGGGCATCATCATCAGGTGCTCTGCATTACCCATCTTCCCCAGATTGCAGCCATGGCAGATTCCCATTTTGAGATCAAGAAGCAGGTTGAAGGCACCAAGACCACCACTCAGATCCATCCCCTGGACGAGGAAGCCTCCGTCCGTGAACTTGCTCGCCTCCTGGGCGGCGCCCAGATCACTGGAGCTGTGCTGGAGAATGCAAGGGAGATGAAGAAACTTGCCCGGGAGTGCAAGGAATGATTTCTTTTTGTAGATTGAGGAAATATGTTCGACAGCTGTGGGAGCGCCTCAGGCGCGAAGCAGCTGGCTTTCATATATGATGAAGTGGCTTGTCAGCTGCATCTCCGTTTAGAAAAAAGTTGAAATCCTCTGTGAGACAGGTTCCTGTTTGACAGAGGATTTCTGGGTATGTCAGAAGATTTTTCAAGCACATTCCGGAGTCTGCCTGCTCAGATCAGAGACTATGAGGTGTGCAGATTGCGGAAATGATTTTTCAGACAGGCTCCAGCATGTTTTCAATAAAAATTCCATATCCACTTGCCGCATCCTGGACAAAAACGTGGGTCACCGCACCGATTACTTTTCCATTTTGCAGGATGGGACTGCCTGACATGCCCTGGACAATACCGCCGGTGGTGTTAAGAAGCCGCTGATCGGTGATATGGATGACGAAACTTTTGTTAGTGTCCTCGTGGTTCATGTCGATTCTGGTGATTTCTGCATCGTATTCTTTTACTCCATTACCTACATCACACAGAATGGAAGCCGGACCGGTCTGTACTTCCTGTTTGTAGCCGATTTTCATCTGGCGGAGGGAAATTGGCAGAGAATCATTTTCGGAAAAACTGTCTGCAAAATCCCAGAAAGAAGTTTTGGACTGGTTAAAGCTTTCAGAAGCATTGACCGTATCATCTGAAGCAGAAGCTGCGGCCTGGAGCTCTGTAATATTATTGCCAGAACTGCTGGTGAAACTGCCGTAAATTCCATTTGAACTATTTACACGAATCTGTCCGATCACATTGTCATTTCTGTAACGGATCAGCCCGGAAAGTTCTCCGGGACTTCCTTTTTCCCCTTTTTGCACTCCGAGAATCTGGGCACAGTAAAGATTTCCTCCCTTTATTGACAAAAGATTTCCTGTGTCGATATCGCTGATTCCATGGCCAAGAGCACCGAAATTTCCGTCTTTTGTTACATAGGTAAGGGTTCCGATTCCCTGGGTATCATCCCGGACCCAGATTCCAAGCTTGTACTTTCCGGAAGCATCCTGTGCCGGGGAGAGAGAGACCGGAATGGTACTGTTATTTCTTCGCACGCTTACCGTAACAGGCTTTCCATCAATAGTTTCCAGATCGTTAATTAAATCCTGCTTGCAGGATATTTTCTGCTCATTTAGTGCAACAATATAATCGCCAGGCTTTAAAATATTTTTTGCCGGATCCTGCATTTGTCCATTTTCAGAAAGGATTTCTCCGGTGTCGATCACAAGAACTCCGTCTGTTTCCATGTAAATCCCCACTGTGCTGCCGCTGACCAGAATGGTGTCTGCCTCTGTTGGTTTCACTTTAATATTCTTGAAAGCTATTTTTCCAAAAAGCCTGCAAGGCAGTTGGTAGCTGCCTTCCCCGGAAGCAGTGATTGTATCTCCGAAAGATACAAAAGGAAGATTGGAAATCTGGGAAAGGTCAAGTCCTGAATTTTTGTCAATGTGTATTTCATCCGGAATTTTCCGGTCCAGATAACGATATCCCAGAAATACCATTGTCAGAAGGTCAAGGACAAGACAGAGCAGGATAAAATGTTTGTATTTTCGTTTCTGGTACATGTTTTCACATCCTTTTCTTTTGTTTTTCACTGTGCTAGAGCGTGTTTGAAAAAGGCTTTCTGCAAGATGTGCGTCACAATTTGTGGGAGATTTCGCCCGGATGAGGGCACCGTAGCGGGCTACGGCAACCGAATTCGGGTGAAATCTCCCGCAAAGTGGGGCGTGCAGATTGCGGGAATGATTTTTCAAACACACTCTAGTACAGCAAATATTAAGTAACCGCTATAGTGACTTGTCTGATTTTTCATATACTGTGTCAATATAGCAGAAACTTAATTTTCACTGTACTAGTATGGAGAAAAATCATGATTTCACTCTTGTATTTTTATGAACCTGTTCCATATCTTTCAATCATAAAACGCGAAAAAAATAAACTGTGTTAAATTGAGAGGCGGTGTAAAACGCTGTCTTAATATAAAAATCCCCTCAGAAAAAATGAAATTATTGTCGTTAAAAGACGCAAAAAAGCTCGAAACTAATCGAACGAAAATGCAGTAAAAACGGCAGTTTCGGCTTGATTTCCCCATGGCAGTTCCACTATAATAGACGTTGTTACAGCAAAGGAAAATTTTTCTGAAAAATGTGCAAGAGCAAACAGGGCCCTGCTGTTTTGTACAGGTGATAGGAAGATATTGGGAAGAAAAACGCGTTTGCTTCCTGATATCAGAAATATAGCAACTTTCCGGCTGTGGATTGCCGGAGAATTTTCAAAATAGTAGAAGGAGAATGGCCTCATGGAAAAATTGAATGTGGCAATTGCGGACGATAATGAGAAAATGGTGGAGGTACTGAGTAAGATCATTGATCAGGACGAAGAACTGAAACTGGTTGGAAAAGCACATAATGGAGAAGAAATCTGTAACATCATAAAGGAAAAACAGCCTGACGTGGTTGTACTGGATATTATCATGCCAAAAGTAGACGGACTTTCAGTGATGGAGCGCTTCAGTCACGATGAAAATTTGAAAAAAGTGCCGTCATTTATTGTGGTTTCGGCAGTGGGACAGGAGCGGATCACAGAGGACGCTTTTGATCTTGGAGCAGATTATTTTATGCTGAAGCCTTTTGACAACAAAATGCTGCTGAACCGAATCAAACACATCCGCCGGGCGGGAGAGAGACGCGTCAGGGAAATGAACCGTCCAAGACAAAAGGAAGAGGAAAATACTTACAATTCAGGAAATCTGGAAACGGATGTGACAGATATCATACATGAAATCGGAGTACCTGCACATATTAAAGGTTATCAGTATCTGCGGGATGCTATTATTTTATCCGTAAATGACATGGAAATGCTGAATTCTATTACAAAAATTTTATACCCAACCATAGCCAAACGCCATCAGACAACGCCAAGCCGCGTGGAGCGGGCTATCCGACATGCCATTGAAGTTGCATGGAGCCGTGGAAAAATGGATACCATTGACCAGCTGTTTGGCTATACAGTGAGCAATGGGAAAGGAAAACCTACCAATTCCGAGTTTATTGCACTGATTGCTGACAAAATCAGACTGGAATATAAAAATCGTTCTTTCCAATGAGCCGAATTTGGGGTATAATAAAAGACAGAAGCAGGTTACTGGCATTAAGTGGCAGTAACGCTATTTGCTATTACTAAGGAGGGTTTTTTGAATGAAAAGAATTCTTTTTGCAACATCAGAGGCAGTGCCTTTTATTAAGACCGGAGGATTGGCTGATGTAGCCGGCTCACTGCCGAAATGCTTTGATAAACGTTATTTTGATATTCGCGTGATCTTACCGAAATATGCCTGCATGAAGCAGGAATGGAAAGATAAAATGGAATATGTCACACACTTCTACATGGATCTTGGATACAAGAACTGTTATGTAGGTATTCTTCAGATGGAGTATGATGGCATTAAGTTCTACTTTATAGATAATGAGTATTATTTCAGTGGACCGAAGCCATATGACAGTGCTCCGTGGGATCTGGAGAAATTTGCATTCTTCTCCAAGGCAGTGCTTTCCGTACTTCCGGTAATCGATTTCCGCCCGGACATTATTCACTGCCATGACTGGCAGACAGGTCTTGTTCCGGTTTATCTGCACGACAGCTTCCAGCAGAATCAGTTTTTCTGGGGAATTAAGACCATCATGACCATACATAACCTGAAATTCCAGGGTGTATATGATGTGAAGACAATCAAGGAGCTTACAGGACTTTCCGATTACTATTTTACACCGGATAAGCTGGAAGCATACAAGGATGGCAACTTCCTGAAGGGTGGTATTGTATTTGCAGATGCTGTTACTACAGTAAGTAATACATATGCAGATGAGATCAAGACACCGTTCTATGGCGAAGGTCTGGACGGACTGCTCCGTGCACGCTCCAACAGTCTGCGTGGTATTGTAAATGGTATTGATTATAATGATTTTAATCCGGAGACAGATATTAATCTGTCAGCTCGTTATAATGCTACCACCTTCCGTAAGGAGAAGGTTAAGAATAAGATCCAGCTACAGAAAGATTTAGGACTTGAGCAGGATCCGAAGGCTATGATGATTGGTATTGTTTCCCGTCTGACAGATCAGAAGGGATTTGACCTGATCGCTTATATCATGGACGAGCTTTGTCAGGATAGTGTACAGATTGTAGCTCTTGGCACAGGAGATGAGCGCTATGAGAATATGTTCCGTCACTTTGACTGGAAATATCATGGCAAGGTTTCTGCACAGATTTATTACGATGAGAGCATGTCTCACAGAATCTATGCAGCTTCTGATGCATTTCTGATGCCGTCATTGTTTGAGCCATGCGGTCTGAGCCAGCTGATGAGCCTTCGTTATGGTACTCTTCCAATCGTCAGAGAGACAGGTGGTCTGAAGGATACGGTAGAGCCTTACAATGAATTCGAAGGAACCGGAACCGGATTTTCATTCAGCAATTACAATGCACATGAGATGCTTTCCACGATCCGCTATGCAGAGCACATTTACTATGACAAGAAGCGCGAATGGAATAAGATGGTAGACCGGGCTATGGCAAAGGATTTCTCATGGAGTAATTCCGCACGTCAGTATGAAGAGATGTACAACTGGCTGATCGGGGAATAATGATTCTGTAAGAAATATGCCATTTAAAGTACGGATATAGATATATATGGTACATAATATATACGGTACATAATAAGATGAAATTCGGACATACTACTTTCTGTAAAGTGTCCGCCTCAGGATACAGGAGAGATTAATTTTCTCCTGTATTTTGTATATATGGACATTTGAAGGCTGTCGAAAACAAAGGTTCCATACTGTTGGTTTTCGCTACAGAAATATTTTAGTTACTGTTCACTGGTAACATTCCGCGAGGTGTTTTTTGTGAACGTAGTTCACAGAAAACCCGAGAAGTGCGGCGCGAAATCATGCAAATGCATGATTTCTGTGCATCGCGAAGCGCGTTGCTGTGAACGGAGTGAACAGTAACATATTTTAACAGGAGGCAGGTTATATGAACCAAATTTCAGAACTGGATCTACAGAATTTACGTCACCTGATTGGCGGATTTGACACCACCCATTGTAAAATGGAGGAGTATGCAAGTAAGGCTACAGATGCCCAGGTAAAACAGTTTTTCCAGAAGTCTGCCCAGTCGGCAGTGGACTGCAAAAATCAGCTTATGCAGTATTTACAGTAGGAGGTGCCGCAGATGAATGAAAAAGTGATGGTAGCAGATACCCTTGCCGGAATTAACGGTGAACTGACCCGTTATGGGGAGATGATCCCTCAGACAGAGAATCCTCAGCTGAAACAAACCTTAAAACAGATGAGAAATCAGTGCGAGATGTCCCAGGAGGAGATTTACCAGATTGCCCGTGCAAGAGGCTATTATGTGCCGGCAGCTCAGGCAACAAGGGAAGAAGTGGATCATGTCAGAAGCGTGCTTAGCCAGGGATAAGAGGGGATAGTGTTGCTGGTCACAGAGTGAACAGTAACCGGGATAGTAAATAACATCCGGGTTGCAGGAAATAATTCTTGTAATTCCGGATGTTTTGCTATATAGTAGAATTACTGACAGGAAAACGACAATATAAAGGTCGTATACGATTCATTTCAAATTTACCGGAGTTTTGTCTGTCTCCGGGTACATAAGAATCTCACACCCGTATTCCGGGATGATTCCACAGGTGAAAATAGCTTTACAGTTCGTTTGGCTTAACATGAAAAATAAAATTTTTATATGGCGAGTAGGGGCTTGACAAGTGAACTGATTTAAGATAGTATGTACTACAGAGAAACGAACATAGGTTCGTATTTGCGCAAGCAAGAAGATCCTGGCTGCTGTTCACTGGTAACGTTCCGCGAGGTGTTTTTGTGAACAAAGTTCACAGAAAACCCGAGAATTGCGGCGCGAAATCATGCTTTGCATGATTTCTGTGCATCGCGAAGCGCGTTACTGTGAACGGAGTGAACAGTAACAGATCCTGGCTGTTGTTCACGGATAAGGTTCTGCCAGGTGCCTTTTGTGAATGGTAACAGGTTATACAGTCCGGTTAATGATTACAGAAATTACTACGGACTTGTCTGATTATTAAGAATAGGAGATCGGAATAATGATAAATGAAGAGAAGAAGAAAGCGCTGGAAGCGGCTCTTGGACATATTGAGAAGCAATATGGCAAGGGCTCTGTAATGAAACTGGGTGAGTCCAGTGCCAATATGCAGGTGGAGACTGTTCCTACCGGTTCCCTGAGCCTTGACATTGCACTTGGGGTAGGCGGTGTGCCGAAGGGGCGTATTATAGAAATCTACGGACCAGAGTCCAGTGGTAAGACCACTGTTGCATTACATATGGTAGCCGAGGTTCAGAAAAGAGGCGGAATTGCCGGTTTTATCGATGCCGAGCATGCTCTTGACCCTGTATATGCGAAGAACATAGGCGTAGATATTGACAATCTTTACATTTCCCAGCCGGATAATGGTGAGCAGGCTCTGGAGATTACAGAGACCATGGTTCGTTCCGGTGCAGTTGACATTATCATCGTGGATTCCGTTGCAGCTCTGGTTCCCAAGGCAGAGATTGATGGTGACATGGGAGACAGTCATGTAGGTTTGCAGGCACGTCTGATGTCACAGGCACTTCGTAAACTGACCGCTATTATCAGTAAGTCTAACTGCGTTGTGATCTTTATCAACCAGCTCCGTGAGAAGGTTGGTGTTATGTTCGGTAACCCGGAGACAACTACTGGTGGACGTGCCCTTAAGTTCTATTCATCCATACGTCTTGATGTACGCCGTGTAGAGACATTGAAGCAGGGCGGCGAGATGGTTGGAAACCATACCAGGATCAAGGTTGTTAAGAATAAGGTTGCTCCGCCATTTAAGCAGGCTGAGTTTGATATTATGTTTGGTACCGGCATCTCCAAGGAAGGGGATATCCTTGATCTTGCTGCTGAGAATTCTATTGTGAATAAGAGCGGTGCATGGTATGCATACGAAGGAAATAAGATCGGCCAGGGACGAGAGAATGCCAAGCTGTTCCTGAAAGAGCATCCGGACATCTGCGATGAGATTGAACGCAAGGTTCGTATCCATTATCACCTTCTTCCAGGTGAGGAGGAAGAGCAGCAGGATGTGAAGCAAGATGAAACTACACCAGAATCTGACGCTCCGGCAGCAGAAGAGGAATAAAATATGGCGGTTACACCTGAAGAGCAAAAGAATGCCAGAAGAAAGGCAATGCTTCTTCTGGAGCATATGGACCGTACAGAGAAAGGCCTGTCTGACCGGCTGCGTCAGGCAGGCTTTTCAGCAGAAGCCACAGAGGATGCCATGAACTATGTGCGTTCCTATGGGTATCTGAACGATCACCGCTATGCCATGAATTATATTTCCTTCCGCATGGGTACCAAGAGCCGTCAGAAGATTCTCCAGGAGCTTTCCGGGAAAGGAATTGACCGCGAGACTGCCCTTGCAGCCTGGGAAGAGGCAGCAGAGATTGAAGAGCCAGATGAACTGGCCATTCTCCGCGTTGCAGTAGAGAAGAAGTGCCAGCCAGATACTGTTCTGGATGAAAAAGGAATGCGCAGACTCCAGGGATTTCTTCAGCGAAGAGGCTTTTCCTATGGGGATATATCCCATGTACTTGAAGAGATGAATATTACCTGTGAGAGGAATTTTTGACAAAATTCAGCTGTTCAGTACTTTCACAGGAACCCTTGACGAAATATAAATTTCATTTTTGTGTAGAAAAACTTGACATAATTCTAAAAAAAAGATAAACTTGTATTGTTGTGATTGCACAATGAAAACTAAATATTGAGGAGGTGCTCCTGTGACAACAATTATTGTTGCAGTTGTCGCTGTAGTAGCCACTCTACTGATTGCAGTTCCTATTACTAGTAAAGTTTCTGTGGATAACAAAGTTAAGAAAGACGCAGAAACGATTGGGTCAGCTGAAGAAAAGGCCAGAGGCATCATTGATGAAGCCTTAAAAACGGCCGAAACAAAGAAACGTGAAACTTTATTGGAAGTAAAGGAAGAATCTCTCCGTACAAAGAACGAACTGGAGAAGGAAACCAAGGAACGTAGAAACGAACTGCAGAAATATGAGAAGCGTGTCTTATCGAAGGAAGAAACCGTTGATAAGAAAGCTGAAGCAGTTGAGAAGCGCGAGGCAGAGTGCACAGCGAGATTTGCTGAATTGCAGAAGAAAGAAAAGAGAGTAGATGAACTCGAGCTGAAAGGAGTACAGGAACTGGAACGTGTTTCCGGTCTGACCTCCGAACAGGCAAAAGAAGAATTGCTCAGATCTGTGGAAGACGATGTTAAAGTTGATGTTGCCAGACTTTACAAGGAACTTGAGAGCCAGGCGAAGGAAGAAGCAGGAAAGAAAGCCAAGGAATATGTGGTAAATGCCATTCAGAAATGTGCGGTAGACCATGTTGCCGAGACTACTATTTCCGTAGTGCAGCTTCCAAGCGATGAAATGAAGGGACGTATTATCGGACGTGAGGGACGTAATATCCGTACTATGGAGACCCTGACAGGTGTAGACCTTATCATTGATGATACTCCTGAGGCAGTAGTTCTCTCATCATTTGATCCTATCAGACGTGAAGTGGCAAGAGTAGCACTTGAGAAACTGATCGTAGATGGACGTATCCATCCGGCCAGAATCGAGGAAATGGTTGAGAAGGCACAGAAAGAAGTTGAAACTCAGATCCGCGAGGATGGCGAGAATGCAGCTATGGACGTTGGAGTTCATGGTATTCACCCAGAGCTTCTGAAACTTCTTGGACGTATGAAATTCCGTTCAAGTTATGGACAGAATGCACTGAAGCATTCTATTGAGGTAGCCCAGCTTTCCGGTCTGCTTGCCGGTGAAATTGGTGTAGACGTGCGCATGGCGAAACGTGCCGGTCTGCTTCATGATATCGGTAAATCTATTGACCATGAAGTTGAGGGATCCCATATTGAGATTGGTGTAAACCTTTGTAAGAAATATAAGGAAACACCTATTGTGATCAATGCAGTAGCAGCACATCACGGTGATGTGGAACCAGAGAGTCTTATTGCTTGTATCGTGCAGGCAGCAGATGCAATTTCCGCAGCACGTCCAGGTGCCAGAAGAGAGACACTGGAGACTTATACCAACAGGCTGAAGCAGCTTGAGGATATTACCAATCAGTTCAAGGGGGTTGAGAAATCCTTTGCAATCCAGGCTGGTAGAGAAATCCGTGTTATGGTAGTTCCTGAGCATGTGAATGATTCTGAGATGGTACTTCTCGCAAGAGATATAGCGAAGCAGATTGAGGCTGAGCTTGAGTATCCGGGTCAGATCAAAGTCAATGTGATCCGCGAGAGCAGAGCTGTTGATTATGCCAAATAATCGGAGTTAATTTACATTAAGAAATATTAAGAAACCGCTTCCGCATTTTTCATACTATATGAAGGATGCGGAGGCGGTTTTTATTTGTGAAAGTCTCGGACGGCAGCCATGAACGAGCCATGCTTGCATGAGCTGATTCATGGAAAATCAAGAAGAATTTTTTTATGTAATTCATAATCAAATCATCGCTTGCGTACAATGGTACAGGGTGAATATATGGAAAATTTACTCAGTATCAAAAAGAAAAGTTTTTTTCCAGGACTGACTTTGCTGCTTGCAGGATTTCTTGCAGGAATGCTGATCCCGAACTTTATATACCGCTTTTCCTGGAAGCAGCAGGCATTTTCCGCGGTGTACCTTTTGGAAACCTATGGGAAAACAGAAGCGGGAGGAATCGATTATCTTTTGCAGATTCTCTGGATGCGCGGCGGGATTTTTTTCCTTTCTCTAATCTGTGGTTTTACTGTATTTGGAGTCCCTATGGCAATTATGGCGATGCTTTTTACCGGGATTGGGCTGGGAATCGTATTTTCCATGTCTATTTTGCAGTTCGGACTTACCGGAGGCGCAGTTGCCGTAGCACTTCTTTTTCCGCATTATCTGATTTATCTGCCATTATGGGATTCGGTGTATCAGATGGTCTACAGGGAATCTATGGGAATCTGGCGCAATCATGGAATTTTTCCACAAAAAGTAAGCGCTTATCTCCTAAAAGTGCTCTTATATACAGCTCTATACGGTGCGGGGATTCTTTTGGAATGGCGTGTAAATCCATGGATTTTAAACAAAATTCTGGATTTTTCGAAATTTTTTGAATGAGAATAATATGAAAAATACGAGATATAGTATTGGTTACCATAAAATCGACGTTATTTTGTAAAATGGGCAAAAAAAGCTTGTTTTTATACGATTTTTGGACGAAAAAAAGGTTTGATTTTATGTCAATTACAAAGTATAATACAGATACATTTTAAGATCAGTTATTGTGGGGAGGTAGCCCGTACCTGCAATAAAGCGTGAAAGAGCGAATGCAATGGACAATAGGAATTTCGGGCAAAATCTCCCACAAATTGTGACGCACATCTTACAGAAAGCTTTTTTAAATACGCTCCAGAACCTTTTTACAACATGGTCTAAAGCCGTATGATCATGGGCTATATGAAATGAATTTATAACAAAAGAGACAGGAAGTAAACAATATGGAACAGGAAATACGCGAGTTTATTGAATACTTACATAATACGAAAAAAACATCCCAGAATACAGAGGTTTCCTATCAGCGTGATCTGAACAAGATGGCTGCATACCTGGAAATGAAGGGGATTATGAAAGCGGAAGATGTCCGTGAATTTGATCTTATGGGATACATGGATTATATGGAGAAAGAGAACTTCGCGTCATCCACTATTTCAAGAAGTGTTGCTTCCATGCGTGCTTTTTTTCAACACATGTTTGCACTTAGGAAGATGGAAGAGAACCCCACAGATAATCTGAAATCTCCAAAGGTAGAGAAGAAGCTTCCGGAGATTCTCAGTATTCAGGAAGTTGACGATCTTTTGAAGCAGCCAGATCTGACTACGCCTAAGGGAATTCGGGATAAGGCTATGTTAGAGCTTTTATATGCCACTGGTATGCGTGTCAGCGAACTGATCCATCTGGAGACCACAGATGTAAACCTTCAGCTTGGCTATGTGGTTTGCCAGGAGAATAAAGAGCGTATCATTCCGATTGGAAATGTAAGCAAGGAAGCGTTGAATCTTTATCTTGAAGAGGGACGTAAGGTATTTGTGAAAGACGATTCAGAGCATGCGCTGTTCACAAATTGCTCCGGTAAGGCCATGAGCCGTCAGGGTTTCTGGAAAATGCTGAAAGGCTATGCTCTGGAGGCTGGGATTCACAGAGATATTACGCCACATACATTGAGACATTCTTTTGCAGTACATATGCTGCAGAATGGAGCAGACATCCGAAGCGTCCAGGAAATGCTGGGACATTCCGATATTTCTACGACTCAGGTATATTTAAGCATGAATATTAACCGGATGCGAGATGTGTATATGAAAGCACATCCAAGACATTGAGAAGATCGAATAAGATGATAACTGTCCATGGGAGAGACCTGTGGGCAGTTTTTTATGTAATAGGAAATTCCGTTGGAATTTCCTATTACATAAAAAGCCCTACCGGGCAGGATCGCACTGCGGCGGAAAGGTAGTTGTCG